>JAESFQ010000013.1_pt1 | contig 187544 bp, 189 predicted proteins | sample 9269431 | NCBI WGS metagenome assembly JAESFQ01 (sample SAMN14502588, study PRJNA617103) | algae metagenome | isolation source: Plectolyngbya sp. WJT66-NPBG17 and co-occurring heterotrophs from well... | place: USA: Mojave Desert, Joshua Tree National Park, California | collected 2006-08-06 | reverse complement strand
TCATCGCGGGGATGATACACCCGATCCCATCCCGAACTCGGCCGTGAAACACCCCAGCGCCCATGGTACTGCAGCTCAAGCTGCGGGAGAGTCGGTCGCCGCCGGGCCACCCAACAGGATCCTTGGACACGCAAAACCCCGCCCGCATCCCTGATGCGGGCGGGGTTTTCGTTTGCCATCCAGTCCTTGAAACTCACGACCTCGTGAGTATACGATGCGCATGTCGCCTTCCGGTTTGGGGAAGGCAGGCCATCATCCCACCAAGGATTGCTCATCGTGCCCGCGCTGCGCCCTTTCGGGCTGTTCACGCTTCACTATGCCTTCTACCAACTCTCCGCTGCCCTGGCGGGCGGCTTCGTCGGCGCCTTCCTGCTGCAGCAAGGCTTCGGCCTGCCCGCTGCCCTCGTCGCCTATGCCGGCCTGCTGATCACCCGTTTTTCGCTTCGCGCCTTAGCACTCGAGGTGGTGCGGAGCCTTGGCTATCGCCGTACCCTGATGCTCGGCGCGGCGCTCGGGGCCGTGCAGTTCCTGCCGCTGATGCAGGCGGCGGAGCCGGCCTGGCTTCTCGCCTGGCTTGGGCTCGTCTCCCTGGCCGAATGCCTCTACTGGCCGGTCCATCACGCAGCGCAGGCCGTGATCGGCGGCGAGTGCCGCGGCCGGGAGATGGGCATCAAGAGCGCGGTCGGGGCGCTGGTCGGCGTGTTCGGCCCATTGGCCGGCGGCATGCTGCTGACGCGCTGCGGCCCAACGGTCGACTTCGCCGTGGCGGCCGTCCTGTCCCTTGCCTCCATCCTGCCGCTCTTCCGGCTCGGCGATATCCCGGCAGGACCCGTCCCCAGCTTCCGCGACTCGCTGCAGGCGGTCGACCGCAGCGCCATCGCCACCTTCGCCGCGGATGGCTGGATGTCGTCCGGCCTCGGCTTCGCCTGGCCCATGGTGCTGTTCCTGGCCCTCGGCTCGCATTACGAGGCCTTCGGCGCCGCCAATGCGGCGGCCGGGCTGGTCGGCGCGGCGACGGGGCTGATCTGCGGCCGTGCCATCGACCGGGGCGAGCGCGATCGCTACCTCACGCTCGTCTGCCTGGCGCTGACGCTCGGCTTCGTCCTGCGGGTCGGCGCCGGCTGGTCGCCGCTGGCGGCCACGCTCGCCAATGCGACCGGCGCCGCGGTGGCCGGGCTCTACCTTCCGGTGCTGATGAGCGTGATCTACGATCGGGCGAAGCGCTCGGGCGAGGCCTATCGCTTCCACGTCGCGGCCGAGGCGGGCTGGGATGCGGGCGCCGCCGCCGGCTGCCTCGTCGGCGCCTTGCTCGCCTGGGCGACGGCGATGCCCTCGCTCGCCGTCCTGCCGGCGGCGCTCGGCATCTTCGGCATCCATGCCGGGGTGCGGAGCCCGCGCCGCGCCGCGCCGCTCGTCGCCCCGGCGAGGCCTGCCTAAGGCGGTTTCCGTTCGCACCGGCTCACGGAAGGCGCTCTAATTTTCTAATTTATTGTTTGACCGAGCAAATTACTCCGATCAGGTGTTTCCACCTGATCGGAGTTTGCGCTAGCCCAGGGCCTGCTCGATCGCCTCCTCCGCCCGCTCCAGCCAGACGAATTCCAGCCGGTTGCGGGCGTCCTCCGGGATCTCCTCATAGTCCCGGCGGTTGCGCGCCGGCATCAGCACGCGGGTGAGGCCGGAGCGCGCCGCCGCCACGGCCTTCTCGCGGATGCCGCCCACCGGCAGCACCAGCCCGCGCAGGCTGATCTCGCCCGTCATGGCGGTGTCAGCCCGCACCGTCCGGTTGGTGAACAGCGAGACCAGCGCGGTGAACATGGCGACGCCCGCGCTCGGCCCGTCCTTCGGCGTCGCGCCTGCGGGCACGTGGATGTGGATGTCGGACCGCTCGAAGAGCGCCGGGTCGATGCCGATGGCCTCGGCGCGGCTCTTCACCAGGCTGAGCGCCGCCTGCGCGCTCTCCCGCATCACCTCGCCGAGCTGGCCGGTGAGGATCAGCCGCCCGCCGCCCGGGGTGCGCGTTGCCTCGATGAAGAGGATGTCGCCGCCGACCGGCGTCCAGGCGAGGCCGGTAACGACGCCCGGCACCGCGGTGCGCAGCGCCACCTCGCTCTCGAAGCGGCGCGGGCCGAGGATGCCGCCGAGGTCCCCGGCATCGATCCGCACCCGGCTCGCGCTGCCCTCGGCGACCCGCACCGCGGCATGGCGCAGCGCCCGCCCGATCTCCCGCTCCAGCCCGCGCACCCCGGCCTCGCGCGTATAGTCCTGGATGATCGCCTGCAAGGCCGCCTCGGTGAGCTCCAGCTGCTCCGGCGCCAGGCCATTCGCCTCGCGCTGGCGGCGCACCAGGTAGCGCTCGGCGATCTGCAGCTTCTCCGCCTCGGTGTAGCCGGTGAGCTCGATGATCTCCATCCGGTCGCGCAGCGGCCCGGGGATGGTGTCGAGCATGTTGGCTGTGGCGATGAAGACGACGCGCGAGAGATCGAAGGGCACGCCGAGATAGTTGTCGCGGAAGCTGTCGTTCTGCTCCGGGTCGAGCACCTCCAGCATCGCCGCCGAGGGGTCGCCCTGCACGCCGCGCCCCATCTTGTCGATCTCGTCCAGCATCATCACGCAGTCCCGCGCGTGCACCTTGCGGATCGCCTGGAGGATGTTGCCCGGCAAGGCGCCGATATAGGTGCGGCGATGCCCGCGGATCTCCGCCTCGTCATGCACCCCGCCGAGCGAGACGCGGACGAAGGGCCGCCCCATGGCGCGGGCGATCGACTGGCCGAGCGAGGTCTTGCCGACACCCGGCGGCCCGGCGAAGCAGAGGATTGGCGCTTTGCCCCCCGGCGCCAGCTTGCGCACGGCAAGATACTCGACAATGCGCCGCTTGATGCGCTCCAGCCCGAAATGGTCCTCGTCGAGGATGCGCCGCGCCTCGGCGATGTCGATCGGGCGCGCCTCAGGCAGGCGCCAGGGCAGATCGATCAGCAGGTCGAGATAGCCGCGGATCATGCCATGCTCGGGCGAGGCCTCGGGCATCCGCTCCAGCCGGCGCAGCTCCTTCCGCGCCGCCGCCTCCACCTCCGCCGGCATGCCGGATTTCTCGATGGCCTCGGTGAGGTCCGCGATCTCGGCCGCCTTGCCGTCATCCTCGCCCAGCTGCTTCTGGATCGATGCCATCTGCTCGCGCAGCAGCATCTCGCGCTGGCGGGCATCGAGGCTGGCGCGGGTGCGCTGGCCGATCTCCGCATTCAGCCGCAGCACCTCAAGCCGCCCGGCGAGCGCGGCGGAGACGCGGTCGAGGCGCGGGATCAGCTCCAGCGTCTCCAGGATCGCCTGCTTCTCCGCCGGCGGCACGTCCATGGTGCCGGCGACGAGGTCGGCGAGGCCAGAGGCCGATTCCAGCGCCTGCACCGCATTGACCAGCGCCTCCGGCACCTGCGGCAGCAGCCGCAGTGCCTCCAGCGCCTGGTTGCGGAGGTGCATCACCCGCGCCTCCACCTCCGTCCCGCGCGCCTCCGGCTCGTCGATCCGCGCGACGCCGGCGGCGAGGAAGGGCCGCCCCGGGATCCAGTCCAGCACGCGGAAGCGCTGCACCCCCTGGCAGACCAGCTGGTGCGTGCCATCCGCCGCGGTCAGCCAGCGCAACACATTGGCGACGGTCCCGGTGCGGTGCAGGTCCTCTGCGCCCGGATCGTCGCGCTGCGGGTCCCGCTGCAGCAGCACGCCGATCTGCTGCCCGTCCCGCATCGCCTGCTGCACCGCAGCGACCGAGGCCGGCCGCGCGACCGAGATCGGCAGCACCGCGCCGGGGAAGAGCACGGTTTCCCGCACCGGCAGGATGGCGAGCGCATCCGGCGGCAGGGCAGGGCTGCCGCCGCTGCCGGGCGCCGGGCCGAGATCGGGGGCGAAGAGGCGGATCGGATGATGCATGGCGTGCTCCCGGCTCAGCCGGCCTTCTCCAGCCTGACCAGCAGGCAGCCATCGACGAGGCTGTGGCGCACCGGCGTCGCATAGCGCCCGGGCGGCAGCGGGATGCGCCGCTCGAACCGGCCCTGCGGCAGTTCCAGCCGATGGATCGCGGCCTGGCGCAGCTCCGGCGGCAGCACCCGCTGCCCGGCGACGCGCAGCGCGCCGTCCTCGATCACCGCCTCCACCGCCTCGGGCCTGACGCCGGGCAGGGCGACGAGGATCAGCACCTCGGCCTCCGTCTCCAGCACATCGGCCGGCGGGTGCCAGACGGGGAGGGGGGAGGCGGCGTGGCGCGGGAGGAAGAATTGCCGGTGCATCCGCTCCGCGCGGAGCAGCATGTCGCAGGCCTCCGCCCACATCCAGCCTTCGGGATCCTGTCGTCCTGCCATGCCCTGCCCGCCCGTTCGTGTCGCCCCTACGCGTGCGGGCAGCATGGGTTCACCGGGGAGGGCGTGCAACTGTCCAGGCGACTTCCCGTTCGCCCCTGAGCCCCCTGGCGCAGGAGCCTGCCATGCTGACCGCCCTCGTCGTCATCCTCGTGGCCGTCGTCGCGCTGGTGTTGTTGCAGCGCCTCGAGCTTCGCAGCGTCTTCTCCCGGCGCGACCGGCGGAACCTGCCCTAGCCATGTCCGGGAAGCTGGACGCCGCCGACCGGGAGGAGGTGGGCCAGCTCTCCGCGCCCCGCTCCCCGGTCATCCACGAGGTTGTCCGCCTCCAGGGCGAGGAGGAGCTGCAGCGGCCCCATGGCTCGCTGCTCTGGTCCGGCATCGCCGGCGGCATCACCATCATGGCCTCGGTCATCGCCCAGGGGTCGCTGCACCACAAGCTGCCGGAGGGCTTCCCGGCGCGCGAGGTCGTCGCCGATCTCGGCTACAGCCTCGGCTTCCTGATGGTGATCCTCGGGCGGATGCAGCTCTTCACCGAGCAGACCATCGTCACCGTGCTGCCGGTGATGACGGCGCCCTCCTGGGCGAAGCTCGGCGGCACGGCGCGGCTCTGGGCCATCGTCTTCGCCGGCAACATGATCGGCGCCGCCATCGCCGCCGCCATGAACATCCATCTCGAGCTGACGGGCCCCGGCCTGACCGAGGCGATGCTCGAGGTCTCGCGCAAGCTGCTCGCCAAGGACTGGCTGGCGCTGCTGGCGCAGGGGGTGCCGGCCGGCTTCCTCATCGCCTCCATCGCCTGGATTCGTGCCGGCGTCACCGGGGGCGACTTCGCCATCATCCTGGTGGTGACCTATGCCATCGCCCTCGGCGACTTCACTCATGTCATCGCCGGCGCCGCCGAGACCTTCCTGCTGCTCTTCGCGGGCGAGATCGGCCTCGGCCAGGCGCTCGGCGGGATGATCCTCCCGACGCTGATCGGCAATGTGCTGGGCGGCACGGGCCTCTTCGCCCTGCTCGCCCATGCCCAGGTGAGGCGGGAGATGTAGGCCCCCGCGGCCCAGCGCCGCGACCGGGGCGTGCCCTCCCGCGGGATCGGTGATGCGGCGGCCCGCAGCCGTCAGGCGCCGCCCCAGTTCATCGTCAGCCCGCCATCCATCACCCAGGTCTGCCCGGTGACGTAGTCGGCGGCGTCGGAGGCGAGGAAGACGGCAAGCCCCGCGATCTCCTCCGGCCGGCCCGGGCGGCGCCAGGGGATGGCCTTCATGCTCTCCTCCCGCGCCTTCGGGTCGTCCATCCGCTGCTGCGTCATCGGCGTCTCGATCAGGCCGGGGGCGATGGCGTTGACGTTGATCCGGTCGCCCGCCACCTCGACCGAGAGGCTGCGCACCAGCGAGTTCAGCCCCGCCTTCGCCATGCCATAGGGCGCGCTGCCCGGCGTCGGCAGGTGGCCGGCGACCGAGCCGGTGAAGACGATCCGCCCGGCCCCGCCCGCCGCCCGGCGCTGGCGGATGAAGGCGCGGGCGCAGAAGAGCGGGCCCATGAGGTCGGTCCTGAGCACCTGCTCCATCTTCGCATCGTCCATCTCGGCGACAGGCATGCCGCTCATCCCCGTCCCCGCATTGGCGAAGAGGATATGCGGCACGCCGAGCGCCCCCGCCGCGCCGTCGAACAGCGCCTGCACGGAGGCCGGGTCGCCCACATCCGCCTGGATGACATGCGCGCGCCGTCCCGCAGCCTCGACGCGCCGCCGGGTCTCGCCGGCGCCATCGGCATCGCTGTGGTAGGAGATGGCGACATCCGCCCCGGCCTTCGCAAAGGCCTCGGCCGCGGCCTGGCCGATCCCGCTGTCGGCGCCGGTGATGACGGCGATCCTGCCCTGCAACATCATGGCTCGGTTCCTTTCTCCGCTTCGGAGAAAGGCAACTCGCAACGCCCGCGCGGGCGCCATGACATGACGGAGAGGCGAGCGCTAGCCCAAGCGGCGCAGCACCCGGTCGACGAAGGCCTCGGCGCTGCCGAGATAGGCCGACGGATCGGTCAGCCGCGCTACCTCCTCGGCGGAGAGCCGGTTCCCGACCTCGTCCTCCGCCATCAGCGCCTCGGCGAGCGGGATGCCCCCGGCCAACGCCGCGTCGCAGGCGTGGTGGACGGTGTGATGCGCCGCCTCGCGCCCGAGTACCGGCGCCAGCCCCATCATCACCGCCTCGGCGACGATGAGGCCGCCGGTGCTCTCCAGGTTGCGCCGCATGCGCGCGGCATCGACGGTCAGCCCCTCGGCCAGAACCCGTGCCTGGGCCAGCGCGCCATGCGCCAGCAGGAAGGCCTGGCCGATCGCCAGCGGCTCCGCCTGCCAGGGGCCGGTGCCGCGCTCCTGGTCCTGCGCCATCGCCGCCTGCATCTGCGGCACCAGGGCGTGGACGCCGCGGGATTGGGCGATGATGTACTCGCAGGCAATCGGGTTGCGCTTCTGCGGCATGGTGGACGACCCGCCGCGCCCCTCCTGGTGCGGCTCGGCGACCTCCGCCACCTCGGTCTGCATCAGCAGGATCACGTCGGTGGCCATCTTGGAGAGGGCGCCGCAGAGCAGGCCGAGGAAGGAGACCGTCTCCGCCACGCCGTCGCGGGCCACATGCCAGGGGATGTCCGGCACGGCGAGGCCGAGCTCCCGCGCCAGCTCCTCCTGCACGGCGAGCCCCTGCGCGCCGAGCGAGGCGAGCGTCCCCGCCGCGCCGCCGAATTGCAGCCGTTCGAGGCGGGGGCGGAGCTGGTCGAGCCGCTCCACCATGGTGATCAGCGGCGAGAGCCAGACGGCGACCTTGGTGCCGAAGGTCACCGGCAGCGCGTGCTGGAGATGCGTCCGCCCCGCCATGACCGTGCCGCGATGCCGCCGCGCCAGCGCCGCCAGCCCGGCATTCACCGCCAGCAGCTCGGCGCGGATGAGGTCGAGCCCGGCGCGCATCTGCAGCACCACGGCGGTGTCCATGATGTCCTGCGTCGTGGCGCCCCAATGCGTCCAGCGCCCCGCCTCCGGCCCCGCGAACTGGCTGAGCTGCCGCACGAGCCCGACCACCGGATAGCCCGTGTTGCGCGTCGCCGCCGCCAGCGCCGCGAGGTCGAGCCGCTCCGCCCGCGCCGCCGCGGTGATCGCCTCGGCCGCCTCGGCCGGCACGATGCCGAGCCGCGCCTGGGCGCGCGCCAGCGCCGCCTCCACATCCAGCATGTGTTGCAGGAGGGCCATCTCGCCCATGCAGGCGCGCATGGCCTCGGTCCCGTAGAGGGCGCCGAAGACCGGGCTGTCGGCCGGGTTCACGGTCATGACTTGCGGCGCTCCTCGGTCCAGTCGCTCGGCCGCGCGGCCTCGAGCGGCATCTCGGCGCCGAGCCCCTCGACGAAGGCGACGCCCTGGTCGGGGTAGAGGCAGACCTCGTGCGGCTTGCGGTCGCCGAAGGCCCAGATCACCAGCTCCGTCTTGCCGTCATTCTCGAAGGCATGCGGCTCCGGGTCGTCGGGGCGGTAGCAGAAGGCATCGCCGGCCTGGACCGAGATGCACTCATCCCCGTGCAGGAGCGTGCCGCTGCCCGCCATCACCACCAGGATCTCCTCCTGGAACAGGTGCCGGTGGCGGCGCGAGGACCGGCAGCCCGGCGCCACGGTCTGGATGATGAGACCGATGCCCTGGCTGCCGAGCCGCCGCCCGACATCCGCCATTTGCCCGCGGACCGGTTCCTCGAAGGCATAGTCGAAGGGCGGGATCTCGGCGATGCGGACCTGGCGGAGCGCCATCTCAGACCTCGAAGAACACCGTCTCGCCCTCGCCCTGCAGGCGGAGGTCGAGCCGCCACACGCCATCCGCCGCCCGCTGGGCGAGGACGGTGCCGCGCCGCGCGGCCGGGATGGCGTTGAGGATCGGGTCCTGCTCGTTCAGCGGATCGCCGGCGAAGTAGAGGCGGGTGACGAGCTGCTTCAGCAGCCCGCGGGCGAAGAGCGAGATGGCGATGTGCGGCGCCTGGAAGGCATTGCCCTCCGCCCGCACCGGCCCCGGCTTCAGCGTGACGAAGCGGAAGCGTCCCGCCTTGTCCGTGCCGCAGCGGCCGTAGCCGTGGAAGTCGCCCTCGTAGCTGCCTTGCGGGTCGGCCTGCCAGATCTCCACCATGACGTCCGGGCAGGGCGCGGCGTCGCCATCGGTGACCGTGCCCTCGATGGTGATGCGCTCGCCGGCGATCGCCGCATTCGGCCCGTAGGAGCGCAGCAGGTCCGCCCATTCCGGGAAGTCGATCAGGTGCCAGTAGGGCCCCGCCGTCTGGGACGCCGTCGCGGGCAGGCTCATGCCGGGTTCTCCATCGGCGTCGCATCGCGTCCGCGCAGCACGATGTCGAAGCGATAGCCGAGCGCATGGTCCGGCTCGGTGATGTCGAGGTCGAAGGCCGCGACCAGCCGCTCGCGTGCCTCCCGGTCGGGGATGCAGTTGTAGATCGGGTCGAACGCCAGCAGCGGGTCGCCCGGGAAGTACATCTGGGTGATCAGCCGCTGCGCGAAGCCGGCGCCGAACAGGCTGTAATGGATATGGACCGGCCGCCAGGCATTGTGATGGTTGCCCCAGGGATAGGCGCCCGGCCGGATCGTCGTGTAGCGGTACCAGCCCTCGGCATCGGTGAAGACGCGGCCCTCGCCCTTGAAGTTGGGGTCGAGCGGCGCATCGTGCTGGTCCCGCTCGTGGTTGTAGCGGCCGGCGGCATTGGCCTGCCATACCTCGACCATGGCGCCGGGCACCGGCCGCCCATCCTCGTCCAGCACCCGGCCGGCGACGGTGATGCGCTCGCCCTGCGCCTCCCAGCCCTGCCCCTTGGCCAGGTTGTGGGTCGTCTCGTAGAGCGCGGGGCGCATGCGCGGCGCGCTGGTCTCGGTCAGGGTCTGCGGGATGCGCAGGGGGGGCTGCGTCGGATGGCGCTTGTGGGTGCTGCCGTAGGCCGGCGCGTCATAGGGCGGCTGGGTGCCGGGGGTGGGCTGGCGGTAGCTCATCCCTCCATCTCCTTCAGGACATCCTTGGCGAGCTTGAGGGCGGTGTTGGCCGCCGGCACGCCGGCATAGGCGGCGACCTGCAGCAGGATCTCGCCGATCTCCTCCGCCGTCACGCCGGTGTTGCGCGTCGCCCGCACATGCAGCCGGAACTCGTCGTGATGGCCGAGCGCCGCCAGCACGCCGAGGCAGAGCAGGCTGCGGTCGCGGTGGGACAGCCCCGGCCGCGTCCAGACCCGGCCCCAGACGCCCTCGAGGATGAAGTCGCGGAAGGGCAGGTCGAGCGCCGTCAGCGCCGCCTCGGAGCGGTCGACATGCGCATCGCCCAGCACCCGCCGCCGCACCGCCATCCCCGCCTCCGCGGCATTGTCCGGCAGGGCGGTGGCGAGCTTCATATGGGCGAGGACGGCGCGCGTCATCGCCTCCTCCCGCTCGAGATTGGGGATATGCCCTGCCTCGGCGATGACGACGAGCTTGCTGTCGGGGATCGCCGCGTGGATCGCCTGCGCCGCCGAGAGCGGCGTCGACTCGTCGCGGTCGCCGACGACCACCGTGACCGGGCAGCGCACCCGCCATTCGCCGGGCGGCGCCAGGTCGCGCAGCGCCGCCGCGCAGCCGAGCCATCCGGCCGGGTCCGTCGCCAGCAGCATCCGCCGGAGGCCACGGGAGGAGGCGAGCGAGCGGTCCACCACCCAGCGCCCGAGCGTCGCCTCGGCGACGGCCGCCATGCCGCCGGCGGCAACCGCATCCATCCGCCCCTGCCAGTTGGCCGGCCCGCCGAAATCGAGCGCCGTGTCGCAGGCCATCACCGACAGCACGCGCTCCGGCGCCTCGGCCGCCATGCGCAGCGCGATATGCCCGCCGATGGAGACGCCCCCCATATGCGCCGCCGGGACGCCGAGCGCATGCAGCAGCGCCAGCGCATCCCGCACCAGCCGATCCATCGTGTAGGGGCCGGGCGTCGCCTCGGTCAGCCCGTGGCCGCGCATGTCCATGCGGATGACGCGGTGCCTTTTGGCTAGCGCCTCCGCCTGCGGGTCCCACATGTGCAGGGTGGTGCCGAGGCTGTGCAGCAGCAGGACCGGCGCGCCGGAGGCCGGGCCGGATACCTCGGCATGAACGGCGATGTCGTCGAGCTGGATGAACATGCCCTGGCCCTCTCCCCGCCGGAACCTCGCCTGCCCGCACGGGCCGGTCAATGGCCCGGGGAGCGGGACATCACATCGCCTTGATGTCGATGAGAACTTGAAACGTTTTATCAACTAAACAGTAGAATGCTCGTGGTATGGATCTTCCCATGACGAAACCGCTGCCGACCACATTGGCCCGCGAGGTTGCCCCGGGCTGCGCCGGATGTCGCGGGGGCAGTGGCCTCGGCTTCGACCTCGCCATGGCCTTCCAGCCCATCCTCGACGCCAATCGGGGCGGCCGGATCCTGGCGCAGGAGGCGCTGGTCCGCGGGCCGGAGGGTCAGGGGGCCGGCTGGGTGATCGAGCAGGTCCCGCCCAAGGGCCTCTACGCCTTCGACCAGGCCTGCCGCATCGCTGCCATCGAGGAGGCGAGCCGCCTGCGCCTGGCCGAGACCGGCGCCCAGCTGTCCATCAACTTCCTGCCGAACGCGGTCTACAACCCCATCGCCTGCATCCAGGCGACGCTCCGCGCCGCGGAACGCACCGGCTTCCCGCTGAACCACCTGATCTTCGAGGTCAGCGAGCGCGAGCGGGTGCAGGACCCCAACCACCTGCTCCGCATCTTCCAGGCCTATCGCCAGATGGGCTTCACCCTGGCGATCGACGATTTCGGCGCCGGCCATGCCGGGCTGGAGCTTCTGGCCGACATGCCGGTCGACCTGGTGAAGCTCGACATGGGCCTCATCCGCGACTGCGATACGCATCGCCGCCGCCAGATCATCCTCGCCAGCATCGTGTCCGCCTGCCGGGAGCTCGGCGTGCAGGTGATCGCCGAGGGCATCGAGACGGCGGAGGAATGCGCCACCCTCCGCGGGATGGGCATCAGCCTGTTCCAGGGCTATCTCTTCGCCCGCCCCGGCTTCCGCAGCCTGCCCGTCCCGGCCGGCATCGCCGCCTTCAGGCCAGCAGCCGCACCAGCCACAGGCTGAGCGCCGGAAAGAGGACGCAAAGCAGCAGCCGCACCAGATCCGTCGCCAGGAAGGGCAGCACCCCGCGATAGGTCCGGGTGATCGGCACGTCCCGTGCCAGCGAGGACACGACGAAGACGTTGAGGCCGATGGGCGGCGCCGTCAGCCCGATCCCGACCACGATCAGCACCAATATGCCGAACCAGATGGCCGTCTCCTCCGTGCTGGCGAGGCCGAAGTCGAGCGCCGTCACGACGGGGAAGAAGATCGGCAGGGTGAGCAGGATCATCGCCAGCTCGTCCATCACCGCGCCCAGCACGATATAGGCGAAGAGCAGCAGCGCCAGCACGCCATAAGCCGGGTAGCTCTGCTCCGCGATCCAGAGCGCCAGCAGCTCCGGCGCCGAGGTCAGCGCCAGGAAGGCATTGAACACCTCCGCCCCCAGCAGGATGACGAAGATCATCGCCGTCGTCTCGGCCGTCGCCAGCAGCGCCTCGCCCGCCTGGCGCAGGCTGAGCGTGCGCCGCGCCAGGCCCACGGCGAGGGTCGCGATGCAGCCGATGGCGGCGCTCTCGGTCGGCGTGAAGACGCCGCCATAGATGCCGCCCACCACCACGACGGCGATCAGCATCACCGGGATGACGTTGCGCAGCGCTGCCCGCCTCACCTCGGGCGAGACGCGCGCCGCCGCCGGCATCAGCCCCGGCCGCAGCCGCGCCAGCACAGCCAGCACCAGGATGTAGGAGGCCGTGGCCAGCAGCCCGGGGATGAAGGCTGCCATGAAGAGCTTGGCGATGTTCTGTTCCGTGCTGATCGCATAGACGACGAGGATCACGGAGGGGGGGATCAGGATGCCGAGCGTCCCGCCCACCGCGATCGTCCCCGTCGACAGCCCCGCATCATAGCCGAAGCGCCGCAGCTCCGGCAGCGCCGCCCGGCCGAAGGTCGCCGTGGTGGCGACGCTGCTGCCGCAGACCGCGCCGAAGCAGGTGCAGGCGCCGATGACGCCCATCGCCATCCCGCCCGGCTTGTGCCCGAACAGCGCATTCGCCGCCGAGAAGAGGTCCCGCGCCAGTCCGCCCCGCTCCGCCAGCGCCCCCATCAGGATGAAGAGCGGGATGACCGAGAGGGTGTAGCTGGCGAAGAGGAAGTAGGGCGTCGTCTTCAGGTAGTTCAGCAGCGTCGCGGCATCGACGATGGTGACGTAGCCGCCCATGCCCACCAGCAGCATGGCGAGGCCGACCGGGCAGCGCAGCGCGATCAGGCCCAGCAGCGCGGCGAAGCCGGCCGCCGCCTGCAGGAATTCCGGCGCCATCACTCATGCCCTCGCGCCAGCCGCACCGCCCAGACCAGCGCCGCCACCGCCGTCAGTGCGAAGCCGAAGGCGCCGAACCCCACCGCCCACCAGGTCGGCAGGCCGAGGACCATGGTCGTGGTGCCGCTGCGCCAGGTCTCCCCCGCCCCGACCCAGAGCCGCTCGGCCAGCACCAGCGCGACCGCGGCCCAGACCAGCATCCAGACGGCATCGATAAGCTGCGCCGCCCGCCGCGGCAGCCAGGTGGTGAAGCTGTCGACCAGGATATTGGCCCGCAGCAGCGTCCCGTAGGCGAGGAAGGCCAGCACCGCGAGGCCGGAGCCGAGCGAGACCAGCTCGAAATCCCCCTGCACCGGCTGGTTCGTCGCCCAGCGGCGGGCGACGCTGAAGGAGGTCAGCAGCGCCGTCGCCAGCAGCACCAGGCCGCCCAGCGCCGCGACCAGGGTGGCGGCCCTGGCAAGCGCGCCCCGCTGCCCGGCCATGCGCGCCTCAGCTCACGCCCTGGCCGTATTGTGCGATGAGGGCCCGCGCCTCCTCCAGCAGCTTGCCGCCGTCGATGTTGCGCTCCTTCATGGCGGCGACCCAGGCATCGACGACGGGCGCGGTCCGCCGCTGCCAGCGGTCCCGCTCCTCCTCGGCGAGCTCGATGACGGTGTTGCCGCGCTTGCGCACCGTCTCCTCGACCTTCGGCCCCTCCTCGTCCCAGGGCCGGGCCGCCATCTTCGCCGCCGCCATGCCGCTGTTGGCGTCGAGGACGGCGCGGAGGTCGGCCGGCAGGCCGTCATACTTCGCCTTGTTCATGGCGAGCACGAAGGTGGCGATGTAGAGCGTCGGCGAGCCGACGATCTCGGTATGGAACTTCGCCATCTCCTGCAGGCGGATGCTCGGCACCACCTCCCAGGGCACGACGGCGCCGTCGATCACGCCCTGGCTCATCGCCTCCGGGATCTGCGGCACGGGCATGCCGACCGGCGCGGCCCCGAGCGCGCGCAGCGCCTCGCCCGTCTGCCGCGTCGGGAAGCGGAGCTTGAGGCCGTTGAGGTCCTCCATCCGCCGCACCTCGCGGCGCGTATGGATCACGCCGGCATCATGCCCCCAGGCGGTGATGATCTGCGTATCGGCGAACTCCGCCCGCATCTCCCGCTCGTAGAGCGCCTGCACCGCCTGCACGTTCACCGCCGCGCGGCGATGCGCGACGAAGGGCAGCTCGAAGACCTCGATGCGCGGGAAGCGCCCCGGCGTGTTCCCCGGCAGCGTCCAGACGATGTCGGCCACGCCGTCCCTCGCCTGGTCGTAGAGCTGCGGCGGCGCGCCGCCGAGCTGCATCGCCGGGAAGACCTGGATGCGGATGCGGTTCCCGCTCTCCGCCTGCACCTTCTGCACCCAGGGCATGATAAAGAAGCGGTGCACGTTGGACACGGCGGGCAGGAAATGGTGCAGCCGGAGCGTCACCTCCTGCGCCCGGGCCGCGCCGGGACGCAGCAGGGCGGGCAGGGCGAGGGCGGCGGCGATCAGCGGGCGGCGTTGCGGCATGGACATGTCCCAGAAAACGCGATTCTTGGCCGGATGGCGGGATCGCCACCCTTGCCACGCTTTCCGCCGAAACCGAAGCCCCGATGTTTCGCCCTCAACCGATCGCGGCCCGCAGCGCTGCCGCCCGCTGTCCCACCACCTCCGCCGCATCCCCCGGCCTGTAGAGCGAGGAGCCGATGCCGAAGCCGGCCGCCCCGGCCGCCCGCCAGGCGGGGATGGTCTCCGGCCCCATGCCGCCCACGGGCAGCACCGGCGTGCCCTTCGGCAGCACGGCGAGCATCGCCTTCAGCACCGCCGGCGAGGCCGCCTCCGCCGGGAAGAGCTTCACCGCATCCGCCCCCGCCGCCAGCAGGGCGAAGGCCTCGGTCGGGGTGAAGAAGCCCGGCGCCGCCAGCATCCCCAGCCGCTTGGCCTGCCGCACCAGCCCGACATCGGCATGCGGCGTGACCAGCAACCGCCCGCCGGCCCCGGCGACTTCGGCGAGCTGCCCCTCCGTCATCACCGTCCCGGCGCCGACCAGCGCCCGGTCGCCGCAATGCGCCGCCATCCGCCGGATGCTCTCGATCGGCTCCGGCGAGTTCAGCGGCACTTCGAGGACGGTGATGCCGTTGGCCAGCAGCGCCTCGGCCACGGGCACTGCCTCCGACGGCGTGATGCCGCGCAGGATGGCGACGAGCGGGCAGCGGGCGAGCCAGTCTGTCAGTGTCATTGCAGCGTCTCCGCGATCAGCGCCAGGCCGCGCAGGGCAAGGTCCGGGTCGTGCAGCCGGTGCTCGAGGCCGAAGGCGCCGAAGGCCAGCGCATAGGCGCGGGTGAGGGTTGCCGACCCGGCCAGGTGGATCAGCCCCCCGGGCACCCCTTCGGCCAGCGCCGCCGCCACCTCATGCCCGATGAGCAGGCCAGAGAGGTAGCTGCCGGTCGCTTCCGCCGTCAGCTCCCCCATCAGCCCGAGCCCCCGCGTGCCGAACAGGTGGTGCAGCAGGCCGCCCGCCTCCCGGGCGCGGCTCACGCCGCGGAGGAAGGCCGCCTCGTCCATCGGCGCCTCCTTCGCCAGCCGGCCGAGGATGCTGTGCTCCAGCAGCACCGCCCGCACCTCGCCCGTCATCTGCGTGGCGAAATGGGCGATGCGCCCGCCGGAGAGCCGGGCCCATTTGGCATGCGTCCCCGGCAGGCAGGCCAGCGCCTCCGCCGTGCCGAGCTCCGCTAGCAGGCCGACAAGCTTGGTCTCCTCCCCCCGCATCACATCCGGCACGCCGCCGGCATCGCGCGTGGTGAGGCCGGGCAGGAGCAGGCAGCGCGCGCCCTCGAAGGGGAGGAGGGTGAGGGCTCCGGCGATGTCGCCGGGGCCGGCGGGGCAGGGGAGGTAGGGCGCCTCCACCCAGCCCTGCCGGCTGCCGACCATGCCGCAGAGCAGGACGAGCCGCTCGCCCTCGGCCAGCCATGGACCGATGGCGGCCGAGAGCGCCGCCGGAAAGCCGCCTTCGGGAATGGAGAGGATGCCCCCCTCACTCTCCCGCCGGTCGAGGATGGTGCCGCCCGGGCCCAGGCGGTAGGCGCGGAAGGCGGTGGTGCCCCAGTCGATGCCGATCATGGGCGAGTCCTGCGCTGCTCCGTCGCCGGATGCAACGCAGGATGCGCGCCGCGAATGGTCAGCGCAGGACGATCTCCACCCGCCGGTTCTGCGGCTCGCGCACGCCGTCGGCGGTCGGCACCAGCGGCCGGCTTTCGCCATAGGCCGTGATGCCGATCTCGTTCCGGCTGATGCCCTGGCGCACCAGCTCGGCGGCCACGGCCTGCGCCCGCCGCTCCGACAGACGCTGGTTGTATTGCGGCGTGCCGGAGCGGTCGGCATGCCCCGCCACCTCGATCTTCGTGGAGGAAACGCGCCGCGCCGCGCCCGCGGCCTCGGCGATGATCTGCCGGGCGCGGTCGGTCAGGTCCGCCCGGTCCCAGTCGAAGAAGACGAGATAGGTGCGCGCCACCTCGGGCTGGGCCGGCGCGACCGGCGCCTGGGCCACCGCCGGCGGCGGCGCGGGCTGGTTGAAGGCGTAGCGCAGGCCGAAGAGCAGGCTGTGATTCTCGCCCTCCGGCCGGTACTTGCCGGGCACTCCCAGCGCACCCGGCCCCGCCGTCCGCGCCACCCGCAGGTCCGGCTGCATCGCGTCGAAGTAGCGGTACTCCACGGTCAGCGCGAGGCCCGGCGCGACGCCCACCGCGCCGCCGAGGATGGCCTGCCAGGCGAAGGCGCCGCCGGTATCGTCGATCAGGTAGCGGCTGCCGCCCGTGGCGAAGCTCGCCCGGCTGTACTCGGTCCAGGCATAGCCCGCGCCGGCGCCGAAATAAGGCATGAAGCGGCTGGGCGCGATGCCGAAGCTCGAGAGGTCGAAGTCGAAGAGCAGGTTGGCCATGGCGCCGTAGCGGTTGACGTAGCCGCTGCGCCCGGCCGCCACGTCGTTGAAGGAGAGGCGCTTGATCTCCTGGTTGCGGTAGTTGCCCTCGACCTCCGCCCGCAGCCCGTTGCCGAAGCCCCAGCCGACGGAGGCGACCGCCGCGATGCCGACGTCGTTGTCATGGACGTGGATGCCGCGGTTCCTGTTGTCGAGCCAGTTGTTGAGGCCTGCCCCAGCCCCGACATAGAGGCCGGAGACGGGCTGGGCCCGGCCGACGGCGGGCATGGCGATCGCGGCCATCAGCGCGGTGGCGAGCAGGGACAGGCGCAGGGTCATCGACGACTCCGGAGAGCGGGAACGGTGGTTGCTGTCGATTAAGCCCGATCGCGCCGCACTTCAAACGAAGGCGGGTCAATTTCTCGCGCTAGGTGAGGTGGCCCGCAGCCCCGCCGCCAAACTCCGGACATCCTCCGCCGAGGCCGCCATCGGATGCCGCGTCAGCAGCGGCACCTGCCGCCGGATCGCCCCCGGCACCCGGGCATCGCGCCGCAGGATGCCGGCCAGCGGCACGCCCGCCCCGAGGAAGCGCGTGCAGGCCGTGTCGAGGCTGCGCCAGACATGCTCCCTCGCCGCCCGGTCCGCCGCGAGGTTCACCACCACCCGCTGGTCGCCGCCCGGCCGGTCGCGCCGGTGCAGCTTCAGCACCGCATAGGCATCGGTGAGGCTGGTCGGCTCCTCCGTCGCCACCACCAGCAGCGTGTCGGCGAGCGCCGCCAGCCCGCGCACCGCCGGCTCGATCCCCGCCCCGCAATCGAGCAGCACCACCTCCCACCGTGCCGCCGCCCCACGCAGCAGCGCCCCAAGCCGGCCCGCCGCCTCGCCAAGCCCCACCAGGCTGCCGCAGCCCGACCGCCCGGGCAGCAGGTCGAACCCCGCCGGATGCCGCCGCACCGCCTCAGCGAGGCCGCGCCGCCCCGCCAGCACCTCGCCCAGGTCCGGCCCCGGCGGCAGGCCGAGCTGCACGTCGATATTGGCGAGGCCGAAATCGGCATCGACCAGCAGCACCCGCCGCCCCGCCTCCGCCAGCGCCTGGGCTAGGCTGATGCTGAGCCAGGTCTTGCCGACGCCGCCCTTGCCCGAGGCGATGGCGATGATCCGGCCGCTCTCGTTCCTCGTCATGCCGCGCTGTCCAGTCGAAAGGGCCCGGCCAGCCGCTGCGCCAGCCAGGCGGGATCAATCGGGGTCAACCCATCGGTGACGCCGGGCCCCGTGCCGGCCTCGCCGAGCGCCAGCCCCGCCGCGGCGGCGGCCAGCACGCCGCCGAGCCGCCGCGCCGCATCCAGCCGCGTCGGCAGCAGGTGCCGCGCGCCGAGCGCCAGGAAGGCCGCGGCCGTCTCCGCCGCCTCCGCGGGGTCCGGTCCCGCCGGCAGCACCACCACGAGCTCGGCGCCGATGGCGAGCGCCATCCCCCGCAGCCAGGCCGCCTGCACCGCATCGAAGGGGTCGCACCCCGCACTGTCGACCAGCACCGGCTGCGCCGGCGGGCGCCCGGCCAGGGCCCGCACCAGCATCTCCGGCTCCGTCGCCACGGCGAGGGAGAGGCCGAGCAGCCGCGTGAAGGCCGCAAGCTGCTCCGTCGCCCCCGCCCGCAGCCCGTCCGTGCTGGCGACCAGCGGCGCCGCGCCGCCGAGCACCGCCCGCGTCGCCAGCTTGGCGCAGCTCAGCGTCTTCCCCGCCCCCGGCGGCCCGACCAGCATCAGCGGCCGCGCCCGCCCATCCGGCAGCGGGGCGAAGCGCAGCGCGCCCGCCAGCCCCTCCGCCAAGGAGCCGCCGGCCAGCCTTGCCGCCAGACCGGCCGGCAGGTTGTGCCGCGCGAGCGAGGGTGCGGGCGGCGCGGCCGGCGCAACCGCCACCGGCGCCGCGTCGAGCGCGGCCGTCACCTTCACCCCGCCCTTGACGCGGCGGCTGTCGAGGATGACGGCATCCGGCCCGAGCTCGGCGCGCACCGCCGCCATCGCCTCCGCCATCCCCGCCGCCTGGAAGAGCCTGAGGCGCATGGGCTAGACCGTCGCCACGGTGCGGATGCGGCAGCGCGGATGGATCTCCGTCTGGCTCAGCACCGCTGTCGAGGGGCGGAAGCGCTCCACGATCGCCCGCACATGCGCGCGGATGCCGGCCGAGCAGACCAGCACCGGCGCCTCGCCCGCAGCGCCGTCGAGCACCTCCCGCACCCGCTGCATGAACTCCTGCAGCTGCGAGGGCGCCATGGCGAGCTGCCGCTCCTCCGGCGGCCCGGTCAGGCTCTCGGCGAAGGCGAGCTCCCACTCCGCCGAGAGCGGCACCAGCGGCACATAGCCCTGCGGCCCCCGCGCCGCCTCGGAGAGCTGCCGCGCCAGCCGCGCCCTGACGGTGGCGAGGATCGCCCCCATCCCCCGCGCCCCGCCCGCCACCGCCTCCTGCACCCCCTCGAGGATGGTCGGCAGGTCGCGGATCGAGACCCGCTCGGCGAGCAGCGCCTGCAGCACCCGCTGCAGCCCGCCGAGGCTGATCTGCCCCGGGATGACATCGGCGACGAGCTTCTTGTGCTCGCCCGGCAGCTCGTCGAGCAGCTTCTGCGTCTCGGCGAAGGAGAGCAACTCCGGCATGGTGTCGCGCACCGTCTCGGTCAGATGCGTCGCCAGCACGCTCGCGCAATCGACGACGGTGCAGCCCCGCGCCAGGGCCTCGTCGCGCAGCGCCTCCTCGATCCAGAGCGCGGGCAGGCCGAAGGTCGGCTCGTTGGTCCGCTCGCCCGCCATCGCCGGCACCTGGCCCGACGGGTCGATGGCGAGATGCAGCGGCGGCCGCAGCCGGCCGCGCGCCGCCTCGATCTCCTTCACCCGCAGCACGTACTCGTCGGGCGGCAGCTCCAGGTTGTCCTGGATGCGCACGCTCGGCAGCACGAAGCCCATCTCGCTCGCCATGGTCCGCCGCAGGCTCTTGATCTGCTCGGTCAGGCGCGGCGCCTCCCCGGCGGCCAAGGACAGCAGCCCATAGCCGAGCTCCAGCCGCAGCAGGTCGAGCCGCAGCGCCTCGGCCACCGGCGGCTCGCCCGGCGGCGGGGGAGGGGGCGGCGGCGCCTCGGCCGCGCGCCGCTCCGCCTGCCGCCGGTTCCAGGCCGGTGCCCCGCCGCCGGCCGCAAGCGCCAGGAAGGGCGCCAGCGGCATCCCCGGCATCAAGGCGAGGAAGCCGGCGGCGCCGGAAGCCAGCGCCATCGGCTTCCACCCGCCGCCAAGCTGCCGCCCCATCACCTCATCCGCCCGCTCCCTGCCGGAGCCCTTGGTGACGACGATGCCCGCCGCCACCGAGATCAGCAGCGCCGGAATCTGGCTGATCAGCCCGTCGCCCACCGTGAGCGTCGCAAAGGTCGTCGCCGCCTCGCCGATCGGCATGCCATGCCGCAGCACGCCGATGCCCAATCCCCCCAGCAGGTTGACCACGGTGACGATGAGCCCCGCGATCGCATCGCCGCGGACGAATTTCGCCGCGCCGTCCATGGCGCTGTGGAAGGCGCTCTCCTGCTCCAGCTCGCTGCGGCGGCGCCTGGCCTCCGCCTCGTCGATGATGCCGGCCGAGAGGTCGGCGTCGATCGCCATCTGCTTGCCCGGCATCGCATCCAGGCTGAACCGCGCCGCCACCTCGGCGATGCGGCCCGAGCCCTTGGTGACGACCATGAAGTTCACGATGAGCAGGATGGCGAAGACGATCATCCCGACCATCACGTCGCCGCCCATCAAGAACCCGCCGAAGGCCGCGACGACATGCCCCGCCGCCTCCGGCCCCTCCTGCCCGTGGCTGAGGATGGTGCGCGTCGTCGTCACGTTGAGCGCGAGGCGCAGCAGGGTCGTCAGCAGCAACTGCGGGAAGGCGGTGAACTCGAGCGGCGAGCGCAGGAACAGCGCCACCATCAGCACCAGCACCGCGACGGTGATGGAGAGCGCCAGCCCGGCATCGAGCAGCAGGGTCGGCAGCGGCACGACGAGCACCGCGAGCAGCAGCGCCACACCCACGGCAAGGGTGATGTCGCCCCCCGGCTGCAGCCGCCCGAGCCAGGCCGGGAGCGCGAGGCCGCCCATGGCTCAGCCCTCCATCGCCCAGGGCATGGCCGGGTGCGCCGCCGGCACCGCGACGCCCTGCGCCCGGTACTCGTGCAGCTTGTTGCGCAGCGTGCGGATGGAGATGCCGAGGATCTCCGCCGCCCGCGTCCGGTTGCCGAGGCTATGGGTCAGCGTCTCGAGGATGAGGTCCCGCTCCACCTCCTCCACCTTCCGCCCGACGAGGCCGCCCACGCCCTTCGCCGCCGGCGCCGCCGCGCCCGGCTTCGCCTCCACCGCCGCCGGGGGTGCTGCGGCCGGCAGAGGCGTCAGCTCCACCGCCTCCGGCCCGATCGCCGGGCCCTGCGCCAGCAGCACGGCGCGATGCAGCGTGTTCTCGAGCTCCCGCACGTTGCCGGGCCAGGGATGCGAGAGCAGGAGCGCCTCCGCCGCCGGCGCCAGCGCGCGCACCGGCAGCCCGTTCGCCTCGGCGAAGCGCCGGGCGAAATGCGCGGCGAGCGCCAGGATGTCGAGCGGCCGCTCGCGCAGCGGCGGGATGTGCAGCCCGAGCACGTTGAGCCGGAAGTAGAGATCCGCCCGGAACCGCCCCGCCTGCACCTCCGCCGCGAGGTCGCGGTTGGTCGCCGCCAGCAGCCGCACATCGACCTTGACGGGCGCCCCACCGCCGAGCCGGTCCACCTCCCGCTCCTGGATCACGCGGAGGATCTTCGCCTGCAGCCGCGGGTCCATCTCGCCGATCTCATCCAGCAGCAGCGTCCCGCCATCTGCCTGCTCGAACTTCCCACGCCGCGCCGCGACCGCGCCGCTGAAGGCGCCCTTCTCATGGCCGAAGAGCTCGCTCTCCAGCAGCGCCTCCGGCAGGGCCGCGCAGTTCAGCGCGACGAAGGGCCCCTGCGCCCGCCGGCTGCTGCGGTGGATGTGCCGCGCCAGCACCTCCTTCCCCGTGCCGCTCTCGCCGGTGATGAGGATGCTCGCCTGCGCGACGGCCAGCTGCGCGGCCCGGCCCAGCAGCGCCGCCATGGCCGGGTCACGATGCACCGGCGCCTCCGCCTCGCCCGCCGCGGCGGCGAGCATGGCGGCGATCAGCTCCGCATCGGGCGGCAGCGGCAGGAACTCCTTCGCGCCGGCGCGGATGGCGCGCACGGCCGCGGCCGCATCCGCGTTCCGCCCGCAGGCGATCACCGGGCAGGCGATGCGCTCGGCCGCCAGCTGCTCCACCAGCCAGCCGATGTCATGCGTCACCTCGCAGAGGATGAGGTCGGCGCCCTCCGCCCGCAGCCGGTCGAGGCCGGAGGAGACGCCCTCCGCCTGCGCCAGCTTCGCGCCCTTCGCGGTCGCCATGCGCGCCGCCAGGCCCAGCTCCGCCGTCAGCGCGCCGATGATGAGGAGCCGTGCCATGCTCAGATCCCCCGGTCGCCCTTGACGATCTCGGTCATGGTCACGCCGAGCCGGTTGTCCTCCACCATCACCACCTCGCCGCGCGCGACGAGCCGGTTGTTGACATAGATGTCCACCGCCTCGCCGAGCTTGCGGTCCAGCTCCACCACCGCGCCGCGGCCAAGCTTCAGCAGCTGCGAGACCTGCATGGTCGCGCGGCCGAGCACGGCGCTCACCTGCACCGGGATGTCATAGACCGCCTCCAGGTCCCGGCCGCTGCCGGCGGGGCGAGGCATGGCGGCCTCCATCGGGTTCATCGCCTCGAAACCGGCGGGATCCGCCATGCTCACTTCTCCTCCGTCATGGGTGAAAGCCCGAAGCCCCGCAGCAGCTCGGCGATGGCCGCCTGCTGCGCCTCGGGCGAATAGTCCGCCCCGCCGCCCCGCCAGCTGGCCCGCACCGCGCCGGGCGCCAGCGCCGCGTCCTCGGCGATGCGCAGCCGCGGATCGCCGATCCGTGCCGCCGCCGCCTCGCCGAGGCCCGGCGCGACATGCAGGGCGATGGCGACCCCGTCCTGCAGCAAGGGCGCCAGCCGCCCGGCGAGCCAGGCCGCACTCTCCGGCGCCAGCCGCTCCGCCGCCGCCGGCAGCGCCGCGCCGAGCGCCGCGACCAGCACCTCCGCCAGCTCCGCCGCGGCTTCGCCCACGGCCTCCGCCATGCTCGCCCCCGCCTCCCCCAGCCGCAGGGCGATCGCCTCGAGCGCCGCCGCCTCCCGCGCCGCCTCCAGCATCGCCTCCCGCGCTGCCGCCTCGGCCGCCGCCTCCGCCGCGGCAATGGCGGCAAGGTCGGGTGCCGGCGTCGGCTCCGGCGGCGGCGGTGGCGGCGCGTCGAGGTCCTGCACCTCGAAGCGCGCGCTCGCCTGCGGCCGCGCCAGCACCAGCACCGGCTCGAACCCGCCGGTCACGGCAGCATCTCCTCATCCCGCCCGTCCTGCAGGGTGATGGTTCCCTGCGCCGCCATGTCCTTGGCGCAGGCGACGATCGCCGCCTGCGCCTCGTCGACATCGCGCAGCTGCACCGGCCCCAGGGCGGAGATGTCGTCCCGCAGCAGCTTCGCCGCCCGCTCCGTCAGGTTGCGCATGAAGAGGTCGCGCAGGGTCTCGGAGGCGCCCTTCAGCGCCAGGGCCAGCTTGTCCTTCTCCACCCTCCGCAGCAGCGCCTGCAGCCCGGCACCGTCGATGCGCTGGAGGTCCTCGAAGGTGAACATCAGGCCGCGGATGCGCTCGGCGCTGTCGCGGTTGCGCTCCTCGAGGGCGCCGAGGATGCGCGCCTCCGCCTGGCGGTCGAGGTTGTTGAAGATGTCGGCCATCAGCTCATGCGCGTCGCGCCGTGCGGCGCGGGCGAGATTCGACATGAACTCCATCTTGAGGGTGCGCTCGACGCCCTCCAGCGCCTCCTTCTGCACGGTCTCCATGCGCAGCATCCGCATGACGACCTCCATGGCGAAGCCCTCGGGCAGCAGGGAGAGGACGCGGGCCGCGTGGTCCGCCTTGATCTTGGTCAGCACCACGGCGACGGTCTGCGGATATTCGTTCTTCAGGTAGTTGGCGAGCACGCTCTCGCTGACATTGCCGAGCTTGTCCCACATGGTCTGGCCGGCGGGGCCGCGGATCTCCTCCATGATCTGCGCCACGCGGTCCGGCGGCAGGCTCTTGAGCAGCAGCCGTTCCGTGCTCTCGAAGCTGCCGGTGAGCGAGCCCGCCTGGCCGAGCTGCTCTGCGAAGTCGATGCAAAGCTCCTCGATCGTCGCCGAATGCACCGTGCCGAGCGTCGACATGGCGATCGAGAGGTCGCGGATCTCGTCCTCATGCATGCGGGCGAAGAGCCGCGCCGCATGCTCTTCCCCGAGCGCCAGCATCAGCGCGGCCGCCTTCTGCTGGCGGGTCAGCACCGCTCGCGCCATCAGGCCGGCTCCTCGGGCGTCAGCCAGCGGCGCAGGACGGCGAGGGCCTCGTCCGGATGCTGCTCCACCAGCTCGATCAGGTTGTTGATGGCCGAGGCGCGCACCTTGCCCTCGATCTGCGCCCGGTCGATCATCGCCTCGCCGCCCGGCAGCCGCCCGGCCTCGCCGTCCGCGAGCTGCGCCTCGCCTTCCGCCCCGCCCGCGGCGAGGGCGGGTGCCGGCGGCGCCAGGCTCGCCGCCACCCGCCCGATCACCGGCCGGCCGAGCAGCAGGATGGCGACCAGCGCCACCACGGCGAGCAGCCCGCTCTCGATCAGCCGCGTCGCCAGCGCCGGGGCGATCGGCAGGCCGAGGAAGCCCGGCGGCTCGGCCGGCCCGCCCGCCTCCTCGACGAAGCGCATGGACACGACCTCCACCTTGTCGCCGCGCCACTCGTCGAAGCCGATGGCGCTGCGGACCAGGGCGGCGATGCGCGCCAGCTCCTCCGGCGTCCGCTCCCGCCAGGCGCCGCCCTCGGCGAGGCCGTCCACCAGCACGGCGACGGAGAGGCGCTTCACCACCGGGTGCTCCCGCAGAGTGGAGCGGCTGGAGCGGCCGATCTCGAAATTCGTCGTCTCCTCCTGCCGGCTTTCCGAGCTCGCGCCGCCGCTCGCCTGCGCGTCCTGCCCCGGCAGTTGGTGGCGACCGTGGTCGGCGGCGGCTCCGCCCCGCGATTCTGCTCGGTCACGCTCTGGGTGCTGCGCGGCACTTGGTTGTCCGGGTCGAAGCGCTCCTCCCGCGTCTCCACCCGGTCGAAATCCATCTCCACCGTGGCCTCGGCCCGGACCCGGCCGGGGCCGAGGCTGCGCTCCAGCTCCTCCACCGCCCGGCCGATGCGCATCTCCTGCGCCCGGCGTAGCTCCTCCTGGTTCAGCGCCTGGGCGGCGCCGGCCAGCGCCTGGCCGCCGCGGGCCAGCAGCTCGCCCCGGGTGTCGACGATCGAGACGTGCTGCGGCTTGAGGCCGGGGACCGCCGTCGCCACCAGATGCAGCACGGCCTGCACCCCCTCCCGGTCCAGCCGCTGCGCGCCCTGCATGGCGAGCACCACGCTCGCCTGCGCCTCGCCCCGCTCGCGGGAGAAGGCCTCCCGCCGCGGCAGCACGAGGTGGACGCGCGCCGTCCGCACCCCGGCCAGGCCGCGGATGGTCCGCGCCAGCTCCCCCTCCAGCGCCCGCAGCCGGTTCACGTCCTGCTGGAAGGGGCTGGTGGTCAGGCTCTCGGAGCGGTCGAAGATCTCCCAGCCGACCCCGCCGCCGGAGGGCAGGCCTTCCTTCGCCAGCATGAGACGGAGGCGCGCCACCTGCTCGCTCGGCGCCAGCACCTGCGTGCCGCCGGCGGCCAGGCGATAGGGCACCCGCTGCCGCTCCAGCACGGCGACGACGGCGGCCGCCTCCCGCCCCTCGAACTCGCCGAAGAGCGGGCTCATCGGCACCTCCCGGGCGCGGAGGGCCATGACGGCGAGGAGGGTCAGGATCACGGCGGCGACCGCCCCGAGCGCCAGCAGCCGCCCGCGGCCGAGGCCCCTCAGCCCTTCGATGACCCCGTTCACCGGTCCCGCCCAGCCGCCTGTGGCCGATGCATCGCTCATTCCCCGACCAGCCTTTTGCCGATGGGCAGAATTTGCCGGATGCCGCCTTACCGGCCGGTTAAGATCGCAGCCGGTTCATGCCGGAGGACCGTCATGAAAGCGTCCCCGCCATGTCACGCGGGCAGGCCATGGCGATTTACACGCCCCCTCCCGCTTGGTATCTCCCGCCCGCCCGCCGCAAGGGCACGGGCGGCACACAGACAGGGGTCCGGCCGGGCATGAAGATCGTCGCCTGCAACAGCAACCGCCCGCTCGCCGAGGCGGTGGCCGCCTCGCTCGGCCTGCCGCTCACCAGCGCCTCCATCCGCCGCTTCGCCGACATGGAGGTCTTCGTCGAGATCAACGAGAATGTCCGCGGCGAGGACGTCTTCGTGGTGCAGAGCACCAGCTACCCGGCGAACGACAACCTGATGGAGCTGCTGATCACGCTCGACGCGCTGCGCCGCGCCAGCGCCCGCCGCGTCACCGCCGTGGTCCCCTATTTCGGCTATGCCCGGCAGGACCGGAAGTCGGGCTCCCGCACGCCGATCTCCGCCAAATTGGTCGCCAACGTCATCACCGCCGCCGGCGCCCACCGGGTGCTGACGATGGATCTGCATGCCGCGCAGATCCAGGGCTTCTTCGACATCCCGGTCGACAACCTCTTCTCGGCGCCGCTCTTCTCCCGCGACATCATGGAGCGCTACAAGGGCCGCGACCTGATGGTCGTCTCTCCCGATGTGGGCGGCGTGGTTCGCGCCCGCGCCATGGCGTCGCGCCTCAACACCGACCTCGCCATCATCGACAAGCGCCGCCCCCGCGCCGGCGTCTCCGAGGTGATGAACGTGATCGGCGAGGTCGAGGGGCGGCACTGCATCCTGGTCGACGACATCGTCGATTCGGGCGGCACGCTCTGCAATGCGGCCGAGGCGCTGATCAAGAACGGTGCCTCCGGCGTCTCGGTCTACGTCACCCATGGCGTGTTCTCGGGCGGCGCCGTGGCGCGGGTCGGCGCCTCGCCGATCGAGAACATGACGGTGACGGACAGCATCCTGGCAACCGAGGCGGTGCGCGTCTCCTCCAACATCCGGCAGGTGACCATCGCCCCGCTGCTGGCCGAGGCGATGCGGCGCATCTCGGAGGAGAGCTCGGTCTCCTCCCTCTTCAACTAGGCCCCGGACACGAGCCTCGCTCGTGTGCGGATGCCGTGTCGTTCCATGTTGGCTCGACGCTAAGCCTTGGGCCTATTTAGAAATCGCGGCAGGCCGGACCGGTGAAAGCGCCCGGTCGAGAACCTGCATCCTTGGAAACCGGCTGCCGCGATGAGCGGCGCGTCGCCCTGAGGCCGGGACCTTCTCATCGCGGCTGCGATGAGGCCTGGCGAGATAGGCGTTCCGCCCGACCTGGCGGCGCCGGTCCTTCAGGGCGCAGAAGGCGTGCGAGACGGGCAGGGATATCGCGTACACCACGACTACATACGTCAAAGCCTGCGCCAGGATCGACATCTCGGCCTCCGGTCCGGCTCCTATTTTCGAGGTATCTCATTTCTTGAACAATCCACGAGATCATGATTAAATCGATTTAATCATGCGGCCTCCCGGTCCCGACCGGGGTTGCCGCCAGCCTGGCCTCAGCTCGCCAGTCGCGCCGATGGGCGATGCGGCGAAGCCGCCACGCCGATGCCGCTCGTCGAATCGCGCATCCGGTTCGCAGGCCAGCCTCCGGCACTGCGCCGCGCCTGGTGCTTGCCGGCCCGGACGGAAATGCCTCGTGTCGGCTCAGGCTGGGAGGGGCGCCGCCGCCTCCACCACGCTGGTCCAGCCATGCGGGTCCGGCGCGCGGCCATACTGGATGGCGGTGATGGCGTCGTAGAGCCGCTGGGTCAGCTCGCCCGTCTGCCCGCCGCCGATGACGATCCGCTGGTCCTTGTAGCCGAGCTCGCCCACCGGCGAGACCACCGCCGCGGTGCCCGTGCCCCACATCTCCCGCAGCGAGCCGTCCTGCCCGGCCCGCATCACCTCCTCGATGGAGATGCGGCGCTCGGAGACGCGGAGGCCCCAGTCGCGCATCAGGGTCAGCGCCGAGTTCCGCGTCACCCCATCGAGGATGGTGCCGCCGAGCGGGGGCGTGATCACCTCGTCGCCGATGCGCAGCATGATGTTCATGGTGCCGACCTCGTCGATCCAGCGCCGCTCGATCGCATCCAGCCAGAGCACCTGGGTATAGCCCTGCCGTTCCGCATCGCGCTGCGCCGAGAGCGAGGCGGCGTAGTTCGCCGCCGTCTTCGCCTCGCCGAGGCCGCCCTGCACGGCGCGGACATACTTATCCGTCGCCAGGATGCGCACCGGCTTTACCCCCTCCTTGTAGTAGGAGCCGACCGGCGAGCAGATGATGAAATAGGTATAGCGATGCGCCGGATGCACGCCGAGCATCACCTCCGTCGCCACTACCGTCGGGCGGATGTAGAGCGAGGTGCCCGGGCTGCGCGGCGCCCAATCGTGGTCGGCGGCGACGATCGCCTCGAAGCTCCGGCGGATGAGGCCCGCATCCATCTCCGGGATGCAGAGCGCGGCGCAGGAGCGGTTGAGCCGCTCCGCATGGCGCCCCGCGCGGAACAGCCGCACCTGGCCATCGGCGCCGCGGAAGGCCTTCAGCCCGTCGAACACCGCCTGGCCGTAATGCAGGACGGAGGTGGCCGGGTCCATGGTCAGCGCGCCATAGGGCATCACGCGCGGGCTGTGCCAGCCGCGCCCCTCCTCGTACTCCATCAGGAACATGTGGTCGGTGAAGACCTTGCCGAAGGAGAGCGAGGCATCCGCCGGCCGCGGCTGCGGCGCCCGGGTGCGGGTGACGCTGATGGTGGTCTCAGGGGAGGATGGCATTGGCGCCCGTTTCCGTCGTGACTGGGTCTCGCCTGCCACCATAGCGTAACACCCAGGGCGCCTGAACCCTCCCCGAATCCCCCTTGCCGGCCGCCCGCGCCTCGGCTCATCTGCCCGCGACACGAATGCGGAGGGACCTCCATGAAGCTCTATTACGCGCCCGGCGCCTGCTCCATCGGCATCCATGTCCTCCTCGAGGAGATCGGCAAGCCCTATGAGCCGGTGGCGCTGAACACCAAGGAGGGCGCCCAGTTCAAGCCCGAGTTCACCAGCATCAACCCGAAGTCCAAGGTGCCGACCCTGGTCAGGGACGACGGCTCGGTTCTGACCGAATACCCCGCCATCGCCCTCTGGCTCGCCAGCACCTTCCCCGAGGCGAAGCTGCTGCCGAAGGATGCCGAGGGCCTCGCCAAGGCGCTGGAATACACCGACTACGCGGTGGCGACGCTGCACATGCAGGGCTTCTCCCGCATCTTCCGCCCCTCCAATTTCGCCCCCAACGAGGCGGACCACGAGGCGGTGAAGGCGCGTGGCGCCGAGATCTTCGAGAAGGGCCTCGGCCTCTTCGACAAGGCGCTGGCCGGCAAGGACTACCTGCTCGGCGAGTTCTCCTTCGCCGACAGCGCGCTCTTCTACGTCTCCTTCTGGTGGGCGGCGCGGCTGAACAAGACCCTGCCGCCCAACGTCGCCGCGCATTACGAGCGGATGAAGGCCCGCCCCTCGGTCCAGCGCACCATGGCCGCCGAAGGCTTCGCCTGAGAATGCCAGGGGACACGGCGGGGAGCCTCAACCGCATTCCCTTCTGGTTCCTCCGCCATGGGGAGACGGACTGGAATGCGGAAGGGCGGTCCCAGGGCCGCACCGACATCCCGCTGAACAGCGTCGGCCTGGCCCAGGCCCGGCGCGCGGCGAAGACGCTGGCGGGGATCGGCGGCATCGCCACCATCGTCGCCTCGCCCCTGATCCGCGCCCGGGTCACGGCCGAGATCGCGGCCGAGGCGCTCGACCTGCCGGTCGAGTTCGACGAGGGGCTGCAGGAGGTCAATTTCGGCGAGCAGGAAGGCCAGCCGATGGGCAATTGGTACGACGACTGGATCGCCGGCCACTACACCCCGGCGGAGGGCGAGCGCTTTGCCGAGCTGCTGGCCCGCGCGGTCGCCGCCGTCAACCGGGCGACGGCGCGGCCGGGGCCGGTGCTGGTCGTCGCCCATGGCGCGCTGTTCCGCGCGCTGCGTCTCGCCTTCGGCCATGAGCCGAATGTGCGGACGCCGAACGCGCTGCCCATCCGCTGCGAGCCGCCGGCGGATGGCAGCAATGTCTGGGTCGTCACCCCGGCGGAGCTGGCGCCGGAGTAGGCGCCCGGGCCGGCAGGGGCTGCGGCGCGATCCGCCGCATCCCTTCCGCCCCGGCGGCGTCGGCCGGCTTGCCGATGCAACCGGCATCGGCCGCGCCGTCGCCCTGGCCGACGCGAAAAATCTCCCGGCGGCTCATCACCGGGCCGCTGCCGGCCCGGGCGTCACGACGAAGCGCCGGTAGACGGCGCCCAGCGCGATCAGCGCCAGGCCGAGCCCGAGGAAGCTCAGCACCCGCCACAGCCCTTCGAGCTCGGCCATGTCGATGAAGAAGGCCTTGAGGATGGTCAGCCCGATCACCCCGAGCGCCGCCAGCCGCAGCGCCGCCGCCCCCTGCCGGATGCCGAGCGCCAGCAGCGCCGCCCCGAAGCAGAGCCAGGCGATGCTGTAGGCATAGAGCTCCGACCCGCCGACATCGCCGAGCCAGAGCGGCATCGCCTCCGGATGGAAGCGGTGCCGCACCTCGAGCGTCACCCAGGTGAAGCCCGCCACCAGCGCATAGAGCGCCAGCAACCGCGCCATCCACCGTGGCGCGAGCCCGCGCAGGGCAAGCCCCGCCAGCCCAGCCGGCACCGCATAGGCAAGGGCCAGCTCGTTGAAGACCGGCGTCGGCAGCAGCTCGCCCCAGTTATCGAAGGCCGGGTTGTCCAGCACCAGCCCGGTGCCGAACCCGACGACGCCGAGGAAGAGCAGCCGCCACCCCCAGCCAAGCACCTGCCGCCCGCCGAGCCGCCGGTCCAGCCAGCGGGTGAGGCTCGCCAGCAGCGCCAGCGCGCTGAGCTGCAGCCCCGCCTCGGCGAGGCCCCAGGTCTCGCTCCCGGCCCAGTCCCCGCCCGTCATCGCATGCCGGATCTCGAGCAGCACGAGCACGGTGAGGAAGGCGAGCGCCCCCGCCTCCAGCACCCCGACCAGCAGGTCGTCGCGGCGCCTGCGGAACATCGCCGCCGCCAGCGCGAAGCAGGCCGCCGGCACGCCATAGGCCGGCAGCAGCCCGTTCAGCACCGGCGTCGCCCCGAAGGCGTAGTCGACGACACTCCAATTCAGCAGCAGCCGCACCAGCACCACGCCCGCGACGGCCAGCGCCACCCGGCGCAGCGGGTCGAGCGCGCTCCGCGCCTCCACCCAGGCAAGCGGCGGCAGGAAGAGCGCAACGGCCAAGGTCAGCCACTGGTCGGAGAGCACCATCGCCGCCCCGAGCGCCAGCGCCGCCATCGCCCCCGCCGCATGGGCGCCGGCCCGCTGCACTGCGCCCTCGCGCGCCGCCAGTCCGGCAAGACCGGTCGAGCCCGCCGCCAGGGCGAGCGCCGCCAGCGCCCAGCGCGCGTCGAGCGCGAAGCCCCGCACCCGCGCATAGGCGACCAGCAGCACCAGCACCGGCACCGCCGCCGGCAGCGCCGCCCAGGCGACGGGCCTGACGCCCCGCCGCTCCCGCCAGGCGCCCGTCAGCGCATGCATCGCGCCCAGCGCCAGCGCCGTGCCGAGGAAGGGCAGCAAGGCCTCCGGCGGCCAGGGCCGGATCGGCAGCAGCGCCTGCACCACGCCGTCGATGGTGACCGCCTCCTCCGGCATCAGCCAATCGGGGATGGTCCAGCCGAGCAGCATCAGCAGTCCGGCCAAAGCGGCGAGCAAGGGCAGGGGCATCAGCCGCCCCTCCCGCGCCGCCGCTGCCAGCCCGACCACGGAGAAGAGCAGCACGCCCATGGCCGGCCCGGGGACCGTGGCGCCCGGCACCAGCAGCACCGCCGCCGCGGCCAGCAGCGCGAAGGGCAGGAGCGCGAGCCGCCGCCCGACTGCGCCCTCCAGCACCGCCCCCGGCAGCAGCCCGACATGCAGCGCCGCTGCCGCCGGGGCATACAGGGCAGGGGCCCAGACCGCGCTCGTCCCCTCGCCGATCACCCCGCCGACCAGGACCCAGGCTGCCGAAGCGCCCGCCGCGCACCAGCCGAGCCAGGTCGCGCCGACCTGGCGCAGCACGCCGAGCGCCGCCGCCGTCACCGCCAGCAGATACAGGAAGAGCCCCGGCAGCGACGGATCCTGCGTCTCCACCAGCGCCGGCGTACCATAGGCGCCGGCGATGCCGATCGCCGCCACCACCGGCCCGAAGACCAGGGCGAGCGCGATGCCCCCGAGCGCGACCGCGGCCAGCAGCCCGAAGCCGAGCAGCGGCGGCACCAGCCCGTACATCGGCCCCGCCGCATAGGCCGCGCCGAAGAGGATGGCGAGTCCGCCCGCCGCCAACGCCGCCGGCGCCTGGTCCGGCCAGGGGATGCCCGGCCGCTCCTCCGCCGGCCGCCGCCGCAGCCAGGCCGCGCCGCCGACCAGCGCGAGGCCGAGCAAGCCGGCCAGCACGCAGCGCGGCCCCGGGCCGAGCCAGCCCTCCTCCACCGCCGTCCGCACCAGGAAGACGCCCGCCAGCAGCAGCGCCGCCGAGCCGAGCCAGACGCCCCAGCGGAGCGTCAGCAGCTCCTCGATGCCAGGCCGCGGCGCTGGCGGCGGGGCAGGCTCGGCCGGTGCCGCAGCCATGACCGGCTCCGGCTCCGCCACGGGCTCGGGAGCGGGCTCGGCCTCCGCCACCGGCTGCGGCGCCTCCGCCGGCTGGCTCCAGGGCGAGGGCGGAGGCGGCGCCGGCGCGGCGAGCGGCGCCCCGGTCCTCACCGCCTCCTCCAGCGCCTGCACCCGGCGCTGCAACGCGCTCGCCTTGCGATAGCCAGCGATGCCCAGCGCCCAGCCCAGGAAGAAGCCGAGCACGAGCAGAATCAGGAAGCCTTCCATGCCGGAACGCTCCATGCGCGGACCAAGCAGGTCAAGCCACAGCCTGTTGCGCCCGCGTCCCGGTTTTCACGAAGCCGAAGCGGTGGCACGCTCCGCCATCATGCCCGACCGTGCTGCCCCGCCGCCGATCGCCATTCCCGCCGCCTCGGCCCCGCCGCGCCGCAAGCCCTCCGGCTACCCGGAGCCCTTCTTCAGCCGCATGGCGAAGCGGGAGAAGCGCCCGCTCGGCGACCTCTTCGGCCTCCGCAGTTTCGGCGTGAACCTGACCCGCCTCGCCCCTGGCGGCGAGTCCGCCCTGCTGCACCGCCACAGCCGCCAGGACGAGTTCGTCTACATCCTCGAGGGCGAGCCGACCCTGGTCACCGAGGCGGGCGAGGTGCCGCTCTCCCCCGGCCTCTGCGCCGGCTTCCCGGCCGGCGGCCTCGCCCATCAACTGGTCAACCGCACCGAGCGCGACGTGGTCTATCTCGAGATCGGCGACCGCACCCCCGGCGACGAGGGCACCTATCCGCGCGACGACCTGCGGGCCACCCAGGCCCCCGACGGCAGCTGGCTCTACACCCGCAAGGACGGCACGCCCTACTGACGGCTGCTGTTGCGCCCGCTCCCCCGATCCGCTAAGGCCCCCTCCGTCGCGGGCACCCCTGGAGGCCCGCGCGCTCGGCGTTGGGCGATCGGCCCCGCGCCGGGTCCATATCCTGAGCATACGGAGCACCGACCATGGTCCAAACCATCCGGATCGAGGCCGAGGCGCGTGAGCAGGCCGGTAAGGGGGCGGCGCGCGCAACTCGGAGAGGGGGACTTGTCCCCGCAGTCATCTACGGCGCGAAGCAGGAGGCGACGCTGATCGCCCTCGACCCGCGCGACGTGATGAAGGAATTGCACAAGGGCGGCTGGCAGAGCCACCTGTACGAGGTCGCGGTCAAGGGCGGCGGGACCGAGCGCACGCTGATGCGCGACATCCAGTTCCACCCGGTCACCGACCGCCCGATCCATGTGGACTTCCAGCGCCTCGCGGCCGGCCAGCGCATCCGCGTCCGTGTCCCCGTCGCCTTCCTCAACGAGGACACCTGCCCGGGCCTCAAGGCCGGCGGCGTGCTGAACCTCGTCCGCCGCCAGATCGAGGTGCTGGCCGACCCGGACGCCGTGCCGGAGGCCTTCCAGATCGACCTGGCCGAGGCCGGCATCGGCGACAGCCTGCGCTGGTCGGTGGTGAAGGACCAGTTCGGCACCAAGGCCGTGCTCGACCGCGACTTCGTGGTGGCGACCATCGCCGCCCCGACCGTGGTGGAGGAGGTCGCCCCGGCCGCCGCCCCGGCGACCGAGACGGCGCCGAAGGGCAAGGCCGCCAAGGGTGGCGCCGCTGCCGCCCCGGCCGCCGCCAAGGCGCCCGCGAAGAAGAAGTAGGAATTGTAGGCGATGCTGCTCTGGGTTGGCCTGGGCAATCCCGAGCCCTCCCAGGCGCGGCATCGCCACAATATCGGCTTCATGGCGCTGGACGCGATCGCCCGGCGCCATGGCTTCTCGCCCTGGCGCAGCCGCTTCAAGGGGCTGGCCGCCGAGGGCAGCATCGCGGGGGTGAAGGTCCTCGCCCTCAAGCCGCAGACCTACATGAACGGCTCCGGCGATGCGGTGCAGCCCGCCGCCGGCTTCCACAAGATCCCGGCCGGCGACATCTGGGCCTTCCATGACGAGCTCGACCTCGCCCCCGGCAAGGTGCGGGTGAAGCGCGGCGGCGGTGCGGCCGGCCACAACGGCCTGCGCGACATGCAGCGCGCCCTCGGCACGCCGGATTTCTGGCGCGTCCGCCTCGGCATCGGCCATCCCGGCCACAAGGACCGCGTCACCGGCCATGTGCTGGGCAATTTCGCCAAGGTCGACACCTGGCTCGAGCCGCTGCTGGATGCGGTCGCGGACATCGCGCCCCTCCTCGCCACCGGCAAGCCGGAGGAGGCAATGACCCGCATCGCCCTGTTGACCCAGGAGACGCGCTGATGCAGGACGAGGCCGAAATCGCCGCCCAGATGATGGGCGGACCCGGACCCGAGGATTTCGCCAATGGCGCCGCGGCCCTGGCCGCCGCCCTGGTGCGGGAGGCCGGCGCCCTAGCCTCGGCTGCCGCCTCGCTCCGCGCCGCCGCCACGGTGACGCCGGGCGACCCGATGGGCGGCCCGCTCTCCGACATCCGCCGCCAGCGCCTGGCCATGGCCGCCGCCGGCGAGGCCGCGCTGAAGGCGGCCCTGCTGCTGGAAGCCGCCGAGCTCATCGCCCCCGGCGGCACCCCGGCCGAGGCCATCGCCGCCGCCGCCCGCCGCGCCGGCGTCTCGCCCGCCCTGCTGGTGCCCCCGCTGCGCGCCGGCGCCCTCTCTCTCGCCACCGATGACGGCGCCGCCCGCATCGCCGCCGCCACCATCGCCGAGGCGCTGGCACAGGCCCTCGCTTAGGAGTCTCCCATGGGTTTCAACTGCGGCATCGTCGGCCTGCCCAATGTCGGCAAGTCGACCCTCTTCAACGCCCTCACCGAGACCGCCGCCGCCCAGGCGGCGAACTACCCCTTCTGCACCATCGAGCCGAATGTCGGCCGCGTCGGCGTGCCCGACCCGCGGCTGCAGGCCCTGGCGAAGATCGGCAAGAGCCAGAAGATCGTCCCGACCACGCTGGAGTTCGTCGACATCGCCGGCCTAGTCCGCGGCGCCTCCAAGGGCGAGGGCCTCGGCAACCAGTTCCTCGCCAACATCCGCGAGGTGGACGCCATCGTCCATGTCCTGCGCTGCTTCGAGGATGGCGACATCACCCATGTCGAGGGCAGCGTCGACCCGGTACGCGACGCCGAGACGGTCGAGACCGAGCTGATGCTCGCCGATCTCGAGGGCCTCGAGAAGCGCGTCGTCGGCCTGCAGAAGCGTGCCCGCGGCGGCGACAAGGAAAGCGCCGCGCAGCTCACCCTGATCGAGCCCATCCTCGCCGCCCTGCAGAATGGCAAGCCCGCCCGCACCGCCATCCCGAAGGGCGAGGAGGAGGCGGCCAAGCGCCTCCAGCTCCTCACCACCAAGCCCGTCCTCTATGTCTGCAACGTCGAGGAAGCCTCGGCCGCGACGGGCAATGCGCATTCTGCCCGCGTCTTCGCCCGCGCCGAGGCCGAGGGCGCCTGCGCCGTCATCGTCTCCGCCGCCATCGAGGCCGAGATCAGCCAGATGGCGCAGGAGGACCGCGGCGACTTTTTGGAAAGCCTTGGCCTCCAAGAGGGCGGGCTCGACCGCGTCATCCGTGCCGGCTACGCGCTGCTCGGCCTGCTCACCTACTTCACCGTGGGGCCGAAGGAGACGCGGGCCTGGACCATCACGCGGGGGATGAAGGCGCCGCAGGCCGCCGGCGTCATCCATGGCGATTTCGAGCGCGGCTTCATCGCCTGCGAGACCATCGCCTATGACGACTACATCGCCCTCAACGGCGAGCAGGGCGCCAAGGAAGCCGGCAAGATGCGCGTCGAGGGCAAGGAATACGTGGTGAAGGACGGCGACGTCCTGCTCTTCCGCTTCAACGTCTAGCCGCGCGGGGGCTCACCCCCGCTTCACCATCCGTACCGCATAGGCGCAGAGCCCGTTCCGGTACTCGCCCTGGAACAGCCCGTCGGCGAAGAGCCCCGTGGTGGCGATGTTCCGGTCGAGAGAATCGACCATGCGGACCGACCCGTCGGCGCCGACAAAGCCGCTTTGGCTCTGGCGGATCTGCGGGTTGAGCGCGAAGACCGCCCGCCCTTCCGTGACATTGATCTCCCGCTCGGCCGAGGGCGCGCGCGGGCATTCCCGCGTCCGGTCCGGCTGCAGGGTGACGGTGCCGACCCAGCGCCCGTCGAAATCCTTCACCTTCGGCGGCGGCGCGGCCGGCCGCGCCGGGGCGTTGGAATTGCGCGCCTGGACGGAGCCGGCCTCCGGCAGCGCGGTCTCGTTGGCGCAGGCGGCCAGCAGCAGGCCCATGGCGGGAAGGAGGTGACGCATGCGGATCCCCAGGCGGTGGCGTTGCGCGAGGAAAACCCTCAACCCTCCTCCTGGCAAGGCTCCTCCCGCCGCGCGCCGTCGAGCAGCGCCTGCCGCCGCGCCTCCGCCCGCCGGTCATTGGCCTTCTCGGCCGCCCTGCGCCCGTGCTTCGCGCGGTTCGCCGCCGCCTCGGCCGCCGCCTGCTCACGGGCTTGCCGCTTCCTCGCCTGCTTCAGGTTGACGATCTCGCCCATCTCCGCAGCATAGGCCCCGCAACCCGGAAGGGGAGGGGTTTTCCATGCCGACCATCGAGCTCACCGCCGCCGACGGCCATGTCCTGTCCGCCTATGCCGCCGGCCCCGCCGATGCGCCGCGCGCCCTGGTCGTCGTCCAGGAGATCTTCGGCGTGAACCGCCACATGCGCCGGGTCTGCGACGACTTCGCGAAGGAGGGCTATGCCGTGGTCTGCCCCGCCCTCTTCGACCGCACCCAGCGCGGCGTCGAGCTCGGCTATGAGGGCGCCGATGTCGCCCGCGGCCGCGAGCTGCGCGGCACCATCGATGCCGGCAAGACGCTACTCGACATCCTCGCCGCCGCCGCCGCCCTACCGCGCGGGGCCAGGCGCGGCATCGTCGGCTATTGCTGGGGCGGCACCGTCGCCTGGCACGGGGCGACCCGCAGCAGCGCCTTTGCCGCGGGCGTCGGCTGGTATGGTGGCGGCATCGCCGCGGCGAAGGCGGAGCAGCCGACCTGCCCCGTCCAGCTGCATTTCGGCGAGACCGACGCCTCCATCCCGCTCGCGGATGTGGAGGCGCTTCGCGCCGCCCAGCCCGGCGTCGAGGTCTTCGTCTACCCCGGTGCCGGCCATGGCTTCGGCTGCGAGGAGCGCGGCAGCTACGTCCCGGACGATGCGGCGAAGGCGCAGGAGCGCACGCTCGCCTTCTTCGCCCGGCATCTCGGCTGAGCCGCCGGGGCCTGTTCCCACCCCGGATGGTTTGCGGCTAACCTCCCGTCACAGTCCGGCGCCAAGCCGGCCTTTCAAGGGAGAGAAAGATGCACCGCAGATCCTTGCTTGGCGCGACCCTCGCCGCGCCCGCCCTCCTCGCTATCCCGGTCCGCGCCCAGGGCGCCATCACGCTGAACGGCGCCTCGCAATTCGGCGACGAGCACCCCTACACCAAGGCGCTCGTCCGCTTCGAGGAGTTGGTGAAGCAGTATTACGGCAAGCCGATCAACTTCGTGCTGCACAAGAACTCGTCACTCGGCCTCGAGAAGCAGTATTTCGAGTACATGGCGCAAGGCAGGGCGGTGGACTACGCCATCGTCTCGCCCGCCCACATGTCCACTTTCTCCAAGGCCGCGCCCTTCGTCGACGCGCCCTTCCTGTTCCGCGACATCGCGCATTGGAATGCGGTGCTCGACCAGGACATGTTCAAGCCGGTGGCCGAGGAGGTCGAGAAGCGCGCCCGCGTCGCCATGATCGGCTATGGCGGCGGCGGCGTGCGCAACATCTTCTTCAACAAGCGTGTGACCAACCTCGCCGGGCTGAAAGGCCTCAAGGTCCGCGTGCAGGGCGCGCCCATCTGGTCGCGCACCTTCTCGGCCATCGGCATGTCGCCGACCGTCATCGCCTACAACGAGATCTACAACGCCATCCAGAACAACGTCATCGACGGCGGCGAGAACGAGGCGGCCGGCGTCGAGCAGATGCGCTTCTACGAAGTGGCGCCCCAGCTCTCGATGACGCAGCACGCCATCACCATCCGGCCGCTCTGCGTCTCGGTCCAGGTGATGAACCGCCTGCCGAACGACCTGCAGGCCGCGATCCGGCGGGCGGGCAAGGAGGCCAGCGCCTTCCACCGCGAGGCGGAGGCCGGCGCCGACAGCCAGATCCTCGAGACGCTGGAGAAGGCCGGCCGCCTGCACCGGGTCGAGTTCACCGACCGCGCCGAGATGAAGCGCCTGGTCGACCCGGTGATGGCCGGCTATGCGCGCGAGATCGAGGCCGAGGGCATCCTCAACCGAATCAACGCGCTGACCGCCTGAGCCTCATGCCCGATACCCCTCCCGGCGCGCCGGCGCTGCTGCGCCGCGTCAACGGCGCGCTCGCCGGCCTCATCGCCTTCCTGCTGATCCTCAGCGTCGCCATCCTCGTCATCCCGGTGACGCTGCAGATCATCTCGCGCTACACGCCCCTCATCCCCGCCTATATCTGGACCGAGGAGCTAGCGCGCTTCTGCCTAGTCTATGCGGTGATGCTCGGCGCCATGCTGGCCGTCCGGGAGGGGACGCATTTCGTCGTCGACGTCTTCCCCCGGCTCTCGCCCGTCGGCGAGGCGCGGGTCGAGCTGCTGGCCGGCAGCTTCGTCCTCGTCTTCGCCTTCGTCTTCCTCTGGTGGGGCTGGGAATTCACCGAATTTGCCATCTACCGCATCAGCGAGCTGGCGGAGCTGCCGCTCTGGATCATCCACCTCGCCTGGCCCGTCGCGGGCGCCGTCTGGCTGCTCTTCGAGGCGGAGCGGATGCTGAACGCGCTCGCGGTGCTGCGGGCCAAAGGGGAGAGCCACGGCTGATGGGCGGCAATGTCCTCGATGCCGGCAGCGCGGCCGCCATCCTCTTTGGCATCTTCTTCACGCTGCTGGTGCTGCGCGTGCCCGTCGCCGTCTCGCTCGGCCTCGCCTGCCTGCCGATCCTGCTGGTGGAGCCGCGGCTCTCGCCCATGATGCTCGCGCAGGAGACCTTCAACGCCTACAACTCCTTCATCCTGCTGGCCGTCCCCTTCTTCCTGCTGACCGCCAACCTGATGAACATCGGCGGCATCACCGACCGGCTGATGACCCTCTCGCGCACCCTGGTCGGACACTTCCCCGGCGGCCTCGCCCAGATCAACGTGGTGCTCTCCTTCTTCTTCGCCGGCATCTCCGGCAGCAGCACGGCGGACGCCGCCTCCCAGTCGAAGATCTTCATCGAGGCGCAGCGGAAGGAGGGCTATGACGACAGCTTCTCCGTCGCCATCACTGCCGTCTCCGCAGTGCTCGCCGTCATCATCCCGCCCTCCATCCTGATGATCGTCTGGGGCGGCGTGCTGACCGTCTCGATCGGCGCCCTCTTCCTCGCCGGCGTCGTCCCCGGCGCACTGATCGCCGGCGTGCAGATGGCGACCGTCCATGCCTATGCGAAGCGGCGCGGCTACCCGACCTATGCCCGCGCGACCCTCGGCCAGATCGGCCGGGCCTTCCTCGTCTCCATCCCGGCGCTGCTGACGCCGCTGATCATCATCGGCGGCAAGATCTTCGGCTGGTTCACCGCGACGGAGAGCGCCTGCATCGCCGTGCTCTATGCCGGCTTCCTCTCGCTGCTGGTCTACCGCGAGATGGACTGGCGGGGCCTTGTGAACGCGCTCGGCGATACCGGAAGGCTCGCCGGCGTCACCCTGTTCTGCGTCGGCACCGCCAGCGCCTTCGGCTGGCTGCTCGCCTTCTACCAGATCCCGGAATACCTGCTTTCCGGCGTGCAGGCCTGGGGGATGGGGCGGATCGGCACGGGATTCTTCATCGCCGCCGTCTTCCTCGTGGTCGGCTGCTTCCTCGACGCCATCCCGGCCATCATCATCGTCGGCGCCATCCTCCAGCCGCTGACCCAGAGCGTGGGCATGGATCCGGTGCATTTCGCCATGATCGGCATCGTCTCGCTGGCTTTCGGCCTGGTGACGCCGCCTTATGGGCTGTGTTTGATGATCGCCTGTTCCGTCGCCGGCATACGCATAGGCGATGCGCTGAAGGACACGATGATCATGCTGCTGCCGATGCTCGGCGTCCTCGCCCTGATCATCCTCTTCCCTGCGATCGTGCTGGCGCTGCCGAACCTCGTCTCGCCGGAGTTTTTGCGTTGACGTGATCGAACCCCGACAGGTTGCCAACGTTCGCCCTTCGCACCGGCACGGTGCCGGACGGAGGGCAAGCGATGAACTCGACGATCCTGTTGATCATCCTGATCGTGGTGCTGCTGGGTGTCCTGCCGACCTGGCCCTACAGCAGCGGCTGGGGCTACTACCCAAGCGGCATCCTCGGCATCATCGTCGTGGTGCTGCTCGTCATGGCCTTGACGGGCCGGCTTTAGCGGCGAGCAGCCGCACCAGCGCCGCGTCGCGCTCGGCCGCCAGCGCGGGGATCGGCTTGCCGCCGGTCTCCTGCGCGACGCCTTCGATCAGCGCGCGTTGCAGGGCGGGCGTCAGCACCGGATTGCCGAGGCTCTCCCACCAACTCGTCACCGCCGGCATCAGGTGATGCATGAAGTGCTGGTAGCCGCCCTCGCCACCCGCGAGGTGGAAGGTGGCATGCGGACCCATCAGCGCCCAGCGCAACCCGGGCCCTTGGGCGATCGCCGCATCCACATCGGCGACGCTGGCGACGCCCTCCGCGACCATATGCACCGCCTCGCGCCAGAGCGCCGCCTGCAGCCGGTTCGCCAGGTGCCCCGGCACCTCCTTGTGCAGCACGATCGGGTGCTTGCCGATGCCGCGGTAGAACTCGACCGCGGCCTGAACCGCCTTCGCGCTCGCCGATGCGCCGCCCACCACCTCGACCAGCGGGATCAGGTGCGGCGGGTTGAAGGGATGCCCGATCACCACCCGCCCCGGATGCGTGCACCCCTCTGACAGCCGGCTCGCCAGCAGCCCGGAGGAGGAGCAGAGGATCAGCGCATCCTCCGGCAGCGCCGCGCTGATGGCGCGCAGCAGGGGCTGCTTCACCTCGTAGCGCTCCGGCGCGCTTTCCTGCACGGCGTCGCATCCCGCGACCGCCTTCACCGGGTCCGGCTCGAAGGACCAGCGCGCCGGATCGGCACCGGGCGCCGCGCCGAGCTGCTGCAGCACCGGCCAAGCCCCCTCCACCATGCGCCGGATCAGCTCCGGCGCCCCCGGCGAGGGGTCGCTCGCCACCACTTCCAGCCCGCGGCTGAGGAACCAGGCGGCCCAGCTCGCGCCGATCGTCCCGGCGCCGATGACCGCGATGCGACGAACCGGCCGCACCGCCTCAGCCCTTCTCCACGGCACCGCCGCCCTCGACCCAGTCCTTGAACCCGCCGAGGTTGCGCACGTCGCCGTAGCCGAGTTCCTGCATCATTTGCCCGGCCAGCGCCGCCCGCCCGCCCGAGGCGCAATAGGTGATGACGACGGGCTTGCCGAGCGCCGGGTCGCGCGCCGGGCTCTCCGGATCGACGCGGAATTCGAGCAGGCCGCGCGGGATGGGCAGCGCCCCCGGCACCTTGCCCGAGGCGGCGATCTCCGACGCCTCGCGCAGGTCGATGAAGACCGCCTCGCCCTTCGCATGCAGCGCCTGCGCCTCGGCGGCGCTGATCCGCGGCACCGCGGCATTGGCGGCGGCGACCATCTCCTTCACGGTCTTCGGCATCCTGCGTCCCTCCCTGTTGGAGGGCGAAGGCTAACCCAGGACCGCCATCGCCGTAAGCGCCCGTCCCAGCACGGCGAGGCTGGCAACGATCAGCACGGACACCGTCAGCACGGTGCCGCCGACCCGTGCCGCGCCGAGATCCGGCTCCCGGCTGATGCCGACGGCATGCAGCACGCGCCCGAGCACCAGCCCCGCTCCCGCCATGTGCAGCAGCAGGGCGGAGAGTTTCAGCCCCTCACCGAGGCCCATGAGCAGCAGGATCAGCGGCACGTACTCCGCGAAATTCGCATGCGCCCGGACCGCGCGGAAGAGGCCCTTGTCCTCCTCGGTGCCGAGCATGACGCCGCTGCGCCCCCGCCCAAGCACCACCAGGAGGGTCAGCGCCGCATGGAGCAGGCCGAGCAGCGCGGCATAGAGCGCCGTGACCGGAAGTGCCATGGATGAGGTCCCCGCCTGGCCCGGCGTTCGACAAGCCGGCCGCGCATCGCCATATCGGGCGCATCATGGAACCCCTCGCGCTCTACATCCACTGGCCGTTCTGCCTGCGCAAATGCCCCTATTGCGATTTCAACAGCCATGTCCGCGAGGGAATCGACCAGGGGGCCTGGCGCGAGGCCCTGCTCCGCGAGCTGCGGCATGAGGCCGCGCGCCTCGGCCCCCGCCCGCTCGCCAGCATCTTCTTCGGCGGCGGCACGCCGAGCCTCATGCCGCCCGCCACCGTCGCCGCGTTGATCGGGGAGGCGCGGCGCCTGTTTGCCGCACCGCCTGAGCTCGAGGTGACGCTGGAGGCCAACCCCACCAGCGTCGAGGCTGCCCGCCTCGCCGAGATCCGCGCCGCCGGCGTCAACCGCCTTTCCTTGGGCATCCAGGCGCTCGACCCCGCCGCGCTCCGCTTCCTCGGCCGCGAGCACAGCGCGGCGGAGGCGGTGGCGGCGCTCGAGACCGGCCGCGCCATCTTTCCCCGCCTCAGCTTCGACCTGATCTATGCCCGCCCCGGCCAGCCGGAGGCCGCCTGGCGCGCCGAGCTCCGCCAGGCCCTGACGCTGGCCGCCGACCACCTCTCGCTCTACCAGCTCACCATCGAGCCCGGCACGCGCTTCGCCACCGAACATGCCCGCGGCGCCTTCGCCCTGCCCGATCCCGAGGAGGCCGCCCGCCTCTACTGGGCGACGGTGGAAGAAGCCGCCCGCTTCTCCCTCGCCCCCTACGAGATCTCCAACTACGCGAAGCCGGGCGCCGAGAGCCGCCACAACCTCGCCTACTGGCGCTACGGCGACTATCTCGGCATCGGCCCCGGCGCCCACCAGCGCCTGCTGCTCGACGGCACGATGATCGCCACCCGCCGCCACCGCGCGCCGGAGGAATGGCTCGCCCGCGTCACCCGCCAGGGCCACGGCACCGCGGAGGAGGAAGCGCTGGCCCCCGCCGACCGCGCCCGCGAGGCGCTGCTGATGGGCCTCCGCCTTGCCGAGGGCATCGACCCCGCCCGCATCGAGGCCCGCAGCAGCCTGCCGCTCGCCGAGGCGCTCGACCCGGCCATGCTGCTGGCCTGCATCGAGGAGGGCTACCTCGAATGGACCGGGGCCGGCCGCCTCCGCGCCACCGAGGAGGGCCGCATGCGCCTCGATGCCATGCTGCCCGTGCTGCTGCGCTAGACCAGCCTCCGATCGGATGGACTCACCCGACCGGAGGTCTTCGCCCGGCCAATGAACGGGCTGGAGCGGGTTCGGTGAACCGGCGCGAACGGAAACCGTCCTAAGCCCCGGCCCGCGGCCGGCGCGCGGGCGGCGGGTCATCCGGCGCCGCCCGCGCCAGCCAGTCCAGCGCGCCCGGCGCGGCCCGCCAGCCCGCCGCCGCGGTGTCGCAATAGACTGCCGCTTCATCCGCATCGCCGGGGCTGTAGAATTCCGGCACCGCCGGCATCGGCAGGCGGCCGAGCAGCAGCCCCGGCACATGCGGGTTGGTCCCGAGCGCCGCGGGCAGCGCCGCCGCCGCCCCTGCCTCGCCGCCCTGGAGGAAGCCGATCAGCACGGCGGCATAGGCCCAGGCGGCGCTGTCGTCCTCGCCATAGGCCGCGTGCAGGGCCGACGCCTCGGGGACCGCCCCGGCCTCCAGCAGCCAGTCGAGCAGGATGTAGCGCGCGCCCATGTTGTCGTTCGGGTTCAGCGCCAGCGTGCCGCGCAGCGTGTCGTTCGCCTCCGCCACCTGCCCCTGGCGGCGCAGCTCGAAGGCGAGGCCCTGGCGCGCCCGCATATAGGGCCGGGTTTCCGTGACGGACCAGAACTCGCCCCGCCAGGCTGCCATCCGCCAGGGGCCGAGCATCACCTCGCCCGCCGCCACCGCCTGGCGCCAGAGATCGAGGGTGAGGGGCGCGCCCTCCGGCGCCTCGCTCGCCAGGATGCCCCAGGCATCGACGCAGAGCGGGCTCGCCTGCAGCGCCTTGCCGGCCAGGGCGAGACGCTCCTTCCCCTTGGCCTCCATGGCATCGAAGGCGATGAGCTGGGCGGCGTTCACCTGATGGTCGGTCTCCTCGGCGCTGGCCTCCAGCACCCGCCGCACCCGCCGCTCCTGCGCCGCCGCGGCTGCCTTGCCGCCCTCAGCCCTCGCCATCGCCGCCTCCCAGCTCCAGCGCCCGCCGATAAACCTGCTTCCGCGGCAGCCCCGTCGCCGCCGCCGCCGCCGCCGCGGCATCGCGGAGGCTCATCCCGGCCGCCTGCGCATCGCGGAGCGCCCGGTCGAGCTCCGCCTCGCCGGTGGCTTCCTCCGGCGCCGGCCCGATCACGATCGCGATCTCGCCCCGCGCCGCCTCGGCGGCATAATGCGCCGCCAGCGCGGCGAGGCTGCCGCGCCTGACCTCCTCGAAGCGCTTCGTCATCTCCCGCGCCACCGCCGCCGCACGGTCCGCGCCGAGCCCATCCGCCAGCGCCGCCAGCGTCTCCGCGAGCCGGTGCGGCGCCTCGTAGAGCACGAGGCTGGCGCTGAGCCCCGCCCGTTCCGCCGCCCGCAGCCGCGCGATCTCCGCCGCCCGCGGCCCGGACTTCGACGGCAGGAACCCCTGGAAGAGGAAGGGATGCGGCGGCAGGCCGGAGAGCGTCAGCGCCATCACCGCCGCATTCGGCCCGGGCACCGCGCCGACCTTCAGCCCCGCCGCGATCGCCGCCCGCACCAGCCGGTAGCCGGGATCGGAGACCAGCGGCGTCCCCGCATCGGAAACGAGAGCGATCCGCGCCCCCGCCCGCAGCCGATCGAGCACCCGTGGGGTCTGGTCATCCTCGTTGTGCTCGTGCAGAGGAAGCAGGGTCACCGAAACACCATGCCGTGCCAGCATGGCGCCGGTTACCCTGGTATCCTCGCAGAGCACGGCATCGGCGCCGCGCAGCGTGGCCAGCGCGCGGGGCGAGAGATCGCCGAGATTGCCGATCGGCGTCGCCACCAGGGTCAGCCCCGGCAGCGGCCCATCGGGGGAAGGGTCAGGAGGTTCGATTGCCGGTTCCGTCACGCCGCACCCCGCTTCGCCACCTGCTGCGGCTCGCCTTGCTCTTTCCCCTCGCAGCCTGCGTCGCGCAAGCCCCGCCCTCCTACGGCACGCCCGGCAACCTGCCCCAGGCCGCGCCGCTGCCCGAGATCCCGCGCACCCGCGTCGGCCTGCTGCTGCCGCTCTCCGGCTCCAACCGCCCGCTTGGCCAGGCGATGCTCAACGCCGCCCAACTCGCCCTCTTCGACCAGAACGACCCCTCGGTCGAATTCCTGCCCCGCGACACCGCCAGCAGCCCCGCCGGCGCCGCCCAGGCCGCGCAATCGGCGCTGGGGGAGGGGGCCCGGGCGCTCGCCGGACCGCTGACCCTGACCGAGACCGCCGTCGTCGGCGCCCGGGCCCGCGCCGCCGGCGTCCCGGTGATGGCCTTCACCAGCGATGCCGCCCAGGCCGGCAGCGGGGTCTGGGTGCTGGGCACCACGCCCGCCGAGCAGGCCGAGCGCGTCGCCGCCGCCGCCGCCGAGGCCGGCGCCCGCCGCTTCGGCCTCATCGCGCCGGAGGACGAGTTTGGCCGCCGCCTCGCCACGGCGTTGCGCACCCGCCTGCCCGCCCTCGGCCTCCCCGCGCCGATCGTGGTGCTGCAGGCCCGCCTCGGCGACAGCGCCGCCGCCGCCCGCGACCTCGTCGCTCAGGCCGGACCGGAAGGGCTGGATGCCGTCCTGCTCGGCCTCGGCGGCGAGCGCGCCCGGGCCGCCGCCCAGACCCTGTCCGCCGCGCTCCCCGCCAAGCCCCGCCTGCTCGGCACCGTGCTCTGGGCGCAGGACCCGGTTGTCGCCCAGGAGCCCGCCCTCGCCGAGGCCTGGTTCCCCGGCCCCGACCCGGCGACCCGCGCCGGCTTCGACCAGCGCTACCAGCAGGCCTTCGGCGAGCGCCCGCCCCGCCTCGCCGGCGTCGCCTATGACGCGGCCGCGCTCGCCAGCCGCGCCGCCCGCAGCGGCATGGCCCCGGTCGGCGAGGCCATGCTCGGCGCCGACGGCCCGGTCCGCCTCGGCCCGGACGGCATCGCCCAGCACGGCCTTGCCGTCTTCGCGGTCGACCCCTCCGGCGAGCCCCGCCTCGTGCAGCCCGCCCCGATCCCCGGCGCCAGCTAGCGCGCCATGGCCACCCGACCGCCGCCCGGCCGGGTCGTCGCCGCGGCGGGGCTGATCGGCGCCGTGCCGGTCCTCGTCCTGCTGCTGCTGCTGGCCGAGGGGGAGCTCGCCCTCGGCCCCGGCCTGCTCGCCCTCGCCGCCTGCATCCTCGGGGCGCTGGCCGTCGCCCAGCTCTGGATCGGCAACCTCGCCCGCTTGGCCGAGGCGCTGCGCCGCGCCGCCGCCGCCGACGGACGCCTCGTCCCGCCCAACGGCACACCCCTGCTGCCCGCCGTCGCCGAGATCGCCGAGGGCGTCGGGCGCCTCGCCCGCACGCTGGCCGACCAGGGCGAGCTGGTGGGCCGCCTCCGCCGCGCCGACGAGGCGATCGTCGAGCGCCTGCCCGACCCGCTCCTCGTCCTCTCGCCGGAGCGCCGCCCGCTCCGCGCCAATGCCGCCGCCCGCGCACTCTTCGGCGCCGCCGGCCAGGGCGCGCCGCGCGACGGCGACGTCGCCGCCCTGCTCCGCCACCCCATGCTCGCCGATGCCGTCGACCGCGCGCTTGCCGAGGGCCGGCCGCAGACCGCCGACATCGCCCTCCCCGTGCGGGTGACGCGGGAGATCGCCGCCCAGGTCATCCCGATGGAGCCGGCGCTGGCCGATGGCGGCCGCATCGTCATCCTCCTCTCCGACCGCTCCCGCGAGCGCGCGGTGGAGCGCATGCGCGCCGACTTCGTCGCCAATGCCAGCCACGAGCTGCGCACCCCGCTCGCCAGCCTCATCGGCTTCATCGAGACGCTGCGCGGCCCGGCGGAGGACGACCCCGCCGCCCGCCAGCGCTTCCTCGGCATCATGGCCGAGCAGTCGGAGCGCATGCGGCGGCTGATCGACGACCTGCTCGGCCTGTCCCGCATCGAGCTGACCGAGCACCAGCCGCCGACCGGCCAGGCCGACCTCGCCGCCATCGCCCGGGCCGAGGCCGATGCGCTGGAGCCGCTGTTCCGCGCCCGCCGCGTGAGCCTCTCGGCCGAGATCGATCCGGGCGCCACCGCCGCCCCCGCCGATGCCGAGCAGCTCGCCCAGGTGCTGCGCAACCTGCTGGAGAACGCCATCCGCCACGGCCGCGAGGGCGGCGCCGTTCGCCTGGGCGTCGCCCGCTGCACCGGCGGCCCGCGCCTGCCGAGCCGCCCCGGCGTCCTCCTCTCCGTCCAGGACGACGGCCCCGGCATCCCGCCCGAGCACATTCCCCGCCTCACCGAGCGCTTCTACCGCGTCGACCGCGGCCGCTCGCGCAGCGCCGGCGGCACGGGGCTTGGGCTCGCCATCGTCAAGCACATCGTCAACCGCCATCGCGGCCTGCTGCTGATCGAAAGCGAGCCGGGCAGCGGCGCCTGCTTCAAGGTCTGGCTGCCATCCGGCCCCGCCGGCTGACCGATGCCAGGGCGTTGAAACCGTACCGACATGACGAGGATCGTTCATTACTGTCTGGCCCCCCGCGCCGTCGCGCCGCGCGGGCGGCTGCGAGAACCGGGCTCTCGCCCGAACCCGGCGAGGAGCGGTCATTGAGCGAATCCGGATGTCCTGCCCCGTCGAACCGAATCCTCGACGCCCTGCCGCCCGCCGACCTGCACCGCCTCTGGCCCGACCTGAAGCCCGTCGAGCTGCCCTTCCGCCAAAGCATCCAGACACCGGGCGGCCCCATCGCCGCCGCGCACTTCATCGAATCCGGCTTCGTCTCCATGATCATCACCCTCGAGGATGGCGACGGCGCCGAGGTCGGGCTGGTCGGCTCCGAGGGGGTGCTTGGCCTGCCGCTGGTCTACGGGACCGACCGCTCCGACATCGAGGGCATGGTCCAGCATGGCGGCGTCGCCCTGCAGCTCGAGGCCGAAGCCTTCACCGAGGCGCTGGAGTGGAGCCCCGCCCTGCGCCGCCAGGTGCTGCTCTACGCCATGGCGCATCACCAGCAGGTGGCCCGCACCGCCGCCTGCAACGGCCGCCACCATACCGAGCAGCGCCTGGCCCGCTGGCTGCTGATGGCGCATGACCGCGCCGCCGGCGACCGCTTCACCATCACTCATGAGCTGCTTTCGATGATGCTCGGCGTGCGGCGCGCCGGCGTCACGGTGGCGGCGGGCAGCCTGCAGCGCGCCGGCTTCATCCGCTACGAGCGTGGCCAGCTCGAGATCACCAACCGCCAGGGCCTCGAGGCCGCCTCCTGCGAGTGCTACGCCGCCGTCCTGCAGGAAGCCGAGAGGCTGGCCGGGCGCGGCAGCCGCTGACGCTGCGGCGGTCCTCAAACGTACAGACGAATGCTGCCGGATGGCGCTTTCCTGCCCGCCATCGCCCCCGGGGGGGTTCATGATGTCCGTGACGCGTCCGGAAGACGTACCAATCAGGTTAAAGTCGCTTCGCCTCCTTGTCGTCGAGGATGAGGCGCTGGTGGCGATGCTCATCGAGGACGAACTGGCCGAGGCCGGCGCCACGATTCTCGGCACCTCCGCCTCCGTCGAGGATGCGCTCTACCGGATCGATGCGGCCTGCGCCGATGACGGGCTCGACGCCTGCCTGCTCGACCTCAATCTCGGCGGCCGCAGCGCCCTGCCGGTGGCGGACCGGCTGGCCCGGCTCGCCGTGCCCTTCGTCTTCCTGACGGGCTATGGCGACGATCTCGGCCGGGGCTGCCATACCGACGTCCCGGTCGTGCGCAAGCCCTTCGACCCGAAAAACCTGGTCCATGTGCTGTGGCAGGCGGCACTCCGCCAGCCCCTGGCCCCCGCTGCCGAGGCAAGCGCCGACCAGGCGGTTTGATCCAGGCGGCGCCATCTGTCCGGCTAGGGAAGGCCTTGAGCCTGCCTTGGCGCGTCGAGGCGGACGGGAGCCGTGCCAGAGCGGTTTCCGTTCGCACTGGCTCACGGAAGCCGCTCTAACCTATTGTCTGGCCAGACGAACTACTCCGATCAGGTGTTTCCACCCGATCGGAGTTAGCTCTAGATGTCGGGGTTCAGGGTCGCGCTGCCGCCGAAGGCCCGGCTGTCCCGCAGGTCGTCCGCGCTGCGCGGTGCATCCGGCGCCGGGTCGCCGCTGCCCTCGCAGGCCACCTTGATGGCGCCGAGCGTCCGCTCCATCGCCAGCCGCATGGCATGGTCGACGGCGCCGTTCTCCTGCTCCATCCGCTTGGCCACTGCCGGCTCCGGCGTGATGCTGAGCTGGATCGAGACCTCGGCCCCGCCGCCCGCCTCGCGCACCTCAAGCTCGCCACCGTAATCCTTCATCCGGTCGGAGCCCCAGCGCATCCGCCGCGCCTCGGGCTCGACCTGGATCCAGCCCTCGTCGCGGTAGTCATGCCCATGCGCCTCGCCCTCCATGGCGATGCGCCCGGGGCCGGTCTGCTCCACCCGCCGGACGGTCTGGAGGTAGCGCGGCATGGCGGTGGGGTCAGAGAGAAAGGCGAAAACCTCGGCCGCAGAGCGGTCGATCGTGATCCTGCCGGTGAACTCGCCCATATCCGCCTCCTCTGCGCCCTGCCGAGGCAACGCGGGTGAGGGGCGGGGTGTTCCCCGCTCAGGCCCGGCGCCGGCCGCCCCGCCGCTTCTCCGGGTCGTAGCCGCCGCCGCCCGGGCCGAGCGGCTTCGGCTTCCAGTCCGCCTTGGGCCGCCCCGGCCCCTTGGCCGGCGCCTTCGGCGCGCTCTCCTGCAGGCTGCGCCCGGCGAGGTTCGGCTCCAGCCCGAGATCGAGCGCCTCCATGCGCTTGATCTCGTCGCGCAGCCTGGCCGCCTCCTCGAATTCGAGGTCGGCCGCGGCGGCGCGCATCCGCTTCTCCAGGTCGGCGATAGTGGCCCGCAGGTTGCTGCCGATGAACTGCGCGCTGGCGTCGCCCTCCACCGCCTCGACCGTCACGTAGTCCTGCTCGTAGACCGACTGCATGACATCGGCGATCTGCCGCTTGATGGTGGTCGGCGTGATGCCGTGCTCGGCATTCCAGGCCATCTGCTTGGTCCGCCGCCGCTCGGTCTCCTCTAGGGCGCGGCGCAGGCTGTCGGTCATCCGGTCGGCATAGAGCACGACCCGCCCCTCGGCATTGCGCGCGGCGCGGCCGATGGTCTGGATCAGCGAGGTGGCGGAGCGGAGGAAGCCCTCCTTGTCGGCATCGAGGATGGCGACCAGCGTGCATTCGGGGATGTCGAGCCCCTCGCGCAGCAGGTTGATGCCGACCAGCACGTCGAAGACGCCGCGGCGGAGGTCGCGGATGATCTCGATCCGCTCCAGCGTGTCGACGTCGGAGTGCAGGTAGCGGACCCTGATGCCCGCCTCCGTCATGTACTCGGTCAGGTCCTCCGCCATGCGCTTGGTAAGCGTCGTCACCAGCACGCGGCCGCCCTTGGCAATCTGGTCGCGGCATTCGGCGAGCAGGTCGTCCACCTGCCCCTCGACCGGGCGGATCTCCGTCACCGGGTCGATCAGCCCGGTCGGGCGGATGACCTGCTCGGCGAAGACGCCGCCCGTCTTCTCCATCTCCCACGGCCCGGGCGTCGCGCTGACGAAGACGGTCTCGGGCCGGTAGGCCTCCCACTCCTCGAATTTCAGCGGGCGGTTGTCGGTGCAGGAGGGCAGGCGGAAGCCGAACTCATTGAGCACGCTCTTCCGCGCGAAGTCGCCCCGGTACATCCCGCCCAACTGGCCGATCGTCACATGGCTCTCGTCGACGACCAGCAGCGCATTCTCCGGCAGGTACTCGAAGAGCGTCGGCGGCGGCTCGCCGGGCTTCCGGCCCGTCAGGTAGCGGCTGTAATTCTCGATCCCCTTGCAGGAGCCGGTGGTCTCCAGCATCTCGATGTCGAATTGCGTGCGCTGCTCCAGCCGCTGCGCCTCCAGCAGCCGCCCGGCCTCGTGCAGCTCGGCGAGGCGCTGCTTCAGCTCCGCCTTGATGGAGATGATCGCCTGCTGCAGCGTCGGCCGTGGCGTGACGTAGTGGCTGTTGGCGTAGATGCTGACGCGCGCCATCTCGCCGGTGATCTCGCCGGTCAGCGGGTCGAATTCCTTCAGCGCGTCGATCTCGTCGCCGAACAGGCTGACGCGCCAGGCGCGGTCCTCCAGCTGGGCCGGCCAGATGTCCACCGTCTCGCCGCGGATGCGGAAGGTGCCGCGCGCGAAAAAGCTGTCGTTGCGGCGGTACTGCTGCTCGACCAGCCCCTTGATCAGCGTGTCGCGGTCGATGCGCCCGCCGGTCTCGAGCTTCACCACCATCCGCGAATAGGTCTCGACCGAGCCGATGCCATAGATGCAGGAGACCGAGGCGACGATCACCACGTCGTTCCGCTCCAGCAGGCTCTGGGTCGCGGAGTGGCGCATGCGGTCGATCTGCTCGTTGATCTGCGCATCCTTCTCGATATAGGTGTCCGTCCGCGGCACATAGGCCTCGGGCTGGTAGTAGTCGTAGTAGGAGACGAAATACTCGACCGCGTTCTCCGGGAAGAAGCTCTTCATCTCCCCGTAGAGCTGCGCGGCCAGCGTCTTGTTCGGCGCGAGGATCAGCGTCGGCCGCTGCAGCTGCTCGATCACCTTCGCCATGGTAAAGGTCTTGCCCGAGCCGGTGACGCCGAGCAGCACCTGGTCCCGCTCCCCGGCCTTGAGGCCGGAGACGAGCTGGCGGATGGCCTCGGGCTGGTCGCCATTGGGCTCGAAGGGCGAAACGACCTTCAGCCGCCGCTCCGGCGGCGGCGCCGGCCGCTTCGGCGGGTAGAACATCACGGGCGGGAGGATCTGGTTCATTGCCCCCTATTTTGGCCTTCGGGGCGCCTGAATCCAGTTCAAACTCAGGGGCCGAAGGCGGGAGCTGGGGGGCCGCGAAGCCCCCCCTTCGGCCCTACCGCCGGCTGCGCAGCATGGTGCTGATGACCCAGGTCGCCGCCACCGCCACGCCGATGGCCAGCAGCGGCCGCGAGCGCGTCACTTCGCGGAGCTGGTCGGCCACGTCATAGGCAACCTCGCGCCCGTCGCGCGCATAGCTGCCGGCCCGCTCGGCGACGTCGTTCGCCGCCGGCCCGAGCCGCCGCTCGACCAGGTCCTCGAGCTGCCCCCAGAGCCGCGCCAGCTCGCCCCGCGCATCGTCGCCCCGCTCGCGCAGTGAGCTGCCGGCGTCGCGCAGGTCGCTCGAGGCGCGGCGGCCATAGCGCTCCGCATCCCCGCGCATGTCATCGGCGCGGGAGCGGAGGCTGGACAGGAAACCATCGGCCATCTGTTCTCTCCATTTCGGTTCCGCCCCCTAACGGCCCGCACTGCCCCGGGTTCACCGCCCATGCCTGCGGCGTTACAAGCCGCCATGACCCCCAATGACGTGGCCATCATCGGCGCCGGCCCCGCCGGGCTGATGGCGGCCGAGACGCTCGCCCTGGCCGGCCTTCCCGTCACCATCCATGACCGCATGCCGAGCCCCGGCCGCAAGCTGCTGATCGCCGGCCGCGGCGGGCTGAACCTCACCCATTCGGAACCGCTGGACCGCTTCCTCCCCCGCTACGGCCCGACCCGCGCGCGCCTTGAGCCTGCGCTCCGCGCCTTTCCACCCGCGGCGCTGGTGGCCTGGGCGGAAGCCCTCGGCCAGCCCCTCTTCACCGGCACCAGCGGCCGCGTCTTCCCGCGCGCGCTGAAGGCCTCGCCCCTGCTGCGCGCCTGGCTGGCACGGCTGGCGGGGCAGGGGGTCACCTTCCGCTTCCGCCATCAGTGGGAGGGGTGGGACGAGGCCGGCGCCCTCCGCGTCGCCACCCCCAGTGGTCCGCTGGCGCTCCGCCCCGCCGCGACGCTGCTGGCGCTCGGCGGCGCCTCCTGGCCCCGCCTCGGCTCCGACGGTGCCTGGACGCGCCTCTTCCCCGGCGCCGTCTCCGCCCTCCGCCCCGCCAATTGCGGCTTCCTCTGCGCCTGGTCCGAGGTCTTCCTCCGCCGCTTCGAGGGCCAGCCGCTGAAGCGCATCGCCCTCGACTTCCGCGGCCAGCGGGTGCGGGGGGAGGCGCTGGTGACGGCGACCGGCCTCGAAGGCGGCGCCCTCTACGCCCTCTCGGCTCCCCTGCGCGAGGCGATCGCCGCCGAGGGCCAGGCCACCCCGAGCCTCGACCTCCGCCCCGACGACCCGCCCGAGGCGCTGGCCGCCCGGCTCGACGGCCCGCGTGGCGGCGTCTCGCGGGCGAACCACCTCCGCCGCGCCGGCCTCGCCCCCGTCGCCATCGGCCTGGTGCAGGAGGCGCTGCATGCCGGGGCCACCCAGCCCCTCTCCCGCCTGGTGAAGGCGCTGCCCCTCCGCCTGACCGGCACCGCCCCGATCGAGCGTGCCATCTCCACCGCCGGCGGCCTGCGCTGGGATGCGGTGGACGAGCATTTCATGCTCCGCAGCCGGCCCGGCACCTTCGTCGCCGGGGAGATGCTGGACTGGGAGGCGCCGACCGGCGGCTACCTGCTGCAGGCCTGCTTCAGCACCGGCGTCGCGGCGGCGCAGGGCATCCTCCGCCGCCTCCGCGGCTGAGCCGCTACTCGTCCAGCACGGCGAAGAGCAGCAGCAGGCTCCGCTGCAGCATGTTCTCGTTGTCGTCGGAGACGAGCGCCACCAGCGTCCGCCCGCCGGCGCGGAAGACGGTTATGCCCTCGAAATTGTCCCGCGGCACCGGCCCGTCGAGGCGGAGGACCTCCTCCCCCTCCAGCACCGCGCCGTCCAGCTGCGCCGCGGAGAGCCGCACCACCCGCCCGCCGAAGCCGGCGAAGATCGAGAAGCTGCGCTCCAGCACCAGCGCCCCACCCTCGGGCAGCGCCGCCGCATCCGCCGGGTCGAACCCCTCCTCCGGCCGATAGGCGATGCGCCGCCAGTTGCCCGGCCCGCCGATCCAGGCCCGCCGCAGCGCCTCGTTCCCCCTCGGGTAGAATTTTTCGGTGATCGCCAACCAGCGCCCGTCCCGCAGCACAGCGAGGGATTCCAGCCCGCCATTCCTCGGCGCGAATTCCAGCCCCGGCGGCGCTTCCACATACTCGCCCGGCCCGTCGATGTCGCGGTACCGCCGGATCCGCTGCCAGCGCTCGAACCCGACCAGCCACCCCCCATCCGGCAGCCGGGCGAGGGATTCGGCATCCCCGCCATAGCCCCGCCGCAAGGGAACCCCGCTGCCGTCGCGCAACGGCCCGGTCCGCAGCTCGGCCAGCCCCTGCGGCCGCTCCTCGCGCAGCACCAGCCGCGCCGTCACCCAATGGCCGACATCGCTGATCGCCGTCAGCCGCAGGTCATCGTCGATATGCAGCGCCGAGAGCCCGCCGAAGCCCAGCACCTCGTCGCTGAGCTGCAAGCCGCCCAGCGCCTCCAGCCGGCTCCCCGCCGGGAGCGGGTCGAGCGCCAGCGGCCGCGCCACGGACTGCGCCCCGCCGCGGGAGCAGCCGGCGAGGGCGAGCGCCGCCAGCATCGCCCGGCGGGACAGGCGGTACGGAGCCCGCGAGCGCATAAAAACCCGGTCCTTGCCGATCAGCCTTCAACAAGGCCTAGCCAATAGGGCGAAAACCCGCCCCGTGTCACACAAGAACGGCGGAGCGCTCCGCCGAGGCCCGCTGCCAGGCCTCCGCCGCATCCTCGTCGAAGAGCTCGGCCAGCTTCTTCATCATCGTCCCGCCCAGCTCCTCGGCATCGACGATGGTCACGGCCCGGCGGTAGTAGCGCGTCACGTCATGGCCGATGCCGATGGCGATGAGCTCCACATCGCCCCGCCCCTCGATATCGGCGATGACCTTCCGCAGATGCCGCTCGAGGTAGTTGCCGGGGTTCACGGAGAGCGTGCTGTCGTCCACCGGCGCCCCGTCCGAGATCACCATCAGGATGCGCCGGTGCTCGGGCCGGCCGCGCAGGCGCTTGTAGGCCCATTCCAGCGCCTCGCCGTCGATGTTCTCCTTGAGCAGCCCCTCGCGCAGCATCAGGCCGAGATTCTTGCGGGCGCGGCGCCAGGGGGCGTCGGCGGACTTGTAGACGACATGGCGGAGGTCGTTCAGCCGCCCCGGATTGCGCGGCTTGCCCTCCTGCACCCAGCGCTCCCGGCTCTGCCCGCCCTTCCAGGCCCGCGTGGTGAAGCCGAGGATCTCGGTCTTGACCGCGCAGCGCTCGAGGGTGCGGGCCAGGATGTCGGAGCACATGGCCGCGACCGTGATCGGCCGCCCGCGCATGGAGCCCGAATTGTCGATCAGCAGCGAGACGACGGTGTCGCGGAAATCCGCCTCGCGCTCGCGCTTGTAGGAGAGCGACAGCATCGGGTTGGCGACGATGCGGGCGAGCCGCGCCGCATCCAGCGTCCCCTCCTCGAGGTCGAACTCCCAGGCCCGCTGCTGCTGCGCCAGCAGCCGCCGCTGCAGCCGGTTGGCGAGCTTGGAGACGACGCCCTGCAGGTGGCTGAGCTGCTGGTCGAGCTGCTGGCGCAGCCGCCCCAGCTCCTCCGGGTCGCAGAGCTCCTCCGCCTCGGTGATCTCGTCGAAATTGGTGGTGAAGGGGTGGTAGCGGCTGGCGTCGTCGGTCTGCGGCACCTCGCGGCGCTGCTGAGGCCCGCCGGGCTTGTCGTCGCCCTCGGCGGCGGCGCCCTCGTCCTCGGTCTCCTGCGCCTCCTCCTCGGCCGCCTCGCCCTGCATGGTCTCGGGCTGGGCGCCGAGCATGCTCTCCTGGTCCTGCGCCTGGGCCTCGCCCTCGCCGGACTGGTCCTGCTGGCTGGACTGCTCGCCGCTCTCCTCGCCGTCCTCCTGCTCCTCGGCCTCGCTCTCCACCTCGGCCTCGGCCAGGTCAAGGGCGGTCAGCAGCTTGCGGGCGGCGCGGGCGAAGGCGTCCTGGTCGTCGGTCGAGCGCGCCATCTCCCCAAGCGCCGCATCGGCGCCCTCGCCGAGCGTCTCCCGCCAGAGGTCGAGCACGCGATGCGCCGCCTGCGGCGCCGGCTCGCCGAAGATGCGCTCGCGCGCCAGGAGGGACAGCGCCGCCGGCAGCGGCAGCTGGTCCTTCCGGGTCATCCGGTCGTAGCCCTCGGTCTCGCAGAGGTCGTTCAGCCGCGCCCGGAGATTGGCGGCGACGCCGGCCATGTGCTTGCTGCCGACCGCCTCGACGCGGACATCCTCGAGCGCGTCATAGACCTCGCGCGCCTCGCGCCGCTGCGGCACCCGCGCCGCATGCACGGCCTCCGAATGATGCCGCAGCTTGAGCGCCGCCGCGTCCGCCGCACCGCGCAGCTTCGCCATCTCCGCCGGCGGCAGGGCGCGGGTCGGCAGCGGCAGCCGCACGCGCTTGCCCGAGACGCCCCCCGGCCCTGGCTGGAAAGCCACCTGGACCTCCGCATTGGCATGGGCGATGGCGCGCAGCGTGCCCGCGGTGGCGCGCTTGAACTCTTCCTGGCGGGTCAGGTCCTGCTTCGACATGGTTCTATGGCTTCCGCTTCAGTCCCGGCCGCTGGTGGCTGAGAGGGCGGGGCTCACCCCGCCTTCTTCAGCAGCCCCGTGCTCGGCAGGTCCTCGTTGAAGCAGCGCTGGTAGTACTCAGCCACCGTGCTGCGCTCCGCCTCGTCGCACTTGTTGAGGAAGGTGAGGCGGAAGGCGAAGCCGACATCGCCGAAGATGCGGGTGTTCTCGGCCCAGGTGATGACCGTCCGCGGCGACATCACGGTCGAGATGTCGCCGGCGATGAAGCCCGCGCGGGTCAGGTCGGCCAGCGCCACCATCGCCTCGACGCGCTTCTTCATCTTCGCGTCGGACGGGTCGATGCCGAGCTTCGCCATCACGATCTGCGTCTCCTGCGCATGCGGCAGGTAGTTCAGCGTGGCGACGATGTTCCAGCGGTCCATCTGGCCCTGGTTGATCTGCTGCGTGCCGTGGTAGAGGCCCGTCGTGTCGCCGAGGCCCACCGTGTTCGCCGTGGCGAAGAGGCGGAAATAGGGGTTCGGCCGGATCACCCGGTTCTGGTCGAGCAAGGTCAGCTTGCCCTCGACCTCGAGCACCCGCTGGATGACGAACATCACGTCCGGCCGGCCCGCGTCGTACTCGTCGAAGACCAGCGCGCAGGGGTGCTGGAGCGCCCAGGGCAGGATGCCCTCGCGGAACTCCGTCACCTGCTTGCCGTCCTTCAGGACGATCGCGTCCTTCCCGATCAGGTCGATGCGGCTGATGTGGCTGTCGAGGTTGACGCGGATGCAGGGCCAGTTCAGCCGCGCCGCCACCTGCTCGATATGGGTGGACTTGCCGGTGCCGTGGTAGCCCTGGATCATCACGCGGCGATTGCTGGCGAAGCCGGCGACGATGGCGAGCGTCGTCTCGCGGTCGAAGCGGTAGGTGTCGTCCACCTCCGGCACGTGCTCGGTGCGCTGCGAGAAGGCGGGCACTTGCATGTCGAGGTCAAGGCCGAAGGCCTCGCGCGCGTTCACGCTGGTGTCCGGGGCTTCGATCGCCGAGGTGGGACGGATTTCGGCGAGGTTGGCGACCTTGGTCATCGGCATCCGCTCAGGTTCTTGAGGAAAGTCTAGGGCAGGGACGTCCGGGAGGCTACCCGGCTCGGGGCGATTTCGGCACGGCGGACGGCCCGCTGGTCCGCCACGCCCGTGGGTGAACCCACAGGCCTCGCGGGCCGGACACTAGCGCGCCTCGGCCGGCGCCGCCTCGAAGCGGCCGGCCCCGGCGCGCTGGCGCAGCAGGCTGTAGGCGCGGTTGACATCCTTCAGGCGGTCCTCTGCGCCGCGGTCGCCGCCATTGGCATCCGGGTGCAGCTGCTTGGCGAGCTCATGGTAGCGGGCGCGCAGCCTCGGCTGGTCGAGCGGCCACTCCAACCCGAGAACGTCGAGCGCGGCCCGCAGTTCGGGCGGCGCCTGCGGCCGTTCGGGCTGTTTCGTCCGCTTGGCATGCAGCGGCGTCGCGTAGAGCAGGCCGAGCGGGTCGCGGAGGAATTCCGGGCTGAGCCGCCGGTGGCTGCCGCCGAGCCGCCCGAGCGGCCAGGTCGGCCGCTGCCAGGCGGTGTCATGGCGGAGATTGGCCTCGATCTCGTTCGGCCCCATGCCTTTGTAATAGTCCCAGGAGGCATTGTACTCGCGCACATGCGGCAGGCAGAACCAGCGGTACTCGTTGAGGCTGGTGCGGGATTTCGGCGCCCGGAACTCGCCCGCGGCCTCGCAGCCCGGCATGTCGCAGGGGCGGGGCGGGCTCAGGGGCTCGGGCTTGGCGCCGCGTCGGGGGGGCATCGGTGATTTATGGGCGCCCACCCCTGCCTCTGCAAGCCGAGCCGGCCCCGCTTGCCCCTTCGCCCGAAAGGCGGGAGAACCCACCCATGCAGACCCGCGCCAGCCGCATCGAAACCGCCATCCAGGCCGCCTTCCCCGGCGCCTCGGTCACGGTCGAGGATGACAGCCACCGCCATGCCGGCCATGCCGGCGCCCGCCCCGGCGGCGAGACCCATTACAGCCTGCAGGTGGTGAGCGACCGCTTCTCGGGCCTCGGCCGCCTCGCCCGGTCGCGCGCCGTCCATGCCGCGCTGGAGGCCGAGTTCTCGGGCGGCCTGCACGCCCTCTCGCTGCGCCTGCTGACGCCGGAGGAGGCCGGATCAAAGGGGTAGCCGCCGGCCGCGGCTGGGTCTATGCCTCCGCGCTCCCGTCTTTGTCAGGATTAGCCAGAATGACCCCAGCCGAACTCGCCGCGGTGCAGGCGCATCTCCGCCGGCTGCTGGGCAACGACCGCATCAAGCTCACCACTCCGCAGCGCAAGAACGCCTCGGTGGAGCTCTTCGTCGGCTCGGAATTCGTCGGCACCGTCCACCGCGACATGGAGGATGGCGAGGTCTCCTACGCCATCCAGATCGTCGTCCTCGCCGAGGACCTCTCCCAGATCAACTGAACCCCGCCCCGCCTCGCGCATTGAGGGGGCCATGAGCGACAGCGCACCCCCGCCCGCCTCCCCGCGGCTCGACGCCGTGCAATGCCCGCATTGCGAGGAGGTGACGATGCCGAACCTCCTCGCCGACGGCAGCACGGTCTGCTCCTGCACGGCCGAGCGCGCCCTCCCCCTCGGCGAGGGCGGCCCGATGCTCGGCGCGCCGATGGACACCGGCCATGCCGCCGAGCCCGGCCCCCTGCCCGAGGACCGCGGCCAGTTCGGCACCGATGTGGCGACCGAGGACTACAAGCAGATGTAGTCAGAGCGCGGCGGCGGCCTTCAGCACCTCCGCCGCATGCGCCTCCGGCTTCACCTTCCGCCACACGCGGGCGACCTTGCCGTCGGCGCCGACGAGGAAGCTGCTCCGCTCCATCCCCATGTAGGTCTTGCCGTACATGGACTTCTCGACCCAGGTCCCGTAGGCCTCGGCCACCTTGTGGTCCTCGTCCGAGGCCAGCGGAAATTCGAGGCCGAACTTTTTCGCAAATTTCTCGATGGGCGAGAGCTTGTCCGGGCTCACCCCGATCACCGTCAGCCCGATCCTGCCGAGCTGCGGCAGCGCCTCCTGGATGCCGCAGGCCTGCTTGGTGCAGCCCGGCGTATCCGCCTTCGGGTAGAAGTAGAGCAGGAAGGGCTCGCCCTTCAGCCCCTCTAGGCTGACCGTCCGACCCCCGCTCGCCGGCATGCTGAAATCCGGGGCCGCCTGCCCCTCCACCGGTCCCGCCTCGCTCATCCCGCATTCTCCAGCTTGCCGACCCGCCGCTCGAAGATCGAGCGGACCGTTCCGGCCATGTCCTGCATCTGAGCGCGGAGCGCGGCAAGGTCAACCGGCCGTGGATCGAGCAGCGGCCCCACCGCCCGCAGCAGCGCCGCTTCCGCCGGCGCCGGCAGCGCTACCTCGCGCGACTTGCCGATGGTCAGCCGCACCAGCCCGAGCACGGTCCGCCACAGCCGGTCCGCCGCGATCAGCAACTCGGCCTCCGCCGCCGGCAGCACCCCATGCTGGCCGAGCCGGGCGAGCGCCGTCCGCGTCGTCGTCGCCAGCACCCGCGGCTCGACCGGCGCATGGGCGAGCTGCAGGGCCTGGGCGATGAATTCCACCTCGATCAAGCCCCCCGGCATCGCCTTCACGTCCCATGGCCCCTCCGCTGGCAGCTCGCGCAGCAGCCGCGCCCGCATCGCCGTCGCATCCGCCAGCGCCACTTCCGCCGCACCCGGCTTCATCATCGCCGCCCGCAGCACCTCGTGGATGCGCCGCTTGAGCGCCGGCGGCCCCGCCACCGGCCGCGCCCGGGTCAGCGCCATCCGCTCCCAGGTCCAGGCATTCTCCCGGTGATAATGCTCGAGCCCCACCAGCCGGATCGCCACCGGCCCCTTGTTGCCGGAGGGCCGCAGCCGCATGTCGACCTCCCAGAGCCGCCCCTCGGCCCCCGGCGCGGTGATGGCGCCGACCACCTGCGGCGCGAGGCGGATGAAGTACTCCGAGGGCGCCAGCGCCTTGCGCCCGCCGATGCTCTCGCTCGCCTCCGCGTCATGGTCGTAGAGCAGCACCAGGTCGAGGTCGGAGCCCGGCAGCATCTCCCGCCCTCCGAGCTTGCCGAAGGCGACGACCGCCAGCGCCCCGCCCGGCACCCGCCCGTAGCGCTCGGCGAAATCGGCCGAGACCCGCGGCAGCAGCGCCGAGATGGCCGAATCCGCCAGGTCCGCCCGCAGCTCCCCCGCCGCATCGGCCGAGAGCTGCCCTTCGAGCTCCGCCGCATCGATCTCGAATTTCCGCTCCGTCGCCAGCCGCCGCGCCGCCTCCAGCGCCTCCTCGAGGTGCCGCGCATCCTTGACCAGCGCCGGCAGGCTGGCCGCCGGATCCGCTCCGGCCGGCGAGAGGCTGCCCGCCAGCAGCCCATCCAGCGCCGCCGCGTTGTGGGCCAGATGATCCGCCAGCTGTGGCGCCGCGCCGAGCAAACCCGCCACCCGATCCAGCAGCGCCGGATTGCGCCGGAACAGGCTCAGCACCTGCACCCCCGCCGGCAGCCGCGCCAGGACCCGGTCGAACCGTGCCAGCGCCTGGTCGGGATGCGACTGCCTGGCGAAGGCCGTGAGCAGCGCCGGCATCAGCTCGGTCAGCAGCTCCCGCGCCCGCTCGCTCCGCGTCGCCCGCGGCCGGCCATGGTGCCAGGCCCGGATCATGGCCGAGACCGAGGCCGGGTCGCCGAACCCCATCCGCTTCAGCGTGGCCGCCGTCCGCGGGTCGTCCTCCACCCCGGTGAAGACCAGGTCGCCCTGCTGCGCCTCCCCGCCGGGGAGCGAGACGGACGGGGTGGTCTCGAAGAAATTGCCGTAGTGCCGCTCGACCCGCTCCAGATGACCCATGAAGGCCGCCGAGAACTCGGCCAGCGACGGATAGCCCATGAAGGAGGCGATGCGGGCGAGGCCCGCCTCGTCCTCCGGCAACCTGTGAGTCTGCCGGTCCGCCACCATCTGCAACCTGTGCTCGAGATTGCGCAGGAAGACATAGGCATCGGCGAGGTCGGCGGCCGCCCGCCGGTCGATCCGCCCGGCCCCGGCCAGCGCCGCCAGCGCCCCGAGCGTCGTCGGGTCGCGCAGCCCCGGGTCGCGCCCGCCCCAGATCAGCTGCAGCACCTGCGCGGTGAACTCGATCTCGCGGATGCCGCCCCGCCCGAGCTTCACGTCATGGCCGGCGAGGGCAATGGTCGCCCCCGCCCCCTTCGACGCCTTGTGGGCATGGATCTGCCGCTTGATCGAGTGGATGTCGGCGACGGCGGCGAAGTCGAGGTGCCGCCGCCAGACGAAAGGCCTGATCTCGCGCAGGAACTGCTCACCGAGCGCCCGGTCCCCGGCGACCGGCCGGGCCTTGATCATGGCCGCCCGCTCCCAGTTCTGGCCCATGCTCTCGTAATAAGTAATGGCCGCCTCGAGCGAGACGGCGAGCGGCGTCGCCGCTGGGTCGGGCCGGAGCCGCAGGTCGGTGCGGAAGACGTAGCCCTCCGCCGTCCGGTCCTCGAGCAGCCGCACCAGGTCGCGCGCCAGCCGGACGTAGGAGGCGCTGGCCCGATCGCTGTGATAGGCTGCCGCCTCCGGGTCATAGAGCACCATGAGGTCGACATCAGAGGAGTAGTTCAGCTCCCGCCCGCCGAGCTTCCCCATGCCGAGCAGGATGAGGCCGCTGCCCGAGGCCGGGTTCTTGCCCGCGATGCGCAGCTCCCCCCGCCCGGCCGCGGCCAGCAGCAGGTGGGTGCAGGCGAAGTCGATCACCTGCTCGGCGACGGTGGAGAGCGCCCCGGTCACCTGGTCGAGCGTCCAGAGGCCCCCGATGTCGGCCGCCGCCGCGATCAGCGCCGCCTGCCGCTTCACCTGGCGCAGCAGCACGCCGACCGCCTCCCGCGCCGCCGCAGGGTCGGCCCGGCCCAGCGGGTCGAGGGCAAGGGCGAAGGCCTCGTCCGCCCCGCGCTCGACCAGCCGCAGCAGGGCAGGGGCCTCCCGGACCGCGAGGTCGGAGAGATAGGGGCTGTGCCCGCCGAGCGCGGCCAGCAGCGCCGCCCCCTCGGCGCCGGCGGCGAAGGCCCGGCAGGCGGCGTCCCGCTCGCCGAAGCGTTCCGCCAGCCGCGCGGCGGCCTCGGGGTCGAAGGGACGGGGGAGGCGATCCATCTGCAGCATCACCCCCGAGGGAAGGCGTGAGCGCCCCCGCAGGTCAAGCGCCGCGTCGCATCGGCTGGCGCTGGCTCGGCCCCGCCTGCAACCTCGTGCTCGCCGCCGTCCTGCTGCTGGCCCTTGCCCTCGGCGTGCTCGCCTGGCGCCTCGGCGAGCGGCCGCTCGAGATTCCCTTCCTCGCCCGCCAGATCGAGGACAGCGTCAATGACCGCAGCGATGGCCTCCGCCTCGAGATCGGCCGCGCCGCCATCGCCTGGGAGGGCTTCCGCAACGGCTTCTCCGCCCCGCTCGACTTCCGCCTCGCCGATGTCCGCCTGCACGGCCACGCCGGCGCCCCCGTCGTCGAGCTGCCGGATGCCGCCGCCACCCTGTCCCTTCGCGCCCTGCTCCACGGCGTCCTCGCCCCCGCCAGCATCACCCTGCTGAACCCGCGGCTGGAGGCCACCCTCGCCCCCGACGGCAGCATCGCCATCGGCCCGCCCGGCGAGGCGGGGGCGGCCGGCGGCGACCCGCTCGCCCCGCTGCGCGGCCTGATGCGCCCGGCCTCCGACCGCAGCGCCATGGCCTCGGTCCGGCGGCTGCGCATCCATGGCGGCAGCCTCTCCCTGCGCGACCCCGCCAGCGGCCGCCGCTGGACCCTGGCCAACCCGCAGCTCGACCTCCGCCGCGGTGTCGCCGGCGGCCTGGCCGGGGAGGGGGCCGCCCGCCTCGAATCCGGCGGCGCCTCCGTCCAGGTCCGCCTCGAGGCCCGCGCCGAGGGCGAGCCGATGCGGCTCAGCGCCGGCATCAGCCTGCCCGCCCTCCACCCCGCCGCGCTGGCCGGCCTCTGGCCGCCGCTGGCCCCGCTCGGCCTGGTCGATGCCCTGGTCAGCCTCACCGCCCATGCCGAATTCGACGCCGAGGGCAGGCCGCAGCGCCTGCGCGCGGCCCTCGGCGCCGGCGCCGGCGCCTTCGACTTTGGCCCCGGCCCGGACGGCACGCCCCGCCGCCTGCCCTTCGCCGGCCTCGCCGTGGCGGCCGGCGGCACCGGCCGTGCCCTCCGCCTCGAGACCGCCCGCCTGACGCTGCCGGGCCCCGCCCCCGGCCGCTCCGGCCCCTCGCTCTCCGCCCGCGGCGAGCTGCTGAACCGCGACGGCGCCTGGAACGCGGCGCTCGACCTCGCCGCCGAGCCGATCCAGGCGGCCGACCTGCCACGCTACTGGCCCGCCGGCCTCTCGCCCGAGGCCCGCGCCGCGACCCTCGCCGCCCTCCCCGCCGGCCTGCTGCACGAGGCCCGCCTGCAGGCCCGCTTCCGCCTCCCCGAGGCGATGGACGACCTGATGCTGGAGGATGCCCAGCTGGCGCTGGCCATCAGCAATGCCGTCGTCGATCTCGGCCGCGGCCGCCGCATCAGCGCGGAGGCCGCCGAGGTCGCCCTTTCCGGCTCCCCCGACCATCTCCGCCTCGACCGCGCCAGGCTGCGCCTGCCCCGCCTGCCGCGCGGCGGCCCGGCGCCGGTCTTGCAGGCGAGCGGCGCCGCCACCCGCGCCGCCGGCCTCTGGCGCGGCGCCCTCGACCTCGCCCTCGACCGCCTCGCCTTCGCCGACCTTCCCGGCTACTGGCCGCGCGGCCTCGGCAGCCCGAAGGGCGGCGAGCGCGACTGGATCACCCAGAACATCACCGCCGGCGAGGTCCGCAACGGCCACTGGCATGTCGAGGCCGAGGCCCCGGCCGGCGCGCCGGACGACCTCCGCATCACCGCCCTCTCCGGCACGGCGGAGGCGAGCGACGCCACCGTCCACTGGCTCCGCCCGATCCCGCCCGCGACGGGCGTGGCCGGCACCGCCGAATTCTCGCTCAGCGAGATCACGCTGCGCGCCCGCGCCGGCCGCCAGGGCATCGCCGAGGGCAGCCGCGCCGGCCTCGACCTCCGCGGCGGCACCGTCCGCTTCCTCAACCTCGACACCGAGCCGGGCAATGCCGAGATCGGCCTCCAGGTCGCGGGCAGCCTTGCCGATGCGCTGGTGCTGCTGAAGCACCCTCGCCTCAAGCTCTTCGAGCGCCAGCCCCTCAAGCTCCAGGTCGCCGGCGGCACCGCCGAGGCCCGGGTGGACATCGCCTTTCCCCTGCTCGACGACCTCCCCGTCGACATGCTGAAGATCAAGGCCACTGCCCGCATCACCGATGCGCGCCTGCCCGGCCTGATCCTCGACCAGGACCTCGACCGCGCCACGATCGAGATCGCCGTCGACACCGACGGCCTCCGCGCCAGCGGCCAGGGCAGCCTGCTCGGCGCGCCGGTGAAGGTCTCGGCCGAGCTCGACTTCCGCCGCGGCCCGCCGACCGGGGTGACGGAACGCGCGACGCTGACGGGCCGGCTGGACGCCCGGCAGATCGCCACCCTCGGCTTCGACGCCATCCCCATCCTCACCGGCCCCGTCGCCCTCGAGGCCCGCACCGAGCGCCGCCGCAACGGCCAGGGCCAGGCGGTGGTGCATGGCGACCTCGCCGAGGCCCGCCTCGGCATCGAGGCGCTGAACTGGGCCAAGCCCCCCGGCACCCCCGGCACGGCGGATGCCACGCTCCGCCTCCAAGGCGACTCGCTCGCTGCCGTCGACAGCTTCCGCGTCGAGACGAGGGGCCTCTCGCTTCGCGGCGCCGTTCGCTTCGCCGCCCAGTCCCGCCTGCAGCGGGTGGAGATCACCGAGAGCCTCTTCACCGGCTCCCGCCTCACCGGCGAGGTGCTGCCGCCCGAACGGAACGGGGACCCCTGGACCATCGCGCTGCGCGGCCCGGTGCTCGACCTCCGCACCGTGCTCGGCCCGCCCGACCCCGCCGCCCATCCGGCCCAGCCCGCGGACGAGGCGGCCGGCCCGCCCCTCCTGCTCGACCTCCGCTTCGACCGGGTGACGATGGGCGAGGGCCGCAACCTGCTCGGCGTCCAGGCCCGCGCCCGCACCGATTCCCGCGGCGTGGTCCGCGAGGCCCGCGCCAGCGGCCGCACCGCCCCGCGCGGCCTCGGCCCCACCGCGGGCCGCGCCCAGCCCGGCGCCTTCGAGGCCTCGCTCACCCCGCGCGGCGGGCAGCGCCTGCTCAGCCTCACCGCCGAGGATGGCGGCGGGCTGCTCAACGCCCTCGACCTGGTGAACGAGATCCAGGGCGGCCGCCTTGCCGTCACCGGCCTCTATCCGGAGGCGCGCCCCAGCGCCCCGCTCATAGGCACGGCGGAGCTCACCGGCTTCGTCCTGCGCGACGCGCCGGCCGCGGCGAAGCTCCTCCAGGCGATGACGCTCTACGGCGTGGTGGATGCGGCCCGCGGCAATGGCGGGCTGGTCTTCAGCCGCCTCGTCGCCCCCTTCACCCTGACGCCCGAGGCGCTGGTGCTCACCGATGCCCGCGCCTTCTCCGCCTCGCTCGGCGTCACCGCCAAGGGCCGCATCCTCCGCGAGCGCGCGGTGGCCGAGATCGAGGGCACCATCGTCCCGGCCTATGTCTTCAACACGCTGCTCGGCAACATCCCCCTGGTCGGCCGGCTGTTCAGCCCCGAGGCCGGGGGAGGGGTCTTCGCCGCGACCTACCGCATCCAGGGCCCGTTGACCGACCCCGCGGTCACGGTGAATCCGCTGGCGGCGCTGACGCCGGGCTTCCTCCGCGGCCTCTTCGGCCTCTTCGAGTACGGCCGGGAGGAGACCACCCGCAACGGCGGCGCCCCGCCGGAGCCGCCCTGGGACGGCCGCGGCCCGCCGCCGCGGTGATCAGGCGGCGAGCTCGACCCGGTCCCGCCCCCGCTCCTTCGCCGCATAGACCGCGGCATCCGCCCGCCGCATCAGCGCCTCGAGCGAGCGGTCGGCCAGCCCCGCCTCGGCCACGCCGAAGCTGGCGCTCAGCCGGGTCGCCCCGCCATCCCAGGGCATGTCGCGGATGGCGAGCCGCAGCCGCTCCGCCACCGCCGCTGCCTCGGCCAGCGCCACCCCCGGCAGCAGCACGGCGAACTCCTCGCCTCCCATGCGGAAGAGGAGCGGCGCCCCCGGCAGCGCCGCCCGACAGGCGCGGACGACGCCGCGCAGCGCCGCATCCCCCGCCTCATGGCCGGCGCGGTCGTTCAGCGCCTTGAAATGGTCGAGGTCGAGAAGGACCATGGAGAAGGCCTCCCCCCGCTGCCGTGCCCGGAAGAGCGCCGCGCCGCCCGCATGGTCGAAATGCCGCCGGTTGCCGGCGCCGGTCAGCGGGTCGGTCAGCGCCTCGCGCGCCAGGGTCTCGGTCCGCGCCATGCTGCGCGCCAGCGTCCCCCGCGCCTCGGCCAGCCGCGCCCGCGCCTCCCGCCCCTCGCTGGTCAGCGCGATCAGGGTCAGCGCATCCATGGCGAAAAGCACCGTCATCAGCCCGACCGATTGCAGCGGGTTGGCGACGCCATGGCCCTGGAAGGGCCCCTGGCCTATCACCGTGCCGACCGTGGCCGCGATGCAGATCGCCGTCAGCAAGGTATAGGCCGCGCGCAGCGAGATCCGCAGCGTGATCCAGGACAGCGGCACCGTCAGCAGGAAGACCGCATCGGGCCGCACCAGCAGCCCGACCCCCGGCACCGCGAAGAGCGCCGCCACCGCCCCCACCGTCCCGGCGAGGACGAGCTGGTCCACCAGCCCCGGCGGCCGGTCCGTCGGCGCCGCCCGCCGCTCCGCCCCGAGCCAGAGCAGCAGGGCGGGCGCGAAGAAGAAGGTCCCGCCGCTGTCGCAGAGCCACCAGGCGGAGAAGACGGCATAGGCCTTCGCCGCCGACATCGGCCCAACCAGCGAGAGCGCCAGCGTGCCGATGGCCGCGGTCACCGCCGCATGCAGCAGCACGCCCCCGAGGATGAAGCCGAGCACGCCGACGAAGCGGGTGAAGAGCCCGGTCGCCGGCCGCATCGCCCGCGTCAGCAGCATCCCCGCCCAGGGCCCGAGCGTGTTCCCCGCCGAGACGGCGAGCGTCAGCCACGCCCCGGTGCCGAAGACCAGGCCGTTGACCAGGCAGGAGCCGAGAAAGATGCCCGGCAGCAGCCCCGGTCCGCCGACCATGGCGGCGACGCAGGCGAGGCCCGCCGGCAGCCAGATCGGCGCCGGGAACAGCCCATAGGCCCCGAAGAACCGCCCGACCACGGTGCCGAGCCCGGCATAGAGCAAGGCCACGATGAGGTTCCCGACGGCCCACCGCCCCGCCCCGCCCCGCGCCAGCCAGGGCAGGAGCCAGGGATTGGAGGCAGCCTTCTCCTCGGCCGGCACGCCATAGCCGGGAGCCGCAGCAGATTGAGCGAGGGACATCGACGCTGCCGCACCACCACCAGGGATCACACCAATGTGAGGTTACGGCAAACGCCGCTGCCGCTCAAGCGAATGGCTCAGCCGGGCCGCACCAGGACGTGCCGCTTCCGCCCGAGCGAGAGCTTCGCCGTCCCTTCGCGCAGGTCCCCTGGCGTCACCACGAGCAGCGGGTCCTCGACCACGGAATCGTTCAGCCGGATGCCCGCCTGGGCGACGAGCCGCCGCCCCTCGCCCCTGCTCTTCACGAAGTCGGCCGCCAGCAGCAGGTCGAGCAGCCCCGCCGGCAACGCGGCGGTGACGGAGGGCAGCGTCTCCGCCGCCTCGCCCTGCTCGAAGGCGCGGCGGGCGGTCTCCGCCGCCGCCTCCGCCGCCTCCCGCCCATGCAGCAGGGCGCAGGCCTCGGTCGCCAGCATCTTCTTCGCCTCGTTCACCTCGGCGCCCGCCAGCGCCCCGAGCCGCCGCACCTCCGCCATCGGCAGCTCGGTGAAGAGGGCGAGGAAGCGCCCGACATCCGCATCCTCGGTGTTCCGCCAGAACTGCCAATAGTCGTAAGGCGAAACCCGCTCCGCATTCAGCCAGACGGCGCCGGCGGCAGTCTTGCCCATCTTGGCGCCGGAGGAGGTCGTCAGCAGCGGCGTCGTCACCCCGAAGGCTTCCGCGCCATCCATCCGCCGGCAGAGCTCCACCCCCATGACGATGTTGCCCCACTGGTCGGAGCCGCCCATCTGCACGGTAACGCCATGCCGCCGCCGGAGCTCGGCGAAGTCGTAGCTCTGCAGCAGCATGTAGTTGAACTCGAGGAAGCTGAGGTTCTGCTCCCGGTCCAGCCGCAGCCGCACGCTGTCCATGGTCAGCATCCGGTTGACGCTGAAATGCCGACCGACCTCGCGCAGGAAGGGGATGTAGCGCAGCCCGTCGAGCCATTCGGCATTGTCGAGCATCACCGCATCCGCCGGCCCATCGCCGAAGCGGAGGAACCTGTCGAAGACGCGGCGGATGCCCGCCTTGTTCCGCTCGATCGCCGCGTCGTCCAGCAGCGGCCGCGCCTCGTCGCGGAAGGAGGGGTCGCCCACCTTGGTGGTCCCGCCGCCCATCAGCACCACCGGCCGGTGGCCCGAGCGCTGCATCAGCCGCAGCAGCATGATCTGCATCAGGCTGCCGACATGCAGGCTGTCGGCGGTGCAGTCGAAGCCGATATAGCCCGAGACCACCCCCGCCCGCAGCCGCGCCGAGAGCGCGTCCGCATCGGTCACCTGGTGGATGAAGCCGCGCTCGCGCGCCTCGTGGAGGAAGTCGCTGTCTGGGCCGGTCATGAGGCTTTGCGTCATATTCTGGTCTTGTGGAGGGGGCCGCCCCCGTAGCACACGATCCGGATGCTGAGAACGATCGGGCTGATGAGCGGCACCTCCCTCGACGGCGTGGACGCCGCCTGGGTGGAGACGGATGGCGAGGCGATCGGCCGCATCGGCCCCACCGTCACGCTCCCCTACGAGCCCGCACTCCGCCGCGACCTCCGCCGCCTGCTCGACCTCGCCCCGACCCTGCCGCCGGACGACCCCTTCCTCGCCGACTGCATCCGCCGCCTGACCGACCGTCATGCCGATGCCGTCGAGCGCATCCGCGAGCTCGCCTGGGAGAGCTTCCGCGAGGGCGCCGACCTGATCGGCTTCCACGGCCAGACCATCCTGCACCGCCCGCCCGCCAGCCGCCCCGGCCGCAACGCCGCGACCGCGGCCGAGGCGCTGCGCGAGCCCGGCTTCACCTGGCAGGTCGGCGATGCCGCGCTGCTCGCGCGCCTGACCAACCTCCCCGTCGCCCATGACTTCCGCTCCGCCGATGTCGCCGCCGGCGGCCAGGGCGCGCCCCTCGTCCCCGTCTTTCATGCGGCGATGGCCGCCGCTCTCCCCAAGCCGCTCGCCGTGCTGAACCTGGGCGGCGTCGGCAACGTCACCTGGATCGGGGAGGATGGCGCGCTGATCGCCTTCGACACCGGCCCCGCCAACGGCCCGCTTGACGACTGGGCCCGCAAGTCCACGGGCAGCGACTACGACCAGGACGGCCGCTTGGCGCTGGCCGGCGAGCCCGACGCCGCCGTCCTCGGCCGCCTCATGGCGCATCCCTACCTGGAAGCGCCGCCGCCCAAGTCGCTCGACCGGCTCGATTTCAGCCGCGCCCTGCAGGAGGCCGGCGCCGACCGCCTCTCGCCGCAGGACGGCGCCTCGACGCTCGCCACCTTCTGCGCCCTCTGCGTTACCGCGGCCGGCCGCCACTTCCCGGCGCCGCCGCTGCAGTGGCTGGTCGGCGGCGGCGGGCGGCGCAACCCGGCGATCATGCGGGCGCTCTCAGGCGCGCTTGATGTCCCGGTCCGCCCCGTCGAGGTCGCCGGCTGGAACGGCGACGCGCTGGAGGCCCAAGCCTTCGGAGTGCTCGCGGCGCGGGTGCGGCGCGGCCTGCCGATCACTTTCCCCGGCACCACGGGGGTGGCGGGGCCGATGGCGGGAGGGAAGGTGGTGGAGCCTTGAAGGCGGTTCCCGCATGGCTGGGCTCGCGGAAGCGTCTTTCGCCTGGAATCCGATCGCGTGACCTGGGAGTCGCTTTGGGGGATGCCGGGATGGCCGTTGCCGACCCAGAGCAACCCTCATCGTCTAGCCACCCAGGGTCCGCTTCCCTACCTTCCCGACCATGCCCCGCTCCCCCAATGCCGACCTGGCCCCGCTCATCAAACTTCTGCAAGCGGGCGTCCCACCCGCCCGCGCCGCCGCCGAATTCTCTCGCGTCCTGGCGATCTGGACGGCCGAGCTCAAGGACGACGGCGAGCAGCTACAGGAGCGGCTATCCGGCCTGGCCGAGCAGATGACGGCGGGCATCGAGGAGATGCATGAGGGCATCGCCGAGGCGAGCGACAAGGGGAAGCCCACGCTGCGGCGGATACTGGCGACGCATGAGGCGGTGCTTGACGCGGTGCGCAAGGCGCAAGGCACAGGATAGGCATCTCACCGCCCTGCCAGGGGCCTGCCGCGGCAGGCGGTCCGAAGCGGTCCTTCAGCCTGCGCCGCAGGCGACGGACCGCGGCCCTGCGGGGAGACTCCGCGCCGCGCAGCGCGCTGCGGAGGGGCACAAGCCCGAGACGGAGCAGGAACGCATCCCAGCGCCGCCCCGAAGACCGGACGCTGCTCGGCCAGCGCCGACACCGGAGCAAGCGACCTGCCGCCTGGGTGCCGGCCCCCGGGCGGGCCGCGCATCGGGCGATGCCCGCATGGGCTGGATGGCCGCTTCCCGCCCATTGCAGCCGTTCCGGAGCCACTGCGAATTCTGCTTTTCTCCCCGCGCATGGTGCGTCCCGTCCAGGGCGCGTCCTAAAGCCCCGTCCGCCCCCGCAACTGCTGCTCCCGCATGAAGATGAACAACCCCGCCCCGATGATGACCGCCGCCCCCGCCATGGTCATCGGCCCGATCACCTCGCCGAAGAAGAGGTAGCCGAACAGCATCCCCCAGAGGATCAGCGTGTACTGGTAGGGTACCACCACCGAGGCCGGCGCCATCCGCAGCGCCTGGTTCACGCAGAGATTGCCGCTCAGCGAGCCGAGCCCGAGGCAGAGCATCAGCACGAGGTCGAGCGCCCCGGGCGGCGTCCAGCCCTGCACCAGCACCAGCACCGCGCCGAAGGCCAGCGCCGCCAGCAGCTGCGCCGTCATCAGCACCGTCCCCGGCGTGCCCGCCAGCTTGCGCGTGGCGACCATGAAGCAGGCATAGCTGAAGCTGCCCACCAGCGCGCAGGCGGCCCCGGCCGAGAAGGAGCCGGGCGAGGGCCCGAGCGCCAGCACCACCCCGCCGAAGCCGACCGCAACCGCCGTCCAGCGCCGCCAGCCCACCCGCTCGCCGAGCAGGAAGGGCGACAGCGCGGTGACGTAGATCGGCCCGGCCATGTAGTAGGTCATGACCTCCGCCAGCGGCAGCTCCGTCAGCGCCCAGAAGAAGAGCGAGCCCTCGAGCGTCGAGAAGGCGATGCGCAGCAGCTGCAGCCCGGGCCGCTGCGGCCGCAGGAAGGCCTCGGCCCCGGTCCGCCAGATGAAGGGCGCCATGAAGCAGAGCCCGGCGATGCTGCGGACGAGGAAGAGCTGCCCGACCGTATAGGCACCGACCAGCCACTTGCCGAGCGTGTCGTTGACGGCGAAGAGCAGCACGCCCAGCAGCATCATGGCGATGCCGCCGGTGGCGCCCACGGGCGCGGCGCCCAGGCGCAGGAATCCGGTTATGGCGATGGTCCACCCCTCGCGGCCCGTTCATCCCGGCTTGGCGGGGCCGCCCCGCAGCAAGTAGCCACGGGGCGCGCCGCTGCAAAGCCCCTCGCTGGCCTGGGCGGGTCAGTCCTGCCCTTGCCCCGCCTCCTCCTTCAGCCATGGCCAGCGCGCCAGCGCCACCGGGCTGTCCGGCGCATAGGCGAGGCAGCTCCCGAGCATCGCTGGCCGCTTCCGCCCCGCCGCGCCTCCCTCGGCCAGGATCCGCGCCGCCTCCTCCCGCTCGCGCCGGGCCCTGATCGGATAGAGCGTCTGGAAGGCGACCGTCGCCATCTGCCCGAGCAGCTCCCGCAGATGGGTGCAGCCCGCGACGCCGCCGACCTGCTCGTTCACCGCCCGGTTGAAGCCCGGCCCGATCCGCAGCCCCGCCAGCCGGGCGAAATTCGGCGCCGCCTGCGGGCAGACCGCGTAGGGCGTGAAGTCGGAGGCCGCCTCGCAGGCGACGATCTCCATGTCCTCCCGCACCGTCAGCCGCAGCCACATGCCGTGCAGCGCCTCGCCCGGCTCGATCGTGCCGCGGTCGTCGTTGAGGAAGGGGTAGGATTTCGTGTCGACCAGATGCGCCTCGATGTCGAACAGCCCGTCCTCCCGCCGGTAGCCGCGGATGTCGATCGCGCGCCGGTGCAGCGGCTCGCGCGGAGCAGGGGAGGGGAGGGGCATGGGCACCGGTTCCGTTGTGCAGCGCGGCATCATGCCATGAAGCGGCCGGGCCGGAGAAGCGAGCCGGCTCGGGGAAGCCCCGCCGCACCCCCTTGCCCCGCCGCCGCCCCGCGGTCCACAACACCGGCCACCCCGGAGCCCCGCGTGATCCAGAGCCCCGCCCATAGGTGCCCACCCTGCCCGTGATGAGCCGCACCCTCCGCTTCGCCATCGGCAGCGTCGCCGTCGCCGCCCTGGTGCTGGCGCTGAAGCTCGGCGCCTGGGCGCTGACCGGCAGCGTCGCCCTGCTGGCCGACGCGCTGGAGAGCGTGGTGAACGTCGCCGCCGCGACCGCCGCGCTCGTCGCCGTCCATTACGCGTCGATGCCGGCGGATGCCAACCACCCCTACGGTCATACCAAGGCAGAGTATTTCTCCGCCGTGCTCGAGGGCGCACTGATCGTCATCGCTGCCGTCGCCATCCTGCACGAGGCCTGGGGCGCCTGGCGCAGCCCCATCGTGCCGGAGCAGCCCGGCCTCGGCCTCCCCGTCTCGGCGCTGGCGACCGCGATCAATGCCGGCTGGGCCAGCCTGCTCTTCCGCCAGGGCCGCCGGGTCCGCTCGCCGGCGCTGCTCGCCGATGCCCGGCACCTGGTCGCCGATGTCGTCACCTCTCTCGGCGTCCTAGCGGGTGTCGCCCTGGTGGCGGTCACCGGCATCCTCTGGCTCGACCCGCTGCTCGCCGCGCTGACCGCGCTCAACATCCTCTGGTCCGGCGGCCGCCTAGTGCGCGAGAGCGTCAGCGGGCTGATGGACGAGGCGGTGGAGCCCGGCCTCCTCGCCCGCATCCGCGGCGCCGTCTCGACCCATGCCGAGGGCGCGATCGAGGCGCATGACCTCCGCACCCGCAGCGCCGGCCGCCTGACCTTCATCGAATTCCACCTGGTCGTCCCCGGGTCGATGAGCGTCGATGCGGCGCATGCCATCTGCGATCGCATCGAGGCGGCGCTGAAGGCGGAGATCGACGGCGCCACCATCACCATCCATGTCGAGCCGGAGGGGAAGGCCAAGCACCACGGCGTCCTGGTGCTGTGAGCGCGGCCGCCCGCCTCCCTCCTTCTGACCTGTCCTCTGGCCTGTCTTCTGGCCTGCCCCGGGCGGCGGCGACCTCCCTCGCGCTGCATGCCGCGGCGCTGGCGGCCATCCTCCTTCTCCTCAACCGCCCGAAGCATCCCGGCGCACCCGCCGAGCAGTCGGTCGAGGTCGTATGGCAGGAGCAGACCGGCACGGCGGAGGGCGAGCCTGCCCCGCCCGCCACGCCCGCCCAGCCGGAGCCGCCACCCCCGCCCCCGCCCGCCGCCGCCATCCCGCCGCCGCCGAGCCTCGCGCCCCCGCCGCCGCCGCTGGCCGCCCTGCTGCCCCCCGCTGCTACGCCGGATGCCGTCACCCTCCCGCCGCCGCCCGAGGATCACCCTCCGCCCGCCCCCGCCATATCCCCGCCCGCGCCGCCCCCGCCGCCGGCCGAGGTAAGAGCAGACCCCCCACCGGCACCGCCCGACGCCCCGCAACCGCAGGCCGAGGCTGAGCCCCTGCCCATGCCCCCGCCGGAGCCGCCGCCCCCGCCCGCGCCACGCCCCCGCCCGAGCCCCCCATCGCGCCAGGCCGCACTTGCCCCGGCCGCCTCGGCCGTCGCCCCGCCGCCCGCCGGCCCGGCGAGCCCGCAGCCGCTGACCACCGGCGCCGCCCCCGCCCTCGGCGCCATCACGCCCCCCGGCCTCGCCGAGGGCATCCGCAACCCCGATCCCGATTACCCCTACGAAGCCCGCCAGCGCGGCGAGCAGGGCGTCGTCGGCCTCGTCATCCGGGTGACGCCGAACGGCACCGTCGAGGATGTCCAGGTCGCCGCCAGCTCGGGCTTCCCCGCCCTCGACGACTCCGCCAGGCGCGCCGTGCGCCGCTGGCGCTTCCGCCCGGCGATGCGCGACGGCATCCCCATCTCGGGCAGCATCCGCACCGCCATCCACTTCCAACTGAACCGCTGAGGAACGCCGCCATGGTCAAGCTCGACGTCATCACCACCCGCGGCGGCGATCTGGGCGAGACCTCGCTCGGCGACGGCACCCGCCTCCGCAAGGATGCGCTCCGCATCGCGGCGATCGGCACGGTCGACGAGACGAATGCGACGCTCGGCCTGCTCCGCCTCCACACCGCGGGCGATGGCGAGATCGACCCGGTCCTCGCCCGCATCCAGAACGACCTGTTCGACCTCGGCGCCGATCTCTGCGTTCCCGGCGAGGCCGGCAGCCGCCTCCGCCTCGCCGCCGCGCAGACCGCCCGGCTGGAGCAGGAGGCCGCGGCGCTGAACGCCCTCCTCCCGCCGCTGACGAGCTTCGTCCTGCCTGGCGGCACCCCGGGCGCCGCGGCGGCCCATCTCGCCCGCACGGTCAGCCGCCGCGCCGAGCGCGTCACCGTTGCCCTCGCCACGGCCGAGGCCGTGAACCCAGAGGCGATCCGCTACCTCAACCGCCTTTCCGACCTGCTCTTCATCATCTCCCGCCGCCTGAACGGCAACGGGGCCGGCGACGTGCTCTGGGCCCCCGGCGCGACGCGCTGAGCGAGCCCTACTCCGCCTTGCCCGGCAGCGGCGCCATCGCCTCGAACACCCGGTCGCGCCGCACCAGCGCGTGGAAGAGCGCGCCGCCGACATGCAGCAGGATCACCGCGAAGAAGGCGTAGCCGAGAACCCGATGCGCCTGCCGCAGCAGCGCATAGAGGCCGAGGTCCTGCGGCAGGATCGGCGGCAGCCGCAGCCCCTCCCACAGCACGACCGGGTAGCCCTCGGCCGAGAGCATCCCCCAGCCCAGCAGCGGCATGGCGATCATCAGCGCATAGAGCCCGACATGGGAGAGATGCGCCGCCAGCCGCATCGGCTCCGGCAGGTCGGCCGGCAGCGGCGGCGCGCCTCGCCTGAGCCGGAGCGCCAGCCGCAGCACCGCCAGCAACAGGATGGCGATGCCGAGCGGCTTGTGGATGGAGACCAGCGCCAGGTAGCGGGTCGAGATCGTCGAGACCATGCCGACGCCGATGAACAGCATCGCCAGGATGCAGACGGCCATCGCCCAGTGGAGCAGCCGCTGCAGCGGGCTGAAGCGCGTGGCGCTCATGGGCGGCCTCCCTGGGCGGTGCGGGGGTACTGGGCGGCCTCGGCGGCGCGGCGTTCATAGGAGAGCGCATAGGCGGAGGCGCGCGCGGCGGGGAAGGGATCGGCCGAGACGCGCATGCCGGGCGGCAGCACCGTCGGGTCGTAGACCACGTCGCGGCAGGGCCCGTCCCGCTCCTCCTGCAGCGCCTGGACGGTCAGCGTGCCGACCTCGACCGTGCGGCGCTCCGCCGGCCAGGCCTTGGTCGGGTCGGCGACCGGGTCGCCCGGCTCGGCCACCGTCACCGCCATGGTCCAGCGCACCGGCCCCGCGGCGAGGCGGGCCCTGATCTCGTCGGTGAGGAAGTCCGGCGGCCGGCCGGCGAGCTGTTCCGGCGGCACCGGCACCGGCTTCGCCTCCGGCAGCATCGACCAGCGCACCGCATGATCCTGGCCCTCGGCATCGGTGAAGAGAAAGGCGTTGAGCGCGTGGTAGCTCTCCTCCGCATAGCTGCCGGTCCAAGGCGCGCGGCCCGCCCAGGCGCCGAAGGCGGCGAAGGTCGGGTGGGCGGCGGCGAAGGCCGGCACCGCCCCCGGCTCCTTGCTCCCCAGCGCGCGGAGCATGGCGTAGAACTCCTCCGGCGTGGCGACCGGGAAGAAGGGCGCGCTGAGCATGCCCATCCGCCATTCCGACCCGTCCGGCCCAGTAATGAGCAGGCTGAGGGCCCGCACCCGCGCCTTGCCGTCCGGCTCCGCCAGCTCGGTGGAGGCTAGGTTGAAGCGGCCGATCACCGGATAGGCGCCCGCCGCCAGCACCGGCGCGCGGGAGAGGGCGGCGCCGGCGCCGTTCGCCTGGAAGCTGCCGGTGAAGCAGAGGCCCTTTGCATGGTTGCGCCGGTGGCCGAGCGCCGGCCCCCCCGGCGGGCTCAGCGCGCCCACCACCCGCTCGCGCGACAGCCGCTCCGGCGAGAGCCAGCCGGCGGTATAGGCGAAGGCGGCCGCGCCCCCGCCCAGCACGGCGGCTATGATGACGAAGGCACCCAAGGGGACGCGCTGCCCATGCGGTGGCTGCATCCTGACCTCCTCCGGTAGCGGCGGGAACCGTTGCTGCCCGGCAGGATCACAGAAACGACGGCTGGCCGGAAGGCCCGCCCGCGGCGGGCGTCACCCCGGCTCGAACCCCAGCGCCCGGAGCCGCGCCCGCCCCGCCTCGCTCCCCAGCACCTCGAGGAAGGCCCCGACCGCCCGCCGCCCCGCCCGCGCCTCGGGCAGGAAGAAGTCATAATGCTCGTCGGCGAGCGGCGCGAAGCCCAGCCCATAGGCCTCGGCGACGCTGCGGATGGCCACCCCCCAATCCGCCCGGCCCTGCGCCACCGCCGCGGCGACGGCATTGTGCGACCTCGGCTGGTTGGCATAACCCGCCGGCCGCGCCCCGCCGAGCTGCCCGTCGAGCAGCATCCGCGTCCCCGATCCCGCATTCCGGTTGACCAGCAGCAGCCCGGGCTCCCCCGCCCCGCGCCGGACCGCCGCCGGCCCGTCCAGCCCCTCGAACCGCTCATCCCCGCGCCGGTGGACCACCCCCTGAACTCGCCGCCAGCCCGGCACCAGCCGCAGCCCCTCGACGAGGAACGACGTGTTGTAGGTCCCTGTCGCCGCATCCAGCAGATGCGCCGGCGCCAGGTCGCACTCCGCGCGCCTCGCCGCCGCCAGCCCGCCGAGGCTGCCGACGGCGAGGCTGCGTCCCCGGATGCCCTTCGCCGCCAGCAGGTCGAGGATCGCATCCAGCCCCGTGCAATGGCTGCCGATGATGGCGAGGTCGGGCAGCGGATGCGCGCCGCCGATCAGCCGCACCCGCTGCACCGTCCCCGCCGCCGCCCCCTGCTCCTCCGCCGGGATGGCGAAGAACCCATCCGCCTGCGAGAAGGCGGTGACGCTCCCCGAGCCCTTCCCCAGCGGCCAGGCCAGCAGCCGGCCGTGCGGATCCTCGCCGAGCGAGGCCATCACATACTCGACCCGCCCCGCCTCGCTCGGCATCCGGACGGCGAGCGAGGCCTCTACCACCGCCTCGGCCCGGGGCGGCAGCCCCGCCATCGCCCGGATCACCGGCACGGCGAATTCCTGGAAGGTGAAGACCGCGCTCGTCGGGAAGCCCGGCAGCACCACCACCGGCTTGGCGCCGACGGCGCCGAGGCAGAGCGGCTTCCCCGGCTTCAGCGCCACCCCATGCACAAGGACGCCCGGCGCCGGCAGCCGCGCCAGGATGCGGTGCGACACGTCCCCCGCGCCCTTCGAGGTCCCGCCCGACATCACCACCATGTCGGCAAGGTCGAGTGCCCGCCGCACCGCCGCCTCCAGCTCTGGCTCCTCGTCGCGGAAGATGCCGAGCGGCACCGGCTCGCCGCCATTCTCGGCCACCGCCGCGGCCAGGATCGCGGCGTTGCTGTCGTAGATCCCGCCCGGCGGCAGCGCCTCCCCCGGCGCCACCAGCTCATCCCCCGTCGAGAGGATGGCGACCCGCGGCCGCCGCACCACCGGCACCGTGGCGAGCCCGGCCGCCGCCAGCACCCCGATCTCCCGGCTGGTGATGGCGACACCGGCCCGCAGCACCGTCTCGCCGCGCGCGATGTCGCTGCCCGCGAAGGCGATCGCCTGCCCCGACACCGCCGGCCTGCGGATGAGCACCACCGGCCCCTCCGCCTCCTCCTCCGCCTCGGTCTGCTCTACCATGACGACCGCATCCGCCCCGCGCGGCACGACGCCCCCGGTGGCGATGGCCGTCGCCGTCCCCGGCCCGACCTCGATCCCCGGCGCCACCCCGCAGGCCAGCAGCTCCGCATTGAGCCGAAGCCTGCGCGGCGCCGCCTCGCTCGCGCCGAGCGTGTCCGCCGCCCGCACCGCGAACCCGTCCATCGAGGCGCGGTCGAAGGGCGGCGCATCGGCCGCCGCCCGCACCGGCCCCGCCGTCACCCGCCCGAGCGCCGCCGCCAGCGGCACCTCCTCCGCCGGCAACGGCGAGAGGTCGAGCGCCGCCTGGAAGCGCGCCATCGCGGCCTCGGCCGGCAGGACTTCGAGGAATTGCTCCTGCCGCGCGGCGCGGCGGATGCGGTCGAGGAGGCGGTCGGTCACGGGCGGGGCAGGCCTTCCTGCGGGGTGGGCGAGCGGTATAGCGGCCCGCGGCCCCGCTGTCCGCCCGGGCGCCGCATGGCGATTGTCAGCCCTCCGGCCGATGGGCCGCGAGGAAGGTGTCGACCGCCGCGGCGACGCGCGCCTCGAGCCCCTCCGCGCCCGCCCCGTCCTCGAGCCCGAGGGCCAGCCGGTAGTGCGACATGCCCTGCCACAGCCCCACCAGCTGCTCGGCCGCCGCCTCGGCGGAGCGGATGCGGATCTCCCCCTGCGCCGCCGCCGCCGCGAGGACGGCCGCGAGGTTGCGCAGCGTCACCGCCGGCCCGAGCTCGTAGAAGCGCCGCGCCAGGACCGGATGGCGCCGCAGGTCGCCGGCCAGCACCGACCAGAAGCTGACCACCTCCGGGCCCGCCAGGTAGCGCATCAGCCCCATCCCGAAGGCGAGCAGCCCCTCGCGCAGCGACATGCCCGGCGCGGGCGGCGCCTGGGTCTCCGCCAGCCGGTCCATCTCGCGCCGGATCGTCGCCTCGAACAGCGCATGCTTGTCCGGGAAGTGGCTGTAGAGCGTCACCCGGGAGACGCCGGCGCGGCGGGCGATGCGGTCGAGCGAGGCCGCCTGCACCCCCTCGGCGAGGAAGGCCCGCCAGCCGGCATCGAGGATCGCGGCCCGCTTGCCCTCGTCGCGTGGCCGCCCCGGCGGCGCCGTGGCCTTGAATTTCTGTACATCGTTGTTCATTATTAAGCCGGATGAAGCGGGCGGGGCGATGCGGGCGGAACCTGGGGTGCATTATGGCTTCGACGCGCCCGGCGTCATGCGGATACTGCTGGGTGCCGGGGCGCTCGGCCTCGGCCTGGCGGTGGCGGCGGCGCTGGCGCTCGACGGGTGGCTACGCGGCGTGGCGGGTTTCGCGGGCCTGGCCGCGCTCGGGCCGCTCGGCCTCGGCTGCGCCATGCTCGCTTATGGGCTGGCCGGCAAGCGCCGCATCCGCGACCTGATGATCGGCCGCATCGCCTGGCGCGGCGACGAGCAGGTGCTCGACATCGGCACCGGCCGCGGCCTGCTGCTGATCGCGGCGGCGAAGCGGCTGTCCCGAGGCGGCCATGCCACCGGCATCGACATCTGGCGCACCGAGGACCTGTCGGACAACGGTCCCGAGGCCCTGCGCCGGAATATCGCCGGGGAGGGGGTGGAGGACCGGGTCACGGTGCGGACCGCCGATGCCCGGCACCTGCCCTTCCCCGACGAGAGCTTCGACGTGGTGTTCTCGCTGTTCTGCATCCACAACATCGACGGCGAGCCAGCGCAGGCGGCGGCGCTGCGCGAGGTCGCCCGCGTCCTCAGGCCCGGCGGCCGCGCGCTGATCGGCGAATGGCTGCCGACCGGGCGCTATGCGGCGACGCTCTGGGATGCGGACCTCGTCATCGCCTCCTGCCGCTCGCAGGCCGGCCAGGCGCTCTCCCCGATGTGGATCGTCGAGGCGGCGAAGGCGCCGCGGCGCCCCGCCGCCGGGTGATCAGACGCCCTCCACCGCCACCACCGCCCCTGCCTCATATCCCTCGCGCTCCGGCGGCACGACGAGCACCCCCGCCGCCGCCCCCAGCGCTCCGACCGGCACCCCATCCGGCCCCAGCATCACCGCCTCGGTGAAGCCGATCGCCGAGGCCACCTTCCGCGCCAGCGCCACCCGCTGGCCGGCCGGCGCCACCCGCCCCGCCATCGCCCGGACCGCGGGCCGCCCGAGCAGCCACCATCCCGCCAGCATCCCGGCCGGATCCGGCGGCAGCAGCAGCGCCGGCACGCCGCCGACCAGCCCGACCGCCACCGCCTCGCCCGGCCGCATGGCGATGGCCGGGCACAGCACCCGCTCCGCCTCGCCCAGCGCGGCCAGCACCAGGCCGGCCCCCGCCTCGACCGGCACCGCCCCCTCCGCCCGCACCAGCGCCTCGAGCCCGGGCACCCCGCGCAGGGCCACCCGCGGCACCCGCACCGCGACCTCGGTCACGCCCGCAGCCTCCAGCACGAGGTCGAGCGGCGCGAGCAGCTGCCCCGCCTCCCGCAGCACCGCCCCTGCCGCCGCATCCTCGCCCGGCGGCCGCACGCCCTCGCCGGGCGCCACCGCCTCCAGCACCAGCGCGCCATCCCGCGCGAAGTCGGGCAGCACCGCATCCGTCCCCGCCGGCAGCGCCTCCCCCGGCGCGACCCGGGCGAGCCCCGGAAGGGGCACCGGCGCGTAGGGCCCGGCCCCCTCGGTCGCTGCCGCCGCGACGGCCCAGCCCTCCCGCAGCGCCACCGCCGCCGGCGGCACCGGCCCCTGCGCCCTGACCGGCGCCGCCAGCACATGCCCGATCGCCCGCGCCAGCGGCATGACCTGGGGCTCGACCGCCGCGCCCGGCAGCAGCGCCCGCGCCTCCGCCACCGGCGCCAGCCGCAGCGCCCCGCTCACCCCGGCCCCGCATGGTCAAAGGCGATCGACTTGACCAGCGCGAAGACCGCCATCCCCGGCGCCAGCCCGAGCTGGCCGACGCTGTCCCGCGTCACCCGCGCCAGCAGCACCGTCGACCCGACGCGCAGCCGCAGCATCGCCTCCGCCTCCCCCGCCGGGACGACCGCCTCGAGCTGCGCGGCCAGGATGTTGTGCATCGAGATCCCCCTCGGCGCCTCGAGCGCCACCGCCACGTCCCGCGCCCGGAGCCGCAGGCGGAGCCGCGCCCCGACCGCCAGCCCCGGCCGCTGCGCCGCCACCAGCTCCCCGCCCGCGAAGCCGAGTCGGGTCAGCCCCCGCGCCGCATCCTGCCCGACCACGGTGCAGGGGATCAGCGCTCCCGCATCCCGCCGCCGGGCGAGGGCAGGGAGGTCGGCCCGCGCCGCCAGCGCCTCCACGGGCCCCGCGGCCAGGACGCGCCCCGCCTCCAGCAGCACCAGCCGGTCGGCCAGCGCATCCACCTCATCCAGCGCATGGGTGACGTAGAGGATCGGCAGCCCCGCCGCATCGCGGAGCCGGGCGAGGAAGGGCAGCACCTCCGCCCGCCGTGCCGCGTCGAGCGCGGCCAGCGGCTCGTCCATCAGCAGCAGCCTCGGCCGGGCGAGCAGCGCCCGCCCGAGCGCCACCCGCTGCCGCTCCCCACCCGAGAGCCCCAGCGGCCGCCGCCCCAGCAACCCCCCGATCCCCAGCAGCCCGACCACCTCGTCGAAGCCGGGGCCCTGCGCCCCCCGCGGCGCCCGCCGCAGGCCGTAGCGCAGGTTGCCCTCGACGCTCAGATGCGGGAACAGCCGCGAATCCTGGAACACCACCCCGCAGCGCCGCCGCTCCGGCGCGACGGCCACCCTCCGCGCCGTATCGAGCAGCACCGCCCCGTCGAGCGCGACCCGCCCCGCCTCCGGCCTGAGCAGCCCCGCCACCGCCGCGAGGACGGTCGACTTCCCGCAGCCCGAGGGTCCGAACAGCGCCGTCACCCCAGCCTCCGGCGAGTCGAAGGCGACATCCAGCGCGAACCCGGGAAAGCGGTGCCGCAGCGCGACCTCCAGCATCAGCCCCGACCCAGCCAGCGCCCGAGCCGTCGCCCCAGCAGCTCCGCCAGCAGCAGCCCCAGGAGGGCGAGCGTGAAGGAGACGAGCGCCAGCCGCCCTGCCACCGCCTCGCCCCCCGGGCTCTGCGTCGCGCTGTAGATGGCGAGCGGCAGGGTCTGCGTCTCGCCCGGGATGTTGGAGGCGAAGGTGATCACCGCGCCGAATTCCCCGAGCCCCGCCGCGAAGGCCGTCACCGCCCCGGCCAGGATGCCCGGCGACATCAGGGGCAGCGTCACGCTGAGGAAGCGGTCGGCCGGCCCCGCGCCCAGCGTCCGCGCCGCCGCCTCCAGCCCGGGGTCGAGCCCCTCCAGCCCCAGCCGCACGCTGCGCACGATCAGCGGGAAGGACATCACGGCGGTGGCCAGCGCCGCCCCCTCGGTGGTGAAGACCAGGCGGAGGCCGAACCAGTCGTTCAGCGGCCCACCGATCGGCCCGCGCAGGCCGAAGAGCATCAGCAGCCCCCAGCCGACCACGACGGGCGGCACCACCAGCGGCAAGTGCACCAGCGCATCGAGCAGCATCCGCCCGGGGAAGCGTCCGCGCGCCAGCGCCCAGGCCACCAGCACCGCCGGCACCAGCGAGACCAGCACCGACCGCCCCGCCACGGCGAGGCTCAGCCGCACCGCACCCCATTCCTCCGGGGAGAGCATCATCCGCCGCCTTTCTCCGTTGCGCTGCACTACACGGAATGGTGCAGGCAATTGCGCATCCGTCGCATGGCCAGTGGCCGTAGCGCCGGCGCAAACCGGCCTTACCTCAGAGGCGACCATGACGGAAACCGCAACGCTTTCCCTAGGCCGCCCTCGGCCGCCCGGCCGCAACCCTCTGCGCGACGCCTTCCATGTCGCCGCCGACCGCATCGGCTGGCTCGACCGCCTCCGGCTGCGCCGCCACCTCCGCCGCATGATGCGCGACGCCCTCGGCTACACGCCGAACCTGCGCCGCCCGCAGAGCTTCAACGAGCGCATCGCCTGGAAAATCCTGCACGACCGCAACCCGCTGATCCCGCTGACCCTGGACAAGCTGGCCGTCCGCCCCTGGGCCGCCGAGCGCATCGGCTGGCACGCCATCACCCCGCTGATCGGCGTCTGGGACCGCCCCGGCGAGATTCCCTGGGACTCGCTCCCATGCCGCTTCGTGCTCAAGGCCAATCACGGCTCCGGCTACAACATCCTCGTTCCCGACAAGGACACGGCCTGCCGCCCCCGCATCCTCGCCACCGCCGAGGCCTGGCTCGCCGAGAATTACGGCGAGCGCACCGGCGAATGGGGCTACCGCAGCATCCGGCCGCGGCTGATGGTCGAGGAGTACCTGCCCGGCCCCGGCGACGGCCCGCCCGAGGACTACAAGCTCTACCTCTTCGGCGGCCGGCCGCACCTGCTCCAGGTCCATCTCAACCGCTTCACCGAGCGGAAATGCGACCTCTTCTACGACCCGCTGACCCTGGCCCCGCTGCCCTTCGGCCGCTTCCGCCCCGCCGACTGCCCGGACTTTCCGGGGCCTCCGCCGGAGGCGCGGGCGCTGTACGACCTCGCCATCCGCCTCGGCGCCGGGTTCGACGCCGTCCGCGTCGACTTCTACCTGATCGCCGGCCAGCCCCGCTTCGGCGAGATCACGCACTATTCCGGCGGCTCCGCCGTCCCCCTCGGCTCCATCAAGGAGGATTTCGCCCTGGGCGCGATCTGGGCCGAGGCCCAGCGAAAGCGGCCCGCTGCCCCATAGGCCGCCGCCCGCAGCATCAGGTGCCGGAGCCGGGCGAGCACGGGCAGCCCTTCCGGGCGCGGGTGCCCTCTCCCTGGCGCAGGATCGCCCGCGGGGCGCCCCCGTTCCCGCTGCGGACGGGCTGACAAGCCGCCCGCCCCCGTCCACTCTCGCCCGAGGAGGATCCGCGCCGTGAATCTCGCCCCGCTCGACACGCTCAGCCTCGAAACCCCGGCCCCGCATGTGCTGGTGGTGCGCCTCAACCGCCCCGAGGTCTCGAACGCGCTGAACACCCAGATGGGCCTCGACCTCCACGCGGTCTGGTCCGGCCTCTTCCAGGACCCGGGCGACATCCGCTGCGTCGTCTTCGCCGCGGCCGGCGAGCGCGCCTTCTGCGGCGGCGGCGACCTGAAGGAGCGCAACGGCATGACGGACGAGGCCTGGCGCCGCCAGCACGAGATCTTCGAGCGCGCCTTCTGGGCCCAGATCGACTGCCCCATCCCGATCATCGCCGCCGTTTCCGGCCATGCCTTTGCGGGCGGGCTCGAGATGGTCCTCGCCTCCGACTTCGCCTACGGCGTCGATACGGCGCGCTTCGCCCTCACCGAGGTCACGATCGGCATCATGCCCGGCGCCGGCGGCACCCAGACCCTGCCGCGCGTCGTCGGCGAGCGCCGCGCCAAGGAGATCATCCTGACGGGCAAGCCCTTCACCGCGCAGCAGGCCGCGGACTGGGGCATCCTCAACCGCGTCTGCGCGAGGGACGAGCTCTGGCCCGCGGTGATGGAGACGGCGACCGCCATCGCCGGCAACGCCCCGCTCTCCGTCCGCCAGGCCAAGAAGTCGATCCATTTCGGCCTGCAGATGGACATCCGCACCGCCCTTCGCTTCGAGATCGAGGCCTACAACCAGCTCGTCGGCACGGAGGACCGAATCGAGGGCATCCGCAGCTTCAACGAGAAGCGCCGGCCGGTCTTCAAGGGGCGCTGAGGCCATGCCGACCGAGAAGCACCCGGCCCTCGCCCCGCGCGGCATGGTCGTGACCAACCATCCGCTCGCCTCCGCCGCCGGGGCGGAGATGCTGGCGGCCGGCGGCAACGCCATCGATGCCGGCGTCGCCGCCCTCTTCGCGCTCACGGTGGTGGAGCCGATGATGGTCGGCCTGCTCGGCGGCGGCATGATGCATCTCCGCCTCCCCGATGGCAGCCACACCGTTCTCGACGGCCTCTCCGCCGTCCCCGCCGCCGGCCGGCCGGACATGTACCGCCCGCTCTCGCCGGACTGGCCCGCCGCGCTCGAGACCGAGGGCCGCGCCAATGCCCTGGGCCCGCTCGCCATCGCCACCCCCGGCAACCTCCTCGCCTGGTGCGAGGCGCTGCGCCGCCACGGCCGCCTGCCCCTCGCCGAGGTGATGCAGCCTGCCATCCGCCTCGCCGCCGAGGGCTTCCGCGTCACGCCCTACCTGGCCGAATGCATCGGCGAGGTCGCCGCCGACCTCGCCCTCGACCCGCCGATCGCCGCCCTCTTCCTCCCCGGCGGCCGGCCGCTGGCGGCCGGTGCCCGCCTCGTCCAGGCCGAGGCCGCCGCCACCCTTCGCCAGGTCGCGGCCGAGGGTCCTGCCGCCCTGCATGGCGGCCCGGTCGGCGCCGCGGTCGCCGCCCATGTCCAGCGCCTCGGCGGCCTCCTCACCGAGGCCGACCTCCGCGCCGCCCGCCTCGTCGAGCGCGCGCCCGTCCGCGGCACCTATCGCGGCGTCGAGGTGGTCGGGCCGCCGCCGCCCTCCTCCGGCGGCGTCCATGTCATCCAGATGCTGAACATCCTGGAGGGCTTCGACCTTCGCGCCGCGGGCTTCGGCACGCCCGGGACCTGCCACCTCCTGGCCGAGGCGCTGAAGATCGCCTTCGCCGACCGCGCCGCTGCGACCGCCGACCCCGACTTCGTCGCCGTCCCCGTCGAGCGCCTGCTCTCCAAGGACTATGCCGCGGAGCGCCGCGCCCTGATCGACCCGGCCCGCGCCCGCGCCTGGACCGCCGGCGTCGCGGCCGGCGAATCGCCCAACACCACCCACCTGACCGTCGCCGATGCTGAGGGCCACGTCCTCTGCGCGACCCACACCATCAACAGCCTCTTCGGCGCCCGCCTGCTGGTCCCGGGGACGGGGCTGATTCCCAACAACTACATGGCCCTCTTCGACCCGCGCCCGGGGCATGCCCTCTCCATCGCGCCGGGGAAGCGGATCACCACCAGCCAGGCCCCGCTCATCGCGCTCCGCGACGGCAGGCCCCTGGTCGCGCTTGGCCTCCCGGGCGGCCTGCGCATCTTCGGCAGCGCCATGCAGGCGCTCATCGCGCTCATCGACCATGGCATGAGCCTGCAGGAGGCGGTGGAGGCCCCCCGCCTCTGGACCCAGGGCCAGGCGCTGGAGGTCGAGCCCGCCATCCCAGAGGCGACCCGCGCGGCGCTCGCGGCCATGGGCCATGACGTGACGCCGCTGCCCCATATCGGCGGCGGCATGGCGGCGATCCGCTTTCACCCGGACGGCCTGCTGGAGGGCGCCGCCTGCTGGCGCGCCGATGGCACGGCGATGGGCATGGGCGGCGGCCTCGCCCGGGCGGGCGCCCGCTTCTGGCCCGACGCGCCGCGGCGCTGACGCCCGCTGGAGAAGGCCATCCCGCCGAAGGCCGAAGGGCCTTCCGGAACCCCGGGATAGGCGGGTCTCTCCCGCGTCGGGCGAACGGTCCTGTTGCCTTCGCAGGCTCACCGCAGGAAGCCCAACCCAATCCCGCGGTGGATGGAGCCGTCCCGGCCGCCGCGATCTTGCGCTTTCGGATTGATCGGGCGAAGCGCCTCCGGCTAACTGCTCCGGGGCACCGCCTCGTTCACCGTCCGCCTTGCCGCACCGCCCGTCCCGATCCGCCGCGCCGCCTCCAGGGCCCCATCGATGAGCTTTCCGCCCAATGCCAGGCTGGCCATGGCCTTCATGCTGGCCCTCGTCTTCGCCTGCCTGCTCGGCATGCTCTGGCGCCGCGAGCGGCGCCAGGCGGCGTTGCGCGAGTGGAGCCTCGCCTTCATCCTCATCACCATCGGCGTGTCGCTGCGCGCGGGGCCCGCCCTGCTCTCGGACTGGACGCGCATCGCCGCCAGCAACACGGTGATCATCCTCGCCTTTGCCGGCTTCTGGGCCGGCGCCCGCATCTTCCACGGCCGCCGGACCCCGGCCGCCCTCCGCTTCGGCGGCACGCTGCTCTGGCTCGCCCCGCTGCCCTGGGTGATGGACCGGCTGGACCTCCGCGTCCCCATCATCACCGGCCTCGTCGGCGTCTATGCCCTGCTCACCGCCTGGGAATTCGCCCGCGGCCTGCGGCAGGACCGGCTGCCCTCCCACGGCCCGCTCGCCGCCCTCTTCGCCGCCTTCGGCCTGATCTCGCTGGCCCGCATCCCCTTCACCCGCTGGCTCGGCTTCGAGGGCACCGGCCCCAACGGCCTGCCGATCGCCCTCTGGAACGACGTCATCGCCGTCATCGTCCTGGCCTGCTTCTCCGGCATCGCGGTGATGCTGGTGGCCCTCAGCCACGAGCGGGCGGAACGCCTCTCCACCCTGCGCCTCACCGCCGCCCGGGACCGGGCCGATGCCGCCAGCCGCAACAAGACGCGCTTCCTCGCGCGGATGAGCCACGAACTGCGCACCCCGCTGAACGCGGTCTACGGCATGGCCCAGGTCCTCGCCGCGGACCCGAGCCTCGGCGCCGCGCAGCGCGAGCAGGCCCGCCTCCTGGTCGAGGCCGGCAGCCACCTCCTGGCCATCGTGAACGACGCCCTCGACCTCGCCCGCGTCGAGGCCGGCCGCCTCGACTTGGCGCCGGAGCCCATCCCCCTGCCGGAGACGCTGCGCGCCACCCTCGCCCTGGTCGCGGCCGCGGCGGCGGCGAAGCAGCAGAACCTCCGCTTCGAGGCCAGGGAGCCGCTCCCCGCCATGGTCGTCGCGGACCCGCTGCGGCTGCGGCAGATCGCCATGCACCTGCTCGGCAACGCCACCAAGTTCACCCCGCCCGGCGGCCGCATCGTCCTCTCGGCCGCCTGGGAGACCGGCGAACTCCGCCTCGACGTCACCGATACCGGCCCCGGCCTGCCCCCCGAGGTGCTGGCGAACCTCTTCGGCGACGTCATCCAAAGTGGAGGCCCAGGGAAAGGCCCAGAAAAGGGGCAGGGGCCCGGCGGCGAGGGACCGGGCCTCGGCCTCGCCATCTGCGCGGCGCTGGCCCAGGCGATGGGCGGCACCCTCCACCATGCCCCCGGCCCCGGCGGCACCGGCGCCCGCTTCACCCTGACCCTGCCCGCGCCCGACCTGCCGCGCGAGCCGGAGCGCCCGCTTCGCCTCCTTGTGGTCGATGACGTGACGGTCAACCGCAAGGTCGCCCGCGCCCTGCTGGAGCCCGCCGGTCACAGCGTCGAGGAGGCCGCCGACGGCTTGGCCGCGCTCGCCGCCCTGCAATCCGCCCCCTTGCCCGATGCGGTGCTGATGGACGTGCACATGGAGCCGGTCGACGGCCTCGCCGCCACGCGGATGATCCGCGCCCTCGAGGGCGAGGCTGCCCGCATCCCCATCATCGCCCTCACCGGCAGCATCGAGGCCGAGGAGGTGGCGGCCTGCCACGCCGCCGGCATGGACGGCCACCTGGCGAAGCCGATCGAGCGCGCCGCCCTCCTCGCCGAGCTTGCCCGCGTCACCGCGGCGCGCCGCCTGCAGGCCGCCGATGAGAGGCTCGCCTGAGGCCTAGGCGCGGGCGCCTCGCCGCGACACTCTCCTCGCAGCCGGGAGGGGGAAGGGCGTGCCGCCACGCATCGTCATGATGGACAGCGCGCTCAGCGCGGCCGGGATCGCCCGGGAGCTCGCGCCGCCGGAGATGGAGCTGGTCGTCGCCCCCTTCGGCAGCGAGGCCTTCAAGGCGGCGATCGGCGGGGCGGAGTACCTGGTCGGCTTCGGCAACCGGGCGATCAATGCCGGCTTCTACCGGACGGCGCCGCGGCTGAAGCTTTTCCAGCTCCTATCCGCCGGCTACGACACCGTCGACATCGAGGCGGCGCGGGCGGCCGGCATCCCTGTCTGCAACAATGGCGGCGCCAATTCCACGGCGGTTGCCGAGCATGCGCTGATGCTGATGCTCGCCGCCTGCCGCCGCCTGGTCTGGCAGCACGAGAGCGTCGTCGCCGGCCGCTGGCGCGGCAACGATCCCGGCGGGGTGAGGCTCTACGAACTGCGCGACAAGGTGCTCGGCATCGTGGGGCTGGGGGCCATCGGCCGGAAGGTGGCGCGGCTGGCCAATGCCTTCGGGATGACGGTCCACTACTACGACATCCGCCGCGTCTCCGAGGCGGAGGAGGATGCGCTCGGCGTCCGCTTCAAGCTGCTCGGCGAGATCCTGCGGGGCAGCGACATCGTCTCGCTGCACGTGCCGCTGACGCCGGCGAGCCGGCACATGATCGGCGCGGCCGAGCTCGCGCGGATGAAGCCCTCGGCCTACCTGATCAATACCTGCCGCGGCCCGGTGGTGGACGAGCCGGCGCTGGCGGCAGCGCTGGAGGCCGGCACCATCGCCGGCGCCGGCCTCGACGTCTTCGACCAGGAGCCGCCGGCGGCGGACAACCCGCTCTTCCGCCTGAAGAACGTGGTGCTGACGCCCCATTTCGCGGGCCCGACCTGGGACAACCAGCAGGCCCGCTTCCGCAACGCCTTCGACAACTGCCAGCGCGTGGCGCGCGGGGATGCCCCTCTCTGGGTCATCCCCGAACTCGCGGGCTAGCCCTGATAGGCGACGGTCCGCTGGGTCTGCTCGCCGAGGCCCTCAATGCCGAGCCTCATCGTCTGCCCCGCCTTGAGGAAGATCGGCGAGGGCTTCTGGCCGAGGCCGACGCCCGGCGGCGTGCCGGTGAAGATCACGTCGCCCGGATGCAGGGTGATCATGCCCGAGACGTAGGAGACGATGGTCTTCACGCCGAAGATCATGGTGCGCGTGCTGCCGTCCTGCATGCGCTGGCCGTCCACCTCGCAGAACATGCTGAGGTTCTGCGGGTCCGGCACCTCGTCCTTGGTGACGAGCCAGGGGCCGACCGGGCCGAAGGTGTCGCAGCCCTTGCCCTTGTCCCAGGCGCCGCCGCGCTCGATCTGCCACTCGCGCTCGGAGACGTCGTTGCCGACCGCATAGCCGGCGACGTGGTCGAGGGCCTGGTCCTCGCTCACGCACTTGGCCTTCGTGCCGATGACGATGCAGAGCTCCACCTCCCAGTCGGATTTCTGCGAGTTCCTCGGGATGATCACGTCGTCATTCGGGCCGCACAACGCACCGAGCGACTTGAGGAAGACGATCGGCTCCTTCGGCACCGGGGCGCCGGTCTCGGCCGCATGGTCGGCGTAGTTGAGGCCGATGCAGATGAGGTTCTTCATGCCCGCGACGGGCGGGCCGAGGCGCGGGCTGCCGGGCACGACGGGCAGCGTCGACGGGTCGATGCCGGCGAGCTTCGAGAGCCCGGCGGCGGAGAGCGCCTCGCCGGCCAGGTCGGGGATGATGCCCGAGAGGTCGCGGATGGTGCCCGAGGCATCGAGCATGCCCGGTTTTTCCTGGCCCTCGGGGCCGTAGCGCAGCAGCTTCATGGATGTCTCCTTGCGACCCTTCGCGCTGGCGCAAAGGGTTGGTGTGGCGGCTTTGCGCCGGCGCGCAAACTAAAGAGTCCAGCCGCCGTCGATGACGACGGCCTGGCCGGTGACGAAGGTGCTCTCGGGGGCGGAGAGGTAGACGACGAGCGCCGCCATCTCCTCCGCCGTGGCGAGGCGGCCCATGGCCTGGCGCGAGACGAAGGCAGCCCGCGCCGCCTCCTCGCTGCCGGCGGCCGCCGCATTGGCGGCGATGCGGTCGCCGAGGCTCGGCGTGTCGACCGTGCCCGGGCAGAGGCAGTTGCAGCGGATGCCGCGCGTCACGTACTCGGTGGCGACGGATTTCGTCAGCCCGATCACCGCCGCCTTGGTGGTGCCGTAGAGGAAGCGGTTCGGCGCCCCCTTCACCGAGGAGCAGGCGGAGGACATGTTGACGATCACGCCGCCGCCCTGGCCGAGCATGCCCGGCAGCGCGGCGCGGATCGTCTGCCACATGGCGCGGACATTCAGCGCGAAGCCGAAATCCCACTCCTCATCGGTGCAGGTCTCGACGGTGTTCTGGTGGACGAAGCCGGCGCAGTTGAACAGGACGTCGAGCGGGCCGGCCTGCTGGATGGCGGCGGCGACGGCGGCATCGTCGAGCACGTTGAGCGCCATCGTCTCGATGCCCGCGGCCTCGAGCCCGGCGAGCTTCTCGGCACTGAGATCGGTGGCGACGACGCTGGCGCCTTCCGCCGCATAGGCGAGGGCAGAGGCCCGGCCGATGCCCTGGCCGGCTGCCGTCACGAAGCATCGCTTGCCTGCCAGCCTGCCCGCCATGATGTGCCCCCGTCCTGCGGGGGGTCATGATCACGGCCGGGCGGCCGGCGTCAACCCGGGGGGCGGCTCAGCGAGGCTGGCTGCTGGCGATGGCGATGCGCCGGGCCGGCGGGTTGCGCGGGTAGGCGAAGGGCATGGACGGCGCGGCATCCGGCACGCGGGACGCCTCGGCGGTCGCGGGCGCATAGACGGAGACGCGGGCATTCTGCGCCATGGTCCGGCTCTCCTCGGAGCTGCGATCCTGCTGGGCGAGGGCAGGCGCAGCCAGGCCGAACAGCAGCACGGCGGCCAACGGCATGATCGGGTTGCGCATGGGTATCTCTCCTCGGTGGCCGATCCGCTGGCCGGCCGTTGCGGAGAGAGATAGGGCTGCTGCGGCGCAGCGCAAATCCTAAAGCATGGATGCGCCCCATTCATGAAACGGATGGAGCGCATCCGGCTCAGTGGTTGTGGCGGCTCTCGCCCCGGGTGTTGAGCACGTCGAGATAGAGCGTCGCCGGCTCCAGGCAACCGCCGGTGCCGAGCTGCCCGACCATGCTGCGCTGGATCTCCTCCCACGGGGTCTTGTTGACCAGCTTGGGCGGCTGCCAAGCGGCGCGGCGGGCGGCGAGTTCGGCCTCGGGGATCAGCAGGTCGACCTTGCGGGTGTTGAGGTCGATGCGGATCGGGTCGCCCGACTTCAGCAGGGCGAGGCCGCCGCCCACCGCCGCCTCGGGCGAGACGTTGAGGATGGAGGGGCTGGCCGAGGTGCCGCTCTGCCGCCCGTCGCCCATGGTCGGCAGGCTGTCGATGCCGGCCTTCAGCAGCGCAGCCGGCGGCTGCATGTTCACCACCTCGGCGCTGCCCGGGTAGCCGACCGGGCCGCAGTTGCGGATGACGAGGACGGTGTGCTCGTCGATGCCGAGGGCGGGGTCGTCGAGCCGGTCGTGGTAGTCCTCCGGCCCCTCGAAGACGACGACCTTGCCCTCGAAGACATTCGTCGGGTTCGACAGGAAGCGGTTGCGGAAGGCCTTGTCGATCACCGAGATCTTCATCACCGCGCTGTCGAAGATGTTGCCCGACAGGATGGCGAAGCCGGCGCGCTCCTTCAGCGGGACGCTGTAATGGCGGATCACCTCGCGGTCCGGCTCCTCCAGCATCTCGACATTGGAGGCGAGGCTGCGGCCGGTGACGGTCATCACCCCGCCATGCAGCTTGCCGGCATCGAGCAGCTCCTTCATCACCGCGGGCACGCCGCCGGCGCGGTGGAAGGCCTCGCCGAGGAAGCGCCCGGCCGGCTGGCAGTCGACCAGCAGCGGGATGTCGTGGCCGATGCGGTCCCAGTCCTCGATCTTCAGCTCGACGCCCATGTGCCGCGCGATGGCGATGATGTGCGGCGGGCAGTTGGTGGAGGCGCCGAGGGCGGAGGCGGCGACGATCGAATTCTCGAAGGCCTCGCGCGTCATGATGTCGGAGGGGCGCAGGTTCTCGTGCACCATCTCGACGATGCGGCGGCCCGTCGCATGCGCCATCTGGCCACGCTCGCGGTAGGGGCCGGGGATGGCGGCGCAGCCGGGCAGCGACATCCCGAGCGCCTCGGCCAGCGAGTTCATCGACAGCGCCGTGCCCATGGTGTTGCAATGGCCGACGCTGGTGGAGCTGCTGGCGACCAGCTCCATGAAGCCGTCATAGTCGATCTTGCCCTCGGCGAGAAGCTTGCGGCCTTCCCAGACGATGGTGCCGCTGCCGGTCAGCCGCCCCTTCCAGTGGCCGTCCAGCATCGGCCCGCCGGAGAAGACGATGGCGGGGATGTTGACCGTCGCCGCGCCCATCAGCACCGCGGGTGTCGTCTTGTCGCAGCCGGCGGTGAGCACGACGCCGTCCATCGGGTAGCCGTGCAGGATCTCGACCAGCGAGAGATAGGCGAGGTTGCGGTCGAGCGCCGCGGTCGGGCGCTTGCCGGTCTCCTGGATCGGGTGGATCGGGAATTCGAGCGGGATGCCGCCGGCATCGCGGATGCCGGCCTTGATGCGCTCGGCGAGCGCCAAGTGGTGGCGGTTGCAGGGGGCGATGTCGCTGCCGGTCTGGGCGATGCCGATGATCGGCTTGCCGGATTGCAGCTCGCCGCGGGTCAGGCCGAAATTGAGGAAGCGCTCGACATAGAGCGCGGTCATGCCCGGGTCCTCCGGGTCGTCGAACCAGCGCTGGCTGCGCAACTTGAAGGACTTCTTGGTCTGGTCGGAACTGGCCATGGCGATTACTCCCGCTGCCGTGAACGTCGTGCCGCGGACCTTCCCTGTCAACGATGCGTGCCGTTACGGAAAGACGAGGTCGCCCTGGCTGCAGGTGTTGATCCGCCGCAGTTCCTTCGCCTCGCCGCCATCGAAGACGATGCGGATGTCGTTCACGCACTGCCCGGCCGGCAGGGGCACCAGGTGGCTGGCGCCGTTGCCGAGCGTCCTGCTGCCGAGGCGGTCGTCGCCCCAGGCATTCACGCCGGAGGAGGCGACGTAGATCTCGTTGATGGCGCGGGCGCCGCGGTTGGTGATGCGGACCGAGGCCTCCTGCGCCATCGCCGGCACGGCAAGAAGGCAGGCGAGCGCGGCGAGGGCGGGGCGCATGGCGGCGGCTCCGTTACGCGATGGCCTCTTCGAGGAAGACCTGCACCGCCTGGAAGAGCGCGCCGCGGTTGCGCTCCATGACGATGCTATGGGTCCCCTCGGCGAGCTGGACCAGGCGCTTGCCCGGGCTCGCGGTCAGCAGCGGGAAGAGCGTGTTGGCCATGGTAGGCGGCGTGTCGCGGTCCCATTCGGCGACGACGAGCAGGGTCGGGACGGTGATCTTCGAGGGATCGTAGAGGGGCTTGCCGGACTGCCAGAACTCGCGGCTGTCGAGCAGCACGCCGTTCGGGGCGCGGAGCGCGGGCGGGTTGCGGCGCTGGCCTTCCGGGTCGGAGGCGAAGGTGACGCCGGCCCAGTGTTCGAACCAGCCGGGCGGGATGAGGGCGGCGCGCTTCGCCTCGGGGACGCCGCCCAGCCAGCGCTCGCGGGCCTGGGCCTGGGTCACGTAGCGATAGGCGCCAAGCTCGCCGGAGGTGCCAGCGGCGGCGGGGCTCGGCCCGTCCCGCAGCCATTGCGGGGCGTAGAGCACCAGGCGCTCGACGACCGCCGGGTTGTCGGCGGTGAAGCGGGCCATCAGGCTGGTGCCCCAGGACCAGCCCATATGGACGATCTTCGGCAGGCCGCGGCGCTGGCGGATGAAGGCGGCGGCCGCGGCGATGTCGGCCACCGCCGTCTCGCCGCGGACGAGGGGCTGGTTGGCCTCGGGCGGCTGGGCCATCTCCGGGGGGCGGGTGCTGCGGCCATAGCCGCGCAGGTCGAGGCACCAGACATCGAAGCCGCGGCCGGCGATGTAGTCCATCCAGGACAGGCCGCCGAGCGGCAGGTCGAAGGCGGTGCTGGCCGGGTAGGTGGCGCCGTGGACGAAGAGCAGCGTCCGGTCCGGCCGCGGCTGCAGGCCCTCCTGGTGCTTGTTGCGGAGGAAGAGCTCGATCCCCGCATCCTTGGAGGGGACCATGAACTCCTCGGTCTGCACCGCGGCGCCCTGGGCCTCGGCGGCGGCGGGCAGGAGAGAGGCGGCGGCGAGGGCAGCAGGGGGGGCGGCGAGCAACGCGCGGCGGTGCATGGGTCTTCCTCGCAGGGATGGCTTTGGCGGCAGCCTAGCGCGGAAGCGGCCTTATTCCACTACCCTCCCGCGTATCGTCATGTGCCAAGCGGGCCGGCAGCCGCTACATCCCCGGCCATGATCGGGACGGGAACACGCGGCCTCCTCTGGTGGGGCGAGGCCAGGGCGACGATCGGACTCGCCTGGCCGCTGGCGCTGACCAATCTGAGCCAGCACGCCATGGCGGCAACGAATGCGCTGATCCTCGGCTGGCTCTCGACCGAGGCGCTGGCGGCGGGGACGCTCGGGGCCAACCTCTACTGGCTGATGATGGCGCCGGCGCTCGGCACGGGCTTCGCCGCGGCGCCGGTGATGGCGCAGGCGCGCGGCATGGGCCAGCGCCGCGGCGGGGCCGCGCGCGGCTGGGTGCGGGAGATGCGGCGCGGGGCGCGGAGCGCGCTGGTGGCGACGGTGATCCTGCTGATCCCCTCCCTCGTTCTGCTCTGGTACGGCGAGGCGGTGCTGCTGGTGCTCGGGCAGGAACCGGGGCTGGCCGCCGCCGGCGGGGCCTTCCTGCGCGGCATGATGTGGGGGCTGGTCCCCTTCTCCGGCTTCATCGTGCTGCGCGGCTTCCTCGCCGCCATGGACAGGCCGGGGCCGGCGCTCTGGGTGACGGGGGCGGCGGTCATCGCCAATGGGCCGCTCTGCTGGCTGCTGGTCTTCGGCGCCTTCGGCTGGGAGGGGATGGGCGTGGCCGGGGCCGGGCTCGCCAGCACGCTGGCCGACCTCCTGATGCTGCTGGCGCTGCTGGGGCTGATCGCCCGCGACCGGCGGCTGCGGCGCTTCCGCCTGCTTGGGCGGTTCTGGCGGATCGACCCGCCGCGGCTGCGCGAGGTCTTCCGCATCGGCCTGCCGATCAGCGGGCAGATGCTGATGGAGATCGGCGTGTTCAGCGCGGCGGCGCTGGCCATGGGCTGGTTCGGCGCCGTCGCGGTCGCGGCGCATGCGATCGCGCTGCAGGTCTCGGCGCTGACCTTCATGGTGCCGATGGGGATCGGCCAGGCGGCGACGGCGCGGGTCGGCGTCATGGTCGGGCGCGGCGACCTCGCGGGCGCCTCCCGTGCGGGCTGGGTGGCGATCGGGCTCGGGGCCGGCTTCATGCTGGCGATGGCGGCGCTGCTGGTGCTCGGCGCGCGGTCGATCGCCTGGGCCTTCCTCGGCACCACGGATGCGGAGGCGGCGGAGGTCGCGGCGCTCGCCGTCACCCTGCTGACCATCGCCGGGCTCTACCAAATCGCCGACGGCGTGCAGGTGGTGGCCGCCGGCGCGCTGCGGGGGCTGAAGGACACGCAGGTGCCGATGGTGATGGCGGCGGCCGGCTTCTGGGGCGTTGGGATGCCGGTCGGGCTCGGCCTCGCGGTCTGGGCGAGGGTGGGGCCGGTCGGGATCTGGCTCGGGCTGGCGGCGGGGGTCGGGCTTGTGGCCGCGCTGCTGCTGCTGCGCTGGCGGCGGCTGTCCGAAGCTTCACGCGACGGCGAGGCCTTCGCGGGCGCATGAATGGCGTCCCTACAGGGATCCGACCGATGCGCCGCTGCCTTGCCCTTCTCCTGCTCGGCCTGCTGGCCGGCTGCCAATACGCCCAGCCGAGCCCGGTCGGGACCAACTGCGTCCACTACGGCCGCAACCCGATACCGGTCTGCAACTGAGGGCCGGGGCCGGCCGGCCTCGGGCTCAGGCGACCTCGAAGATGGCCTCGATCTCGACGCTGATGCCGAAGGGCAGGGAGCCCATGCCGACGGCCGAGCGCGCATGCCGCCCGCGGTCGCCGAAGACCTCCACGAACAGGTCCGAGCAGCCGTTGATCACCTTCGGATGGTCGGTGAACTCCGGCACCGCATTCACCATCGCGAACACCTTCACCACCCGCGCCACGGTATCGAGGCTGCCCACCGCGCCGCGCAGCGCCGACAGCAGCACCAGGCCGGTGAGCCGCGCATGCTGGTACGCCTCGTCCACCGAGACGTCCTTGCCGACCTTTCCGGTGGCGAAGGTGCCGTCGGGCCCGAACGGGCCCGTGCCGGCGAGATAGACCAGGTTCCCGGTGCGCACCGCCGGGACGTAGTTGGCCACCGGGGCGTTCGACCTCGGCAGCTCGATCCCGCGCTCCCGCAGCCGCTGCTCGGCGGAGCCGGAGGCAGGGGCCTGGGCGAGGGTGCGGCACGGTAGGAGCGCAGCGGCCGATGCCGCCATCCCGAGGGCGAGAAGCGACCGGCGATCGAGCTTCGGCATGGCGCATCCACCTCCGCCTTGTCCGCCCTGGAACCCTGGGCGGTTCTCCAAGGATGCACGCCGGACCCGGCGCCGTTCAAGCACGACGGCGGCTGGCAGGGCCTAATCCGACTCGGGCGGGATGACGTTGGTGCGGCGGCCCTCGACCAGCACGTCGCGCATCGTCTCAATGCTCTTGATGCGGATGTCGTGCCAGGCCTCCGGCGTATGGAAGGCGATATGCGGGGTGATGACGAGGCGGCCGCGCAGCCATGCCTCCCCGGCGCGGTAGGCGCGGAGCAGGGAGGGAACCGGCTCCACCGGCGGCTCCTCCGGAATGACGTCGAGGCCGGCGCCGGCGAGTTGGCCGTCGCGCAGGCATCGCTCCACCGCATCGATGTCGAGGATGGGGCCGCGGGCGGTGTTCACCACCACGGCGTTCCGCGGCAGCAGGCGCAGCTCCCGCTCGCCGATCAGGCCGCGGGTCGAGCGCGTCAGCGGGCAGTGGATGGAGAGCACGTCGGACTGGCCGAGCAGCTCGTCCATGCTGCGGACACGGTGGATGCCGAGCGCCCGGTCCCAGCCATTGGGCTGGTTCGGATCGTAGAAGACGACGCGGTAGCCGAAGGCCTTGGCCCGCAGCGCCGCCGCGGAGCCGATGCGGCCGAGGCCGAGGATGCCGAAGGTCTGCACCTCCTGCCGCCGGTGCAGCGGCGACTGCATCACCGCCCAGGGCGCCGGGTCCGGCCCGCGCTGGGTGTCGTGGTAGAGGATGAGGCCGCGGCGGAGCGAGAGGGCGAGGAGGACGGCGAATTCGGCGACCTCCTGCGTGCCGTAGTCGGGCAGGTTGCAGACGGTGATGCCGCGCGCGGCGGCGGCGGCGCGATCCACCCGGTCATAGCCGACGCCCATGCGGACGATGACCTTCAGCTTCGGGAAGCGGGCGATCTGCTCGGCCGGCACCCACATCCTGAGCGTCATCAGCCCGTCCACCTCGGCGAGCATGGCGTCGGGCAGCTCGGCGAGGCTGGACCTGGCATGGCCGCGGATGATGCGGACGCCGGGGCCGAGGATCTCCTGCTCGGGGATGGTATCCGGATAGAGGCCCTCGGGCTCGAGCACCGTCAGCACCACGCCGTTCTCTCCTTCAGCGATCGGGCCGCGAAGGATGCCGGGCCGGGGGCAGGCCGGCAACCCGCCCCCGGCCCCGCGCTCAGAACAGCGCGCTGGGGGCGACGGTGCTGCCAGTGCCGCCCTTGATCTTCAGCGGCTGCACCATCAGGGCAAATTCGCCCTGTCCCCGCTGGGCGAGGACGTCGAGCTTCATGTTCTCGAGGAGGTGCACGCCGTTCACGACCAGGGCGATCTGGTGCACCGGCAGGCTGACGTTGCGGTCCGGGTTCGGCGCGACCTCCACCGGCCAGTTGTCGGCGCCCATCAGGATCGGGTTGCGCTGGATCACGTATTGCGCCGCGGCGATGCCGATGCCCGGGCAGGACCGCACGTAGCGCGCATTGTCGCGCGCCCAGAGCGTGCCCCAGCCGGTGTGGAAGAGGACCGCATCGCCCTCCTCGATGCGGATGTTCTGCCGCTGCTGCGCCTGCTCGATGTCGGCGACGGTGATCTCGTAGGTGTCGCCCAGCACCGGCACGCCCTTGAGCGCGGCGATGTCCAGCAGGATGCCGCGGGTGAAGATCGTGCCGACGGTGTCGACGCCCATCTCGGTGAAGCCGCCGCGGGAGGAGATGCCCGGCACCTTGACGCAGTTATAGGTCTCGTCGCCGATGGTCTGGTGCGGGAACATGTCGAGCTGGGTGCCGACCTGGCCGATCTCAGCCACCACCAGCTCCTCGTTCGAACCGCGGCGGTTGGCCTCGGGGTTCATGAACATCTGCTTCAGGTGCTGGTCGAAGCGGCGGGTGCCGAAGAATGGCATCTGCTGCGACAGGGTCTGCCCGAGCTCCACGATCTCGCCGGTGCGGATCAGCCCGGCGGCGCGCTTGGCACGGTCCGGCGTCATCAGGTTCATGGCGCCGCGCCGGTCGTTCGGGCCCCAGCGGCTGGGGCAGCGGTCGGCGGGGGCGGGGGGCAGCCAGCCGGTCTGGGCCTGGACCGGCGTGGCCTGCAGCCCGAGATGGGTGCCGCAGAGGCATCCCAGGGCGCCGAATATGCCCCGGCGCGACAAGGTCTTCATGATGTTCCTCCGTGATCGATTCGTTGAAGGCGTTCTTCGTCGCCGGCCGGATGCTGGCATGGCCTCCCCGCCGGCACCACGCCGGAGCGGCGGCGCTTCCGCCAGCGCCCCGGCGGCCGCATCATGCTCGGGCGCAGGAGGAGGCGGAGCATGGCCGAGCGGCACTACCTGGTCACCGGTGCGGCGAGCGGCATCGGCGCGGCGACCTGCCGGGCGCTGGCGGCGCCGGGGGCGGCCATCGCCGTCCATACGCGGCGGAACCGCGAGGGGGCGGAGCGCGTCGCCGAGGCGGTGCGGGCGGCCGGGGCGGAGGCGCATGTGCTGCTGGCCGACCTCGCCGAGGCCGGGGCGCCGGAGACGCTGGTGGAGGATGCGGCTGCGCGGATGGGCGGGCTCGACGTGCTCGTCTCCAATGCCGGCTTCGCCGACCGGACGTCGGCCGGGGCGCTCACGGATGCCGCCTTCGCGGCCAGCCATGACGCGATCGCCTTCGCCTTTCTCCGGCTGGCGCGGGCGGCGGGGCCGCATCTGGCGCGCGGGCGCGAGCCGCGGCTGATCGCCGTCTCCTCCTTCGTCGCCCATGTCTTCCGGCTGGAGCAGCCGCTCTTCCCCGCCTCCGCCGCGGCCAAGGCGGCGCTCGAGGCGCTGGTGCGGGCGCTCGCCATCGAATGGGCGCCCGGGGTGACGGTGAATGCGGTGGCGCCGGGCTTCACCAAGAAAGATTCGGGGGCGCATGCCGCGCTCGACCCCAAGGCCTTCGAGGAGCGCATCGCCCGCATCCCGCTGCGGCGCCTGGGCGAGCCGGCGGATGTGGCGGCGGCCATCGCCTTCCTCGCCTCGCCGGCCGCGGGCTATGTGACGGGGCAGGTGATCCATGTGGATGGGGGGATCACCGCTTGATTGCTGCGCCGCAAGAAAGCCTTGCGCCGGCGGGGCGGTTCGATAGCTTCGTGCCGACCCGAGGAGAGAGTCCCGCCCATGCTTCGCCGCAGCCTGCTCGCCGCCTCCGCCGCCACGCTTGCGACGCCCGCCCTGCTGCGCGCGCAGAGCTTCCCGAAGATCACCATCGGCATGTCCGGCTGGACCGGCTTTGCGCCGCTGACGCTGGCCGAGCAGGCGGGGCTGTTCAAGGCGAACGGCCTTGAGGTCGAGACCAAATTCGTCCCCCAGCGGGAGCGCAACCTGGCGCTGGTGTCGGGTGCGCTGAACTGCGTGGTGACGACGGTCGACACCATGATCCTCTGGGCGAGCGCGGCGCCGCTGGTGCAGGTTCTGGTCCTCGACCGCTCGAAGGGCGGCGACGGCGTTGCGGTGCGGCCGGGCATCGGCGGCTGGCCGGCGCTGAAGGGCAAGACCGTCGCGGTCGACGGCGCGGGGACGACGCCCTATTTCGTCCTCGCCTACATGATGCGGGAGAACGGCGTCTCGATCAAAGACGTCACCACCGCGACGCTGGCGCCGCAGCCGGCGGCGCAGGCCTTCGTCGCCGGGCAGTTCGACGCCTGCTCGACTTATGAGCCCTATCTCTCCCAGGTGCGCGCCATGGGCGAGGACAAGGGCCGCATCCTGGCGACGACGGTGCAGCACCCCTGCGTGGTCGACACCCTCGCCTTTCAGCCCGCCTTCATCCAGGCGAACCCGGAGGCGGTGCGGCGGGTGGTGAAGAGCTGGTACGACGCGCTGGCGATGATCAAGTCGGAGCCGGACCGCAGCTATGAGATCATGGGCCGCCGCGTGAACCAGGCCGGCGAGGCCTTCAAGGCCAGCGCGCAATACATCGAGTGGCAGGACCAGGCGATGAACAAGGCCTATGTCGCCGCCGGCCTGCCGGAGTTCCAGCGCAAGGCGCTCGAGGTGCAGAAGGAGACCGGCGTCGTGCGCGGCAATGTCGATCTCTCGAAGCTGCTGGACACGCAGTTCCTCGGCTGATGGAACCGCTGAAGCCGGTCTCGCCCGGCGCCCGGGTCGCGCTGGGGGCCGGCTTCTTCGCCGTCTTCATCGCGGCCTGGGGCGTGGCGACCTATGGCGGCTGGGTGCCGCCGCTCTTCCTCGCCTCGCCCGGCAGGACGCTGGCGGCCGGCTGGTCGCTGCTGACGGAATTCGGCTTCCTCGGCGACATCGCGGTGACCATCTGGCGGGTGGTGGGGGGCTTCCTCATCGCCGCCGCCGCCGCCGTGCCGCTCGGCCTGCTGATGGGGGCCTTCAAGCCGATCGAGGCCTTCTTCGAGCCCTTCCTCTCCTTCGCCCGCTACCTGCCGGCCTCCGCCTTCATCCCGCTGCTGATCCTCTGGGCGGGGGTGGGCGAGGCGCAGAAGCTCTCCGTCATCGTCATCGGCAGCGTCTTCCAGCTCGTCATCATGGTGGCGGGCGTGGCGGGGGCGACACGGCCGGACCTGGTGGAGGCGGCGCGGACGCTCGGCTCAGGGCGGATGGCGATCCTCCGGCGCGTCGTCATCCCGGCGGCGGCGCCGCAGATCGCGGAGACGCTGCGCCTCGTGCTCGGCTGGGCCTGGACCTATGTGATCGTCGCCGAGCTGATCGGCGCGACCAGCGGCATCGGGCACATGATCATGGACAGCCAGCGGCTGCTGGATACCGGGCAGATGATCTTCGGCATCGCCGTCATCGGCATCATCGGGCTGGTGACGGACCTGCTGTTCAAGGCGGCGAACCGGCGGCTGTTTCCCTGGGCAGTGCTGTAGATGTCGGCCAAGACGCTGCGCATCGCGGGGGTGACGCGCACCTTCCCTGGCCAGCGGCGGGGCGCGCCGACGCTCGCCTTGCAGCCGACAGACCTTTCCGTCGCACCGGGCGAGTTCGTCGCCATCCTCGGGCCCTCGGGCTGCGGGAAATCGACCTTGCTGCGCATCGTCGCCGGGCTCGACCGGCCGACGGGCGGGCAGGTGCTGCTCGATGGCGCGCCGGTCACGGCGCCCGGGCCGGACCGGGGGATGGTCTTCCAGTCCTACACGCTCTTTCCCTGGCTCACCGTCGAGGGGAACATCCGCTACGGGTTGCGGGAGCGCGGCCTGCCGGAGGCGCAGCAGGCGGAGGTCGCGGCGCGCTTCATCGCCCGCACCAGCCTCCGCGGCTTCGAGAACCACTGGCCGCGGCAGCTCTCGGGCGGAATGCAGCAGCGGACTGCCTTGGCGCGCGCACTGGCCAACGACCCGGAGATCCTGCTGCTCGACGAGCCTTTCGGCGCCCTCGACCACCAGACGCGGGAGCTGATGCAGGAGCTGCTGCTGGAGATCTGGGAGGCGGACCGCAAGACCGTGCTCTTCGTCACCCATGACATCGACGAGGCGATCTTCCTCTCGAACCGCGTGCTGGTGATGTCGGCTCGGCCCGGGCGGATCAAGGCGGAGGTGCCGGTGCCGCTGCCCTATCCGCGCGACTGGACGATGAAGACGACGCCCGAATTCGGCGCGCTCAAGGCGCGGCTGATGGGCGAGATCCGCGAGGAGGTGCGGAAGGCGATCGCGGCGGCCCGGTAAGGCCACTCGACCATCCGGGCCGATTGGCCGTTAATCCCCCCAATGTCAGTGGGGAGAGAGCGATGCGACTGGGCGCGATGCTGCCGCTCGCCGATATCGGCGGCGAACCGGGGGTGGTGCGGGACTTCGCCCTCGAGGTCGAGGCGATGGGCTACACCAATCTCGGCCTCGCCGACCATGTGCTCGGCGTCAATGCGGCGAGCCGGCCAGGCTGGGGCAACCGCAACACCTCGGCCGACCTGTTCCACGACCCCTTCGTCTGCTTCGGCTTCCTCGCCGCGCTGTGCCGGCCGACGACGGAATTTTCCACCCAGGTGCTGATCCTGGCCCAGCGCCAGGCGGTGCTGGTGGCGAAGCAGGCGGCGAGCCTCGACCTGCTCTGCGGCGGGCGGTTCCGGCTCGGCGTGGGCGTCGGGTGGAACCCGGTGGAGTTCACCGGGCTCAACGAGAATTTCGCCAACCGGGGCCGGCGCAGCGCCGAGCAGGTGGAGGTGATGCAGCGCCTCTGGGCGGAGCCGCATGTCACCTTCGAGGGGCGCTGGCACCGGATCGAGGATGCAGGGATCAACCCGCTGCCGGTGCATCGCCGCATCCCCGTCTGGTTCGGTGGGCATGTGGAGCAGACGCTGGAGCGGATCGCCCGCCTCGGCGACGGCTGGATCATGAACGCCCATCCGCCCGGGGCGGAGGTCGAGGGCGAGCTCGCCAAGCTGCGCCGCCTGACCGAGGCGGCGGGGCGGGACCCGGGGGCGGTCGGCCTCGAGGTCTGGGTCTCGGTCGGCGCCGGAGGCGAGGCCGAGTGGCGGCAGGAGGCGGCCTATTGGAAGGCGCAGGGGGCGACGCACCTCACCCTCACCACCAGCTTCGGGCGGCGGCACCACACGCGCATCGCCGGGCGGGGCGCCGCCGATCACCTGACGGCCATGCGGCGCTACCAGGCGGCGGTGGCCGACCTGCTGTGAGGCTCTGGCTGGCGGCGGCGTTGCTGCTGGCGCTCGGCTTCGGCGCCGGGGCGCAGGAGCTGCGCGGGCATGGCGGGCCGGTGCGGGCGCTGGCCGTGCTGCCGGACGGGCTGGCCTCGGCCGGTTTCGACCAGGCGGTGATCCTCTGGGATGCGGAGCGGGGCCGAGCGTGGCGGGTGATGCGCTGGCATGGTGGGGCGGTGAATGCCCTCGCTGTTCTGCCGGATGGCGGCCTCGCCAGCGCGGGGGAGGATGGGCGGATCGCCCTCTGGCCGCCGGGCGGCGCGGCGGAGCCGGTGCGGGTGCTGGAGGGGCATGCGGCGCCTGTTGCCGGGCTGGCGCCGGGGCCGGACGGGATGCTCGGCAGCGCGGGCTGGGACGGGACGGTGCGGCTCTGGTCCGCGGATGGGACGGCGCGGGTGCTGGAAGGGCATCAGGGCCCGGTCAACGCGATCGTGTGGACAGGCAGGCGATGGGCCAGCGCCGGCTATGACGGGACGGTGCGGGTCTGGAACGGGCAAGGTGGGCAGGTGCTCGCCGAATTCGGCCTGCCGCAACATGCGCTCCTCGCCCTGCCCGGCGATGGGCTGGCGGCGGGTGGGGCGGATGGCGTCGTCCGGCTGATCGGCGCCGATGGGGCGATGCGGGAACTCGGCGCCGGCAGCCGCCCGGTGGTGGCGCTGGCGGCCGGCGATGGGCGGCTGGCCGCGGCCTCGCTCGGCGGCAGCGTCACGCTCTGGTCGTTGGCCGAGGGTCGGCTCCTCGCCACGCTGGAGGGGCCTGGATTGCCGGTCTGGTCGGTCGCCTTCGCCCCGGACGGGCGGACGCTCTGGACCGGCGGGCAGGACCGGGTCGTGCGGCGTTGGGATGCGGTGAGCGGCGCCCCTCTCGGCCCGCTGGCGCCGGTCGCCGAAGAGAGGCTGCCGGTGGGGGCCGATCCGGAGGGTGCGCGGGTCTTCGGTGCCTGCCGCGCCTGCCATGCGCTCTCGGCCGAGGCAGCGCCGATGGCGGGGCCGAGCCTGCACGGCATCTTCGGCCGGCGGATGGGCAGCCTGCCGGGCTATCCCTATTCGCCACGGCTGGCGCGGGGCGACATCACCTGGACGCCGGAGACGGTGGCGGACCTCTTCGCCCGCGGGCCGGATGTGGTGACGCCGGGGACGACGATGCCGGTGCAGCGGCTGGGCGACCCGGCGGAACGGGCGGCGCTGATCCGGTTCCTCGAGGCGGCTACCGCCGCTCGACCCGGCCGGTAGAGCGGCCCTGCGCGTCATAGGCCCGGGCGCTGCCGCCGCGATCCTCGATCCGGCCGGCGCTGCGCCCCTGCGCATCGTAGAAGCGGGTGGTGCTGCCGCTGGCCTCGGCCCGGCCGGAGGAGCGGCCCATGGCATCGTAGCTGCGGCCGTTCTCGGTCCGGCCCGCGCTGCGTCCCGTCGCGTCGTAGAAGCGGGTGGTGCCGTCCCGCGTCTCGGCGCGCCCGGTGCTGCGTCCCTGCGAATCGTAGAAGCGGGTGGTGCCGCCGCTGGTCTCGGCCCGGCCCGTGCTCCGGCCCTGCGCGTCGTAGAAGCGCTCGGTCTGCGCGGCGGCGCCGGTGGCGAGGAACAGGAGGACGACAAGGAGGCGTGTCATCGATGCAGGCTGCGCCTGGTCCATGGCGGGATCAGGGCAGCAGGCGGGAGACCGTCACCTCTCGCCTGTCGCGGTCCTCTAGCTCCCGCGTCACCGGCACGGCGAAGCGGGCGAGCTCGGCTAGCCCTTCGCGCGGCACATAGGCGCGGCCCGGATCGGCCAGCCAGACTTCCGCCCCCGCCGCCGCCATGGCGCGGAGCCAGGGGAGGATATGCGCCGTCATCGGCGCCTCGTAGCAGACGTCGCCGGCGAGGATGAGGTCCCAGCGGCAATGCGCGCCGACCACGTCGCCCTCGAGCGGCGTGACTGCGGCGCCGTTCAATGCCGCGTTCAGGCGGATGGAGGCGGTGGCGAGCGGGTCGATCTCCGCCGCCTCGACCAAGGTGGCGCCTGCCCGAGCCGCGGCGATGGCGGCGAGGCCGCAGCCGGCGGCGAAGTCCAGCACGCGGCGGCCGGCGGCATGGCCCGGCGCGTCGAGGATCAGCCGCGCCATGGCCTGGCTGCCCGGCCAGGCGAAGGCCCAGAAGGGCGGCTCGATCCCCTCACGGGCCAGCCAGGCCTCCGTCGCCTGCCAGATCGGCGTGATCTCGGTGGCGAGGTGGAGGCGGATCTCCGGCACCAGGGCCGGGGCGGCGATGGCGGTATGGGCGCGGAGGAAGGCCTCGGCGCCGCTCACAGCCGGCCGATCAGGAAGGCGAGCGCCACGGCCAGCCCGGCCTCCCGGTTCGACTGGAAGAGGCGGAGGCAGAGCGCCGGGTCATGGATGTCGAGCCGTACCACCTGCCGCGCCAGCAGCGCCGCCGGCAGCAGCAGCGCGGGGAGGTAGAGCCAGCCGAGCCCGCCGGCCCAGCCGGCCAGCGCCAGCAGGGCGAGCATCGCGCCGTAGCAGGCGGCGAGGAAGGGCCGCGTCCGCTCGCCCCAGCGCAGCGCGGTGCTGCCGATGCCGACCATCGCGTCGTCCTCGCGGTCCTGATGGGCGTAGATCGTGTCGTAGCCGAGAATCCAGCAGAAGGCCGCGGCCCAGAGGATCAGCGCCACCGCATCCACCTGGCCGGTCGCGGCGGCGATGCCCTCCGGTGCCGCCCAGGAGAAGGTGAGGCCGAGCATCGCCTGCGGCCAGTTCGTCACCCGCTTGGCGAGCGGATAGAGCAAGATCGGCAGCAGCGAGCAGACCCCGAGCAGGATCGCCGTGCCGTTCAGCTGCAGCAGCACCGCGAGGCCGATGCAGCAGAGCGCGGCCAGGAAGAGCAGCGCCTGGAAGGGCGTCACCGTCCCGGCGGCGAGCGGCCGGCCGCGCGTGCGCTCGACCTTCCGGTCGATGTCGCGGTCCCAGAGGTCGTTCACCACGCAGCCGGCGCCGCGCATGGCGACCGCGCCGATGCCGAAGAGCAGGGCGAGGCGCAGTCCCTCCGCCCAGCCCGGCGCGGCGAGCGCGAAGGCCCAGAAGCCCGGCAGGAGCAGCAGCCAGGAGCCGATCGGCCGGTCGAACCGGGCGAGCAGCGCATAGGGCCGCCAGCCCTGCGGCAGGCGCGCGACCCAGCCTCCTGCCGCGATGTCGGTGAAGCCTTGCATGCGCCCTCTGTTCCAGCGAAACGGCGCCATGTCCATCCCGCGGCTTTATCTCGACCAACCGCTCGAGGCCGGGCGCGAGGTGCCCGCCACCCCGGGCCAGGCGCATTACCTCGGCAGCGTCATGCGGCGGGCCCCCGGCGATGCCGTGCTGCTTTTCAACGGCCGGGACGGGGAGTGGGAGGGGCGGATCGCCGCCATCCGGAAGGACCGCTGCAGCCTCGCCCCCGAGCGGCAGCTCCGGCCGCAGGCGCCGGTGGCCGATACCCGCCTGCTCGTCGCTGCCCTCAAGCGCAACGCCATGGAATGGGTAGTGGAGAAGGCGACCGAGCTCGGCATCGGCCTGATCCAGCCGGTGCTCACCCGGCGGAGCGTGACGGACCGGGTGAACACAAGCCGGTTAGCCGCCATCGCCCAGGAGGCGGCGGAGCAATGCGAGCGGTTGAGCCTGCCTCGGATCGAAGCGGCACGGCCCTTGCCGGTCGTGCTCGAGGCATGGGATGGAATCCCCCTGCTGGTCGGGGCGGAGCGGCGGGAAAGCCCGTCGCTCGGTCGTGTCGCCCATGGGTTGCACGCCCCCTGGGCGTGGCTCGTCGGGCCGGAGGGTGGGTTCGAACGGGTGGAGCTTGACGATCTGGCCCGGCGCGCCTTTGTTTCGACGGCCAGCCTCGGCCCTCGCATCCTGCGGGCGGAGACGGCGGCGGTCGCGGGGCTCGCGCTTCTCCAGGCGTTGGCAGGCGATTGGGACGACCAGCCGATCACCATTGGCGACAGGGCATTGGGCAACTCCGCCCGGGCCGGGACATGACGGAAGGCGAGGATGTCCAATCCTGGCGAAGCGGATCTGACGCCCATCACCGACCGGCGCCAGCTGGCCGAATGGTTCGCCGCCGGCAGCAAGCCGCGCAGTGCGTGGACGGTGGGGACGGAGCACGAGAAATTCGGCTTCCACCGCAACGGCTACGCCACCCCCGCCTATGAGGGTGAGGCCGGGATCCGCGCGATCCTCGAGGGGCTGGCGGCGCTCGGCTGGACGCCGATCCTCGACGACGGCAAGCCGATCGGGCTGAAGCGCGGCGGCGCCTCGATCAGCCTGGAGCCGGCCGGGCAGCTGGAGCTGTCGGGCGGCCTGCAGGCCGACCTGCATGCGACGCATCTGGAGCTCGAGGCGCATCTCCGGGAGGTGCACCAGGTCGCCGGGCCGATGGAGGTCGGCTTCGCCGCCCTCGGCTTCCACCCGACCCACAGCCGGGACCAGCAGCCCTGGATGCCCAAGGGCCGCTACGCCATCATGCGGCGCTACATGCCGACGGTGGGCAGCCTCGGCCTCGACATGATGCAGCGCACCTGCACGGTGCAGGCCAATCTCGACTATGGCGACGAGGCCGACATGGTCGAGAAGCTGCGCGTCTCGCTGGCGCTGCAGCCGGTGGCGACGGCGCTCTTCGCCAACTCGCCCTTCACCGAGGGGCGGCCGAACGGCTTCCGCAGCATGCGCGCGCAGGTCTGGACGGATACGGACGGTGCGCGCACCGGCATCCCCGGCGTCGTCTTCGAGCAGGGCTTCGGCTTCGAGCGCTTCGCCGACTGGCTGCTCGACGTGCCGATGTATTTCGTCATGCGCGAGGGGCGCTGGCTGGATGCGGCCGGCGCCAGCTTCCGCGACTTCCTCGACGGGCGGCTCGGCATCCTGCCCGGCGAGCGGGCGACGATCGGCGACTTCGCCGACCACGTCACGACCGCCTTCACCGATGTGCGGCTGAAGCGCTTCCTCGAGATGCGCGGCTCCGATGTCGGCAGCCCGGCGATGATCGTGGCGCAGCCCGCGTTCTGGGTCGGGCTGCTCTACGACGATGCGGCGCTGAAGGCAGCCGCGGCGCTGATCCGCGACTGGTCGCTCGAGGAGATCCGCGCGCTGCGGGCGGCGGTGCCGCGCGAGGCGCTTTCGACCGGCATCCGCGGCCGGCGCGTGCAGGATGTGGCGCGCGACGTGCTCGCCATCGCCCGCGACGGGCTGCGCGCGCGGGGGCTCGGCGAGGAGGTCTATCTCGGCCCGCTCGAGGAGATCGTGGACAGCGGCCTGACCCAGGCGGACCGGCTGCTGCATCTCTACGATCGCGCCTGGGACAGCGACGCAGCGCGGGCGCTGCTGCATGCCGAGCTCTGAGGCCCTTCCCGCCGTCCGGCTGCAGTCGGCCTTCCGCGAGGTGGTGCGCAGCCGCCTGACGCGTCGCTGTCCCGACGAACCCGCCCGGCAGGCCGGGCGGCTGAACGAGGCCTATGCCCCCGCGGCCCTGCTGCTCGATTGCGTCGCGCGGGCCGAGGCCTGGCTGGCGCGCCGGGGCCCCTGATCCTGCGGAACCGGCGGCGCATCCCCCGGTTTCCCCTCCGACAGGATGGAGGCACGGGCGATGGACGGGTCGCTGATACGGCAGGCGGCGGTGCCGCGGGGCGGGCGCGAGCGGGATATCGGCCTCGGCCTGCTGGTGACGGGCGGGGCGGTGTTGGCCTCGGCGCTGGTCTCGGCGAGGTATTCGCCCTCGCCGGTGCATGGGCGCATCCGGCGCGACTATGAGCGGCTGGAGAAGCCGCCCTTCAACCCGCCCGACCCGGCCTTCGCCATTTGGGGACCACTCTATGCGCTGTTGACCCTGTCGGGCCTCCGCATCTGGACGGCGCCGCGCGGCCCGGCGCGGGAGCGGGCGCTGGCGCATTGGTTCGGGATCCAGGTGCTCGATGCCGTCTGGCTCTGGCTCGGCTTCGGGCGCCGGCAGCTCGGCGCGGCGACGCTGGAGGCGGGGGCGACGGTCGCCAATGCCGTTGCCTATGTCGATGCGGCGCGCAAGGTCGACCCCCCTGCGGCCTGGATGGCGGTGCCCTATGCTGCCTGGATCGGCTTCGCGGCGCTGCTCAGCGAGGAGCTGTGGCGGCGGAATCGCTGACCTTCTTCGCCATGAAGACGCGGCTGAAGCCCTTCTGCACCTCGCGCCCGGTCTCGGCATAGCCGCGCCGGGCGTAGAGGGCGATGTTCCGCTCCATCAGGACATGGGTGTAGAGCCGCACCTCCGGCAGGCCGCGCCGCGCCGCCTCGGCCTCGACGAAATCGAGCAGCGCCCGCCCGTCACCTCGGCCCTGGCGGCCAGGGTCGACGGCGATGTTGTCGAGCATCAGGTGGTCCGGATGGTGCTCGATGACGACGAGCGCGACGGATGCGCCCACCTCCTCCAGCACCCAGGCCTCGCCGGCGGCGATGCGGGCCGCGTAGTCGTCCTCCATCGGCATGGGGCGGCGGCCGATGACGGCGACCCAGGGGCCATAGGCCCGTTCGACGATGGCCGCCAGGACCGGCGCCTCCTCGGGCCGGGCCTGGCGGATGGTCATACCGCGGTGCCGCCGACGGTGAGGCCCGAGAGCTTCAGCGTCGGCTGGCCGACGCCGACCGGGACGCCCTGGCCCTGCTTGCCGCAGGTGCCGATGCCCGGGTCGAGCGCCATGTCGTTGCCGACCATCGCCACCTTGGTGAGGCTGTCCGGCCCGTTGCCGATCAGCGTCGCGCCCTTCACCGGGGCGCCGATCTTGCCGTCCTCGACCAGATAGGCCTCGGAGGCGCTGAAGACGAATTTCCCGCTGGTGATGTCGACTTGGCCGCCGCCGAAATTCACCGCATAGAGGCCCCGCTTGACGCTGCGGAGGATCTCCTCCGGCGGGTGCTCGCCGCCCAGCATCACCGTGTTGGTCATGCGCGGCATCGGGATATGGGCATAGCTCTGCCGGCGGCCGTTGCCGGTGGAGGCGACGCCCATCAGCCGGGCATTCTGCCGGTCCTGCAGGAAGCCCGTGAGGATGCCGTCCTCGATCAGCACGGTACGGTTGGAGGGCGTGCCCTCGTCGTCGACGGTGAGGCTGCCGCGCCGGTCCGGCATGGTGCCGTCATCGATGACCGTGACGCCCGGGGCCGCGATGCGCTGGCCGAGCAGCCCGGCGAAGGCCGAGGTCTTCTTGCGGTTGAAGTCGCCCTCGAGCCCATGCCCGATCGCCTCGTGCAGCAGGATCCCCGGCCAGCCGGGGCCGAGCACCACCTCCATCTCGCCGGCCGGGGCCGGGATGCTGTCGAGGTTGACGAGGGCCTGGCGCAGCGCCTCGTCGACGGCGGCCTGCCAGACCGGGGCGGCCAGGATGCGAGCGTAGTCGAAGCGGCCGCCGAGCCCGTGGCTGCCGGTCTCCCGCCGCCCGTCCTGCTCGACCACGACCGCGACGTTCAGGCGGACGAGCGGGCGGATATCGGCGACGCGGGTGCCGTCGGCGCGGATGATTTGCACCGCCTGCCACTCGCCGGAGATGGAGGCCATCACCTGCGCGACGCGGGGGTCCCGCCCGCGGGCGAAGGCGTCGATCTCGCCGAGGAGCGCGGTCTTGGCGCCGAAATCCATCAGCGCCAGCGGGTTGCCGTCGGCATAGAGCCGGGCATTAGTCGCACGCGGGGCGAGGTCGAGCGTGCCGGAATGGCCGTGGCGGACGGCGCCGACCGTCTCCGCGGCGCGCTTCAGCGCGGCTTCCAACATCTCGCCGGAATGGGCATAGCCCGCCGCCTCGCCGGCGACGGCGCGCAGGCCGAAGCCGCGGGTCGCGTCGAAGCTCGCCGAGCGGATGCGGCCATCATCGAGCGAGATGCCCTCGCTCTCGCGGTATTCGAGGAAGAGCTCGCCATCGTCGGCGCCGGCCAGCGCCTCGCGGACCAGGCGCTCGGCGGCGGCGCGGTCGAGGCCTTCCTCGGCGAAGAACAGGCGATCGGTGACCGAAAGCGGCGTGTCGAGCGGCATATGGGGGCTCCGTTCAGGCGGCCAGTTCGGCCAGGAGGCGGTCTTTCGGGAAGCGCAGCAGGGCGGTGGTGCCCTGGCCGGGCGTGCTGTCCAAGGTGAGGGTCGCCCCCTGCGCCTCGGCCAGCGCCCGCGACAGATATAGGCCGAGGCCGGAGCCGGGGAAGCGCCTCGACAGGGACGAATCGAGCTGGGTGAAGGGCTCGAAGGCGCGCGAGATGTCGCCCGGGGCGATGCCGATGCCGGTATCGGCGACCCGCAGCACCAGGTCGCCCTCCGGCACGATCTCGGCGCCGAGGGTGACGGAGCCGCCCGAGGGGGTGAATTTCACCGCATTGGCAAGCAGGTTGAGCAGGACCTGGCGCAGGCGGAGCTCGTCGGCGCGGAGCAAGGGCAGCCGCGAGGGCAGGGCGGCGCCGAGGGTGACGCCGGCCGTCGCCGCGGTAGCCTGCATCATCTGCACCGCACCCTCGGCCAGCGGCAGCACCGCCACCTGGCCCTCGGTGATCTGGAAGCCCGTGGTCTCCGAGCGGGTGACGTCGAGGATGTCGTCGATCAGCGAGAGCAGGTGCCGCCCGGCCTCGTGGATCGACTGCACGTAGTCGAGGCGGCGGGCCGGGTCGCTGTCGACCAGATAGGCCTCGGAGAAGCCGATGACGGCGTTGAGCGGCGTGCGCAGCTCATGGCTCATGGTGGCGAGGAAGCGGGACTTGGCGCGGTTCGCCGCCTCGGCCGCGTCGCGGGCGCGCTCCAGCTCGGCGCGGGAGCGGAGCTCGTCGGTGATGTCGCGGTAGCTGCGGATGTAGCCGACCCCGCCGACGCTGTCCGTCGTGATCTCGACCATCCGCCCGCCGAGCGTCCGGCGGAAGATGGACGGTACCGGCCAGGGCCTGTCCTCGGGCACCATCTCCAGCGAGGCGGCGAAGGACGTGGCGTCGAGGTACCCGTTCTCCGCCTGCATCCGGATCAGCGTCCGGATCGGCTGGCCGGGACAGATGGCCTCGGGCGGCAGGCCGTTGAGCGAGGCAGCGATGCCGTTGGCGGCGACGACTCGGCCCTCCATGTCGAATAGGACGATGCCCTGGCGGCTGTTGTCGAGCATGGCCTGGAGGATGGCGGCGCGGTTGCGCGCCTCCTCCTCCGCACGCACCAGTGGGGTGATGTCAGCGGTGGTGACGACGAAGCCGTCCCCCGGCGTCGGGTCGGAGGTGACCTCGATGATCCGGCCGTCCCCGGACGGGCGGGTGTAGCGGGAGGGCCGGCTGCGGTCCATCTCGAGGGCGACCCGCGCCGCCAGCATGGCGGTCTCGCCGCCCATCTCGCGGGCGAGCTGGTCTGCGATCAGCTCCTCGAGGCTGCGGCCGGGGCGGAGGGCGCCGGGCGAGTAGCCGCCGAACTCGACGGCAAGCGCATTGGCGGCGATCACCCGGCGATCCGGGCCGAAGTAGCAGATGCCGTGGCGGGTGTTCTCGAGCATCACCTGCAGCACCCCGGCCCGCTCGCGCGCCGCGGCCTCGGCGCGGGTCAGGGCGGTGATGTCGGTATAGGTGGTGACGAAGCCGCCCGCCGGCGTCGGGTTGGTGGTGACCTCGAGCACCCGGTCGTCCGGCCCCCGGCGGACGAAGCGCCGCGGCTCGCCGTAGTCGTCGGCGACCACCTCCTCCACCGTCCTCGGCCCGAGCAGGCCGGCGGCGGCGACGGCGGCGATCACCTCGGCGAAGCTCCGCCCCGGCTCGAACACCGCCGGGTCGAAGCCGTTGAGCGTGGCGGCCAGCAGATTGGCCGTCACCAGCCGGTGCTCCCGGTCGAAGAGGGCGATGCCGTGCCGCATGCTGTCCATCATCACCTGGAGCTGGGCGGTGCGGTCGGCCGCGGCCGCCTGGGCCTCCAGCAGGTCGGTCACGTCGGAATGGGTGACGACGAAGCCGCCATCGGGCGCCGGGTTGGAGGACACCTCGATCAGCCGATCGCCGCTACGGCGCAGGTAGCGGTGCGGCTTGCTGCGGTCGAGGCCGAGGCGCGCCGCGGCCACGGCCTGCCCGGCATCGCCGTAGGTGCCCGTCCCGGCGATGAGCGCGACCAGCTCCTCGAGCGAGGCACCGGGCCGCAGCGGCACGCGCCCCTCCTCGCTGGCCAGGTCCTCGGCCAGGCGGTTGAAGGCGATCAGCCGGCGGTCCGGGCCGAAATAGGAGATGCCGTGCCGGATGTTGTCGAGCATGAGCTGCAGCGTGGCGGCGCGCTCCGAGGCCTCGGCCTTGGCTGCCTCCAGCGCGGTCACGTCGGAATGGGTGACGACGAAGCCGCCATCGGGCGTCGGGTTGCTGGCGATGTCGAGCACCCGCCCGTCGGGGAGGCGGCGCTGCAGGCGGCCGGGGCGGGAGCGGTCCTTGGCCAGCGCCTCGGCCAGCAGGCGACTGGCTTCCGGCTCGGCGCCGAAGAAGCCGAAGGCGTGCTGCTCGCGCAGGATGTCGTCGAAGAGCTGGCCGGTGCGCTCCGGCAGGCCCGGCAGCCCGTGGTTCGGGCCGGCCAGGCGGTTGGCCAGCACCAGGCGGCGGTCCGGCCCGTAGAGGGCGATCCCGTGGCGCATGCTGTCGAGCGTCACCTGCAGGGCATCGGCGCGGCGGCTGGCCTCCGCCTCGGCCGCGGCGCGGGCGGTGATGTCGGTGAAGGTGACGACGAAGCCGCCATCCGGCGTCGGGTCGCTGAAGGCCTCGACCACCCTGCCGTCGGCCATCCTGCGGGTCCGGCGCGAGGGCTTGCTGCGGTCAACCGCGATCAGCATGGCAAGGACGTCGTCGGCCTCCGGCGGCGCGCCGAACATGCCGCGCGCATGCTGCATGCGGACCTGGTCGTCGAGCAGGATGCCGGTCACCACCTCCTCCGCGGTGGCGCCGCCGATCTCGATGGCGAGGCGGTTGGAGGCACGGAGCCGCCGGTCCGGACCGAAGAGCATGAAGCCGTGCCGCATGTTCTCGAGCGCGGCGCGGAACATGGCGGCCCGGGATTCGGCCTCCGCCTCGGCCGCGGCAAGGGCGGTAACGTCGGAGAAGGTGACGGCGAAGCCGCCGTCGGGCATCGGGTCCGAATGAATCTCGAGCAGCCGCCCGTCGCTGGTGCGGCGCATGTAGCGGTGCGGCTGCCGGCGGTCGAGCGCGAGCAGCCGCTCGATCTCCCGCTCGGGGTCGGGGCCGAGGCCACCGAGCCGGGCCTGGCGGCGGAGGATGTCGACCATCGACGTCCCCGGCGGCAACGGCGCGCTTCCTTCGGGAAAGGGGCGGCTGCCCGGCCCGCTGAAGATGCGGTTCACCGCGATCAGCCGGTGCTCGGCGTCGTAGAGGGCGATGCCGTGGCGGATCGCCTGCAGCATCGCCGCCTGCAGCTCGGCGCGCTGGCGCAGCTCGGCCTCGGCGCGGGCGAGGGCGGTGACGTCGGTGATGGTGACGACGAAGCCGCCATCGGGCATCGGGTCCGAGGCGACGTCGAGCACGCGGCCGTCATGCGAGGTCCGGACGTGGCGCAGCGGCTGCGAGCGGTCGGCGGCGTGCGGCGCGTCGAGCGTCGCATCGCCCACGGGATCGGCCTCGCGCTGGGCGCGGACGAGCTCGTCGATGTGCCGGCCGGGCGCCAGCATCCCGGCGGGGAGGCCGGCGAGCTGGTGCATGAGCGGGTTGGTGGCGACGACCCGGCCCGACGCATCGAACAGGGTGATCGCGTGGCGCATGTTGTCGAGCATCGCCTGCAGCGTGGCGGCGCGGGCCTCGGCCGCGCGCTCCGCCTCGATCAGCGGGGTGACGTCGGTCAGGGTCATGACGAAGCCGCCATCCGGCGTCGGGTCGGAGCGCGCATCGACGATGCGGCCATCGGCCAGGCGGCGGCGGACGAGATGCGGCTCGCGGGGGTCCTGCGCGCCAGAGGGCGCAGCCTCCGGCCCCGCGCCGAACAGGCCGTGGGCGAGCGGCAGGGTGGCGATCTCGCCGATGGCCGTGCCGGGGCGCATGTCCGCTGGGCACAGGCCTGCGAGCTCGGCGGCCATGTCGTTGGCGGCGATCAGCCGCCGGTCGGGGCCGAACAGGACGATGCCGTGCCGCATAGTCTCCTGCATGGTCTGCAGGAGCTCGGCGCGGGCGCGCGAGGCGGCCTCGGCCTGGGCGAGGGGGGTGACGTCGGTATAGGTGACCACATGGCCACCGGCGCCGTTCGGGCCGATCGGGTTGGAGGCGACCTTGATGACGCGGCCGTCCGGGGCGGTGCGGACGAACTCGCTGTAGCGCCCCTGCGGGCGGTGGATCAGGCGGTCGCGCTCCGCCGCGGCGGCCTCTCCGCTGCCGAAGGCGCCGCGGGCGTGCTGCAGGCGGATGAGCTCGGCGCGGGAGCGGCCGGGGACCAGCTCCTCCGGCGGCAGGCCGGCGCAGGTCGCGGCAAGGGCGTTGACGGCGAGCAGGGTGTCGTCCGGCCCGTAAATCAGGCAGCCATGCTGCATGGAATCGAGCGCTGCGGTCAGCATGGCGGCGCGGTCGCTGGCCGATTGCTCGGCCTGGGTGCGGGCGGTGATGTCGCTGTAGGTGACGATGTAGCCGCCATCCGGCGTCGGGTCGGAGGCGACTTCCAGCACGGTGCCGTCGGGGCGGATGCGGACATAGCGGCTCGGGACGGTCCGGTCGAGGCAGCGGGCGGCGGCGACCTGCCGCGCCGTCGCCTCGGCATCGCCGAACTCGCCGGCGGCGGCCTGCGTCTCGACGATCGCCAGGAAGGACATGCCGAGCGGGATGCTGTCGCCGGGGATGGCGCCGAGGTGGCGGGCCAGGTGGTTCGCCGCCACCAGCCGGTGCTCCGCGTCGAACAGGGCGATGCCGTGGCGCATGCTGTCGAGCATCAGCTGCAGCATGGCGCAGTGGTCGAGCCCCGGCGCGACGGCGGCATCCCCTTCGATCATGGCCGTCTCCCCGGGCCCCGGAGGCCGTGCAGCGCGAGCAGCGCCGTGGTCAGCACCAGGACGGCCGTCGCTTGGTGCAGCGTGCCGAGCCAGACCGGCACGGCATGCAGCAGGGTGGCGACCCCGAGCGCATATTGCAGCAGCACCGCCCCGCCGAGGCCGAGGCAGGCGCGGCGGGCGAAGCCGGGCGGCAGGCGGCGCCAGCCGGCGAAGGCGGCACCGAGGGCGGCCAGCGCCGCCAGGCTCGCCAGCAGGCGGTGGTTGAACTGCACCGCCGCAACATTCAGCGTCAGGTTCGCCCAGACGCCATCGAGCCGCCAGTAGCCCGGAGGCACCAGCCGGCCCTCCATCAGCGGGAAGGTGTTGTAGTCGAGCCCGGCGCGGTTGCCGGCGACGAAGCCGCCGGCGAGCATCGCCGCGGCCAGCAGCCAGGCCGCCGCCTTGGCCTGGCGGCGGATGCTGCCGGCGGCCGGCAGCGCCTCGGCGGGGCGGGGGCGCAGCAGGCCGAGCCCGGTCCAGGTCAGCGCCGCGAAGAGGCCCAGCGCTAAGCTCAGATGCACCACCAGCCGGTAGGGAGAGACCGCGGTGCGGTCCGCCTCGAAGCCGGAGGCGACCATGAACCAGCCGACCGCGCCCTGCAGGCCGCCGAGCACCAGCAGCAGCAGCAGGCGCCCCTTGTAGCCGGCCGGGATGCGGCCGCGCAGCCAGAACCAGGCGAGCGGCAGGGCATAGGCGAGGCCGATCAGCCGGCCCCAGAGCCGGTGCGCCCATTCCAGCCAGAAGATCTGCTTGAAGCCCTCGATCCCGAAACCCTGGTTGACGAGCTGGTATTGCGGGATGGTGCGGTAGAGGTCGTAGAGGCGCTGCCACTCGGCGTCGGAGAGCGGCGGCAGGGTGCCGGAGAGCGGCGCCCATTCCATGATGGAGAGGCCTGAGCCGGTGAGGCGGGTGGCGCCGCCGAGGGCGACCATGACCCAGACCATGGCGGCCACGCCGAGCAGCCAGAGGCCGACGGCGCGGGGGGACGTCCGGCTGCGGACCGGGCGCGCGGAGGGTGCATCGAAAGGCATCCTCTTAGTATAGTGCGGCAGGTCGCCAAGGACACCAATGGAACGCCGCCCCGGCGGAACAATCGGTGCGGCTTGCGGCGCGCCCGCGCGGCTGCTACCGCAGCGGCGCGATGCAGACCGCTCCCGATGCGGCCGGTGCCCCCGCCGGTTCCTCTCTGGCGGCCTCGGCCAAGCCCCCCCTGATCTCGGTCGTGATCCCGGTGCGGAACGAGGCGCCCAACATCGCCCCACTGGTCGCCGAGATCGAGGCGGCGCTAGCCGGGATGGCGCATGAGATCGTCTATGTCGACGACGGCTCGACCGATGCGACGGCGGCGGCGCTGCGCGAGGCGGCGCGGGGGGCGCCGCTCCGGCATCTCCGGCACCGGGCGAGCTGCGGGCAGTCGGCGGCCGTGATCACCGGGGTGAAGGCGGCGCGGGGCGGTTGGATCGCCACCCTCGACGGCGACGGGCAGAACGACCCGGCGGACATCCCCCGGCTGCTGGCGCGGGCCCAAGGGGAGATGCAGGCCGAGCCAGGGCCGGTGATGGTCGCCGGGCATCGGGTGACGCGGCGGGACAGCTGGGTGAAGCGGCGCTCCAGCCGCATCGCCAACCGCATCCGCGCCCAGTTACTGGGCGATGCGACGCCGGATACGGGGTGCGGGCTGAAGGTGTTTCCGCGCGCGCTCTTCCTCGAGCTGCCGCATTTCGACCACATGCACCGCTTCCTGCCGGCCCTGGTGCTGCGCCAGGGCGGGCGGGTGGTGAGCGAGCCGGTGAACCACCGGCCACGGGTCAGGGGGCAGTCGAATTACGGGACGCTGGACCGGCTGGCGGTGTCCATCTTCGACCTACTGGGCGTCGCCTGGCTGCAGCGGCGCGGCTCCCGTCCCGTGGTGGAGGAGTGAGCGAGCGGGCGAGGGCCGTTGCCAAGCTGCTGGTGCTGGCGGCGGGGCTGGCGGCGGCGGGGCTGCTGCTCCGGGCGTTCGGCGGGCTGCTCGGGACGGAATGGGTGGACCGCACCATCCGTGGGCAGGGGCTTTGGGGGGAGGGGATATTCCTCCTGGTCGGGATGGCGGCGACGGCGGTGGGCATCCCGCGGCAGGGCGTCGCCTTCCTCGGCGGCTATGCCTTCGGCGCGGTGATGGGCACGGGGCTGGCGCTGCTGGCGCAGCTGCTGGGCTGCGCGCTCTCCTTCCTCTGGGCGCGGCTGGTCGGGCGCGGCTGGGCGGAGCGCAGGCTGGCCGGGCGATTCGGCCGGCGGCTCCGGCCGCTGCGGGACCTGCTGGCGGCAAGCCCCTTCGATGCCACTCTGGCGCTCCGGCTGCTGCCGCTCGGCAACAACCTGGCGCTGAACCTGCTGGCGGGGATGGCGGGGATCGCGCTGCTTCCCTTCCTCGCCGCCTCGGCGATCGGCTACCTGCCGCAGACGGTGGTCTTCGCCCTGCTCGGTAAGGGCGTGCGGGTGGACGGGGCCTGGCAGCTCGGGCTCTCGGCCGTGCTGCTGGTGGGGTCGGTGGCGATCGGCTTCGCCCTGCTCAGGCGGCACCGGGCGGGGCGGGCGCTGGAGGAGTAGCGCCGCCCGCCTGGGCTCAGTGCAGGACGAATTGCCCGTTGGCGAAGCGGAGCTCGGCCGGGCGGGTCAGCGCGGCGGAGGCGACGCGGACCGAGTAGAGCGGCCCCTCAATCTCGCGCCGCCAGAAGTCGAGGAAGCGGGAGAGCTCGGGGAAGGCGGGGGCGCAGTCGACCTTCTGCCAGACGAAGGTCTGCAGCACGCTGGGGTGGTCCGGCATGTGGTAGAGGATCTCGGCGGTGGTGAGCCGCCAGTCGGGGATGCGGACGAAGCGTTCGAGGCTGTGCAGCACGCAAAGCGTTCCTTCTGGTCGGTGCCAGCCGTTGCGGCCGGCGTTTTCCTCCACTCATGCAACGCGAAGCTTGCCACGTCTTTCCGGGTGGGTTGCAACAAAATTGTTGGATTTCAGTGGGTTGGCACTCGCATTCCGAGAGTGCTGCAAATCTCTTGACGGCCACGCAAGCCTGCCCTAGATGGCTGGCACTCCTCCGGGGCGAGTGCTAGCGGTCCCGCTGGCGCCTCCCGGCGGGGGGACCCATTCCTTGAGAATAGGCCAGGAGAGGACCGCATATGAGCTTCCGTCCCCTGCATGACCGCGTTCTCGTCCGTCGCGTGACGGCCGAGGAGAAGACCCGCGGCGGCATCATCATCCCCGACACCGCCAAGGAGAAGCCGCAGGAAGGCGAGGTGATCGCCGTCGGCTCTGGCACGCTGAACGACAAGGGCGAGCTGCGCGCCCTCGACGTGAAGGCGGGCGACCGCATCCTGTTCGGCAAGTGGTCGGGCACCGAGGTGAAGCTCGATGGCGAGGAGCTCCTCATCATGAAGGAGTCCGACATCATGGGCATCCTCGACAACCCTGCCGTCGCCAAGGCCGCCTGAGCCACCCGCTCACGCGCCTCTCACTCGTCGTCAACAATGGCGGACGGGACCGCGCCGGGGCAGACCGCCCTGGCAGCGATCGGACGCCGAACCAATGAGGTACATACATGGCTGCGAAGGACGTTAAGTTCGGCGCCAATGCGCGCGACCGCATGCTGCGCGGCGTGGACATCCTGGCCGACGCCGTGAAGGTGACGCTCGGCCCCAAGGGCCGCAACGTCGTGCTCGACAAGAGCTTCGGCGCCCCGCGGATCACCAAGGACGGCGTGACCGTCGCCAAGGAGATCGAGCTGGCCGACAAGTTCGAGAACATGGGCGCGCAGATGGTGCGCGAAGTGGCCTCGAAGACCAACGACATCGCCGGTGACGGCACCACCACCGCGACCGTGCTGGCCCAGTCCATCATCCGCGAGGGCGCCAAGGCCGTCGCCGCCGGCATGAACCCGATGGACCTGAAGCGCGGTATCGACAAGGCCGTCGCCTCCGTCGTCGGCGAGCTCGAGGCCAAGACCAAGAAGATCTCGACCTCGGCCGAGGTGGCGCAGGTCGGCTCGATCTCCGCCAACGGCGAGACCGAGATCGGCGAGATGATCGCCCAGGCCATGGAGAAGGTCGGCAACGAGGGTGTCATCACGGTCGAGGAGGCCAAGGGCATCCAGACCGAGCTCGACGTCGTCGAGGGCATGCAGTTCGACCGCGGCTACGTCTCCCCGTATTTCATCACGAATGCGGAGAAGATGATCGTCGAGATGGAGAACCCCTACCTGCTGATCTTCGAGAAGAAGCTCAGCCAGTTGCAGCCGATGCTGCCGCTGCTCGAGGCGGTTGTTCAGTCCGGCCGTCCGCTCATCATCGTCGCCGAGGATGTCGAGGGCGAGGCGCTCGCCACCCTGGTCGTCAACAAGCTGCGCGGCGGCCTGAAGGTCGCGGCCGTGAAGGCGCCGGGCTTCGGCGATCGCCGCAAGGCGATGCTCGAGGACATCGCCATCCTGACCGGCGGTGAGGTGATCTCCGAAGATCTCGGCATCAAGCTCGAGAGCGTGACGCTGGCCCAGCTCGGCAAGGCCAAGATGGTCCGCATCGAGAAGGAGAACACCACGATCGTCGACGGCGCTGGCGAGAAGTCCGCGATCACCGGCCGCGTGGAGCAGATCAAGGCGCAGATCGAGGAGACCACCTCGGACTACGACCGCGAGAAGCTGCAGGAGCGCCTGGCGAAGCTGGCCGGCGGCGTCGCCGTCATCCGCGTCGGCGGCTCGACCGAGGTCGAGGTGAAGGAGCGCAAGGACCGCGTCGACGACGCGCTGCATGCGACCCGCGCCGCGGTTCAGGAAGGCATCGTGCCGGGTGGCGGCGTGGCGCTGCTGCGCGCCTCGACCAACCTCGGCCACCTGAAGGGCCTGAACAACGACGAGCAGGTCGGCATCGAGATCGTCCGTCGCGCCATCCAGGCGCCGGCGAAGCAGATCGCCGAGAATGCCGGCAAGGACGGCGCGGTCGTGGCGGGCGAGGTGCTGCGCACCGACACCTACGCCTACGGCTACGACGCCCAGAAGGACGAGTACAAGGACCTCGTCGCCGCCGGCATCATCGACCCGACCAAGGTCGTGCGCACGGCGCTGCAGGATGCGGCCTCGGTCGCTTCGCTGCTGATCACCACCGAAGCGATGGTGGCCGAGCGTCCGGAGCGCAAGGCGCCGGCCGGCGGCCCCCCGGGCGGCGGCATGGGCGGCATGGGCGACATGGACTTCTGATCCAGGCCGCAAGCCTGATCGGAGAGAGGGGGCGGGCCGCAGGGCCCGCCCCTTTTTTCGTCTCGCTAGACGGCCTTTCCCGCTGCGAATCCCTCACGACAACGCGTGTGCGTGATCGTTGACTTCAACCTGTCGATCCGTGTCCACTTGACGTGCCAGCTGTCCTTGGCCCGCCTTGCCGTGCCGTCCCGGAGCCCTCCGGCTGCCCTCAAGCGATCAAGCCTGGCGGTTTCGCACGGGTGATCGTCACCCGTGCCTCATGCAAGGGGAGGGCGCGTCGCATGGCGATCGGCACCGTGAAATGGTTCAACGCCACCAAGGGCTTCGGCTTCATCGTTCCGCAGGATGGCGGCAAGGACGTTTTCGTCCACATCACCGCTGTGCAGAAGGCTGGTCTCCAGGGGCTCAATGAGAACCAGAAGATCAGCTACGAGGTGGTGATGGAGCGCGGCAAGGCCGCGGCGGCGAACCTCAAGCCGCTGTAGCGCATCCCGGCGAGGCCCGGACGGGCCTCGCCTTCGCCGCTGTCACGCCGCCTGCTGGTCCTGCACCCAGACGCGGCGGGCGCCCTGGCTTTGCAGGAAGCGCTGGGCTTCGGCCTTCTCCTCCTCGGTTCCGGCCCGGATGCCGAGGGAGGGGCCTTCCGCCTTCACCACCTCATCCGGTCGCCGGCCCGAATCCGACGGGCTCGCCGCGGCGCCGGCCGTCTCGCCCACTGCAAGCGTCGCGGCCCCGGCCGCTGCCGCGGCCGCAACGGCAGGGAGCGCCGCGCCACCGGTGGCGATGACGATGCCAGCCGCCAGCATCGAGGTCGATGCGGTGGCGGTGCCGACGAAATTCTGCCGCAGGTTGCGGGCATCGGTGCCCTTCGGGTTCTCGTCCGGCGTGATGACTTGGTCGTTGTCGGCCGGGCGCTCCGCCTGCGGCGCGCAGCGGGACTGGAGAGCGCGGAACCACTCCTCCGCCTGAAGCTTCGCCGCGGCGCTGTCGAGCGCGGAACGGTCCTCGAACTCACCCCAGACGACCGGACCGGACTGGGGCGTGTGGTCGTACTCGCCGGTCCATTGGCTGCTGTCGGCGACGATGGCCATGGGCCTTCCCCTTGCTGTCTCGATCGGAGGCAACGCCGCCGGCCAGCGGATGTTCCGCCGGCCGGCGGACCTGCCCATGCAATCCCGAGTCGAGCCATCCGAGCGCCGTACCGCATGCTGGTATGCGCATCACGGGTTGGCGACGTGCTTGTCGGCCTTTTCATGCGCATTTTCCGGTCCGGCCACTGCAGCTTGTTCGGCGGATGGCAAGGGAGATCGGCATGCGCGGCCGGTTGGGACGCTCGGTGCGGGCGGTATGCACCGTCGGATGGGCTAGGCCGGCCGGCCCGGCGCAGGCGGTGCCGGTGGTCGAAGCCGTCTTTGCGCCGGGACTGCAGGCGCGGCTGGTGATTCCGGGAGCAAGCGTCCGTCGCATCGCCGTCCGCGGCGCCGCCCGTGCCTGGGACCGACCGCGGCAGGGGCTGGAGGTGCGCTCGCCGCTGCCCTGGCCCGGACGCGCGGCCGAGCCGGCGCTCGCGGCGATCTCCGCAGTGCAGATGGCTGGCTTCTTCGCCGCGAGCCTGCGGTGATGGCGGCGCTGACCCGCGTCCTCGAGCCCGTCCCGGCCACGGCCGCCTTTTGGCGGCAGGCGGGCTATCCCGCCATGCTGCTGGGCGGAAGCGCCGCGGTGCTGCCCGCCTATGGCGCGCTGCTCGGCCTCCTGCAGCTGCCGCATGCGGAAGCGCCGGGGCTGCTCGTGGTGCTGACGGCCGCGGCGCTTTCGAGCATCGTCGGCTTCGCCTTCTCGGCCATCTGCGGCGCCTTCCTCTTCAACATGATCGAGGATCCTGTGCGGGTCGTGCAGGTCATGGTGACGTGCAGCATCGCCATCCAGGCGGTGACCGTCTGGACCCTGAGGCGGGACATCGCCTGGGGGCGGCTGCCGTGCTTCCTGCTCGGCGGCTTCGTCGGGCTGCCGATCGGGCTCGGCCTGCTGACGCATCTGGATCGTGCCGTCTATATGCGGACGATCGGCGGGCTGCTGCTCGCCTACGGCCTGTGGATGCTGCTGCGGCCAGGCCTGGCGAAGCCGCAGGCGGAGAGCCTCGCGGGCGACACCGTCATCGGCATGCTCGGAGGCGTCACCGGCGGGCTGGCCGGATTCCCCGGCGCCCTGGTTACCATGTGGTGCGCCCGGCTCGGCTGGGACAAGCGGCGGCAACGCGGGCTGTACCAGCCCTTCATCCTGGTGATGCAGGTGGTGACCCTGCTGGCCTTGCAGCTCGTGGCGGCCGAGGGCGGCGCCGGGCTCGATCCCGCGATACTGTCCTACGTGCCGGCGGCGCTGCTCGGCACCCTTTGCGGCCTCGCCGTCTTCCGGCGGCTGAGCGACCTGCAATTCGCGGCCTGCGTGAACCTGCTGCTCATCGCCTCCGGCCTTGGCATGCTGCTCTAGGACATGTGCGGACATGCTCGCGGCCTTTGTCTTCGAGGCGGAGTCATGCCTTCGAACCCAGCCGTCCAGCGCCGGTCTCTTCTGACGCAATCCCCGTCCGCACGGACGCCGCTTCAAAAGGCGGCGCGCAGGCGAAGGGTGGCGATCGGGACCGGACCGCGATCGGCGTTGAAGCCCGGGTTCATGATGAGCTGGAGGTCGAGCGCGGCATTGAGGCCGGGGCCAAGGCTCGCGTCGTAATAGGTCTCGGCCACGATCTCGGGGGCATAGTTCAGGCGGCCGTCGCCCAGGATGAAGCCGATACCGCCGGCGGCGAGGAAGCGGCGCTGCGGCGCGTGCAGACCGCCGACATTCATGGCGAGGCCGATGGTGTCCCCGGCGCGCTCCCAGCGCCAGCCGTTGAGCGCGATACCGCCGGAGACCGACCAGTCCATCTCGGTGAACATGATGTTCTGCGAGCGTCCGTCATTCCAGCCCAGGCGGGCGAAGGCGCCGAGCGTCTCGGTGAATTGCTGCTCCCAGTTCAGCGCCAGCATCGCCTTTGTGCGGTAGGCGCGCAGGCGGTCGGTGTTCTCCTCGCCGGCGCGGAGCGCGCGCGTCAGGTCGCCGTAGCGGGCCGAGCGGCTGCGCGAGATGCCGGCCAGCAGCCGCAGCGCGCCGGGAAAGCGGCCGATGACCCAGAAGCGGTCGACCTCGGCGAGCAGCTGCCAGCCGCGGCCGATGCGCTCGTCGAGCTGGTCGCCGCCCTGGCTGCGGGTTACCTGGAAGCCGCCGAGCCGCGTGGCCCAGCGGCCGTTCTCCCATTCCAGCACGGCGCCATGGGTATAGCCGGCCGGGTCGCTCGCATAGTCGACGGCGCCGGCGCCGACCAGCGCGTAGTTGAGGAATTGGGTGCGCGGCTCATGCGCATAGCGGTTGTTGTCGAAGAAGTCCCAGACCGCGAGCTTGCCGGCGGTGACGGTGATGCGCTCGCGCGCGAGGGGGCCTGCGAAGCGCATCGGGTCGTCGTCCGCGCCGAAGGTGTCGAAGGAGAGGTCGATGGTCTGGCGCAGGAAGAGGCGGGTGATGTTCCAGTCCCAGTTGCGTGTGCCGCCGTGGAAGCTCTCGGTGTTGCTCAGCCCGCCGAGGCCGTGGTTGTCGGAGAAGCCGAAGCCGCGCGTCGGCGAGGGCACGGCAATGACCTCCGCCCCTGGCCAGAGCCGGCGGCCGAGCACGATGTCGATCGTCTGCATCGCCGTGCTGTCGGGTTTGGGGGAGAGGCTGTTCTCGCCGCGGTAGGGCGAGCGGAAGCGGGGATGCGCCTGGATGGTGTTGGTCATCTGGCCGCGCAGGAGCCAGCCCAGCGCCTCGAGCCGGGCGAGCGCCTCCTCGGCGCCCTCGATCAGCGCATCGATGTTGCGGTTCTGGATCGGGCCGGCGACGCCGCGCTGCGCCGCGGCCGGCATGGCGGCGACAAGCGGCGGCAGCGCGACAATGGCGGCGAGCCAGGCGTGCCGCAAGGTCAGTAGCGGTCGGGGACGTAGAGCTCCGGCGGCAGCGTGCGTCGCCCGTAATGCGCGTCGAAGACGCGCTCGGGCAAGGTCACCGGCTGGGTCGGCACCTCCTCGTAGGGGATGCGGGAGAGGAGGCCGACGATGCAGTTCAGCCGGGCCCGCTTCTTGTCGTTGCCTTCGACGATGATCCAGGGCGCCTCCGGGATGGTGGTGTGCTCGAACATCTCCTCCTTCGCCTTGGTGTACTGCTCCCGGCGGATGCGGGACTGCAGGTCCATCGGCGAGAGCTTCCACTGCTTGACGGGGTCGTGGATGCGCATGAGGAAGCGAAGCTGCTGCTCCTGGTCGGAGATGGAGAACCAGTACTTTACCAGGACGATGCCGGAGCGGACCAGCATCCGCTCGAATTCCGGGACGTCGCGGAAGAAATCCTCCACCTGCGCCTCGCTGGCGAAGCCCATGACGCACTCGACGCCGGCGCGGTCGTAGCAGCTGCGGTCGAACAGCACGATCTCGCCGGCGGCCGGCAGGTGCGCGAGGTAGCGCTGGATGTACCATTGCGTCCGCTCGCGGTCCGACGGCGCGGGGAGGGCGACGACGCGGCAGATGCCGGGGTGGTGCGCTGGGTAATGCGCTTGATGACGCCGCCCTTGCCGGCGCAGTCGCGCCCCTCGAAGAGCACGACGACCTTCAGCCCCCGGTGCGCGACCCAGTCCTGCAGCTTCACCGGCTCGCCCTGCAGGCGCAGCAGCTCGCGGAAATAGAGGCCGCGGTCGATGGTGCGGACATGGCGGGCCTGCAGCAGGCGGCGGACCTCCTCCGGCAGGCGCCGGTCGTCGATCTCCTGCTCCAGCTCCTCGTCGAAATCATCCTCGAGCTCCGCCTGCAGCCAGGGCCGCGCAGCCGCTTCCCGGTCCGGCATCCGTCTCGCTCCGCTGTCCGGGTGGAAGATAGCGGAGAAAGGTTGCAGGTCGATGACGTCTGGCCGCCGGCGCGGCGCAGGCCGCTCATGTGGACCGGCCGGTGGCTCCCCCGTCGGCGACGGCGCGATGCGGATGCGCAACATGGCGGCGCTCGTCACCGCCCGGTCCTGACGCGGTAGGGCGAGCCCACGCCGTGTAATGAACCCCATCCGCTGCGCCCGAACCCGGAGGAGGGCAGCGTGCGGCCTAGGTGGACGGGGCAGGGGGACTTCCGAAGCGGCCCGGCCCTGTGGCAGCCTCCGCCGGCAGGGGCTGGGGAGTGGGATGAGCGTCGCGGTCCGGTTCGACGAGGTGGTGAAGGAATTCGGCCCGGTCCGCGTGCTGCACGGCGTCAGCTTCGAGCTGGCGCCGGGGCGGGTCTACGGGCTCCTCGGCGAGAACGGCGCCGGCAAGTCGACGCTGATGAAGATCCTTGGCGGCTACGAGCAGCCGACCGGCGGCGGAATCCTGCTGGACGGCGTGCCGCGGCGCTTCCGCAGCTCGCGCGAGGCGGAGGATGCCGGCATCGTGCTGATCCACCAGGAGTTCAACCTGGCCGAGGATCTCACCATCGCGCAGAACATCTTCCTCGGCCATGAGCTGCGGCGCGGCTGGTGGCTGGACGAGCGGGCGATGCGGGCCGAGGCGGGGCGCGTGCTCGGCCTGGTTGGGCTGCGGCGCGACCCGGATACGCCGGTGCGCCGCCTGATCGTCGCCGAGAAGCAGCTCGTCGAGATCGCGCGCGCCCTGGCGCGGCAGGCGCGCCTGCTGGTGATGGACGAGCCGACCGCAACGCTGACGCCGGGCGAGACCGAGGCGCTGTTCACGCTGATGGCGCGGCTGAAGGCGGAGGGCGTGACGCTGCTCTATATCTCGCACAAGCTCGATGAGGTGGAGCGCGTCACCGACGAGGTGGTGGTGATGCGCGACGGCCGCTTCGTCGCCCGCCGCCCGACGCAGGCGGTGACGCGGCAGGAGATGGCGAGCCTGATGGTCGGGCGGGAGATGTGCGACCTCTTCCCGCCGCGCGATCCGGCGCCGGGGGGCGCGGCGCTGCTCGCGGTGCGCGGGCTGACGGTGCCGGGCTGGGCCGAGGATGTCTCCTTCGAGCTGCGAGCGGGCGAGATCCTCGGCTTCGCCGGGCTGGTGGGCGCGGGGCGGACGGAGCTGTTCGAGGGGCTGCTCGGCCTGCGGCCGGGGAGCGCCGAGGCGGTGACGCTCGAGGGGCGGCCCTTGCGCATCCGCAGCCCGCGCGAGGCGGCGGACCAGGGCCTCACCTATCTGAGCGAGGACCGCAAGGGGAAGGGGCTGCATGTCGCGCTCGGCCTTCGCGAGAACCTCACCCTGATGGCGCTGCGGCGCTACGCCGCGCCCTGGCTCGACCGCGCGGCGGAGGGGCGGGCGCTGGAGGCCGCCGTCGCCGATTTCGGCATCCGCACCGGCTCGACGGCGGTGCGCGCGGCCTCGCTCTCGGGCGGCAACCAGCAGAAGCTGGCGCTCGCCAAGGTGCTGCACCCGGCGCCCAGGGTCGTCGTGCTGGACGAGCCGACGCGGGGCGTCGACATCGGCGCCAAGCGGGACATCTACCTGCTCATCCAGCGGTTGGCGCGCGAGGGGCGGGGGGTGATCGTCATCTCCTCGGAGCTGATCGAGCTAGTCGGGCTGTGCCATCGCGTCGTCGTGATGCGCGGCGGGCGGGCCGTTGCGGATATCGGCCTCGGCCGGCTGACCGAGGAGGAACTCATCGCCCATGCAACGGGAACACGCCATTAGGCTGCGGCTCGCCGGACTCGGCCCGATCCTCGGGCTGGTGCTGCTCTGCATCGCCGGCGCGCTGCTGAACCCGGACTTCCTCTCGCTCGGCAATGCGATGAACGTGCTGACGCGCACCGCCTTCATCGGCATCATCGCGGTGGGGATGGGCTTCGTCATCATCTCGGGCGGGATCGACCTCTCGGTCGGGTCGATGGCGGCGCTGATCGCGGGCGCCGTCATCCTGGTGATGAACGCGCTCGGCGCGCAGGGCTTCGGGCCGGTCGTGGCGGTCGCCACCGGCATGGGCTTCGCGGTGGTGCTGGGCGCGGCCTTCGGCCTCATCCACGGGATGCTGATCACGCGGGGCTCGATCGAGCCCTTCATCGTAACGCTGGGGACGCTCGGCATCTTCCGCGCCGTGCTGACCTGGCTGTCGGATGGCGGCGCCATCATGCTCGACAACGACCTGGCCGATGCCTACAGCCCGGTCTACTACGCCGCGCTGCTCGGCATCCCGGTGCCGATCTGGGTCTTCGCCGTGGTGGCGCTGCTCGGCGGGCTGGTGCTGAACCGCACGGCCTATGGGCGCTACGTGCAGGCCATCGGCTCCAACGAGCAGGTGGCGCGCTATGCGGCAGTCGATGTCGACCGGGTGAAGCTGATCACCTACGGGCTGCTCGGCGCCTGCGTCGGCATCGCAACCCTCCTCTACGTGCCGCGCCTCGGCTCCGCCTCGCCGACCACCGGCCTGCTCTGGGAGCTGGAGGCGATCGCGGCGGTGATCGTCGGCGGCACGGCGCTGAAGGGCGGCTCGGGCAGCGTGCTCGGCACGGTGGTGGGGGCGGTGCTGCTCTCGGTGATCGGCAACATCCTGAACCTCACCAGCATCATCTCCGTCTATCTCAATGCGGCGGTGCAAGGACTTGTCATCATCGCGGTCGCCTTCCTGCAGCGCCGGCGCTGACGCGGGCCTTGATGCGGCGCCGCGGGCGATGCTCAACTGGCGCCAACCAGAGACGGGAGAAAAACGGCCCCATGTCCATGCTCATCGGCCGGCGCCTGCTCGCCGGCGCCGCAGCAGTGCTCGCCGCGCCGGGCCTCGCGCGGGCGCAGGGGACGGTCAATCTCGGCGTCGCCATCCCGACCGCGACGCACAGCTTCACCGCCGCCATCGTGTGGTGGGCGAACAAGGCGAAGGCGGATCTCGAGGCAGCGCACCGCGACCTCAAGGTCACCGTCAAGACCGCCGCCAATGCAGGCGAGCAGGCGAACCAGCTGCAGGACCTGGTCACCGCCAACCGGATCAACACGCTGGTGATCTTCCCCTTTGAGTCGGGCGCGCTGACGCGGCCGGTGGCGCAGGTGAAGGGGCGCGGCGTCTACGTCACGGTGGTGGACCGCGGCCTGACCGACACGGCGGCGCAGGATGCCTATGTCGCCGGCGACAACACCGCCTTCGGCCGCGTGCCGGCGGAGTACATCGCCAAGGCGCTCGACGGGCGTGGCAATGTCGTGGCGCTCCGTGGCATAGCCACGACGCTCGACAACGAGCGGATAGACGCCTTCAACGCCGTCCTCAAGGGCCATCCGGACATCAAGCTGCTCGATGCCCGCTACGCCAATTGGAACCGCGACGACGCCTTCCGCGTGATGCAGGACTACCTGACGCGCTTCCGCCAGATCGACGCCGTCTGGGCGGCGGATGACGACATGGCGGTCGGCGTGCTGCGCGCCATCGACCAGGCGAAGCGGACGGACATCAGGCTGGTCTTCGGCGGGGCTGGGGCGAAGGGGATGATCAAGACGCTGATGGACGGCAGCGACCCGCGCATCCAGGCCAATGTCTCCTACTCGCCGAAATTCATGTACGACGCCATCAGGCTCACCGCCGAGGCGCGGCTGAAGGGCGAGCGGCTGCCGCCGACCACGATCATCCCCTCGGTACTGATCACGCGGGAGAATGCGAAGGACTTCTACGTCCCGGACTCGCCCTTCTGATGATGCGCACGGTCAGGGGTCCGGCGGTCTTCCTCGCCCAGTTTGCCGGCGATGCGGCGCCCTATGACAGCCTGCCCAGCCTCGCGCGCTGGGCGGCGGGGCATGGCTACAAGGGCGTGCAGGTCCCGAGCTGGGATGCGCGGCTGATCGACCTCGAGAAGGCCGCGGAGAGCCGCGACTACTGCGACGAGCTCCGCGGCACGCTCAGCGAGGCCGGGGTGGAGCTCACCGAGCTGACGAGCCACCTGCAGGGCCAGCTCGTCGCCGTGCACCCCGCCTACGACCTCGCCTTCGACGGCTTCGCTCCGCCGGAGCTGCGGGGCAAGCCGCAGGCGCGGCAGGACTGGGCGGTGCGGCAGCTGCGGCTGGCGGCGAAGGCTTCGCGCAACCTCGGCCTTGCGGCCCATGGCACCTTCTCCGGCGCGCTGGCCTGGCCCTTCGTCTATCCCTGGCCGCAGCGGCCGGCCGGGCTGGTGGAGGAGGCCTTCGACGAGCTGGCGCGGCGCTGGCGGCCGATCCTCGACGCCTTCGAGGAGGCGGGCGTCGACCTCTGCTACGAGATCCATCCCGGCGAGGACCTGCATGACGGCGTGACCTTCGAGATGTTCCTCGAACGGCTCGGCGGGCATCCGCGCTGCAACATCCTCTACGACCCGAGCCACTTCGTTCTTCAGCAGCTCGACTACCTCGCCTATCTCGACATCTACCACCCGCGCATCCGCATGTTCCACGCGAAGGACGCGGAGTTCCGGCCGAACGGGCGGGGGGGCGTCTATGGCGGCTTCCAGCCCTGGGCGCAGCGGGCCGGGCGGTTCCGCTCGCTCGGCGACGGGCAGGTGGATTTCGGCGCCGTCTTCTCGAAGCTCTCGCAATACGGCTTCGACGGCTGGGCGGTGCTGGAATGGGAGTGCTGCATCAAGGACAGCGAGCAGGGCGCGGCGGAAGGGGCGCCCTTCATCGCCCGGCACATCATCCAGGTGGCGGCGCGGGCCTTCGACGATTTCGCGGCGAGCGGCGCCGATGCGGCGACCAACCGCCGCCTGCTCGGGCTCGGCTGAGATGGCGCGGCGACTGCGCCTCGGCATGGTGGGCGGCGGGCAGGGCGCCTTCATCGGCGCGGTGCACCGCATCGCCGCACGGCTCGACGACCGTTACGAACTGGTGGCGGGCGCACTCTCCGCCGATGCGGACCGGGCGCGGGAAAGCGCGGCGGCGCTGCACATCGCGCCCGACCGCGCCTATGCCGATTTCGCGGCAATGGCGGAGCGCGAAGCGGCGCGCGAGGACGGCATCGACGTCGTCGCCATCGTCACGCCGAACCACATGCATGCCGCGCCCGTCCGCGCCTTCGCCGAACGCGGCATCCATGTGATCTGCGACAAGCCGCTGACCCACAGCCTCGAGGATGCGCTGGTGCTGGAGCAGGTGGTGCGGCAGTCCGGCATCGTCCTCGGCCTGACGCACAACTACACCGGCTACCCGATGGTCCGGCAGGCGCGGGAGATGGTGGCGGCCGGCGAGATCGGCGCCATCCGCGTGGTGCAGGCGGAGTATCCGCAGGGCTGGCTCGCCACGCCGCTCGAGGAGACGGGGCAGAAGCAGGCCGCCTGGCGCACCGACCCGGCGCGCTCCGGCGCCGGCGGCAGCATCGGCGACATCGGCACCCATGCCTTCAACCTGGCGGAATTCGTCTCCGGCCTCGCCTGCGAGAGCCTGGCGGCGGAGCTGACCAGCTTCGTCCCCGGAAGGCGGCTGGACGACGATGCGCGGATGCTGCTGCGGTTCGCGGGCGGCGCGCGGGGGATGCTGTGGTCCTCCCAGGTCGCGCTCGGCCATGAGAACGGGCTGCGGCTCAGGCTCTATGGCGAGCGCGGCAGCCTCGCCTGGGCGCAGGAGGAGCCGGAAGGGCTGGTCCATGCCCCGCTCGGCGAGGCGCCGCGGCTGCTGCGGCGCGGCGGGCCGGCGGCATCGCCGGCGGCGGGGAATGCCAGCCGCATCCCGGGCGGCCATCCCGAAGGCTATCTCGAGGCCTTCGCCCAGCTCTACCGCGACCTCGCCGAGCAGGTCACCGCCCGGCTGGAGCATCGCGCGCCGGACCCTGCCGCGCTGCTCGTGCCGGGCCTGGCGGAGGGGGTGCGCGGCATGCGCTTCATCGCGGCGGCGGTGGAGTCCAGCCGGCGCGATGCGGCCTGGGTTCCGCTCGCGGGCTGACGCCGGGGCGCGCCGCGAGGCAGGGCGGCCGGTTGACCGCAGATGAAGCCCGTGTTGCTTCCCATGGCGGCCGGGGGCGCATGCCCGGCGGCAACCGACCCGATCATGGGGCGGCGCCGCACCGGCCGCGGAGTTGGAGGACGACCCGACCATGAAGCCTTTCCTGCTGGCCGCCGCCATCCTGGCCGGCGCGCACGGCCTCGCCCCGGCCGCCGGGGCCGCCACGCTCGACACGGTGAAGCAGCGCGGCATCCTTGCCTGCGGCGTCTCGACCGGCTTCACCGGCTTCTCCGCGCCGGACAGCCAGGGCAGCTACCGCGGCCTCGATGTCGACTACTGCCGCGCCATCGCCGCCGCCGTGCTAGGCGACGCGGCCAAGGTGCGCTTCGTGCCGCTCACCGCGCAGAACCGCTTCACTGCGCTGCAATCCGGCGAGATCGACGTGCTGCTGCGCAACTCCACCCAGACCTTCCTGCGCGACGCCTCGATCGGCCTGCATATCGGGCCGGTGAATTTCTACGACGGCCAGGGCTTCGCCGTGCGGCGCGACGCGGGCGTCGCCAAGGTCGCCGACCTCAACGGCGCGACGGTCTGCGTCGCCCAGGGCACGACGCATGAGGTGACGCTCGGCGACACGGCGCGGGCGTGGAACATCCGCTTCCAGCCGGTGGTCTTCGAGCGGCCGGACACGATGTACACCGCCTTCTTCGCCGGCCGGTGCGACGCGATGACGCAGGATGCCTCGGCGCTCGCCGCCGCCGTCAGCGTCGCGCCCAACCCGGCCGACTACATGATGCTGGCCGAGACCATCTCGAAGGAGCCGCTCGGCCCCTATACCCGCAACGGCGACGACCAGTGGTCCAACATCGTCGCCTGGGTGCATTACGGCCTGGTCGAGGCCGAAGAGCAGGGCGTGACGGCGGCCAATGCCGAGGAGCAGGCCCGCGGGGCGAACCCGGTGGCGCAGCGGCTGCTCGGCACCAGCGGCGAATTCGGCTCCCGCCTCGGGCTCGACAACCGCTGGATGCTGAACGCCATCAAGGCGGTCGGCAATTACGGCGAGATCTTCGAGCGCAATGTCGGCGCCGGCAGCCCGCTCAGGCTGCAGCGCGGCCTGAACGGGCTGTGGAACGGCGGCGGGCTGATGTACGCCATCCCCTACCGCTGACGGGGCGGTTGACGGCGGCGCCCGGCCGCCCGACGCTGTGCGGCGAGGGAGGGCGTGACCATGCGGATCACACCGAACGACGCCGCACTCGGCGCCCGGGTGGAGGATGTCGACCTGGCGCAGCCATTGCCGGCCGAGGCGCGCCGCACGCTGCTGCGCGCGCTCGGCCGGCACGGGGTGCTCTGCTTCCCCGGCCAGGACCTCGATGCGCCGCAGCTCGCCGCCTTCGGCAGCCGCTTCGGCACGCTCGAGGTGAACGTCGCCAACCTGTTCCATGCCCCAGGCCATCCGGAGGTGATGATCCTCTCGAACCGCCGGGATGCCGAGGGCAGGCCGGTCGGGCTGAACGATGCCGGCCAGGGCTGGCACACCGACATGTCCTATTCGACCGAGATCGCCCTGGCCAATGTGCTGCATGCGAAGGAGGTGCCGCAGCGCGACGGAAGGCCGCTCGGCGGCACCCAGTTCCGCAACATGCACGCCGCCTATGACGACCTGCCCGCCGAGGTGGTGGAGCGGCTGGAGGGCCGCGCCGCCATCCACGACTTCGAGAAGTTCTGGGACATGATGCGCCAGCGCCCCGGCAGCATTCGCGGCCCGCTGACCCCGGCGCAGCGGGCGAGGAAGCCGCCGGTGGCGCAGCCCGTCTTCCGCATCCACCCCATCACCGGGCGCCGCGTGCTCTACTGCAACCCGGGCTACGCGGTGCGGATCGAAGGGCTGGAGCCGGGCGAGAGCGACGCGCTGCTGGAATACCTTTTCCGCCACCAGGCGCAGCCGAAATACCTCCACAGCCATGCCTGGACGCCGGGCGACCTGCTGATGTGGGACAATATCGGCACCACCCACAACGCCGTCGCCGACTATGCCGCCGACGAGCCGCGCTTCATCCTGCGGGTGCAGGTGATGGCGACGCTCGACTACGCCGCGCTGGCCGCCTGAGATGAAGCTCGCCAGCTTCGAGGACGGGGGCGGGACGCGGGTGGGCGCCGTGCTGGGCGAGGCCGTGGTGCCGCTGCAGCCCGCGCTCGACGCCGCCCGCGCCGCCGCCGGCCAGCCGCCGGAGCGCCTGCCGGACGGCATGGCCGGCCTGCTCGCCGCCGGCGAGGCCGCTCTGGTCGCCGCCGCCCGCGCCCTCGCCTTCGCGGCGCGGCCGGAGCAGGCGGCGCTGCGCCGCCCCTTGAGCGCGGTGAGGCTGCGCGCGCCGCTGCGGCCGGGCAAGATCATCGGCGTCGGCCGCAACTATGCTGAGCATGCGAGGGAGGTCGGCGGGCCCGCCCTCGCGGCGCCGCGGCTCTTCCTGAAGCCGGGTTCCTCCGTCTGCGGCCCGGGCGACGTGGTCCGCATCCCGCCCGCCGTCGCCAAGCCGGACTGGGAGGTGGAGCTCGGCGTTGTCATCGGCCGTGCCGCCTGGCAGGTGAGCGAGGGCACCGCGCTCGACCATGTCGCCGGCTACACCGTGCTGAACGACATCTCGGCGCGCGAGCTCCAATTCGACCAGCCGCTGCCGATGACCAGCTTCGCCAAGGGGCTGGACGGCTTCTGCCCGCTCGGCCCCTGGCTCGTCACCGCCGAGGAGGTGGGCGAGCCCTGGCAGCTCGGCCTGCGCTGCTGGCTGAACGGGGAGCTGGTGCAGGAGGGCAATACCCGCGACCTGATCGCCAGCGTCGCTGGGCTGATCGCCCATGTCTCGCGCTACATGACGCTGGAGCCGGGCGACGTGATCGCCACCGGCACGCCCTCCGGCTCCGGCCATTTCCGCCGGCCGCCGCGCTACCTCCGCCCCGGCGACCGGATGCGGCTGGAGGTGGAGCGCGTCGGCGTGCTGGAGCACGGGATCGGATGATGCGGCGATGGATCGCGGCGGCGCTGGCGGCCCTCGCCACCGGCACGGCGCAGGCGCAGCCCAGGGCGCCCGGCAGCGACTATCCGTCCCGCCCCGTGCGGGTGATCGTGGCGCTCGCCCCGGGCGGCAATGCGGACATCAACGCCCGCCTCGTCGCCGGGCAGCTCGGCGCGCAGCTCGGCCAGCAATTCCTGGTGGAGAACCGTCCCTCCGGCGGCGGCACCGTGGCCTTTGAGACGCTCGCGGCCGCGCCGCCCGACGGCTACACGCTGCTGGTCGGCGCGCTCGGCTCGCATGCGCTGAACATCGGCCTCTATGGCGAGCGCCTGCGGGTCCATCCGCTGACCGGCGCCGACCACATCACCATCTCAAGCCATTCGGCCATCGCCGTCGCCGTACATCCCTCGCTGCCGGTGCGGACGCTGGCGGAATTCGCCGCGCTGCTGCGGGCCAATCCCGGGCGCTACGACTACGGCTCCTCCGGCAACGGCACCACCGGGCACATCGCCGGCGCCATGCTGGTGCAGCTGCTCGGCGTCGAGGCGCAGCACGTGCCCTATCGCGGCTCGGCGGCCGCCTTCGCCGACCTCGCCGCCGGGCGCACCGCCTTCCAGGCCGACACCATCTCCTTCCTCGCCGAGCCGCTCAAGGCGGCGACGGTGCGCGGCCTCGTCATCGCCACGCCCGGGCGCTCCCCGCTCGCGCCGGATCTGCCGACCAGCGCCGAGGCCGGCCTGCCCGCCTACCAGGCGACGACCTGGACGCCCTGGTCGGCGACGCTCGGCACCCCCGGCCCGATCCGCCAGTTCCTCTACGAGCAGATCGCCGAGGCGCTGCGCGAGCCCGCGGTGCGGGACCGCCTCACCGGCCTCGGCAACACCATCCCGGAGGGGATGACGCCGGAGCGGACCCGTGCCTTCATCGCCTCCGAAATCGACCGGTGGGTGCCGATCGTGCGCGCCACCGGCGCCAGGGTGGATTGAGCCATGTCCCGCATCCTTCGCCTCGCCGCCGCGCAGATGGGCCCCAACCAGCGGGCCGACAGCCGCGAGGCCATCCTCGCCCGCATGATCGCGCTGCTGGAGGGCGCCGCGCGGGAGGGCGCGCAGCTCGTCGTCTTCCCCGAGCTCGCCTTCACCACCTTCTTCCCGCGCTGGCTGCTGGAGGGGGCGGAGCTCGACGGCTATTTCGAGCGCGCCATGCCGAACCCGCAGGTGCAGCCGCTCTTCGACCGGGCGCGGGCGCTCGGCACGGGGATGTATCTCGGCTATGCCGAGCTGACGCCGGAGGGGCGGCGCTTCAACAGCGCCGTCACCACCGGGCCGGACGGGGCGGTGCTGGCCAAGTACCGCAAGGTGCACCTGCCGGGCTCGGTGGAGCCGCGCGCGGGCGACCGGTTCCAGCAGCTCGAGAAGCGCTATTTCGAGTATGGCGACCTCGGCTTCCCCGCCTTCCGCGGCCCGGCCGGCTGGGGCGCGCCGGCGATGGGCATGCTGGTCTGCAACGACCGCCGCTGGCCGGAGGCCTGGCGCGTCTACGGCCTGCAGGGCGTGGAGCTGATGGTGATGGGCTACAACTCCGCCGCCTACGACCCGAATGGCGGCCGGACCGAGAACGAGGAGATCCGCACCTTCCACTCCACCCTCGCCGTGCAGGCCAATGCCTATATGAACGCGACCTGGGCGGTCTCCGTGGCCAAGGCGGGCAACGAGGACGGCTCCGGCCTCATCGGCGGGTCCTGCATCATCGACCCGAACGGGGTGCTGCGGGCGCAGGCGAAGACGCTGGGCGACGAGCTGCTGGTCGCCGATTGCGACCTCGACCTCTGCTGCCAGGGCAAGGAGAAGATGTTCAACTTCGCCGCCCATAGGCGGCCGGAGCATTACCGCCGCATCGTCGACCAGGTGGGCGCCGAGCCGCCGCCGTGACCATCCCCCCCGACTGGAGGAGCCGGCCCGGCGTGATCCGGCCCCGCCGCGGGATTGCTCAGTTCGACGCCATCATCCGGAGGCCGAGCGCCGTCAGCACCACGCCGAAGAGGCCGTCGAGCAGGCGGCGGGTGCGCCGGAACACGGCGGCGATGGCGGCGGCCGAGAGCATCCAGGCCAGGGCGCCGTGCCAGAGGATCGAGAGCAGCACGGCGCCCGCGACCGCAACCGCCGCGGTGCCGGGCGCCGTCCCGGCGCCGAGGAACAGGCCTGACAGCGACACCCAGAAGACGCCGGCCTTCGGGTTGAGGAGCATGAGCCCCGCGCCCCGCCAGAAGCCGGTGCCCGTGCGGGCCGGCGCGGCCTCCGGCGGCGGCTGCCCGGCCGCCGTGCCGCGCAGCGCGGCGCGCAGGGACATGACGCCGAGATAGAGCAGGAACGCCCCCCCGCCGAGCCGCAGCGCGGCGGCGAAGATCGGATGCTGGGCAGCCAGCGCCGACACCCCGAGGACCGCGGCGACGGCCCAGGCCACCTCGCCCGCGGCAAGCCCGAAGGCGGTGCCGAGGGCGCGCCGCCTGCCTTCGCGCAGCGCCGTCCCGGCGATCAGCGCGAAATTCGGGCCGGGGCTGACGAGGGCGAGGAGAAATGCCGCCCAGAACGCGGCGAGGAGCGGGACGTCGAGCATGGCCGATGCTAGGTCGGGCGCCGAGGCCGAGGCAACGGCCAAGGCCCGGGAAGCGCCCCCTGGGCGATGCGCCTGGGCGCGGATGGCGGCTATGGTGGGAACCGAGGCGACGGTCCGCCGGCGCGAAGCGGGCCCGGCCCGCCGCATCCCGCCCCATGCCGCGGGCGATGCGGGCGCCCGGGGAGAACCATGGCATGCGCGACCTCCGCAGTCCCCTTCGCGCGATCGGGCCCTGCCGCGATGACGCATGATGCAGCAGGCCCCGGCATCCTCCGCACGCCAGACGGGCGCTACTTCGTCATGCGCGGACGGCTGTGGCGGCTGAGCAACCCGGCGCTCCACCCAGGCGAGCGCGAGCGGCTCGTGCATGAGCTGATGACCGCGCGCCGGGCCGTCCGCGACGCGAAGGGCGATGCCGATGCGCTCCGTGCCGCGCGGGCGAGCGTCGATGCGGCGAAGCGGGCGCTCGGCGAGCGCGGGCCGCCCTGGTGGGAGGACGGCGCCCCGGACTACAACAGGCGCATGGTGGCGAACACGCCCTATGCCGGCTGGTTCAGCGCCGTCACCGCGAAGGACGCCGGCTGATCCGGCCTGCGGCCCTGCGAGAAGGCAGGCTCGGCCAGCCCCGCCGGCCGCCACCCCACCCAGATCCGTGCTGAGCCGGGCGTCCCGCCCGGGAGGCTCGTTGGCTAACCTGCAGGCTCCGCGCACAAGCAGGCGACGATCCGGACGACCCCAGGATCGGGCCATATGGCGCCTCCCGTTCGCCCGGCTCGCGGACCGCGCCGCAGCCTGTTGTCCGGGCGAGCGGCCACCCTGGTCGGGTGGCCCCATCCGGCCGGGGATTGCACTGGGGCAAACTCGCGTCGGTGCCCCGCCTGATAGAAGGTTGCCGGTTCGAACGCCAGGCTGGAGCGGCTTCCGTGAGCCAGGGCGAACGGCAACCGCCTAACTCGGCGGCGGCGCCACCGGCAGCGAGGCCGCATAGGGCTCGATCCTGAGGCTCTCGCTGCGGAGGATCGCCACCTGCCCGGTCGCCGCGAATCGCGTCCCTCCATCCGGCGCCCGCCCGACCGCATAGCGCCAAGCGGTGATCTGCCCCTCGGCGACCAGCGCCCGGGCGATTCGCTCCACCGCGGGTCCGCTGCCGAGCCGCGCCAGCTCCGCCTCGGTCAGCCCGATCGTCACCTCGTCCCGCGGCCCGATCACCTTGAACAGGCTGACTCCGGCCCCCTGGGCCAGGGCAAGGCCCGGCGCCGCCGCCAGCAGCGCCAGGGCCGCCAGCCCCCGTCTTCTCCGCATGCCATCCTCCCTCGATGCCCGCGGAAGGATGCGCAGCCGGATCGCCCGCGGCAACCCGCGGGAGGGAGACTCGCCGCGGCAAGCCTGTGGATAGCGGGGATCACGGGGATGGAAGCCGGATGAGGCTTGACCGACTCACCCGGAATGACCGCTTATCCGTGAACGGAGTATGAACAATGGCGTCTGGCCTTGATTGGCCAAGGCTGGAACCGGACACCCCATCTGGTGTTATGGTGGCAGCCAGACGACAATATCTTGTGTCGCGTCGCTGCTGGATGCATTCTCCCCCACCGGGGGATCGGAAGGGGATTAGGGCGGTGTTCGATACGGTTCAGCTCGAAGGTCATCACCAGGTTCAGATCGACCGCAGCCGCGACGCGCGGCTGACGGATTTCGGCAAGGCAACGCTGGATGACCGCTACCTGCTGCCGGGCGAGAGCTACCAGGACCTGTTTGCCCGGGTCGCGTCGGCCTATGGCGACGACGCGGCGCATGCCCAGCGCATCTACGACTACATCTCGAAGCTCTGGTTCATGCCGGCGACCCCGGTGCTGTCCAATGGCGGCACGACGCGCGGCCTGCCCATCTCCTGCTTCCTGAACGAGGCGGATGACAGCCTGGACGGCATCGTCGGCCTCTGGAACGAGAATGTCTGGCTGGCCGCCAAGGGCGGCGGCATCGGCAGCTACTGGGGCAACCTGCGCGGCATCGGCGAGAAGGTCGGGCGCAACGGCAAGACCTCGGGCGTCGTCCCCTTCATCCGCGTCATGGATAGCTTGACGCTCGCCATCTCCCAGGGCTCGCTCCGCCGCGGCTCGGCCGCCGTCTACCTCCCCGTCAGCCACCCGGAGGTGGAGGAGTTCATCGAGATCCGCCGGCCTACCGGCGGCGACCCGAACCGCAAGGCGCTCAACCTCCACCACGGCCTGCTCATCTCCGACGCCTTCATGCGCGCCGTCGAGAATGACGAGGAGTGGCCGCTGACCAGCCCGAAGGACGGCGCGATCATGCGGAAGATCTCCGCCCGCGCCCTCTGGATCCGCATCCTCACGGCCCGGATCGAGACCGGCGAGCCCTACCTCGTCTTCTCCGACCATGTGAACAAGGCGATGCCGGCGCACCACAAGCTGGCCGGGCTCGAGGTCAAGACCTCCAACCTCTGCTCCGAGATCACCCTGCCCACGGGCCGCGACCAGCATGGCAAGGATCGCACCGCCGTCTGCTGCCTCTCCTCCCTCAACCTCGAGACCTGGTTCGAGTGGAAGGACGACCCGCGCTTCATCCCGGATGTGATGCGCTTCCTTGACAACGTGCTGCAGAATTTCATCGACACCGCGCCGGACAGCATGGCGAAGGCCAAGTACAGCGCGATGCGCGAGCGCTCCGTCGGCCTCGGCGTGATGGGCTTCCACAGCTTCCTCCAGGCGCAGAACGTGCCCTTCGAGAGCGTGGTGGCGAAGGTGTGGAACAAGCGGATGTTCAAGCACATCCGCGAGGGGGCCGATGCCGCCAGCCGCCAGCTCGCCGAGGAGCGCGGGCCCTGCCCGGATGCCGCCGAGTACGGCTTCATGGAGCGCTTCTCGAACAAGATGGCGATCGCGCCCACGGCCTCGATCTCCATTATCTGCGGCGGTGCCTCCCCGGGCATCGAGCCGGTAGCGGCCAATGTCTACAACCACAAGACGCTCTCGGGCAGCTACATCGTCCGCAACCCCTACTTGAAGAAGGTGCTGGCGAAGCATGGCCGCGACGACGACGAGACCTGGACCAGCATCACCGTCCGCAAGGGCAGCGTGCAGCATCTCGACTTCCTGACCGAGCAGGAGCGCGCCACCTTCAAGACCGCCTTCGAGCTCGACCAGCGCTGGGTGGTGGAGCATGCCGCCGACCGCTCGCCCTTCATCTGCCAGAGCCAGTCGGTGAACCTGTTCCTGCCTGCCAACATCCACAAGCGGGACCTGCACCAGATCCACATGATGGCCTGGAAGCGCGGGGTGAAGTCGCTGTATTACTGCCGCAGCCTCTCCATCCAGCGGGCCGACACGATCAGCGAGAAGATCGTCGGCCAGGGGGACATCATGGCAGCCCATGTGCCGACCGCGGCCGATGCCGCGCTGCCGCTAGTCGCCCGCGGGGCGCAGAGCTCGACGACGGATTACGAGGAGTGCCTGGCCTGCCAATAGGGCAGGCCGGCACCACATCCACCCCACCACAGTCCTGAATGGCGGTGACCATGGCCGACGGCAATTTCTCCCCCGACGAGCACCCCGTGCGCTTCGACCTGCTGACCTCCAACCCGGTCTACAAGCCCTTCCGCTACCCCTGGGCCTATGACGCCTGGCTGACGCAGCAGCGCGTCCACTGGCTGCCGGAAGAGGTGCCGCTCGCCGACGACGTGAAGGACTGGCAGCGCAACCTCACCACCGGCGAGCGCAACCTGCTCACCCAGATCTTCCGCTTCTTCACCCAGGCGGATGTCGAGGTGAACAACTGTTACATGAAGCACTACAGCCAGGTCTTCAAGCCGACCGAAGTGCTGATGATGCTCTCCGCCTTCTCGAACATCGAGACCATCCACATTGCCGCCTACAGCCACCTGCTGGACACGGTCGGCATGCCGGAGCTCGAGTACAGCGCCTTCCTCAAGTACAAGGAGATGAAGGACAAGTTCGACTACATGCAGGGCTTTACGGTCGACAACAAGACCGAGATCGCCAAGACGCTGGCCGCCTTCGGCGCCTTCACCGAAGGGCTGCAGCTCTTCGCCTCCTTCGCCATCCTGATGAACTTCCCGCGCTTCGGGAAGATGAAGGGCATGGGCCAGATCGTCTCCTGGTCGGTGCGGGACGAGACGCTGCACTGCCTCTCCGTCATCCGCCTCTTCCGCACCTTCGTGCAGGAGAACCCGGAGATCTGGACCGAGGAGTTCCGGCGCGACCTCTACCTCATCTGCGCCACCATCGTGGACCATGAGGACGCCTTCATCGACCTCGCCTTCGAGCTCGGCGGCGTCGAGGGGCTGAATGCGGCGGACACCAAGACCTATATCCGCTTCATCGCCGACCGCCGCCTGCAGCAGCTCGGCCTGCAGCCGCTCTACCACATCGAGAAGAACCCGCTGCCCTGGCTCGACGAGATGCTGAACGCGGTGGAGCACACCAATTTCTTCGAGAACCGCGCGACCGAGTATTCCAAGGCCAGCACCTCTGGCACCTGGGAGGAGGCCTTCAGCGACAGCACCTTCGGCTCGCCGCAGCCGACGGGCGAGATCGCCACGCACTAGTGTCCTGATCTCGACGTCCTTCGGACGTCGCCCTTGGCTCACCGGCCCTTGTCTTCAGTGGCTTGCTTGTTCCTTCCGTCCGTAAACAAAGCCCACGGACGGCGGGGGCAGGACAGCAGGTCGGATTTCGTTCGACCTGGCCGACGGAACCCGGTCCGGCCTGGCATTCGGTCGAGCGGATAACCTCTTATCCGGTGAGCCCAGCTGATCGGGGCTTGCTCCGGTCCTGCCTAGGCCCGGCTGTTCCCGCCCTGGGCCCCCGCGGGCCAACCAGCCCCCTGGCGGGGCGGCCGGGCGAGGGCTATGGAGGCGGCATGCTGCGCGCCATCCGCCTCATCGTCCTCGGCCTGGTCCTGCTGCTCGGCGGCGCCTGGGCCTATGCCTGGGTCAGCCGCGCGCCGGAGCAGAGCGTGGGCGAGGCCTTCATCGCCCTGCTCGGCGGCGCCTCGGGCGGGGGCGAGTCCGGCCCGGTCTCCTCCGGCGGGGTCCAACTGCCCGCCGGCCTCGCCCTCGGCGGCCCCTTCAGCCTGACCAACCAGGAGGGCAAGCCGGTCACCGAGCGCGATTTCGCCGGCGGCTGGATGCTGGTCTATTTCGGCTACAGCTTCTGCCCCGATGTCTGCCCGACCGAGCTCGGCACCATGGCGGCGGCGCTCGACCAGCTCGGCCCGGCCGGGGCCAAGGTCGTGCCGGTGCTCATCACCGTCGACCCGCAGCGCGATACGCCGGAACACCTGGCCGACTATGTCAGCCGCTTCCACCCCCGCCTGCAGGGCCTGACCGGCACGCCGGAGCAGGTGGCAGAGGCAGCACGCCGCTACCGCGTCTACTTCGCCCGCGTCCAGCGGCCGGATATGACCGACTACCTGATGGACCATTCGAGCTTCATCTATCTGGTCGGGCCGGATGCGAAGGTCCGCAGCCTGTTCCGCCCGGAGCAGAGCCCGGAGGCCATCGCCGCAGCCATCGCCGCGCAGATCAGCCGCCCCACCGGATGAGCCACAGCACGATTCCCGAACCTTGAAAAACTTGTTAACCTGAAGTTCGCGGCCGGCTCGCCGGCCGCAAACGGAGACGACTGATGGCGGATGACGATCAGGATCAGGACAGCGCAAGGGAGGCAGGCCGGGGCGCGGCGCCGCGGCACAGCCGGCGGCTGTCCGACAAGATCCTGATCGCCTTCCACCACGCCTGCGACCAGGGCGACTACGAGGTGGCGGAACAGCTGCTGCGCATCCTCGAGATGATGCTGACGCGCCGCCCCGTCTCGCCCGACACCAACCGCCGCCGCAACATGGAAAGCCTGGTCGCGGCGCATGAGCGGCTCTGGCACCTGCGCCACCCGGACACGAACCTCGGCTGATGTCCCGATCGGGACGTTCGTGGGTCCACTTAACCGCTTCGCGGACAACCAGGCCACCGACGACCAAGGGCTGGTGGCCAGGGGGCGACATCCGCAGGATTTCGAGATCAGGACACAGGAGCGACTCCCGCTCGCCCCGGCTCTAGAGCAAACTTCGATCAGGTGGCATCACCTGATCGAAGGCATTTGCTCGATCAAACAATAAGCCAGAGCGGGTTCCGTGAGCCTAAGCGAACGGAAACCGCTCTAGGAGGCCGCTCCAAGCTGTTGGTCGACCGAGCGAATTACGCCGTTCGGATGAGGCCACCCGATCGGGGTTCGCCCCAGGGCCGATTACCGCAGGCTGCCATCCGGAGACGCCGTTCAGGCGCCCTCGACAACATCGAGGGCAGCGGCATCCCGCAGCACCGCCTCCGCCGCTGGGCTGAAACCCTCGCTCGGCCCGTGCAGCACGAGCCCCGGGGCGACCCGCGCCGGCCCGCGCCCCTCTCGCCGCGCCTGCAGCAGCACCCGCCGGGCGGCGACGCCCATGCGCGGCCAGAAGGGCACCAGCAGCGTCCCCGCGCAGCGCGCCCCTGCCAGCGCCGCCATTCCGGCATCCAGCCGCGCCGCCGGCAGGATCAGGCTGAGCGTCCCCCGTCGTGCGAGCGGTGCCGCGAGGAACCGTGCCCAGTCGGCGAGGCTCGCCGCCTCCGCTCCCGCCGCATGGGTCATCGCCCCGCGTCCCGGCTCCGGCGGCGCCGTGCCGCCCGGCCAAAAGGGCGGGTTGGCGAAGGCGTGGTCGCAGGGCGGCAGCCGCCGGGCCAGCGCCCGATCCCTGACATCCCCCTCGATCACCTCCGCCGCGAGTCCCGCCGCCGCCGCATTCTCCCGCGCCAGCGCCGCCAGCCCCGCATCCCGCTCGAGGGCGACGATCCGGAGCCCCGGTACCCGCGCGGCAAGGCATAGGAAGGCCGCCCCGCTGCCGCACCCGGCCTCCAGCACCGCCTGGCCCGGCCGCGCCGGGATGCCGGCCGCGAGCAGCACGGCATCGAGCCCGGCCCGCAGCCCCCGCCTCGGCTGGCGTAGCCTGACTCGCCCGCCGAGCAGCAGGTCCTCCGTGCAGTCCTCGCTCACCCCGGTTCCTCGCCCGCCTCCTGCAGCACGCGTCGCGCCCGCTCCCAATCCTCCTCGGCGACGGCGAGCCGCCGCGGGAAGGCGCCGATCCCGCCCTCCAGCGCGCTGATATGCTGGTCGAGCAGCACGCAGCCGATGCCCGCATCGCGCAGCAGGGCCATGAGGAAACTCAGGCGAACCGGATCCACGCCTTGGGCAATCAGCCGCATGCTGCCGTCAAATCCTTGTTTTCCCTGCGCTTGCCGCCATCTGCCGGCATGGCTATGGTGCCGGCCGCCGCGGCGGCCCCGCCACGGCCTTTGTATTGGCGGGCTAAACGGGCCGTCCAGGCGATTCCGCCGAGATGCCTTGCCCGCCCCGAGCCAGGGTCAAGCGAAGTGGCAGCGGTTGCGCGTGCTGTGCCGGACAATTCCTCTGTGACGATGCCGGCAAGCGATGCGGCGACGCAAGGCGGCGAGGATGCGCTGACTGCGCTCACCACGCTGGTCCAGTCCGACCTCGAAGCCTGCAACCGGCTGATCGTGCAGCGCATGCACAGCCCGGTCGCGCTGATCCCGCAGCTCGCCGCGCATATCGTCGCCGCCGGCGGCAAGCGCCTGCGCCCGCTGCTCACTCTCGCCGCCGCGCAGCTCTGCGGCTATCACGGGGAGCGGCACGTGGCGCTCGCCGCCTGCGTCGAGTTCATCCACACCGCGACCCTGCTGCATGACGACGTGGTGGACGAGAGCTCGCTCCGCCGCGGCCAGGCCAGCGCCAATGCGCTGTTCGGCAACAAGCCGAGCGTCCTCGTCGGCGACTTCCTCTTCGCCCGCGCCTTCCAGCTCATGGTGACGGATGGCAGCCTGAAGGTGCTGGCCATCCTCTCCGAGGCCGCCGCCACCATCGCCGAGGGCGAAGTACTGCAGCTCGTCACCCAGAATGACACTACGACCACCGAGGCGCAGTACCTCGAAGTGGTCGAGGGCAAGACCGCCGCCCTCTTCGCCGCCGCGACGCGCATCGGCGCCGTCGTCGCCGACCGGCCGGAGGCGGAGGAAGCCGCCCTCGAGGCTTATGGCCGCAACCTCGGCATCGCCTTCCAGCTGGTCGACGACGCGCTCGACTATGCCGCCGAGCAGGAGCGCCTCGGCAAGACGGTTGGCGACGATTTCCGCGAGGGCAAGATCACCCTCCCCGTGCTGCTCGCCTTCGAGCGCGGCGATGCGGCGGAGCGCGAGTTCTGGCGCCGCACGCTCGAGGAGAAGGAGCAGGGGCCGGACGACCTCGGCCGCGCCCAGGCGCTGATCGAGCGCCATGGCGGGTTGCGCGACACCGTCGCCCGCGCCCAGGCCTATGGCGATGCGGCGCTCGCCGCGCTCGGGACCTTCGCCGACGGCCCGGTCCGCCGCGCGCTGGCCGGCATCGTCGCCTTCTGCATCGCCCGCGCCCGCTGAGCGGCCGGCAGGCGCTCGGGGCCCTCTCCCTCGGCGACAGCCCGGGGCTTCGCTGACGCCGCAGTCCTCGCCACGTCGCGCAGGACGATGTTGCGCAGCCCGTTCATCATCGCCGTCAGCGCCTGGCCGTTGGCGGTGGTGAGCGTCGTGCAGTCGCCGCCCGCACGGATCCTCTCGGCCAGCGCCTCGTAGTCGAGCCGCCCGGGCACGACATGGCAGGTCAGCATGCCGGCCAGCGCCGCCGGTCGGCGCGAGGACGGTAAAGGGGCCGGGGCTCGTCAGCGTCGCCGCCAGCCCGGCCGCCTGCACGGCGCTGACGAGGGTGGTGTGGTCCTTCGGGTTCACCGCATTGCCGACGGCGTCCCGCGCCGGGCGCATCGGCGCGCCGCCGACCTCGACGCGGGCTGGGCTGGCCATGGTCCCGCCCATCGGCTGCATGCCATCGGCACGGCCGCGAGCAGGGCGAAGCCGAGAAGGCGGCCGCGAGATGGAAAGCGGATGCTGTCACGGCGCTCCGATCCTTTGCGGCGGGGACATCGGCCCGCCGGTCCGCAGCCCGGGCTGAATATCCCTGGCTGCCGGCGTTACGGCTCGCGCAGCGCCGCGGACGCACCCTGTGCCGCTTTGCAACCTCCGGCCCGGCTCAGCCCGGCCGCAGCAGGATCACGCCCGCCCCGGCGAGGCAGAGCAGCGCCCCGGCGAGGTCCCGCCCATCCGGCGCCACGCCCTCCACCGCCCACATCCAGCCGAGCGAGGCGGCGATGTAGACCCCGCCATAGGCGGCGAAGGCCCGCCCCGCCGCCGCCGCCTCCACCAGCGTCAGCAGCCAGGCGAAGAGGGCGAGCGAGCCCATCCCAACCGCCAGCCACCAGGGCGAGGCGCCGAGCCGCAGCACGGACCAGACGGCGAAGCAGCCGCCGATCTCGGCCAGCGCCGCGGCAGGGTAGGCGAGGGGGGCGATCATGCCTCCCTCATACCGAAGCTTCGGGCCTGGAGCGAAATCCGGGGCCCCCGCAGCACCGCGGAGAAGGGTCACAGCGCGAAGCGCGTGCCCACCAGCACGCTGCGCCCCGGCGTGACGAAGCCGTTCGCCGGCTCCCACCGGCTGTTGCCGAGGTTGCGCGCCTCGAGGAACACCGCCGCCTGCGGCAGGGCCTGCCAGGAGGCGGTGAGGTTCACCACCGTCCCCGCCGGGTTGCTGCGCGCATAGGCGAAGCTGTTGCCCTGGTTGTCGTAGGAGGCGAAGGCCGCCTCCGGGCTGCGGCCGGTGAAGAGCACCGTCGGCGCGATCACCACCTTCGGCAGCGGCGCGACGCGCGCGGTGATGCTGACGACGTGCTCGGGCCGCCTCGGCAGCCGCTGGTCGGTGGTGGCGTCGAAGGCCTCGGTGATGGTCCAGGCCGCGGTCGCCTCCGCCCAGCGTACCGGCCGTAGGGTCAGCCCAAGCTCCGCCCCATGGATGCGCGCGCGGTCGACATTCTCCAGCGTGTCGAAGCCGCCATTGAAGTTGATGAGGTCCCTGACCCGGCTCTGAAAATAGGTGAAGCCCGCCGTGGCGAAGTCGCGCCGCCCGAAGCCCGGGATGTCCGTCTCCGTCCCGACCTCCCAGCCCAGCGACCGCTCCGGCCTGAGGTCCGGATTGCCGCGGAAGAAGCCGGTGATGACGCCGAAGCGCTGGTAGAGCGAGGGCGCCGCATAGCCCGTCCCCGCCGAGACCCGCACCCGCGAGGCGACCTCCGGCACCTGCAGCACCGCGCCGACCCGCCATGTGGTGGCATCGGTGAAGCCGGTGGTCGCATCCCGCCGCAGCCCCGCCGTCAGGTCGAGCCGGCCGAAGGCGCGGTACTGCAGCGTCGCATAGCCGCCGGTGCTGTGCTGGCTGGCATCCACCAGCGTCTGGAAGCCTTGCCCCCCGCTGCGGCTCGTCGCCTCCTCGCCCGTGTGGGTGAGGCCGAAGCCCAGCACCCCCTCGTCGAGGAAGCCGAGGACCGGCAGCCGCACCGTATTGCCCCAGTCGAGCGTGGTCCGCGTGCCACGGTAGAAGTCCCGCGAGCTGGCGCTGCTGAGCTGGTCCGGCAGATTGGAATAGACCCGCCGGTCCTCGGTCGCCGCGATGCGCAGCCCCGTGGTCCAGGCGCCGTCGAAGAGCCGGGTCTCACCCCGGAGCTGGCCGTAATAGCGCCGGTCCTCGCCCGAGTAGTTCGGGTCGTCGCGCGGCACGTTGTCGAGGCCGAAATTGGTCTGCCGCCAGCGCAGCAGCGCCTCCACCCGGCTGCCCTCCGCCGGCGTCCAGCCCAGCCGCGCCGTGCCGAAGCCGCCGCGGAACCCGTCCCGCTCGCCGAGCGAGGACTGGAAGCGCGGCGCGGTCGCATTCGACCCCTCGGTCGAGATCGACTGGCCGGAGAACAGGTAGTCGAAGGCCCCGACCGTGCCCGTGGCGCCGAGCCCGCCGCGCAGCGTCCGCTGCGTGCCGCCCGCCAGCTCGCCATAGGGCAGGAGCGCGCGGTGCGCCGGCGCCCGCCGCGTCACCAAGTTGATGACGCCGCCGATCGCCGAGGAGCCGTAGAGCGCCGAGCTCGGCCCCCGCAGCACCTCGATCCGCTCGATGTCGAAGAGCAGCTCGTTGCCGAAATTGAAGGCGCCACTGGCCTCGGCCGGGTCGTTCAGCGGCACGCCGTCCAGCAGCACCAGCACGGCGCGGCCGGAATTGCCGCGGAGGAAGGCCGTGGTCTGCGCGCCCAGTCCGCCGAGCGGCGCCAGCCGGACGCCAGGGACCGAGACCAGCGCCTCGGCGAGCGATTGGTAGCCCCGTTCCTCGATGTCCTGGCGGGTGATGACGGTGACGGCGGCCGGCACCCGCTCGGCCGGGGTCGGCACGCGGGTGCCGGTAACGATGGTGTCGGGAATGGCTTGCTGGGCTTGGGCGTGGGTGGCGAGGACGGCCAGGCCGCTCGCCAGGAACAGGGACAGGCGTCGCATCGGATCCTCCGATTGCGCGTGACGACAGGGCCTCGGCCCGGCGAGCCGGGTCGGGGCGACGGACGTCGTACCCGCAATCGGAGAGGCCCCGCGGGACCCCATGCTTCCGGTGCGCCGGTGCACCTCGCCCGGCACGCGCGAGACAACTCTGCGCCGGCCGGTCTCCTGGCTTGCGGTGGGGAGCCGAAGCCCCTTGGCCTCCCCGCCTTCTCACATCCCGGGGGATGCAATGGCATCTGGAAAGACCTCACCGCCCACAGTTGCGAGGGCAGCCGCGGACCAGCGGGGTCGCCCCGCCTGCCGCATTCCCGTTTCAGCCCTTGCGGGCCACCGGCGCATGCGCGGACCCTAGCAGGCTTGCCGCCCGGCGGGGAGTGGGGTCAGAAGATCCAGCCGAGCGCCTGCACGCCGAGCCAGCAGACGACGACCAGCACCGCGGTGGCGAAGGCGCAGCCGGCGACGGTCAGCCCCACGCCCCAGGCCATCACCCGGTTGTCGTGCTCGACGAGGCCGAGCGCCATGACGATGTTGCCGAAGGCCGGCGGCCCGTTGGTCCCCGGCCCCGGCAGGATCAGCATCAGCGCCACATAGGCGGTGAGCCAGCCGAAGATGCGGTCCCCGACCGGCGAGGTGAAGAAGCCCGGCCGCGGCCGCACATAGGTCTCGATCCGCTTCATCCATGTGGAGCCGCCGCCGGCCAGCCGCAGCAGGTCCGTCCGCTTCACGCTCTGCCGGGCGAGGAAGGCCGGCAGCTTCGGCGTCCGCCGCCCGAGCCCCATCTGGATGCCGAGCAGCAGCACCGGCAGGCCGAAGACCGAGGCCATGCCCGGCAGCAGCGAGGGCAACAGCAGCAGCAGGATCAGCAGGCCGAAGGCCCGGTCCCCGAAGGCCTCGGACATCTCGCCGAGAGTGATGCGCTCGTCCGGGAAGCGCGCCGCCACCTCCGCCACGATGCGGGAGATGGGGGCGCCGGCCCCATGGGCGCAACTCTCACTGGTCGGCAGGCCGACCGGCGGCGCCTCGAGGTGTCCATCCATGTGCGGTCAGCGGTCCCTTCGATCCCAGACGTCATCCGAAGCCCAGCCTGCCACCCCATTCATCAAGGGTGTGTCGCGGCTGCCGCATCCTAGGGAAAGAAACTGCATCATGCACCGGGATTTTCGCGCTGGGCTGGACACCGTGGCGTTTCCGGATCGGTTACGTCCCCCCTCTAAGTCCCGGTGAAGGCCGGCTTCCGCTTCTCCATGAAGGCCCGCCGGCCCTCGCGGTAGTCCTGGCTGTCGAAGCAGGCGGCCATCGCGGCCCCCAGCGCCGCCATGTCCCGCTCCGCCCGGTCGGCCAGCACCGCCTTCACCGTCTGCTTGTTGGTGCCGAGGGAGAGCGGCGCATTGGCCGCCATGGTCGCGGCGAGCTTCGCCACCGTCTCCTCCAGCGCCGCCACCGGCACCACCTTGTTGACCAAGCCCATCCGCTCCGCCTCGCGGGCGTCGAAGCGCTCGCCGGTCATCAGGATCATGTGGGCATGGGCGGGACCTACCAGGTCGACCAGGGCGCGCACCATGTCGAAGCCATAGGCGATGCCGAGCTTCGCCGCCGGGATGCCGAACTGGCTGTCCTCCGAGGCGATGCGGATGTCGGTCGACATGGCGATCCCCAAGCCCCCGCCCATGCAGAAGCCCCTGATCTGCGCGATCACCGGCTTGCGGTAGGCGGCGAGCTTCGCCCGCCCCGTGCTGGTCAGCTTCTCGTACTCGGCCTGGGCATCGGCATTGGCCCGGTTCTTCTCGAACTGGCTGATATCCGCCCCCGAGACGAAGGCCTTGTCCCCCGCGCCCTGAAGGACGACGCAGCGCACGGCATCGTCCCCGGCGAAGCGTTCCAGCGCCTCCGCCATGCCGGTCCACATGTCGACCGACATGGCGTTGCGCTTCTCCGGCTGGTTGAACACCACCCGGCCGACGCCCCCCTCGCTGCTGGCGAGGATCTTCCCCGCGGCGAACTCCATCCGGCTCATCCGAGCGCCCCCTTGGCCCTAAGCTCCTCGATCTCGGCCTCGGAGAGCCCGGCCTCGGCCAGGATCTCCGCCCCATGCTCGCCCAAGGCCGGCACGTCGCGGTAGACGCCCGTCTCCAGCCCCTCGATGTTCAGCGGATTGGCGACGACGCTGATGTCGCCCCGGCCGCGGTGATGCATCGGCATCGCCATCTCCAAGTGCTGCACCTGCGGGTCGGCGAAGACCTCCCGGATGTCGTTGACCGGGCCGCAGGGGATGCCCGCCTCCTCCAGCCGCGCGATCCACCACTCGCTCGGCTGCGTCCGCGTGACCTCGGCGATGGTCGCGTTCACCCGCGCCCGGTCCTTGCTGCGCCCCGCCGCCGTCTGCCACTCGGGCTCGGCGAGCCAATCCTCATGCCCCGCCGCCTTGCAGAAATTGGCCCAGAGCTTGGGCGAGGAGGCAGCGATGTTGATCGGCTTGTCCGCGGTCGGGAAGACGCCCATCGGGATGTTGACGGGATGGTCGTTGCCCGCCTGGCCGGCCACCTCGCCATCCATCAGGTAGCGGCTGGCCTGGAAGTCCAGCATGAAGACCTGCGCCTCGAGCAGCGAGGTATGGACGTAGCCGCCGCGCCCGGTCTTCTCCCGGTCGAACAGCTTCAGCATGATGCCGAAGGCCAGCAGGTTGCCCGCCGTCAGGTCGTTGATGGGGATGCCGACGCGCATCGGCCCGCGCCCCGGCTCGCCGGTGATGCTCATCAGCCCGCCCATGCCCTGGGCGATCTGGTCGACGCCGCCGCGGGTGCTGTAGGGCCCGGTCTGCCCGAAGCCGGAGATCGAGGCATAGACCAGCCGCGGGTTGAGCGGCGCCAGGTCCTCATAGGCGATCCTGAGGCGGTGCTTCACCTGCATCCGCATGTTCTCGACGACCACATCGGCCGTCGCCGCCAGCTTGAGGAAGGCCGCATGCCCCGCCGGGTTCTTCAGGTCGAGGGCGATGCCGCGCTTGTTGCGGTGGAGGTTCACGCTGTCGAATCCGTCCCGCGCGCCGGCCAGGGTATCGGCCGTGGTCGGCGGCTCGACGCGGATGACATCCGCGCCCCAGTCGGCCAGGTGCCGCACGCAGGTCGGCCCGGCCCGCGCCAGCGTCAGGTCCAGCACGCGGATGCCGGCCAGCGGCAGCCGGGTCTCGGCCATCAGCGTCGGGTCGATCGGGCTTTCGGGCATCGGCGCATCCTCCCGGATTTGGGGGAGACTAGGCCGGCGGCAGCGGAAGGGCCAGGGCAGGGGAGGGCGGCCGCGCCTGCCGCGCCTGCCCCTCCGGGCAGAGGTCGAGCAGCACGCAGCGCCCGCAGGCCGGCCCGCGGAAGAAGCAGCAGCGCTGCCCGTGCCGCATCAGCATCTGGTGGTTGTCGTAGAACTGCTGCGCGCCCCACTCCGCCGGCAGCTGCGCCGCCAGCACCGCATGCGCCGGCCCGACCGGCAGCGAGGCCGGGATCAGCCCGAGCCGCGCCGCGACGCGGTGGTGGTGGCTGTCCACCGGCAGCGCCCGCCGCCGGAGGTTGCTGAAGGAGAGCACCGCCGCCGCCGTCTTCGGCCCGACGCCGGGCAGCGCCGCCAGCCAGGCCGCCGCCTCCTCGTCCTTCATGCTGGCGAGATGCGAGAGGTCGAGCCCGCCGCACCGCTCGGTCAGGGCGCGCAGGGTCTTCTGCAGGGCGGGCGCCTTGGCCTCCGGCCAGGTGACGCCGGCGATGGCGGCCTCGACCTCGGCGACCGGCGCATCCCGCACCCCCTCCCATTCGGGGAAGGCGCGGCGCAGGCTCTCATAAGCCCGCGCGCTGTCGCGGTTCTTGGTCCGGTGCGACAGCAGGGAGGAAACCAGCTCCGAGACCGGGTCGAGCGCGTGGAAGTAGTTCACCGGGCAGCCATATTCGGCGCAGAGCAGCCGATGCGCCTCCAGCGCCAGGGCACGCTTCGCGGGATCGGGCAGGAGGGACCGGGCCATGCGTGCAGAACGGCGCCGGGCCCCGCCGGATGCCTATTCCGGCTGGAAATTCGCGGCCCGCAGCAGCGCCGTGTTCCGCTGGAGGTCCGCCTCGATATAGGCCGCGAATTCCGCCGGGCTCTCCCGCACCGGCTCGAAGCCGAGCTCGGCCAGGCGCTGCGCCACCGCCGGCTCCGCCATGCCCTCGCGCAGCGCCGCGGCCAGCCGCCCGACGATCTCCGCCGGCAGGCCGCGCGGCCCCCAGACGCCGTACCAGGAGAAGAATTCCAGCCCCGGCATCCCCGCCTCCGCCGCGGTCGGGATCTCCGGCGCGACCGGGCTCCGCGCCCTGCGGGTGATGGCCAGCGCCCGCGCCTGCCCGCCGCGGGCCAGCGGCAGGGCGGCGAGGATCGGGTCCAGCATCAGCTGCACGTTGCCCGCCGCGATGTCGGCGAGCGCCGGCGCCGAGCCGCGATAGGGCACCATCGGGATGTCGAGCCCCGCCAGCCGGTTGAACTCGATGGAGGCGAGGTGCCCCGCCGCCCCGAGCGCCGAGACGCCGAAGCTCCACCCGCCCGGCGCCCGCCGCGCCGCCTCCACCACCGCCGCGATATCCGCCTCCCGCCGTCCGGGATTGGTCACCAGCAGCAGCGGCCCCTGCCCAGTGCGGGCGATGGGGGTGAAATCCGCGACGGGGTCGTAGGGCACGGCTCTCAGCACCTGCCGCGCCATGACATGGACCGAGGCCGTGAGCAGGATCGTATGCCCATCCGGCGCCGCCCCCGCGACGGCGGCCCCGCCCACCGTCCCGCTGGCCCCCGCCCGGTTCTCCGGCACCACGGGGACGCCAAGCCGCTCCGAGAGCTTCTGCGCCGCCAGCCGCGACATCGCATCCGTCGCCCCGCCCGGCGTGTAGGGAATGACGGCGCGGATCGGCCGGTTCGGCCAGGGGGCTTGGGCCTGAGCCGGCGTCGCCGGCAGGGGCAGGGACAGCAGCGCGCGGCGTCGCATCGGCAGGAGACCCGTCATGGTGCGGCGCACACTATAGGTATGTCGTTCCGCCCCGCGCTATGCCTGCCGGATGGACCCCGTGGACCTCGCCCTCTGCCTCGCCATCGATGTCTCGGCCAGCATCGACTACGACGAATTCGGCCTGATGATCGGCGGCCTCGCCGCCGCCTTCCGCGAGCCGGACATCGCCGCCGCCTGCGCCGGGGGCCCGCGGCGCGCCATCGCCGTCTCGGCCCTCTTCTGGTCCGTCGGCCACGACCTGGCCGTGCCCTGGACCCGCACCGACGGCCCCGCCGCCGCATCCGCCCTGGCCGATGCCCTGGAGAACGCCCCCCGCCTCCCCGGCCCCGGCGCCACCGCGCTCGGCGAGGGCATGGCCGCCGGCCTCGCCCTCCTCGCCCGCTGCCCGGCGGAGGCCACCCGCCTCGCCCTCGACGTCTCCGGCGACGGCCGCAACAACCGCGGCCGCGCCCCCGGCCCGGTGCGCGACATCGGCGTCGCCGCCGGCGTCACCATCAACGGCCTCGCCGTGCTGAACGAGGAGCCGGACCTGTTGGAGCACTACGTGGCGGAGGTGATCGGCGGGCCGGGAAGCTTCGCCATGGCCTGCCCGGACTACGCCGCCTTCGCCGCGGCGATGCGGGAAAAGCTTCGGCGCGAGATCGGCGGCCTTCTGTTGTCGCGTGCGGATAGGCTATACCTCACCGTAGCTTGAAGGTGCTTGTTCATGTTGCTGCTGATCCCCGGCCCGGTGCAGACCCGTCCCGAGACCCGCGCCGCCATGGCCCAGGACATCGCCCCCTGGGACAACGACTTCCGTCCGATCTATGCCGAGATTCGCGAGCGCGTCCGCGCCATCGCCGGCGGCCAGGAGGGGGTGCATGCCACCCTGCCGCTGCAGGGCTGCGGTCATTTCATCATGGAAGCGGCGATCCGCACCTTCATCCCGGCCGGCGGCAAGGTCCTGATCCCGCATAACGGCGCCTATGCCGACCGCGCCGTGCGCCTCGCCAGCGAATGCGGCCGGCAGGTCGTGGCGCTCCCCGGCCCCGACACCCGCTCCGTCACCGCCGAGGAGCTGGATGCGGCGCTGGCCGCCGATCCCGCCATCTCCCATGTCGCCGTGGTCCACCACGAGACCGGCAGCGGCATGGTGAACGACCCGGAGGCGATCGGCGCCGCGGTGCGCCGGCATGGCCGCCGGCTGATCCTCGACAGCGTCTCCGCCTTCGGCGCCCTGCCGGTCGACCTCTCCGCCCATCCGGAGATCGATGCCCTTCTCTTCACCTCCGGCAAGTGCCTCGAGGGCCTGCCCGGCATCGGCTTCGCAGTCGCGCGGGTCGACAGCGTGACGGCCGCCGCGGGCAATGCCGGCTCCTGGTCCTTCGACCTCTCGGATGTCTATGCCCATGCGCTCCGCGCCGGCTGGGGCAGCTTCCGCTTCACCCCGCCGGTCCAGGCGCTGGCCGCCTTCCGCACCGCGCTCGACCTCTACGACGCCGAGGGCGGCCAGCCCGCGCGCCTCGCCCGCTACCGCGAGAACTGCCGCATCCTCTATGACGGCATCCGCGCCCTCGGCCTGACCCCCTATCTGGAGCCGCGGCATCAGGGCCCGGTGATCGTCACCACCCACCAGCCGCCCGACCCGCGCTTCGCCCTCCAGCCCTTCGTCGATGCGCTGAAGGCCCGCGGCGTGCTGATCAGCAATTTCCACAACACCCGTGTACCGACCTTCCGGATCGGCTGCATCGGCGCCATCACGCCGGAGGACATGCGCCGCGCCGTCGCCGCGATCGGCGGCGCGCTCGACGAGCTCGGGGTCCGCCAGCGCGAGGCGGCCTGAGCCCCTGTTCGAAACCTTGACGGTGAGCTTCCGCCATAGTTACACCTCTCGCCCGTGACGCGAAATCGGGCGGTCCGACACACGCATTTGGCGTGTTGCCGCGGCCCCCAAGGAGAGACGGCGATGGCGGTGGCGCTCTACGACATCAACGGCCCAGGCGTTTACATCGATGACGGCGGCGACGCCTTCTCGCCCTACCCGAACCAGGCGCGCTACTCGCTGAACGTGCTGCGCTCGACGGCCCTCGGCCTCGACCTCCTGAAGAAGATCCGCAACGCCTGCACCAACGGCAAGAGCGTCGTCATCGAGAACCCGCCCGCCGGCCCCTTCGGCCAGATGGCGGCCGCCATCCCCTCCCTCGATGTCAGCCCGGCCTTCCGCGCCCAGCTGACCCAGCCGGGCAACGGCAACCTGAACGACCCGGCCTATCCGCTGACCGTGCGCGGCCAGGCCGGGTGCAGCGCGATCGTCCGCTGGGCCTTCAACGACACCATCCCCGGCACGACGATGAGGCGCCCCGCCTTCATCGCCCTGGCGCATGAGCTGATCCACGCGCTTCACTTCCTGACCGCCGACTGCCCCCGGGCGCCGACGCGGCAGATGGACCTCAGCAAGGATTCCGGCCTCGCCGAGGAGGAGGCCCGGACCATCGGCCTCGGCCCCTATGCCGATCCCGGCCGGAGCGAGCCCTTCTGCGAGAACGCCTTCCGCCGCCTCTACAACGTCGCCCGGCGCGACTACTACACGGTCGGCGTGGATTTCGGCACCGTCCAGCGCAGCGCCTGATCGGGCGCCGCCTCAGGCCTTCTTGCGCTTCGCCTCGGCCCCGATGCGGTGCCCTGCCGCGGCGAGCGCCACCAGCCGCCCGGGCAGCGCCGCCCGGATCGCCGGCCGCCGCTCCTTCTCCTTCTTCCAGTGCTTCTTGTCCTTGCGGCTCATGCCGCAGCCGAGGCACCAGCCGGTGTCCTCATCGAATTTGCAGATGTCGATGCAAGGGCTTGCCATCCCGGCCATATAGCCCCCCACCATCCCGCTTGCAGGAGCGCGGCCGGGACGATAAGCGCGAAGCTCCAACCGGGAGGAACAGCGCGCATGGCCACCGACCTCGAGATCGCGCGTGCCGCGACCCTCCGCCCGATCGCCGAGATCGCCGCCCGCGCCCGCATCCCGGAGGAGGCGCTAGTTCCCTTCGGCCGTTACAAGGCGAAGGTCGACCTGCCCTTCCTGCGCGACCAAGCGGCCAAGCCGCCCGGCAAGCTGGTGCTCGTCACCGGCATCAGCCCGACGCCCGCCGGCGAGGGCAAGACGACGACCACCATCGGCCTCGGCGACGCGCTGAACGCGCTCGGCACCCGCACGATGATCTGCCTGCGCGAGCCCTCGCTCGGCCCCTGCTTCGGCGTGAAGGGGGGCGCTGCCGGCGGCGGCCATGCCCAGGTGGCGCCGATGGAGGAGATCAACCTCCACTTCACCGGCGACTTCCACGCCATCACCTCGGCCAACAACCTGCTGGCCGCGCTGATCGACAACCACATCTACTGGGGCAACGCGCTCAACATCGACGAGCGCCGCATCACCTGGCGCCGCGCGATGGACATGAACGACCGCGCGCTGCGCAGCATCGTCGGCTCGCTCGGCGGCGTCGCCAACGGCTATCCGCGCGAGGACGCCTTCGACATCACCGTCGCCTCGGAGGTGATGGCGATCTTCTGCCTCGCCACCTCGCTCGACGACCTGCAGGCCCGCCTCGGCCGCATCATCGTCGCCAGCACGCGGGACGGCCAGCCGGTGACGGCGCGCGACCTCAAGGCCGACGGCGCGATGGCCGCGCTGCTGCGCGACGCCTTCGCCCCCAACCTGGTGCAGACGCTCGCGGGCTCGCCCGCCCTCGTCCATGGCGGGCCCTTCGCCAACATCGCGCATGGCTGCAACAGCGTGGCGGCCACGAAGCTTGGGCTCTCGCTCGCCGATGTGGTGGTGACGGAGGCGGGCTTCGGCGCCGATCTCGGCGCCGAGAAATTCCTCGACATCAAATGCCCCGCCGCCGGCATCGCGCCCGCCGCCTCCGTCATCGTCGCCACGGTGCGCGCGCTGAAGATGCATGGCGGCGTGGCCAAGGCCGATCTCGGCCGCGAGGATGTGGCGGCACTGAAGCGCGGCGTCGTCAACCTCGCGCGCCATGTCGAGAACATGCAGAAATTCGGACTGGGCGTGGTTGTGGCCTTGAACGCATTCACAACCGACACGAGTGCCGAGGTCGCCGCCGTGCAGGAAGCGATGGCAGCACTCGGCACGGAGGCCGTGCTCTGCACGCATTGGGCCGATGGCGCGGCCGGCGCCGCCGACCTCGCCCGCGCCGTGCTGCGCCGGATCGAGGCCGGCGCATCGCGCTTCGCCCCGCTCTACCCGCCTGAATTGCCGCTCGAGTCGAAGCTGCGCCGCATCGCCTCGGAGATCTACCGCGCCGCCGATGTTCAAGTCCCAGCCAGCGTCGCCGCCAAACTGCGTCGCTTCGAGGAGATGGGCTTCGGCCATGTCCCGGTCTGCGTGGCGAAGACGCAGTACAGCTTCAGCGCCGACCCGTCGCTGATGGGCGCGCCGAGCGGCCATGTGCTGCCGGTGCGCGACGTGCGCCTCTCCGCCGGCGCCGGATTCGTCGTCGCGATCTGCGGCGAGATCATGACGATGCCGGGACTGCCGCGCCGTCCCGCAGCGGAATCCATCGGCCTCAATGCAGACGGTTCCATCGAAGGCCTGTTCTGATCGACAACCCACGCAAGCGTGCAGACGAAGGGGCGCGGGTACACGCAAGGGTGTCTCATCCCGTTCCCACCCCGGTCCAGGCTTCGGTTAGTGTCCGCCCCCATCGATGGGGCTGATGCCGCGCAGGGGATGACGGGACCGCATGCAGGAGGAGGATAGCGCGAACGGGGCGGAGGCTTTCGCGACTGCGATCGCCGCCGAGATTCCCCGCCTGCGCCGCTTCGCCCGCGTGCTCGCGCGCGGCGGCGACGCGGCGGACGACCTGGTGCAGGAGACGCTGGTGCGCGCCATCGCCGCCCGCGCGCAGTTCGAGCCGGGGACCAATCTCCGCGCCTGGCTCTTCACCATCCTGCGCCATGCGCGCGCGGCGAATCTCCGCCGCGCCTCGCGCAGCCCGATCATGGAAGCGGAGAGCCTGCCCGAATCCCCCGTCTCCGGCGGGCAGGAGGAGCGGCAGGCGATGCGCGACGTCGCCGCCGCCTTCCGCAGGCTTGCCCCCATCCACCGCGAGGCGCTCTGGCTGGTGGTGGTGGAGGGGCTCGACTATGCCGAGGCCGCACGGATCCTGAACGTACCGCCCGGCACGCTGCGCTCCCGCCTGTCCCGCGCCAGGGAGGCCTTGCGCGAAGGCATCGGCGGCGCCCCGTCCGACCTCGCCGCGGAGGATGGGGAGGGCTAGGGCAAACGGCCGTCAGGCGAACCGACCTGAGCGGGAGCGACCTGCTCGCCCAACAGCCGACCGGCGCGGCTTCTGTGTGCGCCGGCTCACCAAACCCGCTCTGGCCTGTTCCCTGGTCGAGCAAACACCTCCGGTCGGGTGATCGGAGCCCGCCCTAGCCCGTGCGCTTCCCGCGCAAGGCCTCGGTCAGCCGCGGCGGCACCGGCGCCTCCAGCACCCAGTCATGCGCCTGGCCAAGCCCCTGCCGCAGGAGGTCGTCGAGCTGTCCATCGTCCATCCGCGAGACCGGAGCAGGGCGGGGACGGGCCGTCGTCATCGCAGTCTGCATCTGGGGGCTAAGGTCTTTCGCCGCCGATGGTTCCACCTGCGGGCCATGGGCGGGGGGTGGCTTGCTCGGCATCGGGAAACCGCGGTTGAGACCCGGGCGGACCGCCGGGGAGGCCCCCAACCTATGAGCGAGATTGCGCTATCGCAAGCACCGAAATGTGAAGACCCGAGTGTCGCAGCTGGGCGTGACATCGAAGCGACATTGCCGGCCCGTCCCGCCGCCCGCAGACTGCGCCCATGCCCTCAGACCCCATTGGCCTGCTCCAGGCGGGCGCCGCGCGCCATGCCGCGGGCGACCTGGCCGGCGCCGAGCAACTCTACCGGCAGGTGCTGAAGCGCCGCCCGCAGGACGCCAATGCGCATAACCTGCTCGGCGTCCTGGCGCGGCAGCGGGGCGACGCCGCCGGCGCCCTCCGCCACACCGAGCGCGCCCTGGCGCAGCAGCCGGAGGAGCCGGTTTTCCTTGCCAACCGCGGCGCCGCCCTGGCCGAGGCCGGCCGCCTGACGGAGGCCGTCATCGCCCTCCGCGCCGCCCTCGCCCGCCGGCCGGAGGAGCCGGTGACGCTGCGCAATCTCGGCCAGGCCCTCTGCGCCCTCGGCGACCCGCAGGCCGCCCTCGCCCCGCTCGAGGCCGCCGCCCGGCTGCAGCCCGGCGCGCCGGAGCCGCTGCTCGCCCTGGCCCATGCCCGGCGCGAGGCCGGCGACGGCCCGGGCGCCGCCGCTGCGGCGAGCGCCGCCCTCGCCGCCGCCTCCCAGCCGGGGCTGGCCGAGCAGGCCCGCTTCCTGCTTGCCGCCCTCGGCGAGGGCGAGGCCCCAGCCCGCGCGCCGGCCGCCTATGTGCGCGAGCTCTTCGACCAGTTCGCCCCCCGCTTCGAGGCCGAGCTCACCGGCCGCCTCGGCTACCGCACCCCTGGCCTGCTCGCCGATCTGCTGATGGAGTCCGGCATCGCCCCCCGCCGCGCGCTGCGGGTGCTCGACCTCGGCTGTGGGACCGGCCTTTCGGGCGTCGCGCTCGCCCCCTTCGCCCGCCGGCTCGAGGGCCTCGATCTCTCCCCCCGCATGCTGGCCGAGGCCCGCCGCCGCCCGCTCTACGACGCGCTGCACGAGGCCGACCTGCTCGACTGGCTGCCGACGCGCCCGGCGGCCTTCGACCTCATCGCCGCCGCGGATGTGCTGAACTATCTCGGCGACCTTGGACCGGCGCTCGCCGCCATCGCCGCGGCGCTGGCGCCCGGCGGCCATGCCGCCTTCTCGGTGGAGGTGGGCGAGGGCGCACCCTTCGCCCTCGCCGCGGCCATGCGCTTTCGCCACGATCCGGCGCATGTCGCGGCCCTCGCCGCGGCGGCGGGCCTCGCCCCCGTCGCGCAGCGCGCCGCCACCCTCAGGATGGAGCGCGGCGCGCCGGTCGAGGGCGCGCTCTTCCTGCTCAGCCGATGATGCGCGCCTCGGCCAGGATCCGCCGCATCCGCTCGGTATCGACCGCCCCGGCCTCGACGGCGGCGATCGCCGTCGCCTCCGCCGCCCGCACGGCATCGAGCGCCGCCGCCACGGCCTCTGCCTGGTCGAGGGGGATGACGACCACGCCATCCGCATCGCCGACGACGATGTCGCCGCTCCGCACCGCGAGCCCGCCGCAGATGATGGGCGCCCCGATGACGCCCGGCCCGTTCGCCGCCGGCGAGGTCGGCACCACGCCGGCGGCGAAGACCGGCAGCCCCGTCGCCACGATCCCCGCCCGGTCCCGCGCCGCCCCCTCGGTGACGAAGGCCGCGACGCCCTTGTTCCGCATCATCCCGGCGACCAGGTCGCCGAGCGCCGCCGCGCCCAGATACCCGTCGGTGGAGACGACGATCACGTCGCCTGGCTGCGCCTCGCCCAGCGCCCCGTAGACGCCGACGATGTCGGCCGGATAGGCGAAGGCCGTCAGCGCCGGCCCGACGAAGGCTGCATTGGCCGCATCGAGCGGCTTCACCGCCCAATGCATCGCCCCGCGCCCTGCCATCGCATCCACCAGATGCGAGGTCTGCGCCCCGCGGAACCGCTCCAGCAGGGCAGGGGAGGGGCGCCGGTGCCCCCGGTGGATGGTCAGCAGCGGTGGATTGTCGAGCATGGACGGCCCTCCTCAGCGTGGAGCGCCATCATTCCTCATAGATCATCCGCCGCGTCATCCCCCCATCGGTGAGGAACTCGGCCCCGGTGACGAAGCCGCTCTCCGGCCCGACCAGCCAGGCGACCAGCGCCGCCACATCCTCCGGCCGCCCGACCCGCCCCGCCGGATGCTGCGCGTGGTCCTCGGGCCGCAGCGCCTCGCCCTTGGTGTCGATCCAGCCCGGGCTCACGCAGTTCGCCCGCACCTCCGGCCCGAGGCTGACCGCGAGCGCGTGGGTCAGCGCGACGAGCCCGCCCTTCGAGGCGCTGTAGCTCTCCGTATCCGCCTCCGACTGGTGCGCCCGGGTGGAGGCGATGGTGACGATCGCCCCGCGCGCCCGGCGCAGCATTCCCTCCGCCGCGCGGGCCAGCAGGAAGGCGCTGGTAAGATTGGTCCCGAGCACCGCGTTCCACTCGCCGAGGCTGAGCGCCCCGAGCGGCTTCCGGATCATGAAGCCTGCATTGCAGACGAGCACGTCGAGCCGCCCTTCTGCCCCGGCGATCCCTTCCACGAGCCGCCCGACCGCCGCCTCATCCGCCACATCCGCCTCGACGAACCGCCCCGGCACCCCCTCCGCCGCAGCGCGATCCGCGACCACCACCCGCCAGCCATCCCGCCCGAGCCTCGCCGCCACCGCGCGCCCGATCCCCCGGGCCCCGCCCGTCACCAGCGCCACGCGCGTCCCGTCCATCGCCATCCTCCTGCCGCGCCCCCTATCCTCCTGCTCGAATCAGGAGGATCCACCCATGGCCGCACCGCTGCTCTTCACGCCGCTGACCATCCGCGGCGTGACGCTGAAGAACCGCATCGTGGTCGCGCCGATGCATCAATATGCCGCCAACCGGGGCTATGCGACCGACTGGCACCTGATGAATGCCGGTCGCTACGCCGCCGGCGGCGCCGGCCTCGTCATCATGGAGAGCACCAAGGTGGAGCGGCGCGGCTGCGGCACCCATGGCGACCTCGGCCTCTGGGAGGACGGCCAGATCCCCGGCCTCGCCCGCTGCACGGCCTTCATCGAGGCGCAGGATGCCGTGCCCGGCCTGCAGCTCGGCCATTCCGGCCGCAAGGCCCGGCGCTTCCGCCCCTGGGAGGGCGGCGGCCCGCTGCCGCCCGAAACCGCCGAGGACGACTGGGAACTCGTCGCCCCCTCCGCCCTCGCCAGCCCGGAGAGCGACCCGCTGCCCCGGGCGCTCACCCGCGCCGAGGTCCAGGCCCTGGTCCAGCGCTGGGCCGATGCCGCCCGCCGCGCCGATGCCGCCGGCTTCGAGGTGCTGGAGATCCATGGCGCGCATGGCTACCTGATCCACCAATTCCTCTCCCCCTTCAGCAACCTCCGCAACGACGAATACGGCGGCAGCGAGGGGGGCCGCATGCGCTTCTGCCTCGAGGTGGTGGAGGCGGTCCGCGCCGTCTGGCCGGCGGAGAAGCCGCTCTTTCTCCGCCTCTCGGTCGAGGACGATGCGGGCTGGGACCTGGCGCAATCCGCCCGCCTCGCCGTGCTGGCGAGGCCGCTCGGCGTCGATGTGGTGGACTGCTCCTCGGGCGGCATGCGCGGCGCCCCCGTGGTCGGCACCGGCCCGATCACCTATGGCTACCAGGTGCCCTATGCCGCGCATCTGCGGCGCGAGGCCGGCATCGCCACCATGGCCGTCGGTCTCATCGTCCATGCCGACCAGGCGGAGGGCATCCTCCAGCGCGGCGAGGCCGACCTGATCGCCCTCGCCCGGGAGCTGCTCTACAACCCGCACTGGCCGATGGATGCCGCGCAGAAGCTCGGCGCCGACCCCCGCTTCGCCCTGGTCCCGCCCGCCCAGTCCTACTGGCTGGAGAAGCGTGCCCGCCAGGTGAAGGACTTAGTGCCGAGCACCTGGCGGGAGGGTTTGGGGCGCGAAGGGCTCGGCTCATGACCGCCCTTGCCATTTCCTACGCAATTTGCGTATAAGAAAGCCGCCACGCATGTGGTCCGCCACTGACATCACCATCATCCTCGATGACAGCCTGACCGACGACCCGTTTGTCACCGCCGACATCCTTACCCCGCTGGGCCGGGTCCGGGTGATGGCCGAGGTCACCATCGAAGGCCGGGTGATGGTCGCGGCCGGGCTGCACGCGCATGGCGTCACCCTCGGCCGCGGCGGGCTCGGCGCCCACCGCATCCGCTGGCTGATGCAGGCGATCATGGAGGCCTTGGACTGCGATGCATGCATCATTGAAGGCGCGGCTCGGACCTCAGTTGCAGCTCCGGGCCGTCGACCGGACCGCCTCCGGTTCACCCGAGCGCCTGCTTCTCCGCCCCCGCCCGGGCGCCTCCACTGACACGGTCTCCGCCGCCCGCGCCCTGGTCCGCCGCCACCTGCCGCTGCGCGCCGCGCACCATGCGCTGACCCAGCTCCTGCAGGCCGGGGAGGTGGTCGTCGCCGTCCCGCAGGTGGAGAACCCGATCATCCTCCTGGCCGAGCTGCACGAGGCCGGAATCGAGGCCCGCCGCCACGCCCCGCCCGAGGCCATCGACATCCGCGCCATCCGCGCCCGGCTCGGCGCCTCGCAGGAGGAATTCGCCCTGCGCTTCGGCCTCGACCTGGCGACGCTCCGCAACTGGGAACAGGGCCGCAGCCGGCCGGACACCGCCAGCCGCACCCTGCTCCGCCTGATCGAGACTAATCCCGCGGCGGTCAGCGCCGCCCTCAGCGGCACCTGACCACATGGCCCGCCGCCCCCCCGACGACCCGACATCCGCACCCGCTGGCGACCTCTTCGGCGACAGCGCCCCGCCGCCGCCCCGCACGGAGGCGCCCACCGGCCCCCGCCCGCTCGCCGACCGCCTTCGCCCCGCGGAACTGGAGGAGGTGGTCGGCCAGGACCACCTGGTCGGCCCCGCCGGCGCGCTGACCGGCATGCTGGCCCGCGGCGCGCTGGCCTCGCTGATCCTCTGGGGCCCGCCCGGCGTCGGCAAGACGACCATCGCCCGGCTGCTCGCCGAGCGCGCCGGCCTCGTCTTCAGCCAGCTCTCGGCCGTCTTCTCCGGCGTCGCCGACCTCAAGCGCGCCTTCGACGAGGCGCGGCAGCGCAGGCGGGCCGGGCAGGGGACGCTGCTCTTCGTCGACGAGATCCACCGCTTCAACCGCGCCCAGCAGGACGGCTTCCTGCCCGTCGTCGAGGACGGCACGGTGACGCTGGTCGGCGCGACGACCGAGAACCCGAGCTTCGCCCTCAACGGCGCGCTGCTGTCCCGCTGCCAGGTCCTCGTCCTGAAGCGCCTAGACGACGCCGCGCTCGACCTCCTCCTCGCCCGCGCCGAGGCGGAGGCCGCCCGCGCCCTACCGCTCGACCCGGCGGCGCGCACCAGCCTCAAGGCGATGGCTGATGGCGACGGGCGCTACCTGCTGAACCTCGCCGAGCAGCTCCTCGCCCTGCCGCCCGGCCAGGCGCCGCTCGATGCCGCGGCGCTCGGCGAGCTGCTCGCCCGCCGCGCCGCGCTCTACGACAAGGACCGGGAGGAGCACTACAACCTCATCTCGGCGCTGCATAAGTCGCTGCGCGGCTCCGACCCCGATGCGGCGCTCTACTGGCTCGCCCGCATGATCCAGGGCGGCGAGGACCCGCGCTACATCGCCCGTCGCCTCACGCGCGTCGCCGCCGAGGATGTCGGCCTCGCCGATCCGCGCGCCCTGCCGCTGGCGATTGCCGCCTGGGAGACCTATGAGCGCCTCGGCTCGCCGGAGGGGGAGCTGGCGCTCGCCCAGCTCGTCCTCCACCTGAGCACCGCGCCCAAGTCGAACGCCGCCTATGTCGCCTGGGGCGAGGCGCAGCGCGCCGCGCGCGAGACCGGCAGCCTGGTGCCGCCGGCGCACATCCTCAACGCGCCGACGAAGCTGATGCGGAACCTCGGCTACGGCCAGGGCTATGCCTATGACCATGACGAGGCGGATGCCTTCTCCGGCCAGGACTACTTCCCCGAGGGGATGCCCCGCCGGCGCTTCTACCGCCCGACCGACCGCGGCGCCGAGGCCGCCATCGCCGAGCGGCTGGAGCGCTGGTCCGCGCTCCGCGCCGGGCGGAAGGACGGCTGAGCTAGCGCTGCGCCACCCGCTGGTCGCGGTCCGGCACCTGCACCGGCTGCACGACCACCGGCGCCGTGCCCTGCTCCCGCATGCCGAGGTCCTGCGCCGTCTTCGGGCTCAGGTCGATCACCCGGTTCGCCACATAGGGGCCGCGGTCCTCCACCTTCACCTCGGCCCTCCGGCCGTTCTCGAGATTGGTCACCCGCGCCGTGGTGCCGAGCGGCAGCGTCCGGTGCGCCGCGTTGTTGGAGTGGACATCGAAGCGCCTTCCATTCGCCATCCGCCGGCCGTTGAAGCGCTGGGCGTAATAGCTCGCCGTCCCCCGTTGCGGGCGAAGATGTGCCGGGGCATTGTGTTGCGGGGCTCGCGCCTGTTCGGCGGCCTGAGCGGAGAGGACATGATCCGGGGTGCCGACACCCAGGACCATGAGGGCCGCGGCTGCGGCCATCGCTGCTATCCGTTTCATGCCCTCCGTTACGCCCGACCGGCGGGAAAGTTCAACCCACCCGGCTCGCGCCCCAGGCTTCGCTGGGCTACGGAAAACGCATGACCATTGAAACCCGGATCGTGGCCGAGGCGGAGGCGGATACCCGCCTCGACCGCTGGTTCCGCCGCCACTTCCCCCAGCTCACCCAGGGCGCGCTGCAGAAGATGCTGCGCACCGGCCAGGTCCGCATCGACGGCCGCCGCGCCGAGGCCAATACCCGTCTCGCCCCCGGCCAGGAGGTGCGCATCCCGCCCCTGCCGGACGGTCCGCCGCCCGAGCGCGACCAGCAGCCCGTCTCCGAAGACGACGCGGCGATGCTGCAGCGCCTCGTCCTCCACATGGACTCCAGCCTCATCGTCCTCGACAAGCCGCATGGCCTGCCGGTGCAGGGCGGCCCGGGCATCACCCGGCACCTGGACGGCATGCTGGATGCGCTGCGCTTCGGCTTCGAGGAGCGCCCGCGCCTGGTCCACCGCCTAGACCGCGATACCTCCGGCCTGCTGCTGCTCGCCCGCACGCCCGCCGCCGCCGCCTTCCTCGCCAAGGAATTCCGCGGCCGCGGCGTCGAGAAGACCTACTGGGCCGTCGTCATCCCGCCGCCGGGGATCGAGGATGGCCGCATCGACATCCCGCTGGCCAAGCTCGGCGGCCCGCGGGGCGAGCGCATGCAGGCGGTGGAGGACCCGTCCGAGGGCGCCCGCGCCGTCACCGATTTCCGCACCCTCGACGCCGTCCGCAACCGCGCCGCCTGGCTGGAGCTGAAGCCGCTCACCGGCCGGACCCACCAGCTCCGCGTCCATTGCGCCGAGGGGCTCGGCGCCCCGATCCTCGGCGACGGCAAGTATGGCGGCGGCGCCGCCCATCTGGACGGGCTGCCGGGCGAGCTCCATCTCCATGCCCGCGCCCTCCGCCTCCCCCATCCCGAGGGCGGGATGCTGGAAGCTTTCGCCGCCCTGCCGCCCCATATGAAGGAGACCTTCGCCTTCTTCGGCTTCGAGACCCAGAAGACGCCGAAGCCGCGTCGCCTCGCCGCCACCCGGCGCTGACCCCCAGCCGGAACACCGCATGCCCATGACCCGCCGCCGCCGCTGGCTCCTCATCGCCCTGGCCGTGCTGGTGCTGCTGCCCGCCGCCGGCCTCGCGGCGCTGCTGCTGACCTTCGACCCGAACAGCCAGAAGCCCCGCATCCAGGCGGCGGTGGAGGCGGCGACGGGCCGCAGCCTCGCCCTCGGCGAGGTCGGCGTGAAGCTCTCCCTCGCCCCGACGCTGACGGTCGAGGACGTCGCCCTCGCCAACGCCCCCGGCGGCAGCCGCCGGCAGATGGCGACCATCCGCCGGGTCGAGGTGGAGCTCGCCCTGCTCCCCCTCCTTTCCCGCCGGGTGGAGGTGCGCCGCCTCGTCCTGCAATCCCCCGACATCCTGCTGGAGACGGATGCAGAAGGCCGCCCGAACTGGGCCTTCACCCCGCAAACCCGCCCAGATGCCCCCCCGGCGGCCCCCCCGGCCGCCCCCACGGGCGCCGCCCGCGAGGCCGGGCAGCGCCTCGGCATCGCCGTCGACCGGGTGGAGCTGATGGACGGCCAGGTCGCCTGGCGCGACGGCCGCACCGGCGCCACCCGCAGCCTCGCCATTCCCCGGCTCGAGATCCGCGCCGACATGGCCGGCGCCGTGCGGCTGAACGGGCAGCTCGCCCTCAACGGCATCCCCGTGGCCCTCTCCGGCGAGACCGGCCCGCTCGACCGCCTGACCGACCCGACGGCCATCACCCCCTGGCCCCTCCGCCTCGCGCTTGAGGCCGCCGGTGCCCGCCTCGCAGCCCAGGGCGCCATCGCCCAGCCCCGGCAGTTCCGCGGCTGGCAGATGGCGGTCGAGGCCCAGGTGCCGGAGCTGCAGACGCTTGCCCCGCTGCTGCCCGACGCCCCGCTGCCGCCGCTCCGCGACCTCGCCTTCACCGCGAACCTCGCCGAGAACGCGCTGAGCGACCTTCGCCTCACCCTCGGCGCCTCGGTGCTGGACACGGTGCTGCCCGGCCTCCGCCTGACGAGCCTCACCGCCACCCTGCCGCGGCAGGACCAGCCCCTCGCGCTCGAGGCCGAGGCGGCGCTGAACGGCGTCCCCCTCCGCCTCGCCGGCACGCTGGGCGCCCCGAGCCTGCTGCTCCCCGGCGCCACGCCACAGCCCTTCCCGGTCGACCTCCGCCTTGCCGCCGCCAGCGCCACCGGCACGGCGCAGGGCGCCATCGCCGATCTCCGCCGCCTCGCCGGCGTCGACCTCGCCCTCTCGCTCCGCGCCCCCGACCTCGCCCCGCTCGCGCCCCTGGCCGGCGCGCCGCTGCCGCCGGTCCGCGACCTCGCCCTCGACACCCACCTCGCCGAGCGGACCCCGGGCTTCGCCGGCGGCGCCTTCCTGCGCGGGCTGCGGATCGCCTCCTCGGCCGGCGATGCGGCGGGCGACCTCACCTATGTCATCGGCCAGCGCCAGGGCGTGGAAGGGGCGCTGACCTCCACCCGCCTCGATCTCGACGCGCTCCGTCCGCCCCCCGCCGCGCCCGCCGCCGGCACGCCCGCCGCGCCGCCCCCGCCGCCCGACCGCCGCGTCATTCCCGATGTGAAGCTGCCGCTCGAGGCGCTGCGCATCGTCGACGGCAACCTCCGCTGGCGGATCGGCAGCCTCCACGCCCACGGCGTCACCCTGCAGCAGGTCCAGGCGCATCTGCTGATCCAGGACGGCCGGGCCCGGCTCGACCCCTTCGCCGCGCAGATGCCGGGCGGCCCCGTCACGCTCCGCGCCGCCGCCGACCTCACCACCACCCCGCCCACCGTGCAGCTCGCCGCGCAATCGCCGGGCCTCGACCTCGCCCCGCTGCTGGCGGCCTTCGGCCAGGCCCCGCCGCCATCTCCCCCCTTGGCGACCGGCACGCTCGGCCTCGATGCCGACCTCCGCGGCCATGGCGCCGACCTGCGCGCCGTCGCCGGCAGCGCGCATGGCCATCTCGGCCTCTCCGTGGTGCGCGGCACCCTCGCCGGCAGCCTACTGGAGAAGCTCCCCGCCGATCTCCGCCGCCTGCTGCCCGGCGGCGCGGCCGGGCGCGACATCCCCCTCCGCTGCCTCGCCCTCCGCTTCCAGGCGGAGGACGGCATGGCCCAGTCGCGCGCCCTGCTGCTCGACACCGCGCTCGGCCGGCTGGGCGGGGAGGGGGGCGTCAACCTCAAGACCGAAGCGCTGGCCTTCCGCCTCCTTCCCGACATCCGCGTCGCCGGGATCGAGCTGCGGGCGCCGGTCAATGTCGCCGGCACCATGCGGGCGCCCCGCATCGGCGTCTCGCCGGAGGCTGCCATCGCCGGCGGGCTCGGCGCCTTCCTCTCGCTGCAGAACTCGGCGGATCGCGGGCTGCAGGCGCTGGCCGGCGCGCTCGGCGGCGGCGCTGGCCTGCCGGACTGCGAGGCGCAGCTCGCCATCGCCCGCGGCGGCCAGCCCGGCCCTGCCCCGGCCGCGGCGCCGCCGCCGCCTCCCATACAACCCTCCGCTCCCGCCCAGGCGTTGCCCGCCCCGGCGCAGGAGCTGCTGCGCGGCCTCTTCGGCCGAGGACGATGACATGAAGCGTTTCTGGGACAGCGCCGCCACCACCCCCCAGCCCGGCGGCTTCGGCGTGAGCCTCGACGGCAAGCCCGTCCGCCTCCCCGGCGGCGCCCCGCTGGTGGTGGGCCATGCCCCCCTCGCCGAGGCGATCGCCGAGGAGTGGTCGGCCGCCGGCGGCGGCGCCCGCGGCGGCGAGATGAGCATGCACGACATGCCGCTCACCCGCCTGGTCGGCACCGCGCAGGAGCGCATCGCCCCCGAGCCGGAGGCGATGGTGGAGGGCCTCGCCCGCTATGCCGAGAGCGACCTGCTCTGCTACCGCGCCGAGGACCCGCAGCTCGCCGCCCGCCAGGCCGCCGAGTGGCAGCCCCTGCTCGACTGGGCCGCGCTCCAGCACGACGCGCCGCTGCGCGTCACCGCCGGCATCATGCCGGTCCGGCAGGAGGCCTCCTCCGTCGCCGCGCTGCGCGCCGCCATCGCCGCCCGCAATGCGGTGGAGCTGGCCGCGCTCGGCGTGCTGGTCCCCGCCCTCGGCAGCCTGGTGCTCGGCCTCGCCGTGGTCGAGGGCCGGCTGGAGGCGGCGGAGGCGCATCGCCTCGCCATCCTCGACGAGACCTTCCAGGAGGAGTTCTGGGGCCTCGACCGCGAGGCGGCCGAGCGCCGCGCCCGCATCGCCGGCGAGATCGCCGTCGTCGCGCGCCTGCTTGCCCTGGCGAGGCCATCATGAACGCCCACCGCCTCCGCATCGAGGGCCGCGTCCAGGGCGTCGGCTACCGCGCCTGGATGGTCCGCGAGGCCCGGCGCCTCGGCCTCTCCGGCTGGGTCCGCAACCGCCCGGACGGCAGCGTGGAGGCCGTCGTCGCCGGCCCCGAGCCCGCCGTGCAGGCGCTGCTCACCGCCTGCCGCCGCGGCCCCGCCGCCGCCCGCGTCGACCGCATCGTGGAGGACTTCACCGGCCTGCCCGAGGGCGACGGCTTCCATCTGCGCTGAGCGGCCGCCGAGGCTCCCCGCCATGGCCCGGCGCGGCCGTCACCCGCGCAGCGCAGGGTCGGGTGCGCCCCGCCCGCCGCGCCGATGCTCCGGCCGCGCCAGCCCGGCATTCTCGCGCAGCGTCCGCCCCGCCCAGTCCCGCTTCACCAGTCCGCGCCGCTGCAGCTCCGGCACCACCTTGGCGATGAAATCCTCCATCCCCACCGGCAGCAGGCTGAAGGTCAGCATGAAGCCGTCCGCCGCCCCGCCGGTGAACCACGCCTCCATATGGTCCGCCACCTGCCGCGGCGTCCCGCGGATGGTCTTGTTGCCCCGCTCGTAGCGCAGGTAGAGCTGCCGTAAGGTGAGCCCCTCGCGGATCAGCCCCTGGATGTGCTCGAAATAGGCCTTGTGCAGGTTGGCGGATTTGGGGATGCGCTCGGGCGGGATCGGCTCGTCGAGCGGCAGGCCGGAGAGGTCGGCCTCGAGGTCCATCCCGAGCCGCAGGCGCCCGACCTCCGGGTGGATGAGCGCCTGCAGCGTCCCGTACATGTCCTCCGCCTCCTGCTCGCTGTCGGCGACGATGGCCGGCAGCCCGGCCAGCACCTTCAACGCCTCGGGCGGCCGCCCATGGCGCGCCATCCGCCCCTTGAGGTCGGCATAGAAGCGCTGCCCCGCCTCCAGCGTGCTGTCCGAGGCGAAGACCAGCTCCGCCGTCTCCGCCGCCAGCTCCCGCCCCGTATCCGAGGCGCCGGCCTGGATGATGACCGGATGCCCCTGCGGCACGCGCTCGATGTTGAGCGCGCCGTGGACGCGGAAATGCCGCCCCTCATGCGCCACCGGATGCTGCTTCGCAGGGTCGAAGAACAGCCCGCTCTCCCGGTCGCGCGGGAAGGCGCCGTCCTCCCAGGAGTCCCAAAGCTTTCTGACCACGTCGACGAACTCGCGCGCCCGGTCGTAGCGGTCGCCATGCGGCGGCAGCCGGTCGAGCCCGAAATTGCGGGCCGCGAAGTCGTTCGCCGAGGTGACGACGTTCCACGCCGCCCGCCCGCCGCTGATATGGTCGAGCGAGGCGAATTGCCGGGCGATGTTGTAGGGCTCGGAGAAGCTCGTGCTCGCCGTGCCGCCGAGGCCGATATGCTCCGTCGCCCCGGCCAGCGCCGAGAGCAGGGTCACCGGCTCGAACACGTTCATGAAGAGCGGGAAGCGTGCATAGGCCTCGAGGTTGCTGGTCCTGGCCGCCGGCGTGTCGGCGATGAAGAAAAGGTCGAACATCCCGCGCTCGGCCAGCTGCGCCAGGCGCCGGTAGTAGCCGATGTCGGTGGATGCCCCCGGATGCGCCGCGGGATGCAGCCAGGAGGCCGGGTGCGACCCGGTCGGGTGCACCAGCGTGGCCAGCACCATGGTCGGCATGTCGAACCCCCTTCCGCTTGACCCCTGGACCCTCGCCAGCCAGGCGATCCCGCGTCGCCTCGGCCTCGCCGCTCCTCGGCGGCCGGCCCGCCGGGATGCTTCCACAGCCTCCCCACCGGCGCCAGCATGCCATGTCCGGGACGGCCGCCCCGGCCTGGGCTTGCATCTTCGGCCACGGGCGGTCTCCCTGTCCTTCGGCACCATTCAGGACAGGACCGCCCATGCCCAGCCTCTTCCTCGCCCAGGCCCGCATCGTCGACGGCACCGCGCCCGAGCCGACCGACCCCCAGGGCGTGGTGATCGAGGACGGCCGCATCCGCGAGGTCTCGGCCTCGGCCCGCGCCCCGGCCGGCGCCGAGACCATCGACCTCGCCGGCCGTGTCCTGATGCCGGGGCTGATCGACGCGCATGTCCATGTCGTCGCCGTCGATGCCAGCCTCGCCCGCTGCGCCGCCATGCCGGACAGCCTGGTCATGGCCCGCTCCATCCGGCTGATGGGCGAGATGCTGCGGCGCGGCTTCACCACCGTCCGCGATGTCGGCGGCGCCGACCACGGCCAGGTCGTGGCGATCGAGGAGGGCACGGTGCAGGGGCCCCGCCTCGTCATCGCCGGCAAGGCGCTGAGCCAGACCGGCGGGCATTGCGACTTCCGTGGCCGCTACGACGCGCGGCCGACGGATTACGAGCGCCGCCTCGGCGCCCTCGGCCGGCTCTGCGACGGCATCCCCGCCATGCGCCAGGCGGCGCGGGAGGAGATCAAGGCCGGCGCCCGCTTCATCAAGATCATGGCGAATGGCGGCGTCGCCTCGCCGACCGACCCGATCCACTTCCTCGGCTTCTCCCGCGAGGAGATCCTCGCCGTCGTCGAGGAGGCGGAGAATGCCGGCACCTACGTCTCCGCCCATCTCTACACGGATGCGGCGATCCGCCGCGCCGTCGAATGCGGCGTCCGCTCGCTCGAGCACTGCAACCTGATCACGGCGGAGACGGCGCGCTTCGCCGCCTCCCGCGGCGCCATCGCCGTGCCGACCCTTGTCACCTACGACAAGCTGGCGGAGGAGGGCGCGGCGCTCGGCATCGGCGCCGAGTCGATCGGCAAGATCGACGACGTCCGCCTCTCGGGGATGGAGTCCATCTCGATCATGCACGGGGCCGGCCTGCCCATGGCCTATGGCACGGACCTGCTCGGCCCGATGCAGCGCCACCAGTCGGAGGAATTCGTCATCCGCGGCCGCGTCCTTCCGGCCCAGGCGGTCATCGCCTCCGCCACCCATGTCGCCGCGCAGCTGCTCCGCATGGAGGGCGAGATCGGCTGCGTCGCCCCCGGCGCCCAGGCCGACCTCGTTGCGGTCGAGGGCGACCCGCTCCGGGACCTCTCCCTTCTGGCCGGCCAGGGCCGCCACATGCCGCTGATCATGAAGGACGGCGTGGTGGTGAAGCACGCCTGACCAGCGGGGCTCTTGCGGCGCCGCGCAGCGGCGTCGCAGGGAGTATCAGACGTGCTGCCCGCCGTTGATGTGCATCTCCGCCCCGTTCACATAGGACGAGGCATCCGAGCAGAGGAAGTAGATCGCCTTCGCCACCTCCGCCGGCTTGCCGAGCCGCCGCATCGGGATCTGCTCCTCGACGATCTTCTCCGTCCCCGGCGAGAGGATCGAGGTGTCGATCTCCCCCGGCGAGATCGCGTTCACCCGGATGCCGAGCGGCCCGAAGTCGTGTGCCATCTCCCGCGTCAGCGACATCAGCGCCGCCTTCGAGGTCGCATAGGCCGCGCCGGCGAAGGGATGCACCTTGCTGCCGGCGATGGAGGTGACGTTGACCACCGCCCCCTTGGTCTTCTGCAACTCCTCCAGCAGCCCGCGGGCCAGCATGATCGAGGAGAAGAAATTCACCTGGAGCACCCATTTCCAGTCGTCGATCGCCGTGTTGATCGTCCCGAGTCTGGCCCCGCCCGGCCCTTTCGGTGAGATGCCGGCATTGTTGACCAGCGCATCCAGCCGCCCGCCATCCGGGATCAGCCGCTCGCGGATCTCCCCGATCGCCCGCACCGTGTCGTTGGCATCCGAGAGGTCGGCCTGGATGTGGTCCTCCGGCCCCATCTCCCAGGGGCATTCCTCGGGGAAGGGCTGGCGCGAGACGGTGACGACGCGCCACCCGGCGGCCGAGAACACCTTCACCGTCGCATGGCCGATCCCGCGCGAGGCGCCGGTCAGCAGCAGGACGCGACGCCCCTGGTTGGGCGTATGGCGGACCACGGGAATTGGCGTCGGCATTGGGCGTACTCTCTCTGCGGGTCCGGAGGCGCAGGCTACGCCGCCCGGCCCGCTTCGGCCAGCAGCGCTTGCCGCAGCGCGGCGAACTCCTCCACCGCCGCGACGAAGCGCCCGCACTCCGCCTCGCCGACCGGCAGGCTGAGCGCCGCCATCCCCCGCCGCGCCAAGTAGATCCCGGCCTCCAGCATGTCGAAGAAGAACAACTCGCGGAGCTTCTCCTCCGCCGCACCGGCCGGGTAGGGCCGGTCGACCGGCCCGGCGCGGAAATGCACGTTCAGCATGGAGCCGAGCCCGGTGAACTGCATCGGCACCCCGGCCCGCGCGCAGGCACCGTTCAGCGCCGCCCGCAGCGCCTCGCCCCGCGCGAAGAGCGCCTCCGCCGCCGCCCCGTCGAAGATCTCCCCCATGGCGACGCAACCGGCCGCCATCGACCAGACATTGTTGTTGAAGGTCCCGGCATGCGGCAGTGCCCCCGGCCGGTGCCCGTCGAACACCGCCATGATCTCGGCCCGCCCGCCGAAGGCGCCGAAGCTCATCCCGCCCGCAATGTACTTCCCGAGCGTTGTCATGTCCGGGATGACGCCGAGGCGCTCCTGCAACCCGCCCCGCGCGTGGCGGCTCGTCATCACCTCGTCGAAGATCAGCACCGCCCCCGTCCGCCGCGTCGCCTCGCGGAGCGCGCCGAGGAATTCCGGCGAGGCCGGGATGCAGCCGCCCGAGCCCAGCATTGGCTCCACCAGCACCGCGGCCAGCCCCTCGCCCTCGGCGAGGATGTCCCGCATCGCCGCCTCGGGATCGTTGTAGTCGCTGAAGGCGAGCGGCACCGGCAGGTTCACCGCATTCCGCTCGCTGGCGCCAAAGGCGGGGAAGGTGAGAACGCCGCCATGGTAGCCGCCCCGCATTACCAGCGTCTTCACCCGGCCGGTGAAGGCCCGCGCCGCGGCCAGCGCCATCAGGTTGGCCTCGGTCCCGCTATTGGTAAAGCGCACCATCTCGACCGAGGGGAAGCGCCCGGCCAGCAGCGCCGCCAGCCGACCCTCCGCCTCCCCGACCGAGGCGAGGTTGATGCCCCCATCCAGCGCCGCCTTCACCGCGGCGATGATCCGCCCCTCGGAATGCCCGAACAGCCCCGCCGAATACTCGCCCAGCAGGTCGAGATACTCGCGCCCGTCCGCATCCCAGAGCCGGCAGCCCTCGCCGCGGACCATGGCGGTGGGGAAGGGGGTGTAGAACAGCACCGTCCGCGTGTTGCCGCCCGGCATCACCGCCCGCGCCCGCGCATGGATCTCGGCGCTTCGCGGCCGTGCCGCGGCATAGGCCGCCTTCGCCTCGGCCAGCGCCGCGTCGAGGTCGCTGTTCCGCAGGGGGCTATGGTCGAGCGGGCTCATGGATGCATCCTCCCGGCAGGGCAGGGGAGGCTCGCCCGCCCCTGCCCGGGCGTCAATCGAGGAGCGGGACCATGAACCACCACGTCGCGGCCATCCTTCCCTGCACCGACCTCGATGCCGCCGAGGCCTTCTTCGCCCGCCTCGGCTTCGCCTGCGTCTCCCCGGGGCCCGGCGACTACCGCATCCTCGCCGACGGGCGCGGCGGCGCCCTCCACCTCAGCCGGGCCGCCCCGAGCTGGATGATGCCGGAGCGCAGCCCCTTCGGCCTCTACCTCTACCGCGAGGATGTCGATGCCGCCGCTTCCGCCTTCGCCGGGGAGGCGATCGGCGGCGGCCCGGCGGACAAGCCCTGGGGCATGTACGAATTCGCGCTGAACGGGCCGGACGGCACCCTCATCCGCATCGGCTGGCCGACGCGGCCGCGGTGAGGCCGGGGCCTACTCGGCCGCCTGCGGCATCTGCCGCGCCGCCATCCAGCCCTCGCCCCAGCGCAGCAGCGCCAGCAGCACCGGCTCCAGGCTGCGGCCCTCGGCAGAGAGGGCGTATTCCACCCGCGGCGGCACCTCGGGATAGACGGTCCGCACCACCAGCCCCGCCTCCTCCAGCTCCCGCAGTTGCTTCACCAGCATCCGCTGCGTGATGCCGCCCAGCCGCCGCCGCAGGGCGTTGAAGCGCAAGGTGCCGCCGAGCAGGTGGTAGAGGATCACCCCCTTCCACTTGCCGTCGATCAGGTCGAGCGCCGCCTCCATCGGGCAGCCGGGCGCGCAGTCGTAGCGCTTCCGCTTCATCGGGGTGGTATCCTGCGGTGTATTATGTGCTGAATTATGCCGTATCGCGCGGCCCGGCACCACGCCCCATCCTCCGGCCATCCGCCACCCCATGGAGGTTCCGCGATGTTCGCCATCGGCTACCGCACCCCGCTGCCCGTCACCGACCCCGACTGCCTGGTCGAGCTCGACCTGCCGAAGCCGGAGCCCGGCCCGCGCGACCTGCGCGTCGCCGTCCGCGCCGTCTCGGTGAACCCGGTCGACGTGAAGCGCCGCGGCGGCGCCGCCCCGCCCCCGGGCGAGGCCCGCATCCTCGGCTTCGACGCCGCCGGCATCGTCGAGGCGGTCGGCGCCGAGGTGACGCTCTTCCGCCCCGGCGACGAGGTCTTCTACGCCGGCGCCATCGACCGCCCCGGCAGCAATGCCGAGTACCAGCTGGTGGACGAGCGCATCGTCGGGCCCAAGCCGCGGAGCCTCGACTTCGCCGCCGCCGCCGCCCTGCCGCTCACCGCCATCACCGCCTGGGAGCTGCTCTTCGACCGGCTCGGCATCCCGCGCGAGGGCGGCGAGGGCGCCAGCCTGGTGGTCGTCAACGGCGCCGGCGGCGTCGGCTCGATCCTGACCCAGCTCGCCCGGCGCCTCACCCGCCTCACCGTCATCGCCACCGCCTCCCGCCCCGAGAGCACCGCCTGGTGCGAGGCGATGGGCGCCCACCACGTCATCGACCACCGCCGGCCGCTGGACGAGGGGCTGGCGGCGATCGGCCTGCCCATGGTCAGCCACGTCGCCAGCCTGACCGCGACCGACCGCCACCTGCCCGCCCTCGAGCGCGCCATCGCCCCCCAGGGCCGGATCGCCGTGATCGACGACCCCGCCACGCTCGACATCGTCCCCTTCAAGCGGAAGAGCGTCTCGCTGCACTGGGAGCTGATGTTCACCCGCTCCCTCTTCGGCACGCCGGACATGGCGGAGCAGCACCGGCTGCTGGCCGAGGTCTCCCGCCTGGTGGATGCCGGCACCCTGCGCGGCACCATGACCCATCACGGCGGCCGCATAGACGCCGCCAGCCTGCGCGCCCTGCACGCCCTGGTCGAAAGTGGCCGGAGCATCGGCAAGGCGGTGCTCGCCGGCTTCGGGTGAGGCCCCCGCGCCACGGTTGAACGGCGCCTCCGGCCGATCGATCGCGCGGCATGCGGAAGCCTTGGCGGGCTGCCGCGGCCGCGTGTATCCAGGCACCGTGCGCGCAACCATCATCCTGGCCTGCCTCGGCAGCCTGACCCTCGCCGCCCCAGCCCTCGCCAGCCGTCCGTCAGGCCCCCCCAGCGGGCGCGTGGCCCTTGCCCAGCTGGCGCCCAGCCCGGCGCTGTTCCGCCTGGCGGACCGCCTCCGCCGCCTGGACGAGGACGGGCTCGACCCCCGCGCCTATGCCATCCCCGCCGATGCGGAGGCCGGGCGCGACCCCGCTGCATGGCAGGCCGCCCTGCTCCGCGCCACCATCGCCGCCCTGACCGACCTGCTGCATGGCCGCGTCCAGGACATGCCGAACCGCCCCGACCTCCGCCGCGACACCGCTGCCCTCCCGCTCGGCCCCTGGCTGGCCGAGCTGCAAGCCTCGCCCGACCCCGCCGCGCTGATCGACCGCGCCGCCCTCCTGCCCCCCGAGGCCGCGGCGCTGAAGCGGGCGCTCGCCGCCGCCCGCGCCCGGGTCGCCGCCGGCGGCTTCCCCCCGGTGCCGCCCGCCAGCGGCGCCGACGCCCTGGAGCCCGGCGCCGTGGACCCGCTTCGCGTCCCCGCCCTCCGCGCCCGCCTCGTCCTGACCGACCCGGTCCTGGCCGCCGCCCCCGGCTCGGGCGACACCTATGACGAGGCGCTGGTCGCCGCCGCCCGCCGCTTCCAGGCCGCGGAGGGGCTGGAGGCCGATGGCCGCATCGGCCGCCTCAGCTTCGCCGCCCTCAACCGCCCGGCCGAGGCCACGGCCCGCCAGCTCCGCGTCGCCCTCGACATGCGCCGCGCCGCCGCGCCCGCCCCGGCCGAGCGGCATATCGAGGTCAACATCCCCTTCCAGCACTTCATCCTGTCGGAGGCCGGCCGCACCCTGCTCGAGATGGCGGTGATCGTCGGCAAGCCCGCCCGCGCCACGCCCATGCTCCAGGTCCGGCTGGCCGCGGTGCAGTTCAACCCGCAATGGGGCGTGCCCGAGCGCAACGCGCGGGAGGACCTGCTGCCCCGCTTCCGCCGCGACCCGCGCGCGATGATGGAGAAGGGCTTCCGCGTCTACAGCTACGTCGACGGCCAGCGGGTGGAGGTCGACCCGACCGCCATCAACTGGGCAGCGATCAATCCGCAACGTTTTCCCTATGTCATCCGGCAGGACGCCGGCGATATCAACGCCCTCGGCCGCATCAAATTCGTCATGCCGAATACCGAGGACATCTACATGCACGACACGCCCGAACGGCACCTCTTCCGCCGCCCCGACCGGGCCTTCTCCTCGGGCTGCATCCGCCTCGAGAAGCCGATGGAGCTGCTGGAGGCGGTGCTGCAGGGCACGCCCGGCTGGGACCGCGCCCGCGCCGACCGCGTGCTCGCCAGCCGCGTGACCACCGGCCTCACGCTGTCGCGCAGCATCCCCGTCCGCCTGCACTACACGACGGCGCGGGTGGAGGGCGGCGATGTCCGCCTCCGCCCCGACATCTACGGCCTCGACGAGGCCTATGCCCGCGCCCTCGATGCCGGGCGCACCAGGGTCGCCAGCACGAGCCTGCGGTGATGGACTGCCCCTGCTGCTCCCGCCGCGGCCTGCTCCGCGGCGCGCTCGGGCTCGGCCTCGCCTGCACCGGAATCGCCGTCTCCCCGGCCCAGGTGCTGGGCGGCGGCCCGCGCAACCTCGCCATCCAGCGCGTCCAGACCGGCGAGAGCTTCGAGGGCGCCTACTGGCGCGACGGCCGCTACGACCGCGAGGCGCTGCAGCAGCTCGACTGGCTCCTCCGCGACCCCTCCATGGAGGAGGCGACGCCGATGGACCCGCGCCTCTTCGACGTCCTCGCCGCCGTCGCCCGGCAGATGGAGGCGACCGAGGGCTACGAGGTCATCAGCGGCTACCGCGCGCCGGAGACGAATGCCGCCCGCGCCCGCGAATCCCGCCGCGTCTCCCGCGCCAGCCTGCACATGTCGGGTATGGCGGCCGATGTCCGTCTGGTCGGCCGCGAGAGCCTTGGCATGGCCCGCCTCGCGGCCGAGATGCAGCTCGGCGGCGTCGGCCTCTACCGCCGCGACGGCTTCGTCCATCTCGATTGCGGCCCGATCCGCCGCTGGTGAGGCTCAGGGGGCGCCCAGCACCCCCGCGCAGGCCTGCGGCATCTGCGGCGCCGGCCCGGGCGGCCGTGGTGCCGGCCGCCTTGCCTCGGGCGTGAGCCACCAGGCGAGGCTCGCATCGCACCCATCGCCCGGCGGCGGCGGTGCCTGCTCCCGGCATTCGGCCTGCCCGGCCGGGCAGCGCAGCCGGACATGCATGTGGCTGTCATGCCCCCGCCATGGCCTGACGCGGTGCAGCCAGGCCGCCCCCGCATCGGTCCGGCAGAGCTCCCGCTTGATCGCGTGGTTGACCAGCACCCGGTCCACCCCGGGCTGCTCCGCCGCCAGCCGGATCAGCGCCGCATGCCGCGGCCGCCAGAGGCGCGGGTCGACCCCGCTCTCGTCCGGCAGAACCAGCGAGGGCACGACGACATCCTCCCGCGCCGCGGCCGGCACCGCGGGCTTCGGCGAGAGTTCCAGCCAGATGTCGACATCCAGCCCCGACTGATGGCTCGCATGCCCATAGGGCAGGGGCCCGCCCCGCGGCTGCCCCATATCGCCGATCCAGAGCGCCGGGAAACCCTGGGCCGAGGCCTCCGCCGTGAAGCGCTCGACGAAGCGCACCAGCGCCGGATGCCCCCAATGCCGGTTGCGCGAGACCCGCACGGCCTGCCAGCCGGGCCCTTCGGCCGGCAGCGCCACGGCGCCGGCGATGCAGCCGAGGCTTGTCCCGCCGATGATCCTGGCGGGCCCCGGCGCCGGCGCCTTCACCGCCGCCCAAGGCCTCGGCTGGTCGATCCCTTGTGCCGCCGCCGGCATCAACCCCGCCAGCAGCAGCACCATGCCCCAACCCCAGCCCCGCATCGCCTGCTCCCCGGTCGATCCGGGCAGTATGCCGAAGCGGGCGGCGACGCGCAGCGCCGCCGCCGGGGATCAGAACCGCCGCTCGAAGACGGTGAGCGTGTCGCCCGGCTGCACGACGCTGTCGCGCTTCGCCTTGTATTCCATCGCCTTGCCATCCGGCCCGATGCGGGTGACAGAAACGTAATCCTGGATGGCGCGGTAGTTGAAGCCGCCGGCGACGGCGACCGCCGTCAGCACCGTCATGCCCGGCTGGTACGGGAACTGCCCGCCCTTCTCCACCATGCCGAGCACGAAGACCGGCCGGTAGGTCAGGACCTGCACCGCGGCCGACGGATCGCGGAACAGGTTCTTGTCGCGCATCTCCTTCTCGACGGCGCGCTCGATCTCGGTGGTGGTGAGGCCGGCCGCGCGCACCGTGCCGATCAGCGGCAGCGCGATCGTCCCCGCGTCGCCCACGCGGAAATCGCCGGTGAGGCGCGGATCGTTGAAGACGGTGACGCGCAGCTGGTCCTCCGGCCCGATGCGGTAGGCGGAGATCGTGGTCTCCGGCAGCGGCGGCAAATTGGAGCCCTGCGAGGCGCAGGCGGCAACGGCGCCTGCCAGCATCAGGGAGAACACGCGGCGGGATTGCATCGTCTGGCTTTCCTTTCGTGTACCAGGTCCATCATCGACCGGGTCAGGGATGCATGTGAAGATGGCCGTCATGCGGCAGCATCCGCATCACGCGACTAGTCTCTGCCAGACATCGCGCGAAGGGCACATTCGCGTTTCCTTGCGTTAATGGTTCATCACGCTGATGTTTGCGCGATGCGGCCTTGTTCGCTCGCCCGTTGATTGACCCCTCTCTCCGCCAACGCGTATTGCCCAAGCCTCCGCAGCCATTGCCGCGAAGGGAAGACACACCCCCTATGCTCGACAGACCGGTAGAATCGCGGCCTCCCTCGAATGAGCGGAAGCCGCAGCTCCGCACGCCGGCGCCCGTCGCCACGCCGATCGAGCCGGAAGGCCTGACCGTCACCGCACTGCTCGCAGCCTTGCGGCGCCGGCGCTTCGTGCTCGTCCTTTGCGCCCTGCTCTTCCCGATCGCCGCCTACATCGCCGCCAAGGAGCTGACGCCGCGCTACACGGCGACCTCCACGGTGATGTTCGAGCCGACCGACTACCAGGCCTCCGAGCTGCAGAGCATCCTGCGCGACGAGACGACGACGGATGCCGTGCTCGCCAGCCAGGTCGACGTCATCCGCAGCCTCTCCGTCGCCCGCCGCATCGTGCGCCAGTTCGACCTCACCGACCGTGAGGAGTTTGCCTGGTGGGTCAGCGAGGCGAAGCGTCCGGAAGAGCTGCTCTATCGCATCCAGGACGGCATCGCGCGCCGCATCGCGACCCTCTCGCCCGACCTCGCCGACCTGATCGCCCCCGAGGCGCCGGTGCCGAGGCCGAGTGCCGAGCGCGCCGAAATCTCCGCGGCCGAGAAGCTGCGCGACAAGATCCTCGTCACCGTCGTCCGCAACTCGCGTGTGCTGACGATCGCCGTCACAACCGAGGATGCGCAGCTCTCGACCGACATCGCCAACATGGCGTCCGATCTCTACATCTCCGACCAGCTCGAGTCGAAGTTCAACGCGGTGCGCCGCGCGAGCGAGTGGCTCGACGGCCGCGTCGCGCAGCTCCGCCGCGAGCTGCAGACGACCGAGAGCCGCATCGCCGACCTGCGCAGCCGCTCCGGCCTGACGCGCGGCGTGAGCGCCGGCCTCGGCACCGAGCAGGTCAGCAAGATCAACACCGACCTGATCGACGCCCGCAACCAGCTCGCCACCGCCGAGGCCCGGCTCGCCGCCGCCAGGCGCGGCGGCGGCGCCGACCTCACCGCGCTTGGCGCCTCCAACCTCACCGGCGCCCGCGCCGCCCGCGACGACGCGAGGCGCGAGGTGGAGCGGCTGCAGGCAACCCTCGGCGTCAACCACCCGGACGTGCGCGCCGCCCGCTCCCGCCTCGCCGAGGCCGAGCGCAATGTCGGCGGCGAGACCGGCCGCGTGGTCCAGGCGCTGGATGCGGAGGCGCGTGCCGCCCGCGCCCGCGTCTCCAGCCTCGAGGAGGCGCTGAAGACGCAGGAGAGCCTGCTGAACCAGAGCTCCGGCGCCGAGATCCAGGTCGCCGCCCTCGAGCGTGACGCCGACGCCTCCCGCAGCCTGCTGAAGGCGGTGCTCGAGCGCTCGCAGCAGACCGTCTCCCAGACGGCGATCGAGAAGCCGGATGCCCGCGTGCTGTCGCCCGCGACGGTGCCCGGCCGGCCGAGCTTCCCGAAGATCCCGCTCTTCGTCGCGGCGGCCACGATCCTCGGCATCCTCTTCGGCCTGCTGGTGATCTGGTTCCTCGAGCAGGCGGACAGCACCATCCGCTCCGGCGACGAGGTCCGCTCGGCCCTCGGCCTGCCCTGCCTGGCGCTGGTGCCGATGCTGAAGCGCGGCCTGCTCGGCCGCCACAAGGTCGAGGACTATGTCGTCCGCAAGCCGTTGAGCCCCTTCTCGGAGAGCATGCGCACGCTGCGCGCCGCCCTCTGGCTGGGCTCGGAGCCGCCGCGCGTCGTCGTCATCACCGCCGCCCGGCCGGGCGAGGGCAAGACCACCACCTCGGTGGCCCTGGCCCGCTCGGCGGCGATGAATGGCGAGCGCGTGCTGTTGATCGACTGCGACGTGCGCCAGCCCGCCCTCGGCCGGGTCTTCCGTTGCGAGGGCGCGCCGGGCGTGACCGACCTGCTGCTCGGCCAGGCCTTGCTGGAGCGGATCATTCGCCGCGACCATCTATCCTCGCTCGATTACATCCCCGCCGGCGCGGCCGAGATCCACTCCCTCGGCCTGTTCATGTCGGAGGCGATGGCGGGGCTGCTGGACCGGGTGCGGCGCGACTACGACCTCATCATCCTCGACGCGCCGCCGGCGCTGGCGATGGCCGATGCCCGCGTCGTCGCCCGCCTCGCCGATGCCACATTGCTCTGCGTAAGATGGCGCGATACACCGCGCTCGGTCGTGCGCAACTCCCTCGGCCTGCTCGAGGATGCGCATGCCCGGGTCATCGGCGCCGCGCTGACGCAGGTGGATGCCAAGGTGCATGGCCGCTCCGGCTATGCGGATGCCGAGGTGTACCACCCCCGTTACGGCGGCTATTTCCGGGAGTAGCCCCTCGATGGGTCGGTATCTGGTGACGGGTGGCGCCGGTTATGTCGGCAGCCACATTGTGAAGGCCCTGGTGGACCGCGGGGATGAGGTCGTCGTCATCGACGACCTCCGCCAGGGCCACCGGGCCGCGGTGCCGCCCTCGGTCGAACTCGTCTCCGTCGACCTGTCGGATCGCCGCCGCGTCGCGGAGGTCTTTGCCGGCTGGAAGTTCGACGCCGTCTTCCACTTCGCCGCCCTCTCCCTGGTCGGCGAGTCGATGCGCGACCCGCTGCGCTACTGCATCGACAACCTCTCCAACAGCCTGATCGTCGCCGATGCGGCGGTGAAGGCCGGCTGCCTCCGCTTCGTCCTGTCCTCGACGGCGGCCCTCTTCGGCTTCCCCAAACGGATCCCGATCGACGAGGAGGCCGAGGTCGCCCCCGTCTCCGCCTATGGCGAGAGCAAGCTGATGGTCGAGCGCGGCCTCGACTGGGCCGACAAGGTGCATGGCCTCCGCTCCGCCGCGCTGCGCTACTTCAACGCTGCCGGCGCCGACCCTTCCGGCGCCATCGGCGAGGATCATGAGCCGGAGACCCATCTCATCCCGCTCGCCATCGGCGCCGCCATGGGCACCCGCCCGCCGCTGACGGTGTTCGGCACCGACTACCCGACGCCGGACGGCACCTGCATCCGCGACTACGTCCATGTGACGGACCTGGCCGACGCCCATCTCCGCGTCCTCGACCGGCTCGAGCGCGGCAGCTGCCGCTTCAATGTCGGCAACGGCACCGGTTATTCAGTGAAGCAGGTGATGGAGTCCGTGGAGCGCATCAGCGGCAAGCCGGTGCCCCACAGCCTCGGCCCGCGCCGGCCTGGCGACCCGGCGGTGCTGGTCGCCTCCTCCGCCCGGCTGCGCGAGGAGACCGGCTGGAACCCTCATTTCGGCGCGCTGGACGACATCGTCCGCACCGCCTGGGCCTGGCACTCGGCTCACCCCAAGGGCTTCGGCGACCGCGGCTGAGGCTGGACTTCCGGGATCCGGGCGGTATAGGATTATTCGCCCAATCCCGGCCGCGTCTGCCTTCCGGACGCTCCTCCCTCAAACCCTCATAACTTAAAGCGCAGTTCGACTTGGGTGTGGGGTGGCCACGGCAGACTGCACGCCGAGCTACGCCAGCGCCCGATCCAGCAGTGCCTTCCCGCTGAATCCTTCACGCAGCATCGCCCGGTGCCAGCCGAGGTAGT
>JAESFQ010000012.1_pt1 | contig 189484 bp, 208 predicted proteins | sample 9269431 | NCBI WGS metagenome assembly JAESFQ01 (sample SAMN14502588, study PRJNA617103) | algae metagenome | isolation source: Plectolyngbya sp. WJT66-NPBG17 and co-occurring heterotrophs from well... | place: USA: Mojave Desert, Joshua Tree National Park, California | collected 2006-08-06 | reverse complement strand
CGACATTGCCGAGCTCCACCGGTGCGTCCGCCGCGCCTTCCGCCGTTTGCAGCACCGGGCCGACTTCATCATCGGCTGTTTCCGGCACGTCGGCCTGAGCCTTACCCAACTTCCGTGAAGGTCAATAATCGATGGCTGGCGGCTCGTCGCAGGCAGTCTTGTGCAGGGCTTCGCCAGCGGATGATCTCGGCCTACCCCCGGCAGCGGCGTCGGCCGAGGCTCAGCCCGACTCCATCCATGCCCCATCCGGCAGACGCCTCTCCTCAACCAGCAGCGCCCGGAAGCTGCTCGGCGATATACGGCGGGAGGTTGAAGGCTCCGCAATGGATTTCCGGCGTCCAGTACCGGGTCTGGCCAAGAATGCCGGCCATGCGGGCTCGCTCACGGATCTCGCCAACAGTGGCCGTCCGCAGCCGCGCGTCCTTCGCCGCCCAGCCCAGCGCCATGAAGCCGCCGACATAGGTCGGCACCGCGGCGACATAGGCGAAAACATCGGCAAAGACCTTTCCCCGCCGCAAGCTGGTATCCCGCAGCTCGTCCGCCTGCATGAAGGGCACCCCGGACTGGTTCACGACCAGGCCGTGCTCGGTCAGCAGCCGGGCGCAGTTGGCGTAGAATTCCTCCGTGAACAGCACCTCGCCGATACCAATCGGGTCCGTGCTGTCGACGATCACCACGTCGAAGCTCCCGGCCGACGCCTGACGGACATAGTCGATGCCGTCGCCGACGATGACCTCGGCGCGCGCATCGCTCCAAGCCTCCCCGGCAATGCCAGGCATGTACTGCTTCGCCAGCCGGATCACCTCGCCGTCGATCTCGACCATCACCGCCTGCTCGACCGTCCGATGCTGCAGCACCCGCCGGAGCACGCCGCCGTCGCCGGCACCGATGATCAACACTCGCTTGGCCGCGCCATGCGCCAGCAGCGGCACATGGGTCAGCATCTCCTGATAGACGAACTCGTCCGCCTCGGTGATCTGCACCACGCCGTCGAGCAGCATGACCCGGCCATGGGTCTCGCTCTCGAACACCATGATGTCCTGGAATCCGCTCTGCACCCGCGCCAGCTCACGCAGGACGCGGAAGCGCTGGCCCCAGGCGCTGTAGAGCGTCTCGTTCACCCAAGAGTCGGTCGCCATGGCGAGTGTCCCTGAAACAACGAGGGCGGGACCTCAAGGCCCCGCCCCACTCCTTGCGCGCTCGCTTCGATGTCAGCCGGTCAGGCCGCGCTTGTGCTCGGCGAGTTGAACCAGGGCCGGCATGAAGCCCCGCTTCAGTACCGGAATCGCCTTGTACGGGTTGCAATCGCCGCAGACGAAGATGTCGAGCGCCGCATAATCCCGTTCCGGCCAGGTGTGAATGGAGACATGGCTTTCCGCCAGCACCAGCACGCCGGACACTCCGCTGTTCGGGCCGAAATGATGGAAATGGCCGTGCAGGATCGTCGCACCAGTGGCGACCGCCGCCTCACGCAGCACTGCGTCGATATGCTCCGGGTCGGCCAGGTTGGTGGCATCCCAAAGATCGATGATCAGGTGCGTGCCAGCGAATTTCACGCCGTCGCGGGAGACGAAATAGTCCTTAGCCTCGCTCGCCGAGGTATCGGTATTCTGGGCTTCGCTCGGGAGCAACTCCGAGACCATCCCCAGTTGGAGAAGAGCGTCCATCGCGGGCTCCTGTTCCCACCAGCAGATGACCAGGGTGATCGGGATTGATCAGGTCAACGGGGCGCGCATATGGGGCACTGGGAACGGGGACGCAAGCGAAAATCGTCCGGAACGGCCGAAAATTTTGCCGCCCTCCCCCTCGCCCGACGCGGGACTTACCGCGTCATCGGGCCGCCAGCCCGCAATGCCTCCAGCCGCGACGAGATGGCACGGAATAGCGACAACTCTCGTTGCAACCGCGGCAGGTCCGTCAGGCCGCTGAGATGGTCCGCAGTCAGGAGCGTGAAGGCAGCCGCCAGGGGCCCCTCCGGCAGGCGAGGAGCGAATTCGAACCGCAAAGATGCCAGCCCCGATTCGTCACCGGCAAGAGCCAGCATCGCGGCCTGCCGGACCAGCATTCGACGCTGCGCCCCGTCAAGCGGGGCTGGCGCGGGCGCGACGGTTGCACGGAGATAGGCCGCCAGCGCCGCCGCGGCACCCGCCCAATCCTGCCGCTGCGCCAGCAGCTGCGACATCTCCTCCAGCCCGAAGGGTCCGAGTGCGCCAAGGCCAGCCAAGGCGTCTTCCACCTGCCCCAGCCGCGCCCGCGCTCGCGCCGCGAGCACGGCCCGGTCTCGCGCCAGGGCCTCCGGCATCGCGTCCGCTTCGCTCTCCTGCAAGGCTTTCAGCGCTGCCACGCCATTACCCTCCGACATCCGCAGCACCCCCTGTCGCAGGCCGAAGCTCGCCCGCACCGGGCCCGCGATGCGCGCTGCCGCCTGCCCGAGCAAGGCGGCAGCCCTGTCACCGAGATCGAGGTCCACCAGCCGGTCCGCAAGCGCCAGTATGGCGGCCTCCCCTTGCTCTCCCTGCGGCAGCAGTTCCGGATAGGCGTCGAACAGCGCAATCGCGTTGAGCGGCGGCGCCTGCGTCAGAGCCGCCAGGAAGGCGGTGCCGAGCGCTGGGCGCACGGCTTGCGCCCGCTCCGGAAAAAGCGCCTCCGTTTCCCGCAGCAGGGCGAGCGCACCGCGCGCATCGCCGGCCTCCTGCCTGAGCGCTGCAGGGCGGATGCGGGTCGCAGCCTCGTCCGCATCCCATCGCCAGGCGAAGAGCGTCCCCTCGAGTGCCCGCGCCGCCGCGGCCGCATCGATTCGCTTATGTGCCAGGCGCAGCTCGACCGCTCGCCCCATCGCCCGCGCACGCGCCAGCCGGTCGCGGCCGTGGGCGATCTCGTCATATCCGGCGAGCGCCGCATCGACGTCCCCACGGATTTCGGCCAGCATGGCGCGCGGCAGCCCCAGATCGGCCGAGGCTCCCGCCTGCGCCAGCAGCTGCTGCAACGGCAGCGACGCTCCGGCCTCCGCCAGCGCCTGGGCTGCCAAGGGGAGCACCCGCGCGCAGTGTTTCCGCATAGTCGAATACCAATGGCAAGGCCGCCGCGATCGCAGGCGCTGCTCCACCGGCGTCGCCCTCGGCCGCCAGGAGCAGCGCGCGCCACAAGCCCAGCTCATCCGTCTCCGTCAGCTCGGCCTGGCGCAGCGCGGCAGCCTGCGGCAAGCGCCCGCCAAGCGGGGCCGCAGCCCCAGCCAGGGCCGTGAGATGAGCATCCCTTACGGCCTCAGGGTCTTCGCCACGGGAGACGTCCACCATCGCCTGCGCTTCAGGCGGCAGGCCGAGTGCCAGCAAAGTTTCCGCTGCGGCGCGACGCAAGGACAGCCACTGGCACGGCGCCGCCGTTGCAATGCTCGCCTGGAGGATCCGTGTCCGGTCCAGCAGCTGTGCCGCCGGCAGACGCGGCAGGTCGAAGCTGCGAGTCACCGCAGAGCCCGCTGGCAGCTCCGCCAACGCAGGATCCAGCGAGAGCGGCACGGCCGCGGCCCCGATCAGGAAGCCGCCCGCCGTCGCACGCATCGTCACCTGATCCGCCCGCGCCAGCACTGCCCCTCCCAGAAAAGTTGGCGGCAGATCGAGTTCCGGCAGGCGCCGGACGACCGGCATCATCTGCCCCGACTCCCGGACGGTGCCGACCAAGAGCGGCAAGCCCGTCTCAGGGTCGATTACGGGCACCACGCGGCCCGGCTCGCCCGCCCGTACCACGAGGCGGGACGCGACGCCGCCCTCCGCCTCCACCGCCATCGCCCGCCCAGGCAGGTCGCGGCCTCCGGCCGGACGATGAGCTTCCAGCATCCAGCCGCCCGGCTCCCGCCGCGCCCGAATCCGGCCGGGCGCCGCCAGCGGCAGCCGCAGCAATGTCGCGTCGCCCAGCCTGTCGACCTGAAGTGCGGCGAAAACCACGTCTCCCCGCACAGCCGTGAGGTCGAGTGCCTCGCCGCTGTCGAACAGGGCCAGCACCTCCCTGCCCCTGCGCAGCACGGCCAGGCCGGTGGTCGCCGGATAGGGCAGCAGAATGCCGCCCGCCTGCGGCAAGGGCCGCACCGCCAGCGCATCCGGAAACGCAGGCGCGACCGGTGGCGCGGCAGGAACCGGGACCGATGGCACAGGCTGCGGCGCAACCTCGGCAGCGGCTTGCGGAACGGGAACCACCCGAGCCGGCAGCGGGGCAGCCTCCGCAATGGCCTCGCCTCCAGGGTTCAGCGCATCGACGACCAGCTTCGGCCCAACCCGGAACACTCGCGGCCGAACGCCCGGCTTCAGCGTGATGCGAATGCTCTCGCCATCGGCCGTCACCGCCGCCATGTTGCGCGGCGGCCGGCGCGCGCCGGAAAGGTCGATCGCGGCCCCTTGCGGAAAGGACAGCAGCACCGAAGCACCCGCTTGCTCCATGCGGTATTGCGGCGGTGCGGGCCAGTCAAAGACCAGCCGCCCGTGGCCCGGATGGTTGCCCACCCGGACCCCGACCACCTCCTGCGCCGAGGCCGCCGGCGCGAGCAGGAGCAGGGCAAGCAGCGGTGCCCAACGCATCAGTCGAAACTCGCCAGCAGCCGGTCGATCTCGGCCTGGGAGGAAGCCACCCCGGCAGCTGCGGCCCGTTGGCAAGCGCCTCGCCCTCGGTCCGCGCCATCGGTACCTCCTCGATCTCCGGCGATGCCTCCCCCTCGCTGCGGCCGAAGCTATGCGTCACCGCCGCGACACGCTTCTCGATGGACTTCAGGGCCGAGACCACCTTGCCGATGCGCTGCCCGGTGATGTCCTGGAAGCTGCAGGCCTCGTAGATGCGCGTCACGGCACCCCCCAGCGCCTCCGCATCCTCGCCCGCGAGCCGCGCCTGCAGCCCCTCCAGCACCTCGCAGCAATCGAGGATCTCGTTGGTGGCCGTCGCGGTGTGGCTGACGACCGCATCCAGCTCGTCCGTCGCCGTCGAGATGTGGCTGGCATTGATGTCCTCGACGCGCAGCGCCGCGATCTCGCTCTTCGCCCGCGCCACCTCGCGGCCGAGCGCCTCCAACTCGCCCAGCAGCGCCGCCTCGGTCGCCGTCATGTCGCCCGAGAGGCTGCCGAGCACCGCCCGCACCGCGGCCTCGATCCGGTCGCCGCCGGCCTGGCCATCAGGCATGGGTCAGTACCTTCTCGATCTTGCCGCGCAGCGTCTCGGCATTGAAGGGCTTGACGATGTAGTTGGAGACGCCGGCCGCCTTCGCCGCCACCACGTTCTCAGTCTTGCTCTCGGCGGTGATCATGATGAAGGGCGTGTCCTTCAGCTGCGCATCCGCCCGCACCTCCTTCAGCAGGTTGAGCCCGGTCATCGGCTGCATGTTCCAGTCGCTGATGGTCAGGCCGAACTGCCCGGCGCGCAGCTTGGCCAGTGCCTCCCGCCCGTCAGATGCCTCTTCGACATTGTCGAACTCCAGCTGCTTCAGCAGGTTGCGGATCATCCGCAGCATCGTCTTGTAGTCGTCGACGATCAGGACATTGGTGTTCTTGTCCATCGCAGGCTCATTGACTGTCGCTAATCGGCCGGCCGGGCACGATGCCGGGCCAGCTCGGCCGTCAGCAGCCGGGCACGATCGGGCTTCATCGCGCCGAGCACCGGTGCTGCCTTCGCTTCCCGCATCCGGTCCAGCAGCTGGACCAGCACGGGCATCTCCAGATCATCGAAGATCGCCGCCGCATCGCGCGGCCGCATGCCTTCGTAGAGCTTCACCATCTGCCGCCAGCCGGCCTCCTCGCGGGCGCCGAGCGCCTGGTCGGCTGCCTGCAGCCGCTGCTGGAGCGCCGTCATCTCCTCGAGGCGCTGGCTCAGCCGGCGTTCGGCCGCGGCAAGCACCAATTCACGCGTTGCCATCGCCTGCTCACGCTGGTCCAGCTCCAGCCGCCGGGCCCGCAACGCCTCGAGCAGGGCCCGCTCCGCCCGCTGCTCCGCGCTCGGCTCCTCGGAGGCGGGCAGGGGCGCCGCCATCGGTGCCGCGGCCGGCGGGGCCGGGCTGCTCGCCTGGGCGGGCGCCACTGCCAGGCGCTCCATCCCGGCGGGCAGGAGCGCGGCCAGCTTCGCCGCCAGCAGCAGGCCGATCGCGCCGAGCGCCGCCGGCATCAGGCGAGGGTGGAGACGCATCACGGCCCGCCCCTCGCCCCGCCCAGGCCCTGGCTCAGGGCCCGCAGCAGATCCCGCTCCGCCTGGCTCGGGACGGCGAGGGCGGGCTCCGGCGATGCCATCGGCCGCGCGGCGCGGACCAGGCCTTCCAGCCGGTCCGCCAGCCCCTCGGCCCGTTCCACCAGATAGCGCAGGTCATCCCGCATCGGCTCCGCCGCCGCGAGGCGCTCCGCCACCTGCCGCCCGGCGCCCTCCGCCGTGGCCCGCAGGCGCAGCGAGGCAGCCTCGGCCATGCGCGTCGCCTCGCCGAGGCCGGCCGCGCCCGCTTCCAGCGCCTCGCGGTCGCGCCGCACCGCGGCCAGCGTCCGCTCCAGCTTGAGGATGCAGGGAATGGCCGCCACCAGCAGACCGATCAGCAGCAGCTGCGCCGACCATTCGTACCAGCCCATGATCACGCCTCCGCCTTCTGCCGCAGCTTGCGCAGGATGCGGACCGCCATGCGGTTCTCCCGCCGGCCGAGCTCCGCCTCGAACATCGTCACGTCGCCGCAGCGCAGCTGCACCGGCCCACCGGGCGCGGCATTCAGCGTGATGCGGTCGCCCCGCTGCAGCGACATCACCGCGGCCAGCGGCATGGTCTGCTCGTCGAGCACCACGTCCATCGACAGCTCGGTGTGCCGCAGCTCCTCGGCGAGATGCGTCTCCCAGATACTGTCCCGGCCGAATCTCGCCCATGAATTGCTGCAGCAGCGGCTCGCGGATCGGCTCGAGCGTAGCGTAGGGCAGCAGTTCGATCTTGCCGCCGCGATCCTCCATGTCGACCCGGAGCCGCGACAGGATGCAGGCGTTGGACAGCTGCGACACGGCCGCGAAGCGTGGGTTGACCTCCAGCCGCTCGAAGCGGAAGCGCGCCGGGGAGAGCGGGCTGAAGGCATCCGACAAGTCGTCCAGCACCACGGTGATCAGCCGCTCCACCAGCGTCCGCTCGATCGTCGTGTAGGGCCGCCCCTCGATCCGCATCGCCGCGGTGCCGCGCCGGCCGCCGAGCAGCACGTCGACGACGGGGTAGATCAGCGCGCTGTCCACCACGATCAGCCCGTAATTGTCCCACTCCTCCACCTCGAACACGGCCAGCATCGCCGGGAGCGGCACGCTGTTCAGGTAGTCGCCGAAGCGCAGCAAGACGATGCTGTCGATCGAGACCTCGACGTTGTCGCTGGTGAAATTGCGCAGCGAGGTGGACATGATGCGCACCAGCCGGTCGAAGATGATCTCCAGCATCGGTAGCCGCTCGTAGGAGACGAGGCCGGCGCTGACGATGCGCTGGATGCCGGACCGCTCCTCCTCCTGGCGCGCCCCGCTGCCGAAGCCGAGCAGGCTGTCGATCTCCTGCTGGTTCAGCACACGCGTCGCATCGGGCGTGGCGGCGGGCGGCCGGTTGCTGGGCGAGGCCTCGGCGTCCAACGCCTCGCCCCAGGCCGCGGCCAGGTCGTCTGCCTCGGTGCTCATTGCAGCAGCAGCTCCGTGAAGAGGATGTCGGTCACGCGGGCCGGCGGCGCGACCAGGTTGGCACGTGCGATGAGCTCCTCCCGGAGCCGCTGCGTGCCGCTGCTGCCGCGCAGCTCCTCCGGCCGGAGCTCCCGCAGATAGGTGTTGAACAGGTCGAGCAGGCGCGGCATCGCCGCCTGCAGCGGCGCGGCATCCTCGGCCTTCGCCAGTTCGAGCTTGCTCCGCAGCTTGATGTAGCTGGCCCGCCGGCCGGTCACGCTCAGATTGGCGATGATGTCCGGCATGTCGAAGAAGACCGGCGGCGGCGGGACGTGCGCCGCTCGCGCCGCCTCCTGGCCGAGCAGGCGCTTCGGTAGGATGTCGCCGAACCAGAGCCCCGCACCCGCCGCGGCGAGCAGCAGCGGCAGCAGGAGCAGCAGCTTCCCCGTGCCCTTGCCTCCCTGCCTCGCCTCGTTCGACATGCCCTGCCCCATCGCATCGCTCCGGGCAGTCTGGCGTCCCAGCCGTTAAGGAAGCCTTGCGATGGCAGGAAGCGCCGCGCTGCCCGGCATTTCCTGCCGCCCGCGGCAGTCCTCGCCGCCCTGCGCCGGCCGCGGCCCTGGCACGCGCCTTGCCCCAGGGCGTGCCAGCAGGACACCACGATGGACCAGCCCGGCTACATCATTCTGTCCCGCCTCAGCGCCCAGATGCGGGCGACGCAGGTGCTGGCGAACAACATCGCCAATGCCGACACGCCGGCCTATCGCGCCGAGAGGCCGGTCTTCGCCAGCCACCTCGCCCGCGCGGGCGGCGAGCGGATCGCCTACAGCATCGACCGCGCGACCTGGCGCGACACGCGGCCCGGCCCGGTCAGCACCACCGGCAACCCGCTCGACGTCGCGCTGCGCGGCAACGGGTTCTTCGTCCTCGAGACGCCGGACGGCGAACGCTATACCCGCGCCGGCCGCTTCACCCTGGACCCCACGGGCCGCCTCACCGATGCGGACGGCAACGCCGTGCTCGGCACCGGCGGCACGCCGATCGCCTTCGGCCCGGGCGATACCCGCATCGAGATCACGGGGGACGGCACGGTGCGCAGCGAGAACGGCCCGATCGGCCGGCTCCGCATCGTCCGCTTCGCCGACCCGCAGCGCCTCCGTGCCGAGGGCGAGCGGCTCTACGCCGCCGAGGACCAGCCGGAGGATGTGCCCCGTCCGCAGCTCGTCCAGGGCGCGGTCGAGGGCGCGGTCGAGGGCAGCAACGTTTCCCCGATCACCGAGATCACCCGCCTCATCCAGGACGTGCGGGACTTCGAATTCGCCACCCAATTCGCGGAGCGCGAGGGCGACCGGCAGCAGAGCGCCATCGACCGCATCCTTCGCCGCCGCAGCTAACGGAGACGCCCCATGCGCGCCCTGCAGATCGCCGCCACCGGCATGATGGCCCAGCAGACCAATGTCGAGGTCATCTCGAACAACATCGCCAATATGAGCACGACCGGCTTCAAGCGCCGCCGCGCCGAGTTCGAGGACCTGATCTACCAGAACCTCCGCCGCGTCGGCTCGCAGAGCTCGGAGACCGGCTCGGTCCTGCCCTCCGGCGCGCAGATCGGCCTCGGCGTGAAGACGGCGGCCATCTACCGCATCGGCGAGCAGGCAGCCTGTCGCAGACCGACAACCGCTTCGACCTCGCCATCCGCGGCAACGGCTTCTTCCAGGTGCAGCTGCCCTCGGGCGAGATCGCCTATACCCGCGACGGCACCTTCGGCCTCTCGGCGGACGGCCAGCTCGTCACCTCGGAGGGCTTTCCGGTCCTGCCGCCCATCACCATCCCGGCGGCCGCCGTCGACGTCACCATCAACGCCACGGGCGAGGTGCTGGCGAAGCTCGACGGCCAGACCAACCCGCAGAATGTCGGCCAGATCCAGACCGCGATCTTCGCCAATGAGGGCGGGCTCGAGCAGACCGGCGACAACATGATGCTGGCGACCCCCGCCTCCGGCCTGCCGCAGCTCGCCGCCGCCGGCCAGCCCGGGCATGGCCAGGTGCTGCAGGGCTTCATCGAGACCAGCAACGTGAACGTCGTGCAGGAGATCACCCAGCTCATCACCGCCCAGCGCGCCTATGAGATGAACAGCAAGGTCATCACCGCGGGCGACGAGATGCTCTCCACCCTCTCGCGGATGCACTGAGCATGTGGGCCCTCCCCCTCCTCCTGCTGCTCGCCGCGCCCGCCGCCGCGCAGGACTTCGCCAGCATCCGCCCGCTCGCCACGGTCGAGGAGCCGACGCTCCGCCTCGGCGACATCTTCGACGGCGCCGGGCCGCGCGCCGGGCAGCCGGTCGGCGCCAGCCCCGCCCCCGGCCGCCCGGTCACCGCGGAGGAGATCGCCGCCACCCTGCGCCCCGAGCTCCACCGCCTCGGCATGGACCCGGAGGCCGAGCTCGACCTCGGCCCCCTCCTCCCGCCGATGATCCCGCCCGGTGCCGCCCCCCGCCTCGCCGCGGAAGGGATGCCGGTGCTGCGCCAGCGCCTCGCCGGCCGCGCCGCGCCGACCGTGCCGGCCGTCGCCGCCACCCGCCGCCTCGCCGCGGGCGAGATACCGGGCCCGGCGACCTCCGCGCTATGCGCCTCCGCGCCGAGCGCTCCCGGCCCGGCCTGGCCGAGCGGCCGGAGCAGGTGATCGGCCAGCAGCTCCACCGCCCCGTCGCCGCCGACGCGCCCATCCCGCTCGCCGATCTCGGCCCGCCCTCGCTGGTCGAGAAAAACGGCCTGGTGACGATGCTGCTCGAGTCGCCGGGCCTCTCCCTCAGCGCCCAGGGCCGCGCGCTGGAGGCTGGCCCGCGCGGCGGCCTCGTCCCGGTGATGAAACTCGCCAGCCGCGCCGTCGTCGAGGGCGAGGTGATCGGCCCCGGCCGGGTCCGCATCGCCCCAGGCGCCACGCCGCTGCGGAGGCCGTGACCATGCGCGCCGCCCTACTCCTCCTGCTGCTGGCGCTCGCCGGCTGCGGCTCGCTCGAGCGCCTCTCCCGGGTCGGCCGCACGCCGGAGCTTTCCGAGGTCCGCAACCCCACCGCCGACCCGGCCTGGCGCCCCGTCTCGATGCCGATGCCGGGCGCGCAGGAGGCGCCGCTCGCCGCCAACAGCCTTTGGCGCCCCGGCAGCCGCACATTCCTCCGCGACCAGCGCGCCTCGCAGGTCGGCGACCTCGTCACCGTGCTCGTCAGCATCGCCGACGACGCCCAGCTGCAGAACCGCACCCAGCGCGCCCGCGCCGGCACCGACAACCTCGGCATCTCGCAGATCTTCGGCATGCAGACGCGCTGGCTGCCGCGCGGCGACAGCCCCGCCAGCCTGCTCGATTCGAGCGGCGGCCAGACCAGCGACGGCAACGGCACGGTGAAGCGGGGTGAGACGATCAACCTCCGCCTCGCCGCGACCGTCACCCAGGTGCTGCCCAACGGCAATCTCGTCGTCACCGGCAAGCAGGAGGTGCGGGTCAGCGCCGAGCTGCGCGAACTCGCCGTCCAGGGCGTCATCCGACCGGAGGACATCGCCAGCGACAACACCGTCCGCCATGACCGGCTGGCCGAGGCACGCATCGCCTATGGCGGACGCGGCACCCTCTCCGACCTGCAGCAGCCCCGCTACGGCCAGCAGCTGCTAGATGCGATCCTGCCCTTCTAGCGCGGAGTCCGTTGGCAACGGCTCACCGAAGCCGCTCAGGTTCGTTGTTTCGTCGAGCAAATACCTCCGGGCAGGTGGTTCCACCAGAGCGGGGTTCGCTCCGGGCCGAGGCGGCGCCTGGAGCCTCGCCGATCTCGGGCTGCCGTTTGGGAGGGCGGCCCGATGCGAAGGACGGGCAGCGGGCGGTGCCGGGCAACTTGCGGCAGACGGTTGCGGCCATTCCTCGATCACACCGCGACCTGCGTGATCGCCGAAGGCACCGGAGACGCACCCGTCCCGGGTGAGACGCGGGATGCCGACGCCATGCTGCCGGCTCGGGCGGCTGAAGGACTGCGTCGCATCTTTCATGACCGTTTTCAGGGATCGTTCAGAGCGGAGGCGGGATTTGGCGAGGGCGCTCTCAGCCGAGGAACGTGCCAGGGTACGGCGGGCGCTCCTCGCGGAAGGCCGCCGGCTGTCCGTGGAGGGCGAGCTCAAGGCCATGTCGCTCGCCCAGCTTGCGCAGGCCGCTGGCATCGCCAAGACCTCCTTCTACGCATTTCCCCCTCGAAGGAGGCCATGCTGCTCGACCTCCTACAGGACGAGGCGCCGGGCGTGCGGGGCCAGCACCCCATAGCGGCTCCTGGCATGCTGGCGGCATCCTCGTCGCCGAAGGTCACCGCGCGGCCAGCGCCGCGCCGAGGGCCTCGAACATCCGCGGCTCCGAGGACCGCGCCGCGTTGAAGCGCAGGTGCCGGCACTCCCCCCGCTCCGGCCGGAACAGCGCCCCGCGCGCCAGCAACAGGCCGCGGTCGAGCGCCGCCTGGTAGACCGCTTCCGGCTCGCAGCCCGGCGGCAGCGCCGCCCAGAGGAAGAGCCCCGGCTCCCCTTCCGCCGGCAGCCCGAAGCCGAGCGCCTGCAGCCGCGCCACCGCCTGCGCCCGCGTCGCCGCCAGCTTCGGCCGCAGCCGGTCGAGCCAGCGCCGGTACTGGCCGGAGGCCAGCAGCTCCGCCAGCAGCACCTCCATCAGCGGCGGCAGCGCCGGCGCCGAGAGCAGCTTCGCCTGCAGCAGCGCCTCGATGATCGGCCGCTCGGCCGCGATGAAGCCGAGCCGCGTCGCCGGCCCCACCATCTTGGTGAAGGAGGAGAGGTAGATCAGCCCACGCCCTCCCGCCAATTGCAGCAGCCGCACCGGATGGCCCGGGTGCAGGTCGGCATAGGTGTCGTCCTCCACCAGCAGCAGTCCGTGCCGCTCGGCGATCAGCAGCAGCCGGTGCAGCGTCGCGGCGGAGGCCGTCCACCCCGTCGGGTTGTGCAGCACGCTCTGCACGAGGAACAGCTTCGGCCTGACCGTCCGGCAGGCCTGTTCCACCGCGTCGAGGTCCGGCCCCTCCGGCGTCCAGGGCACCGGATGCAGCCGCACCCCGGCCCGCTCCAGCATGGTGTAGAACTTGAAGTAGCCCGGATCCTCCGCCAGCACCGTGTCGCCCGGCTGCAGCCGCGTGCGGATGATGAGGTCGAGCGCCTGCGTCCCCCCGAGCGTCGTCAGGACGCAATCCGGCGAGACCGGCATCGCCATCCCCGCCAGCCGCACCGCGATCTGCTCGCGCAGCGCCACATCGCCACGCGCGGTCCCGTCGCAGGCCAGCAGCTCCGGCATCCGCCGCTGAACCCGGTGCAGCACGGCGGCCGGCCAGGCCTCGCGCAGCCACCCCTCCGGCAGGTAGCCGTTCCCCGGCTTCCACAGCGCCGGCGGCCCGAAGCTGCGGAGGCTGACCGCCTCGTCGCCCACATCCGGGTCGGCGCCCCGGCCCGCCGGCTGCGGCCCGATCGCGGCGACGAAGGTCCCCGCCCCCGGCCGCGGCGCGACCAGGCCCATCGCCCCCAGCCGGTCATAGGCCTCGACGACCGAATGCACGCTGCAGCCGAGCCGCCCCGCCATCGACCGCACCGAGGGCAGCCGCAGGCCGGCCGCCAGGGCACCGCCGCGGATCATCCCGCCCAGCTTGTCGACGATCTGCTCCACCACCGGCCCATCGCGCTCGAGCCGCAGCGCTGCCAGGGAGTGGGCCATCGAAGGAGGAAGCGGCAGCGTGTCCGGCATGGCCCCAGCCTGCCGCCCCTCGGCCCAGCTTCGCAAGCATCACCATCCCGAACGCCAGTCGCACTGTACCGCGCGCCGGCCGGTACAGTTCCCCCCGCATCCGCCAACCCGTACCGGGACCGGAAGATCGGTCCGCCGCATCCTCCATCACCCCAACCGGGAGAATGGAGCCATGCAGTCCGCCCTTCGCACGCCCGCCCTCGCCCTTCCCGCCTGCCTGACCCGGCGCCCGCTGCGCCTCCGCGTCACGGCCTGGCTGCGGCTCGGCCTGGCCCGGCGCCGCGAGCGGCAAGCCCTGGCCGAGATGGATCTGCGCATGCTCCGCGACATCGGCATCGGGCCCCATGATGCCTTCCACGAGGCGCGGAAATTCTGGTGGGAAGTCTGAGGCATCGGGAGGGGCGCCGCCCCCTCGCGCCCGCCGCCCAAGGGTCGCAGCGTCCTTGGGATCCCGGCGTCACTTGCGCTTCGGCGGCGGGGGCTCCGTCCCCGCCACGCTCGGGCGCGCCAGGTGCCGCGTCAGGTAGCCGGTCAGCGCAGGCAGGCCCGCCATGATCGCCCCGGCCTCCGGCAGCCGCGCCAGGTAGTAGAGGATCGGCAGCAGGTTCGCGTCGGCCAGCGTGAACCCCTCACCCACCAGATGCCCGGTCGGCGCCACGCTCCGGTCGAGGAAGCCGAGCTGCTCGCGCAGCGCAGGCACCGCCGCCTCCACCGCTGCCCGGTCCGGGGCGCCATCCTCCGTGCCGGGGAAGACATGCGCATAGAGATACCGCCGGATGCAGAGCGGATCGATGACGGTGTTCACCACCGAGACCCATTGCTCCACCAGCGCCTCCGCCACCGGCTCCTCCGGGATCAGCTTCGACCCGGGAAAGATCCGGTCGATATAGGTGCAGATCGCCTTCGACTCGTAGAGCACGAGGTCGCCATGCCGCATCGCCGGGATCTTGCCGAAGGGATGCAGCGCCCGCATCTCCGGGGTCCCCGGCCAGCCGCGGGTATGGGTGTGGGCGACGCCCTTCTCCGCACAGACCATCCGGCAGGTCCACACATAGGTGCTCCGCGCCACGCCGATGATCTCGAGCTCCGCCATCGCCTTCCCCTGCCCCTGATGTAGACTGCGCCGATGTGCGGACGATACTTCCAGCAGCGCGGCGCCGGCTATGTCGCCCGCTACTTCGAGGCGGTGAACGCCATCCCCAACACGCCGCCGAGCTGGAACCGTGCGCCCACGCAGGATGCGCTGGTCGTCCGCCGCCACCCCGAGACCGGCGCTCGCCACTTGGACGCGCTGCGCTGGGGCCTCGTCCCCCGCTGGGCCAGCGACCCCTCGGTCGGCAGCAAGATGATCAATGCCCGCTCCGAGGGCATCACCGAGAAGCCCTCCTTCCGCGAGGCCTTCCGCAAGCGCCGCTGCCTCGTCACCGCCGACGGCTTCTACGAATGGCGCACGGAGGGCAAGGCGAAGCAGGCCTTCGCCATCGCACTCGCCGGCGGCGAGCCCATGGCGCTGGCCGGCCTCTGGGAAGGCTGGCGCGCCCCCGATGGCAGCATCCTCCGCACCTGTACCGTCATCACCGGCGACGCGAACGAGAAGCTCGCCGCCATGCACCACCGCATGCCGATGATCCTGCCGCGCGAGGCTTGGCCCGCCTGGCTCGGCGAGGAGCCGGCCGAGCCGGAGGAGCTGCTGGCCCTCCTCAAGCCCTATCCGCCCGAGCTGACCCTCGCCTGGCCCGTCACCAGCCGGGTCAACAAGGTGGCCGAGAACGACCCCGGCCTCCTCGCCCGCGACCCGCTGGCCATGCCCCCACCTGGCCTCGACGACCCGCCGCCGGAGTTCAAAGAGTGACCACCGGATCCCGCGCCAGCAGCCGCCCGAGCAGGTAGTCGACCTCCGCCCGCGTCTCGGCCGAGAGCCTCGGCCCCGGCGCCCGCAGCGCGTCGCTGCCGATGATCCCCCGCCGCATCAGCACGTATTTGCGGACGGCGAGCCCAAGCCCCGGCTGCAGCTCCGTCCGGATCAGCGGCAGGTGCAGGTCGAAGAGGTCCTGCGCCGCATCGCGCTCGCCTTTCGCCATCAATCCGCAGACCCGGACCAGCATCTCCGGCACCGCATAGCCCGTCATAATGCCATCTGCCCCGCGCGCCAGCTCCTCCGGCAGGAACTGCCCGCCCAGCCCGCCGAGGATGCTGATCGGCCGCATCCGCCCCTCGGCCATGAAGCGGCGGAGCGTGGTGATCTTGTCGAGACCCGGCCAGTCCTCCGCCTTCAGCATGACGAGGCGCGGATTCTCGGCCATCCGCCGGATCATCTCGGCCGACATGAAGATGCCGTTCGCCTGCGGATAGTCCTGCAGCACGAAGGGCACGTCCCCGACCGTCTCGGCGGCCTGGGCGATGTAGGACACCACCGCCTCGTCGCCCCGGAGCCCCGGCGTCGGCGCGATCATCACCCCCGCCGCCCCCGCATCCATCGCGCTCCGCGCCAGCGCGCCCATGCTGGCGAAGCCGGGCGAGGAGACGCCGACGACCACCGGCACCCGCCCGTCCACCCGCCGCAGCACGCGCGCGGTGAAGGCCATGGCCTCGACCGCATCCAGCTTCGGCGCCTCCCCCATGATGCCGAGGATGGTGAGTCCGCTCGCCCCCGCGGCGAGATAGGCCTCCACCATCCGGTCCGTGCTGTCGAGATCGAGCGCGCCATCCGCCGAAAACGGCGTCGGCGCGATGACGAAGACGCCCTTCGCCCCCACTCCGAGCCGCATCGTCAGGCCGCCGTCACGGACATGTCGAAGGGCGGCTGCACATCGGGCGAGAGCACCGGCTCATAGGGGTTGGCCGCCGTCCGCGCCGCGAGGTCCGCCTTCGCCGCCTCGATGAGCGCCGGGTCGCGCAGGCAGTCGACGGCCGTCCCCGCCATCACCTTCGCCACATGCACCATGCCCTTATGCGCCGCCGGCAGCTTGCCCTGCGCCGTCAGCTGCCAGGAATGCCCCGGCGTGCCGATCGCATAGGTCGAGCCCCGCGCCTGCACCGTCGGCACAACCCAGGAGACGTCGCCCACATCCGTCGAGCCCATCATCGGCGCGCCGCGCACCTCGAGCGGCACGACGACGTCGCAGAGCGCGACGCCCTTGCGCATCGGCAGCCCGATCCGTCGCCAGGAGGCGGCGATGTCCTCCTCGGTCAGCGTCGCCTGGAACTCGGCGGCCCGCGCCCGGTCGAGGTCGTCGAAGGGCGGTGGCCCCAACCGGTCGAGGTTGTTCTGCATCGCCCGCTCCAGCGGCGCGTTGCCGAGAAGGTTGGAGACGCCGGACACGACCTTGGAGGAGACTTTGGTCTCCGTCATCAGCGCCGCCCCATCCGCGACCTTCCGCACCCGCTCGATCAGCCGCCGCAGCTCGACCAGGTCCCGCGCCCGGATCAGGTAGCGGACCTTGGCCGTCGGCTGCACCACATTGGGCGCGACCCCGCCGGCATCGAGATAGGCATAGTGGATGCGCGCATCGCTCGGCATGTGCTCGCGCATGTAGTTGACGCCGACATTCATCAGCTCCACCGCATCGAGCGCGCTCCTCCCGAGATGCGGCGCCGCGGCGGCATGCGAGGCCCGCCCGACGAAGGAGAAGTCGATCCGCGTATTGGCGAGGCTCACCGCCTCCTGCACCGCGGCGAAGGCCGCCGGATGCCAGGAGATGGCGATGTCCACATCCTTGAAGGCGCCGTCGCGGACCATGAAGCCCTTCGCCGCACCGCCCTCCTCGGCAGGACACCCATAGTACCGCACCCGCCCCGGCAGCCCCTTCGCCGCCAGCCAGTTCTTCACCGCCGTCGCCGCCAGCAGCGAGGCGGAGCCCAGAAGGTTGTGCCCGCAGCCATGGCCGAAGCCCGGCCCCGGCAGCGGCCGTGGCTCGGCGACGCCGGCCTCCTGGCTCAGCCCCGGCAGCGCGTCATACTCGCCGAGAATGGCGATGACCGGCCCGCCCTCGCCCGCCTCGCCTATCACCGCGGTCGGGATGCCCGCCACCTTCTCGGTGACGCGGAAGCCCTGCTCCCGCAGCATCGCCGTATGCTCGGCGCAGGAGCGCGTCTCGGTATAGGCCAGCTCCGGCATGCCCCAGACGCGGTCGGACAGCGCCTCGAAGCCGCCCCTCCTGGCATCCACCAGCCGCCAGATCTCTTCGCTGTTGTCCATGATGGTCAGGCCCGTGCCTTGAGTGTCTCGAGATCATAGCCTGCGATGCGCTTGTAGCCACCCGTGATGGCCAGCATCTCCTCGCGCGACATCACATCCTCGATCCGCGCGAAGGGCCGGTCGCCCGTCCGCGCATAGACCTCGCCGAGAATCGCATCCGGCGGCGTCTTGCGGTTGGTCAGCACCACCTGCGTCGTCGCCGGCAGCCGCTCCGCCTCATAGGCCTTCAGCGCCGTCTCCGGGTCGTCCGCATGCCGCGCCAGCAGGTCGGCGAGGCACCGCGCATCGAGGATCGACTGCCCCGCCCCGTTCGACCCGCGTGGCACCATCGGATGCGCCGCATCGCCGAGCAGGGTCAGCCGTCCGAAGGTCCAGCGCGGCAGCGGGTCCTGGTCGACCATCGGGAATTCCAGCACGACGTCGGAGGCACGCAGCATCGCCGGCAGGTCGAGCCATTCGAAGACCCAGTCCCGCACATAGGGGATGACATCCTCCACATCCCCCGGCCGGTTCCAGTCGCGGCGCGAGCGGTGCTTCTCCGTCTCCACCTCGAAGACCCAGTTGATGAGCTGCCGCCCCTCGCCGTCCACGTCATGGTGAATCGGGTAGATCACCATCTTGCCCGTCTTCAGCCAGCCCGCCCGCGTCATACTGGCCCCGGTGAGGATCGGCGGCCAGCGTGCGACGCCGCGCCACATGTTGTAGCCGGTGTATTTCGGCTCGCCCTCACTGGGATAGAATTGCCGCCGCATCACGGAATGGATGCCATCCGCCCCGATCGCCGCGCTTCCCCGCAGCGGCTCCGGCGTCGCGCCGTCGCGGCCGGGCGTGAAGCTGATGGTCACGCCGTCCTCGTCCTGTTCCACCCGCGCCACCCGCCGGTCGAACAGCACCGCTCCCTCGCCCAACCGCTCCCGGACGGCGGCCAGCAGCACCCCATGCAGGTCCGCCCGGTGGATCGACATCTGCGGATGCGCATAGCCCGCCGCCCGCCCGAGCGGCTCGCGATGGATCAGCTGCCCGAAGCGGTTGAAGAAATTCGCCTCATCCGTCTGCACGCAGTGCCGCAGAAGCTCATTCTGCAGGCCGAGCTGCGCCAGCTCGGCGGCGGCATGCGGCAGGATGTTGACCCCGACGCCGAGCGGCCTGACCTCCGCCACCGCCTCGACCACCCGGCAGGGGATGCCGTTCCGGTGCAGGCAGAGAGCGAGCGTCAGCCCGCCGATGCCGCCGCCGATGACCAGGATGCTGTCCTCCATGGCGCCTCTCCCTCCGCCGGCTCGATACTGGCCCCCGCTCCCGGGAGGTCAAGCGCCCGGCTTCGTCGCGCGGCACGATCCGTGCTTCCCGCCGGACGGACCGACCCAGGAGCCTGCGTGCTGCGCGTCTTGCTTGTGGACAGTGACCCGGAGCGCGCCGCCGCCGTCGAGGCCGGCCTCTGCGCCACCGGCTGCACCGTCGTCGCCATCGCCGCCGGCACGCGGGATCTGACCCGCCATGTCCGCGACACCGGCGCCGAGGTCATCGTCTGCGGCCTCGACGACCCCTCGCGCGACGAGCTGGAAGGCATGCGCGCCCTTCACCGCGACGAGCCCCGCCCCGTCATCCTCTTCGCCGAGAGGGCCGAGCCCGAGCAGATCGAGGCGGCGCTGGCCGCCGGCGTCTCGGCCTATGTGGTGGAGAGCATGGCCCCCGCCCGCGTCCGCCCGGTGATCGAGGTCGCCATCCGCCGCTTCCGCGCCCACCAGGCGCTGCGCGAGGAGCTCGCCACCGCCCGCCGCGACCTCGAGGAGCGCAAGCTGGTCGACCGCGCCAAGGCGCTGCTGATGAAGCGCCACCGCCTCACCGAGCCCGAGGCCTATAAGCGCCTCCGCCGCATGGCGATGGATCGGAGCCTGAAGATCCCCGACCTCGCCCTCCGATTTCTGGACGAAAAATAGACAACAAGCCTCAATAATGTGCTATTACCGGTAATTTAAGTGTGTCTGCTTAATCTGCGCGCATTTTCCCTTTGACCCGCTTCCGCCGCTTCTGTTGCATTGCAGCAGCGAGGTGATGCGCAACGGCGTGCATCGCACGGGCCCGGAGCGGGCCCGCTCGGGTGATCCATCCGCGGTCCAATGGCGGTCCGCACCTGGCCCTTCCGGGCCGGAGGACCGCCCCCGTGCTGCTCGATGCCGACGACGCCCCCCGCCCGACGCTCCGCCGCCCGGTCCTGCGCACGCTGCGCCTCGGCTTCGTCCCGCTCACCGACGCCGCGCCGCTGCTCGCCGCGCAGGAGCTCGGCCTGTTCGACGCCGTCGGCCTCCGGGTCGCCCTCTCGGCCGAGCCCTCCTGGGCGGCGCTGCGCGACAAGCTGGCCTTCGGCGCCCTCGATGCCGCCCATCTGCTTGGCCCCATGCCGATTGCGCTGGCCGCCGGCCTCACCGGCGTCCGCGCCCAGGTCACGATCGGTGCCGGGCTCGGTGCCAACGGCAACACCGTCACCCTCTCCAACGCCCTGGCGCAGGAACTCGGCCGCTTCCCCCGCCCGCTGCCCGCCGCGGGCTTCGCCGCCCTGGTCCGCCGCCGGGCCGCGCAGGGCCGGCCGCCGCTGACGCTCGCCGTCGCCTTCCCCTTCTCCTCGCACAACTACCTGCTGCGCTTCTGGTTGGCCGAGGCCGGGCTGGACCCCGACCGCGACCTCCGCCTCACCGTCGTCCCGCTGCCCATGGTCGCGCAGCACCTGGCCGAGGGCGCGATCGACGCCTTCTGCGCCGGCGAGCCCTGGGGCAGCCATGCCGCGGCGCTCGGCGCCGGACGCATCGCCCTCTCCTCCGGCGACATCTGGCCGAACCACCCGGAGAAGGTCCTCGCCTTCGACACCGCCTACGCGACGCGCGACCCGGACAGTGCCACGGCCTGCACCGCCGCCGTCATCGCCGCCGCGCGCTGGCTGGACGAGCCGGAGAACCAGGCCGAGGCCGTCAGCATCCTCCGCCGCCGCGCCTTCCCGAAGCTCGGCCGCCCCGAGATCGCGGCCGCCTTCGAGGGCACGGCCGAGGGCCTGCCGCTGGCCGCCCCGCTCCGCTTCCACAACGCGACGCTGCCGCGCCGCGACCAGGCCACCTGGTTCCTCCGCCAGATGCGCCGCTGGGGCCACATCCCCGCCGCGGTCAGCGACAGCGCCGCCCTCGCCCCCTGGCGCCCCGACATCTGGCGCGCCGCCGCCGCCCGACTGCACGAGGCGGAGCCGCCCGCGCCCCCGCCACCCCCTTCCTCGCCGCTGAGCGACAGCCTGGAGCACGCCTGAGATGAGCCTCACGCGCCGCAACGCCATCACCGCGACGGCCGCCCTCCTCGCCGGCGCCGCCCGCGACCCGCGCCAGGCGGCGATGCTCCACAAGCTCTCCGACGGCGATGACGCTGCCTAGCCGAAGGAGGCCGACCTCCTCGACCTGCTGACGGCCTTCCCCTCCGCCCGCCCGCCTATTGCCGACCTCCTCGCCTCCCTCCCCGCGCTAAAGCCCCGCCTCTACTCCATCGCTTCCTCTCCGCTGGCCGCCCCCAGCCGGGTCGAGCTCTGCATCGGCGTGGTGCAGGCCGAGCGCCGCGGGCGCCGGCGCGATGGCGTCGCCTCCTACCACCTCGCCTTTCGCGCGGGCCCGGACGCGCCGCTCCGCGCCCACATCCAGCCCAGCCACTTCCGCCTACCCGGCAATCCGGAGACGCCGATTGTCATGATCGGCCCGGGCACCGGCATCGCCCCCTTCCGCGCCTTCCTCCAGCACCGCGCGGCGACCGGCGCCCGCGGCCGCAACTGGCTCTTCTTCGGCGACCAGCGCAGCGCAACCGACTTCCTCTTCCGCCCCGGGATCGAGGCCTGGCGCGAGCAGGGCCTTCTGACCAGCCTGTCGCTGGCCTGGTCCCGCCACGGCGTGCGGAAGGTCTACGTTCAGGACCGCATGCGCGAGGAGGCCGCCGGCCTCTAGCGCTGGCTGCAGGACGGCGCGCATGTCTATGTCTGCGGCGACGCCGCGCGCATGGCGAAGGATGTCGATGCCGCGCTGCGCCAGGTCGCCATGCGGCAGGGCGGCATGAATGCCGACCAGGTCCGCGACTGGATCGTCGCGCTGGCCCGGCAGCACAGCTATCAGCGCGACGTCTACTAGCCCACCTGACACTGCCGACGCCGCGTCGCGGCCTTCGTGCATGCCCAGGATCCTGCACCGCCTTCCGCAGCATGGCCGCGGAAGCGCAGCACCCAGCCCGCTCACGAGGGGCGCATCCCCATGGCCGAGACGCGTACCACTTGCCCCTATTGCGGCGTCGGCTGCGGCGTCCTCGCCACCGCTGACGGCACGGTGCGTGGCGACCCGGACCACCCCGCCAACCGGGGCCGCCTCCGCAGCAAGGGCACGGCCCTGGGCGAGACGCTCGACCAGCCCGGCCGCCTCCTCCACCCCGAGGTCGACGGCAAGCGCGCCAGCTGGGACGCCGCCCTGGACGCCGTGGCGGAAGGCTTCCGCCGGGCGCTGGCCGAACACGGCCCCGCCGGTACCGCCCTCTACGTGTCCGGCCAGCTGCTGACCGAGGACTACTACGTCGCCAACAAGCTCGCCAAAGGCTTCCTTGGCACCGGTAACATCGAAAGCAACTCCCGCCTCTGCATGGCGAGCGCCGTCGCCGGCCACCGCCGCGCCTTCGGCGAGGACTTCGTGCCCGGGATCTACGAGGATCTGGAGCTGGCCGACCTCGTCATCCTCGTCGGCAGCAACCTCGCCTGGTGCCACCCCATCCTCCACCAGCGCCTTCAGGCGGCCCGCGCCGCCCGCCCCGGCATGCGCCTCGTGGTGGTCGACCCCCGCCGCACTGCCTCCTGCGAGGGCGCCGACCTGCATCTGCCCATCGCCCCCGGCCGCGACGTCGCCCTCTTCAACACCCTGCTCCGCCATCTCCACGCGCGGGGCTTCCGCAGCGACGCCCCCGGCCTCGCCGGCACCCTCGCCGCCGCCGATGGCGAGACCGGCCTCGACGCCGGCCTGCTCGCCACCTTCCTCGACTGGTTCGCGGCGACCCCCCGCAGCGTCACGCTGTTCAGCCAGGACGCCAACCAGTCCTCCGCCGCGACGGACAAGGCCAACGCCATCATCAACTGCCATCTCCTCGCTGGCCGCATCGGCCAGCACGGCTCAGGCCTCTTCAGCATCACCGGCCAGCCCAACGCCATGGGTGGCCGCGAGGTCGGCGCGCTGGCCACCACCCTCGCCGGCCATCTCGACTGGGACCGGCCCGCCGAGCCCGCCTCCCTCCGCGACTACTGGCGCGCCCCCAACCTCGCCGCCGGCCCAAGCCTCAAAGCCGTCGACCTGTTCCGGGCCGCGGGCGAGGGCCGCATCGGCGCCCTTTGGGTGATGGCGACCAACCCTGCCATCTCGCTCCCCGATGCCGGCGCGGTCCGCGAGGCGCTGCGCCGTACCCCCTGCCTCGTCGCCTCCGACTGCAGCCGCGAGAGCGACACGATGGACCTCGCCCGCATCCGCCTCCCCGCCCTCGGCTGGGGCGAGAAGTGCGGCACGGTCACCAACAGCGAGCGCGTCATCAGCCGCCAGCGCGCCTTCCGCGCCCCGCCCGGCGAGGCCCGTCCGGACTGGTAGGCGATCGCCCAAGTGGCCGCCCGCCTCGGCTGGGCCGAGGCCTTCGCCTGGACCGGCCCGGCCGCGATCTTCCACGAGCATGCTGGCCTGACCGGCCTCGCCCGCCCGGCCCCGCGCGCCTTCGACCTCACCGGCCTCGCCGACCTCACCGATGCCGAATACGATGCGATGCTGCCGACCCGCTGGCCCGTCGCCGGCCGCGGCACGCAGGGCGACCGCCTTGCCCCCGCCGCCCGCTTCGTACCCACCCCCTACCGCCCCCCGGCCAACCCGACCGGCGCCTCCGACCCCCTCGTCCTGCTGACCGGCCGCCTCCGTGACCAGTGGCACACGATGACGCGGAACGGGCCCGGTCCCCCGCCTCATGGCCCACACGCCGGAGCCGACGGCCGTCATCCACCGCGCCAATGCAGCCGGTCTGGCGGATGGCAGCCTCGCCCGGATCGAGAGCCCCTGGGGCAGCGCCACCCTCCGCCTCCGCCACGAGCCGGGGATGGCCCGCGGCACCGTCTTCGCGCCGATGCATTGGACCGCCCGCTTCGCCCCCGCCGCCCGCATAAACGCTTCGGTCAACCCGGCGGTGGACCCCATCAGCGGCCAGCCCGAGCTGAAGCATACCCCGGTCCGCCTGCGCCCCGCGCCGATGGGCTGGCACGGCTTCCTCCTCGCCCGGCGCAGCCTCGGCGCCGGACTCGCCGCCTGGACCGCCTTAATCCCCGCCGCCCCCCGCCCTCTTCCGCCACGAGCTCGCGGGCATCGAGCCGCCGGCGGACGCCTTCGACCGCCTGCGCGGCCTGGTCGAAGAACCCGCCGCCGCCTGAGTCCTGCTCGAGGACCCCGCCGCCGGCCTCCACCGCGCCGCGCTACTGCGCGAGGGTCGCCTCCTCGCCTGCCTCTTCCTGGCGCCCGGCCCCTCCGCGCCGCCGCCCCGCGCCTGGCTCCTCTCCCTCTTTGCCGAGCCCGCCATCGGCAGCGCCGCCCGCCGCGCCCTGCTCGCCGGCGCCCAGGCCGACGGCCCCGCCCCCTCGCCCACCATCTGCGTCTGCCACGGCATCGCCGAATCCAGCATCTGCGCAGCCATCGCCTGCGGTGCTAACACCCCGGCCCTGGTCGGCGAGGCGACGCGGGCTGGCACGGGCTGCGGCTCCTGCCGCCCGGAGATCGCCGCCCTGCTCGCCAAAGCCCCGGTGCCGGAACCCGCCTGATGCAGCATTTCCCCGTCTTCCTCGACCTCCAGGCCCGGCCGGTGCTGGTCCTCGGCACGGGCGAAGTGGCGGAGCGCAAGGCGGAGCCGCTCCGCGCCGCCGGCGCCGAGATCCGCTTCGCCGCCCGCTTCGACGAGGCCCTGTTGGAGGGCTGCCCCCTCGCCATCGGCGCCGATGCCCCGGAAGCGGAGCTGCAGGCCCTGGCCGCCGCCTGCCGTGCGCGGGGGATTCCGGTTAACGTCGTCGACCGCCCCGCGCTCTGCACCGCGCTGATGCCGGCGATCATCGATCGCGCGCCCGTCACTATCGCCGTCTCGACCGGCGGCGCCGCCCCCGTCCTCGCCCGCATGGTCCGCCAGAGGATCGAGGCGATCCTCCCCCCGACCCTCGGCCGCATCGCAGCGCTCGCCGAGCGCTTCAAGTCGGCCGTCCGCGCCCGCCTCCCCGACCTCCCGGCCCGCCGCCGCTTCCTCGAGGCGGCGCTGGCCGGCCCTCCCGCCGAGCTGGCCCTGGCGGGCCGCGACGCCGAGGCCGACGCCGCCTTCGCCACCGCCCTCGATGCCGCCGAGGCGCGCCCTGGCGGCATCGTCCACCTGGTCGGCGCCGGCCCCGGTGCCGCCGACCTCCTCACCCTCCGCGCCCTCCGCCTCCTCGGCGAGGCCGATGTGATCGTCCATGACCGCTTGGGCACCGAGGCCGTGCTGGAGATGGCCCGCCGCGATGCCGAGCGCATCTTCGTCGGCAAGGCCCGCGCCAACCACTGCATGAAGCAGGAGGACATCAACGCCCTCCTCATCCGCCTCGCCCGCGAGGGCCGCCGCGTGGTACGCCTCAAGGGCGGCGACCCGCTGGTCTTCGGCCGCGGCGGCGAGGAGGCGGAGGCCCTGGCCGAGGCCGGCATCCCCTGCGAGGTCGTCCCCGGCGTCACCGCAGCACTCGCCTGCGCCGCCGGCGCCGGCATCCCGCTGACCCATCGCGACGCCGCCCGCGCCGTCACCTTCGTCACCGGCCACCGGCGGGACGGCGGGGTCGATGTCCGCGGCCTGGTCCAGCCCGGCCAGACGCTGGCGATCTACATGGGCATCAGCACCCTCGCGCCGCTGCGCGACGCCCTCGTCGCCGATGGCATGTCGCCTGCCATGCCCGCCGCCGTCATCGAGCGCGGCGGCACGCCGCAGCAGCGCGTGCTCCGCGGCACGCTCAACAGCATCGCCACGGAGGCCCCGGCCTGGGTCACCGGCGGCCCCGCCCTGCTGCTGGTGGGGGAGGCAGTGGGGCGCGGCGCCCAGGGTTGGCTCCGGGCTGCCTGACGCCCCCTACCGGTAGATCGCCACCGGCAGCCACATGACCATGCTCTCCCAGTAGGTCACGAGGCCAAGGCAGATGAAGAGCGGGATCAGGAAGGGTGCGCAGGCCCGCATGGTCTGCTCGAAGGACAGGCCGGAGACGCGGGCGAGGATGAACAGCACCATCCCGACCGGCGGCGTCAGCAGGCCGATCATCAGGTTCAGGACCATGATGATGCCGAAATGCACCGGGTCGACGCCGAGCTGGGTCATCAACGGCAGCAGCACCGGCACGAGGATGGTGATGGCCGCGATCGTCTCGAGGAAGCATCCGACCACCAGCAGGAACAGGTTCACCAGCAGCAGCACCAGCCATTTGTTGGTGGTGAGGCCGAGCACCCATCCCGCCACCCCCTCGGTGACGCGGGTCGTGGTGATGAGCCAGCCGAAGATCGAGGCACCGGCAACGATCAGCAGCACCACCGCCGTGGTCTCGATCGTCTCCTGCGTGACGCGGAGGAAGCTGCGCCAGGTCAGCGTCCGATAGACCACGGCGCCGAGGAAGAGGGCGTAGAAGGTCGCCGCGATCGCCGCCTCGGTCGGGGTGAAGGCGCCCGAGGTCATGCCGCCCACCAGCAGCACCGGCGTCATCATCGGCAGGAAGGCGCGCCGGCCGGTCTGGCCCAGCCGTGCCCAGCGGAACTGCGCGTCGCGGTCGAAGCCGCGGCGATGCGCCGTGACGGCGACCGCGCCCATCAGCGTCGCCGCCATGACCAGCCCGGGGATAAGCCCCGCCGCGAAGAGCTGCCCGACCGAGGCATTGGCCATGACGCCATAGATCACCATCGGCAGCGACGGCGGGATGATCGGCCCGATGGTGGCCGAGGCCCCGGTCAGCCCGACCGCGAAGGGCAGCGGGTAGCCATGGTCCCGCATCGCCTTGATCTCGATGGTGCCGAGCCCGCCGGCATCGGCGACCGCGGTGCCCGACATGCCGGCGAATATCACGCTGCCGACCACGTTCACGTGGCCGAGCCCGCCCTTCAGCCAGCCGACCAGGGCGGTGGCGAAGCTGTAGATGCGCTCGGTGATGCCGGCGCTGTTCATCAGCGAGCCGGCCATGACGAAGAACGGGACGGCGAGCAGCGGGAAGCTGTCCACGCCCGCGGCCATGCGGTGCAGCACCACCAGCGGCGGCAGCGCGCCTTCCGCCCAGACATAGAGCAGCGACGCGGCGCCGAGCGAGACGGCCACCGGCACGCCGATCAGCAGCATGACGATGAAGGCGAGGAAGAGCAGCGCCGTCACAGCTTCATCCCGCCGAGCGATGGGTCCCTTGGCCCCTCGGGCTCACCCGCCCGCCAGCGCGCAATGCCCTGCAGCGCGCTGCGGATCGTGGTGAGCACGAGGCCGAGCAGGATGCCGTAATAGACGATGGAGAGCGGCTGGCCGAGCGCGATCATCGGCTGGAACTGCATCGCCTCGGCGACCTGCCAGCAGAGCCAGATGGAGACGGCGAAGAAGGCCGTCGTCACCGCCGAGACCACGGCAAGCGTCAGGCGGCGCCCGCCGGCCGGCAGCTTGTCGAGGAAGAATTCGACGGCGATGTGCGTGCCCCGCCGCGCCGCCATGGCGCTGCCCGTGAAGGTCAGCACCATCAGCAGGTACTGCGCGATCTCCTCGGTCCAGGAAAGGCTGCTGTTCAGGATGTAGCGGGTGAAGAACTGCAGGAAGACGATCGCTGCCAGCGTCCAGAACAGGGCGACGCTGATCCAGTCCTCCACCGCCAGGTCAGCCGGCAGGTCGGGCTGCGCGGCCTCCTCCTCGCGGGCGAGTTCAGCGAAGAGGTTGTCCGCGTCGGTGTCGCCCTGGCGCATGTCAGCTCCGCGCGCCGATCGCCTGGAGCCGGTCGTACTGCTCCTTCGTCCACCCGGCGCCGGCGGCGGTGTCGTTGTGCAGCGGCTGGGCTGCGGCGCGGAAGGCGGCGCGGTCGGGGCGCAGGACCGTCTTGCCCTGCTGCTCGAACCAGGGCGGCAGCGCCTGCTCGGCCTCGCGGATTTCCGCCGTGGCGCGGTCGGAAGCCTCGCGCAGCACCTCGTCGAACACCTTCTTGTCGGCGTCGTTCAGCCGCCGCCAGGTATTGCCCGAGACGACGGTGACGAGGCTCTCGGTGATGTGCCCGGTCAACGAGATGTGGCTCTGCACCTCGTAGAATTTCTTGGCCTGGATGGTCGGCAGCGGGTTCTCCTGCCCGTCCACGGTGCCCTGCTGCAGCGCCAGATAGACCTCGGCGAAGGCGATCGGCGTGGCGTTGGCGCCGACGCTGCGGGTGAACATCAGGAACATCGGCGCCTGGGGCACGCGCAGCTTCATCCCGCGCATGTCCTCCGGCTTCATGACGGGACGGTTCGCCGTGACATGTCGCTCACCGTAATAGGTCAGCGCCAGGGCCTGATGGCCGGTCTGCCGGCCATAGCCCGCCATCATCTCGCGCAGCAGGTCGCTTTTGCGATAGGCCTCGAAATGCGCGTAGTCGCGGAAGACATAGGGCGCATTGCCGATCGAGATCGGCTTGTAGGTGGCGCCGGCGAAGGCGACCCCGGTGTAGATCAGGTCCACCGTGCCGAGGGCGAGGCCCTGGTTGATCGTCGGCTCGTTGCCGAGGGCCGAGGCCGGGAAGACCTCGATCGCCCAGCGGTTTCCGGTGCGCTGCGTGATCTGCTGCGCGGCCCAGAGCGCCTGGGTGTGGTAGGCCTCGTTGGTCTCGTAGACATGCGCCCAGCGCAGCCGGGTCTGCGCCCCGGCGGCGCGGCCGAGGATGAGTGCCGGCGCAGCCAGGGCCGTGCCGATCAAGATCCTGCGGTTCATCATGGTCCTCCCCAGCCCGGCCGCCCTTGCCGGCTTGTCATGGCCGGCAAGGATGGCCGGAGGTCAGGGCGGACGCAAGCCGGCGAACCCTGCAAGGCCGGTCATGCCGCCAGGACACGCTCCAGCGGCAGCCCGCGGCAGTCCATCTCGTATTCCAGGTCGACCACCGGCGGCCGGCAATGCTGCCAAGTGACGCCGTGCCGCGCCGCCCCTCGCCTCACAAGCTCGTCGCCGAGGAGGGGGTGGATGTCATGCACCGTGTAGACCTGCACCCCCGTCGTCGCCTGCCAATCGGCATCGAGCGCCACCATCCGCCGCTCCATCTCGCCCAGCACATAGGTGGCCTTGGCCCGGATCCCCGCCGGCGACAGATCCCGGTGGGCGACGGTGCTTTCCGCATAGGTCGCCTTGCCCTCGATGCTCTCCCCGCTCCCCGCGACGACGAAGCTCGGCCCCGCCCCCGCATCCCGCAGCGCAAAGGTGAATGCGTGAAAGCCGGGCTCGGTGGGCGGCGCGATCTCCGGGCAGACATTGCTCCGCGCCACCGGGTTCCGCCCCTCGGCCAGCACGCCCCACTCGCCGAGCACGCCCGCATAGACCTCGTTGAACCTGCGGAACCCCGCCTCGCTGAACGGCGCCGGCGACCGCAGCTCGCAGGCGCAGAAGGCCGTCAGCGGCAGCCCCGCGCCGCGCAGGAACTCGGCTATCCGCCCGAAGCCTGCCCGCAGCGGCACCGGCTCGGCGAAGCGCACCCGCTCCAGCCGCCAGCCCGGCAGTGCCGCGACGCCACCCGAATACTGGAAAACGGCGGGGATGAAGCGATAGCCCCGCTCATCGAGGCTGATGGTGCCGGCCATGCGAGGACCTCCTGCTCCCCGCTATGGTGCCACCGAACCGCCATCCCGGGAGTCCCTTCTTCATGCCGAAGCCCCGTCGCGCCGCCCTGCACCGCCTCCCCATGCGTCACCCGGGCGACACCGCGGCGATCGAGGCCCTCATCGCCGACGGAGGGCTGGACCCCGCGCGCATCGTAGCGATCCTCGGCAAGACCGAGGGCAATGGCTGCGTCAACGACTTCCCCCGCGCCTATGCCGTTCAGTCCCTGGCGCTGATGCTGGCCCGCCATCTCGGCGCCGAGGCCGCCGCCCGCGTCGCGCTCGTCATGTCCGGCGGCACCGAGGGCGGCCTTTCCCCGCATTTCCTCATCCTCGCCGTCGGGGAGGGCGACGCGCCCGACCCGCGGGGCGCGCTCGCCATCGGCACCGCCTTCACCCGCGACCTCGCCCCGGAGGAGAGCGGCCGCGTCGCCCAGACCGAAGCCGTCGCCGCCGCGGTGCGCGAGGCGATGGCAGAGGCCGGCATCGCCGAGCCGCACTATGTCCAGGTGAAATGCCCGCTGCTGACGACGGAGCGCATCGCCGCCGCCCGCGCCCCCGTGGCGACGGAGGACACCTATGCCCCGATGGGCCTCTCCCGCGGCGCCTCCGCCCTGGGCGTCGCCCTCGCCCTCGGCGAGGTTAACGGCATTGCGCCCGAGGAGATCGGCCGGAACTGGGAGAGGCACTCCGCCGTCGCCAGCGCCTCGGCGGGCGTCGAGCTGGAGCGCTGCGAGATCATCGTGCTCGGCAACAGCACGGCGTGGTCCGGGGACCTCGCCATCGCCCATGCGGTGATGCAGGACGCGATCGACCTGCCCGCGGTGCACCGCGCCCTCCGCCTCGCCGGCTTGCCGACGGAGGATGGGCAGCTCGCCGCATCGGCCGCCGGCCGGCTGGTCGCCGTGCTGGCCAAGGCGGAGCCCTCGTCGACCGGTCGCATCCGCGGCCAGGGCCATATCATGTGGGACGACAGCGACATCAACGCGACGCGCCATGCGCGGGCGCTGGTCGGCGGCGTCATCGCCGGGGCTATAGGCCGCACCGACATCTTCGTCAGCGGCGGCGCCGAGCATCAGGGCCCGGATGGCGGCGGGCCCGTCGCGGTCATCGCGCGACGGGCCCAACCGATTTAGGACGCCGGATTCGGATTCCGGTTCGGGTTGGTCTCGTTCTCGGGGTGGGCGCCGCTGACATTGGTGCCCGCCACCTTGTCGAAGCCGCGCGAAGCCTGCGTGCCCGGCGGGTTGCCCGGCGTGCCGTCCGGCTGGCTGCTGCCCATGCCCGTCGACCGCCCGGCCTCGTTGCCCGGCCGCGCGCCGCTGACATTGGTGCCGGCGACATCGTCGAGGCCGCGCGAGGCCTGCGTGCCCAGCGGGTTGCCCGGCATGCCGTCGGTGCTGCCGAGCGCCGCATCGGTCCGGGTGCCCGGCCCGGTATGCGTGCCCATCTGGCCCGCTGCCGTGGTGGTGCCGATGCCCGTCGCGGCACCGAGGCCGCTCCCGGGAGTGGTCATCCCCGAGGTCGCCGGGCTCCGCGCCGGCATCGTGTCGTCGGCCCCACGCGGCGCACCGTCATTCCGCACCCAGCCGCTCTCGTCCCAGCGGCCGGACGAGACGTCGAGCTCCTGCGCATTGTGCCGCGCGAGGATGCCGTCGATCTCATGCGCGCGGCCCTCGTCGGCCCGCACGGTGACGAGGTTGCTGCCGCGCCGCACGCCCTCGGCATAGGCCGCCGCATGCTCCTCGCCGAGGCCCGCCTGGGTCAGCCCGCCGAGCAGGCCGCCCGCTGCTGCGCCGACGCCGGCGCCGGTCAGCGCCGCGACCAGCCAGCCCGCGGCCACGATCGGCCCGAGGCCCGGGATCGCTAGCGCGCCGATGCCGGCGAGCAGGCCCGCGCCGCCACCGACCAGCGTGCCGAGCGTGGCACCCGTGCCTGCGCCGGTCCCGGCGCCGGTGTGGCCCGGGCCGTTGTCGGCGACGTCGGTGGTGCTGGTGGTCGGCGTCGTCGTCGAGCTGTCCTCGGCGCCGCGGGCGACGAGGCTGATGTCGTCATGCGGGAAGCCGGCGGCCTCGAGGTCGCGCACGGCCGCGGCTGCGTCGGAGTAGTTGTCGAAAAGACGCGCGATGGTGCGTGTCGCCATGATGGAATCTCCTATCTTGTTCGAAGGGTTCAGCGCGTCGTCACATTGCCCTGGAAGTCGAGCCCGACGGAGACCTGCTGGCCATTCCGCATCGCCCGGCCGCGCCAGATGCCCTGGTCGTCCTTCTTGAGGTCGTCGACGCCGCTGAAGCCGGCGGCCTCGATGCGGCTGCGCGCCTGGCCTTCGGTGAAGCTGTTGGCGCCGGCGGCCGGGTCGGTCGCGGTGCGGGTGCCGTTGTCCATGGTGACGGCGGGCGGCGTGCTCTCGGTCCGCGCGCTGGGCGCGTTGGCGCCGGCAGTCGGGTCGGGCGTGGTGCGGGCGCCCTGATCCGTGGTGGCCGCAGGCGGCACGGTCGTGGCCGCGGGCGGCATGGCGTCGCCGCGCGCGCCCGGCGCAGTGGCGCCGCTGCGGTCTGGGGCAGTCTGGGCGAGGGCCGGCATGGCGGCAAGGCTGCCCAGCAGCGCCAGGCAGAAGCTTGTCTTGCGCATTATCGTGTTCCCGTGTTGTGGTCATGGCCCGCTTGCGGCGCGCCATTGGTCCACTAACGGACAGCGGGCTGGAGCGTTCGTTGCGCCGGCAACCTCAAGCGGGATCGATCAGGGCTGTGCCGCAAACGTGTCGCAGGCCCGCGGGTCGCCCGCCTCCAGCCCATGGCGGAACCAGCGCACACGTTGGGCGGAGCTGCCATGGGTGAAGCTCTCCGGCACCACCACGCCGCGCGCGCGCCGCTGCAGCCGGTCGTCGCCGACCGCGGCCGCGGCGTTCAGCCCTTCCTCGATGTCGCCCTGCTCCAGCACCTGACGCATGCGCTGCGTGCGGTTGGCCCAGACGCCGGCGAAGCAGTCCGCCTGCAGCTCCACCCGCACCTGCAGCGCGTTCGACTCCGCCTCGCCCATCCCGCGCCGCTGCGCCTCGACGCGGCGCAGCACGCCGATCTGGTTCTGCACATGGTGCCCGACCTCATGCGCGATGACATAGGCGCGGGCGAAATCCCCCGGCGCGCCGAGCCGGCGCTCCATCTCGCGGAAGAAGCCGAGGTCGAGATACACCTTCTGGTCGAGCGGGCAGTAGAAAGGCCCCGTCGCCGTCTGCGCCGTGCCGCAGCCGCTCTGCGTCGTGCCGCTGAACAGCACGAGGTTGGGCGGCCGATAGGCATTGCCGCCGCTGCGGAAGGCCTCGGTCCAGACGTCCTCCGTGGTCGCCAGGACCTGGGCGACGAAGCGCCGCTGCCCCTCCTCCGCCGCATCCGGCGGCGCACCCTGCTGCCGAGCGACCGGCGCCTCCGGCGCCCCGCCGCCCGAGAGGATCACCGAGGGATCGACGCCGAAGAACAAGGCCACCAATACCAGCGCGATGGTGCCGAGCCCGCCGCCCGCGACGCCGATCGGCAATCCGCCGCCGCCACCGCTGCCGCGCCGGTCCTCGACATTGCCGCTTTCCCTCTCGCCGCCGAGCCGCATCGCCTGGGCCTCCCGCTCAGCCGGCACAACAGCGGGAGGGACGGATGGTTCCGGAAGCGGGTCCTACCCCTCCCGCAGGACGCCGTCCTCGCGCAGCCGCGCCAGCGCCGCCGCGCCGAGCAGCGGGCCGAGCACCGCCTCGTTATGCTCGCCGAGCCGGGGCGCTGGCCGCGCCAGGATGCCGGGCGTTGCCGAGAGCCGCGGCACCATGCCGTGCATCGGCAGCCAGCCCTCTGGCATCTCCTCGTCCGGCACGGCGATCACCGCCTCGCGCTCGGCCAGGTAGGCATCCTCGGCGAGCATCGCCGCATCCATGATCGGCCCGATGGTGACGCCCGCCGCGTCGAAATGCGCGAGCACCTCGGCCAGGTCCCGCTCGGCGATGTAGCCGGCGATGATGGCGTCCAGCGCCTCGCCATGCCGCACCCGGTCGGCATTGGTGCGGAAGCGCGGATCCTCGATCAGCTCCGGCCGGCCGATGCTGCGCAGCAGCTTCTCCGTCATCCCCTGGGTCGAGGCGGACAGGCAGACCCAGCCGCCGTCGCGCGTGCGGTAGGCGTTGCGCGGCACGGCATTGGTGCTGCGGCTGCCGGTGCGGGGCTTCAGCTCGCGCGTCAGCCGCCAATTGGCGTGCTGCGGCTCCATCATCACATGGATCGGATCGAAGAGCGTCTGGTCGATCACCTGCCCCTGCCCCGTCGCCTCCGCATGGCGCAGCGCGATCATCGCGCTCGCCGCGCCGTAGAGCCCGGCATAGCCGTCGGCCATGTACATCGGCGGCAGCACCGGCTCCCGGTCGGCGAAGCCATTGACCGCGGCGAAGCCGGCATAGCCCTCGACCAGCGTGCCGAAGCCCGGCTTGTGCCGGTAGGGCCCGTCCTGCCCCCAGCCGCTGATGCGCACGACGACGAGGCGCGGGTTGATCGCCAGCAGCACCTCCGGCGCGAGGCCCATCGCCTCGAGCACGCCAGGGCGGAAGCTCTCCACCAGCATCGCCGCATCGCCCGCGAGGCGCTTCACCACATCGATGGCGCGCGGGTCGCGCAGGGCGAGGCAGACCGAGAGCTTGTTGCGGCTCAGCGTCTTCCAGGTGGTGGAGATGCCGCGGATGCGCCAAGCGCGCAGCGTGTCGCCCTCGGGCGGCTCGAGCTTGATGACCTCGGCGCCGTGGTCGGCCAGCACCTTGGTCAGGATGTTCCCGGCGACGAGGCGCGACAGGTCGAGCACCCGGAGCCCGTGCAGCGCCCCGGTTGCGCCCAGATCGAAGTCGCGGCGAGGCGGCGTCATTCGGCGCGGATATCCGCCGCGCGCGCCACCTCGCGCCAGCGGGCGAGATCGGCATGCAGCACCGCGGCGAACTCCCCCGGCCCGACCGGCGAGGGCGTCGCTCCCTCGGCCGCGTAGATGCGCGCGAGGTTGGCATCGCTGAGCGCGCCGCCCACCGCCGCATGGATGGCGGCGCGCGTCTCCGGCGGCAGGCCGTGCGGCGCGAGCAGCCCCCACCAGATGGCGGCCTCGTAGTCGATGCCCGCCTCGCGCACCGTCGGCACCGGCGGCACCTCCGGCGGCAGCCCGCCGCCCCCGTTTCCGTTCGTGGGGGCGGTCGCGGCGATGACGCGCACCCGCCCCTCGCGGATGGCGGCATTCGCGCTCGCCACCGTCGTGATCATCACCGGGATGGTGCCCGCCACGAGGTCCGTCACCGCCGGCGCGGTGCCGCGATAGGGGATATGGTTCATGCGGATGCCCGCCCGCTGGCAGAAATACTCGGAGATGAAGTGGTTGATCCCGCCCGCGCCGGAGGTGGCGTAGTCGATGCCGCCCGGCCTCGCCCGTGCCAGCGCGACCAGCTCCTGCACGCTGCGGGCCGGGAGGGCCGGGTTGACCATGATGAAGAAGGGCGCGCGCGCCAGCAGGGCGACGGCATCGAAGCTCGCCTCCGGGTCCCAGCCAGGCTTCTGCAGGATGGCGGTGGTGGCGAAGGAGGAGGAGGTGACCATCAGCGTGTAGCCATCCGGCGCCGCCTGCGCGACCTGGCCGGCGCCGATCGCCCCGCCGGCGCCGCCGCGGTTCTCGACGACGAAGGGCTGGCCGGTCCGCGCCTGCAGCCGCTCCGCCAAGGGCCGCGCCACGACATCGTTGGAGCCGCCGGGCGGAAAGGGCACCACCACCCGCACCGGGCGGTTCGGCCAAGCCGGCTGCGCCCGGGCAAGGGCCGGGGCCGCGAGCAGCGCGGCCAGCAGGGGACGCCGGGTGAGCGGGCGCATGGGGTTCCTCCCAGGCGCGAGCCTCTCCGGCATGGCAGGGGCTGTCAATCGGCGCCGGCTGGCGCGTCGGCCGACGCCCTGGCCTTAGTCGTCGCGGTGGACTCGCTCCATGCGCTCGTGGCGCTCCTGCGCCTCGATCGAGAGGGTGGCGATCGGCCGGGCCTCGAGGCGGCGGAGGCCGATCGGCTCCCCGCTTTCCTCGCAATAGCCGTAGGTGCCGTTCTCGATCCGCTCCAGCGCCTGGTCGATCTTGGAAATGAGCTTGCGCGCCCGGTCACGGGTGCGGAGCTCGAGCGCGCGGTCGGTCTCGACGCTCGCCCGGTCGGTCAGGTCGGCCTCCGAGATGCCGCCGGCGGAGAGGCTCGCCAGCGTGTCCCCGGCTTCGCGCAGGAGGTCGAGCCGCCAGCGCCGCAGCTTCTGGCGGAAATACTCCTGTTGCCGTGGATTCATGAACTCTTCGTCGTCCGTAGGACGGTAATCGGGCGGGAGGGTGATCAGCATTGTCTGGACGGCCCCATTCCGCTTGGGGGCCCAGGCACGCCGCCCGGCCCCTTGATCGCGGCCGGACCATACAGGCGGGTCCGGTCGGAAGCCAAGGGGTTGCGATACCGCAAATTGCTGGCGGAAGGCGGTTTTCACGCAAAGGCCATAAGGTCATCCAGGCCGCGGCGTGCCAATTCCACCTGCGCGCGCAGAACGACGCCCTGAACCACCTCCCGCAACGTCGGGTCGGCCCCCTCCTCCCCCGACTCCACCAGGCGGCGCAACCGCGCCGGATCAGGTGGGGTGCCGCCGAGCATATCGCATTGCAGCGCCGTCAGTTCCGCCAGGATATCCGTGGCCCGGCGATGCGCCGCCGCATCCCGCTCGGCGCCCGAGCTGCCTTCCTGCAGGGCGAGCAGGCCGAGGCCCAGCGGGGCGATGCCGCCGGCCGCCGCCGCCTCCCGCGCCGCCTCGCCGCCCTCCGCGGCGGGGCGGAAGCCGCCCGCACCGGCCCGCGCCCTGCCACGCGCCGGCACGGCCGCGCCGATGCCGCCGAGCCTGCCGATCCCCTGCATCCCAGACCTCCTTCTGCCCATCGGGCGGCAAGGCCGGGTCCCTTGCCCGGCAAGCCTTGCCGGCCTTGCCCCCGCAGCGCCTGGCATGGCGGTTGCGAAGCCGGGAGCGATGTGACCGACGGGGTGCAGCGTGGCCGAAAAAACTTTCGCAAGGGCGAAGATCGCCTGTGTTGCCGTGCTGGCGCTGGCCTTCCTCCTGGCCGGGCCGGCGGCGGCGCAATCCGTCCGCATCAAGGACATCGCCGATGTCGAAGGGGTGCGGGACAACCAGCTCGTCGGCTACGGCCTCGTCGTTGGCCTCGCCGGCACCGGCGACCGGCTGCGCACGGCGATCTTCACCCGGCAGTCGCTGATCGGCATGCTGGAGCGGCTCGGCGTCAACACCCGCGACAACGAGGCGCGGCTCGACACCCGCAACGTCGCCGCGGTGATGGTGACGGCCAACCTGCCGGCCTTCGCCCGGCCGGGCAGTCGGATCGACATTGCCGTCTCGGCGCTCGGCGATGCGACCAACCTCCAGGGCGGCACGCTGGTGGTGACGCCGCTCCTCGGCGCCGATGGCGAGGTCTATGCGGTGGCGCAGGGCGCGGTCGCCACCGGCGCGGTCGCAGCACGCGGGGCGGCGACCAGCATCCAGCGCGGCGTGCCGACCAGCGCGCGCATCGCCTCCGGCGCCATCGTCGAGCGGGAGATCCCCTACAGCCTCGCCGGCCGGCCCAACATCCGCCTCTCGCTCCGCAACCCCGACAGGACCACGGCGAGGCGCATCGCCGCGGCCATCAACCAGTCGACCGGCAGCACATCGGCCGTGGCGACGGACCCGCGCACGGTGGCGGTGGCGATGGTCGGGCGGGACCCGGTCGGCTTCCTCGCCCAGGTCGAGCAGCTCCGCGTCGAGCCGGACCAGGTGGCGAAGGTCGTGATCGAGGAGGCTTCGGGCACCATCGTCATGGGGGCGAATGTGCGGGTCTCGACGGTCGCCATTGCCCAGGGGAACCTCACCATCCGCATCACCGAGACGCCACAGGTGACGCAGCCCAACCCCTTCGCCCAAGGGGAGACGGTGGTGGTGCCGCGCACGACCATCGAGGTGGACGACCAGGCGCAACGCCGCATCGGCCTGCTCTCGGGCGGCGTGTCGCTGCAGGAGCTGGTGCGGGGGCTGAACGCGCTCGGCGTCGGGCCGCGCGACCTGATCACCATCCTGCAATCGATCAAGGCAGCCGGTGCGCTCCAGGCCGAGATGGAGCTGCGCTAATGACGCCCATTGCGGCCCCGCCGGCGCTCCGCCGCGCCGCCCAGGCCTTCGAGGCCCAGGCGCTCGGCCAGCTGCTGCAGCCGATCTTCGCCACCCTGCCGAAGGGCCGCTTCGGTGGCGGGGCGGCGGAGGCGCAGTGGCAGCCCATGCTGGTCGACGAGATGGCGAAGGCCGCCAGCCGCTCCGGCCATGGCTTCGGCCTCGGCGATGCGGTGCTCAGGGAAATGCTGCGCTGGCAGGCCGCCGGCGCCCGAACGGAGGAGGCTCAACGATGATGGATGCCCTGCTGACCGCCGGCCAGCGCCTGGCCGAGGCGCTGCGCGCCGAGAACGAGGCGCTGGCGGCGCTCGACCTGCCCCGCGCGGCCGGCCTCGCCACCGCCAAGATGCAGGCGGCGGATGCCTTCGCCGCCGCCTTCGCCACCACGCGCAAGCTCGGCACGCGGGCGGAAGGGGAGCAGCGCGCTACCGCCTCCGACCTCACCCTGCGGCTGCAGCAGCTCGGCGAGGAGAACCGGCGGCTGCTGGAGCGCGCCATCGCCATCCAGTCGCGCGTGATCGAGACCATCGCCAGGGCGGCGCTGCCGCGCAGCGGCTCCGGCGCCTATGGCGCTGCCGGGCGGATGGCGACGGCGCGGCAGGCGCCGGCCATCGCGGTCACGACCCGCGCCTGAAGCACCGCCCGCCATCACCGGATCACGCCCTAGTGCCCTGATCCCGAGATCCGGCGGATGTCGCGCTCGGGCCACCAGCCCGTGCCGTCGGCGGCCTGCCTGTCCGCGAGGCGTGCGGGTCAACCCTCACGCCTCGCTTGCAGGACACCAAGCCTTCGGATTGCCGCGTGGTGGCGGCCTGCGGCGGTCGCGCGTCAGCCCTGCTTGGCGACCAGCGCCTTCACCTCGTCCATCGCCTCGGTGAAGCGGGTGTTGAGCAGGGCCAGCGCCTCGGTGTTCGACTTCTGGATGAGGTCGGCCACCTCTCGCATGTTGCCAACGGCCTTTTCATAGGCGCTCTTCAGCAGCTCGGTCTGGCGGGCCGCCTTGGCCTGGGGGCTCTCCTGGGTGGAGATGGCCTTCACCGCCTCGGTCATCTCCGACATGGCGGATTGGAGGATTTCCATATGCCGCCGGGCGACCGCCTGGGCGCCCTCGAGCGCGACGCGGTTGGCGGCGGAGAGCGCTTCGAGGTTGCGGCGCTGTGCGGCGGCGAGCGCCTCCATATCCGGCATGCCGGGCAGGCGGAAATCCGCCAGCATGCGCATGATGTCGGTATCCGGCTTGAATCCCATCGGGTCTGCCATGTCGTCCTCCGCCCTGTTTCGTGTACCGGAAGCTAAGGCCCGGCCCCATGGCCGGTCAAAGCATCGAGGCATCCGGTGCGCCGGTGGTGTCGCCCGGCTCCAGCCGCAACGCGCGGGCGACCTGTTCGGCACGGTCGAGCGCGCGATCGAGTGCCGCCATCGTCGCGCCGAGGTCAGCCGTGTCGTCCCGGACCCAGGCGCGGAGCGTCGCCAGCCAGACCGCCGTCAGCCCCTGCGCCCGGGCGAGGCCGGCGATCCCGCCGGAGCCGAGCCCTGCCGCCTCCAGCATCCAGGCCATGGAGCCCGGGAGCGCCGAGAGCAGCGCGAGCGCCAGCAGCGGGTCGGTCTTCAGGTCCTCGATGAGGCGGAGGATGCCGGCGCGGTGCGGCTGCAGCGCGTCCACCCGCCGCATGATGACGTCGAAGACCCGGTCGCGCGGGGTGTTGTCGTCCGGCGCGTCGGGCACCACCCCTTCCAGCACCGCCTGGTCGACCAGGCGGCCGTGCAGCATCAGCAGGTGGTGGGGGGTCGGGCAGCGCCGCCTGATCTCGGCCGGGGCGACGCCTGAGGCGGCGGCGACCCGCCGCATGGAAAGTCCGGCCCAGCCATGCGCGGCGACCACGCGCCAGAGGCCGGCGACCAACCGCGCCTCGGTATCCTGCATCTCGCTCATGGCGCTGAGTGTGGGGATGCCGGCGGCGGAAGGATAGGGGTCAGCCCGCCAGCTCGCGTGAACGCTCGGTGGCGGCGGCGATGGCGCGGGACATCAGCGCCGGCCAGGCCTCGCCCGCCATCAGCACCGCCAGCGCCCGTTCGGTCGTGCCCTTGGGGCTGGTGACGTTCTTCCGCAGTTGGGCGCTGTCCTCCGCGCTCGCCGCCAGCAGGGCGCCGGAGCCGGCGACGGTGGCCCGGGCCATCCGCCGGGCGAGCCCGGGCGGCAGCCCCTGCTCGATGGCGGCCGCTTCCATCAACTCGGCGAGGAGGAAGACATAGGCCGGGCCGCCGCCGGAGACGGCGGTGACCGGGTCGATCAGTCCCTCCTCCTCGACCCAGGCGGTCTCGCCGATGGCCGAGAGCAGCCGGTCGGCCAGCGCCCGCTGCCCCGCCTCGACGCCAGGGCCGGGAAAGGCGACGGTGAAGCCCTGGCGGACGGCGGCCGGGGTGTTCGGCATGGCGCGGACGATCCGCGCGCCCTCGCTGAGCAGGGCCCGCATGCCGCCGGTGCTGCGCCCGGCCATGATCGAGATGAACAGGGTTTCCGGCTCGGCCAGCGGCGCAAAGGCCGGCAGCGTCGCCGCCGCCTCCTGCGGCTTGATGGCGAGCACCACCGCGCCGGGGCGGAAGCCCCCCGGGATGGCAGCCGGGCTCTCCACCACCGTCACCCGCCCGGCGAAGGGTGCGGCGGCAGGGGCATGCGGCTCCACCACCACCGCATCGGTGAGGCCCCGCTCCAGCCAGCCGGCCAGCATGGCCCCACCCATCTTCCCGCAGCCGACCAGCAGCAGCGGGGGCAGCGCTTCGGCGCTCATGGCTTCCTCCCCCAAGCGAATCAGGGGGAGAAGCTGTCAGGCCTCGCCGACACAGTCCAGCATGGCGGCCTGCAGGGCATCCGTCGGGCTCTTCCCACCCCAGAGGACGAACTGGAAGGCCGGGAAGAATCGCTCGCACTCGGTCAGCGCGATGTCGACCATGTCCTCGAGGCTCTCGGCGCTCGCCCCCGGGGCGCCGCGCAGCAGCACGGAGTGGCGGAACACCGGCACCCCCTCCTCGGATTCGATGCCGAAATGCCCGATCCAGAGCTTCTCATTCGCCAGCGCCAGCAGCTCGAAGAGCTTGCCGCGGGCCTCCGGCGGCACCTTCATGTCGAAGGCACAGGAGAAGCTCATGGCGCTGATTTCAGCCGACCAGGAGAAATAGAGGCCGTAATCGCACCACTTGCCCGGCGCCTCGGCCGCCATCTCGCCATCCGAGCGGCGCTCGAAAGCCCACTCGTTGGCGGCGACGATCTGTTCGAGGACATCGAGGGGGTTGGTCGCATGCTCGCGCTCGAGGGCCAGCAAGCCTGACATCGCGCACCTCCTCACTGGTCTGCGGCGCTCCCGCCCACCCGATATCTTGGGTGAATCGGCTGGGCGGGACCACCAGGGCTAGGATACCCAGGGGGCAAACGCGCCTGCAAGCCCGACGGTTGCGCAGGCGTTGCGAGACCAGTCCGAAATCCCTCAGCCGCCGCCGATGGGCGGCGGGTTTTTCATCGTGCCGCTGATCGGCGGCGGCTCGCCCGACGCGCTGGGCGGCGTCTCGGTGTTGGGCGACGTCTCGCTGGGCATCGCCTCGGCCGGGGCCGGGGCCTCCGCGCCTCCGCCGAGCTGGGCCTCGAGGGCGGCGACGCGCGCCTCGAGCGCCTCCTGCGCCTCGCGGGCGCGGCGGGCCAGCTCCATCGCCGCGTCCAGTTCCTCCCGCTTCACCAGCTCCAGCCGCTGGACCATCTGGTCCACCTGGCTGCGCACCGCGGCCTCCACCTCGGTCCGCACCCCGGCCAGGGCCGAGAAGGCGCCGCCGGCCACCCCGGCGAGGTCGTCGAACATGCTGCCGCGCTTGCGGCCGCCGCTACCCGTATCGTCCATGGACCCGTTCCCCTTCACAGCCTGCGTTGCCGCGGCCTATACCCCCCGCCGCCCGGTGCCGCCATCTGGCGGGCCGGCCTTTGGGGATCGCGGAGATGTATCTCGTCACCGGCGGGGCCGGTTTCATCGGCTCCAACCTCGTCGCCGCGCTCTGTGACCGCGGGGCGGAGGTGATGGTGGCCGACCGGCTGCGCTCGGGCGAGAAATGGCGCAACCTCGCCAAGCACCCGATCGCCGGCATCCTGCCGCCGGAGGAGCTGGACCGGTTCCTGGCCTCGGCGCCGCCGCTCGCAGCCGTGCTGCATCTCGGCGCCATCAGCGCAACGACCGCGACGGATGGCGACCTGGTGGCGGCGACCAACCTCACCCTCTCCCTTCAGCTCTGGGATGTCTGCGCCGCGCGGGGCATCCCCTTCATCTACGCCTCCTCGGCGGCGACCTATGGCGACGGCTCGCTCGGCTTCGAGGACGATGCCTCGCCCGCGGCGCTGGCGCGGCTCCGCCCCCTCAATCTTTATGGCTGGTCGAAGCTCGCCTTCGACCGCCGCGTCGCCGACCTGCTGCGCCGCGGCCGGCCGGCGCCGCCGCAATGGGCGGGGCTGCGCTTCTTCAACGTCTATGGGCCGAACGAGGCGCACAAGGGGCGGATGGCGAGCGTCCTCTTTCACAAATACCAGCAGGTGATGCGGGGCGAGGCGGCGACGCTGTTCCGCTCCGACCGCACGGGCATCGCCGATGGCGAGCAGCAGCGAGACTTCGTCCATGTCGACGACTGCGTCGCGGTGATGCTCTGGCTGCTGGACAACCCGGGGGCCTCCGGCCTGTTCAACCTCGGCTCCGGCCGGGCGCGGAGCTTCCGCGCGCTGGTCGAGGCGATGTTCGCCGCGCTCGGGCGCGAGGCCGATATCCGCTACATCGACATGCCCGGGGATTTGCGCGGCAAGTACCAGTATTTCACCGAGGCGCCGCTGGACCGGCTGCGCGCCGCGGGCTTCAACGCCCAGATGACGCCGCTCGAGGAAGGGGTTCGCCGCACCGTGCAGGATTTCCTCACCCAGCCGGACCCGTATCGCTGATGCTCTTCGCCCTTCCCTTTCCGATCATCGACCCGGTGCTGGTGCAGATCGGGCCGCTCGCCATCCGCTGGTATGCGCTGGCCTATATCGCTGGCATCCTCGGCGGCTGGTGGCTGGCGCGGCGGCTGGTGGCGCTGCGGCCGGAGGTGGCGACGCGCCAGCAGATCGACGACTTCGTCACCTGGACGACGCTCGGCATCATCCTCGGCGGGCGGCTCGGCTATGTGCTGTTCTACCGGCCGGACCACTACCTCGCGCATCCCCTCGACATCCTCAAGGTTTGGGAAGGGGGCATGAGCTTCCATGGCGGGGCGCTTGGGGTGATCGTCGCCATCTTCCTGTTCTGTCGGCAGGAGCGGCTGGACCCGCTGGGATTCGCGGACCGGGTGACGGCGGTGGTGCCGATCGGCCTCTGCCTCGGCAGGCTGGCGAATTTCATCAATGCCGAGCTCTGGGGGCGAGTGAGCGACGTGCCCTGGGCCATGGTCTTCCCGACCGGCGGGCCGGAGCCGCGGCATCCGAGCCAACTCTACCAGGCGGGGATGGAGGGCGTGCTGCTCTTCATCCTGCTACAGGTGCTGGTGCACAACCCGGCAATCCGGGCGCGGCGGGGCTTCGTCGCCGGCGCCTTCCTCGCCGGCTACGGCGTGGCGCGCTTCGTCGGCGAGTTCTTCCGCCAGCCGGATGCCTTCCTCGGCTTCCTCTTCGCCGGCGCCACGATGGGTCAGCTGCTGTCGCTGCCGATGATCCTGGCCGGCGCCTTCCTCATGCTCCGGGCCAGGCCGCGGCAGGAGGCGGTGGCCTGAGCGCGTCCGATCGCCGGGAGCCGGAGGCGCGAGGCGTGGCGGGGCCGCGCCGGCAAACAGCCGTGCCGGAACGCCTCGACCGGTTCATGGGCCGCGCGGCGCAGGCTTATTACGCCGGGCGCGACCCCTTCGGCCGCGTCGGCGACTTCACCACGGCGCCGGAGATCTCGCAGGCCTTCGGCGAATGCCTCGGCCTTTGGGCCGCCGTAACCTGGCAGATGATGGGCGCGCCGGCGCCGCTGCGGCTGGTGGAGCTCGGCCCGGGGCGCGGGACGCTGATGGCGGATGCGCTCAGGGCCATCGGCGAGATGGTGCCGGCCTTCCGGGCGGCGGCGGAGGTCCACCTCGTCGAGACCTCGCCTTTGCTGCGTGCAGCGCAGGCGGCGCGGCTGCCGGGGGCCACTTGGCATGAGCGGGTGGAGGCGGTGCCGCCCGGCCCGGCCATCGTCATCGCCAACGAGTTCTTCGATGCCCTGCCGATCCGCCAATTCGTCCGGCGCGGGGAGGCCTGGCTCGAACGCTTCGTCGCGGCCGGCGGCTTCGTCGAGCAGCCGGCCGAGGCCCCCCCCGCCCTCCCGGGGACGGCGCCGGAGGGGGCCATCCATGAGCTCTCCGAGGCCAGCCTCGCCATCGCCCGGCATCTCGGCGAGCGGCTGCGCGACCAGGGCGGGGCGGCGCTGGTGCTCGATTACGGGCCGGCCGAGCCCGGCTTCGGCGACAGCCTCCAGGCCATGGAGGCGCATGGCCGGGCCGATCCGTTGGCCGAGCCGGGCAGCGTCGACATCACCGCCCATGTCCGCTTCCCCGCCCTGGCCGAGGCAGCGCGCGAGGCGGGCGCCGCCACGCATGGGCCGCTGCCGATGGGCCTCTTCCTCCAGCGGCTCGGGCTGATGAGCCGGGCGGCGATCCTCGCCCGGGCCAACCCGCGCCAAGCCGGGCTGCTGCTCTCGGGCGCCGAGCGGCTGGTGGCGCCGGAGGGGATGGGGCGGCTGTTCAAGGCGCTCTGCCTGTGTCATCCGGGGCTCGCCATTCCTCCGGGCTTCGAGCCAGCATGAGTTCCGCCGAATACCTGACCACCCCCGCGCTCGCCGCCGTCACCGGGCTGCGCCACGGCTTCTTCACCCGCCGCGGCGGCGTGTCGGAGGGGCCCTGGGCGGCGCTCAACTGCTCGCTCTCCGGCCAGGACGACCGCGAGCGGGTGCGGGAGAACCGCCGCCGCGCCGCCGATGCGCTCGGCCTGCCGCGGGAGGCGCTGCACGGGCTGACGCAGGTGCATGGCATCGCCGTCGCCGAGGTCGATGAGCGCCGCTGGCGCGAGGGCGAGGGGCCGCAGGCCGATGCCATGGTGACGCGGCGGCCGGGCGTTGCGCTCGGCATCGTCACCGCCGATTGCGCGCCCGTGCTCTTCGCCGAGCCGGAGGCTGGCGTCATCGGCGCCGCCCATGCCGGCTGGCGCGGGGCGGTGGATGGGGTGATCGAGGCGACGCTCGGCGCCATGGAGGCGCTCGGCGCGTGCCGGGCCCGCGTGGTGGCCGCGGTCGGCCCCTGCATCGGCCAGGCGAGCTACGAGGTGGGACCCGACCTGCGCGGCGCGGTGCTCGCCCGCGACCCCGGGGATGCGCGGCACTTCGCCCCGGGCCGGCGGGAGGATCGCTGGCAGTTCGACCTCGCCGGCTACTGCGCCGCCCGGCTCCGGGCCGCCGGAGTCGCGCTGGTGGAGACGGCCGGCGCGGACACGCTGGCCGACGAGCAGGCCTTCTTCAGCCATCGCCGGCGCACCCTGGCGGGGGGCGGACCCATTGGCCACCAGCTCTCCGCCATCAGCATGGCGGCCTGAGCCATGCCCTACCTGGTCCAGTTCTTCGTCCTTACGCTGCTCACCATCATGGTCGCCTGTGCGCTCCTCTAGGCTGCTGCTCATCCTTCCCCTGCTGCTCGGCGCCTGCGGCGACCTGCCCCAGCCCTTCCGCGGCCGCCCCGGCGCGGAGGCGCAGCGGCTGGCCGTGCCGCTCGCGGTCCGCCTCGCCGTGCCGCCGCCGACCGAGGCGCTGCTGAGCGACGAGGGGGCGAAGAGGCTCGCGGACAGCATGGCCGAGGCGCTGCAGGCGCAGGACATCCCGGCCGTCGCCACGCCGGCGCCGCTGCCGCTCGACTGGCGCGTCGACATCGCCGCCGAGCGGCAGGGCCAGGCGGTGCTGCCGCGGTTCCGCCTGGTCGATGCGGATGGCAAGGTGCAGGCGGCGAGCCAGGGCAACCCGGTGCCGCTGGCCCGCTGGGCGGAGCCGACGTCGGAGCTGTTCGCCGATGTGGCGACCCAGGCGGCGCCCAGCCTCAGCCGGTTGCTGCTGCAGGTCGAGGCGGCGCGGAAGTCGACCGATCCGGCCTCCATCGCCGGCGGGCCGCCGCGCATCCGCTTCGCCGGCGTGACGGGCGCCCCGGGCGACGGCAACCAGGCGCTTGCCGCGCGGATGCGGGAGTTCCTCGGCAATGAGGGCTTCGTCGTCCAGGATGCGGCGGACGGGGCGGGCTATGCGCTGCAGGGCGATGTCGTCGTCGCCCAGGCCGCGGCACCGGCGCAGCAGCGCGTCGAGATCCAGTGGATCGTCAGCCGGCGGGACGGCGAGGAGCTCGGCCGCGTCGTGCAGATCAACGAGGTGCCGACGGGGCGGCTGCGTGGCCTCTGGGGCGACATCGCCTATGCGGCGGCGGAGGAGGCGGCGCCGGGCGTGCGGACCGTCGTCGCCAACGCGCTGAGCCCGGCGCCGTCCACGGCCGAGCCGGCCGCCGCCCAGGCGCCGGTGCGCTGACGGCTACTGGCCGGCGATCCCGCGCATGGCATCGAAGCCGACCGAGAGCGCGCCGAGCTGGAGCTGGAGGTCGCCGCCCGCGGGACGCTTCGCCGCCGTCGCCGTCCCGATCACCGTCGCCATGACCGTCTGCGCGCCGCCCTGCGCATCGAGCCCGGCGACTGCGAAGCCGTAGGCGCCGTCCGGCAGGCGCTGGCCGGCGACATTCCTGCCGTCCCAGCGCCAGTCCTGCGCGGTGCTGCCAAGCTTCACCGTATCCTGCCGGAGCACGCGGCCGCCGGCATCGACGATGCGGACCACCGCCTGCTGCGCCGCGCCGGCGGCCGGCAGGCGTAGGGTGACGTTGCCGTCCTGCAGGCTGAGCCGGGCGCTCTCCACCTCCACCCGCGCGCCGATCAACGGCGCCGCGGCGGTGAGCTGGGCGCCCTGCTACAGGCCGATCAGCTTGGTCAGTCTGGCGTTCATCGCGATCTGCTGCTCGACGCCGGCGAAGGAGACGAGCTGGTTCGTCATCTCGTTCGTGTCCATGGCCTTGGTCGGGTCCTGGTTCTGCAGCTGCGTCGTCAGCAGGGTCAGGAAGGTGTTGAAGTCGCCGGCAAGGCCGGTGCTGCCCTTGGGGCCGGAGGCGGCGGTGCCGCCGCCCGTGCCGGTGGTGCCTTGGATGGTGCCGCTCATCGATAGTGCTCCGTCAGACTGCGATGTCGAGAAGGGAAAGGGCGCTGAGCCTGGCCTGGACCGGACCGGCGGCGGCAGGCGGCGCCCCTCCGGCCGGCCCGCCGGCCGGCTGGCCGCCCTGCTGCCGCGGCCGCTGCTCCCCCGGAGGTCCGCCATCGCCGCCGGAGAGGCCGAATTGCGCGCCCCCGCTGGCGACCGCGATGCCGGCCTGGGCCAGGCTGCGGTCCAGCTTCCAAGCGTCGCGCTGCAGCAGGGCAAGGGTTTCCGGCCGCTCGGCGAGAATCCGGACCGAGGCGCCCTCGCCGTCCGCGCCGCGCTCGATGCGGATCTCGACCCGGCCGAGGGCCCCCGGCTCCAGCGCCACGGTGAGGCGCGGCACCTGGCCCTGGCCGAGAGCCAGGGCGATCGTCACCTGCGCCACCTGCCGGACCGGGGGCGGCGGCGGGGCCGGGACGGCATTCTCGGCGGGGGCGGGGGAGGCAGGCGGCGGGCTCAGCCCGACCGGGACGGCCTGGAGCGGATCGGGCGCGGCGGGCTGCACCTTGGCCGGCTCGCCGGGAAGATGCGGCGCCGGGCTGGCCGAGACAGGGGCCGGCGCGCCGTGCCCGGGCATGGCCTGAGGCGGCTCGGACGCATCCCCGCCCTGCTCCCTGGCCGCCATCTGACCCATGGCGGCGGTGACGGCCATGGGCCGGTCGCGCGGGGGCTGCGGCCCCGCCCCGCCAAGCGGTGCGGCCAGGGCCGATGGCACCAGCGGCGGCGCCGGGCCTGGCGCGGCGGATGCCGGGAGCGGCGGCGCGGCTTCGGCCGGCAGCGCGGCCGCGGCACCGGGTTGCGGAGGGGACGCCTCGGTGCCTGCCATGGGGACCGGACGCGGCCTCGGCCCAGGGGCGCCGGGTATCCTGGCGCCGAAGGCTTCGGCCAACCGGGCCGGATCGGCCGGCGCCTCGCCCGGCAAACCCGCCGGCGCCGCTTCGGCGACAGGGCTATCCGCAGGCCCAGCCTCGCCGCCGGCCGGCAAGGAGCTGGCAGGGGCGGCGATCGATGCCTGGGGCAGCGAGGCCGGGCTGGACGCCGCCGTCATCGCGGGGGCTGGCACCGGCACGCCACCGGCCGGCAGCGCGGGCGAGGCTGGTGTGGCGTCCGTTGCGGCGGGTTGCGGCGAGGTATCGGCCTCCGCCGCCTTGTCGTCATCGGTCGGAGCTCCCTCCGCGGAGCCGGGCTCCGTCGTGGCGGAGGGGGGCGCCGGCAGGGTGCGCTTCCCGGTTGGTGCCGGGGCAGGCCTCGCCGCAGGACCCGATGGAGCCGAAACGCTGCTCGCCGCCATGGCGGGAGTGTCCGCGGCGACGGCCAGCGCCGGCGCGGTGCCTGGCGCGGCCGCCTCCGCCGGGTTCGGCCCGGCACGCAGCAGCATGGCAGCGAAATCCTCGGCGCCGGCCTCGGGAGGCCTGGCGGCGGGAGGCGGAGGCGTCGCCGTCATCGGCGGCAAGCGGGCGGTGGGGTCCATGGCGATCCGGTCCAGCGGCGAGCCCCCGCTGCGAAGCCCGGGCCAGCCCGCTGACCCCTGGCGCCGGCAAGCCTCGCCGCCCGACCGGCAAAGCCTGCCGGCCGCCCGGCAGGACCGGCTCGCCCAGGGCGCTCCGGCGCTGGCACGCCGCCTGCGATGCCCCCCGCGACGCAGGCCGGCCCCGCTCGTCGCGCGGCGCCCGCCCCCTTGGATGACGGAGGCCCGACCATGTCTCTCTTCGGCTCGCTCACCGCCGCCATCAGCGGCCTGACCTCGCAAAGCCGATCGCTCGGCAACATCTCGGACAACATCGCCAACAGCCAGACCATCGGCTACAAGCGGGTCGACACCAACTTCATCTCCTACATCACCTCGTCGAGCCAGACGAACAACCTGCCCGGGGCGACGATCGCCGCGCCCTCTTACACCAACACCGTGCAGGGCACGATCGAGCAGTCCGAGGATCCGCTCGCCATGGCGATCGGCGGCCAGGGCTTCTTCAGCGTGGCGCAGGCGAAGGGCGCGGCGAACGGGCTGCCGCTCTTCGACGAACGGCAATTCTTCACCCGCGCCGGCGACTTCACCTGCGATTCGGACGGCTACCTCAAGAACGGCTCCGGCTACTACCTGAAGGGCTGGCCGGTCGATGCCGCCGGCAACCCGGACCGCACCAGCATCGAGCCGATCCGGGTGAACCAGCAGGTCTTCAACCCGATCGCCACCAAGCAGATCGAGCTCGCGGCGAACCTGCCCGCAACGCCGCCCGCCAAGCCGATCGAGACCCAGGTGCAGCTCTACGACACGCTCGGCAAGCTGCACACCGTGAGGCTCATCTTCTCCTCGACCACGTCCAACCAGTGGGACCTGAAGGTCGACGTACCGGACGACAAGGTCTCGAGCGACCGCGGCAGCATCGGATTGCTCTTCGGCAAGAGTGCGTCGCCGGCCGCCCCCGACGGCACGATCGGCGGCTTCGCCGCGCCGACGCCGCCCGCGACCTCCGGCACCATCACGCCGCCGACGGCGGGGGTCACGGGCGATCCGGCCGCCTTCACCTTTATGGCCGATTTCGGCCAGGGACCGCAGACCGTCTCGCTCTCGCTCGGGCAAATCGGCAAGGCGCTGGGCCTCACCCAGTACGACGCCGAGTTCAGCGTGCGCAACTCGGCGCAGGACGGCGTGCCGCTCGGCGCCTTCTCCTCGCTCAGCATGCGCACCAACGGCGACGTCGCCGTGAACTACGACAACGGCCAGAGCCGCGTCATCGCCCGCGTGCCGCTCGTCGCCTTCAACGACCCGGACAAGCTGCAGCGCCTCGACGGCCAGGCCTTCATGCGCACGCCGGAATCGGGCGAGGCGCGGGTGACGGATGCGGCCTCCAACGGCGTCGGCAAGCTCGTCGTCGGCTCGATCGAGCGCTCGAATGTCGACATCGCCGGCGAGTTCAGCAAGCTGATCGTGGCGCAGCGCGCCTACACGGCCAACACCAAGGTCGTCACCGCGACGGACGAGCTGCTGCAGGACACCATCAACATGCGGCGCTGAGGCGGGGGCTGACCGATGAGCCTCGACCTTGCCCTCGGCATCGCCCGGAGCGGCCTCGCAGCGGTGCAGCGCGGGCTGGCGCAGGCCTCGCAGAACGTCGCCAATGCGGGGACGGCGGGCTATGTCCGCAAGACCGTCGAGCAGCAGTCGCTGGTCGTCGGCGCCATGCCGGCCGGGGTGCGCAGCGGCGAGGCGCAGCGGGCGGTCGACCTCGCCTTGCTCGGCCGGCTCGACCAGAGCCGCGGCGTGGCTGCTGCCGCCACCCTGCGCGAGGCCTTGCTGGCCGGCATCGAGCAGGCGCATGGCGCGACCGGCGCCGGGGCGACGCTCGGCGACGCGGTGGCGGCGCTGGTCCCCGCCTTCACCGCGCTGCGCGGGGCGCCTTCCGATGCCGGGCAGCAGCGCGCGGCGCTCGGCGCCGCCGGCACCGTCGCCGAGCGGCTGAACGACGTCTCGGCGGCGATCGGCGCGGCGCGGCAGCAGGTGCAGGACGGCATCGTCGCCGAGGTCGCCGCGGCCAATGTGGCGCTGAGGCAGATCGCGGGCCTCACCCTCCAGATCAGGTCGGGCACCGGCGGCGACCGGGCCGGCCTCGAGGACCAGCGCGACCGGGCGATCGTCACCCTCTCCGGGAGCCTGGAGCTCCAGGCCGTCCGCAAGCCGGATGGCGACCTGCTGGTCATCGCCCGCGGCGGACTGGTGCTGCCGCTCGACCCGGGCCGGGACGTGCTGGCGACGGCGCCCGCCACCATCGCGTCGGGGGCCTTCCATGGCGGTGGTGGGACGCTGCCCGGCGTTACGCTCAACGGGCTCGACGTCACCGGCCAGATCGCCGGCGGCCGGCTCGGCGAGTACGTGGCGATGCGCGACCGCACTGTGCCGCGCTACCAGGCGGAGACGGATCTCCTCGCCGCCACCCTCGCCAGCCGCTTCGACCGGCTGGGGCTGACGCTCTTCACCGACCAGGACGGGCAGCACGGTGCCCGACACCAGCCTGCCCTATGCCGGCAGCGCGCAGGTCGGCTTCGCCGGGCGCATCTGGCTCGGCAGCGCGGTCGCGGCCGATCCCAGCCTGCTGCGCGACGGCACCCATTCGGTGGCGCCGAGCCCCGGCGGGCCGGATGGCTTCGTCCGCAACCCGCCAGGCGGGCCGGCCGGCTTCACCGCCATGCTCGACCGGGTGCTCGATTTCGGCCTCGGCGCCGAGGCCTCCAAGGGCAATCCCTGGCCGCCGATCGCCGGCGCCGGGCTCGGGCCGGACGGGACGCTCGCCTCGCCCCTCCGGCCGGCGGCCCGGATCGCCGACTATGCCAGCGCCGTCACCACCGCCCAGCTCGCCGACCGCGCCGCGGCGACCGAGGCGAAGGCCCAGGCGACGAGCCTGGTGCGCGCCCTGACCGACCGCCTCGCCGCCGGCTCGGGCGTCGATGCCGAGATGGCGGGGATGGTGACCTTGCAGAACACCTACGCGGCCAATGCCAAGGTGATCGGCACCTTGCAGGCCATGTGGGATGCGCTGCTCGGCGCGATGCGCTGACGGGAGGGAGCGGCATGGCGGGGATCGACATCATCGGGCAGCTCAACGGCGATGCGGCGGCGCTGCGGGCGCGGCTGGCGACGCTGACGCGGCAGCAGGCGACCGGCTTCAGGAGCCAGCAGCCAGGCGATCTCGGCGCGCAGCTGCCCCGGTCCGTCTCGCTGCGGGCCGAGATCGTGCGGCGCGACACCTATGGCACGCAGATCGGCTAGGCGCTGTCGCGCACCGCGGCGACGCAGCAGGCGCTCGGCCGCCTCGCCAAGATCGCCCGGCAATTCGGCTCCAACGTCGCGGTGAAGCTCGACGCGAACAATCCGGGCGTGCTGCCGCTCTATGCCAGCCAGGCGCGGCAGGCGCTGGTCGAGGTCGGGCAAGTGCTGAACGCGCGGCAGGGCGGCGAATACCTGTTCGGCGGCAGCGACTTCGCCAACCCGCCGGTACCCGACCCGGACGGCTTGCCGAGCAGCGGCTTGGCGGCACAGATCGCGGGCGCCATCGGCACGCTCGGCGGCGGCAACGCGGCGGCGGTCGCGGCGGCGACCAGGGCGGCGGCGCTCGACGACAGCGCCGGCGTCACCCCCTTCTCCGCCTTCGTCAGCGACCCGCCGCGGGGCGGCGGCGAGCCGCGGCGGACCCTGGTCTCGGCCGATGGCACGGCGACGCCGGTCGGCCTCTTCGCCAACCGCAACGCGGCGGCGAGCTCGGCCGGCGAGACCACCGGCTCCTGGGCGCGGGACCTGGTGCGGGGCCTGGCCAGCATCGCCGCCCTGACCCCGGCGCAGGCCGCCTCGCCGGACGACTTCAAGGCGCTGGCCGACACCATCCGCAACGGGTTGCAGAGCGCCGCCAACGCGCTTGCCGACGAGCAGGGGGCGCTCGGCCAGACCGAGCAGCAGCTCACCGGCATGCAGGCGCGGCATGCCGAGATGCGCGACGCCCTGAAGGTGCAGCTCGCCGACATCGAGGAGGTGGACATGGCCGATGTGCTGACCCGGCTCCAGGCGACGCAGATCGCGCTCGAGGCCAGCTACAGGGCCATCGGCACCATCGGGTCCCTCAGCCTGGTGAGCTATTTGCGGTGATCGTCCGCGCCGGTTTCAGTCCGCGTTAAGCGACGCATGCGACCATCCGCCAACTCTCCGCCACGCGGAGCCGAAAGGAACAAGAATGTCCACGCTGGTGCTCGAATTGCGGCAGGGCGACATGATGGTCGTCAACGGCGCGCCGATCCGCTTCCGCAACCGCACGCGGATCGAGCTGGCGGCCAAGGCGCGCTTCCTCTTCGGCAAGCAGATCATGCCGCCGGAAGCCGCGACGACGCCGGCGCGCCGCATCTACTTCGCCCTGCAGACGGCCTATATCGGCACGGATGACGAGCGGGCCGGCGGCCTGCAGGCGGCGCGCGGGCTGATCGGCGAATTCCAGCACGCGACCACCTCGGCGCTGGCGCGGGACATGCTGGGCCAGGCGCTGGCCCTCGCCGAAGCGGATGACTGCTACCAGGCGCTGAAGCTGGCGCGGCGGGTGATGCGGCATGAGGAGGAGGTGCTTGGCCTCGCCCCGCTCGCCCCGGCCCGGCCGCCGGCTCATGGCGAGGGACGGACGACGCTGACGCTGCGGGCCAGCTAGCTTGATCGTTGCGGCTGCGCGGCCGCCTGCTGCGGCGTGGCGGCGGGCCCCGGCGCCGCCTGGGCACCGGAATGCTCCCGCCGACCGCGGCGCTGGGCGGCGTGATAGGCGTCCAGCTCCCGCTGGGTCGGCAGGGTGGCGGCGACGGCGCCGGAGCGGTCGCGGAACTCCATCACCACGATGCCGAGGGCGGGGTCGATCCGCAGGCTCGGATTGGGATGCACGGCCGGCAACGGGTCCCGCGGGGCGGCCGGGGCGCCTACCGACGGGCGGGCAGGAAGGGGGTCCGTGCCTCGGCTGGCGATCGGGGGGATGGCGCTCGGCAGGATCATGGCGACTGAGACGCGACATGGCGCAGCGCAGGTGAATCGGGCGTTAAGAGGCATCCCGGAAGGCGCGGCACCCGCCGGCATGCGCCGGGGCAGGGCGCGGGGCGGACCCCGCCGGCCGGGCCTGGCGCCCGGGCGCTCGCCGTGCCGGTGTGGCCTATTCGCGGCGCAGGATGCCGTCGACCAGCCGGTCGGCCCAGGGGCGGGACTGGAAGGCCTCGCGCAGCGCCGCCTCGGAATAGTCCTCGCGCAGCCATTCGAGGAAGGGCTTGCCCTCCCGCCCATGGGCGGCGGCATAGGCGAGGAAGAAGGCGTCCAGGATGCCGGTGCGGCCCTGCCGGACATGGCCGTGCCGGAGGGAGAGCTGCGCCAGCGCCTCCGCCGGCGGCCGCCCCTGCAGCAGCAGCCAGAGCCCGGCGGCGAGGCCGGTGCGGTCGGCGCCCGACTTGCAGTGCAGCAGCGCCGGCTCCTGCATGGTGCGGAAGGTCTCGGCGAGGCGGAGGATGCGGTCCTTGTGCGGCGCGCCGCGGCTCTCGAAGGGCGCGTCGATATGGACAAGGCCGAGTTCCGCCGCCGCCGCCCGGCCCAGCCGGTCGGAGCCGCAGCCCGTGCGCTCGCCGCGCAGGTTGATCACCGTCCTGAGGCCGAAGCGGCGCGCGGCGGCCCGCAGCTGCCAGGGCATCGGATGGTTAGAGCGGTAGAGCCGCCCGGCCTCCACCACCCCCCAGTTCCGCCAGCCGAGGCGCAGCAGGGCGTGGTCCACGAACAGGCTGTTGAGCCAGAGCGGCGCGGTGTCGGAGGCGGGCATGGCGAGCGGTATGCGGCCCCGCGCGGCGGATGACCAGGGGGAACGCCCAGCCGCGGGGCGGCGTTGTGGCCGCTCATCACCTGACAATGGGGGACGCCATGTCATCGAAGGCCCATCTGCCGCCGGTTCCGCCGGCCAATCGCAGCCCGCACGGCCCCGGCGCCCAGAGCCCCGAGGGCGATATGGGCGCTCAGACCGCCGAGGCGGTGAAGTCCAGCCGCGACCGCAACCTCGGCCAACAGGGCCGGCAGGGCGACATCAAGCAGAACACCACCCACCAGGGCTACCAGCAGGACCGGTAGCCCCGGCGAGGCGCCGCCTCAGTCCATCCGGGCGCCGGAGATGCGGACCATCTCCTTGAGCATCGGCCGCTGGCTGGCGGCGTGCCTCACCGCATCCTCCGGCGTGCTCCAGACGCAGCGGGCGCCCGTCTGCTCGAAGCGCCGCTGCATGGCGGGGTCCTCCGCCACCTCCTTCATCGCCGCGTTCACCCGCTCGACGATGGGCCGGGGCATCCCCGCCGGGCCGACCCAGGCGCACCAGGAGGTAACGGTGAAGTCGGGGATGCCGGCCTCCCCCATGGTCGGGACGTTCGGCAGGGAGGGCCAGCGCGCCGGGCTGGTCACGGCGAAGGCCTTGATCCGGCCTTCCTGGATCACCGGCATGTAGCTGGCGAGGTTGTCGATGGCGAAGGTCAGGTCGCCCGCCAGCATGGCCGGGATGATCTGCGCCGCGCCGCGGAAGGGGACGTGCTGGCCGTCGATCTTCTGCCGGTCGCAGAACATGCTGCCGCAGAGATGCGCGGTGGTCCCGACGCCCGGGCTGCCGAAGGAGACGCCGTTCGGCCGCACGCGGGCCCATTCGACAAATTCGCGGGCGTTGTTCGCCGGGCAGAACTGGGCCGGCGCCACCAGCACGTTCGGCAGCTCCCAATGCATGGAGATGACCGAGAAGTCCCGCTCCGGGTCGAAGGGCAGGCGGGAGTAGAGGAACTGCGCGATCGAGAGGTTGGCGATGGTCGCCGGCCCCTGGGTGTAGCCGTCGGGCGCCGCCTTGGCGATAGCGTCCATGCCGATATTGCCGCCGGCGCCGGGGCGGTTCTCCAGCACGTAGTTCTGGCCGAGCTTCTGGCCGAGCTGCTCGCAGAGCAGGCGCGCCAGCACATCGGTCGAGCCGCCGGGCGGCCAGGGAATGACCGCGCGGATCGGCCGGTTCGGCCAGTCACCGGTGGATTGGGCGCCGGCGGACTGGGCGAGGGCGGGCGCGGCGAGCAGGCTCGGTGCGCCCGCGAGCAGGGCGCGGCGGCGGATCATGGCGGTTCTCTCCCGGCGGGTGTCTGATACACCCGCAGCATGGCCTCCGCGTTGCCGCCGGGAAAGATGCCCCATGCTGATCTTCGAGACCGTCATCGGGCTCCTGCTCGCGGGCGCCCTGCTGGCCATGCTGGCGAAGCGGCTCCGCGCGCCCTATCCAGCGCTGCTGGCCCTGGCCGGGACCGGCGGCGCGCTGGTGCCGGGCCTGCCGCAGGTGACGCTCGATCCGGAGCTGGCGCTCGCCCTCTTCGTCGCGCCCACCCTGCTGGATGCGGCCTATGACGCCTCGCCGCGCGACCTCAGGGCCAATTGGCGGGCGGTCGGCGGGCTGGTCCTGGTCTGCGTGCTCTGCACCGCCTTCGCCGTCGCCTGGGTGGCACGGCTGATCGAGCCGGGGCTGCCCTGGGCGGCGGCCATCGCCCTCGGGGCCATCGTGGCGCCGCCGGATGCCTCGGCCGCGGCGGCGGTGCTGCGCCAGCTCCGCCCGCCGCACCGGGTGCTGGTGATCCTCGAGGGGGAGAGCCTGCTCAACGACGCGACGGCGCTGCTGCTGTTCCGCGTCGCGGTCGGGGCGGCCATGGGCAGGGCGGTCAGCGGGTGGGAGGTGGTGCCGCTGCTGCTGCTGACCTGCTGCGGCGGCGCGCTGTTCGGCATCGCCGCGGCCTGGCTCTGGCTCCGGCTGGAGATCCACCGGCACGACATCGCCATCTCCGTGCTGGTGCAGTTCCTCGGCACCTTCGCGGTCTGGCTGCTGGCGGAGCGGCTGGGGCTCTCGGCCATCATCACCATGGTGGCCTATGCGATGACCATCGCCCGCACCGTTCCCTCCCTTATCGGCGGGCGGGAGAGGATTGCCAGCTACGCGGTCTGGGAGGTGGCGGTCTTCGCCCTCAACATCCTGGCCTTCATCCTGATCGGGCTGCAGCTGCGCGGCATTCTGGAGCGGCTGGGCGGCTGGCAGTGGCGGGACGCCGCCTTCGCCGCCGCCGCCTGCGCCGTCGTCATCTTCATGCGCTTCGCCTGGGTGATGGGCTATGTCGGCATCGCCCGGCTCGGCAGGACGACCGAGCGCTCGCCGACCGTGAAAGGAGGCCTCGTCATCGCCTGGTGCGGCATGCGGGGGATCGTCACCCTGGCGGCGGCGCTGGCCCTGCCGGAGGGCTTCCCCTACCGCGACCTGATCCTGCTGACCGCCTTCTCGGTCACGGTCGTGACCCTGGTGCTGCAGGGGCTCAGCCTGGGCTGGCTGCTGGAGCGGCTGCGCCTGCCGGACGATAGCGGGGTGGAGCGGGAGGTGGCGCTGGCCCGGCAGGCAACGGCGCAGGCGGCGCTCGAGGTGCTGCGCTCGGCGCCCCGGGGCAGGGCGGCGGAGGTGCTGGAGCGGGAATACGTCGCCCGGCTGCGGCCGGTGGCGGGCGACGGCGAGGACCTCTCGGGCCTGCAGCGCCAAGCGGTGGCGGCGCAGCGCCGGGTGCTCCAGGCGCTGCGCTCGCATGGCACGATCGGCGATGACGCCTTTCACGTCATCGAGGAGGAGATCGACCTGCTCGACCTCACCGCCGACCCGCGCATCCGGGCCCTGAAGGCCTCCACCTGAAGGCCCTGGCCGATGGCTGAACCGGTCAGCAATCCAGGACGAGATTGCCGATATAGGCCCCCTTCTCCACCGCATCCTGCGCCGCGGCGCAATCGGCGAGCGGGGCATGGGCGGCGACCGCATGGCGGATGAGGCCGCGCTCCAGCCAGGGGGTCAGGGCGCCGATGGCGGTGGCCCGCTGGGCCGGCGTCAGCTCGTAGACGATGAAGAAGCGCAGCGCGATGCCGCGCATGATGGCGGCGCCGAAATTCACCGTGGCATCGGCCCCGTTCGCGCCATAGACGGCGCAGACCCCGCCCGGCGCCATGAGGCGCGGCAGCAGCGCGGCGCCGCTGGTGACATCGACCTCGACCACCCGGTCGACGCCGGCACCGCCGCTTAGCGCCAGGACGCGGTCGGCGACATCCTCGTTGCGGTAGTTGACCGTCTGGTCGGCGCCGGCGGCCATGGCGTGGGCCGCCTTCGCCTCGCCGCTGACCGTGGCGATGACCTGCGCCGCGCCCAGCAGCCGGGCGAACTGGATGGCGTAGTGCCCGACCGAGCCGGCCCCGCCGGTGACCAGCACCCTCTGGCCGGTGACGCCGCCATCGGTCAGCAAGGCGTGCAGCGCGGTCAGCGCCGGGATGCCGAGGCAGGCGCCCTCGGCGAAGCTGGTGCCTTCCGGCAGCGGCACGGCCTGCTCGGAGGGCAGGGCGATATGCTCCGCCGCCGTGCCGAGGGCGCGCTTCCACTGCCCGTTCCAGATCCAGACCCGCTGGCCGATGCGCTGGCGCGGCACCCCCTCCCCCACCGCCTCGACATGGCCGGCGCCGTCGCTGTGCGGGACGACGCGGGGGAAGGCCATCGGCCGGCCGCGGCCGCTGCGGCTCTTCCAATCCGACGGGTTCACGCCCGAGGCGGCCAGGCGGACCAGCACCTCGCCCGGGCCGGGGCTCGGCGTCGGCAGCTCGCCATAGGTCAGGACCTCGCCGGCCGGGCCTTGCCGGTCGTACCAGACTGCGCGCATCGGGCGTCTCCTCAAGCTTCCGTCGCAGCCTGGACCGGGGCGGCGGGGCGCGGCAATCGGCCGCTCAGGGCCATTTCGCTTCCGGCGGCAGGGACATGAGGATCGCCTCCACATTCCCGCCCGTCTTCAGCCCGAAGAGCGTGCCGCGGTCGTGGAGCAGGTTGAACTCCACATAGCGGCCGCGGCGGACCAGCTGGTGCTCGCGCTCCGCCTCGGTCCAGGGCTCGCGCATCCGGTGGCGGATGATGGCGGGGTAGCTCTCGAGGAAGGCGAGGCCGACATCCTTGACAAACTCGAAGTCGCGGTCGGCCCCATGCCCCGGCGTCCGGTCGCCGAGCCAGTCGAAGAAGATGCCGCCGAGGCCGCGATGCTCGCCCCGGTGGGGCAGCCAGAAATACTCGTCGCACCATGCCTTGAAGCGCGGGTACCAGGCGGGGTCGTGGCGGTCGCAGGCGGCCTTGTAGGCGGCGTGGAAGCGGGCCGCATCCTCCTGCGACTCCGGGGCGTCGAGCGCCATCGGGGTGAGGTCGCCCCCGCCGCCGAACCAGGCGCGGGAGGTCGAGAGGAAGCGGGTGTTCATATGCGCTGCCGGCACGCGGGGGCTGCGCAGATGGGCGACGAGGGAGATGCCGGTGGCGAAGAAGCGCGGGTCCTCCTCCGCGCCCGGGATCTGCTTGCGGAACTCCGGCGAGAATTCGCCATGGACGGTAGAGCAGTTCACCCCGACCTTCTCGAAGACCCGCCCCTTCATCACGGCCATCACCCCGCCGCCGCCGCCCTCCCGCGTCCATGCGGTGCGCTCGAAGCGGCCGGGCGGGAGGCCGGCATGCGGGCCGGTGTCGCACTCCTCCTCGATCGATTCGAAGGCTGCGCAGATCCGGTCGCGCAGGCTCTCGAACCAGAGCCGGGCCGGCTCTGCGAGGCGGTGCGTGGCCGGGTCCTGACCGGGTGGCGGGGTTTCTGTCACCGATTTCCTCTCCTTGGCGCCGCCGGGGCGTAACAATAGCCGGATGATTGCCTCCCCGGCGGATTGCCACTCTGCATAGCGTACCTTTATATGCGGCGCAGCGCGTCAGGACGCATGATCCAAGCCTGGTGGATCCCGTGCGACCCGGCCGCGGCAATCGCATTCGGCCCTCCCCTCCCGCCCCGGGAGCGGGAGAGCGCCGCGATCAAGGACGATGAGGCATGGCCAATAGCATGGCGCAAGCGGCGCCGCAGGACGGCGGGACCCGCCGGGACTTCCTGTACCTCGTGACAGGTTCCTTCGCGGCGGTCGGCGTCGGCGCGATCGCCTGGCCGTTCATCAGCTCGATGAACCCGGCGCGCGACACGCTGGCCGTCTCCACCACCGATGTCGACCTGAAACCGATCGCCGCCGGTTCCGCCATCACGGTGGTCTGGCGCGGCAAGCCGGTCTTCGTCCGGAGCCGGACCGAGGAGGAGATCAAGTCGGCCCGCGCCACGCCCCTGTCCGAATTGCGCGACCCGCAGCCGGACCAGGTACGCGTCAAGAAAGATCAATGGCTGGTGGTCGTGGGTATCTGTACCCATCTGGGATGCATTCCGCTCGGGCAGAAACCGACCGACGAGCGCGGCCCCTTCGGCGGCTGGTTCTGCCCCTGCCACGGCAGTGCCTACGACACCTCGGGCCGCATCCGTCAGGGGCCGGCGCCTCTGAACTTGGCAGTCCCGACTTACGCCTTCACCTCCGATACGCAGATCCGGATCGGCTGAGGAGCCCACCCATGGCCATTGGCCTTCATAAGAGCGACTTCAAGAACCCGGTCATCCGCTGGGTCGATGCCCGCCTGCCCATCTTCACGATGGTGCAGAAGGAGTACGGGACGTTCCCGACGCCCCGTAACTTCAACTACTTTTGGAATTTCGGCGCGCTGGCCATGATCAACCTGCTGATCATGATGGCCACCGGCATCTTCCTGGCGATGAACTACACCGCCCATACGGGCCTCGCCTTCGATAGCGTCGAGCGCATCATGCGCGACGTGAACTACGGCTGGCTGCTTCGCTACGCGCATGCGAACGGCGCCAGCATGTTCTTCATCGTGGTCTACATCCACATCTTCCGGAACTTGTACTACGGGTCCTACAAGGCGCCGCGCGAGCTGCTCTTCATGCTCGGCGTGGTCATCTTCCTGCTGATGATGGCGACGGCCTTCATGGGCTACGTGCTGCCCTGGGGCCAGATGTCCTTTTGGGGTGCCACCGTCATCACCAACCTGTTCAGCGCCTTCCCCCTGGTCGGGGAGAGCATCGTCACCTGGCTCTGGGGCGGCTTCAGCGTCGACAACCCGACGCTCAACCGCTTCTACAGCCTGCACTACCTGATGCCCTTCCTGATCCTCGGCGTCGTCTTCCTGCATGTGGCGACGCTGCACATCACCGGCTCGAACAACCCGCTCGGGATCGACCCGAAGGGGCCGCAGGACACGGTGCCGTTCCACCCGTACTACACGGCGAAGGACAGCGTCGGCCTCGTCGTCTACTTCATCGTCTTCGCGGTGCTGGTCTTCTTCTTCCCGAACGTGCTGGGCCATGCGGACAACTACATCCCCGCCAACCCGCTGGTGACGCCGCCGCACATCGTGCCGGAGTGGTACTTCCTGCCCTTCTACGCGATCTTGCGCGCGGTGCCGGACAAGCTCGGCGGCGTGCTGCTGATGTTCGGCTCCATCGCCATCCTCTTCGTGCTGCCCTGGCTCGACACCTCGCCGGTGCGCTCCATGCGGTTCCGCCCGCTGGCGCGGCCCTTTTTCATCGCCTGGTGCGCCTCGTTCCTGGTGCTGCTCTATGTCGGCGGCAAGCCGCCGGAGGAGCCCTATGTCACCATCGCCCGGGTCTGCACGGCCTACTACTTCCTGTACTTCCTGGTGATCCTGCCGCTGCTCGGGCGGCTGGAGCGGCCGCTGCCGCTGCCGGAGAGCATCGCCCGCCCGGTGCTGCGCGGCGGTGGCCCGCTGCCGGCCGGCGCCATGAGCAAGCCGATGGAGAAGGCCTGACATGCCCGCTTTCCCAAGCCTCAAGGCGCTGGTCCTCGGCCTCGGGCTGATCGCGGGGGCGACGCCTGCCCTCGCCGCCGGCGGCGCGATCGAGGTGCCGAACACCCGCTTCTCCTTCGACGGGCTGTTCGGGCATTTCGACCGCGCCTCGGCGCAGCGCGGCTTCCAGGTCTATAAGGAGGTCTGCTCGTCCTGCCATTCCATGCACCTGCTCTCCTACCGCAACCTGCGCCAGCTCGGCCTGTCGGAGACCGAGGTGGCGGGCATCGCGGCGACGGTGCAGGTGATGGACGGACCGAATGACGAGGGCCAGATGGTGGAGCGGCCGGGCCGCGCCTCCGACCGGTTCAAGAGCCCCTTCCCCAACGAGCAGGCGGCGCGGGCGGCCAATAACGGCGCCCTGCCCCCCGACCTCTCGGTTATCACCAAGGCGCGCGAGGGCGGGGCGGACTACATCCATGCCCTTCTGGTCGGCTACGAGGACCCGCCGGCCGGCATGCAGATCGCCAACGGCATGTACTACAACAAGTACTTCGTCGGCCATCAGATCGCCATGCCGGCACCGCTCAACTCCGAAGGCCAGGTCGAGTACCATGACGGCACCAAGGCGACCGTGGACCAGATGGTGACGGATGTGACGCAGTTCCTGACCTGGGCGGCCGAGCCGGAGCTCGAGGAAAGGAAGGCGCTGGGGGTGAAGATCGTCCTCTTCCTCACCGTCCTCGGCGGCCTCGCCTATGCGGTGAAGCGCAAGGTCTGGGCCGACGTGCATTGAACCCCGGCCCTGGCCGGGGCTGAGGCAAGGGCCGCCCTCGGGCGGCCCTCTGCAATTCAGCGGGCCGGGGCGGCCAGGTCCGGCGGCGGCAGGGCGGTGCCGCGTTGGATGCGGCTGCTTTCCATCGGCGACGTCACCGCGCTGCAGGCGCCGAGCAGGAGAAGGAGGCAGGCGAGGTGGGCGGTCATGCGGCTACTCCGGTCGGCGTGATGCCGCCGAGCATGGCCCGCCGCGCGCCGCCCGGCCATCGCCCGCGGTTGATCACGGGGCAAGCCCCGGCCTAAAGCCGCTCATCTTTCGGAGATGCACCCATGCCCGACATGATCGAACCCGTCATCGGCCTCATCGGCGGCTCCGGCCTCTACGACATCGACGGGCTGGAGGAGCGCGAGTGGCGCCGGGTGGAGACGCCCTGGGGCGACCCGTCGGACGAGCTGCTCTTCGGCCGGCTGGCCGGCGTCCGCTGCGTCTTCCTCCCCCGGCACGGGCGGGGGCATCCGACGCCGCCCTCGGCGCTGAACTACCGCGCCAATATCGATGCGCTGAAGCGCTCCGGCGTCACTGAGATCCTCTCGCTCTCGGCCGTCGGCTCGCTCAGGGAGGACCTGCCGCCCGGGCATTTCGTCATCGTCGACCAGTTCATCGACCGCACCTTCGCGCGCGAGAAGAGCTTCTTCGACACCGGCTGCGTCGCCCATGTCTCGGTTGCCGAGCCGGTCTGTCCGCGGCTCGGCGATACGCTGGAGGGCGCGGCGCGTGACCTCGGCCTGCCGGTCACGCGGGGCGGGACCTATCTCGTCATGGAGGGGCCGCAATTCAGCACCAAGGCGGAGAGCCTGCTCTACCGGTCCTGGGGCTGCAGCGTCATCGGCATGACCAACATGCCGGAGGCGAAGCTCGCCCGCGAGGCGGAGCTCTGCTACGCGACCGTCGCCATGGTGACGGATTTCGACTGCTGGCACCCGGACCATGACCATGTGACGGTCGACCAGGTGGTGAAGGTGCTCCTCGGGAATGCGGACAGGGCGCGGGCGCTGGTGAAGGCGGTGGTGCCGCAGCTCGGCGCGCCGCGCGGCCCCTGCCCGGCCGGCTGCGACCGCGCCCTCGACCATGCGCTGATCACCGCGCCCGAGCGGCGCGACCCCGCCCTGCTGGCGAAGCTGGATGCGGTGGCTGGGCGGGTGCTGCACCCCGCCGCCTGAGGGCGCGGCGCGGACACAAGCGCGCGAATCCGCGAGGCCGTGATCCCATCGCCTGCCCAACCCGTGGCAGGCGAGGGGGATGATCCGCGACCTCGCCACACCCGCCCCCGCCGTCTCCATCCTGACGCCGGCCTTCGATGTCGCCCGCTTCGTCGGCACCGCGGTCGACAGCGTCCTGGCGCAGAGCTTCCCCGACTGGGAGATGCTCGTCATCGACGACGGCTCGCGCGACGGCACGGCGGAGGTGGTGGCGGCGCGCGAGGACAAGCGGATCCGCCTCATCCGGCAGGAGAATGCCGGCGTCTCCGCCGCCCGCAGCCGGGCCATCGCCGAGGCGCGGGGCGAGGCGGTGCTCTTCCTCGATGCCGATGACTGGCTGGCGCCGGATGCGCTGGAGCGGCTGATGGTGGCGCTGGCCTCTGTTCCCGCCGCCATCGCCGCCCATGGCGCCTATGCGGTGATGGCCGAGGATGCGAGCCCCGGCGACCCGCCGCTGCGGCTGAAGGGTGCCCCTGCCCTCTCCGGCGACTTGCTGGAGCGACTGCTGGTGCAGAACCTCTTCGTCAATGGCGGGCACCTGCTGATCCGGCGGGAGGCGATCGCCGCCGCCGGCCCCTTCCTGCCGCATCTCCGCTACGGCGAGGACTGGGAGTACTGGATCCGCCTCGCGCTCCAGGGGCCCTTCGTCGCGGTGGAGGATGCGGAGCCGGTGCTCTTCGTCCGCGAGCGGCAGGGCAGCGCCTACCGGCGGATGGCACGCGACCCGGCGGCCTTCGCCCCGGCCATGGCCGCGATCTATGCCAACCCGCTGCTGGCGGAGCGGTTGGGGCCTCAGCGCCTTGCGCAGATGCGGCGGCGGGCTGAGGCGGAGAATGCCTGGATCGTCGGGCGGGAGCTGATCCGCCATGGCGACCGGACGGCGGGGCTCGGGCAGCTGCGCGCCTCGGTCGCGGCGGCGCCCTCGCCGAAGCGGGCGCTGCTGCTGGCGGCCGCCCATGCCCTGCCGCTGCTGCCGCGGCCGCTACATGGCCCGTTCGTGGCGTATCCGGGCTAGCCACGCCGCCACCGCGACGATCAGCATGCCGAGGCCGGCGGTGACGGCGACCGCCGGCAGCGCCTTGTTGGCGAGGAGCACGGCGAGCAGCGCCCAGAGCAGCGCGCCAGCATACCAGAGGTCGCCGCGGCCCCGCCGCAGCACGGCGCTGCCGATCCAGGCGGCGAGCAGGATCAGCCCCATCGCCACCAGCACCGGGTCGGTGCCGCCCCAGTTCACGCCCTCGGTCGCCGCCGCGCCGGAGAGGTTGACGATGCTCGCAGCCGAAACCCAGCCCGCCAGCAGCCCGAAGAGCGGCCGGACGATCCAGCGCCAGCCCGCACCCTCCGCCGGCTGCATGGCGGCGCGGAGAAAGGCCAGCAGCGCCGCCGCCAGCAGCGCGAGGATGATCGCCAGCAGGTGCCAGCCATTGGGCGTGAGTTGCGCCGCCACCATCCAGAGCAGCATCAGCGCGAAGGCCGCTGCCGCCGGGCCGCGCAGCCGGGCGAGGCGCGGGTCGGCGCGCGGCCCGGGCCGCATCTGCCAGACGCCCCAGGCCAGGGCGAGGGCGAAGATCGCGCCCCAGATCGAGAAGGCATAGGGCGCCGGCACCACCGGCGTGCGGATGCTCTGCATCGCCCAAAGCGGATGGCCCATTCCGATGAGGCTGGCCATCACCCCGGCGAAGGGCAGCAGGGCGGGGAGGAGAAGGTTCAGCATGGGCAGGAATCGAGGCATGCTGGCCACTCTGGCAGGGGAGCGCGACGCATGCACCAGCCGGCCGAACCCGATCCCTTCCTCGCCCATCGGCCGCGGCTGCTGGCGCTGGCCTACCGCATGCTGGGCGCGACCGGCGAGGCGGAGGAGGTGGTGCAGGAGGCCTGGATCCGCTGGCAGGCGGCGGACCGGCCGGGGATCGCCGATCCCGCCGCCTGGCTGGTGACGGCGGCGACCCGGCTTTGCCTCGACCGGCTGCGGCGGGGCGAGGCGGCGCGGCGCGGCTATCCCGGCCCCTGGCTGCCGGAACCCTGGCTGGAGGAGGTGCCGGCCCCGCCCGAGAGCGCGGCGCCGGACCGGAGGCTCGACCGGGCGGCCGACCTGTCCATCGCCTTCCTGCTGCTGCTCGAGCGGCTCTCGGCGCCGGAGCGGGCGGCGCTGCTGCTGCGCGACGCCTTCGGGGCGGAGTACGAGGTGATCGCCGCGGCGCTCGGCCGGACCGAGGCGGCCTGCCGGCAGCTTCTCCACCGCGCGCGGGAGCGGCTGCGGGAGGCCGGGCCGGCGCGGCAGGCGGCGAGCCCGGCGGCGCATCGGCGGCTGCTGGGCGCCTTCCTGATGGCGGCGCGCTCGGGCGATGCCGACCGGCTCCTGCGGCTGCTGGCCGAGGACGCGCAGCTGTTGACCGATGGCGGGGGCAAGGCGCAGGCGACGCTCAACCCGATCCTCGGTGCCGCCAAGGTGGCCCGCTTCGCTCTCGGCGTGCAGCGGCGCTTGCCGCCGGGCCTCGAGGCACGGCCGATCGTCGTCAACAACCAGCCGGGCCTGGCCCTCCTGCTCGGCGGCGCGCCTTGGGGCGTGCTGGGGGCCGAGGTGGCGGATGGGCGTATCCAGGCGCTCTACCTCCTCCGCAATCCCGACAAGCTGCGCAAAATTGTGCCGGGCGCTGTCACAGGCGGCGGGGGTGGCGCGTCCTTGGCGCAGCAGGCGGCTTCCCCGCCTGCCTGACCGAGGGACCAGACCGATGAGCCAGAGACTGAACCCGCCGCAGGCGAATCCGGAGCTCTACAAGGCGCTGATCGCGCTCGAGACGCAGATCCGCAACAGCGGCCTGCCGCATGGGCTGATGGAGCTGGTCAAGACCCGCGCCTCGCAGATCAACGGCTGCGCCTACTGCATCCACATGCACAGCCGGGATGCGCTGAAGGCGGGCGAGACGCCGGAGCGGCTGCTGCTGCTCTCCGCCTGGCGGGAGAGCTCGCTCTACACGGCGCAGGAGCGGGCGGCGCTGGCCTGGACGGACGCGCTGACCCTGCTGCCCCAGACAGGCGCGCCCGACCCGGACTATGCGGCGGCGGCGGAGCAGTTCTCGCCGGCGGAGCTGGTCTCGCTGACGACGCTGGTCGGCATGATCAACCTGTGGAACCGGCTGGGCGTCGGCTTCCGCCTGCAGCATCCCACCCGTTGACGCGGAAAGGGCCGGGTCCTGCGACCCGGCCCCTGATCACTGAGCCAGCGATTCACGCCCTTCGCATGCCGCTCAGGGTGACTGCGGGCCGCCTCAGCGCGAGTAGAACTCGACGACCAGGTTCGGCTCCATCTGCACCGGGTAGGGAACGTCCGAGAGCTTCGGCGCCCGGACGAAGCGGCCGCGCATGGCGCGGTGGTCGATCTCCAAGTACTCCGGCACGTCGCGCTCGCCGTTCTGCACGGCGTCCAGCACCACGGTCATCTGCTTCGACTTCTCCTTCACCTCGATCAGGTCGTTGTCCTTGACCTGATAAGAGGGGATGTTGAGCCGGCGGCCGTTGACTGTGACATGGCCGTGGTTGACGAACTGCCGCGCCGCGAAGGGCGTCACCGCCAGCTTCATGCGGTAGACGACGCAGTCCAGCCGGCGCTCCAGCAGGGCGATCAGGTTCTCGGAGGTGTCGCCCTTGCGGCGCACGGCCTCCTCGTAATACTTGCGGAACTGCTTCTCGCCGATGTTGCCGTAATAGCCCTTCAGCTTCTGCTTCGCCATCAGCTGCACGCCGAAGTCGGTCGGCTTCTGCTTGCGGCGGGCGCCATGCTGGCCGGGGATGGTCTCGCGCTTGTTGATCGGGCTCTTGGCCCGGCCCCAGAGATTGACCCCGAGGCGGCGGTTGATCTTGTACTTGGATTCAAGGCGCTTGGTCATAGGCTCATGCGTTCCGCCCCGGTTTCCGGATGCGGCCTTCCGCTAGCGATGTTGTCCCGGTAGGCCCAGGCCCGGTACGGGCAAGGGCGGGCGCGCAGCCCGAAGCTGCGTCCACGTTCCCAGGAGGAGGCGCGCGTATAGAAGCGCAGGCCCCGCCTTGTCAAACCCCGCGGCCGGCGCCTATTCCCTCCCCCATGGTGACGCGTGCGGAAATCCTCATCCTCGGCCTGACCGCCGGGGTGGTCGGCAGCCTCGTCGGCGGGCTGATGCTCGGCGTCGGCCTCGGCCTCGTCGTGCAGAACGTCCATATCGGCTGGCTGCTGGTGCTGCCGGCAGCGCCCGTCGCCGGGCTGCTCGGCTACGTTCTGGCGCGGAAGCTGGCGAACCGGCTGCCGAACCTGCAATGACGGGGTTCAGGCTTCCCTGACCGGCCGGCCTCTGCTTCGCTGCAGGCCAGCGAAGGGAGGATGCACCGCATGCCCGGCCATGACCTCGTCGCGCTCTGGGAAGCGCATTGCCGTTACGAATTCGAGACCCGCGACGTCGAGGCGACCATGGCCTCCATGGTGTCGGAGCCCTATGTGAACCACGTCCCGACCATGACCGGCGGCGTCGGGCACGACCAGCTCAAGCGCTTCTACAAGTACCACTTCATCGGCGCCAACCCGCCGGACACCGAGCTGATGCCGATCAGCCGCACCGTCGGCGAGAGCAGCATCGTCGACGAGATGCTGTTCCGCTTCACCCATACCTCCGGCATCGACTGGATGTTGCCGGGCGTGCCGCCCACGGGACGGCGGGTGGAGGTGGCGCTGGTCGCCATCGTCCAGTTCCAGGGCGACAAGCTGGTGCACGAGCACATCTACTGGGACCAGGCCTCGGTGCTGGTCCAGGTCGGGCTGCTCGACCCGAAGGGGCTGCCGGTGGCTGGCGCCGAGGCGGCGCACAAGGTCCTCGACAAGACCCTGCCCAGCAACGCGCTCATGGGCGACGGCTGGGCGCGGAGCGAGGGCAAGCCGATCTGAGTTGGCAGAGCTGATGCACGCCTCCGGGCGGTCCCGCTCCGCGGCGATCAGCTCTGGTCGAGATGGGCAGAGCTGATGCGCGCCTCCGGGCGAGCCCGCCCTGCGGCGATCAGCTCTGGTCGAGGTCCGGCCGCCCGCGGCGCATCCGCCCCTGAGAGAGCTCCGTCACCACGCCGTGCAGGGTGCGGAGCTCCTGCTCCGTCACCTCGCCGCGCTCGAACCAGTGGCGGAGGTTGCGGACCATGTTGGCCCGCTTCTTCGCGGGCTCGAGGAAGCCGGAGGCGTCGAGCTCGCTGACCAGCCGGTCGAGGAAGGCCTCGAGCAGCCCCTTGCTGGCGACCGGCGTGCCGTTGGTGACGAGGCGGCGGGGCGGCGAGGTCTCGCGCGCCGTCCACCATTCATAGGCGAAGATCATCACCGCCTGGGCGAGGTTCAGCGACATGTGCGCCGGGTTCAGCGGGTAGCGGACCAGCGTGTCGGCATGGGCCATGTCGTCGGCCTCGAGGCCCGCGCGCTCCGGGCCGAAGAGCACGGCGCAGCGCAGCCCGCGCTCGTTGACCTCGCGCACATCCTCGGCCGCGGCGCGGGCGGTGCGCAGCGGCTTGATCATGTGGCGCGGCCGCGGGCAGGTGGCGAAGACGCGGTGGCAGTCGGCGATGGCGCTCGGCACATCGGGGAAGACCTGCACCGCCTCGAGGATGGCATCCGCCCCGGAGGCGGTGCGCCAGGCGCGGTCCTGCGGCCAGCCATCCCGCGGGGCGACCAAGCGCAGGTGGAACAGCCCGCCATTCGCCATGGCGCGGGCGGTGGTGCCGATATTCTCGGCGAGCTGCGGGCGGACGAGGACGACGACCGGGCTCTCGCCCTCCACCGGCTCCAGCCGCGCAGCGGGCTTGCCGCCGCGGGTCCAGGCCTCCGGCACCACGCGATGGATGCCGAGCGCGAAGGCGAGCGGGGCCTGGAGGCGCCACGCCCCCTCCCCGGCCGGTTCCGCCAGCAGGGCCAGCGGCTCCGGGGGCAGGTCGGTTTCCAGCGCCGCGGCCAGCTCGGCGGCGAGGGCGCGGTACTCGGCCATGGGCTGCCCGGCCGCGGCGGCCAGCTCGGCCTCGGTCGCGGTGCAGCCCGGGGCATCGACATGGGCGCGGAACCAGGCCCGCTTGAGGTCAGTGAGGGCGATGCGCTTCAGCGCATCCATCCAGTCCTCGGCGGTCAGCGGCATCGGGCCCGCCCCGGACCTTCGGTGCCCGGCTGCGCCCCCTGGTCATCGCACCCGGTCACGCCCGCCGCCACGACGTGCCCTGCGGCCCGTCCTCCAGCAGGATGCCGCGCGAGCGGAGGTCGTCGCGGATGCGGTCGGCCTCGGCGAAGTTGCGCGCCTGGCGGGCGGCGAGGCGGCCGGCGATGGCCTGGTCCACCCAGCCGGTATCCTCGCCGCCGCGCAGCCAGGCCGCCGGCTCCGACGGGTAGAGGCCGAGCACCGCCGCCGCCTCGCGGAAGGCTTCCGCCGCCAGGCCGGCGACGACCGGCCAGGGCTTGCCGATCCGGTGCAGCACCGAGGTCGCGCTGCCGCCGACGCTCGCCACGTTCTCCAGCGTGCGGAGGTCGCGCAGCCGGGCCAGCGCCAGCGGGGTGTTGAGGTCGTCGAGCAGCGGCTCCAGCGCCCAGTCCACCATCGCCTCCCGCGTTGCCTCATGGCCGTCGGCGGGGGCGACGGCGCGGGCGAGCATGGCATAGCCGTCGTCCAGCTCCGCCTTCGCCTCCTCGAGCCCGGCGAAGGTGAAGTCGAGGTCGGCGCGGTAATGGGTACGCAGCAGCAGCAGGCGGAAGGCCTCGCCGGCCCAGGCGCCGCGCGCCAGGATGTCGCGCACGGTCAGGAAATTGCCGAAGGACTTCGACATCTTCTCGCCGTCGACGCGCAGCATGCCGTTGTGCAACCAGGCATTGGCCATGCGCGGCGTGCCGAAGGCGCAGCGGCTCTGCGCCACCTCGTTCTCATGGTGCGGGAAGATCAGGTCGTGCCCGCCGCCATGGATGTCGAAGATTTCTCCCAGCGCCTGCCAGGACATCGCCGAGCACTCGATGTGCCAGCCGGGGCGGCCGCGGCCCCAGGGGCTGTCCCAGCCGGGCGTCGCCTCGTCGGAGGGCTTCCAGAGGACGAAGTCGCCCGGGTCGCGCTTGTAGGGCGCCACGTCCACCCGCGCGCCGGCGACCAGCTCGTCCGGGCTGCGGCCGGAGAGGGCGCCGTAGTCCGGGAAGGAGGGCACGCTGAACAGCACATGCCCATCGGCCGCATAGGCATGGCCGCGGTCGATCAGCCGCTCGATGAGGGCAATCATCGGCGCGATGGATTGCGTCGCGCGCGGCTCCTCATCCGGCGGCAGGGCGCCGAGGGCGGTCATGTCGGCATGGAAGTCGGCGACGGTGCGGGCGGTGATGGCGGCGATCGGCTCGCCGCTCTCGGCCGCGCGCGCGTTGATCTTGTCGTCCACGTCGGTGATGTTGCGGACATAGGTGACGCGCGGATAGAGCCGCCGCAGCAGCCGGGCGAGCGCATCGAAGACCACCACCGGCCGCGCATTGCCGAGATGCGCCAGGTCATAGACCGTCGGCCCGCAGACATAGAGGCGCACATGGCCGGGATCGATCGGCGCGAACTCCTCCTTCGCGCGCGTGAGGCTGTTGTGCAGGAGGAGCTGGGTCATCGCGGGGTCCATCGTCGCAAAGGGCAGGCGGCTGAGACCGCGGGCCGGGCCCGCGGGCGGGAGAGGTTCAGCAGCGGCAGCGACGGGCCTGGCACATGGCCCATAGTCTAGGCAGGTCGCCGCCGAAGCTCAACCCTCTCCGCCGAGCCGCAGCCGCAACGCCGCCCGCTCCCGCCCGATCAGCGGCAGGAGGACCTTGAGGTCGGGCCCATGGTCCTCGCCCGTCAGCGCCAGGCGGAGCGGCAAAAAGAGCGCCTTGCCCTTGCGGCCGGTCGATTGCTTCAGCGCCTCGGTCCAGGCGCCCCAGGTCGTGCCGTCCCAGGGCGCCGGCGGCAGGGCGGTGAGGGCGGCCCGGAGGAACTCCCCCTCACCCGGCTGCACCGGCGGGACGATGCTGCCGCGCACCACCTCGAACCAGGGCTTGGCCTCGCCGAGCAGGTCGAGGTTGCCACGCACCGCGAGCCAGAACTCCTCATCGGCCCCGGCCGGCAGCTGCGCCCGCACCGCCTCGAAGGGGAGGCCATGCAGGTGCTTGCGGTTCAGGGCGAGCAGCTGCTGCACGTCGAACCGGGCGGCGGAACGCGAGATGGCGGTGAGCGCAAAGCCCGGCACCAGCTCCGCCGGCATCCCCGGCGCGGGATCGGTCGAGGTGCCGAGCGCGGCGAGGTAGCCGGCCAGCGCCGCCGGCTCCACCCCGTCGCGGCGAAGCTGGCGCAGCGAGAGGCTGCCGAGGCGCTTCGACAGCGGCCCGCCATCCGCATCGGTCAGCAGCGGCAGATGGGCGAAGGAGAGCGCCTCCGGCCGGATGTCGTCCCGCCTGGCCAGCGCCTCCCAGATGTCGAGCTGGACGCCGGTATTGGTGACGTGGTCCTCGCCGCGGATGATGTGGGTGACGCGGCTCTCGAGGTCGTCCACCACCGAGGTGAAGGTGTAGAGCGGCGAGCCGTCGGCGCGGACCAGCACCGGGTCGGAAATGGCGGAAAGCTTCACCGCGCGCCGCCCGAGCACACCATCCTGCCACTCGCGCTGAAGGCCGCCCAGTTTGAAGCGCCAGTAGGGCTGCTTGCCATTGGCCAGCGCCCGCTCGTACTGCTCCGGCGTCATCTTGAGCGCGCCGCGGTCGTAGAGCGGTGGGCGGCCCTGCTTGAGGCGGAGCTCCCGCTTGTAGCGCAGCTCCTCCTCGCTCTCGAAGCACGGGTAGAGATGGCCGGAGGCCTTCAGCCGCTCGGCCGCCGCGGCATAGATCGGCAGGCGGTCCGACTGGCGGAAGCTCTCATCCCAGTCGAGGCCGAGCCAGCGAAGGTCCTCCTGCAGCGCCTCGGCATACTCCGCCCTGGAGCGCTCGAGGTCGGTATCGTCGAGGCGGAGCAGCACGGTGCCGCCGCGCTGCCGGGCGAAGAGCCAGTTCACCAGCGCGGCGCGGGCATTGCCGACATGCAGCAGCCCGGTCGGCGAGGGGGCGAAGCGGAGCTTCATCCCTGCCCCCGCGGCGCGAGCGCCATGGTGCCGGGCCCGGCCTTGCGGCGGGTGTCGATGCACGGCACGGCCCGGGCCTCATGGTCGAGGCCGGGGGTGTGGGCTGGGTCGCCGAAGCTGCGATGCATCTCTCTCGATTCCTCGGCGGCGCCGGCTCCGGCCCGCCCATGCTCGATCCGGGCGCGGATGGCGCGGCGCGGCGCTTCCGTACCGGCGAAGCCCTCCGGTGCCCATGCCCGGTCCGGATTGCCATAATCCCCGCGGCGGACGGCGCGAAGCCTCAACCCTCCTCCTCGTCCGTCTCGTCCTCGTCGCGGCGGGGGTCGAGGGCGCGCCAGTTGCGATCCTCGGCATCGCGCACCGGCTGGGCGGCGAAGTCGGCGAGCTCGGTGGCGCTGGTCCAGGCCTGCTCGCCGGCGCCCTGCACCTCGGCATCCTCGCCGAAGGCGAACCAGCTGGCGATCACCTCATCCGCCGTCATGCCGGCGATGCGGGAGCGTTCCAGGCTGTCCCGCACATAGCGACGGGCGAAGGCATTGGCGTGCTCGATGGTGCGGAAGCCGGTCACGGTCTCGACCGGCTCGGCGCCGTTGGCGCCCGACAGGTCCATGATCCGCACCGAGAGCCCGGCCTGCAGGAAGGGATTGGGACGGAAGATGGGGTCGTCGCTCATGGCCGGAAGCTAGGGACGGGGCCGGCCAGGGTCAACGCGCCCGCCATGCTGGACTGCCATGCTGGACCGGGCGGCGGGCCGCGTGATAGCTCGCCGGGGCCGATCACGCCGGGCGGAGCACGCATGAGCCTCCAGTTGAACTACGTCCAGAGCTACGCCGCCATGGTCCGCGCCTATCTCGCGGCCCTGCCGGAGGATGAGGCGGTCGCCCGCTCGGTCGGCGGCGATCTCGAGCTCTTCGGCGTGCTGGAGCACAGCCTGCTCCGGCAATACGGGCTGCGCGAGGACAGCCGCGTCGTCGATGTCGGCTGCGGCGCCGGGCGGCTGGCGGCGCAGCTCCGGCGCTATCCGAAGCTGCGCTATCTCGGCCTCGACGTGGTGCCGGAGCTGCTCGACTATTGCCGGCGGAAGATGGCGCGGCCCGACTTCCGGCTGGAGCTGAGCCAGGGCAACCGCATCCCGCTCGCGGATGGGGAGGCGGATTTCGTCACCTTCTTCTCCGTCTTCACCCATCTCCTGCACGAGGAATCCTATGTCTACCTGCAGGAATGCACCCGGGTGCTGGCGCCGGGCGGGCGGGTGATCTTCTCCTTCTTCGAATTCGCCGTGGATGCCCAGTGGAGCGTCTTCGAGGGGAATGTCGACTGGGTGCGCAAGCGCTCCTATCTCGGCCACATCAACGTCTTTATGCATGCCGACGACCTGCAGCTCTGGGCGAAGCGCCTCGGCCTTGCCGTCATCGCCATGGAGCGCGGCGACAGGCCGAGCATCGCCGTGACGCCGGAGACCGCGACCGGGGCTGTGCCGCCGGGGAAGCGGGCGCTCGGCCAGTCCCACTGCGTGCTGGAGAAGCCGAATTCGTAACGATTCTCACCTGTCCGTTACGGGGGTGGCCCGGACGGCCGGCGCGCGATACGGAGACGACAACAACGGGAAAGACGAGCATGCGCGTCCTGGTCATCGGCGGCGGCATCGGCGGGCTGGCGACGGCGCTGGCGCTGCATGCGGCGGGGATCGAAGCCGAGGTCTTCGAGGCGGCGGCGGAGGTCCGCCCGCTCGGCGTCGGCATCAACCTCCAGCCGCATGCGGTGCGGGAGCTGACCGAGCTCGGCCTCGGCGAGGCGCTGGCGGCGAACGGCATCGCCACCCAGGAATTCCGCTACGCCAACCGCTTCGGCCAGACCATCTGGGCCGAGCCGCGCGGCCTCGCCGCCGGCTATCGCTGGCCGCAATACTCGATCCATCGCGGCCAGCTGCAGATGCTGCTCTGGGCGGCGGCCGAGGCCCGACTCGGCCCGGCGCGGCTGCATCGCGGGCGCCGGCTCGCCGGCTTCAGCCAGGACGAGGCGGGCGTCACCGCGCAGTTCGAGGATGGCGGCACGGCGCGCGGCGACGCCCTGGTCGGCGCGGACGGCATCCATTCCGCCGTGCGCGCGCTCCTTGTCCCCGGCGAGGGGCCGCCGCGCTGGAACGGCGCCCTGCTCTGGCGGGCGGTGAGCACGGCGGAGCCCTTCCTCACCGGCGCCTCCATGGTGCAGGCCGGGCACCGGGACACGAAATTCGTCTGCTACCCGATCGGCGAGGCACCGGGCGGGCGGATGCTGGTCAACTGGATCGCCGAGCAGCGCTTCCCCGCCGATACCCCCTGGGCGCGGGAGGACTGGAACCGCCCCGCCCGCATCGAGGACTTCCTGCCGATCTTCGCCGACTGGCGCTTCGCTTGGCTGGACGTGCCGGGGCTGATCCGCGCCGCCGAGGCCGTCTACGAATTCCCGATGGTCGACCGGGACCCGCTGCCGCGCTGGCGCCAGGGGCGGGTGACGCTGCTCGGCGATGCGGCCCACCCGATGTACCCGATCGGCTCCAACGGTGCCTCCCAGGCGGTGCTGGACGCGCGCTTCATCGCCCTGCAGCTCGCCCGGCACGGCGCGGTGGAGGCCGGGCTCGAGGCCTATGAGGTGGTGCGGCGCCCGGCCACCGCCGCGGTCGTCGAGGCCAATCGCGGCGACGGGCCGGACCGGGTGATGGACCTCGTCCATGCCCGCGCCCCGGACGGGTTCGAGCGGCTGGAGGATGTCATCCCGCGCGCGGAGCTGGAGGCGACGGTCAACGGCTACAAGCGCATCGCCGGCTTCGACCCGGCGACGCTCAATGCCCGCGAGAGCTGGAGCGTCACGACTGCTCCTACACCGGGACCTCGCCCGGTGGCTTGAGCGCGGTGAGCACGAAGCTGCTGCGCGTCTCCTTCACCCCCGGCATGCGCAGCAGGGCCTTCAGGGCGAAATCCGCATAGGCCTCGAAATCCGCCGCGAGCACGTGGAGCAGGTAGTCCATCTCCCCGCTCATTGCATAGGCGGCCAGCACCTCCGGTCGCTCGGCCAGCGCCTTGTGGAAGCGGTCCACCACCTCCTCCGCATGGCTCTCGAGTGCCACCATGACGAAGGCCTGGAGCGGCAGGCCGAGCCGCATCGGGTCGAGCACCGCGCCGTAGCGGGTGATGATGCCCGCCTCCTCCAGCCGGCGGACGCGGCGCTGGCAGGGGGTGGGCGAGAGGCCGACCTGCTCGGCCAGCGCCACCACGGGCAGCCGGCCGTCACGCTGCAGCGCACGCAGGATGCGGCGGTCGAGCGCATCGAGCGCGATGGGGGTTTTCGCCATCAAGGAGCCTCGGCCTAGCGGATCCCGCTCATTATAGGGCCGTCTAGGGCACACTTCGCCGGAAAACCCTCCACGACCTCGGCTAGTCTCCGGCCAAGCATGGGAGGTCCGTCATGGATGGGCTGATCGAAGGTCTGCCAGCTGGTTTGCGGGGCGACTACGCCTCCGCCGCCCCGGATTTCACGCTGGTGCAGGACATGGCGGGCTACACACCGGCCGACCACGTCACCTGGCGGACGCTCTACGTTCGCCAAGCGGCGCTGCTGCCGCGCCACGCCGCGGCGGCCTTCCGCACCGGCCTCGCCGCGCTCCCCTTCGCCGAGGGCGTCCCGGATTTCACGCAATGCTCCGCCCGGCTGCGTGCGGCCACGGGCTGGAGCCTGGTCGCGGTCCCTGGGTTGATCCCGGACGGTACCTTCTTCGGCCATCTGGCAGCGCGGCGCTTCCCCGTCACCTGCTGGATCCGCCGGCCGGAGGAGCTGGACTACATCGTGGAGCCGGACATCTTCCACGACGCCTTCGGCCATGTCCCGCTGCTGACCCAGCCCGACTTCGCCGACTTCCTCGCCGCCTATGGCCGGCTCGGCGAGGAGGCGGCGCGGATCGGCGCGCTCAAGCCGCTCGCCCGGCTCTACTGGCACATGGTCGAATTCGGCTTGATCCGCGAGGATGGCGGGCTCCGGGCCTATGGCGCCGGCATCCTCTCCTCCGCCACCGAGACGGTGCATGCGACGGAGGGCGACCGCCCGCGCCGCCTCCGCTTCGACCCGCGCCGGGTGCTGCGGAGCGACTACTTCATCGACGACCTGCAGCCGACCTATTTCGTCATCGACTCCTATGGCGAACTCTTCGCGGCGATGCAGGACCTGCCGCGTTTGCTGGCCGAGGCGCGCGATGCCGAGCCGATCCCGCCGGGTGCGGCTGCCCCTGGCGACCAACCCGTCTGAGGAGACCGAGCATGGACATCCCCCCCGATCGCACCGGCTTCGCCGGCGCCATCTCCGACCAGAACCCGATGGGCACGGACGGCTTCGAATTCGTCGAGTTCACCGGCCCGGATATGCCGGGGCTGGAGGCGCTTTTCGGCCGGCTCGGCTTCACCCGCGTCGCCGTGCATCGCAGCAAGCAGGTCTCGCTCTGGCGCCAGGGCGACATCAACTTCATCCTGAACGCCGAGCCGGAGAGCTTCGCCCAGGCCTTCCAGAAGGTGCACGGGCCGTCCGCCTGCGCCATGGCCTTCCGCGTCGCCGATGCCGCTGCGGCCTATGAGCGGGCGATCGCGCTCGGCGCCAAGCCCGTCACCGGCAAGGTCGGGCCGATGGAGCTGAACATCCCGGCGATCGAGGGCATCGGCGGCTCCCTGCTTTATTTCGTCGACCGCTACGGGGCGAAGGGGAGCATCTACGACGTCGACTTCCGCTGGATCGACGGCGCCAACCCACGGCCGGCCGGCCAGGGCCTTACGGTCATTGACCACCTGACGCACAACGTGCATCGCGGGCGGATGGATGTGTGGTGGAGCTTCTACGAGAAGCTCTTCAATTTCCGCGAGATCCGCTACTTCGACATCGAGGGCAAGCTGACCGGCCTCAAGTCGCGCGCGCTGACCTCGCCCTGCGGCCAGATCCGCATCCCGATCAACGAGTCGAGCGACGACAAGTCGCAGATCGAGGAATACCTCCGCGCCTATAACGGCGAGGGCATCCAGCACATCGCCCTCGGCACGAGCGACATCTTCGCCAGCGTAGAGGGCATGCGCGGCCAGTCCGTCGAGTTCATGGACACGCCGGACACCTATTACGAGCTGCTGCCGAAGCGCATGCCGGACCTGACCGCCGAAGAGATCGGCCGCCTGGCGCGCAACCGCATCCTCACCGACGGCGCGCCAACGCCCGAGGGCGGGCGGTTGCTGCAGATCTTCACCGGCACCGTCATCGGCCCGATCTTCTTCGAGCTGATCCAGCGCAAGGGCGACCAGGGCTTCGGCGAGGGCAATTTCCGCGCCCTCTTCGAAAGCATCGAGCTCGACCAGATCCGCCGCGGCGTGCTGGCGGCGGAGTAGCCTATCTCCGGTCCGCCGCGCGGGCGTCCATGCGGCGGGGCGCGTTCGGGTCCTGGCCGGTGAGGTCGCGGAAGAGGCGGTCCACCTCCGCCGAGCGTGCCTGGTCGGCCTGGGTTGGCCGGCCGCGGGCCCGGCTGCGCGCCTCGATCTCCGCCGGGTTGGGCTGGTGCTTCTGCCAGCCCCATTCCGGGCCGATGCGCTGCGGCGTCTCGGCGGGCTGGGCGAGCGCCGGGCCCGCCAGCAGGAGCAAACAGGCCGCGGCCAGCAGGGGCCGCCATGGCGTCAGGTCGAGCATCGCACTGACTCCTCTCCCTCCAGATTGCCAGCCTGCACCCCGCCGGTTGTCCCTGTCCTGGCCGATACCTGTCATTCCCGCAGGTTTGACCGGGCGGCCGCCTCGTCGAGCAAGGCTTGGGCGCGGCGGAGCGCCTTGCGGCGGCTGGCCGCGGCCCGAGCCTCGCGCAGCAGCCCGAGCGCCCGCTCGGCGGCGCGGCATTCGGCAAGGCCTTGCTGGGCCAGCTCGGCGCTGTCGGTGGCGAAGCCGGCGGCGCGGTTGGCCCGGTCCCGCTCCGCCAGGCCACGGAGGAGCCAGCGGCCGTAATCCCCCTCCCCGCCCGGCCTGGCTTCCGCGGCAAGCGCCGCAGAAGCCGAAGCAGCGCGGGCCTCGGCGGCGGCCAGGCGCGTATTGGCCTCCCCGAGCACGCGCCGCGCCGCGTCGCTCTCCAGCCGCCGCAGCCGTGCCAGGGCGGCGAGCGGGTCACGCGCCATCGGCATTGCCCAAGGCAGCGGCCAGGGCGGCGAATGCGCCGGCGACGCCGTCGCGCTCGCCCTTGGTCTGCGCCAGCATGGCCTCGATCCGCGGGGCAAGGCGCATCGCCTCATCCACTGCCGGATCGGCGCCAGCCTTGTAGGCGCCGAGGCGAACCAGATCCGCCATCTCCGCATGCAGGGCGAGGATGGCGCGCGCCCGGCGCATCAGCGCTGCCTCCTCCGGCCGCAGGCAGCCGGGCACGGTCCGGGAGAGGCTGCGGAGGACGTCGACCGCCGGGTAGCGCCCGCGCTCGCCGATGGCGCGGTCGAGCACCACATGCCCGTCGAGGATGCCGCGCACGGCATCGGCCACCGGCTCGTCATGGTCGTCGCCCTCGACCAGCACGGTGAAGAGGCCGGTGATGGCGCCGGTGCAGCCTTCCTCGCGCGGCCCCGCCCGTTCCAGCAGCCGCGGCAGCTCCGCGAAGACGCCCGGCGTGTAGCCGCGCGTCGTCGGCGGCTCCCCCGCGGCGAGGCCGATCTCCCGCAGGGCCAGGGCGAAGCGGGTGACGCTGTCCATCATGAGCAGGACGTGGCAGCCGGCATCGGCGAAATGCTCGGCAATCGCCATGGCGGCGAGCGCTGCCTCGCGCCGCATCAGCGGCGGACTGTCCGAGGTGGCGCAAACGACGACGCTGCGGACGAGGCCGGCGGGGCCGAGGTCGTCCTCCAGGAACTCCCGCAGCTCCCGCCCCCGTTCGCCGACCAGCGCGAGCACGGCGACGTCGCACTCAGCCCCCGTCGCCAGCATGGAGAGCAAGGTCGACTTGCCGACGCCGGAGGCGGCGAACAGGCCGAGCCGCTGGCCGCGCCGGCAGGTGGCGAAGGCATCGAGCGCCCGCACCCCGAGACCGAGCCGCGGCCCGAGGCGTGCCCGCACCCCCGCCTGCGGCGGCGCGGCCCGGACCGGGCGCGGCGTCGGCCCCGGGCGGAGCGGCCCCTTGCCGTCCATCGGCTGCCCGAGCGGGTCGACCACCCGGCCGAGCCAGCTCTCGTCGACGAAGAAGCAGGCCGGCGGGGCGAGCACGGCCGGCGTCCCCGGCGCGATCCCCTCCAGCGGCGCGAAGGCCAGGGCCCGGGCCCGGCCAGCCTGGAAGCCGACGACCTCGGCCGGAACCGGCCCCCGCTCAGGCGGCCGCAGATGAAGCCGGGCCCCAACCTGCAACCAGGGGTCGAGCCCTTCGAGGCTGAGCTGGAGGCCGCTGGCCTTTGCAACCCTTCCGTGCAGGCGCAGCGGTTCGAGCCGGCGAAGGGCGGGTTGCAGGCCCCGGAACCGGGCGACTTGCTGCTCTGGCATGGATCCAGGCCTCATCTGAGGATTTTGAAACACTGTCTCCGATCTTTATACGTCCAAAGATGAATAAGTTCTTCCAAATGCGCGGGAAAATGATATCTTTTTGCACGTAAAACGTGTATATACCCGCAACATGCGCGTGCTTCTGGTTGAGGATGATCTGACGGCATCCCGTGGCATCACCGCCATGCTGAAGGCTTCGGCCATGGTGGTGGATGCCGTGGACAGCGGCGAGGAAGCGTTGGAGCTCGTCCGTCTCTACGACTACGACATCATCATCCTCGATCTCGTCCTGCCGGACATGGAGGGCTACGAGGTTGTCCGCCGGCTGCGCGCCGGGCGGGTGGAGACGCCGGTGCTGATCATCTCCGGCCTCGCCCGGCCGCAGGCCAAGGTGAAGGGCTTCGGCGTCGGCGCCGACGACTTCATCACCAAGCCCTTCGACGGACAGGAGCTGCTGGCCCGCATCCAGGCGGTGGTGCGCCGCGCCAAGGGCTTCGCCCAGCCGAGCCTCTCGGTCGGCGGCCTCACCCTCAACCTCGGCTCGCGCGAGGTGACGGTCAGCGACCAGCAGGTCCACCTCACCGGCAAGGAATATGCGATTCTTGAGCTGCTGACCCTGCGCAAGGGCATGGTCCTCACCAAGGAGGCCTTCCTCAACCACCTCTATGGCGGCCTGGACGAGCCGGAGGTGAAGATCATCGACGTGTTCATCTGCAAGCTGCGCAAGAAGCTGGCCCAGGCCGGAGCCGACAACTTGATCGGCACCGTCTGGGGGCGCGGCTATGTCCTGCGAGACCCGGAGGCCCGCCTCGCCGCTGACTTCGTCCCGTCGCATCCGGCCGTCCCTGCTGCCGCACGCCAGGTTGCCTGACGCGGGAAAGGCCCGGTGGGCTCGTCCCACCGGGCCTTCCGAGGCCCTGGCACCGACCAGCATCAGCCCGCCAGCGCCGCCTCCGCCGGCCGCTCATAGGCACCGCGCTCGCCCGGTACCGGCACCAGCCGGTCCGACAGCCCGAGCACCGTCTCCGCCCAGCCCCAGGTAAAGCACGCCATCGGGCTGGAGCTGCGCCGCAAGGGCGTCCAACACCCTCGCCTTGGTCGGCGTGTCGAAATAGATCAACACGTTGCGGCAGAAGATGACGTCGAACCGGCCGAAGCCGCGCAGGTCGCCGAGCAGGTTGCCGCGATCGAACCTCACCATGCCCCGCAACCCGGGCGAGACCCGCCAGCGCCCGCCCTCCTGGTGGAAATGCTTCACCAGGAGGCGCGCCGGCAAACCGCGCTGCACCTCGAACTGGGTGAAGAACCCTTCCCGCGCCCGGGCAATGACCCCTTCCGCGATATCCGTGCCGATGATCTCCACGCGCCGCCCGTCCAGCGAGAGCTCGCCCAGCAGCATGGCGATGGAATAGGCCTCCTGTCCCATCGAGCAGGCCGCTGACCAGATGCGAAGCGTCGCACCGGGAGGCCGGGCGCCGGCCAGCATCGGCAGGATCTTGCGCAGATGGTCGAACGGCTTGCCGTCACGGAAGAAGCTGCTCTCATTGGTCGTGAGAGCCTCCGTCACCGCCTCGGCCAGGGTCCCGGCCTGCGGGTTGCGCAGCTTGGCCGCAAGCGCATCCAGGCTGGCGATGCCATCGCGCTTCAACAGCGGCCCGAGCCGGGTTTCCAGCATGTAGCCCTTGTCCGGGGCCAGCACGAGGCCCGAGCGGGATTTCACCAGGCCGGCGATGAAAGCGAAGCTGTCGGGCCTCATGCCATCGCTCCCTGCCGGGTGAAGCGAGGCCGGGATGCGGCCGCCGCGACGATCTGCTCCGCCAGCCCATCGGGCGGCAGCAGCGCCTGCGCCAGGCCGGCCCTCGCCACCGCACCGGGCATGCCCCAGACCACCGAACTCGCCTCGTCCTGCGCCAGCACCGCCCCCCGGCCGCAGCGACAGCGCGGCAGCCGAGCAGCCCATCCTGCCCCATACCGGTGAGGATCACGGCCACCATCGCGCCGCCGCAGGCGGCAGCCAGGCTGCGCAGCATGGGATCGACGGCAGGGCGGCAGAAATTCTCGGGCGGCGCATCCGAGCGTCGGGCGACCAGGCCCCCATCCGTCCTGCCCTCGACCAGCAGGTGCCGGTCGCCCGGCGCGAGGTAGAGGCGGCCGGGCTCCAAGGTCTCGCCATCCCGTGCTTCCGCACAGCTGGGGCCGCCAAGCCGGTCGAGGTGATCGGCGAGCATCGCGGTAAAGCCGGCCGGCATATGCTGCGCGGCGATGATCGGTACGGGCAGGCGCCGGCCGAGGCCGCGCAGCAAGGCGGCCAGCGCCTGCGGCCCCCCGGTGGAGCAGCCGATGCCAATTGCCTGCAAGCCGCGCCCCGGGGCGAGCGGCGGCGCACGCAAGGCGGCTGCGGGCCGGGCCGCCGGCCGCGACGGACCGACCCGCGCCCAGCCCTTCACCTTCGCCAGCAACTCTTCCCTGAAGGCGGGATCGGCAAGGCCGCCGCCAGCGGCGCCGGGTTTCGGGATATAGTCCGCCGCCCCCGGCGCGGAGGGCGGCCATGGTGGCGCTGGCGCCCTTCTGCGTCAGCGCGCTGGCGACGATGACCGCCGGCCGCGGCTCCTGCCGAAGCAGCAGCGGGAGGGCGGTCATGCCGTCCATCACCGGCATCTCGAGGTCGAGCAGCACCACCTGCGGTCGGGCGGCGGGCGGCAGTGCGGCGAAAGCCTCGATCGCCTGCTTCCCGTCGCCGACGCGGGAGACGACCTTGATGCCGGGATCCGCCTCTAGCACCCGTGCCAGGGCGGCACGGACGGTTGCGCTGTCGTCGCAGCGCATCACCCGCGCGAGGGCGGCGCTCATGCAGCATGGTCCTGCAGCAGCCCAGCCTGCTCGAACTTGTCGCGCAGCAACTCCTCGTCGAAGGGCTTCATGATGTACTCCTGCGCCCCGGCGCCGAGCGCCTCGATGATGCGCTCCAGCGCCGCCTCGGTGGTGCAGAGGACGATGGTCGGCCGGTCGGGGCCGAATTCCAGGCGGGCCTGGCGGAGAAAGGTGATCCCGTCCATCACCGGCATGTTCCAGTCGAGCAGGACCACCTGCGGCATGGCGGCGCGGCAGGTGGCCAGCGCCTCGGCCCCGTCGCCCGCCTCGGCGACCGCGAAACCGAGCCTCTCCAGGATCCGCCGGGCGGCCTTGCGCACGGTGCGGCTGTCATCGACCACGAGGCAGGTGGCGGAGCTTGCGCCGGTCACGATGCGGTCTTCCCTGTCCAGAGGCGCGGCTCAACCGATCGCCAAGATGCGCTCCACATCGATGACGATCAGCAGCCGTTCGCCGATGCGGTGGACGCCGCACGACACCTCGCGCCAGACCGCATCGAGCGTGACCGGGTTGGGCGCCCGCTCGGCCCGGGGCAGCGGCAGCACCTCTCCCACCTGGTCGGCCAGCAGGCTGTAGAGCTCGCCATCGCGCTCGACGACGATGCTCATCGCGCCGCGATGCCCGTCCGGCCGCGGCGGCAGGCCGAGCCGGCAGCGAAGGTCGATCGCCGTGACGATGCGGCCGCGCAGGTTCAGGCTGCCTGCAACCTCGGCCGGCGCCAGCGGGATGCGGGTGATGGCCTGAACCCCGAGGACGTCGCGGATGGCGAGCACCGGCACGCCGCAGAGCTGGTCGGCCACCGTCAGCGTCAGGTAGATCTCTTCCGCCGCATCGGCGGAAAGGCCGCTGCGTGCCAGCGGGCCCGGCGCCGGGCCGGCATGGGTCTCAGTCTGCATGGGGGCTCTCCTCAGCCGGCGACCGGGGCGCTGAGGCACTGCCGGAGGCTCTCCAGCAGCGCCGCGCGGTCGAATTTCGCCACGTAGTCGGTGAAGCCGGCGGCGCGCCCGCGCTCGATATCGGCCGGCTCGGCCTGGCCGGTGAGGGCGATCAGCGGCAGGTCGCGCCAGGCGCCGCCCTCGCGCAACGCCCGCGCCAGGGCGATGCCGTCCATCCCCGGCATGGCGATGTCGGAGATGACCGCGTCGAAGCTGGCGCCGGCCTCGCGCAGCCGCAGCGCCTCCTCGGCATCGGCGACGGCGGTCACGTCGTAGCCCGCGGCGCCGATGGCCGGGATGACGAGGTTGCGGAAGAAGGCGCTGTCCTCGACCAGCAGGATGCGCCGGCCGCTGCTCGCGCATCGCTCGCCGCCCTGGCCGAACCAGTCCTCGCCAGCCTGACGCAACCACCAGGCGGTATCCAGCATCTCCGTCACCTTGTCGCCGATCACGGTGGTGCCGAGGAAGCCGGGCCGCTCGCCGGCGCCGTCGATGGTCAGATGCTCCTCCACCACGTCGAGGATCTCGTCGACCATCAGCCCCATCGTGCGCTTGCCGTCGGAGAAGACGAGCACCGGCTGGCGCTCCGGCGCCGTGGGCTGGTCGCAGTGGCCGCTCAGCGGCACCAGCGGCATCAGCTTGCCGCGGTACTGCACGAGCGGCCGGCCGCCGGCATTCTCGATCCGCTCCCGCTCGACATCCTCGAGCCGGGCGATGAGGCCGAGCGGCACCGCCTTCGGCGTCGCATCGCCGGCGCGGAACAGCAGCAGCGCCGTGCGCTGGTCTGAATGATGGGCGACGGCCTGGCGCTTGCCGTCCCGCTCCGCCTCCCCTTCCCCGCTCTCGGCGCCGGCGCCCGTCGCGCGGGCGATGCCGTTCGGGTCGAGGATCATGATGACGCTGCCGTCGCCGAGGATGGTGTTGCCGGAGAACATCGTCACATGGCGCAGGATCGGCGCCACCGGCTTCACCACGATCTCCTCGGTGTCGAAGACGCGGTCGACGATGATGCCGAAGACATGCGCGCCGACCTGGGTCACGACGACGAAGGCGCTCTCCTCCCCGGCCGGGCTCTCCAGCTGCAGCAGGCTGGCGAGGTTGACGAGCGGCAGCAGCCGGTCGCGCAGGCGCAGCACGGAGCTGTCCTTGATGCGCTCCAGCTGCGGCGCGCCCTCGCCGCCGACGCGCACCAGTTCCACGACGCCGATCTGCGGGATGGCGAAGCGCTCGCCCCCCGCCTCGACGATCAGGGCGGAGACGATGGCCAGCGTCAGCGGGATCTTGACGATGAAGGCGGTGCCGCGGCCCTCCTTCGAGCGGACCTCGATGGTGCCGCCGATGCGCTCCATGTTGGTCTTGACGACGTCCATGCCGACGCCGCGGCCGGAGACGGCGGTGACGGCGGCCGCGGTCGAGAAGCAGGGGCGGAAGATGAAGCGCTGGACCTCCCGCTCCGGCATCGCCGCCAGTTCCGCCTCGGTGGCGAAGCCCTGCGCCAGCGCCTTCTGCCGGATGCGCTCGACATTGAGGCCGCGCCCGTTATCGCCGATCTCGATGATGATGTGGCCGCCCTCATGCGAGGCGTTCAGCATGATCCGCCCGGCCTCCGGCTTGCCGGCGGCCAGGCGCTGCTCCGGCGTCTCGCGGCCATGATCCGCCGAGTTACGGACCATATGGGTCAGCGGGTCCTTGATGAGCTCGAGCACCTGCCGGTCGAGCTCGGTCTCGGCGCCGCGCATCTCGGGCTCGATCTTCTTGCCCAGCTCGACGCCGAGGTCGCGCACCAGGCGCGGCAGCTTGGCCCAGGCATTGCCGATCGGCTGCATGCGGGTCTTCATCACCCCTTCCTGCAGGTCAGAGGTGATGTGGGACAGGCGCTGTAGCGGCACGGCGAAGGCATTGTCGGCGCCGTTGCGGGACAGCTGGAGGAGCTGGTTGCGGGTCAGGACCAGCTCGGGAGACGAGCATCATCAACCCTTCCAGCACGTCGACGGCGACGCGGATGGTCTGCGGCGGGGCATTGGCGCCGCCGGCCTCGGGCTCCGCCGCGGCAGGCGGCGATGGCGCGGCCGCCACCGCGGACGACGCGGAGGGCGGTGGCTCGGGCGCGGGCCCGGCGGCGACGGGCGCGGCCTCGCCCGAGGCGACCGCGTCGAGCGAGGCGATCAGCTGCGAATCGTCGCCCGCCGGCTCCGCCCCCGTCCCCTCCAGCGCCGCGACGATGGCGCGGATGCAGTCGATGGCGCCGAGGATGGCCGAGATGCCGGACTGGGTGGCGCGCAGCGTCCCGTCGCGATAGCGGCCGAGGACGTTCTCGGCGGCATGCGCCACGCCCTCCATCCGGGTGAGGCCGAGGAAGCCGCAGGTGCCCTTGATGGTGTGGACGATGCGGAACACCTCGGAGAGGGTCGCCACGTCGTCGGGCGCCCGCTCAAGCCGCAACAGCGCGGCGTCGAGCGCCCCGAGGCCTTCTTGCGTCTCGGTCAGGAAGTCGGCGAGCAGGTCATCCATGGCAATCCTCAAGGCGGTCTGCGGAGGGCAGACTGCGCCGCGAGGGGTGAAAAATCGGTAAAGACGCTCATCCCGGCATCATCAGCAGCGGCGCCGCCTGCCGCGCAGGCCCATGGGCCAGGCTCGCGCTCCACCCGGCCTCGGCCAGCAGGGCGTGCAGCAGCAGCCCCAGCACCTCCCGCGGGCCGGGCGGCGGCACCGCCTGGCCGGCCATCAGGGCGAGGAAGCCCGCGGGCCAGGCCGCGGCCGGGGCGCCGAAATCGGCCGCAGGCAGCACCACCAGCCCATCCAGGGGGGAGCCGGAGAGCCGGACGGTGCCGCCCCGCGGCAGCGCCTCGGCGGCGAGCAGGGCCGCATTGAGGGCGATGGGGACGAGCGGGGCCGGCAGTGCCACCGCCTGTTCCAGCCCCGCCAGGTCGAATCGGACCCGCGGCGCGGCCGGGGCGCCGCGGAGCAGGACCTCCATTGCCGCCGGCTCCATCGCTTCGGTCGGACCGCCCCAGGCCGCGCCATAAAGGCGGAGGCGCTGGCGGAGGGCGACGCCACTCTCCTGCGCCACCTCCAGCAGCTCGTCGCCGGCCTGCGGCAGCAGGTCGAGCGCGCCGGCGAGGCTGCCGATGGCGCCGCCGAGGTCGTGGCAGAGCCGGGCGCAGAGCGTCCTCGCCAGGCTGATGTCGGAAGGAGGGGTCATAGGCGGTTTCCTATGGGCCGCCCGCTGGGCTAGCGTGCCGGTGTTAGCGAAACGTTGCACGGCCTGCTTTGCAGGGGGAGTCCAGGTGCCGAGCCTACTCGAACCAGGCATGCGGGTGCGCCATCCCGGCCAGCCGGATTGGGGGATCGGGCAGATCCAGTCCGTCATCGGCGACCGGGTGACCGTCAATTTCGAGAATGCCGGCAAGGTCCTGATCAACGCCGCCGTGGTGACGCTGGAACCCCTCGCCGAGCCATGGCCCTGACGCAGGGCTGCGCCGCAGGGGCCGGGGGCTTGCGGATGACGGGGGTCGCGGCCCAAATGGGCGTCACCGTGTCATCCGCCCGGAGGGAAGCCCGTCCATGATCGATCCGTTCGGCCGACGGATCTCCTATCTCCGCGTCTCCGTGACCGACCGTTGCGACCTTCGCTGCGTCTACTGCATGGCGGAGGACATGACCTTCCTGCCGAAGCGGGAGGTCCTGACGCTCGAGGAGCTGGACCGGCTCTGCGGCGCCTTCATCGGCCTCGGCGTCGAGAAGATCCGACTGACCGGGGGCGAGCCGCTGGTGCGGCGCGGCGTCATCGGCCTGATCCGCAGCCTCGGCGGGCGGATCGGCGAGGGCGGGCTCAAGGAGCTCACCATCACCACCAACGGCACCCAGCTGCCGAAGATGGCGGATGACCTGTACGCGGCCGGCGTGCGGCGCATCAACGTTTCGCTCGATACGCTGGACCCGGGCGTGTTCAAGGCGGTGACGCGCTGGGGCGAGATCGGCCAGACGCTGGACGGCATCTTCGCCGCCAAGGCGGCCGGGCTCGCGGTCAAGATCAATGCCGTCGCACTGAAAGGCGTGAACGAGGGCGAGTACGACCGCATGCTCGCCTGGTGCGGCGAGCACGGCTTCGACCTCACCCTAATCGAGACCATGCCGCTCGGCGAGATCACGGGCGACCGGATGGACCAGTACCTGCCCCTCTCCGCGGTGCGGGACCGGCTGCGCGAGCACTGGACGCTGGAGCCGACGGATTACCGCACCGGCGGCCCGGCCCGGTACTACACGGTTAAGGAAACCGGAAGGCGGATCGGCTTCATCACCCCGATGACGCACAACTTCTGCGAAAGCTGCAACCGCGTCCGCCTGACCTGCACCGGCACGCTCTACATGTGCCTCGGCCAGGAGGATGCCGCCGACCTGCGCCAAGTGCTGCGCGACCCCGGGGCCGGCGACGGGGGCCTCCGCGCGGCGATCGAGGCGGCAATGCTGCGGAAGCCGAAGGGCCATGACTTCGTCATCGAGCGGCGCGAGGCCCGGCCGGCCGTCGCCCGCCACATGAGCGTGACCGGAGGCTGACCCCCATGACCCTGCTGCAGGATCTGGCCTCCCGCCTCGCCATCCCCGGCCTGCCGGACTGGACGGGGCTGCTCGCCCTGCTCGTCCTTCTGCTGGTCGGCCTCGCCTATCTGCTGATGCCCTTCAGCGTCTTCGGGCTGAAGGGGCGGCTCGACACGGTCGAGGCGCAGCTGGACGAGATCCAGGGTGAGCTGCGGCTGATCGCCATGCGCCTCGCCGATGCGCCGCGCCGCAGCACCGTTTCCGAGGACTGGATGGACCTGCCCCCGGCCCAGCCGGAGCCGCGGCGGCAGCCTTCCTGGCAGGAGGCCTCGCGCCGCGGCCGGGCGGAGCCGCGGATCGACTAGGCCTAGCTTGCCCTCGCGGCCCGGGCGAGGCTTGATGGCCCATCCGGCGGAGTGGGGCGATGCGCGTCAGCGTCATCCAGATGAACCAGGGCAGCGAGAAGCAGGCCAATCTCGACCAGGCGCGGCGGCTGATCGAGGCCGCGGTGGCGGCAGACAGGCCGCATCTCGTCTCCCTGCCCGAAACCTGGACCAATCTCGGCGGCGGCCGGGAGAGCCGGCAGGCGGCCGCCGAGATCCTGCCCGCGCCCGGCGAGGCGGGCGGCGCGGCCTATGAGCTGATGCGCGGCCTCGCCCGCGGCCACGGAATCCATCTCCATGGCGGCTCGATGATCGAGGCGCCGGGGCCGGAGGATGATCCGGAGAAGCTCTACAACACCACCGTGGTCTTCGACCCGGAGGGGCGCGAGATCGCCCGCTACCGCAAGATCCACATGTTCGACATCGTGGCCCCCGACGGCACCGGCTACCGCGAGAGCGCCCTCTACGGCGCCGGCGACCGGCTGGTGACCTTCGAGGCCGGCGGCATCGCCTTCGGCTGCACCATCTGCTACGACATGCGCTTCGCTGAACATTACGTGGCGTTGCGGCGCCTGGGGGCAGAGGCGATCCTCGTGCCCTCGAACTTCACCCTGCAGACCGGCAAGGACCATTGGGAGCCGCTGCTGAAGGCGCGCGCCATCGAGACCCAGTGCTGGGTCATCGCCGCGGCCTCCACCGGGCAGTACCTCGAGCGCGGGCAGCCGCGCTCGGTCTACGGGCATTCGCTGGTGGCCGACCCCTGGGGGCATGTCGTCGCCCGCGCCTCCGACGGCACCGGCTGGGCGACGGCGCGGATCGACCCGGCCATCACCGCGCGCGTCCGGCGCGACATGCCAGTGATGGACCACCGTGCCGCCCGCCGGCTCGACCTCGACGCCGCGGCGCGCGGCGCGTGACGGAGCCCGCGCCGGCGCCCTTCCCGCAGCCGGTGAGCCTGGCGCCGAGGGATTTCGCCGGGCGCATCACCTTCTTCGCCGCCGCAACCGAGGTGGCGGCGGCGGCCAAGGCCCGGCTGATCGCCCGCTACGGCGATGCGCCGGTGGAGCAGGCCCGCGCCATCGTCTCCCTCGGCGGCGACGGCTGCATGCTGGAGACGCAGCACCGGCTGCTCGGCCGCAACCTGCCGGTCTACGGGATGAATTGCGGCAGCGTCGGCTTCCTGATGAACGACTACCGCGAGGAGGCGCTGCCCGAGCGCCTGGCCGAGGCGCAGGCCGCGACGCTGCATCCCTTGCGCATGCGCGCCACCTCGGCCGACGGCACCGTGCGCGAGGCGCCGGCGATCAACGAGGTCTCGCTGCTGCGGGAGACGCGGCAGGCGGCCAAGATCCGCATCCTGGTCGACGGCAAGGAGCGCCTGGCGGAGCTGATCTGCGACGGCGTGCTGGTGGCGACGCCGGCCGGCAGCACCGCCTACAACCTCTCGGCGCATGGGCCGATCGTGCCGCTCGGCGCCAACCTCCTGCCGCTGACGCCGATCTCCGCCTTCCGCCCGCGGCGCTGGCGCGGTGCGCTGCTGCCGGGCGATGCCTCGGTCGTCTTCGAGATCCTCGAGGGGCCGAAGCGCCCGGTCGCCGCCGTCGCCGACTATACCGAGGTGCGCGACGTGCGCCTGGTCGAGGTGCGGGAGGACCGCAGCCTGGCGCTCACCCTGCTCTTCGACCCGGACCACGGCCTCAGCGAGCGGATCATCGCCGAACAGTTCACGGTTTGAGGAGCATCGGCTAGGCTCGGCGCATGGAAGGCAGCCTGCCCGCCTCGGATCGCCGCCTCATCCTCTGCATCGCCATCGGCCAGCTGATCGGCTGGGGCACGCTCTTCTCCGCCTTCCCGCTCTTCGGCGCGCCGATGGCGGCGGAGCTCGGCTGGACGAGCACCGAGTTCAATGCCGGGCTGACCCTCTCCCTGCTCGTCTCCGGCCTTGCCGCCGTGCCAGCCGGGCGCTGGGTGGACCGGCGCGGCGGGCGCTGGCTGCTGGCGCTCGGCGGCTGGGGCGGGGCGGTGCTGCTGGCGGCCTGGTCGCAGGTCTCCGCCCTGCCCGCCTATTGGGCGATTTGGGCGGCGATGGGCCTCGCCCAGGCGACGGCGCTCTGGAGCCCGGCCATGGCCGTCGTCGTGGCGCAGGCGCGGGAGCCGGTGCGGGCCATCACCGGCATCACCTTCATCACCGGCTTCACCGCGACGCTCTTCGTCCCGCTCACCGCGCTGCTGATCGAGCGCCTGGGCTGGCGCGATGCGCTGCTGGCGTTGGCGGCGCTGCAGGCCATCCCCGGCCTGCTGGCCCTCTGGCTGCTGCCGCCGGATGCGGCGCGGGCGGAAGCCGCGAGCGGCGGCAGCTCCGACCTCGGCCGGGCGATGCGGAGCCCGGCCTTCCTCGGCCTCGCCGGGGCGCTGGCGGCGCATGCCTTCATCGGCGTCGGGCTCGGCGCCCATGCCATTCCCCTGCTGCGCGAGCGGGGGTTGCCGGAGGCCTCGGTGCTCGCCCTCGTCGCACTGCATGGGCCCTTCCAGGTGGCGGCGCGGCTGGCGCTCTTCGCGCTCGGGCGGCGGGTGACGATGCGCGGCGTCGGGCGCCTCGCCTCCACCCTCGTGCCCCTCGCCATGCTGGCGCTCGGCCTGGCGCCGCCGGAATTCACCTGGATGCTGCTCTACATTCTCGGCTGGGCGATGGCCGACGGGCTGATGACCATCGTCCGCGCCGCCGGTGTCGCCGAGATCCTGGGCCGCGAGGGCTATGGCGCCATCACCGGCGCGCTGAGCGCGGTGACCGTCCTGCCGCGCACGCTGGCGCCGGTGCTGATCGCGCTGATCTCGGAGGGCGCCTGGGGCTATGGCCCAGTGCCTTGGCTGCTGGCCGGGCTCGGGGCCTTCGGCGCCGCCTGCTTCGCGCTCGCCGCTGCTCAGCGGGGCCGCTGATCCCCGCGGACCGTGCCGCCGGCCGAGCCGCCGACATAGGGCCCGCTGGTGCCGCCCGACTGGCAGGCGGCGAGCAGCAGCAGGGCGAGGAGGATCGCGCCCCTCATGCGGCGTCGTTCAGGTGGCAGGCGCTGCGATGCCCGGCGCCGACCTGTTGCAGCGCCGGCCGCTCCACCCGGCAGCGGTCGAAGGCGAAGGGGCAGCGCGGATGGAAATGGCAGCCGGACGGCGGGTTGAGCGGCGAGGGAATCTCGCCCTTCACCCCCGCGAAGGCCCGTTTGCGGGCCTCGATCCGCGGCACCTCGGCGAGCAACGCCTGGGTGTAGGGATGGTTCGGGCGCCGGAAGACCTCCTCCGACGGCGCCTCCTCCACCACGCGGCCGAGATACATGATCACCACGCGATCCGAGAGATGCTCCACCACGCCGAGGTCATGGCTGATGAAGAGATAGGTGAGGTCGAGCTCCCGCCGCAGCTTCATGAAGAGGTTGAGGATCTGCGCCTGGATGGAGACGTCGAGCGCCGCCACCGCCTCGTCGCAGACGAGGAATTCCGGCTGCACGGCAAGCGCGCGCGCGATGCCGATGCGCTGGCGCTGGCCGCCCGAGAACTGGTGCGGGTAGCGCCCCTTCAAAGCCGGGTCGAGGCCGGCACGGCGCAGCTGGTCGTCGACATAGGTCTCGATCTCGCCGCGCTTCGCCAGGCCGTGGTATTGCGGCGCCTCGCCGACGATCTCCTGCACCTTCAGCCGCGGATTGAGCGAGGCGTAGGGGTCCTGGAAGATCATCTGGGTGCGTAGCTTCGCCTCGCGCGTCTCCGCGGCGTTGAGGCTGCGGAGGTCGCGGCCGCGCCAGAGGATGCTGCCGTCGCTCGGCGGCATGATGCCGGCGACCATGCGGCCGAGCGTCGACTTGCCGCAGCCGCTCTCGCCGACGAGGCCCACCACCTCGCCCTTGCGGATGGTGAGGTCGACGCTGTCCACCGCGTGCACCACCTCCTCGCGGAGATTGGCGCCGAGGCGTTTCGCCAGGCGGCCAGCGAAGTCCAGCGTCTTCGAGAAGCGCTTGGAGACGCCGCGCAGCTCGATGATCGGCTCGGCCAAGGTCTCGGCGGCGGGCGGCGCGGTCAGGGTCTCGCTCATGCCGCCACGGCCTCCTGATGCGGGTGGATGCAGCGGGCCTGCTGGCCCGGACGGTACTCGGCGAAGGGCGGCGGCTCGGCGCAGCCCGGCTCGGCGCGCGGGCAGCGGGAGCGGAAGGCGCAGCCGGCCGGCAGGTTGAGCAGGGAAGGCGTCATGCCCGGGATCTGCCGCAGCGCCTCGCCGCGCTTGTTGCGGCTCGGCACGCTGCCGATCAGGCCGAGCGTGTAGGGATGCAGCGGCGCATCGAGCACCTGGGTGACAGGCCCGCTCTCGACCACCTTCCCGGCATACATCACCGCGATGTCGTCGGCGAGGCCGGCGACGACGGAAAGGTCATGGGTGATCCAGACCAGCGCGGTGCCGAATTGTGCGCAAAGCTTCTGCGCCTCGGCGAGGATCTGGCCCTGGATGGTCACGTCGAGCGCCGTGGTCGGCTCATCCGCCACGATCACGTCGGGCTTGTGCAGCAGCGCGATGGCAATGGCGACGCGCTGGCGCATTCCGCCCGAGAACTGGTGCGGATAGGCCTTCAGCCGCTCGTCCGGGCTCGGGATGCCGACCTGGCCGAGCGCGTCGCGGGCGCGCTGCCGTGCCTCCTCGCGGCTGACCTTGGCATGGGCCTGGACCGTCTCGATCATCTGCGTGTCGATGCGGAGGACCGGGTTGAGGGTCATCATCGGGTCCTGGAAGATCATCGCGATGCGGTTGCCGCGCAGGCCCCGCATCTCGGCTTCCGGCAGCGTCGCCAGGTCGCGGCCCTTGAACAGGATCTGCCCGCCCGCGATCCGCCCCGGCGGGTCGACCAAGCCGAGGATCGAAAAGCCGGTGACGGTCTTGCCCGAGCCGCTCTCGCCGACAAGTCCCATCACCTTGCCAGCCTCGACGGTGAAAGAAACGTCGTCCACCGCCTTCACCACGCCGGCGCGGGTGAAGAAATGCGTCTTGAGGTTCCGCACCTCCAGGGTGGGGGCGCTCACTTCTTCAGCCTCGGGTTCAGCACGTCGCGCAACTGGTCGCCGACCAGGTTGATCGAGACGATGGTCACAAGGAGGGCGATGCCGGGATAGAAGCTGATCCAGTACTTCCCGCTCAGCATGTATTCGTAGCCGTTGGAGATGAGGAGGCCGAGCGAGGGCTCCGTGATGGGCACGCCGAGGCCGAGGAAGGACAGCGTCGCCTCGAGGGCGATGGCCCGGGCCACCTGCATGGTGCCGACGACGATCAGCGGCGGCAGGCAGTTCGGCAGCAGGTGGCGGAAGATGATGCGACGTGTCGGCAGGGCGAGGCACTGTGCCGCCTCGATATACTCCCGCCGCCGCTCGACGAGAGCGGAGCCGCGCACGGTCCGGGCGTAATAGGCCCATTCCACGATCACCAGCGCGAGCACGACGTTGAAGATGCCCTTGCCGAGGAAGGCGAGGATCATCAGCGCGGCCAGGATCGCCGGAAAGGAGAGCTGGAGATCGACCAGCCGCATGATGAGGCTGTCCGTCCGCCCACCGGCATAGGCGGCCAGCATCCCGAGCGAGGCGCCGACCAGGCAGGCGATGATGGCCGAGCCCGCGCCCACGATCAGCGAGATGCGGAGGCCGTACATGATCCCCGAGAGCATGTCCCGCCCCTGGTCATCCGTCCCGAGCCAGTAGGTGAAGCCGGCGCCGCCCACCGTGCCCGGCTCCATCCGCCCGTCCATGATGTCGAGCTGGGCGAGGTCGTAGGGGTTCTGCGGCGCGATCCAGGGCGCCAGCACCGCGATGGCGACGATGGCGAGGAAGACCACCAGCCCGAAGAGCGCGATGCGCGAGGCGGCGAATTCCGAGACGAAGCGCTGGAAGGGCGTCTCGACCTTCGGCGCCGGCGCCGCGGGGGAGGCGCCGATCGTGGTGCTGCTCATTGCTTGCCCTCCAGCCGGACGCGGGGATCGAGCAGGGAATAGGTGATGTCGACGACGAGGTTGATGGTGATGAAAAGCAGCACGATCATCATCAAGTAGGCGACCATCACCGGCCTATCGAGCACGTTAATGCTGTCGATGATGAGCTTGCCCATGCCAGGCCAGGCGAAGACGCTTTCCGTCACCACCGAGAAGGCGATGGTCCCGCCAAACTCGAGGCCAACGACGGTGACGACCGGGATCAGGATGTTCTTGAAAACGTGGACGAAGGTGACACGGGCGGGCGAGAGCCCCTTGGCACGGGCGAATTTCACGTAGTCCATCAGCATCGTCTCCCGCACGCCCGCGCGGGTCAGGCGGATGACGAGGCTGATCTTGAACAGCGCCAGGTTCAGCGCCGGCATGATGAGATGGGCGATGCCGTCACTCGTCAGGAAGGACCAGCGCATGCCGAGGATGGTCACCGTCTCGCCCCGCCCGGTGCTCGGCAGCCAGCCGAGCTGCACGGCGAAAACCATGATGAGCATCAGCCCGACCCAGAAGGTCGGCAGGGAGAAGCCGAGGATGCTCGTCGCCATGATCCCCTTGCTGAGCGCGCTGTTCGGCTTCAGCCCGGCATAGAGGCCGAGCGGCAGGCCGATGATCAGCGCAGCGATGGTGGCGCCGATGGCGAGCTCGAGGGTTGCCGGCATCCGCTCGAGGATCAGCTTCAGCGCCGGCTCGTTGAAGACGAAGGAGCGGCCGAGATCGCCCTGCAGAGCGTTGCCGAGGAAGACGAGGTATTGCCGCCAGAGCGGCAGGTCGAGGCCGAGCGCCTTGACCGCCCGCTCCCGCTCGAACTGGTCGGCCTCGGGGCTGATCAGGATCTCGACCGGGTCGCCGACCGCGAAGACGCCGAGGAAGACCAGCAGCGACATGACCAGGACGACGGCGGTCGCCTGGATCAGCCGGCGGAGGAGGAAGGCCGTCATCGTGCGGCCGCCGGGCGGACATCCTGCGCCCGCGTCAGCTCATCCGCCCGCGCCTCCATGGCGAAGCCGCGGCGCATGGCCCAGGCATTCTTCTGGATGTGCAGCGGCGCGATGCCGACATCCTCCATGACGATCCGCGTCGCCTGCTGCAGCAGAACCTCGCGCTTCGCATCGTCCAGCTCGCGCATGGCCTGCTCCAGGATGCGGTCCGCCTCCGGGTTGGAGTAGCGGCCGCGGTTGGAGGCGCCATAGCCCTTCTCGCGGTCGAAGCTCGCCGTCAGGTTGCGGAGCGGATTGGACGCCTCGCCGGAGCTGGTGCCCCAGCCGATCAGGAAGGAGGAGAGCTCCTGCCGCGCCGCGCGGCCGATGAAGGTGGTCCAGGGCTGCGCCTCGACCGCCGTCCGCACCCCGGCCCGCGACCACATCTGGCCGATGGCCTGGATGATGCGGGCATCGTTCGGGTAGCGGTCGTTCGGCCCGTGCAAGGTGATGCGGAAGCCCTGCGGGAAGCCCGCCTCCGCCAGCAGCCGCTTCGCCGCCTCGGCGTCGAAGCGCGGCGGGTTAAGGCCCGCGACATAGCCGAAGCTTCCCTCCGGCAGGAACTGCCCGGCCGGGATGGCGGCACTCTCCATCACACGCTCGGTGATGGCGTTGCGGTCGATCGCCATGGACAGCGCCTGGCGCACCCGCAGGTCGCGCAGCGGGTTGCGCGGGATCGGCTTGCCCTCGTTGTCGGTGACGAAGGGTGAGGAGTCGTCCCGCATATGGTCGAAGCTGAGGAAGATGACGCGGAGCCCGGTGGTCTCGGCCAAGGCCAGCCGCTGGTCGGTGCGCAGCTTGGCGAGGTCGCTGGTCGGCACCTGGTCGATCACGTCCACGTCGCCGGCGAGCAGGGCCGCGGTGCGCGCCGCGTCGTTGGTGATCATGCGGTAGTTCACGCGGCTCCAGGCCGGGCGCGGGCCGAAGTAGCCGTCGTTCCGCTCGAACTCGATGCGGTCGCCGTTGCGATGGCTGAGCATGCGGAAGGGCCCGGTGCCCACCGCCATCGGCCCTGCATTGAAGCCCTCGGTCGTCGCGTCGGCATGCGTCTCGCGGTCGAGGATCATCACGCTGGCGAGGTCGGTCGGCATCAGCGGGTAGGGCGAGGCGGTATGGAGCCGGAGGGTATGGCTGTCGACGATCTCCACCCGGGTGATCGGCCGCGTGTAGATGGCATAGGAGGAGGGCGAATTCGGGACCTTCGGCACGCGGTCGAAGGTGAAGGCGACATCCTCCGCGGTGAAGGGCGAGCCGTTGTGGAAGGTGACGCCCTGGCGGAGCTTGAACTCCCAGACCGTGTCGGAGACCGGGCGCCAGCTCTCGGCCAGGGCCGGCATGATGCGGGCACGCGCATCCGTCTGGGTCAGGCCGCTGAAGATCATCTGCGCCACCGCCGTATTCGGCGAGAGCTGGTGATAATGCGGGTCGATCGAGGTGACCGGGGCACCGACCCCCATGGTGACGGTCTGTGCCCGCAACGGGCCGCCCGCCCATCCCGCAATTGCCAGACCGACGGCCAGACCGGCCGCGCGACGAAATGCTGTCATGATGTCCCTCGGAAGCCCCAGCAGGACGAAAGCTAGCATTCCGGTCATCCTCTCGCCAGCTTCCACCCGGATGCTGCCGGGCGCGACCGTCGATCGCGGGCGGGCATTCCACCCGAACAGGTGGCTTTGCCCCACCCGTCCGACGGGACTGTGGGCATGCGAGGCGTGAGCGGCGCGGCACCCTGCCCTCCCCGGGCGCAAGGCCGGTGCCAGGCGGTTGGCGAAGCCCGCAACCAGCGGTAACCTGCCCGCGATCCGGGAGACATGCATGAAACGCCGCACTGCCACGGGCTATGGCCTCGCCGCCGCCCTGCTCATCGCCGCCCCCGCCGTCGCGCAGACGGCCGAGACCACGCTGAACATCGGCATCGGCGGGGCCGTCACCTCGGTCGACCCGCATTTCTACAATGCCTCGCCGAACAACAGCCTGGCGATGCATATCTTCGACCGCCTGGTGGAGCGGGATGCGCGGGCGCAGCCCTATCCGGGCCTGGCGGAGAGCTGGAGGGTGATCGGCGAGACGGTCTGGGAGTTCAAGCTCCGCCCCGGCGTGAAGTGGCATGACGGGCGCGACTTCACCGCCGAGGACGTCGCCTTCACCATCGGGCGCGCGCCCAACGTCCCCGGCAGCCCGGGCGGCTTCGGCGGCTTCGTCCGCGCCATCGTGCGGGTGGAGGCGGTCGACCCGCTGACCGTCCGCTTCCACACCGCGCGGCCGCACCCGCTGCTGCCGACCGAGCTCGCCTCCGTCGCCGTCATCGCCCGCCATGCGGCGGAGGGCGCCAGCACGGAGGACTTCAACAGCGGCCGCGCGGCGATCGGCACCGGCCCCTACCGCATGGTCGCCTACCGCTCCGGCGACCGCACCGAGCTCGCCCGCAACGAGGCCTATTTCCGCGGGCCGGAGCCCTGGGCGCGGGTCAACTACCGCTTCATCGGCAATGACGGCGCCCGCACGGCGGCGCTACTTGCCGGCGATGTGGACATGATCGACCAGGTGCCCTCGACCGACCTCGTGCGGATGCGGCGGGACCCGAAGGTCACCATCTCCGAGATCCAGGGCCTCCGTCTCATCTACCTGCTGATGGACCACTCGCGGCAGCGCGACGTGCCCTTCACCAGCGACAATGACGGCAAGCCGCTTGCCGCCAACCCGTTCAACGATGTCCGCGTGCGCCGCGCGCTCTCCCTGTCGATCAACCGTCAGGCCCTGGCCGAGCGGGTGATGGAGGGCACTGCTCAGCCGACCGGGCAGTGGCTGCCGGAAGGAACCTTCGGCTACAATCCGGAGGTGCGGCCGCCCGCCTTCGATGCCGACGGCGCCAAGCGGCTGCTGGCCGAGGCGGGCTTCCCGCAGGGCTTCCGCATGACCCTGCACAGCCCGAACGACCGCTACCCGAACGACGCCAAGACGGCGCAGGCGGTGGCGCAGATGTTCACCCGCATCGGTATCCGGACGGAGGTGGAGGCAGTGCCCTGGGCCAGCTTCTCGCAGCGCTCCAACCGGCAGGAATACGCCATCCGCCTCAGCGGCTGGGGCAGCGTCACCGGCGAGGCGAGCTATGCGCTGGTCAATATCCTCGGCACCTATGACCGCGAGCGGCGGACGGGCGCCAGCAACAGCGGCCGCTATTCGAACCCGGAGCTCGATGAGTTGACCGCACGCGCCGCCGCCACGATCGACGACCGGCAGCGCGAGCAGCTGCTCCGCGAGGCGGTGAAGATGGCCATGGACGACGTCGCCATCATCCCGCTCTTCCAGCTCGTGAACAGCTGGGCGCTCAGGAAGGGCCTCACCTACGAAGCCCGCATGGACGAGCGCACCACGGCCATGGCGGTGCGAACCGCCAACTGACGGAAATAGATGAGGGGTCCGGGGAGAATACCTTCTCCCCGGCCTTTCTACTCTTCGGTGGCTGGCGCCACCGGCAGGATGGACGTCTCCTTGACGGTAGCGATGGCGAGCAGCGTCTCCACCCTTTGCACGCCGGACTGGGCGCGCAGCTCGTCATTGAGGAAGGCGTCGAGCGCCGGCAGGTCGGCCAGCCGCACCTTCAGCAGGTAGGTCCAATCGCCGGTGATGGCGTGGCATTCCAGCACCGCCTCCTGCCGCCGCATCGCCTTGCGGAAGGCGGCCTCGTCCCGCCCCGGGGCGACGGTGACGAGGATATGCACCAGCAGCGGGCAGCCCGCCGCGACCGGATCGAGATCCGCCCGCCAGCCGCGTATGACGCCGCGCTCCTCCAGCCGCTTTACCCGTTCGGCGGTGGCGGAGACCGAAAGCCCCGCCACCTTTGCCAGCTCCGCCAGCCCCGCGCTGCCGTCCAGCTGCAGCGCGACCGTGATGTTCCGGTCGATCTCATCCATGACGCAAGACTATGCGCCCGATGCCACCTTGGGAACGGAAAGAATCACACGTAGTGCTCGGCCAGCGGGCGGAAGCCGTTGAAGGCCTGGCTGGCATAGGTGGTCACATAGGCGCCGGTCGCCAGCAGCTCCACCCGGTCGCCGCAATCGAGCGAGAGCGGCAGGCGGTAGTTCGACTTCTCGTACAGCGTGTCTGTGCTGTCGCAGGTCGGGCCGGCGATCGTCACCGGACCATCCGCCTCGCCGTCATGCGGGGTGCGGAAGGCGTACTTGATCGCCTCGCCCTCGGTCTCGGCCAGCCCGCCGAACCGGCCGATATCGAGATAGACCCAGCGCACCGGGTCGTCCTTCGCCTTGCGCGAGACCAGCACCACCTCGGCGCTGACGACGCCGGCATCGCCGACCATGAAGCGGCCCGGCTCGATGACGATCTCCGGCAGGGCATTGCCGAAATGCTCGGTCATGGCGCCCATGATGGCCGCGCCGAAATCGTCGATCTCCGGCACCTCGGAGCGGTAGCGCACCGGGTAGCCGCCGCCGAGATTGACCATGCGCACCTTCACCCCCGCATCGCGCAGGTCGGTGAAGAGCATGGCGACCTTGGCGATCGCCGCCTCATAGGCATCCGTCCGCGTCTGCTGGCTGCCAACATGGAAGGAGAGGCCGAAGGGGTCGAGGCCGAGTTCGCCGGCGAGGAGCATCAGCTCGCGCGCCATCTCCAGCTCGCAGCCGAACTTCTTCGACAGCGGCCATTCGGCGCCGACATTGCCGACCAGGATGCGGCAGTAGACCCGCGCGCCGGGGGCGGAGCGGGCGAGCTTGCGCAGCTCCGCCTCGCTGTCGAAGGCGAACATGCGCACGCCGGCGGCATGGGCGGCGCGGATCGCGCTTTCCTTCTTCACCGTGTTGCCGAAGCTGATCCCCTCGGCGCGCGAGCCGGCGGCGAGGCAGGCCTCGATCTCCTCCCAGCTTGCGGCATCGAAGGAGGAGCCGAGGCCGACCAGGCGCTCCAGCACCGGCGCGGCCGGGTTGGCCTTCACGGCGTAGTAGATGCGGGCGAGCGGCAGGGCGGCCGCGAGGCGCCGGTAGTTCTCCTCAACCCGGTCGACATCGAGGACGAGGCAAGGCGTGGCCGGCGCATGGTCGCGCAGGAAGCGGGAGACCTTGGGGGTCATCGCACTATTCCCTACAGACAGTAGGACCGCCCCGGATCGGGCGGCGGCCCCAGATTGACGAAACGGTCGAACGAACCAGCGACCAAACGGACCGCGCGGCTTGCGCCTCACGGGGTTGCCAGAACGCTTGACGTCGTTGCGTAAACCTTGCGCCGCGGTGACCTTGTCTAGGCTGCGCCGTTGTGGAGGGGCGCCGGGTTCCGTGGGCTTGGGGCCAGAGGCACGTGCGTACTGCGTCTAAGCCGGCATATAGGCCCCACCCCTGGGGGTGGAAAGCGGAAAATGCAGGCCGACCCAGATTATTTTCCCGCGCCCCCGCCGGAGCACCGGAAACTACGCCGGAAGCCCGCTGCGGTTCCCGCTGATCCGCCGGTCGTGACACGGAAGGGCCGGGGAATTTGCCGCAGGCAACTCAGCAACGGTCCTTCGACGGGCGCTAGTTGCGGCCGATAATCCCCTTGGCCAGCGGGCTCGACGGGTCGGCCGCGTGCTGCCGCGGCATCCGTCCGGCCAGGAAGGCCTGCCGCCCCGCCTCCACCGCCGCCTTCATGGCGCGGGCCATCCGCACCGGGTCCTGCGCATGGGCGATGGCGCTGTTCATCAGCACCGCGTCGCAGCCGAGCTCCATGGCGAAGGCCGCGTCGGAGGCGGTGCCGACGCCGGCATCGACCAGCACCGGCACGCGCGCCTGCTCGATGATCGCCCGGATCATCACCGGGTTCTGGATGCCGAGGCCCGAGCCGATCGGCGCGCCGAGCGGCATGATGGCGACGGCGCCCATCTCCTCGAGCCGCCGGGCGGCGACCGGGTCGTCCGCGCAGTAGACCATCACCTGGAAGCCGTCCTTCAGCAGCGCCTCCAGCGCCTCGAAGGTCGCCCGCATGTCGGGGTAGAGGAAGGGCGGCGGCCCCAGCACCTCGAGCTTGACGAGGTTCCACCCCCCTGCCTCGCGGGCGAGGCGCAGGGTGCGGACGGCGTCCTCGGCGGTGAAGCAGCCGGCGGTGTTCGGCAGGTAGGTGTAGCGGCGCGGGTCCACATGGTCCTGCAGCATCGGCGCCTTCGGGTCGCCGAGATTGACCCGGCGCACGGCGACGGTGACGATCTCGGCGCCGGAGGCGTCGATGGCCCGGCCCGTCTCCTCCAGATCCTTGTAGCGCCCGGTGCCGACGATCAGGCGCGAGCGGAAGCGCAGTCCGGCGACCTCCCAGCTGTCGTCCTGGGTCGGCTGTGGCAATCCGTCCATGGTTCAGCCTCCGCCGATGAAATGTACGATCTCCAGCCGGTCGCCGGCGGCAAGTCGCGTCGCGGCATAGGTGGAGCGGGGGACGATCTCGAGGTTGCGCTCGACCGCGACCTTGCGCGTGTCGAGCCCGATCCGCTCCAGCAGCTCGGCGAGGGTGACGGGCGCCGGCTCCTGCCGGGGCTCGCCATTCACGGTGATCTGGATCTCTGCGTCCATGGCCAAGAATGTGGCGAAGCCGGGGGCCGAGGACAAGCCGGGCGCCGCGAGCCCATCCGCTTGCCCCCCGAAACCCCTCCGTGCTAGCGCAACCGCCCCGATCCCCGCCGGATATCCATCATGTCGCCCCCGCTGGTCGTCGTCCTGAATGGCCCGAACCTCAACCTGCTCGGAGTGCGGGAGCCGGACAAGTACGGCAACGCCACCCTCGACGACGTGGAGGCGCTCTGCGCCGAGGTGGCGGAGGGGCTAGGCCTCGCCATCGACTTCCGCCAGACCAATGCCGAGGGCGAGCTGATCACCTGGGTGCAGGAATGCCACGGCCGGGCAGCGGGAATCGTCATCAACCCGGCCGGCTACACCACCACCTCCATCGGGCTGATGGACGCCCTGCTGGCGGTGGGGCTGCCGGTGATCGAGGTCCACATCACCAATATCCACCGCCGGGAGGAGTTCCGGCAGCACAGCTTCGTCTCCAAGGCCGCGACGGGGGTCATCGCCGGGCTCGGCGTCCAGGGCTATGCCCTGGCGCTCGAGGCGATGGCCGGGCTGATCGGCACCGACGACCCGGACGACGACGAAGCCTGAGGACGAGCATGAGCAACGGCATCCAATTCGACCCCGAGGCGATCCGCGCCCTCGCCCAGATCCTGCGCGACACCGACCTGACCGAGATCGAGCTGGTCGAGAAGGACAGCCGCATCCGCGTCGCGCGCGAGCCGGCCGCGGCCGCCCCCCTCGCCGGCTGGCCCACCGGCATGATGCAGGCCCCGGCGCCGATGCCGCCCGCCGCGCCGCCCGCAGCCACCATCGTCAATGCCGAGGCCACCGAGGTGCCGGATGCCAAGCACCCGGGCCTGGTCGCCTCGCCCATGGTCGGCGTCGCCTATCTTTCGCCGGAGCCGGGCCAGCCGAATTTCGTCACCGTCGGCGCCAAGGTGGCGCAGGGCCAGACCCTGCTGCTGATCGAGGCGATGAAGACCTTCAACCAGATCCGCGCGCCCCGCGCCGGCACGGTCACCCGCATCCTCGTCGAGTCCGGCACGCCGGTCGAATATGGCGAGCCGCTGCTGATCGTCGAATAACCATGTTCGGCAAGGTCCTGATCGCCAATCGCGGCGAGATCGCGCTGCGCGTCCACCGCGCCTGCCAGGAGATGGGCATCCGCACCGTCGCCGTGCATTCCACGGCCGACGCCTCCGCGATGCATGTGCGCCTCGCCGATGAGAGCGTCTGCATCGGCCCGCCCGCAGCGCGGGACAGCTACCTGAACGTCGCCGCCATCCTCTCGGCGGCCGCCATCACCGGCGCGGATGCGGTGCATCCCGGCTACGGCTTCCTTTCGGAGAACGCCTCCTTCGCCGAGATGGTGGAGGCGCATGGCCTCGCCTTCATCGGCCCCTCGCCCTCGCATATCCGCATGATGGGCGACAAGATCCAGGCGAAGGACGCGATGCGCCGGCTCGGCGTGCCGCTCGTCCCCGGCAGCCTCGGGGCGCTGGCCTCCATCGAGGAGGCGCGGCAGGTGGCCTCCGAGGTGAAGTACCCCGTCCTCATCAAGGCGGCCGCCGGCGGCGGCGGGCGCGGCATGAAGGTCGCCCATTCCGAGGATGAGCTGGAGGAGGCCTGGCGCGTCGCCCGCACCGAGGCCAAGGCCGCCTTCGGCAATGACGAGGTCTATCTCGAGAAATACCTCGACCGCCCGCGCCATATCGAGCTGCAGGTCCTGGCCGACACCCACGGCAGCGTCGTCCATTTCGGCGAGCGCGATTGCTCGCTGCAGCGCCGCCACCAGAAGCTGGTGGAGGAGGCCGGCTCGCCCGTGCTGAACGCCGCCGAGCGCGATGCGCTGGGCGCGCAGGTAACGCGGGCCTTGCGCGAGCTCGGCTACCGCAATGCCGGCACCCTCGAATTCCTCTGGCAGGACGGCCAGTTCGCCTTCATCGAGATGAACACCCGCCTGCAGGTGGAGCATCCGGTGACGGAGATGGTCTGCGGCATCGACCTGGTGAAGGAGCAGCTCCGTGTCGCCGCCGGCGAGGCGCTGGGCTACGACCAGTCCGAGATCCGCTTCCACGGCCATGCCATCGAGTGCCGGATCACCGCGGAGGATCCGGAGACCTTCGCCCCCTCCCCCGGCCGGGTGCACACCTATCACGCGCCGGGTGGCCTCGGGGTGCGCGTGGATAGTGCGCTCTACTCCGGCTATGCCGTTCCGCCACATTACGACAGCCTGATCGCCAAGCTGGTGGTCCATGGCGCGACCCGGGCGGAGGCCATAGCCCGGCTGAAGCGGTCGCTCGCCGAGATGGTGGTGGACGGCATCAGCACCACCCTGCCGCTGCACCGGGCCATCATGGAGGACCCGGAATTCCAGGCCGGGGACTACACGATCCACTGGCTGGAGCGCTTCGTGGCGCGGCGGCTCGCGCAGGGCTGAAGGGGAAACCGTGGCGGCAGGCCGGCCGGCTGTCTATGCTGCCGCCATGCAGCGCCACAGCATCGCCGAGGCGAAGGAGCGCTCCCGCACCCGACCGGTCGTGCCCTCGCGCTTGGGGCAGCGGCCTCCCCGGCGGCTCGACCGCGGCGGGTCGGGGCCTGAGCCGGTGCCCCGCCGCCTGGCCGCCCCCGCATGAGCCGCCGCCATATCGACATCACGCCGGAGCTGATGCTCCGTGCCTATCGCGCCGGCCTCTTTCCCATGGCGGAGAGCCGCGGCGGCGACCGGCTCTACTGGCTCGACCCGGAGCGGCGCGGCATCATCCCGCTCTATGAGGGCTTCCACCTCCCCAAGCGGCTGATGCGCACCGTCCTCTCGGGCCCCTACGAGGTCACCGCCGACCGCGACTTCCCCGGCATCATCACCGGCTGCGCCGCCGCCGCGCCGGGGCGCGAGGACACCTGGATCAACCCGGAGATCGAGCATCTCTTCCTCGCCCTGCACCGCCAGGGCCATGCCCATTCGATCGAGGTCTGGCAGGAAGGGCGGCTGGTCGGCGGGCTCTATGGCGTCATCCTCGGCGCTGCCTTCTTCGGCGAGAGCATGTTCAGCCGGGCGCGGGATGCCTCCAAGGTGGCGCTGGTGCATCTGGTGGCGCGGCTCCGGCTCGGCGGCTTCACCGTGCTCGACAGCCAGTTCCTGACGGAGCACCTCTCCCAATTCGGCGCCCACGAGATTCCGCGCGCCGACTACAAGCGCCGCCTCGCCCATGCCGTCGCCATGCGCGCCGAGTGGCACGCCAGCTTCGATCCCGGCCTGCTGGAGGCCGAGATCCGCGCCCTCCGCGCCGCTACCCCGCATGAATGACGCGGCGGAGGCCCCGCCCCCGGCCCACCGGGTGCAGGGCGGCAGCGCGACCTCGGATGTGGTGCTCTCCGCCCATGCCGGGGGCAATGCCGCCCTGTTCCCGCGGATCCTGGCCCTGCACGTCCCGCCCGGCGCGGTGATCGCCGATGTCACCTATGGCCAGGGCGTCTTCTGGCAGCAGGTGCCGGAGGGGCTCTACCGGGTGCTGCCCTCCGACCTCGCCACCGGGACGGATTGCCGCGCCCTCCCCCATGCCGATGGCAGCATCGACGCCCTGGTGCTCGACCCGCCCTATATGGAGGGCCTGCTCCGCCCCAAGGCCGGCACGCGGGGCGGGCTCGGCAGCCATGCCGGGCTCCGCACCTACTACGCCGCCGGCGGCGAGGGCGAGGCGCCAGGCGGCGGACGCTGGCACCAGGCGGTGCTCGACCTCTACCTCGCCGCGGCGGCCGAGGCGCGTCGGGTGCTGCGCGACCACGGCATCCTCATCGTGAAGTGCCAGGACGAGGTCAGCGCCAACCGGCAGGAGCTGACCCATGTGCAGATCGTGACCGGGCTCGCCGGGCTCGGCTTCTACGCCCGCGACCTCTTCGTGCTGGTACGCCCCAACCGGCCGGGCGTCGCGCGCCTCCTCCGCCAGGTGCATGCGCGGAAGAACCACAGCTATTTCCTGGTCTTCCAGAAGGTCCCCGCCGGCCAGGCGGTCGCCCGCTACCGCACGCGGGACCTGCCGCCGCGGCGGCCGGGCTTGGCGACGGGCGCGTAAGGGCGCAAGAAGCGCCCCCGCCTTTCGTCCCGGAGCCCGCATGTCCGACCGCCTTTCCCTTCCCAAGGACCGCATCCGCGTCCTCCTGCTGGAAGGCATTTCCGACAGCGCGGTGGAGCTGCTGGCCTCGGCCGGCTACGAGAACGTCACCCGCATCCCGAAGGCGCTCGAGGGCCCGGACCTGGCCGGGGCGCTGCACGGCGTCCACCTCCTCGGCATCCGCTCCCGCACCCAGCTCACGGCCGCGGCGCTGGAGGCGGCGGACCGGCTGATCGCGGTCGGCTGCTTCTGCATCGGCACCAACCAGGTCGACCTGGAGGCGGCGAGGTTCCGTGCCATCCCCGTCTTCAACGCCCCCTTCTCCAACACCCGCTCCGTCGCCGAGCTGGTGATGGGCGAGGTGGTGATGCTGCTGCGCGGCATCCCGGACCGCTCCCGCTCCGCCCACCAGGGCGGCTGGGACAAGTCGGCCGAGGGCAGCTACGAGGTGCGCGGCCGCACCCTCGGCATCGTCGGCTACGGCAATATCGGCAGCCAGCTCTCTGTGCTCGCCGAGGCCTTCGGCATGCGGGTGATCTACTTCGACCACAGCACCAAGCTGCCGCACGGCAATGCCCGCCCCTGCGCCAGCCTCGGCGACCTGCTGGCCGAGGCCGACATCGTCACCTTGCATGTGCCGGAGACGTCGGAGACCGTGGGCATGATCGGCCCGGCGCAGATCGCGCGGATGAAGACCGGCTCCATCCTCATCAACAATGCCCGCGGCTCGCTGGTCGAGCTCGAGGCGGTGGCCGGGGCGCTGCGCGACCGCCACCTGCTCGGCTTTGCTGCGGATGTCTTCCCGCAGGAGCCGGCCCGCAACGGCGAGCGCTTCCAGAGCCCGGTCCAGGGCCTGCCGAACGTGATCCTGACGCCGCATATCGGCGGCAGCACGCAGGAGGCGCAGTCCCGCATCGGCCAGGAGGTGGCGCGGACGCTGATCGACTTCAGCGACACCGGCGCGACCATGGGGGCGGTGAACTTCCCCCAGGTGCAGCTCCCCGCCCGGGCGACCGGCGCGCGTTGGATCCATGTCCACCGCGATGCGCCGGGCATGCTCTCCCGCATCAACGAGGCCTTCGGCCGGCGCGGCCTCAACATCGCCGCGCAGTACTACCAGACCCAGGCCGAGCTGGGTTACGTCGTGGTCGAGAGCGTCGAGGCGCGGGACGAGGCGGAGGCGATCCTCGGCGAGCTCCGCGCGCTGCCGGGCACGGTGCGGGCGCGGCTCATCTACGAGCGGGAGTAGCGCCGCACCTCCCGCGGCGCGGCGGCCTCCGGGCACGCCGGCCCATGGACCCCGCCTGGGCCACGGCCCCGACGCGCAAGTCCCGACGGATCAGGGCCGCACCGGCCGCGGCAGCCGCATCGCCTGCGCGGCGGCGATCAGCCCCGGCAGGCCGAGCGCGACCGCCAGCCGCACCAGGTCCGGCACGCCATGGTAGAAGGCGGCGAAGAGCCCCGCCGCGCCGAGCAACAGCCGCGAGGCCCGGCCCATGGGCGCCAGCAGGAAGCCGGCATAGGCGGCGCAGATCGCGGTCAGCGCCCCGACCTGGATCGCCGTCGCGGTGAGGATGTCGGCGAGCGACCCGCGCAGCATGATCCCCGGGTCGTAGAGAAAGGCGAAGCCCACGGTGAAGCCGGCGATGCCGAGCCGCGTCGCATGGTTGCTCGAGACGAGCGGGGAGGCCTTGGCGATGGCCGCCGCCGCGAAGGCGGCCGCCGCCACGGGCGGCGAGGCATCCGCCAGCACCGCGAAGTAGAAGACGAAGAGATGCGCCGGCAGCAGCAGGTCCCCCGGCGGGACGCCGAGCGCCTTGCTGCCGAGCTCGAGGATCTGCGGCACGCCGATGGCGGCGGCGATGATGTAGCTCGGCGTGGTCGGGATCCCCATGCCGAGGACGAGGACGGTGAGCGCCAGCAGGATCAGCAGCAGGGCGAAATTCCCCGCCGCCAGATCCTTGATGATGCCGCCCAGCGCGACGACCAGCCCCGTCGCCGTCAGCGCCGAGACGACGATGCCGGCGCCGGCGATGGAGACGGCGAGCGGCGCCATGGTGAGCCCGGCATTGGTCAGGCTCTCCAGCACCTGCCGCCAGCCCATGCGGGTCCGCCGGCGGAGCGCGGCGACGCCCACCATGGCTAGCGTCGCCACGAAGGCGGCGTAGTTGCCGCTCCAGCGGTCCATCATCAGCCAGACCAGCATGGCGATCGGGATGACGAGATGGGCATCCTGCGCTACCTCGCGCCAGGCGGGGATGTCGCGCAGCGGCATCGGCGCCATGCCGGCCTTCTTCGCCTCGAAATGCACCGCGGCCAGGATGGCGAAGTAGTAGAGCGCCGCGCCGATGGCGGCCGCGACGACGATCTCGCCATAGGCGATGCCGGTGATCTCGGCGAGGACGAAGGCCGCCGCCCCCATCACCGGCGGCATCAGCGCCCCGCCGACCGAGGCCGCGCTCTCGATGCCGGCGGCGACGGCCGGCCTGTAGCCGATGCGGATCATCAGCGGGATGGTCATCGCCCCGGTGGTGATGACGTTGGAGACGCTGCTGCCGCTCATCGTCCCGAACAGGCCGGAGGTGATGACGGCGACCTTGGCCGGCCCGCCGGTGTAGCGCCCCGCCGCCGCCGCGCCGAGATTGGTGAAGAGCCGCCCCGTCCCGCTGCCCTGCATGAAGGAGCCGAAGACGATGAAGACGGCGATGGTCGTCGCCACGATCCCCGTCAGCGGCCCGTAGACCCCGCCCGCCGTCGGCACCAGCCAGGACGCCTCGAGGATCTCGGCGAGGGTGAAGGGCCGGCTGTTCAGCAGGCCGGGGATATGGTGGCCGAAGGCCATGTAGGCGACCGAGGCCACGATCATCCAGGCAAGCCCGACCTCCACCGCCCGCCGCGTCGCCTCCAGCAGCGTGACGATGGCGAGGACGGACAGCACCATCAGCTGCGGCCCGAAGGGATCGACATACTCCATCCGGTCCGAGACTTCGGCCCAATGCCACATGACCCAGCCATGCGGCACCGCGGCCGCGGCCGCCCAGAGCCAGTCGAGGAGGCTCGGCCGGCGCGCGGGCGAGCGGCCCGGCCGTGCCGGGTAGAGGAGGAAGAGCGGCGGGACGAAGACCAGCAGGTGGAAGGCGCGCAGCGTGATCGGCTCGGGAAAGCCGAAGCCGCCGAAATAGAGGTGGATGGCCGAGGCGCCGGCCAGCCAGAGGGTGACGATCAGCTTCAGGGGGCCGGCCAGGTCGCGCATCATGACCCTTCTTCATGCAAGGATCCTGCCGTCCCCGCCGGCCGGAGCGTGGTCGCCGCGGGCCGGGACGGCCGAAGGCGCGGACCGCCCGGCACGACGCCGGCCTAGGCCAGGACGCCGGCCTCCTTGAAAGCCTTGACGGCGCCCGGATGCAGCGGCAGGCCGCGGTACTTGGCCGAGGCGGCCGGGTCCCACGCGCCCATGCTGGCATGGATGGAGATCAGGCGCGGCCCCTTGTTGCGGATCAGCGTGCGGGTGACCTTGTAGCCCACCTCCTCCGCCACGCTCTCATGCAGCATGAGCACGCTGTCCATCATGGTGACCGGCACGTCGCCCGACTGCAGCGAGGGATAGGTCGCGGCCGGGAGGATCCCTTCCGCATAGGCATACTGCTCGATCAGGTGGCGGCGGATATCGGGCGGGAATTCCACCAGCCTGGCAGGCCGGCGCCCCTGCGCGATCTCGCTGACGATGGCGGCCGGCTTGGCCAGCGCGACGAAAAGGTAGTCGACCTGCCCGTCGGAATAGGCGGAGCCGATATCGGCATAGCTGCCGTTCAGGTAGCGCCCGCCCTCGGAACGGATCTTCTCGGGGCTGGTCCCGAGGAATTTCAGGATGCGCTGCAGCGTCATCTCGTCGGTGGAGGAGCGCTGCGGGCAGGCGATGCGCAGGCCCTTCTGCGTCAGGATCGCGCGCATGTCCTCGGGCCCGGCATCGGTGCGGCGGAGGAAGTGGAATTCGGTCGGCGAGTAGCCGGTGCCGAGGCAGCGCAGCGCCTCGTGCTTCTCCGAGTAGGGCTCCTCGCCGGCGCGGGCGGCGGCGGCGAAGGTGTCGATGCCCCAGCCCATGGGCGACTGGTTGCGGTTGACGCGGGTGGCGTTCGCCAGGCCACCGCCGGGGACGACGCGGATCTGGAGGTCCGGATTTTCGTCCTTGATGAGGGCGGAGAGGCCGGCGGCCATGGTGTACCAGCCGCCGCCGAGCGAGCCGGCGACCCATTCCAGCGTCTGCTGGGCCTGCGCCGTGCGGATGAAGGGCAGGGCCAGGGCACCGCCCGCCAGGGCGCGCCGTGTCCAGATCAGGCTCATCGTCATTCTCCCAGCCGAAACCGGGGCGGGATCATGCGGCCGCCGGGCCGCCGCCGCAACGGGCCCCGGACCCCGATCCTCGATCGGCGGATCGAGGCCCGGCATGCTCCCCGTCGCGCGATTCACGCCTCCGGGCGATGCCGCCCTTCGGCGATCGCGCTTCGGTCCTGGTCGCGCGCTTCACGCCTCCGGGCGATGCGCCCTTCGGCGATTGCGCTCAGCGGCACATCAGGACCGGCATGTCGCTGTTCTCCAGCACATGCCGGGTGACGCCGCCGAGGATGAGCTGGCGCAGCCGGGAATGGCTGTAGGCCCCCATGCAGAGCAGGTCCGCGTCGAAGTCCCGCGCCGCGCCGAGCAGCCCGGCGCCGACATCCTTGGTCATCGGCTTGAACAGCACCGGCTCCGCCTCGACCTCGTGCCAGCGGAGATAGCTGCGGATGCCCTCCACCTTCGGCCCACGCCGCTGGTACTCGTCGGCATAGAGCAGGCGGACGGCCTCCGCCCGGTGCAGCCAGGGCAGCGCCGCGGCGATGGCGGCGGCGCTCTCGGCCGAGCCGTTCCAGGCGCAGCAGACGCGGGTGCCGATGGTGCGCGGCACCTGGCGCGGCGCGATCAGCACCGGCCGGCCCGAGTCGAACAGCACCGCATGCAGCGCGTCGGAGGAGGAGACGTCCTCATCCGCCTCCGGATGCGGCACCACCGCCATGTCGTAGAGGCGGGATTGCTGGGCGACCACATCCTCCTCCCGCCCGGCGATGCTCTCGAAGGAGAGGGTCGGCCCGTCGGTCTTGAGCGCGGTCTCGGCGCTGTCGGCGATGGCGACGCCGCCCGAGGTTCCGGCGAACCGGTCGAAGAGCGCGCGGACGCGGCCGGCGCGGTCGCCGCTCTCGCGCTCGGTCGCCGCCATCATCTCCTCGATCATGGCCCCCGACAGGCCCTCGCCGGCCAGCGGCGCCACGTCCCGGGCATCGACCCGGACATGCAGGCAGTGGACATGCGCGTTCCAGATGCGCGCCACCATCAGCGCGGTGGCGAGCGCAGCCTCCCCGGCGGCGGTGCCGGTGAGGGGCAACAGCAGACGACGATAGGCCATGGCGCGTCTCCCAAACGGCGCGGAAGCCCGATTCCTAGCACGGATCGGCACCGTTGCAGCCCAAGGCTTCGCGCGCGGCCGGCAGCGGGTCGCGTGACGCATCCAGCGCCTGCCATGTCACCGGGCCCGCATCCCGCGCCGCCGCGGCCGCCAGCACCGCTGCATCGGCATCCGAGGCATCGCCGGTGCGGGCGGCGATCCGTGCCTCCAGCACGGCGCGCGGGGCGGTGAGCCAGAGCCCAACGAAGCGCACGCCCGCCGCCCGTGCCGCCGCCTCGATGGCCGCCCGCTCCCCCGGGCGAAGGAAGACGGCATCGGCGATCACCGCATGCCCGGCCCTGAGCGCCGTCTCCGCGCTCGCCGCAAGCGCGGCGAAGACCGCGGCGCTCGCCTCCGGCGTATAGGCTTCGGGCGGCAGGCGCTGCTCCGGCGGGACACCGGCCAGGCGCTTGCGGATCTCGTCGGAGCGCAGCACCAGCGCGCCCGGCGCCGGGCCGATCCCCGGCGCGAGGGAGCGGGCGAGCCGCGTCTTCCCCGTCCCCATCAGGCCGCCGATCGCCACCAGCCGTGGCGGCGCCGGGCGCAGCAGCGCCTCCGCCCGGTCCAGGTAGGAAAGGCCGCAGGCGCCGCGCCGCGCCTCCGCATGCGCCCGGATCAGCGCCCGGAGCGAAAGCCAGAGCGGCAGCGCCCCGACCAGCCCCGCATCGCCGGAGCGTGCGACATAGCGGTTCAGCACCCGGTTGGCGCCGGGGCGGCCGAGCCGGTGCTCGCAATCCATCAGCAGGAAGGCGAAGTCGTAGCCGGTATCGACCGTCGCCAGCGCCTCGTCGAATTCGAGGGCGTCGAAGGGCGTCACCCGCCCCTGCCAGAGGCAGAGATTGCCGAGATGCAGGTCGCCATGGCAGCGCCGCACCCGCCCCTCCGCCGCCCGCGCGGCGAGCAGGGGCCCAAGCCGCGCCAGCCAGCCGAGCGCCGCCTCCAGCCAGGCCGCGACCCGCCGGTCCGGCAGCCCGGCCCCGAGCGCCGCCCGCCCGTTGCCCTCGATCACCGCGCGGAAGCCGGGCGCGGCCTCGGCCGGCAGCGCGGCATGCATGGCGAAGACGGCATCCGCCAGCGCATCCAGCCTCGCCGCGTCGAGCCCTTCGGCCACCTGCGCCTCGAGGAAGTCGCCCGGCGGCAGCGGCGCCATGCGCAACACCCACTCCAGTGGCTCGCCCGCGCCGCCGAGCCGGAGCGCGCCGTCGGCCCCGCGGGTGACCGGCACCACCTCCCGGTAGAGCGCCGGCGCGAAGGGCGCGTTCAGCGCGAGTTCCCGCCGCAGCAACCTCTCCCGCTCGGCGAGGCGGGTGAAGTCGAGGAAGCCGAGCGCCACCGCCTTCTTCAGCTTCCAGGCATCCTCCCGCCCGACATAGACCGCGGAGATATGCGTCTCGACCGGCGCCGCGCCGGCGAGGCGCGCGAGCAGCGCCCCCGCCTCGGCCTGCGCGGCGGGCAGGCTCACGGATAGAGCGCCTCCACCCGCCAACCCTCGCCCTCACGGTGGAAGACCTGCCGGTCATGCAGGCGGAAGGGCATGTCGCGCCAGAACTCGATCCGCCGCGGCAGTACGCGGAAGCCGGACCAGAAGGGCGGGCGGGGAATCTCGCCGATGCCGAATTTCAGCGTGTACTCGGCCACCGCCTTCTCGAGCGCCCAGCGCCCCTCGAGCGGCCGCGACTGCCGGCTGGCCCAGGCGCCGATCCGGCTGCCCCGGGCGCGGGAGGCGTAATAGGCATCCGCCTCCTCCGCCGCGACCGGCTCGACCGGCCCCTCGACGCGCACGCTCCGCTGCAGCGTCTTCCAGTGGAAGCAGAGCGCCGCCTCCGGGTTCGACGCCAGCTCTCCGCCCTTCCGGCTTTCGAGGTTGGTGTAGAAGACGAAGCCCCGCGGATCGAGGCCCTTCAGCAGCACCATCCGCGCCGAGGGGCGGCCATCCGACGTGGTGGTCGCCAGGCAGACGGCGTTCGGGTCGTTCGGCTCGGATTTGGCCGCTTCCGCCATCCACTCCTCGAAACGGGCAAAGGGGTCGGCGGCGCTGCTGTCCATGACGGAAATCCCGGGTAACGAGGGGTGCGGGCGCTAAGGCTTGCCCGCTGGCCAGGGGTGTGCCACCACCCCAGGGCTACCACAACACTGCCAGAGCCGGTCCCTACGCACCATGTCCGACGCGCCCCTCGCAGACGCTCCCACCGGCACGCTCATGGCAGGCAAGCGCGGCCTCGTCATGGGGGTCGCCAATGACCGCTCGATCGCCTGGGGCATCGCCCGCGCCGTCGCCGCCCAGGGGGCGGAGGTCGCCTTCACCTATCAGGGCGAGGCGCTGGAGCGCCGCGTCCGCCCGCTGGCCGAGAGCGTCGGCAGCAGGTTGGTCCTGCCCTGCGACGTGACCGACGACGCCAGCGTTGACGCCGCCTTCGCCACCGTCAAGGAGGCCTGGGGCGGGCTCGACTTCCTGGTCCACGCCATCGGCTTCGCCAACAAGGACTATCTCCGCGGCCGCTACCTCGACACGCCGCGCGACGCCTTCCTCCAGGCGCTCGACATCTCCACCTATTCCTTCGTCTCGGTGAGCCAGCGCGCGGTGCCGCTGATGAAGCCGGGCGGCGCACTGCTGACGATGAGCTATCTCGGCGCCGAGCGCGTCACGCCGCATTACAACGTCATGGGCGTCGCCAAGGCGGCGCTCGAGGCGAGCGTCCGCTACCTCGCGGCCGATTTGGGTGGCATTGGCATCCGGGTGAACGCCATCTCCGCCGGGCCGATCAGGACGCTGGCGGCGAGCGGCATCGGCGACTTCCGCTACATCCTGAAGTGGAACCAGTACAACGCGCCGCTCAAGCGCAACGTCACCATCGAGGAGGTCGGCGGCGCCGGGCTCTATCTGCTGAGCGACCTCGCCGCCGGCGTCACCGGCGAGGTGCATCATGTGGACAGCGGCTTCCACATCGTCGGCATGAAGGCGGTGGATGCGCCGGACATCAGCACGGTCTGACCGCCGCGCCCGATGTCCCACAACAGCTTCGGCCACCTCTTCCGCGTCACCACCTGGGGCGAGAGCCATGGCCCGGCCATCGGCTGCGTCGTCGATGGCTGCCCGCCGCGCCTCGCCCTGACGGAAGCCGATATCCAGCCCTTCCTCGACCGCCGCCGCCCCGGCGCCTCCCGCTTCGTGACGCAGCGGCAGGAGCCGGACCAGGTCCGCATCCTCTCCGGCACCTTCGAGGGAATGACGACGGGCACCCCCATCGCCCTGCTGATCGAGAACCAGGACCAGCGCAGCAAGGACTACGGGGAGATCAAGGACCGCTTCCGCCCCGGCCATGCCGACATCGCCTATGAGCTGAAATACGGCATCCGCGACTACCGCGGCGGCGGACGGTCCTCCGCGCGGGAGACGGCGATGCGCGTCGCCGCCGGCGCCGTCGCCCGCCGGGTGCTGGAGGGCGTCACCATCCGCGGCGCCCTCGTCCAGATGGGCGACGACCGCATCGACCGCGCCGCCTGGGACTGGGCGGCGATCGAGGAGAACGAGTTTTGGTGCCCCGACCGTGACGCCGCCCCTCGCTGGGAGCAGCGGCTGCTGGAGGCGCGGAAATCCGGCTCCTCCCTCGGCGCCGTCATCGAGGTGGTGGCGGAGGGCGTGCCCCCCGGCCTCGGCGCGCCGGTCTACGGCAAGCTCGACGCCGATATCGCCGCGGCGCTGATGGGCATCAATGCGGTGAAGGGCGTCGAGATCGGCGAGGGCTTCGCCGCCGCCGCCCTCACCGGCGAGGCCAATGCCGACGAGATGCGCATGGGGCCCGATGGCCGCGTGCTCTTCGGCGACAACCATGCCGGCGGCGTGCTCGGCGGCATCTCCACCGGCCAGCCGATCGTGGCGCGCTTCGCGGTGAAGCCGACCTCCTCCATCCTCACCCCCCGCCGCTCGGTGGACCGCTTCGGCCAGGAGGTGGAGGTCACGACCAAGGGCCGCCACGACCCCTGCGTCGGCATCCGCGCCGTGCCGGTCGGGGAGGCGATGCTGGCCCTGGTGCTGGCCGACCACCTCCTGCGCCACCGCGCCCAGAACCCGGACGCGCCGACCGAGGCTCGCCTGCCCCGCAACTAGGGCGGCTTCCTGCATCGGCTCGCGGCGGTCGCTCTGGCTCCCCGGTGATCGTGGTCTAGGCGAAGACGAAGTCGCCCGCCGTCAGCGACGACCTGGCGATGCCCGCCAGGGTGATGCCGTCATCGCCATTGAGGCCGACGACCGCGCCGCCAGCCTGGTCGCGGACCTGGTCCATGATGTTGGCGGTGCCGAGCCCGGCGAAGCCCACCAGGCGGATTTGGTCGATGCCGGGAGCGAAGTCGCCGATGAGGTCGGCGCCCGCGCCATCGGCCAGGAGGAAGCTGTCCGCGCCCGTCCCGCCGAACAGCACGTCGCCGCCGCCGCCGCCATCCAGCGTATCCGCCCCGTCCCCGCCAATCAGGCAGTTCGCGCTGGCATTCCCTGTGATGGCATCATTCCCCGCCCCGCCCGTGGCATTCTCGATCACCGCGCCGAAGGCGATGGCCAGGTTGCCGTGCCCGTCATAGGTCGGGGTCGGCGCCTCCGTGGCGAAGGCCGGGATCTCCAGCCGCTTCTCGGTCACGGTATCGCGCATGGCGATGCTGGAGAAATGCCCCTCGCGCAGGTCGATGACGGAGTCCAGCACCTGGTTGGAGGTGTCGAGGGTATCGGTCCCGCCGGCATCCCAGATGGTCTGGAAGAAGCGGGCATTGGGTGCCCAGGAATAGCTGTCGTCGCCCGCCGCCTGGGTCATGTTGGCGCCGTAGAGCGCCTGCACGGCGGCAATGTCCTCGAGCATCGGCCCGCTCGGATAGAGCGGCATCCGCACCCAGGTGTAGTCCTCCGCGGTGCCGGTGACGCTGACCACCGAGGCGTTGCCCGGCGCAGCGTAGTTCATGATCGAATGGCTGAGATCCTGCTCCGCGCCCGGCAGGGTCAGGCTGCCCTCGAAGGGATGCTTCAGCCCGAGCGCATGGCCCAGCTCGTGGGTCAGCGTCGCAAGCCCGTACTGGCCCGGCGCCACCTGCGCATTCTCCGGATAGCGCCCGAGATAGACATCGCCGCCCAGCTCGGCCGGCTGCCCGCCCACGAAATAAGGGTAGTAGGAGTAGCCGCCATACCCCATCTCTTGGCTGCCGATGCGGATGTCGCCGCCCTGGCCGGCATCGGGTACCTCGATGAAGGCCAGGTTAGCGACCGCCGCCCAGGACCCGAGTGCCGCCCGCGCCGCCGCCTGCATCGAGGCGTCGAGCGGCGTGAAACCGGGGTGGTTCGTCGGCGCTTCATAAGCGGGAACGGCCTGCATGAAGCTGTAGGTCACCGTGGCCGGCGTGCCGGGCGCATCGGGGTAGTTCCAGCGTGCCGTCGGGAGGCCGTCCAAATAGGCGAGAAGCGGGTCGAATTCGGCCATGAAGTTCCTGCTGCAAACGGAAACGCGAGCAGAGCCAGAAGCGCAGTCCACCCGGACAGGGTTTCAGGACCCGGCGCAAGCCTCTTGACGAATTCCTTGTGGAGGCGCTTAGCACCCGCAACGAGAAGGATGAGACGAAGCCATGACCTTCGCCGATCCGCAGCCGGCGCAGCTGACGAGGGGGAGCAGCTTTCCCGCCTCGCCCAGCCTGACCGGCGCCAACCCTGGCCTCGATGCCTTCGTCGCGCTCTGCGGCGAGGCGACCTGGGCCGCCCGGCTCGCCGATATCGGCAATCGCGCCCAGGCGAACTCCCTCACCGGCCGCGCTGCCCAGCAACGCCACGCGCTGGAACTGGCCCTCGCCCGCATCTCCGGCCGCCGCGCCCTGACCCGTGCCACCAGCACCGAACGGCTGGTTCGCGCCTTCGCCGAGGAAGCCGTTAGCCTTGCCGACAGCCTGCCTGAGGACCGACGGGCCCGCATGCGCGACGAGATCATGGCCGGCCTCACCGGCGAGGCGACGCTCATCCCCCTGTTCCACCTGCTGCGCACCGCCGCCCTGCTGCGCGAGAGCGGCTTCTCCGTCCGCTTCACCGGCCTTGCCGAGGGCACGCCACACGACCTGATGGCGGAACGGGAGGGCGCCAGCGCGGAAGTGATCTGCGAGACGGTCTCAGCCGAGGAGGGCCGTCCGGTCCATCGCTGCGACTGGTATGCCCTGATCGACCGTCTCAATCCTGAGCTTCAGTGCTGGCTCGCCCGCCATCCCGGCCGCTACCTGCTGAAGATGACCCTGCCCGAAGGCATCTCCGGCCCCGAGCAGCTGGCCGGCCTGCGGGAGCGAATCATCGGCATGCTCGCCGCCGGCAGGCGGCAGGAGGCCGGCAGCGAGGCCGTACTGAAGCTCGATCCCCTGGTCCTCGGCGGGCCGCGGCAGGGCGTGGCCGGCCTCTCCGCTCGGCTGCGCGCGCAGTTCGGACCGGAGGCGCATCTCGCCATCACCACCGATGCGGCGACCGGCAGCGTCTTCGTCCTCGCCGCCCGGGCCGGGCGGGAGAACGAGATCGCCGGCGCCGTCGCCCGCCGCCTCGGCCTGATGGCGGAGGCACGCCTCTCCGGCCGCAGGCCCGGCATCGCCGCCGTCTTCCTCGAGGATGTGGACCGCACCGAATGGCGCGGCCTGCGTGAGCAGCTGGAGCTGGAGGGCGCCGTGCGCCGCTTCCTGACGACGCCGCCGGCGCGCCGCGTGGTCGCCGTCACCTGCGCCTCGCGCTTCGAGATGTTCGGCGCCGCCCCGCCGGATGCCGCGGCCGAGCCGGCGCTCCGCTTCCGCAACCCCTCCCATCCCGCGGCCAAGATCCAGGCCCTGGCGCCGGCCATCCTCTCCTCGATGTAGCGGCTTGTTGATCGGGGAGCGGAAGGAAACCGTCTTCAATCTGCCACGTTTCCAAGCGGCATTGATCGACGCTGCCACAGCCGGCGAGGCCGGCACGGCAGAGGGGAATGGAGCCGCATGACCGACCTCGACTTCCAGGCGAAGCTCGACGAGCTGGACCAGCTGTTGAACGACCCGGATGTGCGGATGGACCCGCACCGCGTCTGGACCCTGCTCGCCGAGATCAGCGCTGCGGAGGCCCAGATCGCGGCCGAGTAAGGCTCAGGCCACCTCGAACAACCCGGCGGCGCCCTGCCCGCCGCCGATGCACATGGTGACCACGACATAGCGGCCGCCACGCCGCTTCGCCTCGATCAGCCCATGCCCGGCCATGCGGGCGCCGCTCATCCCATAGGGATGGCCGACCGCGATCGCCCCGCCATCGACATTGAGCCGCTCATCCGGAATGCCGAGCCGGTCCCGGCAATAAAGCACCTGGCAGGCGAAGGCCTCGTTCAGCTCCCAGAGGTCGATATCCTCGACCTTGAGCCCATGCTGGGCGAGCAGCTTCGGCACGGCGAAGACCGGGCCGATGCCCATCTCCGCCGGGTCGCAGCCGGCGACCGCCATGCCGCGGTAGATGCCGAGCGGCGTAAGCCCCCGCCGCGAGGCCTCCCGCTCCTCCATCAGCACCGCCGCCGAGGCGCCATCCGAGAGCTGGCTGGCGTTGCCGGCGGTGATGAAGCGCCCCTGCTTCACCTGCTGCCCGTCGGCCAGCACCGGCTTCAGCCCGTTGAGGCCGGCGAGCGTGGTGTCCGCCCGGTTGCCCTCGTCCTTCGTCAGCGTCACCGGCTTGTGGCTGATCTCGCCCGTCTCCTTGTTGGCGACGGCCATGACGCTCGGCAGCGGCACGATCTCGGCGTCGAAGCGGCCCGCCGCCTGGGCCTCGGCGGTGCGCTGCTGGGAGCGCAGCGCATACTCGTCCTGCGCCTCGCGCGAGACCCCGTAGCGCTCGGCGACGATCTCCGCCGTCTCCAGCATGGACATGTAGAGCTGCGGCACATGCTCGGTGAGCCAGGGGTCGCGCGTGCGGTAGCGGTTCATCTTGTCGTTCTGCACGAGCGAGATGGATTCCAGCCCGCCGCCGACCGCGACCTGCATCCCGTCCGCCACGATCTGCTTCGCGGCTGTGGCGATGGCCATGAGGCCGGAGGAGCATTGCCGGTCCACCGTCATCCCCGGCACGGTCTGCGGCAGGCCCGCGCGGAGGGCGCATTGCCGCGCCAGGTTGCTGCCCTGGCTGCCCTGCTGGAGGGCGGCGCCCAGGACCACATCCTCGACCTCGGCCGGGTCGATCCCGGCCCGCCTCACCGCCTCGGCGATGGCATGGCCGCCCAGCGCCTGGGCCTGGGTGTCGTTGAAGGCGCCGCGATAGGCCCGGCCGATGGGCGTGCGGGCGGTGGAGACGAGGACGGCGGTGCGCATTCTTGGTTTCCTCCCGAAGGCAGCCGATGTCAGGCGCCGAGGATCTTCCAGATCCCATCGGCATGGATCACGGTGCGGTCGCCGACCGTGACCAGCCCCCGCACGAACACCACGGAGCGGGTGCTGCGCAAGACCTCCGCCCGACCCTCAACGAACTCGCCCGCCCGGGCCGGCGAGATGAACTGCGTGCTGAGCTGCACGGTGGTGCAGGGCTTCCGCCCCGCGGCCTCCCAGACCGTCATGCCGAGCACGTCGTCGGCGAAGCTCATCAGCATGCCGCCATGGACGACGCCGCCGAGATTGAGGTGCCGCGCCTCGGCTGGGAAGCCGTAGCGGAAGCCGCCCTCCTCCCGCCTGTACCAGAAGGGGCCGATCAGGGCGGGGTAGCCTTCCGGCCGCATGGGCCTCCAGCCGGCGGAGGCGGGGTCGAAGAGGGTCGGTGCGTCGCTCATACGGCGAGCTTATCCCGCAGTGCAGCAATCAGGAACTCCCGGTTCCCCTCCGGCCCGAGCAACGGGCTCGGCTCCACGCCCAGCACCCGCCAGCCGGGCAGCGCGCCCCACCACTCCTCGATCTTCCGGCAGACGCTGCGGTGTACGGCCGCATCCCGCACCACCCCCCCCTTGGCGATGGCGGGCCCGACCTCGAATTGCGGCTTGATCAGCGCGACCGCCCAGGCCCCCGGCGCGCAGAGCGAGAGCGGCTGCGGCAGCACCACCTGCAGCCCGATGAAGCTCGCATCGCAGACCAGCACCTCCGGCACCGCATCGAGCTGCGCGGCCTCGAGGTAGCGTGCATTCACCCGCTCCATGACGGTGACGCGCGGGTCGTTCCTCAGGCTCCAGGCGAGCTGCCCATGCCCCACATCGATGGCGAAGACCCGTGCCGCCCCGTGATGCAGCAGCACATGGGTGAAGCCGCCCGTGGAGGCGCCGACATCGATGGCGACCCTGCCCCCCGGCGAGAGCCCGAAATGCCTTATAGCATGGTCGAGCTTCACCCCGCCGCGCGAGACCCAAGGGTGATCCTGGCCGCGGACCTCCAGCGGCGTACCGGGCGGGAGCATCTGCCCCGCCTTGTCGATCCGCCGCGTCTCGGAGAAGACCTTGCCGGCGAGGATCAGCGCCTGGGCCCGGGTTCGGCTTTCCGCCAGCCCCCGGTCCACCAGCGCCTGGTCGGCCCGCTCCTTCGCTATGGGCTCAGGCCCGCGCCGGCCGCGCCGCGGCGCCGGCGCCGAGCGCCGTCACCGCCATGGCGACGATCTGCGCGGCGTTCAGGCCCGCCTCGTCATACTGCTTCTTCGGGTTGTCATGGTCGATGAAGCAGTCCGGCAGGACCATCGGCCGCACCTTCAGCCCGTGATCGAGCATCCCGCGCAGCGCCAGGTGCTGCAGCACGAAGCTGCCGAAGCCGCCGACCGAGCCCTCCTCGATGGTGATCAGCACTTCATGCTCCCGCGCCAGCCGCTCCACCAGGTCGGTGTCGAGCGGCTTGGCGAAGCGGGCATCGGCGACGGTGGTGGAGAGGCCGCGCTGGCCGAGCTCCTCCGCCGCCTTCAGGCATTCGCGGAGGCGCGCGCCGTAGGAGAGGATGGCGACGCTCGTCCCCTCCTTCAGGATGCGCCCCTTGCCGATCTCGAGCGGCGTGCCCCGCTTCGGCAGTTCGAGGCCGAAGCCCTCGCCGCGCGGGTAGCGGAAGGCGCTCGGCCGGTCGTCGATGGCCGCCGATGTGGCAACCATGTGCATCAGCTCCAGCTCATCGGCGGCGGCCATCAGCACGATGCCCGGCAGGCAGCCGAGATAGGCGATGTCGAAGCTGCCGGCATGCGTCGCGCCATCGGCGCCGACCAGCCCGGCGCGGTCCATGGCGAAGCGCACGGGCAGCGACTGCAGCACCACGTCATGCACGACCTGATCGTAGCCGCGCTGCAGGAAGGTCGAGTAGATGGCGCAGAAGGGCTTCATCCCCTCCGTCGCCATGCCGGCGGCGAAGGTGACGGCATGCTGCTCCGCGATGCCGACATCGAAGCTGCGCTTGGGGAATTTCGTGGCGAAGGCGTCGAGCCCCGTCCCCGCCGGCATCGCCGCGTTGATAGCGACGATGCGCTCATCGGCCTCGGCCTCCGCGATCAGCGCATTGGAGAAGACCTTGGTATAGCTCGGCGGGCCGGGGGGCGGCTTCTGCTGCTCGCCGGTGACGACGTTGAACTTGACGACGCCGTGGTACTTGTCGGCGCTCGCCTCGGCCGGGGCATAGCCCTTGCCCTTCTGCGTCACCACATGCAGCAGCACCGGCTCGCCTAGCTCGGTGTCGCGCAGGTTGCGCAGGATCGGCAGCAGGTGGTCGAGGTCGTGCCCGTCGATCGGCCCGACATAGTAGAAGCCGAGCTCCTCGAAGAGCGTGCCGCCGGTCAGCAGCCCGCGCGCATACTCGTCCGCCCGCTTGGCGGCGCGCTCGATCGGCGCCGGGAAGCGCCGCGCCAGCTTCGCCATCATGTCGCGGATGGAGAGGAAGGGCCGCGAGGAGACGACCTTCGAGAGGTAGGCGCTCATCGCGCCGACGGGCGGCGCGATCGACATGTCGTTGTCGTTGAGGATGACGATGAGGCGAGACTTCTCCGCGCCCGCATTGTTCATCGCCTCATAGGCCATGCCCGCGCTCATCGCGCCGTCGCCGATGACGGCGACGACGTTGCGCGGGTCGCCCTTCAGCTCGCTCGCCACCGCCATGCCGAGGCCGGCGGAGATGGAGGTCGAGGAATGCGCCGCGCCGAAGGGGTCGTACTCGCTCTCGCTGCGGCGGGTGAAGCCGGAAAGGCCGCCGCCCTGGCGCAGCGTGCGGATGCGGTCGCGCCGCCCGGTCAGGATCTTGTGGGGATAGGCCTGGTGGCCGACATCCCAGATCAGCCGGTCCCGCGGCGTCTCGAAGACGGCGTGGACGGCGACCGTCAGCTCGACGACGCCGAGCGAGGCGCCGAGATGCCCGCCGGTCTGGCTGACCGCATGGATGGTCTCGGCCCGGAGCTCGGAGGCCAGCTGCTTGAGCTGGTCGCCCGAGAGGTTGCGCATGTCGGCCGGGATCTTGACACGGTCGAGGAGCGGGGTGGCGGAGGGAGTGGACATCAGCTCCTCCGCTCGATCACGAAATCAGCGAGCATGCGCAACAGGTCAGCCCTCTCTCCGAAGACGTCAAGGTGGGATTTGGCCTGGGCCACCAGCCGCTCGGCCTGCAGCCGCGCGCGGTCGAGGCCAAGGAGCGAAACGAGCGTCGCCTTGCCGGCCTCGGCATCCTTGCCGGTGCGCTTGCCCGCCTCCTCGGCAGTGACGGTCGCGTCCAGCAGGTCGTCGGCGATCTGGAAGGCGGCGCCGAGGTCACGGCCGTAGCCGAGCAGGGCATGACGCTGCGAGGCCGCGGCCTTGCCGAGCACCGCCCCCGCCTCGGCCGAGAATTCGATCAGCTTGCCGGTCTTCAGCGTCTGCAGCCGGCCGATCGCCGCCTCGTCGAGCGGCGCCCCGCCCTCCTCGGCCAGCATGTCGAGCATCTGCCCGCCGCACATGCCGCGCGCGCCTGCGGCCTGGGCCAGGCAGCGCACCAGCTCGATGCGCACCGCTGGGTCGGGGTGGGTGTCCTCATGCGCCAGCGCGGCGAAGGCCTGGGTCTGCAGGGCATCGCCGGCGAGGATGGCGGTGGCCTCGTCGAAGGCGCGGTGCACGGTCGGCTTGCCGCGGCGCAGGTCGTCGTCGTCCATCGCCGGCAGGTCGTCATGGACGAGGCTGTAGGCGTGCAGCATCTCGATCGCGCCCGCGACCCGGAGCGCCGCGTTGCGGGAGACGCCGAACTGCCGCGCCCCCTCCAGCACCAGGAAGCCGCGCATCCGCTTGCCGCCGCCGACCGCGGCGTAGCGCATGGCCGCATAGAGCCGGGCCTCGGGCCCCTCCTCCGGCGGCAGGAGGATGTCGAGGGCCTGGTCGATCTCCTCCGCCGCCATCGCCATGGCGCGGCGGAGGTCCATAGTCTCGGTGATCATGCTCATCTCATTCCACGTCGCGGAGGGTCGGGCCACCCGGCCCGTCGACGATCGCCTGGACCTTCGCCTCGGCCTCCGCCAGCTTCTGCTCGCAATGCTGGCGGAGCACGGCGCCGCGCTCGTAATCCGCGATGGCCTGGGCGAGCGTGCCCCGGCCGCCTTCCAGCGACTTCACAATCTCTTCCAGCTCCGCCAGCGCGTCCTCGAAGGACAGGGTGGCGAGGTCCTCCGGCGGGGATGGCCGCCGCGCAGGGGCCGTCTGGCCTTGCGCCTCTCCCATACGGTGCTCCTGGTTCGAACCCCCAGCATACAGGCCTTGCCCATTTGGTAACACCGGCTGCTTTGCTTCTGTGGCCCGGCGTTTCCTTTTTGGCACGCTGGCCTGGGCGCGCCGCGAGAAATCAGCTCTTGCAAGGGGTTGGCGAAGCCCGAGCCGCTCCGCAGCCGCATCAATCCGGCCCGAGGCCGGCCATCCGCTCCAGCACGGCGCAGACCGCCGCCGTGTCCTCGCCGCCCAGGCCCTGGGCCATGGCGGCGGCGTAATAGGGCTGGCTCGCGCTGAACAGCGGCACCGGGCAGCCGAGCGAGGCGGCGAAGTCGCCGATCACCGCCATGTCCTTCTGCCACATCGAGACGCGCATGGTGGGCGGCGCGTAGCGCCGCTCCGCCATCATCGGCGCCCGCAGTTCGAAGACGCGGGAGTTGCCGGCGCCGCCCCGCACCAGCTCCACCACCTGGTCCGGGTCGAGCCCCGCCCTCCGCGCCAGCACCATGGCCTCGGCCGAGGCGAGGTTGTGGATGGCGACCAGCAGGTTGGCGACGAATTTCATCCGCGTGCCGTTGCCGAACTCGCCGAGGTCATGGACCGCCCGGGCGAAGCCGCCGAAGAAGGGCGCGAGCCCGGCGATCGCCGCGCTGTCCCCGCTGGCATAGACGACCAGGTCGCGGTGGACCGCCTGCGCCCCGGTGCCGGAGATCGGGCAGTCGAGCATGCGGTGCCCGGCCGCACCCAGCACCCCGGCCGCCGCCTGCTTGTCCGCCAGCGCGAAGGTGCTGGTCTCCACCAGCAGGCGGGGCGGCAGCCCGGCCGCGGCGAGCGCGGCGGCCGTGGCGTGCAGCGCCTCCGGCCGCGGCAGGCTGGTGAGCAGCAGCGGCACGCCCTGCGCCAGCGCCACCGCATCCTCCGCGATGGCGATACCCGCGGTGGCCAGTTCCACGCGGCGCGCCGGGTTGGTGTCGAAGCCCGAGACCTGCCAGCCTGCCTCCCGCAGGTTGCGCGCCATGGCGCTGCCCATGATGCCGAGGCCGATGACGCCGGCTGCCTGTTCCATGATGTCGCCTCCCGCCCGCCAGTCTCGCCCGCCCTTGGCGGCCGGCGCAACGCCGGCCACTCTCCGCCGCACGAGGGGGTGCGGCATGCCGATCGAACAGGCGCTTGAATGGATCAGCCAGCACCGGACGGGTGTGGTGATGCTCGTGGTCGTGCTGCTGGTCTCGCTGGCGGCGCGGCGGTAGCCCGGCCTTGACCCCGGCGCCGCCGGCTCCGCAAGCTTCCCCGCAGGGGCCGGCGCGGAGCGGGCCCCATGGGGAGGAGACGCCGCCATGCGGGCCAAGCGCCGCCTGATCCTTGCGCTCGCTGCGGCGCCTCTCGCGGCCCGGGCCCAGAATGGCCGCTATCCGGACCGCCCCATCCGCATCGTCGTCCCCTTCGCCCCGGGCGGGCCGACCGATGTCATGGCCCGCGTGCTCTCCGCCGGGCTGACGGCCTCGCTCGGGCAGCCGGTCGTCGTCGAGAACCGGGGCGGCGGGGGCGGGAATGTTGGCGCCGCCCATGTCGCCCGCAGCGCGCCGGACGGCCACACGCTGCTGCTGGTCTCCACCGGCTTCGTCGTCAACCCGAGCCTCTTCCGCAGCCCGGGTTATGACCCGGTCCGGGATTTCGCGCCGGTGACGGAGCTCGCCGCCTCCCCCAACGTCATCATCGCCGGCGCCCGGTCGGGCATCGGCTCCCTCGCCGAGCTGGTCGCGGCGGCGAGGGCGCGGCCGGGCGGGCTCGACATCGCCAATCCCGGCACCGGCTCCACCCCCCACCTCACCGCGGAGCTGCTGCGGCTGCGGGCGGGGATCGAGCTGGTGCAGATCACCCACAACAGCGCCGCGCTCGCGGTGCAGTCGGTGCTGGGCGGCACCACCCCGGTCGGCGTCGCGGCGCTGCCGCCGGCGCAGCCGCATATCCACTCCGGCGCGGTCCGGGCGCTCGCCATCACCAGCGCCGGGCGCTGGCCGGACCTGCCCGATGTGCCGACCATGCAGGAGCTCGGCTATGCAGGGTTCGTCTCCGAGACCTTCCAGGCGCTGCTCGCCCCCGCCGGCACGCCGCCCGCCATCGTCGAGCGCCTGGCGCGGGAGAGCATCGCCACCCTCGCCGAACCCGCAACCCGCGCCAGGCTCCGCGCCGCCGGCTTCGGCATCGAGGCGCAAGGTCCGGCGGCGCTGGCCGGGCGCATCGCCCGCGAGGTGCCGCTCTGGCGCGACATCATCCGCCAGGCGGGGATTCCGCCCGAATAGCGCTGCCGCTTGACGGCATGGCGCAACCCGGCTTGGCTTCGTTGGGCACGCGCTCCGGCAGAGGGCAGCGGCGCCAGGGAGAGACGCCAGATGACGGCATTCGGGACCACCCGGCGCGGCCTCTTGGGGGCCGGCGCCGCCCTCACCATCCCCGCGACGGCGGCACGCGCCCAGGGGCCGGCGCGCGGCGGAGACCCGCTGCGCGTCGGGGTGATGACCGACCTCTCGGGCCCCTTCGCCGGCGCCGGCAGCCAGCCGCTCTTCTGGGGTGCCGAGGTGGCGATCGAGCTCTTCAACGAGCGCGGCGGCGTCGACGGCCGCCCCGTCCAGGCCGTCACCGCCGACAGCCAGAGCAAGGCCGATGTGGCGATCAACGAGATGGAGCGCCTGCTCGGGCAGGAGAAGCTCGAGGTGGTGACGGGCATCTACTCCTCCGCCCATGCCGTGCCGCTCTCCGGCCGCTTCGAGCAGGCGAAGAAGATGATGTGGATCACCTCCGCCATCGCGACCGCGGTGCTGAAGGACAAGAATTTCCGCTACGTCTTCCGCCCCACCGTGCATTCCGACCAGTATGGCGAGGGCTCGATCTCCGCCATCGCCGAGAACGCCCAGGCCAAGCTCGGCATCGCGCCCGACAAGGTGAAGCTCGGCGTCATCTACGAGGACGGGCCCTACGGCACCGGCGTCGCCGCCGCGATCGAGGCGAATGCCAAGCAGCGCAACATGCCGATCGTCCTCAAGGAGGCCTATTCCTCGACCGCGCCTGACCTCTCGACGCTGGTGACGAAGCTGCGGCGGGAGCGGCCGGACATCGTCCTCCAGGTCGGCTACAACCCGGACATCACCCTCTTCCTCCGCCAAGCGAAGTCGGGTGGCCTCCGGTTCAAGATGCTGGTCGGCCATGGCGCCGGCTGGTCGCAGATCGACCGGCTGACGGAGACCTTCGGCCAGGACGTGAACTTCATGTGCAATGTCGACCCGGCGGCGACGCAGATGCTCGACTGGAGCAAGCTGCAGCCCGGCGTCGGTGACCTGGCGAAGACCTTCATGGACCGCTTCCAGGCCAAGCACAGGCTCAGCGACCCGCCGACCCACGCCTCCATGGGCTTCAACAACACCTGGATCTTCCTCGAGCACGTCCTCAAGCCCGCCGTCCGCAAGAGCGGCGGCATGTCGGCCGATGCACTGCGCGAGGCGGCGCTGGCGGTGGACGTGCCGGAGGGTGGGACGATCCAGGGCTATGGCGTGAAATTCGCCCCGCCCGGCGACCCGATGTCCGGCCAGAACCAGCGCAGCCTCGCCGTCGTCATGCAGTTCGAGAACGGCAAGTCGAAGGTGGTCTGGCCCGGCTCGCTCGGCCAGCCGATCGTGATGCCGCTGCCGGCCAGCAACGCCTACGCCGCGCGATGAGCGCGGCGCCGCTGCTGGAGGTCGCGGGGCTCACCAAGCGCTTCGGCGGCTTCACCGCCGTCGATGCCGTCTCCTTCGCGGTCGGCCGGGGCGAGATCCTCGGCCTGCTCGGCCCGAACGGCTCCGGCAAGAGCACGACCTTCAACTGCATCGCCGGCATGCTGCGCCCTACGGCGGGATCGGTGCGGCTCGCCGGCGAGGAGATCGGCGGGCTGACGGCGGACGAGACCTGCCGGCGCGGCATCGGCCGCACCTTCCAGATCCCCCGCCCCTTCCGCGGCCTCTCCCTGCTGGAGAATGCCGCCCTCGCCGCGCATTACGGCGCCGGCGGCCGCATTACCCGGGAGGAGGCGGAGACGCGCGCCCGCGACGCCCTCCGCCTCGCCCAGCTTCCGGACGACCCGCATGCGACGACCCATGGCCTCGGCGCCGCCGGGCTGAAGAAACTGGAGCTCGCCCGGGCGCTCGCCACCCAGCCGCGCCTGCTGCTGGCCGACGAGAGCCTCGGCGGCCTCGACACCGGCGAGATGCACCAGGCCGCGGCCATGCTGAAGCGCATCCGCGACGAGCGCGGCATCACCATCGTCTGGGTCGAGCACATCATGGGCGTGCTGCTTTCCGTCGTGGACCGCGTCGTGGTGCTCGACCACGGCGCCGTCATCTTCCAGGGCACGCCCGAGGCGGCACAGGCCGACGAGCGCGTCGCCGAGGTCTATCTCGGGCCGCCCGAGAGCCGCGCCGCATGAACGGGGCCTTGGAGCTCGCCGGCATCCATGCCGGCTATGGCGACTTCCAGGCCCTCTTCGGCATCGGCCTCCGCGTCGAGCCGGGCGAGGCGGTCGGCGTCGTCGGGCCGAACGGCGCCGGCAAGACCACCCTGCTCCGCGTCATCTCCGGGCTGATCCGCCCGACCGCGGGCAGCCTCCGCTTCGGCGGGCAGGACCTGGCGGCGACGCCCGCCCATCTCCTGCCCTCGCTCGGCATCGCCCATGTGCCGGAGAACCGCCGCCTCTTCCCCCACCTCACGGTCGAGGAGAACCTGAAGGTCGGCGCCTTCTCCCCCGCCGCCCGCGCCCATTTCGCCGAGCGGCGCGACCGGGTCTACGACCTCTTCCCCCGCATGAAGCAGCGCCGCCACCAGCTGGCCGGCACCCTGTCGGGCGGCGAGCAGCAAATGTGCGCCATCGGCCGGGCGCTGATGTGCGCCCCGCGCATCCTGCTGCTGGACGAGCCCTCGGCCGGCCTTGCCCCGATCGTCGTGCAGCAGGTCTTCGACCTGGTGCGGAGGATCCGCGAGGAGGGGCTGACGGTGCTGATCGTCGAGCAGAACGTGGCTCAGGTGCTGCGCGTCGTCGACCGCGCCTATGTGCTGGAGACCGGCCGCGTCGCCGCCGAGGGGCGCTCCGCCGAGCTCGTCGCCGACCCGGCCATCCGCCGCAGCTATCTCGGAGGGCACTGACCGATGGATCCCTTCCTGCTGGAAGCCCTCGTCAACGGCATCCTGCTCGGCGGCGTCTTCGCCCTGCCGGCGCTCGGCCTCAACCTCGTCTTCGGCGTCGTGGACGTGGTCTGGCTTTGCTATGCGGAGCTGGTGATGGTCGGCATGTATGCCGTCTGGTTCCTCTACACCCAGGCGGGTTGGCCGCTCTGGATGGCCTTCGCCGCCTGCCTGCCTGTCGTCTCGGTGCTCGGCATCCTGCTGCACCAGCTCGTCGTCCGGCCGCTGCTCGCGGCCCCGCCGATCAACCAGGTGCTGGCGACGGGCGGCGTGCTCTTCCTGCTCCAGGGGGCGATGACGCTGATCTTCCGCACCGACTTCCGCAGCCTCGGCGTCGACATGCCGCCGATGGAGGTGGGCGAGATCTTCGTGAGCGGCACCAAGCTGGCGGCCTTCTGCGCCGCGCTGGTGGGTGCGGCGCTGCTCTGGGCCTTCCTGAAATTCACCTATGTCGGCACCGCCATCCGCGCCATCGCCCGCGACCGGGAGGTGATGCCGCTGATGGGCGTTGACCCGCAGCGCATCTACCTCATCGCCTCCGCCGTGGGCGGGGCGCTGGCCGGCCTCGCCGCCTGTCTGCTCGTCGTGCAGCTCGACGTGCATCCCTTCGTCGGCCTCTCCTTCGGCCCGATCACTTTCATGATCTGCGTCATGGGTGGCCTCGGAAACATGCTCGGCGGCTTCCTCGCCGCCTTCCTGATGGGGATCATCGTCTCGGTCGGCGGTTTCTGGGGCACGACCGAATTCTCCTATGTCGTCGCCTTCGGCTTCTTCATCGTCACCATCTTCGCCCGGCCGCGGGGGCTCTTCGCCCGATGAAATACGTCATCCCCCTGCTGCTGGCGCTGGCCTGTCTGCCGCTGCTCTCGCCGCCCGACTACTTCCTCCATCTCGGCGTGACGGTACTGCTGACCGCCGTCGCCGGCACCGGCTGGGCGATGATGGGGCGCTACGGCCTCGTCTCCTTCGGCCATGGCGCCTTCCTCGGCATCGGCGCCTATACCATGGCGCTGCTCTGGAACATGGCCGGGCTCAGTCCCTGGATCGGCATCCCCGTCGCCGTGGCGCTCGCGGCCCTTACCGGCGTCATGCTCGGCTATCCCTGCTTCCGGCTGAAGGTCGTCGGCCACTACTTCGCCCTGGTGACGCTGGCCGCCGGCGAGATCGTCCGCATCCTCATCACCGCGCTCCGCGAGCATACGGGCGGCTCGCTCGGCATGACGCCGAACCGCGTCCCGCCCGAGCAGGGGCTGATAGCGATGCAGTTCGACAAGGCCGGCTTCTGGTGGCTGGCCCTGCTCGCCTGGGCGACCGGGCTGCTTGCCTGGTGGCTGCTCGACCGCTCCATGGCCTCGAAGGCGCTGGCCGCCATCTCGGAGGATGAGGAGGCCGCCGCCTCCATCGGCATCCGCGTGACGCGGGAGAAGCTGCGCGTCACCCTGATCTCGACGGCGCTCGCGGCACTGGCCGGCGCGCTGATGGCGCAGTACCGGATGTACCTGAACCCGGAATCGCTGGCCGGCCTCGGCATCTCGCTGCAGATCGTCTTCGGCGCCATCGCGGGCGGGATGTACGCGCCGCTCGGCCCGACCGTCGGCGCCATCATCACCATCGGCCTCGAGGAGGTGCTGCGCATCGCCTTCGGCACCGAGTTCACCGGCGGCGCGCCCTTCATCTACGGCATCCTGCTCGTGCTCTTCATGATCTACCTGCCGCGGGGCATCGTCGGCATCGTGGAGCGCAAGCGGCGCAGCGCGGGCGCGCCGCTCGGCCTGCCGGCGGTCGCCAAGTGATCGCCATCGGCCGCCCGCGGCCCAAGGACCGGGCGAGATGGGAGGAGCTGTTCCGCGCCTATATCCGCTTCTATGAGCGGGAGCTGCTGCAGGCGATGTACGACAGCGCCTGGGCCGCGTTCGAGGCCGATACGCGCATGCATGCGCTGGGGGCGAGGCTCGAGGGCCAGCTGGTCGGCATCACCCATTTCCTGGTGCATGCCAACACCTCCTCCGATGACGTCTGCTACCTGCAGGATCTCTTCACGGCGGAGGAGGCGCGCGGCCGCGGCGTGGCGCCGGCCCTGATCCTGGCCGTGGCGGACTGGGCCCGGGCGCGCGGCTGCCCGCGGCTCTACTGGCAGACGCAGGAGGGCAATGCGCAGGCCCGCTGCCTCTACGATCAGGTGGCGGTGAACCCGGGCTTCATCCGCTACGACATCATGCTGGATCAGCCCGCTCCGCCAGCAGCCTGAGGCTGCGCGGTGCGAGCGCGCCCGAGGCCCCCGCGCTGTCGGCCAGGACCTGCCAGGCGAAGCCCGGCCGCGGCGCGGGCAGGGCGAGCGTGACCGGCTCCTCGCCGCCATTCAGCGCCACCGCCACCCGGTCCCCCTCGGCATGGAGCAGGACGAGCAGGCTGCGGCCCCCATCCCAATCGGGCTCGCCGCCCTCCGGCCGATGCCATTCCACATCGGGGATGCCGCCCGCATCGGTGGCGGCGCCGGTCAGCCTCCGCCCGCCGTGCAGGGCCGGATGGGAGAGGCGCGCCCGCACCAAAGCGGCGGTGAACTCGACTAGCCACTCATCCATCTCCTCCCAGTCGAACCAGGAGATGGGGTTGTCCTGCGCATAGGCGTTGTTGTTGCCGCCCTGGCTGCGCCCCGCCTCGTCGCCCATCGAGAGCATCGGCGTCCCCCGCGCCGTCAGCAGCAGGGCGAGCAGCGCCCGCACGTCGCCGGCCCGCCGGGCGAGCACGCCGGCATCCTCGGTCGGCCCCTCGACGCCATGGTTCCAGGAGAAATTCTCCGCCGTCCCGTCTCGGTTCTCCTCGCCATTCGCGTGGTTCCGCCGCTCCGTGTAGGCGGTAAGGTCGGTCAGGGTGAAGCCGTCATGCGCGGTGATGAAGTTGACGCTGTCCGTCACCGGCCGGTCGGCGCCGAACACATCCGCGGAGCCGGCGAAGCGCGTCGCCAGCTCCCCCAGCAGCCCGCCATCGCCGCGCCAGAAGCGTCGCGCCGTGTCGCGGAAGCGGTCGTTCCACTCGCCCCAGCCGGCCGGGAAGCGGCCGAGCTCATAAGTGCCGATATCCCAGGGCTCGGCGATGATCAGCAACTCGCGCAGCACCGGGTCCTGCCGCATGGCGGAGAGCAGCGGCGCATCCGGGTCGAAGCCGTGCTCGCGCCGCCCGAGCGTCGCCGCCAGGTCCAGCCGGAAGCCGGCGATGCCAGACTGCACCGCCCAGTGCCGCAGCGCGTCCATCACCAGCCGCAGCGGCCAGGGCCGGTCGAGGGCGAGGGTATTCCCCGTCCCTGCGTCATTGGCATAGCCGGCACCGCGCGTGCGGTAGAAGGCGCGGTTGCCGAGGCCACGCAGCGAGAGCGTCGGCCCCGCCGCATCCCCCTCGCCACTGTGGTTGAAGACGACGTCGAGGATGGTACCGATCCCCGCCGCCCGCAGCGCCGCGACCGCCGCCCGCACCTCCGCCATGCCGCCCGGCGCCAGGCGCGGGCAGGGCACGAGGAAGGCGACCGGGTTGTAGTTCCAGTAATTGGTGAGGCCGAGCGGCGCCAGGTGCCGCTCGTCGATCCCCGCCGCCACCGGCAACAGCTCCAGATGCGTCACGCCGAGTCGCTGCAGATGCGCGATCGCCGCCGGATGGCCGAGCGCGGCGAAAGTGCCGCGGATCGCCTCCGGAATTGCCGGGTGGCGCATGGTGAAGCCGCGCACATGCGCCTCGTAGATCACCCGCGGCCCCTGCGGCAGCGGCGGCAGCGGCGCGGACGGCTCCGCCGGCGCGGCGACGATCGCCTTCGGCAGGAAAAGCGCGCTGTCCGTCCCGTCCGGCCGCTCGCCCGTGTCGAAGAGCGCTGGATGCAGGCGGAAGCCGCGGTCGAGCGCCACCGCCCAGGGGTCGACCAGCAGCTTCGCCGGGTTGAACCGATGCCCCTCCTCCGGCGCCCAGGGCCCTTCGGCGCGGAGGCCGTAGCGCGCCCCCGCCCCGACGCCCGGCACATGCCCATGCCACAGGGCCCCGATGCGCTCGGTCAGCCGGTGCCGCGCCACCTCCCGCTCGCCCTCGAAGAGGCAGAGATCGACCGCCGCCGCATCCGGCGCGACCACGCCGACCCGCACGCCGTCGCCCTCGAGGACGACCCCAGGCTGCGGCTCAGCCATGCGCCAGCTCCCGGAACAGCGCCGCATAGCGACCGGCCGAGCGCGCCCAAGAGACATCGGCCGCCAGCGCATTCCGCCGCATCGCCGCCCAAGGCGCCCCGTCGCGCCAGAGTGCCGCGGCCCGACGCAGCGCCCCCGCCAGCGCCTCGGCCGAAGGCGGGGCGAATTGAAGCCCCGTCGCCGCCCCGGCCGCCAGCGCGGCCTCGTTCGCGTCGATCACCGTATCGGCGAGCCCGCCGACCCGCGCCACCACCGGCGCCGCGCCGTAGCGCAGTGCACAGAGCTGGGCGAGGCCGCAGGGCTCGAAGCGCGAGGGCACCAGCACCGCATCCGCCCCGCCATAGCCGAGCCGCGCCAGGCCCTCATCGAAGCCGATCACCGCCCCGACACTGCCGGGATGGGCTGCCGCCGCCTCCCGGCACCGCGCCTCCAGCCCCCGGTCGCCGGTGCCGAGGATGGCGAGTTGCGCGCCCTCCGCCAGCAGCGCCGGCAGCGCGTCCAGCACCAGGTCGATGCCTTTCTGCCAGGCCAGCCGTCCGACGAAGAGGAAGAGCGGCCCGCCCTCCTTCAGCCCGAACCGCGCCTGCAGCGCCGCCTTGTTTGCCGCCCGCCCCTCCGGCGCGGCGGCCGAGAAGCGCGCCGCCAGGTGCCGGTCCGTCGCCGGGTCCCATTCCGCCGTGTCGAGGCCGTTGAGGATGCCGCTCACCACCGCCGCGCGATGCCGCAGCAGCCCGTCGAGCCCCATCCCGCCCTCCGGCGTCCCGATCTCCGTCGCATAGGTCGGCGAGACGGTGGTGATCCGGTCGGCATAGTGCAGCCCTGCCTTCAGGAAGCCGACGCCGCCGAAATACTCCACGCCCTCCACGGCGAAGGCCTCCGCCGGCAGGCCGAGACGCGGGAAGAGCTCCGCCGGATACCACCCCTGGAAGGCGAGGTTGTGGATGGTGAAGACCACCGGCCGCGCCCCCCGCAGAAAGGCCCCGGTCAGGCCCGCCTGCCAGTCATGCGCATGGACGGCGTCGAACCCCTCGGCCGCCTCCGCCGCCGCCCGGCCTAAGGCCGCGAAGCGGATCGCATTGTCCGGCCAGTCCCGCCCATCCGGCCCGAGATAGGGGTTGCCCGGCCGGTCGAAGAGACCCGCCGCCTCCAGCACCAGCAGATCGAGCCCCGCCGTCCGACCGCGCAGCAGCCGCGCCGGCCCGCCGAAAAGCTCCGGCCAGTCGCGCACCGCCTCCGCCCCCTCGAGCGCCGCCAGCACCGCCGGGTAGCCCGGGACCAGCGTCGTGACGCCGATCCTCTCCCCCGCCAGCGCCCCCGGCAGGGCGCCCACCACATCCGCAAGCCCCCCCGTCTTCACCAGGGGGAAACATTCCGAGGCAACCGCCAGGACGCGCAGGCTCATCCCTGCAGCCGGTCCAGCATCGCCTGGGTGACGAGGCAGATGCCCTTGCCGGTGCGGCGGAAGCGCCGCGCATCCTCCTCCGGGTCCTCGCCGACAACGAGGCCGGGCGGGATGCGCACGCCCCGGTCCACGACCACATTGGTCAGCCGCGCATGCTGGCCGACATCGACCTGCGGCAGCAGCACCGCCCCATCGACCTTCGACCAGCTATGCAGCCGCACCCCGGTGAAGAGCAGCGAGCGCCGCGCCGAGGCGCCCGAGATGATGCATCCACCCGAGACCAGTGAGGAGATCGCCTCCCCCCGCCGCCCCACCACGTCATGGACGAATTTCGCCGGCGGCGTGATCTCGGCATAGGTCCAGATCGGCCAGTCGCGGTCGAACAGGTCGAGCGGCGGGACGATGTCGGTCAGGTCGATATTGGCTTCCCAATAGGCATCGACCGTCCCCACATCCCGCCAGTAAGGTTGGAATTCGGAGGAGGAGCGCACGCAGGACCGCTCGAAGCGATGCGCGACGGCGGTGCCGTGCCGCACCAGCCAGGGGATGATGTCCTTGCCGAAGTCATGCTCCGAGTTCGGATCCTCCGCATCGCGCCGCAGCAGGTCGAGCAGGAAGCGCGTCTCGAAGACATAGATGCCCATGCTGGCGAGCGCGAGCTCCGGCCGGTCCGGGATGCCGGGCGGGTCGGCCGGCTTTTCGATGAAGTCGACGATGCGCCCCGTCGGGTCGACCTTCATCACGCCGAAGCCGCTCGCCTCGGGCCGCGGCACCGCCATGCAGGAGACGGTGACGTCGGCGCCGGTCTCGACGTGCTGCGCCAGCATCTTCTCGTAGTCCATCTTGTAGATGTGGTCGCCGGCCAGCAGCACGATGTGCCGCGGCGCCATGTCGGCGATGATGTCGGCGTTCTGGAACACCGCATCCGCCGTGCCGAGATACCAGTTCTGCTCGGAGACCCGCTGGCTGGCGGGCAGGATGTCGAAGCTCTCGTTCCGCTCCGGCCGGAGGAAGGTCCAGGCCCGCTGCAGGTGGCGGATCAGGCTGTGCGCCTTGTACTGCGTGGCGACCGCGACGCGCCGGATGCCGGAGTTGACCGCGTTGGAGAGGGCGAAGTCGATGATCCGCGACTTGCCGCCGAAATAGACCGCCGGCTTGGCCCGGCGGTCCGTCAGCTCCATCAGCCGGCTGCCGCGCCCGCCGGCGAGCACGAAGGCCATGGCCGTGCGGGCCAGGGGCCCATGGGCGCGTTCGGGCCCATACTCACGGCTGTTCGGCATCCCTGTCTCCCCCCATTGGCGACCGGATGAGATTGCCGGGAATTCGATCCGCGCGACAGTTGCGAATCGACACTCCCATCATCACGCCCGCGTCGCCCAAGGGGTGGAGCGGCGCCTATTTCCGCACCGGCACCCGCCAGATCTCCTCGGCATATTCCCGGATCGTCCGGTCGGAGGAGAACCAGCCCATATTCGCGGTATTGAGGATGGCCGAGCGCTGCCAGGCCGCCTCGTCCGACCAGCGCGCCGCGACGTCGCGCTGCGCCTCGAAATAGGCGTCGAAATCGGCCGCGACCATGAAGTAGTCGCTGCCGCAGAGCGCATCCACGAGGTCCGTGTAGCGGCTGCGGTCATCCGGCGAGAAGACGCCCGAGCGCACCGCCTCCAGCACCTCGGACAGCCGCGGCGAGGCCTCGACCGCCGCCGAGCCCTGGATGCCGTCGCGCCGCCGCTGCTCCACTTCCTCGGTCGTCATGCCGAAGATGAAGATGTTCTCGGCGCCGACATGCTCCAGCATCTCGACATTGGCGCCGTCCAGCGTGCCGATGGTGAGCGCGCCGTTGAGCCCGAGCTTCATGTTGCCCGTGCCCGAGGCTTCCATCCCCGCCGTCGAGATCTGCTCGGAGAGGTCGGCCGCCGGCACGATGATCTCGGCGAGCGAGACGTTGTAGTTCGGCATGAAGGCGACCTTCAGCAGGTTCCGCACCGTGGGGTCGCTGTTGATGACCCGCGCCACGTCATGCGCCAGCTTGATGATCTGCTTCGCCCGGTGGTAGCTCGCCGCCGCCTTGCCGGCGAAGATCTTGACCCGCGGCACCCAGTCCCGCGTCGGCTGCGAGCGGATCGCGTCATAGAGCGCGATGGTCTCGAGCACGTTCAGCAGCTGCCGCTTGTACTCGTGGATGCGCTTGATCTGCACGTCGAACATGGCATGCGGGTCGACGCGGATGTCGAGCTGGCTGCGGATCAGCGCCGCCAGCGCCTCCTTGTTCTGCCGCTTCACGGCGAGGAACCTCGCCTGGAAGGCGGCATCGCCGGCCAGCGGCGCCAGCGCCTTCAGCGCCTCCGGCTCGTCGAGGAAGCGCGGCCCGATCGTCTCGGCGAGCAGCCCCGTCAGCCCCGGGTTGCACTGCTGCAGCCAGCGCCGGAAGGTGACGCCATTGGTCTTGTTGACGACCTTACCCGGCTCCAGCTGGTGGAAATCCTTGAAGACGGTCTTCTTCAGGAGGTCGCTGTGCAGCGCCGAGACGCCGTTCACCTTGTGCGAGCCGACGAAGGCGAGGTGCCCCATCCGCACCCGCCTGCCATGTCCCTCCTCGATCAGCGAGACGGAGGAGAGCAGGCGGTGGTCGGCGGGATGCGCCGCCCGCACCCGGTCCAGGTGGAAGGCGTTGATCAGGTAGATGATCTGCATGTGGCGCGGCAGCAGCCGCTCCATCAACGGCACCGCCCAGCTCTCCAGCGCCTCCGGCAGCAGGGTGTGGTTGGTGTAGCTGACCGTGCCCTGGGTGATCTCCCAGGCCTCGTCCCAGGGGATGCCGTGCAGGTCGACGCAGATGCGCATCAGCTCGGCGATGGCGATCGCCGGATGCGTGTCGTTGAGCTGGATCGACACCCTGTCCGGCAGCGACCTCAGGTCGCCATAGACGCGGAGGTGCCGGCGCACCAGGTCCTGCAGCGCGGCGGAGGCGAAGAAGTATTCCTGCTTCAGCCGCAACTCCTGCCCCGCCGGGCTCTCGTCGGAGGGGTAGAGCACCTTGCAGATGCTCTCCTGCCGCACCCGGTCGGCCAGCGCGCCGACATGGTCGCCCCAGTTGAAGGCATCGAGCTTCAGCGGATCCGCCGCCCGCGCCGACCACAGCCGCAGCGTGTTCACGTGCTCGCCGCGCCAGCCGACCACCGGCGTGTCGTAGGCGACGGCCTGGACCGTCTCGGCCGGATGCCAGACATGGCGCATCCGCGCCTCGGAGACGATCACCGCCTCGACGCTGCCGCCGAAGCCGATGTCATAGGCGATCTCCGGCCGGGCATATTCCCAAGGGTTGCCGAAATTGAGCCAGTCCTCCGGGTATTCCTGCTGCCAGCCGTCGCGGATGATCTGGCGGAACAGCCCGTGCTCGTAGCGGATGCCGTAGCCGAAGGCGGGGATGGAGAGGCTCGCCATGCTCTCCATGAAGCAGGCGGCGAGCCGGCCGAGGCCGCCATTGCCGAGCGCCGCATCCGGCTCCGCCTGGCGCACCTTCTCGAAATCGACGCCAAGCGGCGCCAGCGCCTCGGCCACCATCTCGGCCAGGCCGAGATTGGTCACGCCATCCCGCAGCAGCCGGCCGATCAGGAATTCGAGCGACAGGTAGTAGACCTGCTTCTGCCCGCCCTCATAGGCGGCGCGCGTCACGCTCAGCCAGCGGTCGATGATCCGGTCCCTGACGGCCAGCGCCGTCGCCATGAACCAGTCGCGGTCGCGCGCGCCCGCCTGGCTCTTGCCGAGGTCGTAGGTGAGCTTGCGGACGATGGCGGCCCGCAAGGTCTCGGCATCGAGCGCCTCGGCCGGAACCGGAACGAAAGAATTGGCCAGCGTGTCCACGGATTTCCAACCTCTTGCAGGGACCCTGGCGGCACCGCCGCACCATTCACGCAATAGTGCCAGACCCTTGCGTGAAACTGAACCGGCATCGTGCTCAGCCCGGTTCGTTGGCATTGGGGAAGAAAAGCTGCTCGCCGCCGATCCGGTACCCGGCGATGGCGGCCTGTCCGGCCGGGCCGGTGATCCAATCGATGAAGGCCTGCGCTTCCCCGGCCTTTACCGCGGGATGACGCTGCGGGCTAACGGGCAGAACGCCGTACTGGTTCAGCAGCCGGGCATCTCCTTCCACCAGGATTTTCAGCCCCTGCCGGTTGCGGAAGGCGAGCCAGGTGCCGCGGTCGGCCAGCAGATAGGCCTCCTGCGCGGCGGCGGTGTTGAGCGCCGGCCCCATCCCCTGCCCCACTTCGCGGTACCACTGCCCGCGGCCCCGGACCGGATCGATCCCCGCCTCCTGCCAAAGCCGCAGCTCCGCCCCATGCGTCCCGCTGCGGTCGCCGCGCGAGACGAAGGGGAGTCGCTTCGTTGCGATGCGGCGCAGCGCCTCCGCCACGTCGCGCGTGCCGGCGATGCCGGCCGGGTCCGCCGCCGGCCCGATCAGGACGAAGTCGTTGTACATCACCCCCCGCCGCGGCCCGCCATGGCCATCGGCGACGAAGCGCTCCTCCGCCGCCCGGTCGTGCACGAGGAGGGCATCGGCATCGCCCCGCCGCCCGACATCGAGCGCCTGCCCCGTCCCGAGCGCCACGACCCGGACGCCGATGCCGGTGTCGCGGGTGAAGATCGGCAGGATATGGCCGAAGAGCCCCGACTGCTCCGTGCTGGTGGTCGAGGCCAGGGTGATGAACCGCTCCTCGGCCGCCACCGGCCGCGCGAAGCCGGTCAGCAGGAGGCCGAGCAGAAGGCGGCGTCTCACCACAGCAACTCTCCCTGGAGAAAGGCCGCGGCCTCCGCACTCGCGGGACGGGCGAAGAAGGCCGCGGCGGGGGCCTGCTCCACCACCCGCCCGCGATGCAGGAAGACCACCTCCCCGGCCAGCCGCCTGGCTTGGCCCAGATCGTGCGTGGTCATGACGAGTTTCGTCCCCCGTGCGGCGATGCGGCCGATGATCTCCTCCACCGCCCGCGTCGCCGCCGGGTCGAGGCTGGCGCTGGGCTCGTCGAGGAATAGTACCTCCGGCTCCAGCGCCGCCGCCCGAGCGAGGGCCAGCCGCTGCTGCTCGCCCCCCGAGAGGCGCCGCGCCGGCCGCCCGGCCAGGGTCGAGAGCCCGACCTCCGCCAGCGCCGCCTCCGCCCGCCGCATCCGCTCGGGCCGGGGAATGCCCGCCAGGGCCAGCGGGTACCGCACATTCGCGAGTGCCGAGCGCCGCAGCAGCACCGGCCGCTGGAAGACCATCGCCCCGCGGATCGCCGCCTCGGGCGTGATCCGACCGCTGCCCGGCCGCAGCAGCCCGTGCAGCAGCCGCAGCAGCACCGACTTCCCCGCCCCGTTCGGCCCGAGGATCAGCATCGGCGCTCCCGGCTCAATGGTGAGCGACACCCCGCTCAGGATCTCGACGCCCCCGGCGGCATAGCCGATCGATTCGGCCCGGATCGGCAGCATCAGCCGGCCCGGCGCAGCGCCACGTCACGCAGCCCCTGGGCCAGCGCATTCACCCCGAGCACGATCACCATCAGCACCAGGCCGAGGGCGAGGGCCAGCGGCAGGTCGCCCTTGCTGGTCTCGAGCGCGATGGCCGTCGTCATCGTCCGGGTGAAGCCCTCGATGTTCCCGCCGACCAGGATCACCGCCCCGACCTCGGCGCTTGCCCGCCCGAAGCCGGCGAGCAGCACGGTCAGCAGGGCGAAGCGCCCGTCCCAGAGCAGGGTCGGCACCGCCCGCCAGGGCCCGGCGCCGAAGGAGCGCAGCGCCTCGGCATATTCCTCCCACAGCGCCTCCAGCACCCCGCGGGCGAGCGCGGCGAGGATCGGTGTGATCAGCACCGCCTGGGCGATCACCATCGCCCCCGGGGTGAAGAGCAGGCCCCAGCCGCCGAGCGGCCCGGAGCGGGAGAGCAGCAGGTAGATCAGCAGCCCGGCGACCACCGGCGGCAGCCCCATCAGCGCATTCAGCGCGACGACGACGGCCCGCCGGCCCGGGAAGCGCGCCACCGCCAACAGCGCCCCGAGCGGCAGCCCGACCAGCGCCGCGATGCCGAGCGCGGCGAGGCTCACCCGCAGCGACAGGCCGAGGATGGCGAGCATCCCCGCATCCCCATCGCGGACCAGCGCGATGGCAGCCATGAAGGCGGAACCCAGATCCTGCACCACTGCTCCCCGGAAGCGGCGGGAGGGTGCTGGCGCCGGCCCCCGCGGTCAATCTCCCCTTGCGGCCGGCCGATGCGGCGGCTCTCCTGCGCTCCCGGGGAGGACCGCCATGGAAAGCCTGCTGCCCATCGCCGCCCGCGCGGGCGCGCTGCTGAAGGCCCGCGGCGAGACCATCGCCGTCGCCGAGTCCTCGGCCGGCGGCCTGGTCTCCGCCGCGCTGCTCGCGGTCCCAGGCGCCTCGGCCTATTTCCTCGGCGGCACCGTGGTCTACACGCGGACGGCGCGTGAGGCCCTGCTCGCCATCCCGCCCGAGCGGCTGAACGGCGTCCCGCCCTCCACCGAAGCCTATGCGGCGATGATGGCGGAGGGGATGCGCGCCCAGCTCGGCACGGTCTGGGCCCTCGGCGAGACCGGCGCTACGGGCCCCGCGGGGAATCGCTACGGCTACCCGGCGGGCCATGCCTGCCTCGCCGTCGCCGGTCCCGTGGCGCGGACGCTCACCGTCGAGACCGGCCATCGCGACCGCATCGCCAACATGCGCGAATTCGGCACCCGCCTGCTCGGCCTGCTGGTCGAGGCGCTGGAGGCGGCGCCATGACCGGGTATTTCGCCTGGCACGAGCTGATGGTCCCCGACCCCGCCGCCGCGGCCGCCTTCTATGGCGCCGTGGCCGGCTGGGGCAGGCGCGACGCCTCGACCGAGGCCCAGCCCTACACCCTCCTCACCGCCGAGGACCGGCCCGCCGCCGGCCTCCTCCCGCTGACGCCGGAGGATCGCGCCAAGGGCACCCTCCCCGGCTGGATCGGCCATGTGCTGGTCGCGGACCTCGAGGAGACCCTCGCCCGCGCCGCCTCGCTTGGCGCCACGATCCTCGTGCCGCCCCGCGCCATCGAGATCGGCCGCTTCGCCGTGATCGTCGATCCACAAGGTGCCGTCCTCGCCCTCTTCGCCGGCACCCTGCCGCCGCCGCCCATGGGCAGCCCGGGCCATGTCGGCTGGAACGAGCTGGCGGCGACCGACTGGCCCGCCGCATTCGAATTCTACGCCACCCTCTTCGGCTGGCAGCGGCTGGAGGCGGTGGATATCGGCCCGATGGGCACCTACCAGACCTTCGGCCCCAGCGGCGGCCCGGCGATCGGCGGCATGTTCAACCGCCCGTCCGCCATTCCCCGCCCCTTCTGGGCCTTCTACATCGTCGCCGGTGACATCGACGCGGCAGGCGAGCGGGTCCGCACCGCCGGCGGCCAGGTGGCCAACGGGCCGATGGCTGTGCCGGGCGGCGCCTGGATCCTGCACGGGCTCGACCCGCAGGGCGCCTTCTTCGCCCTGCTTGGGACGCGCGCTACCCCCTGAACTGCGCGCCCGCATCCACGTCGATCGTCGTGCCGGAGAGGTAGCCGCCGCGGGGGCTAGCGCAGAACACGGCGAGGTCGGCGATCTCCTCCGGCTTGCCCGCGCGGCCGAGCGGCAGCCCGGCCAGCATCTCCTCCCAGCGGCCCTCGTCGCCGAATTTCGTCTTCGCCCGCGACTTGGAGAGGGCGATGATCCGGTCCGTCATCGTCGCCCCCGGCGCGATGCCGACCACGCGGACGCCCTTGTCGGTCGACTTGCCGCCGAGCGCCGCGGTGAAGGCGATCAGCGCCGCGTTGCCCGAGGCGCCGCAGATATAGTCCGCCCGCGGCGCCCGCCCGGCCATGCCGATGATGTTGACGACGGTGCCCGCACCCTTCGCCTCCATCCGCGGCACATAGAGCCGGCAGAGATGGATGTAGCCGAAGACCTTCAGCGCCCAGGCCTCCTGCCAGCGGGCGAGGTCGATATCGGCGAGCGTCCCGCCCGGGATGGCGCCGGCATTGTTCACCAGCACGTCGATGTCGGGATGCGCCGCCGCCAGCGCCTCCCGCGCCCCCGCATCGCCGAGATCCCCCACATGGATGGCGATGTTGACGTTGTGCCGCCCGCGGATGCCCTCCGCCGCCCGCTCCAGCGCCGCCGCGTCGCGCGAGGCGAGCACCAGGTCGCATCCCTCGGCCGCGAAGGCCCCGGCGCAGGCAAGGCCGATCCCCTTCGACCCGCCGGTGACCAGCACCCGCTTGCCGGCAATCCCCATCTCCATGGCGTATTCCTCCCGCTCAGGGCGGGAAGCCTACAGCCGCGGCGCGACGCCCGACACCCCGCTCGCCTGCTCCAGCTGGGACAGCGCCAGGAGATAGGCATAGCGCGCCTGGTTCGCCTGCACGCGCGTCGCGTTCAGCACGCGGAGCGCATCCAGCACGTCGAGCAGCGTCCGCCCGCCGGCGACATAGGCCTGCTCGGTGCTGCGATAGGCCTCCTCCGCCCGGCCGAGCGCGCCGCCGGCATAGAGGTTCAGCAGCGCCCGCGCCTGCTCCACCCCCGCCCAGGCCGCGGCGAACTCGGCCCGCGCCTGCAGCAGCGTCGCCCGCGACAGCGCATCCGCCTGGCCCTGCTGCGCGGCCGCCGCCGCAATGTTTCCCTCGACGATGCGGGAGGTGAAGATCGGCACCGAGAGCTGCAGGCCGAAGCTGTTCAGGGCATCCAGCCGGTCCCGCGAATCGGGCAGGTCCTGCGACAGCGCCGAGCGGCTCCAGCCCGCATCCACCGTGACGTCGCGCGAGCGGCTCGCCTCGGCGAGCTGCCGGTTGGCCGCCGCCGCGGCGGCCTGCCGCTCGGCCGCCACCACGTCGGGCCGGCTGAGCACGCCCTGCGCCAGCGCCTCCCGCCCGATGCCGAGATCGGGGACGGCGTCGAACCGGCCGCGTACGTCGAAGGCCACCGGCGACAGGATGGTGCGCACCGCGGTCGGCGCGCTGGCCGGCCCCGCCGGCGTCCCCGTCCGCCCCTGCTGCCCGGGCGGCGGCGCCAGCGCGCCCGTCGCCGCCGGGTTGATGCCGAGCGAGGAGAGCGTCCCCGCCCCCGGCGTGAACACCGCCGGATCGGCCGAGAGCAGCGCCGCCACGGCCGCGATGCCCGCCGCATAGGCCTGGGCGTTGCTCGTCACGTCGCCCTCGAACTGCAGCCGGCTCGCCTGGAAGCGCAGCAGGTCGCCCTCGGGGATGGCGCCGTCGCGGAACTGTCGCCGCAGCAGCTGCTCCGTCCGGTCGAGGCTCGCCCGGTTGCCGAGCGCGACCTCGAGGTTGGCCCGCGCCAGCAGCGCGCCGAGGAAGGCCTGGCGGAGCTGGAAGAGCTGGGTGCGCAGCGCGTCCAGCACCTGCGCCTCCGCCCCCTCGATCTGCCGCTCGGCGAAGCGGGTGCGGAGCGTCCGCTTGCCGCCGCGCTCCACCAGGACGGTGAGGCCGACGCTGATGTTCTTCGCCGGGCTGAGGTAGCGGGCGCCGCGCAGCGCGCCGTTCCGCGTCTCGCCGAACTGGGCGAAGCTGTTGCCGACCGAGACGGTGGGCGCCGGCCGCGAGGAGGCCACCAGTCGCTGCGCCCGCGCCGCGTCCACCCCGCGCCGCGCCGCGATCACGGCGAGGTTGCGCTCGACAAGCGCCGCCTCCGCCTCGTCGAGGGAGAGCGGGCGGGCGCCCGGCCCGATCGGCAGCGGCATCATGCCCGGCGGCGGTGCGGCGGGAGGCGTCTGAGCCTGGACGGGAAGGCCGGAGAGCAGGGCGCAGCCGAGCAGGGCCGCGCGGAAGGACAGCCTCATGCCCGCACCGCTCCGCCCGGGGCCGCCGCCTCGGCCCGGCGGATATGCCGCGGCTTGCCGAAGAGGTCGATCATCGCCGGGAAGACCACCAGGATGAAGAGCGGCACCAGCCCGATCCCACCCACCACGACCAGCGCCAGAGGCTTCTGCACGTCAGCGCCGATGCCGGTCGCCAGCGCCATCGGCAGCAGCCCGGTGAAGCTGGCGAAGCAGGTCATGAAGACGGGCCGCATCCGGTCCCGCCCAGCCTGGTCGAGCGCGGTGCGCCAGGGCATCCCCTCCAGCCGCAGGTGGTTGAAATGGGAGAGCATGATGATGCCTTCCATCACGGTGATGCCGAAGAGCGCGAGGAAGCCGATGGCCGCCGGCACGCTGAAGTTGAGCCCCGCCACGGCCAGCGCCGCGATGCCGCCGGTGATCGACATCGGTACGATGCCGAAAACCAGCAGCGTCTCGCGCAGCGTGTTGAACTGCACGTACAACAAAACGAGGATCAACGCGAGCGCGGCCGGCACCACCACCAGCAGCCGGCCGATCGCCTCCTGGAGGTTGCGGAACTCGCCCAGCCAGTCGAGCCGGTAGCCGGGCGGCAGCTCCACCCGGGCGGCGACGAGGGCCTGCGCCTCGGCGACGGTGCTCGCCGGGTCCCGCCCGCGCACGCTGAAGCGGATCGGCACGTAGCGCGAGGCATCCTCCCGGTAGATGTAGGAGACGCCGGAGACCAGCTTGATCTCCGCCACGTCGGAGAGCGTCGCCCCGCGCAGCCCGCCGACGGGAATGCGCCCGATCGCCTCCAGGCTGTCGCGGTAGGGCGCGTCCAGCCGCACGACGATCGGGAAATTGCGGTCGCCGCCCGGCTCGTAGAGCCGCCCCGCCTCGCGCCCGCCGATCGCCGCCTGGACCACCTCGTTCACGTCGTCGACCGCGAGCCCGTAGCGCGCCGCCCGCGCCCGGTCGATCTGCACCGCGACCGTCGGCTGGCCGAGCGAGCGGAAGACGGCGAGGTCCGCCACACCCTCGACGCCCGCCATCACATGGCGGATCTCCTCCGCCTTGCGGGCGATGATGTCGAGCTCCGGCCCGTAGACCTTGACGGCATTGGCACCCTTCACGCCGGAGGCCGCCTCCTGGACGTTGTCGCTGATCGCCTGGGAATAGCTGAACTCGACGCCGACGAAGCGGCCGGACAGGCGCTCCTGCATGGCGCGGACCAGCCCGTCGCGGTTCGGCGCCGTGGTCCAGGCGTCCGGCGGCTTCAGGGGGAGGAAGAACTCCGCATTGAAGAAGCCGGCGCTGTCCGTCCCGTCATCCGGCCGGCCCTGCTGCGAGGTGGCGGTGATCACCTCGGGGAACTCCATCAGCGTCCGGCGGATGCGGTTGACCGTGTCGTTGCCCTCCTCGAGGCTGATCGTCCCCGGCATGGAAGCGCGGACCCAGAGGTTGCCCTCCTCCAGCGTCGGCAGGAACTCGGCGCCGAGCTGCGCCATCAGGAGAAGCGAGCCGGCGAAGAGCGCGGCCGCCAGCAGCAGGCAGAGGGCGCGGGCCCGCATCGCCGCGGCATAGAGCCGGCTGTGCCCCCAGCGGAGCGCCCGGACCAGCAGCGTGTCGCGCTCCTTGCTGTCCTCGCGCAGCAGGGCGGCGGCGAGCGCGGGCGTGATGGTGAAGGTCGCCAGCAGCGCGCCGATGATCGCATAGGCATAGGTCTTCGACATCGGGCCGAAGATGCGCCCCTCGATCCCGCCCAGGGTGAAGAGCGGGATGAAGGCGGCGATGATGATCAGCGCCGAGAAGAAGATCGCCTTGTCGACCTCGCCGGCCGCCCGCAGCACGGTCAGCGACAGGCCCGAGAGCTCCCGCGAATTGGCCGGGGCGATGTAGCGGTGCGCCGGGTTCCGGCTGAGGCCGAGGTGGCGGTAGATGTTCTCGACCATGATGACGGTCGCATCCACCAAGAGGCCGAAGTCGAGCGCGCCGAGGCTGAGCAGGTTGGCGCTCTCGCCGCGTGCCATCATCAGCAGGATCGCGAAGAGGAAGGCGAAGGGCACCGTCGCCGCCACCACCAGGGCGCCGCGGAAGTCGCCGAGGAAGAGCCACTGGATGATGAGGATGAGGGCGACGCCCTCGATGATGTTGTGGACGACCGTGCGGGTGGTGATCTTCACCAGGTCCTCGCGGTCGTAGAGCGGCACGATCTTGACGCCGGGCGGCAGCACGCCCCCGGCGTTGACCCGCGCCACCTCCTCCTGCACGCCGCGGATGGTCGGCAGGGTCTGCTCGCCGCGCCGCATCAGCACGGTAGCCAGCACCACGTCGTCGTTGTTCTCCTGGCCGGCGATGCCGAGCCGCGGCAGGTTGCCGATCTCGACCGTCGCCACGTCGCCGAGCAGGACAGGCACGCCGCCCTCGGCCGAGACGACGACGCTGCGGATGTCGTCGAGGCCGCGGATCAGCCCGATCCCTTGCACCACCGCCGCCTGCGGCCCGATGCGGATGGTGCCCGCGCCCACCGTCGCATTGCCCGCCCGCACCGACTGGATCACCTGCGGCAGGGTCAGGCCGAGGGCCGCGATCCGCCTGAGGTCGACGACGACGTTGTAGCTCTTGGTCAGGCCACCGAAGGAGGTGACGTCGACGACGCCCGGGACGCGCTTGAAGCGCCGGTCGAGCACCCATTCCTGCAGGGTCTTGAGGTCGGCGAGCGAGTAGCCGGGCGGGCCGATCAGCCGGTAGCGCATGATCTCGCCGATCGGCGAGAGCGGGCTGATCTGCGGCTGCACGCCCTCCGGCAGCCCGCTGAGCTGGCCGAGCCGGTTCAGCACCTGCTGCAGCGCCTGGTCGTAGGTGTAGTTGAAGTTGAACTGCACCCGCACGTCGGAGAGGCCGAAGAGGCTGGTCGAGCGGACGGAGGTGAGGTTGGGCAGCCCCGCCATCGCCACCTCGACGGGGATGGAGACGTAGCGCTCGATCTCCTCGGCGCTCTGCCCCGGGTTCTGGGTGATGATCACCACCTGGGGCGGCACCGGGTCCGGATAGGCCTCGATGTTCAGCTTGGTGAAGGCGACCAGCCCGACGATGATGAAGGTAAAGAACAGGAGAATGACCAGCGGCCGGCGCTGGAGGGAGAAGGCGACAATCTGACGCATGCTGGTCTTTCCGACATTGCCGGGGCAGCCGGCTTCTTATTCTGCCCCGGATGGCCTCCTGGCGGCCATGCTTTTGCGGCGGCGGCTCAGTCGATGCGCGCCGCGCGGTCGATGAAGAGCGCGCCGCCGGTGACGACCCGGTCGCCCGCCTTCAGCCCCTCGGTCACCTCCACCATGTCGCCCGAGCGGATGCCGGGCTTGATGCGGCGGAGGATGAAGCGGTTGTCGTCGAGGGCGAGCCAGACGCTCGCCTCGGCGCCGCGGTAGATGATGGAGTTGACGGGGACGCCGACATTCTGCTCGCCCTCGCCGACCGAGATGCGGAAGGTGGCGAACATCTCGGGCTTCAGCAGGTGCTCGGGGTCCAGCACCTCGGCGCGGACGGTGAGGCGCCGCGTGGTCGCGTCGAGGCCGGTGCCCATGGTGGCGATGCGCGCCTCGAAGCGGTGGCCCGGCAGGGCGCCGACGCTGACATCGACCGGCTGGCCGATCCTGATCATCGGCGCGTCCAGCTCCCGCACCGCCGCGACGAGCCACATGGTGGAGAGGTCGGCGATGGTGAAGACCGGGTCGGAGGCGCCGGTCGAGAGCCACTGGCCCGGGCCGACGCGGCGCTGCACGACGGTGCCGCCGATCGGCGCCTTCACCGGCACCACGGCATTGACCATGCGGGTCTGCTCGATCCGGGCGATCTCGTCCATGCTGCGGCCGAGCACGCGGAGCTTGTCGCGCGAGGCGGAGAGCGTCGCCTCCGCGCTGCGGAGGTCGGCCATGGCGGTCATGGCGGCGGTGCGGGCCTGCTCCACGTCGCGCTGCGAGGCGGCGCGGGCGCCGAACAGGCTGACCTGCCGCGCCTCCTCGCGCCGCGCCTGGTCGAGCGTCGCGCGGGCCTTGTTGGCGGCATCGGAGGCGGACAGCAGGTCGTTGGCGGCGCCGGCGAGGTCGGTGGTCTCGATCTCGAGGATGGTGTCGCCCGCCTTCACCTCGTCGCCCATGCGGACCAGGACGCGGACGACGCGGCCGTTATAGGGCGAGAAGACGGGGGTGGAGCGGTCCTCGTTGTAGGCGATGCGGCCTTCCGCCACGCGCTCGGCGCGGAAGGCGTGGGAGTGCATCTCCTCGATCCTGAGCGCCCGCATCTCGGTATCGGACAGGCGGAACTCGCCCTGGGTCAGCGGTTCGGTCTGGGTGGCGGCGGGGGAGGTCGGGATGGCCCCGGCGGCCTTGCGGGACTGGTCGTACCAGTAGTAGCCACCGGCCGCCGCGGCGAGGACCAGCCCGAGCGCCAGCCAGAGCCTGCCACGGCCGCGCGGCGCCTCGGCCGGTTCCGGGGCCGGCTGCGGGGCAGCCGCCGCGCTGGCTTCGGGCAGCGGCTTCTGGGCTGCGGCGGCCTGCAGGCTCAAGGCGTCCACCGTCGATGCGAAACCATCGGTCCCCTTCGGCGGCGGCAGGTGTGTGGCGTTCATGGCGTTCCCGGACCTGGCGAAGCGTTTTTTTCCGTCGTTCCCCGGCGTGCCTCTGGCAGCGCCTTGCGGCCGGGCTGGTCCGGCTCCGTCATGATGCATCATGCACGGCCTGGACTTACAGAGACATTGGGCAAAACCTGAAACCTAGGCCATCTCTTATACGCTTTATGGGTGATAAATCTCGCGAATAAGACGAGTTGCGGAACCTCCCCGTCGACCGGGTAGCATCGCCGCGTCGCCTGCCGTGAAGGAGCGCGCCCGTGCCTCTCGATACCGCCCGATTTCTCGCAGATCTGGACCGGCTGCGGCAGATCGGCACCTGCCGCACCGGCGTGCACCGCCCGACCTTCGGCGCCGAGGACATGGAGAGCCGGCGCTGGCTCGCCGGGGCCATGGAGGCGGCGGGGCTCGAGGCGCGGATCGACGGCCTCGGCAATGTCCTCGGCCGCCACCGCGGGCCCGGGCCGCACCTGCTGGCGGGAAGCCATATCGAGACGCAGAACCAGGCCGGCTGGCTGGACGGCGTGCTGGGCGTGGTCGCGGCGCTGGAGCTCGCCCGCGCCGGGCTGCCGGTCGATGTCTGCGCCTATGCGGATGAGGAGGGGCATTGGGGCGATTTCCTCGGCAGCCGCAGCCTCACCGGCGCGGTGGATGAGGCGGAGCTCGATGCGGCGCGCAACCGCCATGACGGCAGGCCGCTGCGCGAGGCGCTGCGGGAGGCGGGGCTCGCCGGGTGCCCGCGGCTTCACCTGGAGCCCGGGCGGTACAAGGGGGCCTTCGAGCTACACATAGAGCAGGGAACGCAGCTCGAGCGCTCCGGGATGCGCATCGGCGTGGTGACGGGCATCGTCGGCATCCGCTCCTGGCGGATCACCGTCACCGGCCAGCAGGACCACACGGGCGGGACCACCATGGCAGAGCGGCGGGATGCCGGGCTCACGGCGGTGCGGCTGCTGGCGGCGCTCGATGCGGCAATGCCGATGGCCGCCGGCGAGCGCAGCGTCTGGACCACCGGCCGCATCCTGCTCGAGCCGAACGCGCCGATGATCATCCCCGGGCGGGCCGAGATCGTCTTCTCCTTCCGTGACCTGTCGCCCGAGGTGATGGACCGGATGGAGGACTGCCTCCGCCGCGTGGTGCAGGAGAGCAACCGGCGGGAGCGCTGCCCCGCGGTGCTGGAGCCGATCAGCCAGACCGCCCCCTCCCCTTGCGACCCGGCGATGCGGGCGGCGCTGCGCGAGGCGGCGGAGGCGCTCTGCCCCGGCGCCTGGGCGGAGATGCCGAGCGGGGCGATCCATGACAGCCAGATCCTCGCCCGCGTCATGCCGGTGGCGATGCTCTTCGTCCCCTCGATCGGCGGCATCAGCCATCACTGGGCGGAGGACACGAAGCGGGAGGACCTGGCGCTCGGGATGGAGGTGCTGTTCGAGGGCGCGCGGCGCTTCCTGGAGGCCTGAGGCCTCAGCGGCGGGACTGGCCCCAAATCTCGTACTCGCCCTCATGCGGGACGGGGAGGCTGCCGAGGCCGCGGCAGGTCGAGCCGAGGCGCGCCGCCAGCGCCCGGGAGGGCGCGTTCTCGGCCCGGATCACATGGATGACCTCCGGCCAGTCGAGCGTCCCGAAGCTCCAGGCGATCGCGGCCCGGGCCGCCTCCTCGGCATAGCCCTGGCCCCAGGCGGTGCGGACCAGCCCCCAGCCGACCTCGGCGCCCGGCCAGCCATGCGGCCGCCAGGGGCCGACGCGCCCGATCCAGCGCCCCGTCTCCCGCTCGATCACCGAGAACATGCCGAAGCCGTGTAACGCCCAGGAGCCGGCGACGGTGGCGAGGCCGCGCCAGGCCCCGAGCGGGGTCTGCACCCCGCCGATGAAGCGGGCCGAGGCCTCGTCGCCCATCAGCTCGATCCAGCCGGCGAGGTCCTCCTCGCGCGGCGGGCGGAGGAGGAGGCGCGCGGTCTCGAGGCGCGGGCCGTCCATGTCGTCAGATCATCAGCTCGATCAGGAAGGGGCCGGGGCGGGCGAAGCTCTGCGCCATAAGGTCGCCGAGCGCCTCGAGCGTCGTCGCCTGCGCCGCCTCGACACCCATGGAATTGGCGAGCTGGACCCAGCCGATATCGGGGTTGCCGAGGTCGAGCATGTCCATCGCCGTCCGCCCCGGATTGGCGCCGACATTCTGGTACTCGCCGAGCAGGATCTGGTACTTGCGGTTGGAGAGCAGCACGGTCGTCACCGGCAGCTTCTCGCGCGCCTGGGTCCAGAGGCCCTGGACCGTGTACATGGCGCTGCCGTCGGCCTGCAGGCCGATGACGCGGCGGCCGCCACCGGCCAGGGCTGCGCCGACCGCGACGGGGATGCCGTAGCCGATGGCGCCGCCGCAATTCTGCAGCCAGTCATGCGCCGGCGCCGCCACCGTCTCGGGGAAGAAGCCGCGGCCATAGGTGACGGATTCGTCGACCACGATCGAGCCTTCCGGCATCAGTGCGGCAACGGCGCGGGCAAGGCCCTCCGGCGAGAGGGCGCCGCGCGGCGCCTCCGGCCGGGCGCCGGCGGAGGGGATGGCGGCGGCCGGGGCGCCGAGCTCATCGGCCAGTGCGGCGAGCGCCGCTTCCGCATCCTGCTCGTAGCGGGTCAGGACATGGACAGAGGCATCGGCGGGGTAGAGGCGGCTCGGCTTGCCGGGATAGCCGAAGAAGCCGATCGGCTCCTTCGCATTGACCAGGACGAGGTGCTGGACATCGGCGAGCGCGGCCAGCGCTTGGTCCACCACATAGGGCACGCGGTCGAGCGGCAGGCGGCCCTGGCCGCGCTGGGTGCGGGCATTCGACCCCTCGGCCATCAGCCGGCAGCCGGTGGCGGCGGCGATGCGGTGGGCCTGGCGCTGCGCGCCCTCGGTCAGGGCGAGGCCGCCGAGCAGGAGCATCACGCCCTTCTTCTCGCGGAGCAGCCGGGCGGCCTGCCGGACGGCGTGCGGGTCCGCCTGCGGCGCGGCGGGGACGGGGAGCGCCTGGGCGACGACGCCGCCCTCGTTCCAGGAGCTGTCGGAGGGGAGGATGAGCGTGGCGATCTGGCCCGGCGAGGTGCGAGCGGCCTGGACGGCGGTGGCGGCATCGGCGCCGACATCCTCCGAGCGCGTCGAGGTGCGGGTCCAGGCCGAGACACCCCTCGCCCAGCCCTCGGTATCGGCGGTCAGCGGCGCGTCGAAGGGGCGGTGGTAGACCGCCTGGTCGCCGACGATGTTGACGATGCCGGAGCGGGCGCGGCGGGCGTCGTGCAGGCCGGCCAGGCCGTTGGCGAGGCCGGGGCCGCAATGCAGCAGGGTGCAGGCCGGCTTGCCGGCGATGCGCCAGTAGCCGTCCGCCGCGCCGGTGACGATGTTCTCCTGCAGGCCGAGGACGCAGCGCATGCCGGGGATGCGGTCGAGGGCTGCCACGAAATGCATCTCGCTGGTGCCGGGGTTGGAGAAGCAGACATCGACCCCTCCCCCGAGCAGGGTCTTCACCAGGCTTTCGGCTCCGTTCACGGCGCATTCCTCTCGCAGGTCTTGGGGCGCAGGGTGCAGGGGCTTGCGGCGGTGGGCAAGATGGGGTGCGGCATGGCATTCTGTTGCGGAACCGAGGGGGAGTGATCCATGACCGCCAACCGCTTCATCGTCTCGCGCCGCGTGGCGCTGGGCCTCGCCACCGGGCCGCTGCTGGTGGCGGCCGGCCCCGTGCGGGCGCAGCCGCGGCTCGACAAGGTGAGCTTCGTCACAAACTGGCGCGCCCAAGCCGAACATGGCGGCTTCTACCAGGCGCAGGCGGCGGGGCTGTACCGGGCGGCGGGGCTCGAAGTGGAGCTGCGCTCGGGCGGGCCGCAGATCAACCCGGCGCAGCTCTTGATCGGCGGGCGCGTCGACATGGCGATGGGCAACGGGCTCGGGGCGCTGGGCTTCGTGCGCGAGGGCATCCCCTTCCTCTGCGTCGCCGCGGTGTTCCAGAAGGACCCGGTGGTGCTGATCGGGCATCCGGGCCAGGGCATCGACGGCTTTTCCTCTCTGAAGGGGCGGCCGGTACTGATCAGCGCGGAACCGCGTGTCACCTGGTGGCCCTATGTGCGGCAGAAATTCGGGCTGAGCGACGAGCAGGTGCGACCCTACACCTTCAGCCTGGCGCCCTTCCTCGCCGACAAGCGGGTGGTGCAGCAGGGCTATCTGGGGAGCGAGCCCTTCTCCATCCGGCAGCAGGGCGTGGAGCCGGTGGTGCTGCTGGTGCATGACAGCGGCTTCCAGGACTACGGCACCACCATCAATGTCGGGGCCAAGACGCTGGCCGAGCGGCGCGAGGTGATCGGGCGCTTCGTCGATGCCAGCATGGCCGGCTGGGACCAGTACCTGAAGGGCAAGGCCGGCGGCTTCGACACGGACGGCGCCAACCGGCTGATCCGCCAGCAGAACCAGGAGATGGGCGAGGACCTCATCGCCTATGGCACCGAGATGATGAACAAGGAGGGCATCGTGCGCTCGGGCGATGCCGCGCGCCTCGGCATCGGGGCGATGACGGAGGCGCGGTGGGGCGCGCTCTACGAGGCGGCGACGCAGGTGGGCGTGGTGCCGCAGGGGATGGAGTGGCGGCGGGCCTTCGATCTCGGGCTGGTCGGGAAGGGCATCGGCCGCGCCTAAAATGCTCAAGGCCGCGCCGCGGAAGTCCCTGGTCCGGCTCGTTTTGCCTTGACAATTCTAGGACTTTAATCCTTTATGCCGGTCCCGGCGCTGGGCCGGCATGGAGGCAGGGCATGCTCATCCGGATCTCGCCGCAATGGCAGATCACCATCCCGACCGCTTTGCGGGGAGCGTTCGGGCGCGCGTCGCAGGCGGAGGTACGCATGGAGCGCGGGGTGATGATGGTGCGGCCGGTCATCGCGCCCTCCGCCGACTGGGTGGAGAGCCAGTTCGCCCCGCAGGGCATCACCAAGGAGGTGCTGTGGGAGGCGATGCGGGTGATCGAGGGGCGGCGGCGGAAGGCGGAGAGCGGGAGTTGATTATCTTCCTATAGTCCGGATGTGCAGCCGGAGGCAAGGGACTTCCGCCGCGGCGGGCGGCCCTTGCCGCCCGCGCCTTCCTCCCTTCATTCTTATCCCGATGCGCTCCCTCCCTTCCCCCTTCGCGTGACGCTCGTCGCCCTCGACGGCGTCGGCAAGCGCTTCGCCAGCGGGACGGAGGCGCTCAGGGGCGTCGACCTCAGGATCGAGGCAGGGGAGTTCCTGTCGCTGCTCGGGCCGTCGGGCTGCGGGAAGTCGACGCTGCTGCGGCTGATCGCCGGGCTCGCCGAGCCGAGCGCGGGGCGGATCGAGCGCCAGGCCTCGCGGCAGGTGGGCTTCGTCTTCCAGGAGGCGACGCTGCTGCCCTGGTCGGATGCCATCACCAATGTGCGGCTGCCGCTGCGGCTCGCCGCCCTGCCGCGGCCGGAGCAGGAGGAGCGGGCGGCGGAGGCGCTGCGCCAGGTCGGGCTCGGCGGGTTCGAGCGGGCCTATCCGCGCGAGCTTTCGGGGGGCATGCGGATGCGCGTCTCCATCGCCCGCGCCCTGGTGACGCGGCCGAGCCTGCTGCTGATGGACGAGCCCTTCGCCGCGCTCGACGAGCTGACGCGGCACCGGCTGAACGACGACCTGCTGGCGCTCTGGGCGAGGAGCGGGGTGACGGTGGTCTTCGTCACCCATTCGGTCTTCGAGAGCGTCTATCTCTCCTCGCGCATCCTCGTCATGGCGGCGCGGCCGGGGCGCGTCGCGGCGGAGGTTCTCGTCGCGGCACCGGCGCCAAGGCCGGAGGGGTTCCGCACCTCGGCCGAGTATGCGGCGCTCTGCCGGCGGACGACCGAGGCGCTGGAGGGGGCGATGCGGGCATGAGGCGCTGGGCGGACTGGCTGGCGCCGAGCCTCGTCGGGCTGCTGGTGCTCGGGGGGTGGGAGGCGGCGGTGCGGCTGCTGGAAGTGCCGGCCTACAAGGTGCCGGGGCCGGTCGCCATCGCGCAGGCCCTGGTCGCCGACTGGCCGCTCTTCCGGTCCTCCATGCTGGTGACGCTGAGGATCGCGCTGCTGGCCCTGCTGCTGGCGGTGACGCTGGGCGGGCTGCTCGCCATCGCCTTCGCGCAGTCGCGTTGGGTGGAGCGGGCCTTCTTTCCCTATGCCGTCGTGCTGCAGGTGACGCCGGTGGTCGCCATCGCGCCGCTGATCCTGATCTGGGTCGACGACGTCACCGTCAGCCTGCTGGTCTGTGCCTGGATCGTCGCCTTCTTCCCCATCCTCTCCAATACCGTGCTCGGGCTGAACAGCGCGGACCGCAACCATGTGGAGCTGTTCCGGCTCTATGGGGCGACGCGATGGCAGACCTTGTGGCTGCTGCGGCTGCCGGGGGCGCTGCCCTTCTTCCTAGCGGGCCTGCGCGTGGCGGGCGGGCTGGCGCTGATTGGGGCCGTCGTCGCCGAGTTCGTCGCGGGGGCGGGCGGGACGGGGTCGGGGCTCGCCTTCCGCATCCTCGAGGCGGGGTACCAGCTGAAGATCCCGCGCATGTTCGCCGCACTTGCGCTGATCTCGGCGCTCGGCATCGCCATCTTCGCGGTGCTGGGGCTGGTGCAGCACCTGCTGCTGCGGCGCTGGCACGAGAGCGCGATGAAGGCCGAAAGCTAGCCGGGCGGGCCCGCGGCGCGGGACAGGGCGGCGTTCTGGTAGCGGGGGTCGTCGGTGACCTCCGCGCCGAGCCAGGCGGGGCGGGCGAAGGGCTCGTCGGGCGAGGCGAGCTCGATCTCCGCGAGGACGAGGCCGGCGAGGTGGCCGGCGAATTCGTCGATCTCCCAGGTGAGGCCGTCGAGCGCGAGGCGGTGGCGGGTCTTGTCGATGACCGGGGGCGGGCAGAGCGTGGCGAGCATCGCCGCCGCATCCTCGGGCGGGATCGGGTACTCGTATTCGGCGCGGGCGAGCAGGCCGGGACCCTTGATCGTCAGGAAGGCCAGCTCGCCGGCCTGGCGGATGCGCACCACCGGCGTGCCCGCATGCAGGTAGCCCTGGCGGAGGCGGGTGCCGGAGCCGGCCTCGGCGCGCCAGGCGCCGGAGGTGACGAGGAATTTGCGTTCGATCTCGGTGCCCATGCCCGCGGTGTTTAGGGCATGGGGGCGGGAACGCTAAGCAGGGTAGCGATCAGGCGGGCGGGATGCGGATCACCATGCCAGGGCCCGGCAGGCTGCCGCCGAGGATCGGGGCATTGGCGTCGAGCAGGCGGCGCTCGTCGCCGCCGAGGTGGCGGGCGGCGAGCGTCGCCAGCGTCTCGCCCGGTTGCATGGTGTGGAAGAGGCTGCGGCCGGGGCCGAAGCGGGTGCCGGTCTCGATCTCGGCCTGGTGGATGGCGGTCTCGGCGGCCTCGGTGCTGGCGGCGCCGGCGGGCAGCTTGGCGAAGGCGCCGAGGCTGTCGAGCAGGCCTGGGGTGTGGGCGGGGGTCAGCTTGTCGACCACGCGGGCGACGCCCTGGAGGTTGCCGATGGCCAGGACCAGGAGCTCCGCGGCCTCACCATCCGGGACCTGGCCTTCGAGGGTGACGGTCTCGCCTTGGCGCGCGATGCGGATGCCCTGGTGCGGCAGGCCGAGGCGGTCGAGATGGGAGTCGATCGCCTCGGGCGCGGCGGGCAGGCCGGCTTCGGTGGGGAAATCGTAGCTGGGCATCGGGCTCTCCTTCGGACCGGCAACGTATGGTGGAAGGGCGGGTTGCGCCGGGGGCCAGGGCCCCTCACCTTCCGGCCCATGGAAACGCCGCTTCTCCTCCAGCCCGATCCTGCCGACCCGCGCCTCACCCGGCGGGTCTCCGGCGTCGACCAGACCGGGGCGCGGGTCGAGGCGAGCGTCACGGTCGAGCGGCCGCTGACGCTGTACCTGAACGGGCAGGAGATCGTCACCATGATGACGATCCTCGACCGGCCGGAGGAACTGGCGCTCGGCTACCTGCTGAACCAGGGGATGCTGCGGCGCGACGATGCGGTCCAGGGCGTCGAGTATGACGAGGATCTCGGCGTCGTCGTGGTGCGGACGGAGCGGCGCACCGACTACGAGGAGAAGCTGAAGAAGAAGACGCTGACGAGCGGCTGCGCGCAGGGCACCGCCTTCGGCGACCTGCTCGAGGATTTCGCGGCGCGCCGGCTGCCGCCCGCCGAGCTGCGGACGAGCTGGCTCTACCGGCTGCTGCACCGGATCAACACGCTGCCGACGCTCTACCTGGAAGCGGGCGCCATCCATGGCTGCGCGCTGTGCGAGCGCGACCGGCCGCTGGTCTATATGGAAGACGTCGGGCGGCACAATGCGGTCGACAAGATCGCGGGCTGGATGTTCCGCGCGGGCTGCGAGCCGGGCGACAAGATCTTCTACACGACGGGTCGGCTCACCTCGGAGATGGTGATCAAGACGGTGCGCATGGGCATCCCCATCCTCGTCTCGCGCAGCGGCTTCACCGCCTGGGGGGTGGAGCTGGCGCGGGAGGCGGGCGTGATGCTGATCGGGCGCTGCAAGGGAAAGCGCTTCACCGCGCTCTCGGGGGAGGAGCGCATCGTCTTCGATGCCGACCTCGCCTATGTCGAGGAGGAGAGCGCGAAGCACTGGCGGAAGAACGGGCGCGATGAGTAGCACTGTCGCGGTGGTGCTGGCGGGCGGGCTGGCGCGGCGGATGGGGGGCGGCGACAAGCCGCTCCGGCTGCTCGGCGGGCGGCCGCTGCTCGACCATGTGCTGGCGCGGGTCGGGCCGCAGGTGGCGCGCATGGTCATCAATGCGAATGGCGATCCGCGGCGCTTCGCGGCCTATGGGCTGCCGGTCGTAGCCGACCCGCTGCCCGATCATCCGGGGCCGCTGGCCGGGGTGCTGGCCGGGCTCGACTGGGCGGCGGCGCAGGCCGGGGTGACGGATGTGCTCTCGGTGCCGGGGGATTGCCCCTTCCTGCCGGAGGACCTGCTGGCGCGGCTGGAGGCGGCGCGGCGGGCGGCGGGGGTGCCGATGGCCTGCGCCGCCTCGGGGGGCTGGACGCATCCGCCGGTGGCCCTTTGGCCGGTCGCGCTGCGCGGCGAGCTGCGGGCGGCGCTGCTGGCCGGGGAGAAGAAGATCGACCGCTGGACGGCGCGCTTCGGCTGCGCGGGCGCGGAATGGCCCGTGGCGCCGGTCGACCCATTCTTCAACGCCAATGCGCCGGAGGACCTCGCGGAGGCGGAGCGGCTCTTGTCTTCTGGCCTCGGCGGACCCATAGGAAACGGCAACGGAACCAGTGCCGGAGATTCGTCGTGAAAGCCTTCCTCGCCGGCGTCCTGGCGGCCGCCGCCATCGCCATCGCCGCCGCCGTCGTGCTGGACACCGAGGTCCAGCAGAGCGCAGCCGACCACTTCCAGACCCAGGGCGTGCGGCTTTAGCCTCTCCTCTCCGGGTGCCGCAGGATGCGGCCTCCGGCATGGGAGGAAGGACAATGAGCGAAACCTATAGCGGGGCCTGCTTCTGCGGCGCCGTCGAGCTGCGGGTGAGCGGGGCGCCGCAGGCCATGGGCTATTGCCATTGCAGCTCCTGCCGGTCCTGGTCGGGCGGGCCGGTGAATGCCTTCACCATCTGGGCGCCGGAGGCGGTCGAGGTGGTGAAGGGGGCGGAGCATGTCGCCACCTTCGCCAAGACGGAGATGAGCCACCGCCAGTATTGCCGGCTCTGCGGCGGGCACTTGATGGCGCAGCACCCGCCGCTCGGCGCCATCGACGTGTTCGCCGCCACCCTGCCGGAGCTGCCCTTCGCGCCGCAGCTGCATGTGAACTATGCCGAGACCGTGCTGCCGATGCGGGACGGGCTGCCGAAGCTGCGCGACTTCCCGAAGGAGTTCGGCGGCTCCGGGGAGGTGATGGCCGAATAGCGGGAGCGGCTTGACGGGCCGGCGGGGCTGCCGACAGAGTATTCGAAACGGCATTGCATCGGCCGGCCCGGGAAGGGCCGCAGCGGAGGACGCAGCGGTCGTGAGCCTCTATGCGCTCGGCGAGGCGGCGCGGCGGCAGCCCGCGATCGGCTATGCGGCGGCCCTGCTCGGGCCGCTGCTCGGCCTCGGCGTGCGGCTCGCGCTGGCGGAGCGGCTGCAGGGCTTTCCCTTCCTCACCTTCTTCCCGGGCATCCTGGCGGCCGCCTTCCTCGGCGGGCGCTGGCCGGGGCTCGCCGCGGTGCTGCTCTCGGGGCTGGCGGCGAACTTCTTCCTGATAGAGCCGAGGCAGACGCTCGCCCTCGGCTCGCCCTCGGGCTGGATGGCGATGACGATCTACTTCGCCATCGCCGGCGGCATGGCGCTGCTGGTCGACCTGGCGATGCGGAGCGGGGCCGCGCTGCGGGCGGCGAATGAGCGGCTGGAGGCGGCGGTCGCCGAGCGGACGCGGGAGCTCACCCTGGTGAATGCCGAGCTGCGCGACGAGATCGCGCGGCGCGACCGCAGCGAGGCGCAGCTCCGCCAGCTGCAGAAGATGGAGGCGATCGGCCAGCTCACGGGCGGCATCGCGCATGACTTCAACAACATGCTGGCGATCGTCATCGGCAGCCTCGACGTCATGAAGCGGCGGCTGGCCGATGGGCGCGGCGATGTGGAGCGCCATGTCGATCATGCGATGGATGGTGCCAGGCGGGCGGCGGTGCTGACGCACCGGCTGCTCGCCTTCGCCCGGCGGCAGCCGCTGGCGCCCGCCGTGGTCGACGCCAATGCGCTGGTCGCCGGGATGGAGGAGCTGCTGCGGCGGACGCTCGGCGCGACCGTCGCCCTCGAATGCGTCCTCGCCGGCGGGCTGTGGCGCTGCCGCGTCGACCGGGGGCAGCTGGAGAATGCGCTGCTCAACCTCGCGGTCAATGCGCGGGACGCGATGCCGGGGGGCGGGCAGCTCACCATCGAGACGCAGAATGCTTGGCTCGACGATGCCTATGCGGCGGCGGCGGATGTGGCGCCGGGGCAGTATGTGCTGGTCGCGGTCGGCGACACCGGCACCGGCATGCCGCCGGAGGTGATCGCCCGCGCCTTCGACCCCTTCTTCACCACCAAGAGCGAGGGGCGCGGCACCGGGCTCGGGCTCAGCCAGGTGCATGGCTTCGTCAAGCAGTCCGGGGGGCATATCCGCATCTATTCGGAGCTCGACCAGGGCACCGTGGTGAAGCTCTACCTGCCGCGGCATCGCGGCGAGGGGCCCGCCCCGGCGCCGGAGGCACTGCCCGCCGAGGCGGTGCCGGGCGGCCGGGAGCTGGTGCTGCTGGTGGAGGACGATGCGGCGGTGCGGCATGTCCATGCCGGCATGCTACGCGAGCTGGGCTATGCCGTGCAGGAGGCGGCGGATGGCGCGGCGGCGCTGGAGCTGCTGGCGGAGCTCGACGGCGTGGCCCTGCTCCTCACCGATGTGGTGATGCCGGGGATGAACGGGCGGGCGCTGGCGGAGCAGGCGCGGGCGATGCGGCCGGGGCTGCGGGTGCTCTACACCACCGGGTACACGCCGAATGCCATCGTGCACAACGGCGTGGTGGATGCGGGTGTCGACCTGCTGACCAAGCCCTTCAGCTTCGACCAGCTCGCGCGGAAGCTGCGGCTGGTGCTGGACAGGCTCGCCGCGGCGCCCTGATGCGGGCAAGGCCGGGGTCAGGATCACCGGTCGCGCTGGCGTGAGGCCGCGGGTTGCGGCATCTTCCCTTCCGCAATGGACGGTCTGCAGGCGATTCCGGAGTGGGAGGGGGTGCTGGCGCGGCGCCACGGCGGCGCCCCGCTTCCCATGGGTGCGCTCGGCGCGCTGTTCGAGCCGCTGCTGGCGCCGCCGCGCGCGGCCGATGGCTGCCTGGTGATCGGGCGGCTGGCGCAGACGCTGGATGGGCGGATCGCCACCGCCTCAGGCTCCTCGCAATGGATCGGCGGTGAGGGGGACATCCTCCACACCCACCGGCTCCGGGCGCTCTGCGACGCCGTGGTGGTGGGGGCGGGCACCGTCCGCCATGACGACCCGCGGCTGACGACGCGGGAATGCGTCGGCCCGGACCCGGTGCGGGTGGTGCTGGATGCGGAGCGCCGGCTCTCCGATGGCTACCGGATCTTCCGCGAGGGGCCGCCGACCCTGCTGCTGGCCGCCGAGGATGCGCCGGGGGGCGAGCGGCTCGGGATCGCCGAGGTGGTCCGCCTGCCGCGCGCCCCGGCACAGGGCGGGCTGAGCATGTCGGCGGTGCTCGCCGCGCTGGCGGCGCGGGGGCTGCGGCGGATCTTCGTCGAGGGCGGCGGGGTCACGGTCAGCCGCTTCCTGGCGGCGGGCTGCCTCGACCGGCTGCATGTGACGGTGGCGCCGGTGCTGCTCGGCTCGGGCATTCCCGCCTTCACCCTGCCGGAGGCGGCGCGCATCGCCGATGGGCTGCGCTTCACCTGGACGGTGCATGCCTTGCCGCCGGACGTGCTGTTCGATATCGCCCTCAACCGGGTGCGGCCGGGGGTGTGTCGGTGAGGGCCAGGGCGTTGTGGTGCGTGGCGCCGGGGGTGGCGGAGTTGCGGGAGGAGACCTTGGCGGCGCCGGGGCCGGACGAGGCGCTGGTCCGGGCGCGGGCGAGCGGGGTCTCGCGCGGGACGGAGCGGCTGGTGCTCGGCGGGCGGGTGCCGCAAAGCCAATGGGGGGCGATGCGGGCGCCGCTGATGGCGGGCGATTTCCCCTTCCCGGTCAAGTATGGCTACGCCGCCGTGGGCGTGGTGGAGGAGGGGCCGGCGGGGCTGCTCGGCCGGCGCGTCTTCTGCCTGCATCCGCATCAGGAGCGCTTCGTCGCGCCGGCGGCGATGTGCATCCCCGTCCCCGATGGCGTGCCGGACCTGCGCGCGGTGCTGGCGGCCAATATGGAGACGGCGCTCAACATCCTCTGGGATGCGCGGCCGGTGCTGGGCGAGCGGGTGCTGGTCGTCGGCGCGGGCGTGGTCGGGCTGCTGGTGGCGGCGCTGCTGGGGCGCATCCCCGGGGTGGAGGCGCTGCTTTGCGACACCGACCCGGCCCGGGCGGGGCTGGCGGCGGCGCTCGGCCTCGGCTTCGCGGCGCCGGAGACGGTGGGCGACGGGTGGGAGCTCGTCATCCATGCCAGCGGGAACCCGGCGGGGCTGCTGCTCGGGATGGAGCGAGCCGGGTTCGAGGGGCGGATCGTGGAGGCGAGCTGGTATGGCGACAAGCCGGTGAGCCTGCCGCTCGGCGAGGCCTTCCATGCGCGGCGGCTGCGGCTGGTCTCGAGCCAGGTGGGGCAGGTGGCGCCGGCGATGCGCGGGCGGCGCACCCATGCGGAGCGGCTGGCGCTGGCCCTTGCCCTGCTCGAGGATGGGCGGCTCGACGCGCTGCTGGCGCCACCGGTGCGCTTCGACGAATTGCCGGCGGCCCTGCCCGGGCTGCTGGAGGGGGAGGCCATCTGGCCCTGCCCGACGATCCTCTATGGTGAGTGACCCGACATGTTCAGCCTGACCGTCTGCGACCACATCATGGTGGCGCACAGCTTCCGCGGGGCGGAATTCGGCCCGGCGCAGCGGCTGCACGGGGCGACCTTCGCGGTGGAGGCGGAGTTCCGCGCCGAGCGGCTCGATGCGCTGCACCTGTTGGTCGATATCGGGCTGGCCAAGGTGGAGCTGCGGCGGGCGCTCGACGGGCTCGACTACCGCAACCTGGATGCGGAGCCGGCCTTCGCCGGGCTGAACACGACGACGGAGTTCCTCTGCCAGCACATCCATGGGCTGCTGGTGGCGGCGCTGAAGGCGGGGAAGCTTGGGCCCCAGGCCGGGAACGTGACGGGGCTCAAGGTGCTGCTGCGCGAGAGCCCAAATGCCTGGGCCGCCTATGAAGGGCCGGTGGCGTGAGCATCGCGCTCCTGGTGCCGGGGCCGTTCGGGACGGTCTCGGGCGGGTACGGCTACGACCGGCGGCTGGTGGAGGGGTTCCGGGCGCTCGGCGAGACGGTCGAGGTAGTGGAGCTGGCAGGGCGACATCCGATGCCCGATGCCACGGCGGAGGCCGCGGCGCGGGCGGCGCTCGGGGCGGTGCCGGAGGGGGCGCGGATCATCGTCGACGGGCTGGGGCTGCCGGCCTTCGCGCCCCTCGCCGAGGCCCTGGTGGCGCGGAGGGCGGTGGGGCTGATCCATCATCCGACGGCGCTGGAGGGCGAGACGGCGCAGCGGGAGGCGCTGCGGGCGATCGAGGCGGCGCTCTTCCCGCGCCTGCCGCGGCTGGTGGCGACCTCGCGGCTGACGGCGGACCGCCTCGTCCGCGACTTCGGCGTGCAGGCCGGGCGGGTCGGGGTGGTCGAGCCGGGGACGGACCCGGCGCCGCGGGCCCGGGGCTCGGGCGGGCCAGGGGTGGCGGTGCTCTCGGTCGGGACGCTGATCCCGCGGAAGGGGCATGACGTGCTGCTCAGGGCGCTCGCCGGCATCCCGGATGTCGACTGGCGCCTCACCATCGTCGGCGCGGCGCGGGATGCGGGGTATGCCGATGGACTGAGGGCGCTCGCCGCGGAGCTGGGGCTCGCGGAGCGGGTCGCCTTCGCCGGCGAGGTGACGGGGGCGGCGCTCGAGTCGCTCTATGACGGGGCGGATGCCTTTGCCCTCGCCTCGCATTGGGAGGGCTACGGGATGGCGGTGGCGGAGGCGCTGGCGCGGGGGCTGCCGGTCTCGGTGACGGCGGGCGGGGCGCTCGGCGACCTCGTGCCGCTGGAGGCGGGGAGCGTCTCGCCGCCGGGGGATGTCGTCTCGCTGGCCAAGGCGCTGCGGCGCGTGCTCTTCGACACCGAGCTGCGCCAGGCGATGGCGGAGGCGGCCTGGGCGGCGGGGCAGCGCCTGCCGCGCTGGGACGACCGGGCGGCGGCCTTCCTCGCCGAGATCGGGCGGGCGGCATGACGGAAGCCTTCGACCTCGACTGGCTCGACCTGCGCGAGCCCTTCGATGCCATGGCGCGCAGCGCGGCGCTGGTCGACCGGCTGCTGGCAAGGCTGCCGGCGCGGCCGCGCTTCCTCGACCTCGGCGCGGGGACGGGGAGCCTGCTGCGCTTCATCGCGCCCCGGCTCGGGCGGGCGCAGGCCTGGACGCTGGTGGATGCCGACCGGGAGCTGCTGGAGGCGGCCTACGACACCATCGCCGACCGGGCGGAGGCCGTCGGCTACACCGTCTCCTTCCCCAACAAGCGGACGCTGCTGGTGCATGCGCCGGGCGGGGCCTGGCGGGTGGAGACCGTGGTCGCCGACCTGGCCGAGGCACCGCGGGGGCTGCCGCTCGCCAATGCGGATGCGGTGGTGTGCTCGGCGCTGGCCGACCTCGTCTCGCGCGGCTGGGTGGAGCGGATGGCGGGGGCGTTGCGGGTGCCCTTCTACGCGGCGCTCTGCGTCGACGGGCGGGACCGCTTCCTGCCGCCGCATCCGGCCGACCACGTGGTGGCGGCGGGGTTCCGGCGCGACCAGGCGCGGGACAAGGGCTTTTCCGGAGCGGCGCTGGGCGCCAGGGCGCCGGGGGTGATCGCGGAGGCCTTCGGGGCTCGGGGGTTCGAGGTCGGGAGCGCGCCGAGCGACTGGGTGGTGCGCGGGCGGGGCGTGGCGCCGATGCCGGGGATGGGCGAGGCGGCGGGGTGGTTCCTCTCCGAGCTGGTCATGGGGCATGCGGAGGCGGCGCGGCGGCAGGACCGGCGGGGCGATCGGCGGATCGAGGCCTGGATGGAGGCGCGGCTCGACCAGGTGGCGGGGCGGAGGCTCGCCGTGCGGATCGGGCACCGGGACGTGCTGGCGCTGCCCAAGGGTCGGGGCTGAGGCGCCGGCTCATCGGCCGGGGCGGGGCTTCCGGCCAGGACGGTTCGTGGACGTCCCTCCGGGCGCTACCGCTTCCTCAGCCAGAGGCCGCCCCCGCAATTCCTCGCAGCCAGCGGCAATGCCTGTTCGACAAGCTCCCTGTGCCGCAGATACATGTAATGATTGAAGTACACGATGTCATAAGCTGGGTTGTTCGTCAGGAAGGCCCGGAGGATGTCGAGCTCGTTCCAGGACCGGTTCTCGCCCAGGACCCACTCCTCCGGGTACTCGAATGGGAAGAACACGTCGTGAAAATGGATGTACACGCCCTTCCTGAGCCGCGGCAGGATATCGAACAGCTCGAAGTTGACGTCTGATCCGCATTTCGAAACATGCGTGCTGTCGATGAAGAGGATGTCGCCGTCGTCGAGTGCATCGACGATCGAAAGGTCGATGTCCTGGACGGGGCTATGGATGACGGAACAGCGCCTGGCGTCCCCGGCCTTCATCAACGACAGGAGAAGATCGGGATAGGGCTCGATGAAGGCCAGGTCGAGCGTGTTGTCCAGGAACAGCTCGTTCACGTCCAGGGTCACGCAGGACGAGTATCCTGAGCCGACCTCGATCATCCGTTTGGGGCGGAGTTCCAGGAGCAGGCACGCCAGCACGATCGCATCGCCATAGGAGAAGGCAGGATTCTCGTAGCGGTACCGGATGCCGTCCCGCTTCTCGGGGGCGAAGGGCAGTCTGCCATAGTGCCGGGCCAGCCGGTGCAGCATCGATATCTGCCCGGCGCCGTTCAGGTCGATCCCGACGGGATCGCGCGTCCGATCGAAGATCCTCGCCTGCCGGCGGCGGACTTCCGCCGTATCGGCGATCGGCGAGTAGAAATGCCCAGCCGGAAACAAGGTCTCGACCCCTGCGGCCGGCGGCTGCGGCGGCCCCGCGAGCCGTTGATGAATGTCCTGGACCATCAGGAATGTCTGGCGGACCTCTCCGCGCATCCGCAGGATCTTGTCGTACCAGCCTGTGGCCATTCGCGGACATCCCCGGCTTCTCAAGCAACCATGCCCCAGCCGTTCTGGCCGCCGCGGAGGCCGATGGCAATGGCTTGCCGGACAAGGACGGGCGGCGGCGGGGCGGTCCTGCCGCGGGGAGACCGGCCGGGACGCCGTGCGGGAACAATGCCGGTGCAAAGCGGGCCCCCATGGGTCATCGGGCCTAGGCCTTGCGGTGCCCGGGCCGGCACCACGGCCGGGCGGGCTCATCCGCCGGACCTGCGGCAGTCGCCTTTCCGCCGGAGAGTTGGCATGGTGCCGCCGGGGCGAGCCTAGCCGTCATGCCGGTCCCATGCTCGAGGAGTGACCCGATGCCTTTGCTGCTCGGCTGCATCGCCGATGATTTCACCGGCGCTACCGACCTCGCCAATACGCTGGTGAAGGGCGGCATGACGGCGGTGCAGGTGATCGGCGTCCCCGACGGGCCGATGCCGGAAGCGGATGCCGTCATTGTCGCGCTGAAGTCGCGGACGGCGCCGGCCGGCGAGGCGGTGGCGGAGAGCCTCGCCGCCTGCGAGGCGCTGCTGCAGGCCGGGGCGCGGCAGGTCTTCTTCAAATACTGCTCGACCTTCGACAGCACCGACGAGGGCAATATCGGCCCGGTCGCGGATGCGCTGGTGCGGCGGCTGGAATGCGGCTTCGCGCTGGCCAACCCGGCCTTCCCGACCAATGGGCGGACGGTCTTCCAGGGGCATCTCTTCGTCGGCGACAAGCTGCTGAGCGAGAGCGGGATGGAGAACCATCCGCTAACGCCGATGCGGGATGCCAACCTGGTCCGCGTGCTGTCGCGCCAGACCGACGGGACGGTGGGGCTGGTGCCCTTCGCCACCGTCGAGCAGGGCGCGGCGGCGATCCGGCGCGCGATGACCGGGCTGAAGGAGGGCGGGCGGCGCTATGCGATCGTCGATGCGGTGACGGATGCGCATCTGCTGGCCATCGGCGAGGCGGCGGCGGGGCAGGCGCTGATCACCGGCGGCTCGGGCGTGGCGATGGGGCTGCCGGCCAATTTCCGCCGCGAGGGGCTGCTCCCGGAGCGCGGCGCGGGGGCCGCCGAGCTGCCGCCGATGCGGGGGCATGCGGCGGTGCTGGCGGGGTCTTGCTCGCGGGCGACGCTCGGGCAGATCGGCTATGCGCGGGACCATGCGCATACGCTGGAGCTCGACGTGCTCGGCAATCCGGATGTCGCGGCCCTGCAGCGCCAGGCGCTGGACTGGGCGGAGGGGAAGCTCGGCGAGGCGCCGGTGGTGATCGCGGCCTCGGCGCCGCCGGACAAGGTGCAGGCGCTGCAGGCGCGGCTCGGGCGGGAGAAGGCCGGGGCGCTGGTGGAGGAGGTGCTGGCGGGCATCGCCGAGGCGCTGGTGGCGCGGGGCGTCGGGCGGCTGGTGGTCGCGGGTGGCGAGACCTCGGGGGCTGTGGTGTCTCGGCTCGGCGTGCGGAGCCTCCGCATCGGGGCGGAGATCGACCCGGGCGTGCCCTGGACCTTCGCCGAGGTCCCTGGCCTGCACCTGGCGCTGAAGTCGGGGAATTTTGGGGCGCGCGACTTCTTCCTGAAGGCGTTCGAGCCGCCCGATGACCAGGGCGCCGAAGGGCGCGGAGGTCTGAATCGGCCGGCTGGAGCTTCGCAATGAACGAGGACGCAATCCGCGAGGCGATCGCGGCGCATGGGCGGCTGCTCTTCGGGCGCGGCTTCTCGGTCGGGTCGGCGGGGAATATCAGCGTCAGGCTGCCGGATGGCGTCCTCATCACGCCGACCAATTCCTGCCTCGGGCGGCTCGATCCCGCGCGGATCAGCAAGCTCGACCGGGAGTACCGCCACGTCTCCGGCGACAAGCCCTCGAAGGAGGTGTTCATGCACCGGGCCTTCCTCGAGGCGCGGCCGGAGGCGGGGGCGGTGGTGCACCTCCATTCGACCCATGCGACGGCGATCGCCTGCCTCGCCGCGCCCGGCCAGCCGGCGCCGATCCCGCCGCTGACGCCCTATTTCGTCATGCGCATCGGGCGGGTGCTGCCGGTCGTGCCCTATTACCGGCCGGGGGATGCGGCGATGGAGCCGGCCATCGCCGAGGCGGCGCGGGGCGCGCGGGCGGTGCTGCTCGCCAATCATGGGCCGGTGGTGAGCGGGAAGACGCTCGACGATGCGGTCTATGCGGCGGAGGAGCTGGAGGAGGCGGCGAAGCTCGCCCTGCTGCTGCGCGGCCAGGACACGCGGGAGCTGACCGAGGCGCAGGTCGAGGATCTGCTCGGGACCTTCGGGTAGACGAGGCGCGCGGCGCCAGAAGGGAAACCAGCCCATGATCCAGCCTTCTTTCGGGCGGCGCGCCCTGCTCGCCGGCGCGGCCGCCCTCCCCTTCCCCACCCTCGCCGCGCTGCCGGAGCGGCCGCTCCGGATCCTGCTCGGCTTCCCGGCGGGGACGGGGCCGGACCTGCTCGGGCGGCTGCTGGCGGAGGGGATGCGGGAGGCCTGGCCGGCCGGCATCGTCGTCGACAACAAGCCGGGCGCGGGCGGGCTGATCGCGGCGCAGGAGGTGGCGAAGGCGGCGCCGCCGGACGGCTCCACCCTGCTGCTCGGCGAGGTGGCGCAGCTCGCCATGGCGCCGAGCACCTATGCGCGCATCCCCTATGACCCGGCGCGGGACTTCAGCGCCGTCGCCGAGCTGGCCTCGGTCGATTTCGCGCTGGTCGTGCCGCCGGGGCTGCCGCCGCAGGACCTCGACTCCTACCTGGCCTGGGGCAAGGGGCAGCCGGCGCTCTACATGGGCACCTTCGGGGCGGGGAGCCCGGGGCATTTCGCCGCGGCGATGCTCGGGCAGGCGGCAGGGCTGACGGTCGAGGCCGTGCATTTCCGCGCCACGGCGGATGCGGTGGCGGCGGTGCTCAACGGCAATGTGCAGGGGATGTTCGGCAGCATCGCGGCCGTCGCGCCGCATGTGCAGGCGGGGCGCATGAAGGCGCTGGCGGTGACGGGCCCGGAGCGCTCGCCGCTGCTGCCGGGCGTGCGGACCATGGCGGAGCTGGGGCGGCCCGCCCTCTCGATCAGCGCCTGGTTCGGGCTGGTGGCGCCGGCGGCGGTGCCGGCGGCCGTGGTCGGGGAGATCGAGGCGGCGGTGCTCAGGGCGATGGCGGCGCCGGGGCTGCTGGTGCGGCTGCAGGAGGCGGGGTTCCGCCCCTCCGTCGCCGGCCGCGGCGACTTCGCGGCCCTGATGCGGGCGGAGACGGTGCGATGGGCGGAGGTGGTGCGGGCAACCGGCTTCCGGGCGATCGAGTAGCGGTCAGCCCTTCACCGCGGCGGCGCCGGCGCCGATGCCGCCGAAGACGTCGCTGAACCAGGCCCGCCATGGCTTCCGGATGCAGTTCTCGATGTAGTAGTAGCGCGGACTGGAAGCCGACTTCCCGTCCTTCTCGTACCAGTCCTCGACGAGATGGGCCTGCTGCTCGACATTGTACTCGCCCCACATCTCGCCGGGCTTGTAGTCATAGGCCGCGTTGCCGTCGATCGCCTGGGAGATCGCGGAGTTCAGCATGTAGCCGGAGCTGATGTAGTGGTTCTGGCCCTGCCAGACATGCGTCAGCTCATGGATGAGCGTCGGCCAGTCGGTCATCGCCGCGAAATCGATCGGCCCCATGAAGAGGATGTAGGAGTCGCGGCCCATCTCGGGCGAGAGCAGGGTGAAGGGCCGGTCGCCGAGGCCGAGCGCATCCGCGATCTGCACCCTGCCGTAGTTGACGGTGTCGAGGAAGACCGTCCTGGCTTCGGCGATCTCGGCCGCGGTTATCGGGCGCCGCTTGGCGTTGCGGATATCGAGGCCGGCCTTGGCCAGGCCGCGCAGGTCGCCGATGATGCTCATCCGGGTCCCTCCTGATCGCCGGCCGTTGAGGTGGCGCCGACCGGATCGCCAGGAAGCGCCGGGTCGCGGCCGCAATCCAGCGCAATCGGGCGGGTTCAGTGGCTTCTGACCGGCGGGCCCTTCCTTCACGCCGCCGTCAGGGCGGCCCGGTCAGGCCGCGTGGATGCGGATGAGGACGGCGCTCGGCTGGCGCTCGCCATAGCCGAGGAAGACCCGGCGGTGCAGCCAGGCATGGGCGGGCGCGGCGGTCTCGAAGACGGGGGTCGTGCGGAAGTAGACGCGCTCGGGCAGCACGGCCTCGCCGCGCAGCAGCCGGGCCATGTCCTCCGGCGCGGCGTGGCGGAGGCCGCGGTTCACCACATGGACCAGGGCGCCGTCGGCGAGGCGGAGCGTGTAGCGGGCGACGATCTCGGTCACGCCGTCGGGGCGGATGAGCTGGTGGTCGGTGCCGCCCGGCAGCACCTCGCCCTCGAGGCGCGGGCCGGCGATGCGGCCGCCGAGGATGGGGACGACGCGGCGCTCCCCCTGCGGGCCGGGGCCGAGGAGGATCGGCGCGGCGACGTCGAAGCGGGCTTCGGCGATGAAGTCGAGGCTGGGGGGCATGGCGGGGCGTCCTCCGGGTCGGAGGAGCCTAGAGCATCTCCGGTTCACGGAGGTCCACCGGAAATGCCCTGGGCTGCTGTCGTCCGAGCGGCGTCCCGCCTCGGGACGAAGCCGCCCCGGAGCGATCGGCCCCGGCCCGGCGCTCCGGCACGGCCCGTTCAGTCGTTCCTGATGCCCATGGCACGGACGGCGGCGCCGATGCTGTTCACCTGCCCGGCGACATAGGCGGCGAATTCCGGCTGGGTCTTGGTCCCGGTGACGATGCCGACGCCGGCCAGGCGCTCCTGGATCGCGGGCATGCCGAGCAGGGTGTTGATTTCGTCGTGCAGGCGGGCGGTGATCTCGGGCGGCAGGTTGGCCGGGCCGGTGAGGCCGAGCCAGTTCTGCGCCAGCAGGTCGGGCAGGCCGGCCTCGGCCGTGGTCGGGACGTCGGGCACGCTCGGGGCGCGGCTCGGCGCCGTTACCGCATAGGCGCGCAGGCGCCTGGCGCGGATGTTCTCGGCATTCTCGGGCAGGGTGTCGAAAGAGAGCAGGATGGAGCCGCCGAGCAGATCGGCCTGCATCGGCTGCGAGCCGCGATAGGGCGCGTGGTTCAGCGGGATGCCGGTTTGCTGCGAGAACATCGTCCCCACCACATGGCCGACCGAGCCAGCGCCGGAGGTGCCGTAGGTGACGGGCGCCGGCTGGGCGCGCATCCAGGCCATCAGCCCCTTGAGGTCCTGGGCGGGGACCTGGAGGTTGGTGACGACCACCATCGGCGTCGCGCCGATATAGGCGATATGGGTGAAGGAGGTCAGCGGGTCGTAGCCCGGCCGCGCATAGAGCGGCGGCGAGGTGACGATGGGGGCGGTGTTGCTCAGCATCAGCGTGGTGCCGTCGGCCGGCTGGCCGGCGACATGGGCGGCGGCCAGCGTACCCCCGGCGCCGGGGCGGTTGTCGACGACCACGCGCTGGCCGAGCCGGGGCGAGAGCGCCTCGCCGAGGACGCGGGCGGCGATGTCGGAGGCGCCGCCGGGCGGGAAGACGACGACGATGCGGATGGGGCGCGAGGGCCAGGCCTCGGCCCGGGCGGGCTGCGCGAGGGCGAGGCAGAGCATTGCCCCGAAAAGCTGCAAAGCGCGTGCGAACATGGCGAACCCCTTGGATCACCGGGCGGTGAGCAAGGGCCGGGCCAGAAGCAGCCTCCCCCGTGACACCCGGCGCGGGCGCGGGTAGAAGCCCCTGGCCCGACCGGCCGGGGGAGCCACCATGCTGACCACCTATACCGTCGAGGCCGGGCAGCTCGTCGTGCGCGAGGGCGCGCAGGCCACCGAGAGCCTTGGCCGCGCCGTCTGGATCGACCTGCTGACGCCGACGCCCGAGGAGGAGCGGCAGGTGCAGGAGGCGCTGCGCCTCGAGATCCCGACGCGCGAGGAGATGCAGGAGATCGAGAGCTCCTCCCGCCTCTACAAGGAGGAGGAGACGCTCTTCCTCACCGCGCCCTTCCTCTACGGCGTCGAGGGCGGCGAACTCGGCTCCACCGCCATCACCTTCGTGCTCGGCAATGCGGCGCTGGTGACGGTGCGCTACGCGACGCCCAAGGCCTTCGCCGTCTTCTCCGCCCGCTGCCAGCGCACGCCGACGACGCTGCTGACGACGCCGGACGGGGTGATGCTGCACCTCTTCGAGCAGGTGGTGGACCGGCTCGCCGACATCCTCGAGCGCATCGCCGCCGACATGGACCGCGCCAGCCAGGCGGCCTTCCGCACCGCGCGGGCCAAGGCGAAGGCGAGCGCCAAGGATGCCGACCTGAAGGAGGCGCTGATCACCCTCGGCCAGGTGGGAGAGGTGACGACGCGGGCGAGCGAGACGCTGCTCGGCCTGTCGCGCATCCTCACCTTCGTCGGCGCGGAGAAGGCGACGGCCGTCAGGCGCGAGAACCAGGGGCTGATCAAGACGCTGGTGCGCGACGTGCGCTCGCTCGTGGAGCACGCGAATTTCCTGAACAGCAAGGCCAACTTCCTGCTCGATGCGGTGCTCGGCATCATCAATGTCGAGCAGAACGCCATCATCAAGACCTTCACCGTGGCCTCGGTCGCGCTGATGCCCCCCACCCTGCTGGCCAGCATCTACGGGATGAATTTCGACGTAATGCCGGAGCTCAAATGGAGCCTCGGCTACCCGATGGCGCTGGGGCTGATGATCATCTCGGCGGTGGTGCCGATCCTCTACTTCAAGCGCAAGGGTTGGCTCTGAGCGCGGGCCGCCTCGCCGCGGTCCTGCTGCTGCTGGCCGGGGCAGCGCGGGCGGAGGGCGTGCCGCCCTGCCCGGCCGGCCGGCCGGAGATCCGCATGAGCATCGACGACCCGGCGCCGGTGGTGAGCCAGGCGCTCGGCGTCGATGCGCTGCATGGCGAGACGGGGCAGAAGCGCAGCCCCGGCCTGCATCACCTGGCGCTTACCGCCTCCCGCGTCGAGTGGCGGAGCGAGATCGAGACGCGCTACCGCGAGGATGCGGGCGGGGTCTGCGCGCGCCCGGCGCGGATCGCGCTGCGCCTGGTGCAGGCCGAGCACGTCGTCCGCATCGCCGGCGAGATCGGGCGCGGCGGCTGCCTCTGGCGCGAGGTGCTGGCGCATGAGATGCGGCATGTGGGGGTGAACCGGCAGACGCTGCGGGCCGCGGCGGAGCGGGCCCGCGCGGCGGCGGAGGCCTGGGCGCTGCAGGCGGAGGGGCGCGGCGCCACCTTCGATGCGGCGATGGCCGGGCTGCAGGAGGGTCTGCGGCAGGCGATCGAGCCGGCCCTCGCCGGCATGCGGGAGGCGCGCGAGGCGGCGCATGGCCGGATCGACAGCCGGGCGGAGTATGAGCGGCTGGGCGAGGTCTGCCCGGCCGACCAGCGGCGGCTCCGGGAGGCCTTGCGGGCAGCCGGCACCCCGTGATGCCATGCCGGCTTCCGACCGAGGAGGATTCCGGCTTGCCCGCGACGCATCACATCGAACCGACGCTCGAGAACATCCGCTGGGGCGGGTTCGACGCCGCCTTCCCGCCGGTGAGGACGGTCGATCCGGGCGACCTCGTCATCCTGGAATGCGTCTCGGGCGCGCCCGACGTGATGCCGCCGGCGGGGAGCGGGCTCGCCGTGCCGCCGCGGCTCTCGGCCATCCATGCGGCCAATCCGGCGCGGCATGGGCCGCATATCCTGACCGGGCCGGTCGCGGTGAAGGGCGCCGAGCCGGGCGATTGCCTCCGCGTCGATATCGAGCGGATCGACCTCGGCGCCGACTGGGGCTTCTGCGCCTTCCGCCCGCTGGTGGGCACGCTGCCGGAGGACTTCCCCTACCGGCGGGTGCTGCACATCCCGGTCGACCGGGAGGCGATGACTTGCAAGGTGCCGGTGGGCCCGGGCATCACCCTGCCGCTCGCGCCCTTCTTCGGGGTGATGGGCGTCGCCGGGCCGGAGGAATGGGGCACCATCTCCACCAAGGAGCCGCGGGCGCATGGCGGCAACCTTGACAACAAGGAGCTGGTGGCGGGGACGACGCTGTACCTGCCGGTCCATGTGCCGGGCGCCAATTTTTCGGCCGGCGACGGGCATGGCGTGCAGGGCGACGGCGAGGTCTGCATCAATGCGCTCGAGATCTGCCTGACCGGGCATTTCCGCCTCGGCCTCGAGAAGGGCGGCGGCGCGAAGGACCCGGTGCTGCGCTTCCCGCGGGCCGAGACGCCCACGCATTTCATCAGCATGGGGATGCATGAGGATCTCGACCTCGCCATGAAGCAGGCGCTGCGCGAGATGATCGCCTTCATCGTCAGCCGCACCAACCTCTCGGCGGCGGATGCCTACCAGCTCTGCTCGCTCGCCGTCGACTTCCACGTGACGCAGACGGTCAATGGCGAGAAGGGCGTGCACGGCATGCTGCGGAAGGGATTGTTGTTCTGACATTACGTTTCGGTCCGTGGCGTTGGCAGCGGCCGAGCGGAATGCAAGCATTCGGCGTGGACAGAGGAGGCTGAACCATGCCGATGGTCACCACGAAGGACGGCACCCAGATCTTCTACAAGGACTGGGGCAGCGGGCCGCCCATCGTCTTCCATCACGGATGGCCGCTTTCCGCGGATGACTGGGATGCCCAGCTGCTGTTCTTCCGGCAGCAGGGCTTCCGCGTCATCGCGCATGATCGGCGCGGGCACGGGCGCTCCGCGCAGGTGTCGCAAGGACACGACATGGACCACTACGCCGCGGATGTCGCGGCGGTCGTGGAGGCGCTCGACCTGCAGGGCGCGGTGCATGTCGGGCATTCGACCGGCGGCGGCGAGGTGGTGCGCTACCTCGCGCGCCACGGCACGGCGCGGGCAGTGAAGGCGGTGCTGATCGCCGCGGTGCCGCCGCTGATGCTGAGGACGGAGGCCAATCCAGGCGGGCTGCCGATGGAGGTCTTCGACGGCTATCGCGCCCAGCTCGCGGCCAACCGGGCGGAGTTCTACAAGGCGGTGCCGTTGCCCTTCTACGGCTACAACCGCGAGGGGATGACGGTGCAGGAAGGCGTCGCCGGCAATTGGTGGCGGCAGGGGATGATCGGCTCGGCGCTCGCGCATTACGAGGGGATCAAGGCCTTCTCGGAGACCGACTTCACCGAGGACCTGAAGAGGATCGACATCCCCGTGCTGGTGATGCATGGCGACGACGACCAGATCGTCCCCATCGCCAGTGCCGCCCTGCTCTCGGTGAAGCTGCTGAGGCAGGGGACGCTGAAGGTCTATCCGGGGTATCCGCACGGAATGGCGACGACGCATGCGGATGTGATCAACCGGGACCTGCTGGACTTCATCCGGGCCTAGATTTCTCGATATAGGCCGCGAAGGCCTCGGCATGGTCCTTGTGCCAGCGCGAGAGCGGCGGGCGGTTCTCGACGATGTCGCCGGCCGACCAGAGGATGCGCCGCTCGTCCAGCCAGCGCGGCACGTCGTTGTCGGGGCAGAGGATGTAGAAGTCGCCGGCCTCGAGGCGCGCGAGCATGAAGTCGACCGTCTGCTCCGGCGTCCAGGCGGCGGCGGGCTTCTCGGCGCGTCCCTTGGCGGTGAGGGCGGTGAAGACGAAGCCGGGAATCAGCAGGTGCGCCGAGACCTGGCAGCCCTCGGTGTTGCGCAGCTCGTGCTGCAGGGCCTCGGTGAAGGCGCGGACGCCCGACTTCGCCACGTTGTAGGCCGGGTCGCCAGGCGGGGTGGTGATGCCCTGCTTGGAGCCGGTGTTGATGACGAGGCCGGGGCGGCCGCGGGCGATCATCCCCGGGACGAAGATCTGGCTGCCATGGATGATCCCCCAGAGATTGGTCTGCAGGATGCGCGTCCAGGCGCCGGGCGGGCCGAAGAGGGTGCTGCCGGGCTGGATGCCGGCATTGTTCATCAGCACGTCGGTGCCGCCGAAGCGCTCGCGCACGGCGGCCTCGAGGGCTGCGACTTGGGAGGGGTCGCCGACGTCGCAGGGCTGCGCCATCACCTCGGCGCCGGGCACGGCCTCCTCGATGGCGGCGGCGGCCCGGGCCAGGCGGTCCTCGCCGAGATCGGCGAGGACGATGTGCAGCCCGACCTTCGCGAAACGGGTCGCGGCCGCGAGGCCGATGCCCGCGGCACCGCCGGTGACGACGGCGACGGCGCCCGCGACGAGGGCAGGGTGCGGCATCAGAAGATGCCGCCGGCGCGGCGCCCGACCTCGCGGGCCAGGCGACGCATCGGGCGCTGACCGGGGACGAGGACGCGGCCGCCGCCCATCCGCCGGGCTGCGGTTGCGCCGATCACCAGGGCGCCGATTCCGGCCAGCGCCGCCGCCGTCATCGCCGGGTGCAGCTGGGCCTCGAGGAAGAGGCTGGTCTTGCGCACCGGGGCGACGGGGCGGGTCAGGCTCTTCTCCGTGCCGCCCTCGCGGCCCTGGTAGAGGTTGTCGGCGCGGCTCGCCTTCGGGCGCTTGTTCGTCACCTGGATCGGGTAGCCGATCGCCTCCATGATCAGGTCGGTTGTGCGCGGGAAGAAGTTGCCCAACAGCGCGATGGCATGGCCGCCGAAGCCGACCACCAGCTCGCGCCGGCGATGCTCGCAGGCATGCAGGATGGCGCGCGCCACGAGCTTCGGCTCATAGGCCGGCGGGGGCACGCGCACGCCCTCGCTGGGCAGGTAGTTGCGAGCGTGGTCCTGGAAGCCGGTCTCGATGCCGGAGGGCTTGATGAGCGTGACGCTGATCGGCGCGCCGTCGCGCTCCAGCTCCATCCGCAGCGCATCGGTGAAGGCGCGGACGGCGTGCTTGGTGGCGGAATAGGGGCCCTGGAGGATCATCGCCCGGTCCGACAGCACGCTGCCGATGTTAACGATGGCGCCGCCGCCGCGCTGGCGCAGCGCCCGCGCCGCGATGGTGCTGCCATGGACGACGCCCCAGTAATTGGTCTCGAAGACCCGGTGATGGTCGGCGAGCGGCACCTTCTCGATCTCGCCATAGATGGAGACACCGGCATCGTTCACCCAGGAGTCGAAGCCGCCGAAGACCTCCTGCACCTTGCGGGCGGCGGCCTCCATCTCGTCCAGCTTGCCGACATCGGCGACGGCATAGTCGGCGCGGCCGCCCGCATTGCGCAGGTCCTGGACGATTTTCTCGAGCTCCTCGCCGTTGCGGGCGATGAGGAAGACGCGGGCGCCGGACTGCACGGCAAGCCGCGCGGTGGCGAGGCCGATGCCGGAGCTGGCGCCGGTGATGACGATGGTCTGCTGGTTGAGCGGCTTCAGCCGGATCTGCGGCATCGGGAACCTCTGGATTCGTGGGGGGAGTGCGGGGTGAACCGCCCTCCCCCGCTCCGGGTTCCCGCCTAGATAGTCAGCGAGCCGGCCTTGGCGGCGGCGTAGCGAGCGGCGACCTTGTCCCAGTCGACCACGTTCCACCAGGCCTCGAGATAGGCGGGACGGCGGTTCTGGTACTTCAGGTAGTAGGCGTGCTCCCAGACATCGTTGCCGAGGAGGACGCGGCCGCCCTCCATCAGCGGCGTTTCCTGGTTGGGGCGGCTGGCGAGCGCCAGCTTGCCGGCGCCGTCGACGGTGACGAAGACCCAGCCGGAGCCGAAGACGCGGGCGCCGGCGCCGTTGAAGTCGCCCTTCATCTTGTCGAAGCCGCCGAGGTCGCGGGTGATGGCCTCGGCCAGCTCGCCGGTCGGCGCGCCGCCCTTGCCGCCCATGATGCCCCAGAACATCGCGTGGTTGGCGTGGCCCCCGCCATTGTTGCGGAGCGCGGTGCGGATCGCCTCCGGCATCTCGCCGAGCTTCGCCAGGATCTGCTCGATCGGCATGGCGGCGACCTGGGCGTGGTCCTTCACTGCCGCGTTCAGGTTGGCGACATAGGCGGCGTGATGCCGGCCGTGATGGATCTCCATGGTCTGCGCGTCGATATGCGGCTCGTTCGCATTCGGCGCGTAGGGCAGCGGCGGCAGGGTGAAGGGGCCGGAGGGGGCCTGGGCCCGGGCCCGCGGGGCGGCGAGGAGGCTCGCCAGGGCGGCGCTTCCGAGCAGGGCGGAGCGGCGGTTCAGCAGCGTGGACAAGGGCGGACCCTCCCGATTGTTGCGCGGAGCAGATGGGGCGGCGCGGGCCGGAACCAAGGGCGGCTCAGCGGAGGGCGCGGTAGGCGAAGGCCGCATAGGGGTCCCAAGCGACCGAGGCGGGGCCGCCGGGGATGGGCAGGCGCACGCCGGGCGGGCGGCGGGCGACGAGCATCCCCCCCTCGCCCAGCTCCAGCAGCAGCCGGACGTGGTCGCCGAGGAAGACGGTGTCGCGCAGCGCGGCGGGCAGCGCGCCCTCCCCCATCTCCTCGGCCGGCAGGGCGGCGACGGCGACGCGGTCCGGGCGGATGGCGACGATGCAGCGGCTGCCCGGCCCCCCGGCATCGGCGATGCGGGCCTCGACCAGCGGGCCGCAATCGAGGCGGATGCCGCATTCCGCCTCCTCCCGCCATTCGACCGTGCCGGGGAGGCGGTTGTTCTCGCCGAGCAGGCCGGCGATGCCGGCCGTCGCCGGCTCCTCGTAGAGGGCGCGCGGGGTGGCGCATTGGGCAATGCGGCCATCCTCCAGCACGGCGATGCGGTCGGCGAGGGCCATCGCCTCCTCGCCCTCGCGCGTCGCCAGCAGCAGGGTGAGGCCGAGGCGGCGAGCGAGGCGGCGGAGCTCGAAGGCGAAGGCGCGGCGGGCGGCGGGGTCGAGGCCGGCGAGCGGGTCGTCGAGCAGCAGCAGGGGCTGCTCGGGGGCCAGGGCGCGGGCGAAGGCGGCGCGGAGGCGCGGCAGCGGCGCGAGCTGGGCGATGCGCCGGCCCTCGAAGCCGTCGAGGCCGAGGGCGGTGAGCGCGCGGGCGATGCGGGCCGGGCGGTCGCGCGCCGGGATGCCGTAGCCGGGGAGGAGCTGGGCGATGGCCTCCTGCACCGTGCGGCCGGGCGGGAGGTCGGCATCGAACAGGGCGAGCGGGCGCTGCGAGGGGGCGAGCGGGGCGAGGTCGCGCCCTCCGAGCAGCATCCGCCCGGCATCCGGCCGGTCGGTGCCGGCGATCAGGCGGAGCAGCGCGGTCTTGCCGGCGCCGGCGGGGGCGAGCAGGGCCAAGGTCTCGCCACGGGCGAGGTCGAGGCTGATCTCCTCGAGGCCCGCCGCGCGCCGCGCGAGGCCTTCGAGGCGCAGCAGCGGCGCGTCCATCCCTTCCCCCCTTCACGCCCCTGTTTCATGCCCCTGGGCCCGCCCCAGGCATCGCCGCGCCGGGTGGCGGTGTCAACGGAACCCTTGGGCGGCAGGCGGCGTTGCTGCGGCAAGTTTCCACCTCGCAAGGAGCAATGCCATGTCGGCAGCCAATGACATGTCCAACGACGCCCGCCGCCTCAAGGAGCAGGCTGCGGCCTCCACCGACCGCGTGGCCACCGATGCACAGGAAGAGCTGGCGAAGCTGCGGGCCCAGGTCGAGCGGCTGATGCAGGAGCGCGTCACCCCGGCGCTGGCCGGCGCTGCCGACCAGATGCAGGATTATGCGACGCGCGCCCGCGAGGCGGTCGAAGACCGCGCCGATGCGCTCTCCGAGACGGTGCGCGAGAAGCCGCTGATGGCGGTCGGCATTGCGGCCCTCGGCGGCTACCTGATCGGCCGGCTGATGGGTGGCAACACCTACGTCTACTCGCGCGACCGGCACTAAGGGACCATGCGGCTCGTCAGCCTCCTGCGCCTCGCGGCGCAGGCCGAAACGCTGCGGTGGAAGCGCACCGGCCGGGGCGTCGCCATCCAGGCGGCGCTCGGGGCGGCGGCGGCGGTCTTCGGGCTGATGCTGCTGGTCATGCTGCATGTCGCGGCGCTGATCTGGCTGGCGGAGGGGCGCAGCGGCACGGCGGCGGCGCTCATCATCGCCGGGGTGGACCTGGTGGTGGCGGCGCTGCTCGGCTGGCTTGCCGCGCGGCATGCCGAGGATCCGATCCAGATCGAGGCGCAGCGGGTGCGCGACGACGCGTTGCGGCAGGTGGGCGACACCGCCTCCCGCGCCATGATGATCGCGCCGCTGCTGCGCAGCCAGAATGCGAAGAAGGGGCTGATCGGCGCGGCGCTGACCGCGGCGGTGATCGGCTTCGTCGCCAAGCGTTAGGGCGGGAGGCAGCCGGGCCGCGATGGCCCGGCGGCCTTTCCGTCGATCCCATGCGGTCCTCGCGCGTTCGGCCGGGGCAGGCAGCGGGGGAATGGCGTCATGGACCGCGCACATCATCATCCAGGGACCACGATCGAGGGGCGGCCGGTGCATCCGGCCATGGCCCCGTGCGGCGCGTGGGGGAGCGACGGGGCATGAGCGAGGTTCGGGAGAATGCGGAGGCCCGGCGCTTCGAGCTGACATCCGGCGATGCCGTCGCCTTCATCGAGTATCGGCGCGACGGCGATGCCGTCGAGCTGACCCATACCGAGGTGCCGCAGGCGATGGAGGGCAAGGGCATCGGCTCCGCCCTGGTGTGCGGCACGCTGGAGCGGCTGCGGGCGGAAGGCGCGCGAGTGGTGCCGAGCTGCAGCTTCGTCGCGCGCTACATCGAGCGGCACCCCGACTATGGGGACATGGTCGCCGGGGGCTGAGCGCGATGCAGGTCCTGGCGCTGGCGCTGCTGCTGGCCGCACCGGCGGCCATGGCGCAGGAAGCCGGCTGCGTGGTGCCGGGGCCGGTGATGGATTGGCGCGGCCTCGGGCTCGGGATGCGCCATCCGGCGGGCTTCGCCCTCGCCGAGGCGGGGCCCGACACGGTGCGCTTCGCCAGCCGCGACGGGCAGGCGAGCGCCACGGTGACGGCCATCCCGAACGGCATGCAACAGAGCCTCGCCGCGGTGCTGGCGGAGGCGCAGCAGGACATCACCACGAATAGCGGCGGCGAGATCACCTACAGCCGGGCGAGGGCGAACTGGTTCGTCCTTTCCGGCTACATGGCCGGCCGGATCTTCTACCGGCGCAGCCTGGTCTCGGCGGATGGGCGCTTCATCGGCACGCTGTGGATCGAGTTCCCGCGCGCGATGAAGCCCTGCTTCGAGGCGGCGGTGACGACGATGTCCCTCTCCTTCCGCGAGCTCGCGCCCTAATCCGGCAGGATCGCCGCATGGGCGAGGCTGCTGAGGACGTCCATGCGCTGGTTGTGGAAGGCCTCGGTCTGCCGGCAGTTGGAGAAAAATGCGAAGGAGACGCCGCTCGTCGGGTCCGCCCAGCAATAGGAGCTGCCGACGCCGCCATGGCCGAAGCTGCGGGGGTGGGCGATGGTGCCGAGCCCCCGCGCCACGGGCGTCTCGCCGCGCGAGTGGGGGCCGAGGCCGCGATGCATGGGGATGCCCATGTAGTCGTCGATGCGGTCGCCGGTGAAGTTGCGCGTCACGAACTCGATCATGCGCGGGGAGAAGAGGCGGGTGCCGCCCAGCGCGCCGCCATGGGCGAGCGCCTGGTAGAAGGCCGCCATGCCGCGCGCCGTGCCGTAGCCGCCGCCGCCCGGGATGCCGGCGGTATGGTGGGCGGCGGTGTTCTCCGCCGCGCGGGGGAGGAAGGCGCCCTCCTGCTGCGGGTCGTAGATCTCGGCGGCGCGGGGCAGGTCGGCCTCCGCCATGCCGATGACGACGTCGCGCTCGAGGCCGAGCGGCGCCAAAATCCGCTCGCGGATGAAGGCGCGGAAGTCCTGGCCGGTGATTGCCTCGATCAGCACCGCGGCGACCCAATGGGCCGCCGTCGGATGGTAGTGCACGCGGCTGCCGGGGGTCCATTCCAGGGTGAAGCCAGAGACCGTCTGCCGCAGCAGGGCGTGGTCGTCCCAGCATTCGGGCGGGACCATGGCCGAGGGGAAGCCGCCCTGGTGGGTCAGCAGCTGCAGGATCGTGATGTCGGCCTTCCCGTGCGCGGCGAATTCCGGGAGGTGCAGGGCGACGGGGTCGGAAAAGCGTAGCAGCCCCTCCTCCGCCAGCAGCCAGAGCGCCGAGGCGGTGACGACCTTGGTGTTGGAATACATCAGGAAGAGCGTGTCGGCCGTGGCGGGCGTGCCGAGCCGCGCCTCGCCGAAATGGCGGAAGAGGGCGAGCTTGCCGTGGCGGGCCACCGCCACCTGTGCGCCGGGGTGGTGCCCCTCGGCGATGTGGCGCTCGATGATGGCGCAGAGGCGGGCGAGCGGGCGCGGGTCGAGGTTCAGCGCCTCGGGGTGGGATTCGGGCAGGGGGAAGGCCATGGACATGCTCCCTCGGGTCTTTCCGGAGAAGCCTAGCACCCTGGCCCGGCCAGGCTAGTCCGGCTGGATGCGGGCGCGGCGGATGGTCGCGGCCCAGCGCTCGGCATCGGCGCGGATGAGGGTGCCGAGGGCCTCGGGGCCCTCGTTCACCGGCTCGAGGCCGAGGGCGGCGATGCGCTCGGCGACATCGGGCCTGGCCACGACCTCGCCGATCGCCGCGTCGAGGCGGGCGACGATCGCCGGGTCGGTGCCGCGCGGGGCGACGATGCCGTGCCAGCCCACGGCCTCCGCGCCGGTCATGCCGGCCTCGGCGAGGGTCGGGACATCGGGCAGGCCGCGGGCGCGCTCGGCGCTGGAGACGAAGAGGCCACGCATGCGGCCGGCGCGGACATGGTCCGTCACCGCGCCGATATTGATCATCACCCCCTGCAGGCTGCCGCCGAGCAGGTCGTTCACCGCCAGCGCCCCGCCGCGATAGGGGATGTGCGTCCAGCGCACCTCCGCCGCGGCCTGGATCTGCTCGCCGAGGAGATGGGCGAGGCTGCCATTGCCGGGCGTGCCGACCGCGACCGCGCCGCGGCGGGCGGCGGCGAGGAAATCGGCCAGCGTCGCCGCGCCGCTGTCGGCGCGGACGACGAGGATCTGCGGCACGCGGACCACGCGGGCGACAGGCGCGAATCCCTCGACCGGGTCGAAGCTGAGGCCGGGGAAGAGGGTGCGGTTGATGGAGAGGCTGTCGGAGCCGGCAAGTAGCGTGTAGCCGTCCGGCCTGGCGCGGGAGGCGGCCTCGTAGCCGATATTGCTGCCGGCGCCGGGCAGGTTCTCGACCACGACGTTCTGGCCGAGCGCATCGGTCAGGTGGCGCGCGACGAGGCGGGCGACAATGTCCTGGCTGCCGCCGGCGGCGACGGGGACGATGATGCGGATGCTGCGCTCATGCGGCCAGGCCTGCGCGAAGGCGGGGGTGGCGAGGCTCGCGGCGGCGAGGGCGAGGAGGCTGCGGCGGCGCATCAGGCGAGCTCCAGCTTGCGGCGGAGGAGGGAGAGCGGCCGGTCCGCGCCCTGCGCGGCCTGGTAGGCGACGCGGATGGTGTCACGCGAGCGCGCCCAGGTCTCGGGCCTCGTGCCCTCGGCGACTTCGACCGTGCTCACGCCGCAGCGGAGCAGCATGGCGTACTGGTCCGGGAGGACATGACCGGTCGCGCGGATCTCGCCGGTGAAGCCGTGATGCTCACGCAAGCTCCGGGCCTGGGTGAAGGCGCGGCCATCCTTGGCCTTCGGCAGGCGCAGCGCGACGAGGGCGAGGCGGAGGAGGAAAGGCGCGACCTCCTCCGGCTGCGCGTCGGGGGCGAGGGCGACGCCGAGCGGGGCGTTGCGGCCGGCGAGCGCATCGCCCTCGGCGCGGAGGCGGGCGAGGCTGACGATGGCGGGGCCATCGGGGAGCGGGGCGTCGTCCTCGATGCTGGTCCAGTCGTCGGGCCGCAGGCGGCCATCCTCAAGCAGGGGCATAGAGGGCGTCCTTGAAGGGCGTGGCGCCGATCCGGCGATAGGTGTCGATGAAGCGCTCGCCCGGCGCGCGGTGCGCGACATAGGTGGTGATGAGCGTCGCCACCGCGTCGACGATGGCGCCGTAGGAGAAGGCCGGGCCGATCAGCTCGCCGATGGCGGCGTCGTTGGTCGCCGAGCCGCCGAGGGTGACCTGGTAGACCTCCTCCCCGCGCTTGTCGACGCCGAGGATGCCGATATGGGCGACGTGGTGATGCCCGCAGGCATTGATGCAGCCGGAGATGTTGATGAAGCACTCGCCGATGTCGTGCTGGCGGTCGAGCGAGGCGAAGCGCTCGCTGATGCGCTGCGCGACGGGGATGCTGCGGGCCGTCGCCAGCGCGCAGTAGTCCATCCCCGGGCAGGCGATGATGTCGCTGATCAGGCCGATATTCGGCGTCGCCAGCCCGGCGGCGCGGAGGCCCTGCCAGAGCGTGAGGAGGTCCTCCTGGCGCACATGTGGCAGGACGAGGTTCTGCACATGGGTGACGCGGATCTCGCCGAAGGAGTGGCGCTCGGCGAGGTCGGCGACGGCCTCCATCTGCTCGGCGCTGGCATCGCCGGGGATGCCGCCGATCGGCTTCAGCGAGATGGTGACGGAGGCGTAGCCCGGCTGCTTGTGGGCGCGGACGCTGGCCGCGGCCCATTGGCGGAATTCGGGGTCCTCCGGCAGCGGCTGGTCCTCGAGCGCGGCGAAGGGGGGCGGGGCGAAATGCGCGGCGATGGCGGCGACGACCTCGGGGTCGAGCCGGTACTTGTCGCGCGGCATGCGCTCGTATTCGCGCTCGACCATCCGGGTGAACTCGTCGCCGAGGTCGCGGACCAGGATTTTGATGCGGGCCTTGTAGATGTTGTCGCGCTGGCCGAGCGAGTTATAGACCCGGAGAACCGCCTCCATGTAGGCGAGGAACTCGGACTCGGGGACCCAGTCGCGCAGCTTGCGGGCGAGGATGGGGGTGCGGCCGAGGCCGCCCCCGGCATGCACCTCGAAGCCGACCTCGCCGCGCGCATTGCGCTTGGCCAGCACGCCGACATCGTGCACCTGCGCGGCGACGCGGTCGTTGGGGCTGCCGGTGATGGCGATCTTGAACTTGCGCGGCAGCCAGGTGAACTCCGGGTGCAGCGTCGACCACTGGCGGAGGATCTCGGCATAGACGCGCGGGTCCACCACCTCGTCCGGGCTGGCGCCGGCATACTCGTCCGTCGTGGTGTTGCGGATGCAGTTGCCGCTGGTCTGGATGGCGTGCATGTCCACTTCGGCGAGCGCCTCGAGCATCGCCGGCACGTCCTCCAGCTTCGTCCAGTTGAACTGGATGTTCTGGCGCGTGGTGAAGTGGCCGAAGCCGCGGTCCCAGCGGCGGGCGATCCGGCCAAGCTGGCGGAGCTGGGCGCTGTTCAGCAGGCCGTAGGGGATCGCCACGCGGAGCATGTAGGCGTGGAGCTGGAGGTAGAGGCCGTTCATGAGCCTGAGCGGCTTGAACTCGTCCTCGGTCAGCTCGCCGGCGAGGCGGCGCTCCACCTGGCCGCGGAACTCGGCGATGCGCTCCCGGAGGAATTCGCGGTCGATCTCGTCGTAGCGGTAGGTGCGGGCGTGGGGCGGGTAGGTCAGGGCGTTCATGCTCAGGCGGCCTCGGCTGCGACGCTCGGGCCCTGCACGCGCAGGCGCTCGCGGAATTTGAGGGGGGTGGGGCCGACCGGGTCGACCTCCACCGCATAGACGCCGACCACCTGCTGGGCGCGCTCGCCGCCCTGCGCGAGGGCGAGGCCCTGCTCGGCGGTCTCGGGGGCGAAGGGGGCAGTCTCCGCGATGCGGTCGCGCCACAGGCCCTCCCTGCCGAGCCAGACGACGCGGCCGTCGCGCAGGCGGTTGGCGGTGAAGACCACGGGGGCGGTGGCGGGGCGGGCCTTCGCCTTGGTGCTCATCGGGACGATATCCTGCGCGCTGGGATGGTTTCCGGCTATTTAACGACCTGGCCTGTAGGCAACAAGGGCCCCGCACGCACGATCGTGGGATAAATCGGCTTATATTAACTATCCTATTTCGTGTTTCATGGCGCGTCGCCCGGGCTGCCGCTGGCGCCTAGGCTGGCTGCCGTGAGCCCTTTCCTCCGACATGCGCTGGCCGGCGCGGCCGCCACGGCCGCCGGCAACGGCCTCGCCCGCTTCGCCTATGTGCCGCTCTTCCCCGCCATGGTGACGGCGGGCTGGGTGGATGGCGGGCAGGCGGGCACGCTCGGAGCGGCGGCGCTGCTCGGCTACCTGATCGGGATACTGGGCGGGCGGGGCATGGCCAGGCGGCTCGGCGTGCCGGGGCTGCTCGATTGCGGCATGGGGCTGGTGGTGGTGGCGCTGGCGGCCTGCGCCTGGAATGGCGGCTTCGCCTGGTTCCTGACCTGGCGGACGCTGGCCGGGATCGGCGGCGGGCTGCTGATGGCGCTGGCCGGGCCGGCGACCCAGGCCTCGGTGGCGCCGGAGCGGCGCGGGGCGGCAGGGGGCGTCGTCATCGCCGGCGTCGGGCTCGGGATCGCGGCGGGGGCGGTCGCGGTGCCGGCGCTGCTGCCGGGCGGGCTGCCGTTGGCCTGGCTGGGCCTGGCGGGGCTGGTGCTCGGGCTCTGGGGCTTCGCCCATCCGCGCTGGCCGAGCATGGCGCTGACCGGCGAGGCAGCGGCGGCCGCGCCGCGGGCGCGGCTCCTCGTCGCCACCTACGGGCTGCATGCGGCGGGGATGGTGCCGCCGATGGTGTATCTGGCCGATCTCGCGGCGCGCGGTCGTGGATTGGGTCTCGGGATCGGGGCGGCGGTCTGGCTGGTCTTCGGGCTGGTCGGGGTCGCAGGCGGCATCCTCTCGGGGCGGGTGACGGACCGCATCGGCGGCCGGCAGGCGCTGGCGATCTGGCTCGGGGTGCAATCCGCGGCGCTGGCGCTGACCCTGCCGCCCTGGCCGGTGCTGGTGCTGCCGGCCGCCGCGGCGGCGGGCTTCGCCGCCGTCGGGGTGACGGCAGTGACACTCACCGTCTGCCGGGAGGTCGCGGGGGCGCGGGCGACGGGGCTCTGGGTGCGCTGCACCGCCGCCTTCGCGGTGACGCAGACGGTGGTGGGGTTCGGCCTGGCGGCGCTCTTCGCGGCGACGGGAGAGAGCCATCTGGCGGTCTTCGCCATGGGGCTCGGCTTCTCGCTGGCGGGCCTCGCGGGGGCGATGGGGTTGTTGCGGGGATCGGCTAGGATGGGTCTCGGATAACCTCCCCGGAGCCCCCCATGCGCCGCGCCCTGCTGCTGGCTGTCTGCCTCGCCTCCCCCGCGCTTGCGGAGGAGCTGCCGGTGCGGGCGGTCACCCTCTCCAATGCCGGCCTCGCCGAGATCGAGCGCGGCGGGCGGTTGGAGGCCGGGGCGGCGATCACCTTCCGCGTGCCCGCCGAGGATGTCGACGACGTGCTGAAGACCCTGGTGGTCCGCGACCCGACCGGCGTGGTCGAGGGCCTGCTGCTGCCGGCCCAGGAGATCGAGGCGGAGGCCTTCCGCGGCCTGCCGCTGAAGCCGGCCGATTTCGAGAGCCGGGCGAGCCTGCTGCGGGCGCTGCGGGGCCAGGCGGTGCAGGCCGGCGGCAGCACCGGGCGGCTGGCCGATGCTGAGGAGGCGGAGGGCGGGCTGCGCGTCTCCCTCCTCGGCGAGACGGGGCTGCGGCTGCTGCTGCTGCGCGAGGGCGAGGAGGTGCGGCTCACCGATGCCGGGCTCGCGGCGCGCATCGCCCGGGCGGCTGAGGCGCTGGCCCTGGCACGCTCGGCGGATGAGCGGCAGGTGGAGCTCCGCCTCCGCGCGGATGCGGCGCGGGAGGTCTCCTTCGCCACGGTGACGGGGGCGCCGCTCTGGAAGCCCTCCTACCGGCTGCTGCTGCCGAAGGCGGCGGGCGAGGCGCGGCTGCAGGGCTGGGCGGTTGTCGAGAACCGCTCGGGGGCGGATTGGGCGGGGGTGCGGCTCTCCCTCGTCTCGGGCAATCCGGCGGCCTACCGGCAGGCGCTCTACACGCCGATCCGGGTGGAGCGGCCGGAGCTGCCGGTGCGAGCGGCGGAGCAGGTGCGGGTCGCGGCGGATACCGGGCCGCGGCCGCCGCCGCCCGTGGCCGCCATGGCCCCGGCGCCGGCGGCGCGGGCGATGCGGATGGAGGCGGAGGCCGCCCCCGTCGCCGCGGCGCCGGTCGCTGCGCTGCCGCAGGCGGCGGCGGAAAGCACGGCGGGGCGGGTTGCCTTCACCCTCCCCTCCCCCGTCTCGATCCGCGGCGGGGAAACGGCGAACCTGCCCTTCCTCGATGCGAGGCTGGCGGCGGAGCGGGTCTGGTGGGTGCAGGATACCGGAGCGCGCAACCCGCTCGGCGCGGTGCGGCTGCGCAACCAGGGCGGGCCAGTGCTGCCGGATGGGCTGGCGGCGGTCTTCGACGCGGCCGGGGCCTATCTCGGCGATGCGGAGCTGCGGGCGGTGCTGCCGGGGGAGCAGCGGCTGCTGGCCTTCACGCGCGACCGCGACGTGGCGATGAGCTCGAGCGCGGCGAGCGCCGAGCGGCCGGTCGGGGTGGAACTGCGGCGCGGTGTCGTCGTGCTCGCCTCGATCCGGCGGGAGGAGGTGGCGCTGGCCGTCGATCCGCGCGGGGCGCGGGGGCGGATGGTGGTGGACCTGCCGCGGCGGGTTGGGGCGCGGCCACTCTTCGCCGTCGCCGCCGAGGGCGACTTCGGCCTGCGGACGGAGGCGGTGCTGGAGGGCCAGCCGGCGACGCTGCGCTTCGCCTGGGAGCGGGAGGGGCGGGCCGAGGTGCCAATCCTCGACCAGGGGCTCGGCGACCCGGTGCTGCTGCGCTGGCGGGAGATCGACGTGGAGGCGAGCCTGCGGCGGCTGCCGGGAGGTGCCGGGAGCCTCGAGACCCTGCGCTCGGTGCTGGAGCGGCTGCCGGCCGATGCGCCTGGGCGGGCGGCGCTGGAGGCGGTGGTCGCCGGGCTCGGCGAGGCGCGGCGGCTGCTGGATGCGGCGCGCGGGGCGATCCGGCAGTACGGGGTGGCGGAGGCGGCGCTCGGCCGGGCACGGGCGGCGGCGGAGGATCGCAGCGGGGCGGAGCGGGAGGAGGCGCGGCGGCGGCTCAACCAGGCGAGCCTCGCCGCCGAGCGCGCCGGGGCGGCGGCCGATGCGGCCTGGGAGACTTGGCAGCGGCAGGTGGCGGAGGTGCTGGGGCAGACGGGCTAGAGCAAACTGCGATCAGGTGGAATCACCTGCTGGGAGGTGTTTGCTCGATCAAACAACAAGCTAGCAGCCTGTCGGATTTGGGTTTGCCGGTGGTTTGTTGGGTGGCGAGGGGGTCAAGCGGGGAGCCGCAGGCGGTGGAGCCTGCGGCCGTTGTAGGCGATGGCGATCAGCGTCCACTCGGCTGTGAGCTTGGCGAGGCCGCGGAGGTGGAAGCGGGTGAAGCCGAGGGCGGCCTTG